>Ga0302319_10000001_pt1 | contig 530334 bp, 396 predicted proteins | sample Bog_T0_2_FD_203319 | JGI IMG/M metagenome (GOLD analysis project Ga0302319, IMG submission 203319) | Peat permafrost microbial communities from Stordalen Mire near Abisko, Sweden - Bog_T0_2 | ecosystem: Environmental > Terrestrial > Soil > Wetlands > Peat | place: Sweden: Abisko, Stordalen... | reverse complement strand
CCCCGGCTCCGCCGGAGTTAACCCCCGCGACCACATAATAATACGTGTCGCCATTGGTGAGGCCGGAGTCGGTGAAACTCAAGCCGTTGGCAGTACCAACGTTGGTGTAGGGACCGCCGGTGACACTACCACGCTCGATGACGTAACTGGTGGCTCCCGCCGCGGCAGTCCAGGAAAGCCCCACCTGGGTATTGCCCGGAGTGGCGTTTAGCGTGCCGGGCGCGGGAGGCGGCGTAGTCGCGGCAGATACGTTGGAAGTGCTGATTCCGCCGGAGTTGTCCGCAACAACCTGGTAATAATAAGTGGTATTGGCGGCAAGGCCCGTGTCCGTATAAGTAAGCGCAGTGATGCTGGCGAGGATGGAATAAGTACCACCGCTCGAGGTCGCCACTTCAATGACATAACCGTCAGCCCCGGGGACCGCGTTCCAATTGAGAGCGACCTGTCCAACCCCTGGCGTCGACGTAAGAACCGGCGCCGTTGCAGGAGCCACCGCCAGCGGCCTGGCATTGGACGAGGTCACGACGGCGCTGGTGCCGGACGCACTCACCGCGGATACGGTGTAGGAGTAAGTGCTGCCGTTGGTAACGGTGGGATCTGTATAACTGGTGCCGGTAGCCGTGTTGGTTAGCAGGATGGTGCCCAGCGTATTGTATTGTTCCGAACTATTGGCAAGGCCACCGAGGATCGCGCCGCCATTGATCGCGTAAACGGAACGCTGCACGGTGTAGAAATTCGCACCGGTCGATGCCGCCCAGTTTACGGTCACCCGCCCGTTGGTAGCGGTGGTCGTGACATTGGTCGGCGCCGCGGGAGCGGTGGTCGATATCGTCGACGACGGGGCTGCGCCGGTGCTCTGGGGAGAATTGACGCTGGTGCCGGTCGTGTTCGCCGATTGAACCACGTAGTAATAGGTGGTGGCGTTGCTCGCGGTCGTATCAAGCCACGTGGCGTTTTGCGGACCGCTGCCGCACACGGGCCCCACAACGCCCTTCGCGAGCGATGTATAGCTGCCACCCGAGGTGGTGGACCTGGAGATATTGTAGCTGGTGGCGCCGGGAGTGACAGGCCAGCTCAGGAGCATCGATTTGTTACCCGGATAAGCGATAACATTCACTGGTGCGGGCGGCACATAGCCGGACAGCTCCATGCGGAGATAATCAAACATGATATGATCCGCAAAGTAACTCGAACCGGTCTGCCTCATCGTGATGGTGAGCGTGTTGACATTGGTGCCGGATTTCAGAAGGGAGGCCGGGAAGGTTACGCGCTCGTCGGAGAAGAGGGCGTTGTTACCTTCACGGATGGTCGAGTCGCATTGGGCGTACGGCTGGAAGTAGCCATTGACGCTTTCCGCGTCGGGCGTGGCGGTAACGCCGGAAGCGCTTCCGAGGTTGGTGCCATTGAGATTGAGGATGGTGGCGTCGGAAAAATTCGACGCCAGCCCAATATAAAAGGAACCCTGCGCGCCGTTGACCGGGGCGGATGGCAGGGTAAATGTAATGGTCGAGGTCGGGTTACTGTAGCTGAAATTCGTGGTCGTGAGGACCGGCTCCACAAAATTCCAATCCGTATTCCACCGGCTCGTGCCGACATTGTAAGTCATGCCGTTGGGAAAATCGAATGGGTACTCCAGGAACTTGCTCCAGACGGCTGCGGGAGCGGTGTCGCTGGGGCCATAATCGCCCACCCAAAAATCGTCCCCGTGCCGGAACTTGCGCGACGTGCGGTCCGGATACCCGATCTCGAACACTGTCGCACCGACGCGAGTGGGCGTCCATGTGACATTACCAAGCGCGGTAGTCGAGCCGCTGGTCACCGTGACGCTGAAGGGCGTGGCAGGGAGGTTGTAAAGGATCGGCGGATTGCCTCCCGTCTGGTTTTGGGACATGAACTCGCTTTCGGCTCCCGGCCCGAAGGCGTAGAGCGTGTAATTGGTGCCCGAGATGACATTGGGAATGGTGAAGTTTCCGTTCGCGTCCGCGCGCACCCAAAATTCATACGGCTTCATCCAACTCTGGAAGTCATAGGTGGCATCGGATGTCGCAGGCTGCTGCTCCACTCCCACCAGCATATTGGACCCCGATGCGTTGGGATTGCCCGTATCGCTGATAACGATCTTCCCGGTAATGGTGCCGCGACCGGATGCCAGGGCATAGTTGCTGTTTACAAACCAGCCATAGGGCCACGAGGTCGCGCCAAAGGTGGCGCCGGCGGTGGAAGCAGTGCCGGACGCCTCGGCAACGCCCTGCGCCACGGCGTCGTTATAAAGCGTCTGCGACGCCTGGTAGGGGTCCGTTGTAGTGGCCGGGACGTTGTTGCAATAGACAAAATACGGGCCGTACACCTTGGTCCAGACTTCGCCCGACGTGAAATCCGCATCCGTGCCCTGGGCGTAATGGTCGCCGTTGAACATGTTGAGGATCGTGGTGCCAATGTGACACATGAGTTCACGCTTCATCGGGCCACAGTTATAATACTCCTGGCTGGCGTTGACGTCCCAGAGGCCCACGTTGTCTCCGCCAGTGCCGACGCTGCTCCAGCCCCAGACCCGATGCGGGCCGGAGGTCGCGGTGTATTGCTCGTCACCGAAATCCGCGCTGTATTTGTACTTATCGTCGTACAGCCCTTGATAGATGCCATTGGCCCAGAGGTAGCATTCCTTCGGTGCGCCCGGCACCGGAAGCTGGATGTTGCTGGTGCTTACCGCCATCAACTTGTTGCGACCGGGATCGACGCTCATCCAGTTGAATATGCTGCCGGCATAGATGTTTGTCCGGGTCTCCCCCAACCCCATGGCGGCATCGACGGAACGATGGCTCCAAATGGCCGTGACGTAAAAGCCGGGCGAGCCGCGGAGCATGGAAAAATGGATATCCACCGTGCCATTGGTGCTCGATGTGCTCAGTAGATCGATCTCCGCATAGTCGCCCGCAGGATGATGAGCATCCCCGGTGGCCGGGTTCACGACTATCGAATAAGTTGCTGCGCTGCCGCCAAAGCCGCCGTATTCCCAGTACAACTCGCCTCCATCGGTGCCGCCATTGAGTAGTTGCGTAGTCTTGGTCCCCGATCCGGTATTGTACGAATAGTTGATCTGATTGATCGAGGCGCCGGACTTGGTGCAAAGGATCGAGACGATGCCATTGGAAATCGTCACCGTGCTGCCGCCATCGGTAAGGGTGACCGCCTGACCGGTGCTGCTAATGATGGCGGCCGGGACATTCGCCTTAAGTAAATGAGCCCAGCCGGTGAGAAATAAGATGAGGATGCCAAAACGTAGACAGACCGTTGCACGCACGAATCCGGTCCTCGCTCGAGGACGCAACGAACTGCAAACTTGCCGGGGGATCAAATTCACGGGGAGCGCGCTGGGGAGCGCTGGTTAAGGCTGGGGAACCAGCGTTTCTACAACAAATGGCTCCGCCAGTCCAATATTCTATTGGAATATCAGTCCGGGCGGCCGTTGCGCCGCGTCAACACCTCTCCTGCCAAAGGCTGGCCCTGGATTGGCCCGATCGCCCGGCAAACCGGAGCAACGCCCAAAATTAATCCCGCCGGTTCAATTTCGAGAGCAGCCGCAGGATTTCCAGGTAAAGCCACACCAGGGTCACCAGCAGGCCAAACCCGGCGTACCACTCCAGGTATTTCGGAACGCCGTATTGCGCGCCCTGCTCGATGAAATCGAAATCGATCACCAGATTCAGCGCCGCGATGATTACCACGACAATGCTGAAGCCGATGCTGATAACGCCGCTCCCGTAGATGAATGGAACGCTGACGTGGAAAAAACCCAGGATCATGGTCGCCAGGTAAACGAGGCATATCCCGCCCGTGGCGGCAATGAGCCCCCGCTTGAACTTGTCCGAAGCGACGATGAGGCCGGTCTTGTAAGCGGCCAGCAGGGCAGCCAGCGTGCCGAAAGTCAGCATCACAGCCTCCAGCACGATCCCAGGGAAGCGTGCCTCCATGATGGAAGAGAGGCCGCCGATGAATAGGCCTTCGCAGATGGCGTATAGCGGCGCGGTTACCGGGGACCAGGGCTTTTTAAAGGTGGTCACCAGCCCGATGATGAATCCGCCAATTGCCCCTCCAAAGGTCCACGGCATCAGCGCCTCGCCGTTCCCCGAGAAATAGAGGCTCCACGTGTACGATGCCGCGCCGATCACCAGGAGCAGCAAAATCGCCGTCTTGTTCACTGTTCCTTGCACCGTCATTACGCCGCTCCCGGCGGCCGGGGCGTAATCCGTGAATGTGGTCTGATTGAGTGCTGGATTGCCTGTCATAAGATGTTCCTCGTTCGGGTCTTACTAAAGGCCCGCTTCAACCGCGCCGCAAGAGAATCTGCGAGTTCGCCATTCCACCCACTCTGATAAGCGCGACCGCAGGGAGAGAAACGATAACATTGCGTCTCTTTCTGACCGAAGGAGGCCTCTGAACACCAGGAGATCACCGTTATGTCCCATACACCCCAGCCGGTCCACGTCCCCGGCACTTCGAAGGGCGAAGAACTGGCACTGCACAGCAAGGAACCCGGGCGCAGGCAGGGCAACAGCCGCAATTACCGCTCCTCGCGCGACTCGACCGGTATTAATGCCGCCGCGCGCCGGCCGATCCACCCGGATATGCCCAGCATCCCGCCGGCCTAGGATCGCCCCCGCATGAGCGCGAGGGTGACCAACGCCAGCCCATTCGCGGCGTTGCGCAGATATGCGCAGCCGGCCGCACCAGAGGAGCGTTGCGAATTGTGCAGCCAGATGCTGGCACCGGAACATCGCCATCTGCTGGAGGTGGCAAACCGGCGCGTCTACTGCGCGTGCGACGCCTGCGCGTTGCGTTTCCAGGGGGTGATCGGGGGGCGTTTCAAGCTGATCCCGCGCGATGCTCGCCGCGTCGCGGGGATGACCGTCAGCGACACGCAATGGGAGGCCCTGGCTCTGCCAATCAACCTGGCTTTCTTCTTTTTCAGTACTCCGGCGGGGAAGATGATGGCGCTCTACCCGAGTCCCGCGGGCGCAACGGAATCGCTGCTGCCGCTGGAGACATGGTCGATGCTGGTGGCGGCGAACCCGGTGCTCGGCGCCATGGAGCCCGATGTCGAGGCCCTGCTCGTCAATCGCGTGGGCGAGGCGCGCGATTATCTCATTGCGCCGATCGATGCCTGCTTCGGGCTGGCGGGTTTGATCCGGATGCATTGGCGCGGGCTCTCCGGTGGCGACGAGGTGTGGCGCCAGATCGGCGAATTCTTCGAGAAACTCAATGCGGAGGCGTGGAATGCCTGACCTCGACTTCCAGGTCACAGGCGTGGAACCAGCGACGCATGGACTGGTGCCGCTGCTGCTCTTCCACCTGGAGGCGACGAACACGCCGGCGGACGAGGCGATCCAGAGCGTATCGCTGCAGGCACAGATCCAATTCCAATGCCCGCAGCGGGGATACACGGCCACAGAGAAGGAGAAGTTGGTGGAATTGTTCGGAACACCGGAACGCTGGGGACAGACCTTGCGGAATCGCCTCTGGACGCACGCGAACACAACGCTCGCGCCCTTTGCCGGAAAAACATCCGGGCGGCTGCCGGTGCCGTGCACGTTCGATCTCAATGTGAGCGCGGCGAAGTATTTTTACGCGCTGGAGGAGGGCGATGTGCCGCTGCTTTTTCTATTCAGTGGGACGGTCTTTTATGCGGCGCAGGATGGGCGGCTGCAGGTGCAACGGATCTCGCATGAGAAGGAATGCGCGTGGCGGATGCCGGTTAACGCATGGCAGGACCTGATGGACTGCCACTGGCCGAATACCGCGTGGATCACGCTGCACCGCGATGTTTTTGACCGGCTCTGCGACTACAAGCGCCGGAATGGTTTTCAAGATTGGGAGCAAACCGTCGATCGGCTGCTCGCAGAAACCCCGGAACCCGCACTCCACGTTGAAGCATGAACGATACATTGGTCGATAAAGTCGCCGAGGCAGTCCTCTACGAGGGCTACATTCTCTATCCCTACCGCGCATCCTCCGCGAAGAACCGGGAACGGTTCACCTTCGGGAGGGTGTATCCCGAGGATTACAGCACCGCGCAGGAGGGGGCGGAGCCGTGCGTGATGCAAACGGAATGCCTCGCGCGGCCGGTGAATGCCGGTGCGTCGTTCAGCGGGCGGGTGCGGTTTCTCCATGCAGTGGCACGGGAGGTATGCGTCGGGACCGGCACGGAAGATTTCACCGTCGTTGCGGAGCTTTGGGTGGATGGGCAGATCTACCAGACGTGGCACGAAGCTGTGGAGCGCGAGGTGATCATCCAGGAGACGCCGATGGTGGAAGGCCAGCCGCTCACGATCAATTTCGTATTCCCGGGATCGGAAAACATCGAGACCCTGCGCGACTCCGAGGGGCGTGAAGCCGGGGCAATCCGCCGCCGGCAGCGGACGCTTGAGGGCGTAGTCAATGTCATGGTTGAGCCAGTCGATGACATGGTGGTGAAAATCACCGTGCGCATTACGAACTGCACGCCGCTTCCCGACGCCTCCGTGACCGGTTCCGATACGGTATTGCTCGGCACATTCGCCTCGACGCACACGATCCTTTCGGCGTGGGGCGCGGAGTTTCTTTCGCTCACCGATCCGCCGCCGCACTACGCGCTGTCTGCAATCGGATGCGACAACATCGGCACATGGCCCGTACTTGTCGGCGATGAGGAAAAGAAGCAGCGCGATACCCTGCTCTCCTCGCCCATCATCCTTTACGATTATCCGAAAATCGCCTCGGAGAGCGCCGGGCCATTGTGCGACGGCACGGAGATCGACGAAATCCTCACCCTGCGCGTCATGACAATGACCGATGGAGAGAAGAGGGAGATGCGGAACGTGGACGCGTTCGCCCGGCGCATCCTGGAGCGCACAGAATCGCTCCACAAGGACGACCTCCTCAAGATGCACGGAACCATGCGGGACATTCAGTTTCCGGGATTCACCAGCGCCGATTATTTTGATCACAAAACACCGCTGAACCATGTCTCGGTGCGCGGTGTGGAACTCGGCACCGGCGACCGCGTGCGCATTACCCCGCGGAATCGTGCTGACGCCATGGACATGATGCTGGTGGGCAAGATCGGGCTGATCGAAGCCATCGAGCAGGACGTCGACGGCCAGGTGCATCTTGCACTGGTGCTGGAGGAGGACCCGGGCCGCGACCTTGGGATGATGCGCCAGCCTGGGCACCGCTTTTTTTATACGCTCGACGAGGTGGAACCCGTGACGGAGGACTCATGATGCGCATCCTCGTCGCAGGTATCGGCAATATCTTCATGGGGGATGACGCATTCGGCTGCGAAGTGGCAGCCGAGCTCGCAAAGCGTCAATGGCCGCCCGGCGTACGCGTGGAGGATTTCGGCGTCCGCAGCTATGACCTCGCATACGCGATCATGGATGGCATGGACGCCGTGATCTTCATCGATGCCGCTCCGCGCGGCGAACGCCCAGGCACGGTGTATCTCATCGAGGCCGATGCCGGCAGACTCGACCCTGTCGGCGAAATCCCTGACGCCCACAACATGAATCCCGTGGCCGCCTTGCAATTGGTGCGCTCGCTGGGCGGCGACGCGAAACGCCTCTACGTTGTGGGTTGCGAACCCGGTGTGCTGGAAACCGAGGAGATCGGCCTCAGCGAGCCGGTGCGCGCCGCCGTACCTGCAGCGGTTTCCATGATCGAGACATTGGTGCGCGAATTGTTCGAAACACGCGAATCCGGTGCGTCAATCGATGCATCGAATGCGGCGCTCAAAACAACCTTAAGTACCCATGTGTGATTCCAAGAATATGAACATTGGCCTGATTATCCCATTGGTGATTGTCGGCGTCCTTGTCGCGATGAACATACCCGAGTTGCGGCGTTATTTCCGCATCTCGCGGATGTAACATCGGGCAGGTCACCTATCGTGTTGTAAGTCCGAGGCTGAGCGCCTTGTAATGAGGCATCCAGCCGACTGGGAAGTGTGCACTTCGAATCTTGCAAGTCACTGCTATCGTACTTCTTACAGCGTCATCGACTACACCTAATTTGTTTTCGCGGCGTACAAAAAACTTACAACCAACTCCGTAGGGGGCCGCGAAATCATTACCGAAAAGCCGCCGAATGGGTCGGCGCCTTTCGCCCAGAAAGGAATATTAGTCATGACTACCGGAGTTCCCCAAACCGGGGCGAACCGTCCGCCGGACGTTAAGGAAGTTCACATTGTCTGGATGACCACCGGCCTCGGCTGTGATGGTGACTCAGTATCCATAACGGCGGCATCGCTGCCGAGCATCGAGGATGTGGTGATGGGAGCGATCCCAGGGTTGCCGAAGGTGCATCTGCACAATCCCGTGCTCGCCTACGAGGTGGGCGACGACTTTATGAAACATTGGTTCGCCGCCGCGGAAGGGCGGTTGGATCCATTCGTGCTCGTGCTCGAAGGCTCCGTGCCTAATGAGCGCATCAAAAAGGAAGGCTATTGGGCCGCGATGGGCACAGATCCAGCAACCGGCCAGCCAATCACCACCAACGAGTGGATCGACCGCCTCGCGCCGAAAGCCCTGGCGGTCGTTGCCGTGGGCACCTGCGCGACCTACGGCGGCATCCATGCGATGGAGGGAAACCCGACCGGCGCAATGGGCCTGGCGGATTATCTCGGCTGGAATTGGAAATCCAAGGCGGGTCTGCCGATCATCAATGTCCCTGGGTGCCCCGTGCAGCCGGATAACATGATGGAGGTGCTGCTCTATCTCCTCTACCAGGTGGCCGGGCTGGCGCCGATCATCCCGCTGGACGATCAACTGCGCCCGACATGGCTCTTCGGCAAAACGGTGCACGAGGGCTGCGACCGCGGTTCGTATTACGAGCAGGGCGATTTCGCGCATGAATACGGCTCGCCCAAGTGCCTGGTGAAACTCGGTTGCTGGGGGCCGGTGGTGAATTGCAACGTCACCAAGCGCGGCTGGATGGATGGCATCGGCGGTTGCCCGAATGTCGGCGGCATCTGCATCGGCTGCACCATGCCGGGTTTCCCGGACAAGTTCATGCCCTTCATGGATGCGCCGCCGGGGTCGCTGGTTTCCACGAGCGTACTTGGGATTTACGGCCCGGTAGTCCGCTTCCTCCGCGGCATCACCAATCACACCGTCAACAAGGAGCCGAAGTGGCGCCACTCGCGCGCGTCGCTGAGCACCGGCTATGAACCCCGTCATTACGCGCGCAATTAGCGAACCCTCCAGGAGACCGAACCTATGTCAACCGCAGTAGCCGAACCGAAAACCGAAACCCAGCGCAAGGGAGGCAATGTGGTCGAGATGTCGTGGGACCCGATCACGCGCATTGTGGGCAGCCTTGGCATCTACACCAAGATCGACTTTGACCATAAGCAGGTGCTCGAGTGCCACAGCACCTCGTCGATCTTCCGCGGATACAGCATCTTCATGAAGAACAAGGATCCGCGCGACTCGCACTTCATCACCAGCCGCATCTGCGGGATTTGCGGCGACAATCACGCGACCTGCTCCGTCTACGCGCAGAACATGGCCTACGGCATCAAGCCACCGCCACTGGGCGAGTGGATCGTGAACCTCGGAGAGGCGGCCGAGTACATGTTCGATCATAACATCTTCCAGGACAACCTGGTCGGGGTGGACTTCTGCGAGCTGATGGTCAAGGAAACCAACCCGGGCGTCTGGGAGAAGGCGCTGAAAACCGAGGCGCCGCACGCGAAGGAGCACGGCTACCGGACCATCGCAGACATCATGCGGTCGCTCAATCCGTTCGAGGGCGAGTTCTACCGCGAGACGCTGCAGGTGAGCCGGATGACCCGCGAGATGTTCTGCCTGATGGAAGGCCGGCACGTACATCCCTCGACACTCTACCCAGGCGGAGTCGGCACGGTCCCATCAATCCAGATATTCACGGATTACCTTGTCCGGCTGATGAAATACATCGAGTTCATGAAGAAGGTGGTGCCTTTGCACGATGACTTGTTCGACTTCTTCTACGAGGCGCTGCCGGGCTACGAGCATGTGGGCGAGCGGAGGGTCCTGCTGGGCTGCTGGGGTTCATTCCAGGATCCCAATGTGTGCGATTACGATTACCGCACAATGAACGCGTGGGGCAACGCGATGTTCGTCACGCCGGGCGTTGTCGTGGATGGAAAATTGGTCACGACCAATCTCGTCGATATCAATCTCGGCATCCGCATTCTGCTCGGCTCATCCTATTACCAGGACTGGGAAAACGAGGAGACCTTCGTCACGCACGATCCACTGGGGAATCCCGTGGACAAGCGGCATCCGTGGAACCAGACGACCATCCCGAAACCGCAGAAGCGCGACTTTGACGGGAACTACACATGGGTCATGTCGCCGCGCTGGTATGACAAGCGCACGGGCGATCACCTGGCTCTCGATACCGGCGGCGGCCCGATCGCGCGGCTCTGGGCGACCGCGCTCGCGGGCCTCGTCGATATCGGCTACATCAAGGCCACCGGCAACAGCGTGCTGATTCGCCTGCCGAAGACCGCGATGAAACCGGAGGTCGAGTTCGAGTGGAAAATCCCGAAGTGGAGCAACGCGCTTGAGCGGGACCGCGCGCGGACGTACTTCCAGGCTTATGCGGCAATGGTGGGGCTGTATTGCTGCGAGAAGGCGCTGGCGGAAGTGCATGCCGGGCGCACCCAGACGTTCACGCCATTCAAGGTGCCGAACGAGGCCATCGGATGCGGCTTCCACGAGGCGGTGCGCGGCGTGCTCTCCCATCACATGGTCATTCGCAACGGGAAGATCGCCAATTACCATCCGTATCCGCCGACGCCCTGGAACGCGAATCCGCGCGATGTCTACGGGACCCCTGGGCCGTACGAGGACGCGGTGCAGAACACACCGATCTTCGAGGAGAATGGCCCCGATAACTTCAAGGGAATCGACATCATGCGGGCAGTGCGGAGTTTCGATCCATGCCTGCCATGCGGGGTGCATATGTACCTCGGCAACGGGAAAGTGCTCAAGCAACTCCACACCCCGACCGCCCTCATGGGGCTCGCAAAATGAGCGAACGCGCCGGGATTATGATCCCAACCATCGAGGCCTCGCCGGAAGAAATCTACGATATCGAACTCGAGCACAGCCTGCTCGAGGCCAACGGCAAACTCGCCGTCGCAAACCGGGCGCTGCTGGATCGCCACGGCGTGACGGCAGTCGATTTCATGGGCGCGATCGGCTCCGGCAAGACGACGCTGATCACGAAGCTGGTGGAGAAGCTGAAATCGAAAATCGGCGTCGCCGTCTTCAATGGCGACGCGACGACGAGTGACGACGCCGACGGGATCGCGCGGCAGAATGTGCCGATTGTGCAGATCGCCACGGTCAACGGTTGCCATCTCGATGCGAACCTCGTGGGCAAGGCGCTGGGGAAGATAGACCTCGAAGAACTCCGGCTGATCTTCATCGAGAACATCGGCAATCTCATTTGCCCGGCGGAGTTCCCGCTCGGGTCAAAGGCGCGCGTGGTGGTCATTAGCGTGACGGAGGGTCCGTGGATGGTGCGGAAGCATCCCCACATGTTCCTCGGCGCGCAGATCGTCGTGATCAACAAGGTCGACCTCGCCGCAGCCATGGAGATCAGCATCGAGAATCTCACGCGCGATGTGCATACCTTGAAGCCCGACATCCAGGTCATCCCAACCAGCACCAGGACCGGCGCGGGTCTGGATGAATTCGCCGCAGCCCTGCTCGCCATCTAAGACGATGCACGAGTTTTCCATTGCCGCCGCGCTCGTGGAGAGCGTGCAGGCATTTGCGGAGAAGGAGCGTGCAGCCAGGGTGATCGAGGTTCGGCTGACCATCGGCGAATTCACGCACATCGAGCACGAACAACTGCGGTTCTGCTTCCAGTCGATCACGACCGGCACGCTGCTGGAAAACGCCACCCTGGAGATCGATACCTCCGATGCCGCCGTGCGCTGCCCGCATTGCGCCTATACCGGACCGCCGAAATATTGGGACGGCGCGCTCGCGGGCACGCTGGTGCCGACGCTGCAATGCCCGGAGTGCGGCAAATCCGCCGAGCCGGCGGAAGGCCACGAGTGCGCAATCAAGGCGGTCAAATTCACCCGCGAAAACGATCCAGAATACGAGGCTGCATGAACTCCCCTGCCCTACCCGCTGCAGAACCCGGCGTCAATGGCCACAACGGTCACAATGGTCAAAACGGGCATGCGCCTCCCATGGACGATATCAACCGGCAGGGCCGGCGCATCCAGGAGCTGGTGGAACAGATCGATGCCCTCCGGGAGCCCGCGGCACGGACGCTGATGCACGAATGCATGGAATCGCTGCTCGGCTTTTACGGGCATGGCCTGGAGCGCATCCTGCATATCCTCAAGCACGCCGGCATCGGCGGTCAGCAGGCATATAACGAATTACTCCACGACCGTGTCGTCAGCGGGCTGTTGCTAATCCACGGGCTGCATCCGGTGGACCTGGAGACACGCCTGCGCGAAGCGCTGGAGAAGATTCGCCCCTATATGCAAAGCCACGGCGGAAACGTCGAGCTGCTGGGCCTGGAGGGTGAATTCGCCCGGCTCCGCCTGCAAGGTGCGTGCAAGACCTGCCCCTCCTCCACCGTCACCATGGAACTGGCGGTGCGCCACGCCATCGAGGAAGCCTGCCCGGATCTGATGGGCTTCGAGGTCGAAGGCGCCATGGCCGCGCCGGAGCATCACACCGCCGCGCCCGAATGGACGGCCGTCGAGGAAGCCCTTTATCTCAAGGAAGGCGGGCTGATCCGCGCAAATGTCCTGAATGTCTCGCTGATCCTCTGCAAGAGTACCGGCAATCTGTACGCCTATCGGGACCGCTGCCCCGCGTGCAATCTGCCGCTGCATCTCGGCACGCTGGAGGCCGGCGTGCTCGCCTGCCGCGCAGGACACCGTTACAGCGTCCAGAAGGCCGGCATTGGCGTGGACGATTCTCATCTTCACCTCGAACCCGTGCCGCTCGTCCTGGAGCATGGCTCTGTCCAGGTCGCCATCGCGGTAGAAAGCCACTCCCATGAATGCGGCTGCCACTGAGCGCGCAAAACTGATCGTGCGCGGCGCGGTCCAGGGTGTCGGATTTCGCCCGTTTGTCCACCGGCATGCCACGGAGTTGCACCTGCGCGGCTGGGTACGAAATTCCGCGCAGGGAGTCTTTATCGATGTGGAAGGCACGGGCGATACGGTGCGGGAATTCGTGCATCGGATCGAAAGCGAGAAACCGCCGCGGGCTGTGATCCAGAGCATCGAATGCTCGTTCCTCGAGGCAAGCGGCTACGAGCGCTTCGAAATCCGCGAGAGCGACGACAGCGGCGGCAAGAGTGCTCTCATTCTGCCCGACATGGCGACCTGCGAGGATTGCGCGCGGGAGATTTTCGACCCGGCCAACCGGCGTTATCGTTACCCGTTCACCAATTGCACCAACTGCGGCCCGCGCTTCTCCATTATCGAGTCGCTGCCGTACGATCGCGCAAACACGACGATGAAGAGGTTCACGATGTGCCCGGAGTGCGAGCGCGAATATCATGACCCGTCGAATCGCCGGTTTCACGCGCAGCCGAATGCCTGCCCGCGCTGTGGCCCGCAACTGGCGCTGTGGGATGCCACGGGGTACGTCCTGGCGACCCGCAACGAGGCGCTGATGGAAGCGGCGCAACTCATTCGGGAAGGAAAAATCCTCGCGCTCAAGGGCGTGGGCGGTTTCCAGCTTTTCGTCGACGCCCGTTCGGAGCAGGCTGTGATGCGGCTACGCGCGCGGAAGCGCCGCGAGGAAAAGCCATTCGCGCTGATGGCGCCGTCGCTCGATCATGCCCGGTACGAATGCGATATCCCGGAAGACGAGGAACACCTGCTCGTCTCGCCGGAGAGTCCCATCGTCCTGCTGCGGAAGCTCTGGCGTTCGCGACTTGCCCATTCCGTTGCGCCCGGCAATCCGTATCTCGGCATCATGTTGCCTTATTCCCCGCTGCATCACCTTCTGCTCCGGGAGTTCAATTTCCCCGTCGTGGCCACCAGCGGCAACCTGAGCGATGAGCCGATCTGCATCGACGAAAACGAAGCGCTTGAGCGGCTTTGCGGGATCGCCGATTACCTCCTCGTGCATGACCGGCCCATCGAGCGCCACGTGGACGATTCCATCGCGCGGGTGATTTGCGGGCGCGAGCAAATCCTCCGGCGGGCGCGCGGCTACGCACCGCTGCCGCTGCACATGGACGCGCCGCTGCCGCCGATTCTTGCCGTGGGAGCGCACATGAAAACGACCGTCGCGTTCAGTGCCGGGCAGGAAATTTTCATCAGCCAGCACATTGGCGACCTGGAAAGCGAACCCGCTCACGCCGCGTTCCGAAAGACCGCTGCCGACCTGCCGCGCCTCTATGACGCGGCGCCCGTGGAGATCGCCTGCGATATGCATCCGGATTATCTCTCCACGCAGTTCGCCGCGCGACTCCACGCGCCCTCGCACCGGGTGCAGCATCATTACGCCCATGTGCTGGCCTGCATGGCGGAGAATGAACTGGCAGCGCCGGTGCTGGGAGTGTCGTGGGACGGGACCGGGCTTGGAACGGATAACACCGTCTGGGGCGGCGAATTTCTGCTGGTGAAAGAGGCCGGCTTCGAGCGGGCCGGGCATCTGCGGACCTTCCGGCTGCCCGGCGGCGACGCAGCAGCGAAACAGCCGCGACGTTCCGCGGTGGGATTGCTCTTTGAGATATTTGGCGAGGATGTGTGGGACCGGGACGAAGTACCCGGTGACTTCTCCGGACCGGAGATGCGCCTGATGCAGCAAATGCTCGCGCGCAGGGTCAACGTGCCGCTGACATCCAGCGCTGGCCGGTTGTTCGACGCAGTCTCCTCGCTCACCGGTCTGCGCCAGGTGGCGAGCTTCGAGGGACAGGCGGCGATGGAGCTGGAATTTGCCGCCTATCCCGACGTGAAGACATTCTATCCATTCTCCATTCGCGGCAAAGTTCCGATGATCATCGACTGGGAGCCGCTGATCCTGGAGATGATGCACGACATCCTGGCCCAGACGGACATTGGGGTCATCTCCGCGCAATTTCACAACACGCTGGCAGAAATCATCGTCGCCATTGCGGAACGCGTCGGTGAGCCGAATGTCGTGCTGACGGGTGGCTGTTTCCAAAACCGTTTGCTCACCGAGCGCGCCGTCGAGCGCCTGAACACCGCCGGCTTCCTGCCGCACTGGCACCAGCGCATCCCGCCGAACGACGGCGGCATCGCACCCGGGCAGATCATTGCCGCAGCCCGGGCCATGAAGGAGCGCGTGTCATGAATCTGGTCTACGGCAAAGTGATCTCCACCTTCGAGCGCGACGGCCAGCGCTGGGGCCGCATTGACGTCCGGGGCGCGCACAAAATCGTCACCCTCGACCTGCTGGCGGACGCCGATACTGGAGACGAAGTGCTTGTCTGCGACGGTGTTGCAATCGGCAAGGTTCGCGCAGCGGAAGAACCCTCAAACCTATGTGTCTCGCAATCCCAGGCAAGCTGATCGAAATCACCGAGGATGGCCACGGCGTCCGGATGGGCCGGGCGAATTTTGGCGGCATCGTGAAGCAGGTATGCCTCGAATATACGCCGGAGGTGGTCGCGGGCGACTATGTGCTGGTGCATGTCGGGTTTGCGCTCAGCAAGGTGGACGAGGAGGAGGCCGCGCGCACTTACAAGGCCCTGGAGGAGATGGAGCAATTGGGCGAACTCGACACGCCGGAAGCGGATCCCACCCCGGAAGAAATGGAGATCCCCCGACGATGAAATACCTGGATGAATACCGCAGCGAGCCGCTCGCAGCGAAGATCGTGGAAGAAATCCGCCGCACGGTCACACGCCCCTGGGTCCTGATGGAAGTGTGCGGCGGCCAGACGCATTCCATAATCAAGTACGGCATCGACCGGCTGCTGCCACCGGAGGTGGAGCTGGTGCATGGGCCGGGCTGCCCGGTGTGCGTGACGTCGCTGGAGATGATCGACAAGGCGCACGCCATCGCGCAACGGCCCGATGTGATCTTCTGCTCCTTCGGCGATATGCTGCGCGTGCCCGGATCGGAATCCGATCTGCTGGTGCTGAAATCGCACGGGGCCGATGTGCGCGTGGTTTATTCGCCCATCGATTGCCTGAAAATCGCACGCGCCAATCCCAGTAAGAAGGTTGTTTTCTTCGCCATCGGTTTTGAAACAACCGCGCCGGCCAATGCGATGGCCGTCTGGCAGGCCGCGCAACAGGGTATCCGGAATTTCTCCGTGCTCGTCTCCCATGTGCTGGTGCCGCCGGCCATCGCGGCGATCTTGCAATCGCCGCTCAATCGCGTGCAGGCATTCCTCGGCCCCGGCCATGTCTGCACCGTGATGGGTTACCATGAATACGAGCCGCTTGCCGAGCAGTTCCGCGTGCCGATTGTGATCACCGGCTTCGAGCCGATCGACATCCTGCAAGGCACGCTCATGACCGTGCAGCAACTCGAGAACGGGACCCACGAGGTGCAAAACCAATATCCGCGCGTCGTGCAGCGGGAGGGCAATCGCGTGGCGCAGGAACTGGTCGCGAAGGTCTTTGAGGTCTGCGACCGCAAATGGCGCGGCGTCGGCAATATCCCGCAGAGCGGCTACCGGCTGCGCGAGACATACCGCCAGCACGACGCAGAACGGCTTTTCAATGTCACGGAGATCAGTACCGCCGAGCCGGAGATTTGCATCAGCGGCCTCGTCCTGCAGGGGGTAAAGAAACCGCACGACTGCCCCGCATTCGGAAAACAATGCACGCCCGAGCATCCGCTCGGCGCGACGATGGTCTCCGCGGAGGGGGCGTGCGCCGCGTATTACGCGTATGGCCGGCACTTGCAGGCCACGCCGGCCGGCAGCCCAGCATGAACATCATCGAAGAAACATCCCCTCACCTGAATGGCTCCGCGGCCCTCCTCGGCACGTGTCCGCTGCCGATCTCGACTTACAAGGAGATTGTCCTCGCCCATGGCAGCGGCGGGAAGCTGAGCCAGCAATTGATCCAGGGAATGGTGCTGCCGCGTTTTCGCAATGAACTGCTCGATCCGCTGCACGATGGCGCGATCTTCGGCATCAACGGCGCCCGCCTCGCCTTCAGCACGGATTCCTATGTGGTAAGTCCGATTTTCTTTCCCGGCGGCGACATCGGGAAACTCGCCGTCCACGGCACGGTGAATGACCTCTCGATGTGCGGCGCGCGTCCGCTCTACCTCTCGGTCGGATTGATCCTGGAGGAAGGGTTGCCGATGGAAGATTTCACCCGGGTGCTCGATTCCATGCGCGAAGCAGCGGAGGCCGCCGGAGTGCAATTGGTAACCGGCGACACCAAGGTCGTCGATCGCGGCAAAGCCGATCGCATCTTCATCAACACCTCCGGCATCGGCCTCATCCCCGAGGGCGTGAATATCCATCCGGCGCGCGCGCAAGCCGGGGACCAAGTCATCATCAGCGGAAAAATCGCCGAGCACGGAATGGCCATCATGTCCGTGAGGGAAGGCCTTGAATTCGAAACCGAAATCGCCAGCGACACTGCCGCGCTCAACGGCCTTGTCTCTGCAATGCTCGATGCCTGCAAGGACATCCATGTCCTGCGCGATCCCACCCGCGGCGGCGTCACCAGCGCCCTTACAGAGATATGCCAGGGCTCAAAAATCGGGATCCGCCTTGACGAGTCAACCATCCCCATCAGCGAGGAGGTCAAAGGCGCATGCGAAATCCTCGGCCTCGACCCCCTTTACGTTGCGAACGAAGGCAAACTGGTCGCCATCGTCTCTCCAAACGAAGCCCCGTCCGTCCTGGCCGTAATGCGCGCCCACCCACTCGGCACCGGCGCCGTCATCATCGGCGAGGTCGTCCCGGAGCATCCCGGCTACCTCACCATGAAGACCCGCGTCGGCGGCACAAGGGTGGTGGACATGCTCACCGGCGAGCAGCTCCCCCGGATTTGCTGACCGCTACATTCCCGATCGCAATGCGTTCACGACGTCGGCACGATTTGCATCGTCCAGGATGCCTTGCGCAAGATCGAGCGCGGTGATCCCGCGAATATCCGGAGTGGCCGGATCAAACCCCGCTTTAACTAGCGCTGCCACCTCGTTCACTCTTCCGTAGAGCACCGCTTCGTGCAGCGGCGTCATTCCAAAATCATCCAGCCCCGCCAGCTTGACACCACATTGGTGAAATGCCGCGTAAGTGCCGTAATCCATCGCATTGTCCCCAGGCGGCGCGGTCATCATCTCAGCCATTGCCCTGATCGGGTAAGTCAGCGGAGTTAGACCCTCCACATTCCGCACCAGGAAGGCTTTCGGATCCGTGGCCGCGATGCGTCGATAGATCGCGGACTTGGCGTCGTCAGACATTGATCGGTCATCCAATGTCTCGAAGAGTTTCTGCGCGGCATACTGCACCGTGGTATTCTCCCTGATGAATTGCGCAATCTGCGGCGTGGCCGCGGCCTCGATGGCATCGCGATGGAATTCATCCTGTGTGGGAGCGTAGGCGCCATGCTTGAGGAGCAGCTTTACCATCTCCAGGTCGCCTGCCGCCGCCGCGGCGATGAGCGGCGTTTTGCATTGGTCGTATGGGATCAGCCTGGGACATCCCTGCACGTTCTGTTTGCCGCCTCCGTTATAAGGCTCCGGCTGGTCGTACCAGCCTTCGACTCCCTGGATGCCAATGTTCGGGTCGCAGCCGTGATCGAGGAGCGTCTCCGCCATGTCGCGCGCGCCATGGGTGACGGCGATGTACACCAGGCCCGGCGCGGGCGCGTCATCCTGATGCGATTGGTCCTCCGGCGGGACGAGGTACGCATCGCGATTGAGCAAATCCTTCACCCGCCCGAGATCATTGGCGCTGACGGCCGCTCGAAGGTCACTCAAGGCAGGCCGCGCATGGATGGCGGCAAGCAGGCGGTTCTTCCCCAGTTTTTCAATTTCCGATGCAGGCTGCAAATTCTCCACCGTTTCGAGGAAGCCGTAGTTGCCTCCATACGATACATAGGGGGCATCGAGAAGAGTCCGCCCCGCAAGGTCGCGCGCATGGAGATCGGCGCCATGGCCGGCCAGCAGGCATGCCATCTCCGCATCGTGCCATCCGCATGCCGCATGCATGGCGGTAAATCCGTCGCGGCCGCGCTCATTGATCGAGACGCCCATGGAGAGCAGCAGTTCCACCATCTTGATACGATCCGCTGTGCCGGCCACCATTTCAAAGCTGCTCGGGTCCGGCCATTGCCCTGCGGCGGCGCATAGCAGCGTTCCTCCCAGCGTGCCGTAACCATGCCGCGTCTTGAGGTCCGGATAATCCTTCAAAATCTCCGTCAGAACTGCAGTGCCGCTCAGCGATGCCACCAGCCGCTCGGCGTAAAGCGAGTCTCCATAATCAAACAGCCGGGGCTTCGCTCCGTGGTGGAGAAGAGCCAGCACAACATCCGGGTAAGCGATGGCGACATCCAGTGGCACCAGGCCCCCAGGACCGCTCTGATCGGCTGCGGGCTGCGGGGAGACGCCATCGCTCAGCAGCATCTCGACCACTTTCGCGGATCCGAATTGCAGGGCCGAGATGAAACAGTTCTGCAGACCATCCGCCCGCGCGTCGGCCTGCGCGCCAGCGGGTGTGAGATAACGGGTCAGCGCGATGGCCCGCGCCTCGTCGTGATTCTGCAGTGCGGTGGTGATCAGGCTCCCTACCCTGGAAGGATCGGCAGCCACTGCCGGTGGCAGTTTCACATCCTGTGGACGCGCATATTGCTCAATGCTGGCCCAGTCCGTGGGTGAGAGATGCGGATTGGCCGCGAGCAGGCGCGTCGCCATGTCCGCGTCCTTTTCCTTCAATATCCAATCCGCGGCGCCAGTGAGCGGCGCGCCTGCCTTGACCAGCAGTTCCATCGCGTCACCATTGCGGTGCTTCAATGCTTCCAGGAACGCCGCGTTGACAGGCCGCGCCCCGGCTTTCAGGAGCAGTTGCGTCATCGCCGGGTCGCGGAGCAGGGCGGCTGCGACCAGTGGCGTGGCCTCGGTCTTCTGGAATGCAGGGGGACTGAAGTCAGGGGAGTCGGCGTTGGGAACTTCGATGGTCGGCACCGCTTCGAGATTGGGATGATGGGCCAGGAAGAGATTGAGCATGTCCGTATTGCGCGTCCACACTGCCACGGACAAGGCAGGCACATGGTTGGGGCCAATGACAGCATCCGCGACGCCCGGTTTCCGCAGGATGCGCCTGACAGCCGGCAAATCGCCACGCAACATCGCATCGTAAAGTGCGACCGCGTCGCCTGCAGATCCGGGCCGTGAAGGACGTGCCTCCGTCTTCGACGGCTGGGGCGCCGGAACCCCCAGCGTCGCGTAAAGGTCATTCTTTTCCCAGCAATTGAGCCGCCAATCGGCCAGCCAGAATTGATGACCATCGATATACATCGCGCGACCGGGATCGGGAAGATTAATCACCCCGAGAGCGCGGTGGCTGGCGCGATCCAGCAGCAACAATGTGCCCGTGTAATGGGGAAAATATGAGCTGTCGGACCTGCCAAGAGTAACAAACGATAACCAAAGGTAAGGGCCGTCCGCCGCCACTGCGATCAGGTGGGATGCCGCCGCCTGCCACACGATCCGGCCCTGCGCCGGGGAGTAATCGAGAATGCCATTCACGTCCCAGCGCCAGATATCCCCGTCCAGCGCCAGCGTACCGGCATTGAGGATTGGCAATAGCCCCGCGGTAAACAGCGGTTCCTTCTCGGCGGGCTGCGGCGGGATCGCATTCCATGCATGCTTCGCCGTGTCGTAGAACAAGTCCCAATGCGGAAAGATGAGCATGTTATTGGTCCCCACAATGGGCAGGTCGGGAACCTTGAATGGATGTTGCGAAACATCCGGCGGAGCCGCAGGAGGCGAAGACGGGGTGAGCCATTGATTGCGGGACCAATCATATAAACCGACCACCCGCTGACTATCTTCCGCAACTGCCCCATACCGGTCTCCACCATAGCCCAGCATGGAGGGCACCTGCACAGGCAATCCCTGGTCGGACGGAAACTCGTCACTGCTCCCCGAGAGCAGATCCAGTGCGCCCACGACCCCATCACCTATGTAAAGGGCATGCCCGCCCGGTGTGAGATTGAGCATCTGTGGATTCCGCGGCCGCAGCGGGCGCGGCCCGATCAAATCAATTTGCCCAGTGGAGATCCGGTAGCTGCACCATGACGAATAAGCAGCCGGCGACCATCCCGGGCCTGGGCCGCCAACAGTAAATTTCAGGATGAGTTGATCGCCAAAGCCCTCGATGGATGCAATCGGGATTTCACTTTCGTCCTCATCCATCCCAGTCGCATCAGGCTCCGGCGTGTGGTCATATTGTGCAAAAATAGAATCCTCTGTCAGCGCCTTGATCCTGTCCCACGGAATGGAAACCCCCTGCGCGGGCGGAACATCCGTTCCGCTCACACCCGCAAGCATCGGCTCCTGGAAAAGGTCAGGGGTGGCCGGGATGGAATGAAAGCGCTGTGTAACCGGCGCAGGTGTGGGAGCAGCGGGACTGGGGACGGGAGAGGCCTGCGCCTGCTCCGGGGTGGGAGTGGGCGACGGCGCAGCCGTCTTCATGAGCACCGCCTCTACGCGACGGCGATCACCCAACTCCTTCATCAATTGCTCCACATTGGGGCCGAGATCCTTCCAGTAATAATCCGCGAGCAGCGGCCACACGGCCTGGAAATACTGGAATTTGATCTCCGGTTTGGCATCGGATGTCAGGAGGGCTCTCAGCCACCCAGCCGCGTTACTCTGGCCCTTTTCCAACGCTCCCATCTGCGCGAGCTGCCTCACCATCACAGGCGTTTGCGCAACCAACAGCGGGTAAAAGTCCGACAACAACGCCGCCCTCTCGTCCGGAAGACGCGGAGAAAGTCCCACGCCGCTCCCCAGTGCCGGGCTATAGTCACTGGACGTCCGCCATGCCAGGAACTGAAAGCGCTCCCCCATTTTAGTCACGCACCGGTTCATGACATACTCCACCGCGCTCGCATAGAGCGCCTGGTTATAATCGGGTTCACGAATAAGCCGCCTTAGGTTATCGACGCACTCAGACGGTATGTTCAATTCATCGCCAGGCACTTGCCCCGGGTCGACTCCGGGCTTTGCCGTAAGCAGCGCCCGGAGCAACCGCATCCGCGAATTGAGCGGATCAAAGAAGCAGGCAACATCGAGCATGCGTCCGCAGTAATTAAGCTTCGCACCTCCATACGGGAGGCGTGCCACAGGATCGACAACCGTCCTGCCTGTAGTGATCACCCCGCCGCTTGGGACCAATGCGGGGACGTCTGGCGTCCGCGAAAAGAACCCCGCATTAATCGAATCGCAGAGATGATCAAAAATTGCCGACCCCATTTGCTGGCCGGTCTCAGCGGATGGCGCCACTTGCTTCTCCGCAATCGCCGTCCGCAATATGTCCGTGACCATCGAGCGGCTTTGCCTGTCAAAATCCTTGACTGCAAAGGTACGTGTGAATCGCTGGGGCGGCTGCCCCCCCATCTCCAGGTATAACTCCGCCTCGACCTGGATATCTTCAAACGCCGTCGTCTTCCCTGGCGCCAGTTCGTGGTAGCTCCCCCAGATGTAACCCTTGGCCGCTTTCTGCCAGATATTCGGGTCCGCGTCGGTAAGCCCCAGTAAGCTTAGTTCCTCCTCCTGGCTCGCCGCCCCCGTGCCGCGAAAGTGCAGAATTGTTGTGCTGGGAAAGGAACTCGAGATGTCAGTAAACCGATCGATAAGCGCCTGATCCCACGAATCCAGCCGCGGGCTCGCTCCGGAGTTGGTAAAAAACAACGGCGCCAGCGCGATGCCCGACACATTTCTCTTCCGGACCTTTTGTGCCTCCGCCAGGAGCCGTCGGGCCGTATGGGCGCATTGTGCAAGGATATCGGGATCCAGATCGCTTCCATCATTTCCCAGCGAGTTCAGCGGCAAGTCCGCCGAGGCCAGGATGCTGGCGTTGTTCAAATCCGTTACTTCAAAGATCAGGTGCCGCCGGTAGGCCTGTCCTTCATTGGTCACATCCCAGTGCGCCGCGGTATACCTGCCATGAATCAAGAGATCCGCCTTCAAGAGCCGCCCGATTGCCACCGCCGAACTATCGCTCGACGCCGTGAGTGCCGTCTCTTCCAGCATCGCATCCATATCCGCCCGATCCACCCACACCACCCCGGGAATATCCAGCAACTGCCCCTGCACATAATCCGCAACAGCCTCCCCATCCTTCTTCGACGCCAGCATATTTTCCTCCGCCGTCAGCGGCAGGATGGCCACGCGCGGCCCGTCCTCCGCCGCCCACGCAGCCTGCGCGAGAAGGAGGAACACAATTGGCACCAGGGAACGCAACGGCTTGCTCATTCAATAGTGAGAGTGGAGGGCTTCAAGTACCGCAGAACGCCTGGCATCATCAATAATTCCCTTCGCCAGATCGAGGGCAGTTATTCCACGAATGTCCGGCACGGAAGGATCGAAGCCTAATTTCAGCAGATTAATCACGTCGCTTACCCGTGCGTGCAATACGGCATCATGGAGCGGAGTCATCCCGTAAACGTCTAACCCTGTCAGCTTAATCCCGCATTTGTGAAATGCCGCAAACGCTACACTGTCGATATGATCCCATGGCCCGGAATTCATCATCTCATGGCTGAGCCGCAGGGGATATGTAAGAGGAGTAAATCCCCTTGGGTTACGAACTCGGAATGCCGCAGGCTCAGTCTGCGCGATCCGTGCAACTAGCGCCACGCCCTGCGCGGGCGAGACTGAATTATTACCGATAGTGTCGAATAATTGCTGCGCTGCGAACTGCGCCGTTGTATTAGCCCGGATGTACTGCGCTATTTCAGGCTTGGATGCGGCATCTATGGCGTTCCGGTGGAACTCATCCTGTGTGGGAGCATATGCACCATGTTTGAGAAGCATCTTGACCATTTCCAGGTTGCCGGATTCCGCTGCAGCGATGAGCGGCGTCTTGCATCTCTCCCGCGGCCAATGCAGAGGACAGCATTGATCGGTCAGATTTCCACCGATGTTGTAAGTAGCGTAATCCCGGCCGTATTCACCCAAGGCTCCCACGTCGGGGCTGCATCCATGTTCGATGAGGGCTTCCGCAATCTCACGGGCGCGGTGAGTCACCGCGATGTACACGAGACCCGGAGTAGGCTCTTCTTCGTCGCCCTGCATCTCGCCGTACGGCGGGACGAACGAGGCTGCGTAGCTAAGCAAATCCTTCACGCGAGCCAGGTCGTTCGCCATGACGGCCTGCCGCAACTGTTCCAGGGTCGGTCGCGCATGGATGATCGCCAGAAGACGTGCCTGGCCGAGCTTCTCAATCTCTGAGCTGGGCTTAAAATTCTCCAATGCCTCAAGAAATCCGTCATCACGCCCACTGGAAACGTAGGGTGGATCGATGACAGACCTCCCTGCGAGATCGCGGCAGCGGGGGTCGGCGCCGTAGCCTGCAAGCGCGCACGCAAGCTCAGTGTTGCGCATGGCGAAAGCGGCGTGCAGTGGGGTGAGGCCATCGCCGCCAGACTCGCTGGGAGAAACACCCTTGGACAGCAGAAGCTGTACAACCTTGATGGGATTCAACGCCGCCCCTTCCATGATGTATTTATTCGGGACAGACCAGCCCCCCGCAGCGGAACATAGCAGCGTACCGCCCAACGTTCCGTATCCGCACTTCGCATTCAGGGCAGGATAAGCTTTCAACAACTCCGGCAGTACCTCCGGGCCGCTCGGCGACGATGCCACTCGTGCAATGTAAAGCGAGTCTCCGCCATCAAGCAATCGGGGATGCGCGCCATGGTGGAGGAGCAGCAATTCGATCTCTGGGTGGCCAAGCGCCTCCGCCAGTGGAGGCGATCCTCCTGGCACAAGCTCGTCGCCATCAGGGTCCGGCGAGACGCCATCCTGGAGCAACGTCTCCACGATCTTTTCGGATCCGAACTCCAAAGCCGCTATGAAGCATTTCCTCACTTCATCGGTTCGGGCGCTGGCCGGGGTAATGTATCGGAGAAGCGCAATGCCGCGGGCTTCGTCTTTATTCTTCAGGGCGATAATGATCAGGCCGCAGACCTTGGCCGTATTGGCAGCCACCTCCGGCGGCAAATCCGCGTTCACCAGGTTGACAAACACCTTGAGATTCGCTCGATCCACGGCAGACAGATTCGGATTCAATTCCAGGATGCGCTTTCCGATATCGACCTCCCCTTTCCTCACAATCCAATCGACCACGCCCGTCAGCGGCGCTCCGGCTTTGACCAGGACTTCCATCACATCCGCGTTCCGAAACGTGATCGCCTCGATCAACGCGGCGTTCGTCGGCCTTGCACCCGCATCCAGGAGAAGCCGGGCGATTGAAATGTCCCGATTCCTTGCCGCAGCTACCAGGGGTGTCGCATCGGTTGGATGGAGAATTGGTGGGCCATAATTATACTTCGCCGGCATTTCCACCTCCGGTGCAGCTTCAAGATTCGGGTGGTAATGCAGGAAAAGCTTAACGAGCCGGGGGTCGCCCATCCAGACAGCCACGGTCACTGCCGGGATCTGCATGCGGCCCAGAAGCGTGTTGCAAGCGCCAGGACTCTTCAGAAGCCGGGCAGCCGTTGGGATGTCATCACGTAGAAGGGCATCGTACAGAGAGACAGATTTATCGAAATCAGCGTCCCGAAGGGCGGGTCTTGCAGGCCGCTCCAGACTGGGCCTCGGAACGCCCAAAGCCGAGTACAGATCGGTCTTTTCCCAGCACGAGAGCCCCTGGTCGCCAAGCCAGATATGATATTGATCCACACACATGACCGCACCGGGATGCGGCACCGCAAACATACCCAGCGGACGGTGACTGGCCCTGTCCATCAGCATCAGCCGGCCGGTGCTGCCGCGGGACATGATGTCATCAGACTCAGAGAACGATTGAAACGAAAGCCAGAGGTAAGGCCCATCGGCTGCTACGGCGAGAAGATGCATGGCGCCGGACTGCCACCGTATCTGATTATCTTTCGGAGAGAAATCGAGGATGCCAAATTGGTTCCAACGCCATACCTCGCCATCCAATATCAGCGACCCCGCGTTGGGAGCGTAGTAAAATGGTCCACCTGGATTCACTAATCGGGATTTCGGCTGGGGAGGGACCTTGCTCCACGATTGCCGTGTAGCATCATAGAGTAAATCCCATTGCGGAAAGAGGATGAAATCGCTTGTTCCTACTATCGGCAAAGAAGGCAATTTAAACACACCTTGATCCTGCGATTCATCTTCAGAAACGGGCGCAGCGGCGATGGCATCAGGCACAGATGGTGGTGTGAGCCATTTGCCGGTATTCCAATCGTAAAGTCCGGCGAGCCGTTTGGCCCGGTCCGCGAGCGCGGCGTAATGATCGCCGCAGAATCCTATCATATCTGGTGCCTCCGCCGGCATCCCCTGCGTCGTAGAGAATTTCTGCCCAGTACCGGAAAGCAAATCAATATACCCGATTGCTTCCCTGGATCGGTATAGAAGCCTGCCTCCAGGAACGAGACAGGACAAAAGCAACCGGCACGGTTCGAGCGTTTCAACCTGCTCAGTGGATACGCGATAGATACAGTAAGCGTTGAAGTTTACCAGCGTTGGAAATCCACTCCGCCTTGAGCCTCCAACATCGATGCCGATTACGAGTTGATCCCCAAAGACATCAAGAGAGGAAATGGAACCGCCGAATGGATAATGCTCCTGGACCTCTGGATCGGCCGTTAGACCCAGAATGCGCTCCAAAGGAAGTTCAATATAGATTGGCGGAGGAACCGATACCGAAGTCAAACCCTCGAGGAGGGGCTCCTTGCAAGAGTCCGGCCAGGCGGGAATAGCGTCCTCTACCGAAATGCTTGATATGGACGAGTCCTGCACCGGGGTCGGTTCTGGAAATGGCGCGACGGACGTGCTCTTCATGAGAATGGACTGTATTCGGGTGCGATCTCCCAATTCGGTCATCAATTTCTCCACCTGATCACTGAGATTACCTTGATAATAATCGCCGAGATATGGCCACACCGCCTGAAGGTACTGCACTTTAATCTCCGGATTTACGCTTGAATCCACCAGCCACCTGAACCAATCGGAGGCATCGCTGCGAGCCGCGTCCAGAGCAGGCCCCGATGCCAGCGCTTTGATTATTAAGGGCGTTTGCGAGATCAGTAGGGGAAAAAATCCGGGGGTGCGGGAGGTGTCGTCACCAAACTGATACAGAATCACTCGCACCGCGCTCGCAAAGAGCGCTGGATCATAATTGGGCTCGCTGGCCAATTGTATCAGGTTGTGAATGTATTGGTCGGGATTTGTCCGTTCGCCGTCCGGCAGCATACCGTCGTCCCCACTCCCTTGCAGGCTCAATGTCGCCCTGAGGAGTTGCATTCGTGCATTCCGCGGATCAAAAAAGCATGCGACGCTCAGCATGCGCCGGCAATAATCGAGCTTCTTGTCTCCGAAGGGCAGGTTCTGCACCGGACCGAACACTGTTTCCATGGTGTCCCCAATTACCCAGAATCCGTCTGGCATCAGCACAGTGTCATCCGGCTTGCGGGCGAAGAACCCCGTATTAATCCAATCGCAAAGGTGGTCGAATATCGCCCTGCCCATCTGCTGGCCGGTCTCTGCGGCTGGGGCCACTTTCTTCTTTGCCATCGCCGCACGCAAAATGTCCGTGACCATCGCCCGGCTCTGCCTGTAAAAGTCTTTGACTGGAAAGGTCCGGGCGAACCGTTGCGGCGGTTGCCCTCCCATCTCAAGGTATAACTCAGCATCAACCTGGATATCTTCAAACGCCGTAGTCTTCCCGGGCGCCATCTCGTGGTAACTGCCCCAGATGTAACCATTGGCCGCCTTCTGCCAAGCATCGGGATCCGCATCGGTAAGTCCCAGCAGACTCAATTCCTGCTCGCGGTTTGCTTCCTCCGCGCCACGAAAACGCAGAATCGTCGTACCTGGGTAGGATCCCGATACCTCCCCAAACCGATCGATCAGCGACTGCTCCCAGAAATCCAACCGCGGACTCGCACCCGAGTTGGTGAAAAAGAGTGGGGCCAGCGCAAGTGTCGATGCGTTTCGCCGGCGAGACTCGAGCGCCTGGGTAAGAAGCCGCCGGGCAGTGTCGGCACATTCCTTGAGGGTTTCCCGCCCAGGGTCACTCTCATCCATTTGCCCAGAATTTAGTGCGATTTCTTCGAAGGCAAGGATGCTGGCATTGGTCAAATCGGTAACCTCCAGCGTCAGATGGCGTCGGTATACCTCTCCACCACCTTCTGCGATTTCCCATCCCGGCGCCGTATAGCGTATGTGAATTAATACGTCAGCCTTCAAGAGCCTGCCAATTGCCAAAGCGGAATTGTCACTGGTCGCCATGACGGCCTTCTCCTCAAGCATTGCGTTCAAATCCGCGCGATCCACCCACGCCACCTTGGGAAAATCCTGCAATTGGCTCAGGACATAGTCGGCTATCTCCTTGCTGTCCTGAATGGATTCTGTCGTGTTCCCTCCCGAAACCAGCGGCAGGATGGCCACGCGCGGCCCGTCCTCCGCCGCCCACGCAGCCTGCGCGAGAAGGAGGAACACAATTGCCACCAGGGAACGCAACGGCATAACGGTTAAAATATCAGGAGGATTGCATGGGCGGGAAGGGCATTTGCCACCGGCAGGAAAATGCGGTGTGATCCAGGCGGTCTTCCACCGCGCTGTCAATATTCCCCGGAGTCTGATCCAATCTAAACACACCATTGAGACGCAGCGGCGGCAGAAATCCTTGGCGAAAAATTGAGGTCAATCGCGATCAGCCCAAAAAAACACAAAGGATCGGCGCAATTCCCGCGTCATTAAGAGCAGAAACAAAATGGAGGCCCCCAGCCATGACACCGATGACTCCACCCTGGTCGAGTCCGCAGCCGATGGCGACACGGGCGCCTTCGCCGAGTTGTTCAACCGCTATTACACCATGATCCACGCATTCGCCTATCGTCTCACGCTCAGCGGCGCGGACGCCGAGGATATCGCGCAGGAGACCTTCATCAAGGCCGCCCGCGCGCTGGCCACGTTTCGCCGCGAGGCTTCATTCAAGAACTGGCTCTACCGGATCGCCGTGAACGCCACGGAAGATTTCCGGCGGCAGAAGGCGAAGCGATCGCGGGTTGCGGGCGAATTGGAAGCGGCATCCCGCGAAATCGAGCGATCTCCGGATCACGCGCGGCTGACTGATGCGCTCACCGCGCTCGCTGAGGACTTACGGCAGGCCATCGTCCTCGTTTATTACGAAGGAATGAACCACGCGGAAGCCGCGCGAATCCTGGGCTGCGCCGAGACGACGGTCTCGTGGCGCGTCTTCCAGGCAAAACGCCGGCTGCGCAAGGCCCTGGAGCCCTCGCCGCAATCCACACAAGGAGGCCAACGATGAAAGGGAATGATCCATTGGCAGACGCGCTGGCAAAGCTGCCGGTGCCCGCTCCCAGCGAGGGCGCACAGGAACGGGCACTGCATCGCGCGACCGTCGCATTGCGGCAAAATCAGGCCGATGCCGCAATACCCGCCGGCGACCTGCCCTGGCTGCGATGGAAGGGTGTGCTCGTAGCCACGCTGGCGATTGCGATGGCCGTCGCTGCAATTGCGTATTGGCGATCCGGAAAACCAATGCACGCGCAGGACGCCGTAGCATGGTCACTGAAGACCGACCGGCTGATGCTCCGGCAAATCGAGGCGCTGTTCGGGGCGCAATTGAGCGCGGTGGTGGTGCGCTCAGGGGCTGCGCCGGATATTCGATTGTCCGACAACGCGCAGTCCACAATGGGCCAGGCCCAGCCGCTGGTGATCGAATTGATGCGTGGCGCGGAGATGATTCGTGTCCTTGGGTATAGCGGCCGCACCGTCTGCCTCCAGCTTGCCGGCCGCAAGGTTTGCTTCGAGCCGCTCGCCACGGGCGATGGCAATGTCATCCTTGCGGGCAGCAACTTCTGCTGGACCTCGCAGGACCAGGACGGACAACTGAATGGTTATCATGTCTCGGCAAAACTTCTTCCTGACTCATGAGAGCCGCCGCTTCGCTACTGCTGCTGCCATGGATGGTCTGCTCTCGGCTACTGGCCGCCGGGGCGCCCGGGATTGCCGTGCAATGGAAAAGTCAAAATGCAGCCAGCGAGAATAACCCGTCTCTCCATTACTTCACCGGCCAGCCAATTACCTTTCATGTGAACGTTTCTGCGCCTCTCGGCGCCCACGCGACGATTATTGGAGATCTCTTCCAGGCAACGTCCGGTGACTGGGGCGCGATGTTATTCAAGAGTCGTCCCCTTTCGCCGGAACTTACCTTCGATCAATGCACAGCCTTGAGCACCACCTGCACCCTGCCGGACTTGCCGCCGGTAAAGGCCCGTACCCGATTCCTCCTCAAGATGGGCGTCCGCCTTGCTGATGAGCCAAAGGTCGTGCATCCCACGGGAACGGCGGAGATATTCGTCTACCCACGCCAATCCATCGTGGAATGGAAGGCCGCCTTCACTTCGCTCCTTGCCCACGCGGGAATGACCCGAGTCGCCGTATTCGGCAACGGGACCAGCCTGCGGACTTACCTTCGCCGCCAGCAAATTCCCTTTGATGACCTCGGCGCCACGTGGCCCCAGGTTCTGGACGCCACGAGCCTCTACCTGGGAGACTCCCCTCTCCGGCTGTTTGCCGCAGGCTCTTCCATACCCGGCATGCATGAGGTGCTGTTCATGGCTTCCACCGGCGATCCTGGGATATTGCCGGGCATCGATTCGGTAACCAATGGCTCCGGCGGCACAACGGTCAATGTCACTCTTCCTGGAATTCTCGACCACCTGGAAGACGATCCCCGCAGCCAGGAAGCCTTCATGACCATTATCGGCCACGCCATTAATGAGTCATATCCAGTCAATCAACCTTCACCCTCAACATGGTCCCAATTCCGATGAAATCAAAACGTTCGCCCATCCCATCCGGTCTCTTCAGCGCCGGCCTCGCGTTACTTGCCATCTTCCCCATCGTCGCAAGGGCCGACAACCCGCAGCCACTTACCGCCGCCATACTCGATTTCGCCACAGGTGATGATCTCAAGGACCAGGGCTCGGAGGTCTCTGCCCTCCTCAATGCGCAGATATCCACCTCGGACCCGGACATTATCCTGGTGGAACGCCAGGAGCTCGAAAAGGTACTCGGCGAGCAGGAACTCGGCGCCTCCGGCACCGTCGATCCCGATACCGCGGCAAAACTTGGTTACCTCACCGGCGCGAAGGTGTTGATTACCGGCCGGCTCTTCGCCGCAGGCGATAAGTATTACCTCATCGGCAAGATCATCAGCACCGAAACCGGCCGCGTTTATGGCGAAAGCGCCACCTTTCCCGACTCTAACTCTCTGGACAAGGGAGTCGCCGACCTTGCCGTCAAGATCATCAACGACCTGAAAATACACGCCGACACCCTGGTGGCAAAGGTGGAGGATCCCACCGCGCGATTGGAACGACTGAAAAAAATCATCGCCGGCAAAAAACTGCCCAGCGTATCCGTGCAGATCGGCGAGCAGGATCTCGCGGCTCCGGTCGTCGATCCCGCTGCGGAAACCGGGATCAAGCTGGTGCTGCAGCAACTTGGCTTCACGATTATCGACCCCGATGCTCAAGGCAAAACCGCCGATATCGCCATCACCGGCCAGTCCTTTAGCGAGCCATCGATGCGCCGCGGCAACCTTGTCTCCTGCCGGGCACGGGTGGAGATCAAGATCACGAGCCAGCCGGGTGGCGACTTGCTCCTCGCCGACCGCCAGACCGGCATCGGCATCGATATCGCCGAGAACAACGCGGGAAAAACCGCGCTGGAAGATGCTGCCACGAGGTTGCTCGACCGCATCGTGCCCGTCCTCGTCAAAGGCCAGGCCCCGTGACGATCCTCAATACTCCTGCGGCGTGATGAAAATAATCGCCCCATGGTCCGTGTCCCGCGCCCGAATTTCCAGTCCGCGGAAATCGGCGGCGATTTCCGTCAGCGGATTCTCCAGGTCCTTCGCGCCGGTCAACGCCGAGAGGATGACCTTGGCGATCACCTCCATCACCACGCGCGGGAAGCTCGACGGCATCGTGGAGTCCACCACCTGGCCGGCAAATGTCACCGAATAATTACCGCACGGGAAGATCGCCGGCTCCTCCACCTTGACTGTCAGGGCCGTTTCATCGACCGGCTCCTTGACGATTACCCGCAGGTCGCGGCCCAGGTGTTTCGCGAGGTCCCACCCCGCCTTGCGGAGAAATTTCACCGTCATCTTGCGATCCATCCCGGCAAGAAGCTGGCGCTCACCGGCGCTCAGCGCCACCAGCGCGCGCACACGGCCCGCCGCCTGCACGGCCCCCAGTTGGCCCGCTTTGAGCATATTGCCCACCCCTTGAAAATCTCGCAGCACCCGCCGCGTCCACGTCACGAATCCCTCGGCATTCTCCATGCCCCAGAGGTCGCACTCGCCTTCCTTGCCGATCAAGAGCAGCGACTGCACCCCATTGACCGTTGCCAGCAGCGTAAACTCCCGGTCACGCGCCTGTTCCTTGCCGGCCTCTCCCGCGGCAGTCTCGTCCAGCGTCTGCGCGCACTCGAGCAGCAGGCCGTCGCAGGAGGTAAAAATGGTCCGCTTCCGCTCCGGATCACCCGGCATCGACTCGAAGTTGCCAGTCTTCCAGCCAAAAATGAAACGGAAGGCCGCCTCGCCGCGCATCCCCATGGCCTCCGCGTCGATCACGTTGCCCTTCACAATCCAGACCCGGCCCTCCAGCGCGCCGCTGGTGATCTTGAGCGTGCTGGAGTTCAGCGACAGGCACTCGATCTGCACCAGGTCCATCAGGCTCTTGTTCTGGATGCCGCGGAAGCCGCGCTCCTTTTCCCCCTTCATCAGCAGGCCCTCCACGCACTCGCCAAAAATGCGAATCTCCGCGGGCGTCGTCGGCTTCTCGGTATAGAGATCGATGCCCGAGTCGTAGGCCAGCTCGCGATATTGCTGGCTGCCCACGCCCGTCATGACGACAGTCTTGAGATCCGGCCACCGCTGCCTGGCGCTCAGCAGCACCTGGAATCCATCAATCTTCGGCATCCGCAGGTCGGTGATGAAAAGCTCAAACGGCTCCGCATCCAGCAGCGCCAGCGCGTGGGTGGCATTATCCGCCACCTGCACCTGCGGCCGGCTGGGGAGCCGGCTGATAATTTTTTTGTACACCTCGAGAATGGCCGGCTCGTCATCCAGGATTAACACCTTCCGCGCCCCGAGGCGTCCCGCGGCGGCTGCCGCCATGGTATCCGTTTCCGGCAGGGGCTCGCGCGCCGCCGGGCTTGGAACAGCGGCGTTCGGCGGGGGACAGGAGTTTGCGGTTGCGGACATTGTGGAGAAACCCCATCACATGAAGCCGGAACAATGCCATGTCCCACCCATTGTAGAGGGTTTTTGGGAAAACCCCTCGGTAGCGGACGCGGCGCGGGCCGGATGGGCCCTCGGAGCGCTCGTGATCGCTCAAGCGCGGAGCCGCCTGCAAAAAATTTTCATAACGCCGTCAAGCCCGCCCTTGCGCGGCATTCCGCGTGATGATATGTACATTGTATGCACCCCTCCAGAAAGCGCTCCGGCTTTACCTTGATCGAGCTCCTGACTGTTATCGCGATTATTGCCATCCTCATGGGGCTCCTCCTCCCGGCGATGAATGCGGCCAAAAACGCCGCCAAGAAATCGCAGGCCAAGAGCGACCTCACCCAGTTCGTCACCGCAGTCAAATCCTTCTATACCGATTACGGTGTCTACCCCATGGACCCTGCCATCGGTCTGAAGGATGAGGAGTACGGCGCTCAAGGCGGCACCTACCACAACCAGGAGATCGTGAACGTGTTACGCGCCGATACCCTCGCCACGGATACCCTTTCCGTCAGTGGCTCAGCCCCCATTTCTGTCAATACTCGCGAGGTCGTCTACCTCGATGTCCCGTTGGTCAAGGACTCCTCCAACCCCAAGAGCGGCCTCGGCACCGGCAAGGAGTCCAATGGCATCACCACAAAGGCCGGCGAGTGGTATGACCCGTTTGGCGAGCCGTACATCATCGATATCGATGGCAATTACGACGGCTATGTACAACCGAACCCGAGCAAGCTAACCGGGTATCAGGATCTCAATTACGTGACCTGGAACGGCCAGCCGGCGGTGCAAACCGGTGTCATCGCAGGCAGTTTCGGCGGCGATCACGTCCAGGGCACCAACGCCAATCCGAACCATTTCGGCGGTTCGGATGATGTTCTATCCTGGCAGTAGCGCCCAGGACTAGATGCCGTCTGCCCAATTGGCAGACAGTTCCGCCAGGGACTCGATATTCGTGTCGGCTGTAAACTGCCGCACCCACTGCGGCATCCGCGTCTGCCCAAAGGCGCCGGACTTGCGCGGCCCGACCTCGGAAACGTTAATCCCCTTGTCTCGCAAGTAGTCGCTCAGCGCCTGCGCCTCGGTTGCGAGCGTGGTGACCGAGAGCCTGCCTGGCCCCTCCTGTACTGCGCATAGAATCGTGTCGTTCATGGTTTTGGATCCTTTCAAATTTTTGACCGGGTATCCTTGAGCGCCTTCGCGCTTGCCTGGAGAGCGGCCAGTTCCTTCGGCCACAATTCCACCTCAATGTGCTTCAGCGCCCCGCCGCGGCCCACCACTGTCGGCACGCTGATGCAGACATCGCGGATTCCATAGACGCCCTTGACGTGGCTGGAGATCGGCAGCACCCGGCGCCGGTCCAGCGCGATGGCATCGATCACCTCGCGGATCGCAACGCCCACCGCATATCCCGCCCCGCCCTTGCGCGAGATAACTTCCGCGCCGCTTTTTTGCGTCCGCTCGAAAATCTGACTTTGGAAAGCCGGCGTCACCCCGGGGAATTTCAGCAGAGGGAATCCCCCCACCGTCGCGGACGACCAGATGGGCACCATCGTATCACCATGCTCGCCCAGGATCATTGCGCGCAGTTGTGTCGGCGGCAGCTCCAGCGCGGCAGCGATAAGCGAGCAGAACCGCGACGTATCCAGCGCGGTGCCGAGGCCGATGACCTGTCCGGGCGGCAGGCCGGTCCGTTCGACGGCCAGTTGCGTCAGGATGTCCACGGGGTTCGAGACCACCAGCACGATGGCCTCTTTCTTGAGGCCGGCGCCCTTGAGACTGTCCAGGATGCCGAGGAAGAGAGTCACGTTGCGGTTGATGAGGTCCAGGCGTGATTCATCCGGTTTCCGCCGCAGCCCCGCGGTAATGCACACCACGTCCGCGTCCGCGCAATCGGGATAATGCCCGGCGCCAATTTTTTGATCCGCGCAAAACGCCGCGCCATGGAGAATGTCCAGCGCTTCGCCCTCAGCCGCCGCCTGGTTGGCATCCAGCAACACGATTTCGCGGACGATTCCGGAACATTGCAACGCGAACGCCGCACACGATCCGACACGCCCGCCGCCTCCGATGATGGCTACTTTCATAATAATGGGATGGGTTACTTCGACAGGTTCGCGACAATCTCCTCGGTGATCTTTTGCACCAGCGCCTCCAGCTCCGCGCCGGTGGCAGGAGCGTCGTTGGTCATCGGCGTGAATGGGGTGACCGGCGAGGAGCAGCCGTGCTGGCCGCATACCTGGGCCCACGGGTCCACTTCGCACAGCCCCGCCGGCTTCAATTCATAGCGGTCGTCCGGCAGCCCCATTTTCTTCTTCATATCGAGCAGCTCCGGCAATTTCTCGCAAGGGATCGATGAGCCCCCCGGAAGTGCCTGCGCGTGGATGACCGTCCGGCAATAGGCATCGGTGATCTCCATCTTGAAGTAGGCGTCCTCGACGGATTTGCCCCAGCAGATGACACCATGATTGCCCATGAGGATGGATTGATGCTTCGCGGCGAGCGGCTCAATTTCACTCGCAATCTCCGGGCTGCCCGGCGTCTTGTACGGCGTATAAGCGACTGTCCCCACGAAAACTTCCAGCTCCGGGATCAACCGCGGCGGCGGCTGCAGGCCCTTGATCGCGAACGCGCCCGCATAGCAGGGATGCGCGTGACAAACGGACACCGCCTCGGTCGTCGCGCGATAGATCGCGGCATGCGTGGTGAACTCGCTGGACCGCTTCCAGGTCCCCGCCAGTTGTTTGCCGTTGATATCGACCAGCGACATCATCTCCGGTTTTAGGAAGCCCTTGCTCACCCCCGTCGGCGTCACAAGGAAGCGGTCCGGCCCGAGCCGCGCGGAAATATTCCCGCCGTTGCCGTCGCAATATTCCCGCAGCCAGATGCGCCGGCCAATGTCGCAAATCTGCTCCTTGAGCGATTGTGCCTCTGGAGAATTGAACAACGCTTCATCCGCGCCGGAGCCCGATGCCGCGGGCGCGCTGGCCACGGCTGATCCGTTGGCGCCGAAGATCACTTTCACACCGGCCTCGGCGAAGGTGTCTTTCGCACCCGGGGTCAGCCGGGTTTCGCGGTCATGGCGAAATTCCTTCGCGCCGGTTTTGATGTAGGTTTCCGCGTCTTTTTGGGCGAACAGTTTCATAATTCAGGCTGGTAGGTAAATTCGTCGATCAATGCGGCGCAGTAGGCGTCCACAGGGGTTGGCTTGGGAAATGGGCAGGCGGCCTCACGGCCTTCGCTGATCGCGATCTGCTGGCCCTCGCCGGCGCCGAGCTCGTCATAAACCACGATCGCGGGATCAAATTTCTCCTCCCCCGCAAAAGTCTCGCGCCGCCATGGCAATGTCAGCAGCAGCCGCTCCCCGGCATAACGCGGCGAGCGCGCGCTCAGCGTGACGCGACCGATGACGGTGCCCAGTCTCACGATGCGCTCCCTTCAGGGTCCAGGATGCCGCACACGCTCCAGCGCGCCGGGCTCAGCTCATCGCCAACCATCTTGCGTGCCTCGCTGCCGTCGCTGGAAATCATGACCCGCTGCCCCACACCCGCGCCAAGGGTATCCAGGACGATCTGCGGCGCAACATCGCCGCTCTCCGGGATCGCGATTAGCAGCCGCTGGCCGTGAAAGCTGCGATGCTTCACCGCCGAGATGGCGTGGCCGCGGATGGTGGCGATGCGCATGGTCAGTAAAGGTTGAGGCTCTCGACCATCACGCAGCGCCGGGAGCGGGTGAAGGTCATGGGAGTGGTGACACCCTCGCCGGTTGGGGTCGCGATGCTGAAGGAGAGGAAGCCTTCGCCGCCGAGGCCCAGTCCCGTCATGCTCGGGCCGTTCTTAATGAAGAGCGTGGTGTCCACATCCTGCGCCATGCGCGTGAGGTTGCGGATGTTTTGGGAATGCATCACCGCGGTGTGCTTGTAGCCATGCTCCGCGTGGATGGCCGCATCGATGGCTGCGTCCACCGTCGGCACGCGCACGATCGGCAGGAACGGCATCATCTGCTCCTCCTCCACAAAGAGATGATCCGCGCCGGTCTCGCCAAAGAGCAATTGCGTCGACGCTGGCACCTCGAGACCAATCGCCCGCGCCAGCACCGCCGCGTCGCGCCCCACGAGGTCGCGATTCACCGCCGCATGCGCGCAGCCGCCTCCCTGGCCCTCGGGAAAGATGAATGCCTTCTTCGATAGCGCTTCGATTTGCGCGGAGTCCAGTTGCACCGCCCCGGCCTTTTTTAATTCCGCGATCAATCGATCCGCCACGGATGCGACGACGAATACTTCCTTCTCGCCGATGCAGAGCAGGTTGTTGTCGTAGCTTGCGCCCTGGATGATCGCCTTCGCCGCCGCCGCGAGGTCCGCGGTTTCATCGACGACCACCGGGGGATTTCCTGGCCCGGCGCAGATGGCGCGCTTCCCAGTCTTCATCGCGGCGCCCACCACCGCAGGGCCGCCGGTCACGCAGAGCAGTTTCACGCTCGGGTGCTTGCACATCTCCTCAAACGTTTGCAGCGTCGGCTTCACCACGGTCGCCAGCAGATCGGGGATCCCCGTTTCCTTGTGGATCGCCTCGTTGTAACCGCGAATCGCCACCGCCGCGCAATGGGCCGCGCCCGGATGGGTGTTGAAGACGACCGCGTTGCCCGCGGCGATCATGTTGATCGCATTGCCCGTCAATGTCGGCACGCTATGCGTCGAGGGGGTCACGGCGCCGATCACACCCCATGGGGCGCAATCGATGATCGTCAGCCCGGAGTCGCCACTGAATGCCGTCCGGTCCAGCATCTCGACGCCCGGCACGAGGTCGCCGCAGATTTTCAGCTTCTCGATCTTATGATCCAGCCGGCCGATTTTCGTCTCGTTAAACTCGATGGTCCCCCACTCCTCCGCCTTCGCCACGCACATGCGGCGGATGACTGCGATGGCCTTCTTGCGTGCGGCCACCCCGCCTTCGCTCAGCTTGAGAAAGGAGCGATGCGCTGCATCGGCCGCATCGTTCATGCTCTCGTAAACGCCGTAACGGCTCTCCGCCGCCGGCCCGGCGGCGCCTTGCGCCTGGAGCCTCGCGAGCACCTCGCTCACCACCCTGGAAACCAGCCTGGGATCAATCGTGTTCATGGGATTTTAATAGTCAGTGCGCCCGGTAGAGGATTCGCCGCGAGAGATCGACGGTATCGACGATGCCGATGATGACGGCGTCGACCGGCGAGTCCTTGTCCGTCGCGGCCAGTCGCGCGGAACTGCCCTGCACAACGAGGACCACGTCTCCTTCCCCGGCGCCAAGCGCGTCAACGACGACGAGCGTGCTGCCGCCGGGCTTGAAATCCGCCGCCTTCGGCGAATCAATTACCAGCGGCCGGACAACGAGGAATTTGCTCCCGGTCATCTTCGGGTTCTTCTTCGTCGCGACCACGCTGCCTTCTACGCGTGCGAGGATCATTTATTTGCCCGCTTTTTTGGGCAGTACAGCGCCGAGATCATTGTGGGGGCGGGCGATGACGCTCACGCTCACGACTTCGCCCAGCGATTGCGCCGCGTTCTTGCCGGCCTCGGTCGCAGCCTTGACCGCGGCGACATCGCCGGTGACGCAGACGGTGACCATCGCGTTGCCCACCTGTGTGATGGGTCCGGCGAGTTCGACGTTTGCTGATTTCAGCATCGCGTCCGTCGCCTCGACGAGGGCGACGAGGCCGCGGGTTTCGATCATTCCAAGTGCTTGTTGTGCCATATTAGTTGTTTGTGGGGTTGTTGATTGCGGAAAGTTTTTCCCATGCGTTGCGCGCGATGATCAGCTCCTCATGGGTCGGGATGACGTGGACCTGGATTTTCGACCGGCGGGTGGAAATCACGGCCTCCACGCCGCGCGCGTTTTGATTGACCTCCGGGTCAAGCTCGAGCCCGCAGAAGCTCATCTCCTCGCAGACCCGTGCGCGCAGCAGGGCATCGTTCTCGCCGATGCCGGCGGTAAAAATAAGTGCGTCGGCGCCGTTCAATTCGACAAGGAATTGGCCGATGTATTTGCGAATCGCCCCGACGAATACATCGAGCGCGATCTTCGCATCCTTGTTCCCGCTCGCGCTGGCAATGGTGAGGTCGCGCATGTCGCCGGAGGCCAGGCCGGACATCCCCTTGAGGCCTGACTCTCGAGTAAGTGCGCGTTCCACCGCGTCGATTCCCAGCCCCAGATCGCGCGCCAGGTAGATCAGTGCGAAGACATCAAAATCGCCGACCCGGTTGTTTTGCGGCAGGCCGCTCTGCGGCGTCATGCCCCAGCTGGAATTCACGGCCTTCCCATTGCGCACCGCTGCAATCGAGGAGCTGCCGCCGAGATGGCAGGAGATCATCCGCAGTCGGTCTGAGCCACGCAGCCTCGCGGCGCGCTGAGTCACATACCGATGGCTCGCGCCATGGAATCCATGCCGGCGCACGCCGTATTTTTTCTCCCAGTCCAGCGGCACTGGGAAGCGCACGTTGTGCTCCGGCACTTCATCGTAAAAGGCCGTCTCGAAGGTTCCGATACAGGGTAAATCCGGATGCGTCCGGTGGAAGCTGCGGATCGCCGCGATATAGGGCGGGTTATGCGCCGGCAGCAGCGTATTCACCGCCTCCATTGCGTGCAGCACGGTCTCGTCCATGAGTTGCGTGCCGGAGATTCCGCGGGCCATCACCGGCTTGAACCCCACCGCCGCCAGCCCATGAAACCCGCCGATCTGTTGCTCGACCAATGCGATTGCCGCGTCGTAATCCGGGAATGAGCCGCTCCCCTGGTGCACCGGCTGCCCCTCGACTTCGACCTTGAAAGCCGAGTCCGCGCTCCCGATCCGCTCCACGCTGCCGCGCGCCAGCACGCGCTCCGACGGCATCTCAAACAAGCGGAACTTGAACGAAGTGCTGCCGATATTGGCGACGAGGATTTGGTTGTGTCTCATGTCCGGGGAGGGACGGCGGCGCGCATGCGCCTTGCCTACTTCGCGGGCGTTTTTACGGTGAGGAATTTGCCGAGGCCGACGAGGTCATCGTGTGGGCGCGGGATCACATGCACGGCAACGACTTCGCCGATGGCGCTCGCCGCGGTCGCGCCGGCTTCGACCGCCGCCTTTACTGCCGCGACCTCGCCTTTGACGAATACGGTGACATTGCCGGAGCCGATTTTCTCCCAGCCGATAAGTTCCACGTTTGCGGCCTTCAACATTGCGTCAGTTGCTTCGAACTGCGCGGTGAGACCTTTGGTTTCGATCATTCCAAGTGCTTGTCCAGCCATGGTGGTTATTTCTTTCTTGAGGGGTTGATTTTTAGGTGGTGAAAAACTTCAGCAGCCCGTCCGCGGGCCGCGCGATGACATGGGATGCCACAAGATTGCCGACGCGGGACGCGGCTTCCTTGCCGGCCTCGACGGCCGCCTTCACGCTGCCGACGTCGCCCTGGACGAGGGTCGTGACCAGCGCGCCGCCGATCTGGATGGATTTGATGAGTTCGACGTTCGCCGCCTTGACCATGGCGTCGCTGGCTTCCACCAGGCCGACATAGCCGCGCGTTTCGATGATTCCGATTGCTTCGTTCATTGGGATGTTGTGTGGGGTTTGGTTCGTGAATGGATGAGGTTAGCTTTTCGTTAATTCGACCGATGTCGCCCGCTCCAGGTCGCAGGCGTTCGCCTCGTCGGTGTCCATGTGGACTTCCAGCTTGAATGCCGGGTCCACGCGGGCGATGAGATCGTCAAATCGGGTCCGGCATCCGGCCGAGTTGACTTTCAGCGTGATTTTATCGAGGTGCTTCACACCGTAAAATTTTGCGTCCGCAGGCGACATGTGGACATGGCGGGCGGCGCGGATGATCCCGTTTTTCATCTCCAGCATGCCGGCTGGTCCCATTACATAGCCGCCAGGCGTGCCGTCGATATCGCCGGACATCCGGACCGGGATCTCCAGGCCGAGCTGCACCGCATCGGTAAGGGCAAGCTCGATCTGTGTCAGGTTCCGGCAGGGGCCGAGGATGCGCAGATTCGGGATCACGCGCCGGCGCGGTCCGATGAGCGTCACCGTCTGCTCGGAGGCGAATTGCCCCTCCTGGTAGAGCCACTTGTGGACGGTCAGCTTTGCGCCGGCGCCAAAGAGCAGCTCCAGGCTCTCCGGCGATACGTGCATATGCCGCGCGGAGCTGTTTACTACCAAAAGCGGCGCCGGCCCGGCGGGAGCCGCAAGGCCGGCCTGGCGCTGCAACGCCTCGCGCACTAACGTTTCAATGGAATCCCGGCCCGGGAGGCGAATTGCGGTCATTCGGCGAACGGGGTTGGGGACTGGCTAATCCGCATGCGCTTATGGGCAACTTTTGGGCATCGACCCACTGCGGATGAGGGAACTGTGACAGCGGAGGCAGATGGGGGAACTAAATTCATGCCGGCACGACTCTCGAATAGTTGCCTTCCCTCAGCCAACCGCCAGTTGTGCGAACCTTTGCAAAAATTGCTGACCGTGTGGCGCTTGGCCCGCAAGCTGTCGACGGCCGGGAAATCTGCACCAAGCCTTTTTCTTCAGGCGCCGGCCTGCCAGCTGATGCCTTTTACGCAGGTTGGAACGTCTCATGCTTTCTCAGGTTTATCGATTCCATCCAAATATCCCCTGCTGTCCTGAATATCCTCGTCGTCGATGACGAGGCCGGCACCCGTGCCGCGCTTTCCGCCGTCCTGAAGCTCTCCGGGCATCACACCGAGTTCGCCTCCGATGGAGACGAAGCGCTGGAGATGTTCGAGAAATCGGAGGTCCCCTTCGATCTCATTATTACGGACCACATGATGGTCCGCGTCTCCGGGCTCGACCTGGTGCATCGCCTTCGCGAGCGGGGCTTCAAGGGCGAGATCGTCGTCCTTACAGCATACGCCCCCACGATCGACGAGGCGGAGTACCGGAAACTCGAGGTCGCCGGCATTATGGAGAAGCCCTTTGATATTGCTGAACTCCGCCAGTGGCTCGCCTGCATCCACGAGTGCGCCCACGGACAGGAGGGCGGTCGGAAGCCAGTCTGCCCGCCACGGGCTGTCGCATTTTGCTGGCTGAAGCACCACTAGGCATCCGCTCGGCCGGTTTTATCCCGCGAACGCATCCGTTCGTCACATATTGATTTGCGGTCGGCGCGGCTTCACATTCATTCCACTCGCGACGGATCGGCGCAGGTAGCGCCAGTATTTAACCCGCCCCAAATGGAAACCCCCTTCATCAAGAAACGTCTTTCCGCACTATTGCGCCTTTGCGCAATCGCCCTTCTTGCAGCCTTCCTGCTGCCGGCGCGGGCCGATGTCTCAGGCCTGATGGTCCTCACCAGCAGCATTAGGCCAGTGGATGCCATCGCCCCCACGGCCACAGGCTCCCACAAGCCGTGGATCAAGCGGTTCGCGCTCAAGCAGGAGGAATCCGATGTGCCAATGCGGTTTGAGGTGGCGCTGAAGATGCGGAATTTCGCCGATCTCCAGGCCCGGGTCTCGCGCGGAGACCGCATCACCGCGCAGGAGATGGCCGCGAAGTACGAACCGCTTGCGTCGGATTACGAGAAAGTCGCCGCATGGATCACCAGCCAGGGACTCGTCGTCACGCGCAGCGACCCTCACCATGTCGGCATCGTCGCCCGCGGGAAAGTTAGCCTGGTGGAGAAGGCGCTTGGAGTCACTTTCGCCCGCGTTGCGGTCGATGGCCAGGAGTACACCTCCGCCATCACCGCGCCCAGCGTTCCGGCCGTATTCTCGCCGCTGCTGGTGGGCATCAATGGCCTCCAGCCGCACATCCGCGCCCACCGTCATTTCGTCCGCAAGCAGGACTTCCCGAATGCCTTGAGCGGTGGCGCCTCCTATCTCCCGGCGCAGATCGCCGCAGCGTATGATGCCACCTCGCTTTACAATGGGAAGATCACCGGCTCCGGCGAAGCCGTCGCGATCGTGATCGACACCTTCCCCTCAATCTCCGATGTCACGGCATTCTGGAAACTCGCCGGCATCGACCAGTCCACGGCCAATCTCCAATTCATCCAGGCCGTCTCCGGGCAACTGCCCAATCCCTCCGGCGAGGAAACGCTGGATGTGGAATGGAGCAGCGCCATGGCCCCGAGCGCGCGCATCCGCGTTTATGCGGCGACCGACCTGGAAAGCTCCGACCTCGATACCGCCTATCAGCAGGTCTATGACGATGTCCGCGCGCATCCGGACCTCGGCATCCACCAGATGTCGATGAGCTATGGGGAAGGCGAGACTTATACCACCAGCTCTCAGGTCGATACGGACGACCAGTACTTCGCCGAGCTCGCCTCCGCCGGTGTCACGGTCTTTGCCTCATCCGGCGACGATGGCTCGACGCCCGGCGCCAACGGCTCCGGCGATGAAAGCGGCCCGGTACAGGTGGAGAGCCCTGCCAGCGACCCGAATGTGACCGGAGTCGGCGGCACGACGCTGGTGCTCAATGGCACCAACGGGGTGACGAGCGAGACGGTGTGGAATGAAAATGGCGGCGCGAGCGGCGGCGGGGTGAGCATTTATTTCAACAAGCCAGTCTGGCAGACAGGCACCGGCGTGAACGAGAGCGACATGCGCCAGGTGCCCGATGTCGCCGCCAGCGCGGATCCCGATTACGGCGCGATCATCGTATTGCAAGGCAGCCAGCAGACCGTCGGCGGGACGAGCTGGAGCTCCCCGACATGGGCCGGCTTTTGCGCATTGATCAACCAGGCGCGCGAGGGCGCGGGAGACAGCTCCATCGGATTGCTCGGGCCGCATATTTATCCACTGCTGAGCTCGCCGGCTTATCCCACCGATTACCTCGCAGACTTCCGCGACATTACGACCGGGAATAATGAAACACGCCGCAGCCGTACCGATTACCCGGCGACCACCGGCTACGATCTCTGCACCGGGATCGGCACGCCTAAGGTTGAACCAATCACCACGCTGCTGGCCGGCTCCGCCGGGCTCGTGGGCATCGAGGAGCCGGCGGCAGTCCAATCGGTGGTGCCCGGCCAATCCGCTTCGTTCACGGTCACCGTGACCGGCACGACAGCCACTTACCAATGGCAGCGCATGCCCATTGGCACATCCACATGGACCAGCCTTGCTGAGGGCAGCCCTTACACAGGCACCACTACCGCCACCCTCACGATCAGTGATGCCACACCGGCGATGAGCGGCGATCAATTCCAGTGCTTTGTTACCATCGGCACGACTACCACGCCCACCTCTCCAACCTCGGTCCTGGTCGTCGCCGTTCCGCTCGATATCTCCACGCTCGCGGGAAAGCCGGGCGTCATCGGCCTGGCCAATGGGCAGGGCACGGCCGCGGAATTCAACTATCCCAGCAGTGTCGCCCTCGATGGCTCGGGGAATATTTTCGTGGCCGACTACGGCAATAACAATATCCGCGAAGTCACGGCGAGTGGCGCGGTGACGACTCCATACGGGAGCCTCACCGGCAAGGCGGGCGCAACCAACGCCGCCGGCAACAGCGGGCTCTTCAACTCGCCCAACGGTGTCGCGCTCGATTCCGCGGGCAACCTCTATGTCGCCGATACCGGGAACAATCTTATCCGCAAGATCAGCAGCGGAACGGTCGGCACCCTCGTGGACTCGAGCTACGGCTTGAGCGGTCCGGAAGGGGTTGCCGTGGATGGATCCAACAATGTATACATCGCGGATACAGGCAATAACGTGATCCGCAAGGTTACTCCCGGCGGCGCGGTCAGTATCATTGCGGGACAAAACGGCGTTTCCGGTTACGAAGACGGCGCGGCTACCACCAAGGCCCTGTTTGACTCGCCCTCCTCCGTTGCAGTCGATGCGAACGGGAATGTTTATGTCGCGGATTTTGGCAACTCTGTCATCCGCAAGATTTCCGGCGGGTTGGTGTCCACCATTGCAGGGCAGGCAGGCCAGGCTGGGTATGAGGACGGCCTCGGCGGCAAGGCGCTCTTCAACGCGCCGGTGGGGATTGCGGTCGATGGGGTCGGCAATATTTACATCGCGGATGCGCTCGTCCCGGCCATCGGCTCCACAGCCGCGGGCAATAATGTGCTCCGGCAGCTCTCCACCACAGGCGTCGTGAGCACCATAGCCGGACAGGTGAGCGTCACAGGCACGGCGAACGGGGTTGGGACGGCTGCGCAGTTTTACAGCCTGCAGGCCGCGGCGGTGTCCACATCCGGCCAGGTCTATCTTGCAGATACTTACAACCAGACCATCCGCCTCGGCGGTCCCACGGCCAGCCGCGTGATCGTACTCAGCGGCACGCTCGCCTTCGGGGACGTGACGGACGGCCAGAGTGCCACCGGCACGCTCGTGATTACCAATACTGGCAGCGCGCAGCTCGATGTTACCAATATCAATTACCCTGCCGGCTTTAGCGGCAGTTGGTCCGGCGCAATTGCCTCTGATAGCTCGCGGGATGTTACAGTAACCTTTGCGCCCACTGCCGCGGCTACTTATGGGGGTAACATCACTGTAAACTCCGACGCCACCGCCGGATCGTCACAGATAGCCGTCTCCGGAACCGGCCTGCCCGCGCCGGCCGCACCCACGGTCACGGATCTGGCAGCCTCTGCAGTGAGTGGCACCTCTGCAACGCTCAACGCAACCGTCAATCCCGAGGGGCTGGCAACCTCCGTCTATTTCGAGTATGGCCCTGACACTGGTTACGGCATGGTTACTGGGACGGAAAGTCTTCCCGCTGGGGGATCCGCGGTTTCCATCGCCATTGGGACGGGAAGCCTGAATACATTGACGGTCTATCATTACCGGGCCGTATCAACGAATTCGATCTCCACGACATACGGGCTCGACAGGACCTTCACCACGCTGGCCGGTCCGGTCATCGGTGCCAATCCCGTCGCGGAAGTTGGCGCGACCGACGTGCAGATCACCGAAACTCTCAATCCGGATGGTCTCGCAACCCAGTACTATATCGAGTACGGCACGTCTCCCTCGTACGGATATACCACGACCCCGCAGAACGTAAGCGGCTCTACCACGATCAATGCCACCGCCCTGCTCCAAAACCTGGCGTTGGACACCCCTTACTATTACCGGTTGGTGACCGTTAGTGCGGCGGGTACTTTCTACGGTCCGCAGGGAACATTCACCACACTGGGCTTCGAGACTCTCCTGTTCAATGTGAGCGCTCCGTCTGGTGAGTTCTTCCAGACCTTCGGTAATCCTGCGGTGAATGCAACGGGGGCCGTGACATTCCACGCGACCCTGACACCGGGCTTTGGCAATAGCCCGGCGGATGGCGGCAGCGGCATCTGGACCCAAAGCGGCACCAGCACGGCGGCCCTTTCCGTGGCAACCACCGGCAGCGCCGCGCCCGGCACCTCCGGCATCTTCTCGTATCTCGGCAATCCGGTTTTCAACGACAATGGCGCGGTTGCATTCATTGGCGCACTGAAACTCCAGGCTGGCGTGGCCGATGCCGCCAATGACGTTGGCATCTGGTCCACGAGCAGCAGCACGCTCGCCCTCGTCGCGCGCCAGGGGAGTTCCGCGCCGGGTTATCCGGCCGGGGTGACTTTTGCGACATTCAATGCGCTCGCGCTTCCCGATCAGGGCGGCGTGCTGCTTCTCGCCACATTAAGCAATCACGTGCAGGGCATCTGGAGCGGAAATTCCACGGCAGACCTGCAATTGATTACCGCAACCGGCGCTACCGCGAACGGCAAAACCATCGCAAGCCTCTCCTTCCTCGCCGCGCCGCCCTATGTCAATGGACAGACTCGCAGCTTTGACCAGGCAACGGGCGATATCGTTTACCGCGCCACCTTTACCGATCATACCTCAGCCATTGTCCACCTCAGTGGCGCGACCACCGATCTGCCGGTCGTCAGTGGCAGCGCCGCTCCGGGTATCACCGGTGCGACGTTCGCCGCTCTGGGCAATCCGGTCCTCAACGGCACTGGGAACATCGCCTTCCAGGCAACGCTCGCAGGCGTGCCGGCTGCCGCACGCATCTGCATCTTTGCAGACGATAGCACCGGCACATTGGAACCCATTGCCCAGACCGATACCATCGCTCCCGGCACGGATGCGGCCTTCGCATCCCTCAGCGATCCCGTTTACAACGACAATAACACCGTAGCATTCCGCGGCACACTTCACGTCGCTGCCGCCCAGGCCACAGCAGCTACTGCCACCGGAATATGGGCAAGCACCAGCGGGACCCTCTCGCTGATCGCGCAGCAGGGCAGCCAGGCCCCCGGTTGCCCGCCGGGAGCGACCTTCGCCACCTTCACTTCACTCGCCCTCGCTGACCATGGCGGCGTAATCCTCATCGCCACCTTGAACCTCAACGCCGCCGCCGGAGTCACCGCCGCAAACAAGACCGGCATCTGGGCGGTCGATAACAACGGCAACCTCCAGTTAATCGCGAGAACCGGTGATATCTTCAATGGAGAAACAATTACCGCACTTACCTTCATGCCCGTAGTCCCCTATGTCGGCGGCCAGAGCCGGAACTTCGACCTTGGAACCGGAGATTTGGTCTACCAGGCAACCTTCTCCAATCACGAGGGAGCAATATTGGAAGTGGTCTTCCCATAAAAGACAGGATCTATCGGACCCGTGCGACCTATAAATGCAGCTTACCCGGAGCCTTAACCCTCCCACTAATCTGTGTTAATCTGCGTTAATCTGTGGCTAAAAACAAACCCGCCCACCCACCTAGTCCGCCGGACTTACAAACCCGCGCCGCATAAGATTCTCCGTTATCGCCCGCGGCAGCAGAAAGTTCAGCAAGTAATCCCGCCCCCCAGCCTTGGTCCCGCCCCCCGACATGCGATACCCGCCGAAGGGATGCCTACCCACCAGCGCACCGGTGATGCCGCGGTTGATATACAGGTTCCCGACGTCAAACTCCCGCTTGACCCGCTCGATATTCCCCGGGCTCCGTGAGAAGAACCCCCCAGTAAGCGCGTACGCGGTTCCATTGGCGATTTTCAAGGCCTCGTCCAGGTCGGGCGCCCAAATCACCCCCAACACCGGCCCGAAAATCTCCTCCTGCGCCAGTGGCGAATCCGGCCGCACATCGCGGAAGATCGTGGGACCAATATAATAACCCTCCGCCTGATCCACCGCTGCCGAGTAAACCAGCGTCGCATCACTTCGCGCCTCTTCGATGAACCCCTTGATCCGCTCGTACGACTCCTCGTCAATGACCGGCCCGACAATATTGGCGGGATCCTCCGGCGATCCCATCCGCAGGCTCGACGCGGCATCGGTCAGCCGCTCGATCAATCGCTCATACACCGGCGCCAGCACGATCAATCGCGAAGCCGCCGAGCATTTCTGACCCTGGTAACCAAAGGCCGATGCGAGGATTGCCGGGACAGCCTCGTCAAGGTCCGCATCGGCATCGACAATAATCGCGTTCTTCCCTCCCATTTCGCACACGACCTTCTTCAGGTGCGTTTGCCCCGGCGCTGTTTTGCCGGCGGTTTCCCAAATCTCCAACCCCACCGCGCGCGAACCCGTGAACGCAACCACCGCCACCTGCGGATGCTCCACCAGGTACGCCCCCACCGTCGGCCCGTCGCCGGAAACCAATTGCACCGCCCCCGCTGGCACTCCCGCCTCGCGAAAAATCCGCGTCAGCCGCACGCCGATGACCGCCGATTGCTCAGCCGGTTTCATGATCGCACAATTACCCGCCACCAGCGCCGCCGCCGTCATCCCGCACAAAATCGCGAGCGGGAAATTCCATGGCGCGATGATCACCGCAATGCCGCGCGCCGTGTATTGATGGATATTCAGCTCGCCGGGCACAGGATAAACTTCAGACGCGATGCGCCGCATCTCCGCCGCATAGAAGCGGCAAAAATCGATCCCTTCGGCCACATCCGCATCCGCCTCCGCCCAAGTCTTGCCCACTTCAAAAACCTCCAGCGCCGCGAGATCGAAGCGCGCTGTCGCTATCAACTCCGCGGCCCGCTCCAGGATCGTCGCGCGCGCATCGGCGGTCATCCCGCTCCATTGCGGCAGAGCCGCCTTCGCCTGTCCAATCGCCTCGTCCGCTTCCGCAATCCCCGCCTGCGCCACGGCGCCGACGACCTCACTGGGCCGCGCCGGATTGATCGAACGCAACTCCTGCCGGGTCTTCACTTCGCGCTTGCCGATCAGCAGCGGGTGATATCCTCCAAGCCCCGCCTTTGCACGGCCCAGCGCGGCCCGCATCCGCTCGCGCATTTTCGCCCGGGTGAAATCTGTGCACGGCTCGTTGCGGAACGGCGGGTCCGGTAGTGCCAGTGACTCCCCTGCGGGTGCCGTGGCCGGGTTCGCCAGAAGCTCCTCCAGCGGCTTGTCCTGCGCGAAAGTGCCGCGCAGGAAACCTTCATTCGACGTATTCTCAAGCAGCCGCCGCACGAGGTAGCTCATCCCTGGCAGCACCTCGCCCAGCGGACAATACTCGCGCACACGATGCCCCATCTTTATCAGCGCCTGCTTGATCGGCTCTGCCATCCCGTAAAGCATCTGGATTTCGTAACTGCCCGGCCCGCGTCCGAGCGCCTCCGCCCGCGCGATGCATGCCGCGATGGTGCGGACATTATGTGAGGCAAAGGCGCAATCGATCTGCGCTGGGTGTTCCAGCATCATCGCCGCGATCCGCTCATAGCTGGCATCCGTCTCGTGCTTGAACTCGAATACCGGCGACGGCCATCCCCGTTGCCGCGCCAGCACCGTCTCGGTATCCCAGTACGCCCCCTTCACCAGCCGCACCGTCACGCGCCGCTGGCACCCGACGGCCCATTCGATCAGCGCCTGCACATCGCCCTGGCACTCGCGCAGGTAGGCCTGCATGGCGATGCCGAGGTGGCGCCAGCCGGCGAACTCCGGCTCCGCGAGCATGCGCTTGAGCACCGCCAGCGTCACCTCCTTGAGGCCGTGATGCTCCATATCCAGGTTAATGAATACGCCGCGCTTCTGCGCCAGCCGCAGGATCGGCAGCAGCCGCGCGCTCAGTTGTTCGATTGCCTCCTCCGGCGCCTCCGGATGCACCTGCGAATAGAGCGCGGATATTTTCACGGAAACATTCGCCCGCGGAATCTGTTCCGTTCCATTGAGATCCAGCCGCGCCACATCGGTCCATGTCACTGCCGCCTCGGCCAGGTCCGCGACCAGCCGCAGGCAGCGCTCCTGGTAGCGTAGCGCCTCCTTTTCGCTCAGCACGGTCTCGCCGAGAATATCGGCCGTAAATGCCAGCCCTTTCTCGCGCAACCGCCGCAGCTTGGGGATCGCGGTGGCCGTGTCCGGCGCGAGGATGAAATTCCCGGCCATCTGCCGCACCCCCACGCGCGCTGCCATTCCCAGCAATCCCGGCGCCCCCGCACTCGCCGCCAATCCCAGTCGCAGCACACCCGGCAGCGACGGCTCCGAGCCGAGGTAATCGCGCGCATGCTGCGCGATCTCCCGCGAGCCGTTGAGCGCCGGCAGCACATCGATCAGCCGGAAGAGCTGCACCTTCAATTGCTCCCGGCTCATCGACCACTCCATCAGCCGGCCCGTGATGCTGGTCTTGCTAAAGATCGACGGTTCCGCGCCCGCCATCAGCGCAAAAATTTCGCGCCCCTTGCGTACGATCGTTTCCTCTAGGGCATCTGCCGGCATCGCATCATTGCATAAAAGATAACAGCACCCGCCCGGGCGCGCAATGCGGCAAAGCCGATTTCCCGGCCGGCAGAAATCTTTCTCATTCCCCTCGAGCCCCGCTTGCTGTGTGCTGGGCCGGTGAAGCCGTTTCGCAATCTCGCCCAGACCCGCACTCCCGATGGTTCCCAGCTCACGCTGCACGAACATGACGGCGAGTACTTCCTCAAGCTCAACGGCCGGCAATTGATGAGCACCACCGCCACCACGTCCGAGCTCATGCTCGCGGAGCTGCCCTGCGATGGCCTCCGCGGCCGGGCGGATACTTGCGTGCTCATCGGCGGGCTCGGACTCGGCTTCAGCCTGCGGCGCGTCCTGGAGCTCGTCGGCCGCCACGCGCGCATCCAGGTCGCGGAGCTGCTCCCTGATGTGGTCGCATGGAATCGCGACCTCCTCAGCCACATCAACGGCGCATTGCTCGATGACCGCCGCGTGGAAGTCATCACGGGCGATGTCTACAATGTCATCCGCAAGTCCGGCCCGGCTGCGTACGACGCCATCCTGCTGGATGTCGACAATGGCCCTACCTCAATGGTGCAGACGAAAAACGTCCGCATTTACGACCGGCGCGGCCTCGGCGTCATCGCTCGCGCGTTAAAACCAAATGGCAAAGTCTCCTTCTGGTCCGCCGTGCCGGAACCCGGATTCCTGCAAAACCTCGCCTACGCCGGCCTGCCCGGTGAAGCATTCCCGGCAAAGTCCCATGAGCGCGCCAAACGCGCCGCCCACGTGATCTACCTCGCCCATCGCGTCCCTCCCGCGGAAGCGTCTACTGATCCTCCTGCGGCTTCCCCGACTCCGCAGTCCCAAACTTCTTCACGAGCCGATCGCTCACATCGAAAAGCGGCGAATACCCCTTCGCGTATGCACCGCCCAGGAAGATAGCGGTCCGTCCCCCGCCGCCGGTCCGCACAAACTCGTGGGCGCCAGCCGCGAGCCACATCGGCCCCGTGTACGGTTTCCCATCCAATTGCCCCGCCGCCGTCCCGGTTTCCGTGACTACCGCATAGCTCTGCGGAATTAATACGCTAAAATCGTAGTCGCCCCCCTTCGCATCCCTTCCAATGATCTTCCCCAGCACCCCCACGTCCCGCGTCAGCGAATCGAACGGCAGGAAATTGGAATCGATGAATTGCTCCAATTTTGATCCAGACCGCCCGCAGATCATCGAGCAGAGCGTCGTGCCTCTCTTGATCATGTCTTGAGGGATGTTGTCCCTGATCAGCCCCATCCGCACCCGCGCCTTGGTAATCGGCTCCAGCACCCAGTAATAGGCGCGCCTCCGGTAGACATAATCCCCCTTGTCATCCATCACATAATCCTTCGGCCCGGTCAGCTTGAGCACATCCGCGATGTTATGCGTGGTCACTTGCATGCGATTCTCCCGGAGGTTGTGGGTGCGGAAGGTGATGACCAGCTCGATCAATGCGACCGCCGGCAGCCCGTAGCTGAGGCAGGCCTGCCGCCAGCGTTCCGTCTTCAACCACCCCCCAGCCAGCACTGCCAGCGGAATCAGCGAAAGCGGCACCAGCGGCACATACGGCAGGTCATCCTCGCGCGTGATATCCGGCCAGTAACTCAGCAGCAGGCAGACATAAAGCCATGGCGTCAGCATGATGACAGCGCGCCGGATCGCCAGCCGCCGGTCTGGCACCTCCCGAAAGATCAGCCACCCGTACGCTGCCGCCAGCGGGATCGAGAGCGGGAAATACCATTGGTGCAGCGAGAAATGCCCCCACCGCTTCAGCCCCGGGACCAGGTTGTGCGTGATCACGCAGTAATACATGATCCGAAACGCGCCGAGCCGCACAAAGTACAGAATCGTCAACGCCGGCGGGATCACCATCCCCACCACCATCGCCGCGACCTTGCCGGCCGTCGTCCCGAGTTCCAGCCGTTCGCCGCGCAAGATTCCAAATCCAAACGCGATCACCGCCGCCCCCCCCAGCGAGACCACCAGCGGCACCGTCTTGACCGAAACCGCCCCCGCCAGCCCCAGTAACAGCCCCATCCCCAATGCCCGCCGCCATGTAAACGGCCCGGCCACTGCCACCACGAGCGCCAGCAGCCAGAACGCCGTCCAGAGCTGATCGGTCCGAAACTCCGTCGATGTATAGAAAAACTTCGCCAGGATGCCCGCAATCAGTGCCGACCATGGCGCAACGCGTCGCGAGTAGATTGCCTCTGTGAGCCGGAAGACGCACCAGAGACTCACGAAATACAGCGGCAGAAGCACCCACCGCAGCAGGATCATGATATCCGCCCGCTCCCCCAGCAGCGCCATGATCGGCGCGCAGAGCATCTGGAAGAGCGGCATGTGATTGTCAAAAAGGTCCCGGTATTGCAATTGCCCCGTCGCCCACCCCCACACCACATGCGCATGCTGCGTCTCGTCCGAGTCAGACCGGAAATGGCGAATCGCCAGCACCTTCATCCACAGCAGCAACGCCGCAAGGATGAGAAACGCAACGCGCTCAAATCCTTTCGGCGGCAGATACCGCTCAACAACTTTACTCATTAATTCCTACGACTTTTTGCGGACACCCTTGATGAATTTTTCCGCCTCGTCAAATTGCGGCCGAAAACCCTCCGCCACCGCCGTGTCCAGGAGGATGGCCACCCTCCCCTCCCCGGCAGATCGCTGGAACACATGATGCCCCGCAGTCAGTAGCACCGGCCCGGTATAGGGCGTCCCATCCAGCGTCCCGGCGGTGGTTCCGCTCTCGCTCACCACGGCGTATTTCTGGACGATTGCCACATCGAATCCATAGCGGCCCGCGGCATCCGGCTTGCCCAGTTCCTTGCCTGCCGCACCCATGTCGAGCGCCTTGGGATCGACCGGCATATAATTCGCAAGGATGAAACGGCTCGCCGCCGGCAGCACCCGCGTGGCGCAGAAGAGGGAGCACAGCTTGGTCTGCTTTGCCTCCAGCGCCGCGGGCAGATCGTCTTTGATCAGGTGCAGCCGTATCCGCGTCCTGGTAATCGTTTCGAATACCCAATAGAAGGGCCGCATCCTGAAGACGGAGTCCCCGCGCGCATCCATCACATAATCGCCCGGCGCCGTCATCAGCAGCACATCGTGAATCCTCCGCGTCGTATCCTTCATCTGGTCGCTTCGCAGCGTGTTCGTGTTCCAGACCCAGATCAGCTCAGCAAAACAGAGCGCCGGAAGAATCCATGTAAAGAATCGCGCCTCGATCCGCGGCAGCCTCAATCGCCCGTGCGCCCAGTAGAGCAATGGCAGCGCCAGCAGCGGCGTCAGCGGCACATAGGGTACATCGTCCTCGCGCGTGATATCCGGCCAGTAACTCAGTAGCAGGGTCAGGAACAGCCATGGCGTCAGCAGGATAATCGTCCGCCGGATCGCCAACCGCGTCTCCTTTGTCTGCCGAAAGATCATCCACCCGTAAAACGCCAGCGCCACCACCGCTGCGGGAAAGATCCACACATGGAGCGAAAAATGTCCCCACCGTTTCAGCCCCGGCACTACGTTGTGCGAGATCACGCCGTAATACATGCTCCCGTACGCTCCTCGCTGGACAAAGTAGAGCACCAGCAACGCCGGCGGGATGACCGCACTCACGAGGATCGCGCCCGCACGTCCCAGAACACCCAAAATCCCCGGCCCCTCCCGCCGCGCCCATGCCAGCGCCAGCGCGATCAGCACCGCCGTCAGCAGTCCCGCCAGCAGCACCACCGTCTTCATCGATACGGCGAATGTCAGCCCCAGCAACAGCCCAAAACCAGCCGCCCGCTTAAGGGTAAACCGCCCGCTCACCGCCACCAGCAGCGCCAGCAGCCAGAAGAGCGCCCAGAGGTCGTCCGGGCGGAATTCCGTTGAGGTATAGAAGAATCTCGGCAGCGCCGCCGCCACCAGGCAAACCCACGGCGCGATGTGGCGGTTAAAAAGCCGCTCCGTCAACTGGAACACGCACCAGAGATCGGCCAGGTAGAGCGGCACCATCGCCCAGCGGAGCATGATGATGATGTCCGCCCGTTCTCCCAGCAGCGCCATCAGCGGCGCGCAAAGCATCTGGAAGAGCGGCATGTGATTATCAAAAAGATCGCGGTACTGAAGCCGGCCCGTCGCCCAGCCCCACACCACATGCGCATGTTGCGGCTCATCTGCATCCACACGGAAGTGGTAGATTGTCAGCACCTTGAGCGCCGCCAGGAGCGTCGCGAGGACCAGGAAGGCCACCCGCTCCGGTCCCTTCGGCGGCAAATATTTCCAGCCCATTCCCTCACCCGGACGGACATCGTCCGTGGATGGCTCGCCTCCATTTCCCAATGTCCGGTACAGGCTCATGAATGGTCTACGACAATTTTCAAACATCCTCTCCCGCAGGGATTTCGCCCACGGGCCAGGGAGCCCGCACCGTTACCTGCTTCTCCCTGCTCGTGCAAGCGGCCATTGGCGTTTCGGCTCCTCTAGGGGTTCGCCCTTGGTCCCCACTCAAAGACCTGTAATGATTGAATTCTCCCGAGAAATCTGGGATGACTTCCCGTCCTCCCCTTGAAACCCGCCGTTTTATCTCTCGCCTTCGCCCTGCTGTGCATCGCCGTCGGGACGTCCGGCGCCACCCCCGTCACATGGGGCGACGCGGGCTCACCCGCCATATCAGGCACCCTGGACGCCACCGCCATTCCCACTACGACACTCGTCCCCACCATGTACACGAATGTGAACGGGGAAGGTTACGACATCGTCGTCACCACCTCCGGCCTCGCCGATGACGGTCTTGCGCCGGTGTCCGGTACCGATGGATTCTGGCTCGAAGGCACCAGTCCGGGTGCTTCGAGCTACGGCACCATTACCTTCAACTTTTACCTCAGCGGCACGGTCCTGCCCATCCCGATACAGGGATTGGATATCCTTTTTGAAGACGCCGAGGACAAGGAATACTTCGGCAACTTCAGCTATTTTGACGATTTCGGAAACCAGGTGCCCGTGCTTTTCAATAATCTCAATGATTTCAGCTACAGCGGTGGCGGCCTTTATTTTGATAATGCTACCGAGGGTGCCAATAACTCGCCGGAGCAAGGCGGCACCCAACTCGGCAAGACCGTGGAAATCAACCTGACGGAGGCCACAACCAGCGGCTTCACCATTGGCTTGCATCGCGAGGACTCCACCGCCGGCAGCGTGATCATGATGGGCCTGGGCAATCTTTCCATCGCGCCCATCTTCACATGGCGCATGAACTACTTCGGCTCAGACTTCGATGACGAAGCCATTGCCGGTGACACCGCCAATCCTGCCGGCGACGGCATCCCGAACCTGCTCAAGTACGCTTTCGGCCTGGATCCCACGGTGCGCGAGACATCCGGCCTGCCGGTCATCACCGAGCCCGACGGCTTCCTCCAGGTCAACTTCGACATCCTCTCCGCCGATACCGATATCACCTACATCGTTGAGACCTCCGACGATCTCATCAACTGGAAAGAGGACTCGACCTATTCCGCCGCCTCTGGGAACAAACCGTATAACGGCGATACGATTCAACTCTCTGCAACCCCGATCACCGGCGGGACCAATATCGTGGTGACCGATACGATGCCGCTTAATGTCACCCCCACCCGCTTCATGCGCGTGCTGGTAACCCGGCCTTGATTCGCTCAACCGGGCGACGCAGAAAGACAGTTGCATCCTGCACACCGCCCATCATAAACCTAAGGTCCACGGCATCTGCATCATCACACCGCTTCAACCCCTCCAGCGACAACTCACCCCTCAATCCCACCATACCTATGAAACTCACCAGCATCCTTACCGGCCTGGCCCTTTCCGCCCTCCTGCTCACCGGTTGCAATAATCAAAGCAGCAGCAGCGCCACCTCCAGCGCCTCTCCCGGTGACAAGCCGCTGCACCTCGCCTTCCTGACCAATAACGCGGCCAATTTCTGGACCATCGCCCGCGCCGGCACCGTGCAGGCCACCAAAGAGCTGGACGGTGTCACCGTCGATTTCGTGATCCCCTCCGAGGCCACTGCGGCGGACCAGAAGAGCAAGATTGACGATCTCCTCGCCAAGGGCGTGGACGGCATCGCCATGAGCCCCATCGATCCCGCCAACCAGGTCGGCGTGATCAATGACGCCGCCAGCCAGGCCCTCATCTTTACCCAGGACAGCGACGCCCCGAACAGCAATCGCACCTGCTACATCGGTACCGATAACAAGGCCGCCGGCCTCCAGGCCGGAGCGGAGCTCAAGCAGGCGCTCCCGAACGGCGGCAAGATCATGGTCTTCGTGGGCAAGATCGACGCCCAGAATGCGAAGGACCGCTTCGAGGGCCTCAAGGAGGCTCTCCAGGGCTCCAATATCACGATCCTCGACGTGAAAACCGACAATACCGACACCGTGAAGGCCAAGTCCAATGCCACCGATACCATCGTCACCGTCCCGGACATCGCCGGGATGGTCGGCCTCTGGAGCTATAACGGCCCGGCGATCCTCAATGCCGTGAAGGACGCCGGCAAGGTCGGCCAGATCAAGATCGTCTGCTTTGACGAAGATCCCGAGACCCTCGCCGGCGTAAAGGATGGCTCCATCTACGCGACCGTGGTTCAGCAGCCCTTCGAGTTCGGCCGCCTCGCCATCACCAACATGGCCAAGTATCTCCGCGGCGACAAATCGGTGGTGCCCGACAACCACACGATCATCGTTCCCACCCTCATCATCGACAAGTCGAAGGTGGACGACTTCTCCACGAAACTGAACCAGATGCTCGGTAAATCGTAGGCCCTTAGAGTGACCGATCCGACCGAGAGTGCGCCAGCACCGCTGCTGGAGTTAAAGGGAGTCACCAAGCGATTCCCCGGCGTGCTGGCCCTCAGCGAGGTCAGCCTCGAGGTTTTCCCCGGCGAGATCGTCGCCCTCATCGGCGAGAACGGCGCCGGGAAATCGACACTCCTCAAGACCCTTGGCGGCGTGCATCAGCCGGACGAGGGAGCCATCTTCATCGACGGCAAGCCGGTCACCATCCGCTCGGTCAATGACGCGACCCGTTATGGTATCGGCTTCGTCCACCAGGAGCTCAACGTCCTGGATAACGTCGATGTCGCGGGCAATATCTACCTCGGCCGCGAGCCAGTCATCGGGGGACCGCTCAAGCTCATCAACCGCCGCAAAATCCACGCCGATGCCGCCGGCTTCATGAAACGCCTCGGCATCAACGTCCCCACCACCACGCAGGTGGGCGATCTCCCGATTGCCTACCAGCAGATGGTCGAGATCGCCAAGGCCCTCTCGATGGACACCCGCGTCCTGCTACTGGACGAGCCCACTTCCAGCCTCACCCTTAGCGAGACCGATACGCTCCTGAAAATTTGCAAGGATCTCCGCGCCCAGGGCGTCAGCATCATCTACATCTCCCATCGCCTCAGCGAGGTAAAGGAGATCGCCGATCGCGTCGTCGCCCTGCGCGATGGCAAAAACGCCGGCGGCCTAAAGAAGGAGGACATCTCGCACGATCACATGGTCAAGCTAATGGTCGGGCGCGATATCCTCTATCGCAAACCCGCCGAGTCCAGGAAAGGCGATGCCTGCATCGAGGTCCGCAACCTCCGCACCCAGCGTTACCCAAAGGAACCGGTTTCGTTTGCGCTCAATTGCGGGGAGATCGTCGGCTTCGCCGGCCTCGTCGGCGCAGGCCGCTCGGAGGTCGCGCAGGCGATCTTCGGCGTGGATCGCCCGGTCGGCGGCGAGATTTTGATGAACGGGAAGCCTCTCCCCGCCGGACCCGCGGCCGCCATTCGCGCAGGCATCTACCTGGTGCCGGAGGACCGGCGCCGCACCGGTCTCGTGACCCCGATGACCATCCGTGAGAACATCACGCTCCCCGCGCTGGACCGTTACTCAACCGCCGGCCTGCTCAATTTCGGCCTCGAGCTCACCGAGAGCCGGCGCCTCTCGAAGGAGCTGCGCGTGAAATGCTCCTCCGTCGAGCAAAAGGTCGTCACCCTCAGCGGCGGCAACCAGCAAAAGGTCGTCCTCGCAAAATGGATGGCGCTCAACCCGAAGCTCCTGATTTTTGACGAACCGACCCGCGGCATCGACGTCGGCGCGAAGGCCGAGATTTACGACCTCATGCGCGCGCTCGCCGAGAAAGGCGTCGCCGTCATGATGATCAGCAGCGACATGGAGGAAGTCCTCGGCGAAAGCCAGCGCGTCATCGTCATGCACGAGGGCTCCATCGCCGGCAAACTCACCCGCGAGGAATGCAGCGAGGAAGCCATCATGAACCTGGCCGTAGGCCATCACACACCGGAATTGACCCCATGAAGAAACTCCTCCTTAAGCGGGAATTCAGCATTTTTGTGCTGCTTATAGTTCTCTGTACTGCCGTCGCGATTGGAAATCCGCACTTTCTCGGTGCGGCGAATCTCCAGAATACCGGACGCCTCATCGGCCTATTTGGTATTTTCAGCATCGGCAGCGGCATCGTGATCATGACCGGCGGCATCGATCTCGCCATCGGCTCGGTAATGGCGCTGGTAGGCGGACAGCTTGCAATCCTGCTTACGCTTAAACATTGGCCGTGGCCGGTGGCTGTTCTATTCGTCCTTTGCGTCTCCTCGCTTCTGGGGCTCATTCACGGTCTCCTCATCACGCGGCTTAAGCTCCAGCCTTTCATCGTCACGCTCTGCGGTCTGTTGATCTACCGCGGTGGCATTCGTTTCGTCAGCAACGATGCCACCGTCGGTTTCGGCGATGCCCAGGGCTTCGAGTTTTTGCAGCATCTCGCCACGGATAAAACATGCGGTATTCCCAATCCACTCATCGTGATGCTGGTCATCGCCGTCATTATGTGGGTACTGCTTCACCGTACCGTCTGGGGCCGCTATCTATTCGCGGTGGGACAGAACGAGCCCGCTGCCCGCTATTCCGGCATCAATACGCGCTGGATTACCACGAGCGCTTATGTGCTCTCTGGGCTGCTTGGGGGAGTTGCCGCAATTCTATTCGCTTTTTATACAAACTCCATTTCGCCTTCCTCCTATGCGGAGAGCTACGAACTATATGGTATTGCTGCCGCAGTTGTAGGCGGCTGCAGCCTCAGCGGCGGTGAAGGCTCTATTATGGGCATTGTGCTTGGAACCGCGCTCCTGCGCGTACTGCAGAATCTGGTCATCCTGCTGGAAATCCCCAGTTCGCTCGAATTAACGGTGATGGGCACGGTAATCCTCCTGGGCGTGATTGCTGACGCACTGCTGAAGAAGTCAAAGTAGGCGCCGGGGCGTTTATAGGTTTCAAAAATAATCAGCGGGATTTCGCCCCGGTGGGCGTGTTGGGTATGAAGGATCGAAAATAAAACCAATACCCCATGAAACCATTCCGCATCTTTTACCCCTTTGCTGCCGCCATGGTGTTTGCCGCCGCCATGGCGTCCATCTCATCGAGCGCGCCGGCCCAAAACTCCCCCGTCGCGCAGGCGACGCCGGCTCAATCGGGCACGATAGATGTCAATTTTGAAGCCGTAACCCTTGGTGAAATTGTGAGCTACATACGCGAAAAATATAAAAATACGAATATTGTTCTCGGGCCAGGAGCCGCCGACGTCACGGTGAACGAATTGAAGCTCCACGCCGTCGATGTGCCCACACTGCTGGAAGCCGTAAGATTGGCGGCCGACAGGCCACTTGCCGTGAGCACGCTTGCTGAGTCAGCGTCCAATGGTTGGTACCTGGGTCTTCTCAATAATGCCCCTCCAGCACCTCCCGAGATCACCGTTTTCAACCTGTCCGGATATTTTACCCAGCAACACCAGCTAACACCGGAGGAAATCCAAAAATCCACCGCCGACCTGGCCGATATCATTGATAAAACAGTGGCGATGTATCGTGACTACGAGTTGGCTGCCAGTGAGCTAAAATCGGAGGATGCGGTGCGTCCCAAATACTTGTTTCATAATGGAGCGAATCTTTTGGTAATCATTGGCACCCCGGAAATAGTCGATATTGCCCGCAAGGTCCTCAATGCCCTTCCGGGAATAAACCCGTCACACAACACGATGGGCTTCACTTCCGGCGGGACGGGCTGGAATTCGAACTTCAACCCGCAGGACCTCCGGACTCCGAACTTCATCAACCCGCCCGCCCCGGACAACCATTAAGACAAGTGTCCTCCCGCGATGCCAATCCCGCTCTCTGGTTGCGATTGACCGTGGGTGTCGTCGAAGAAGAATTACCGTTGCCGGCCGTCATGGCAGATCGCATCGCCCTCCTAACCCGGCTCCTGGCAAAGGGAGACGAGGAGGCGTTTCGGGAGTTTCACGCGCTTTATTTCGACCGCCTCTATCAGTTCCTGCTGGTGGTCGCGGAGGGGCGCGAAGACCAGGCGCGCGATGCCTTGCAGGAGACGTTGCTGCGGGTGTTGCGTTACGCTCGGGTCTTCGAACAGGAGGAAGTCTTCTGGTGCTGGCTCAAGGCGCTGGCCCGGAGCGCCGCCCGCGACGCCGGACGCAAACAACGCCGATACATGGCCCTCCTGCGCAATTTCGCGCTGCTCCCGCGTGAGCATTGCCCCGAGACTGCTCGCGACGAAGAGGCGCGGATGAGCGCACTGCTCGCGCAAAGCCTCGAGGAACTCGACCCGGAGGATCGCCGCCTCCTTGAAAGCAAATATTTGGAGGGTGAAACGATCAGGGAGCTTTCGGCGCAAACCGGCCTCAGCGACAAGGCAGTCGAGTCCCGCCTCTCGCGCCTGCGCCGGCAACTTCGGGAAAAGCTTCTCGAAAAATTACGCAGACCATGAAAGACAATGAACACGCTGAATTGTTGAGCGAGGTTCTCGGTTGCGACGGTGAATTGCCGGCTTTTCGCACCACTTCACTTGAGAACGCATTGCGATGGCAACGCCGGCGCCGCAGTTTGCGGCGCGGTATCGAGGTTTGCGTCCTGGCTTGCCTGGCGCTGGCTTTGGGACTGGTCGCATTGCTGGAACGCCCACACCCCATTCAAGCTCCGATCGCCGCGGTTCCGAACAAGTCTGAAGACGCCCCGCCGGCAAAGGTGAGTATTATTACAGATGAGGAACTGTTCGCGCTCTTTCCTGGCCGCGCGGTTGCCTTGATCGGCAAACCCGGGCGTCAGCAGTTCGTCTTTCTGGAAGCGTCAACGGACCATGTACCGGCGCCGGGCGGAAATTTGGCTCAATAGTGATCCACCGCCGCAATTCAAGCCATCCCCTTCTGGCCAGGGAGCGTCACGGGGAGGAACAGCACCCCCGCCCAATGGCGGAGACACCCGGCAAAAAAATCATTAGGAGAAGCAAGGTCTCTTCTGCAAGGGTAATAGAATGCACGCGCAATTCGCCTCAACTCCATTCATTTGCGTGCCTTCCACAATGGCTCCGGAAACCGGATTATGCGCATTAAGGCATCAAACTCTAACCCGGTCCAAACCCATAAAAATCAAACCGGCAATCAGACCTGTTCGGACCCAATCCGACTGAATCCGACCCAATCCAACCAATTGGCCCAAAAAAATCTGATGTGCAATCGGTTTGATCCGCCTTGGTTCACCTTCGGCCAGCCATGCTTCGCCGGCCGGTCTGTCCATTCGATTCCCGCTTGACAATGATTAGGGTCCTTATAATCTTGCCCCTAATCGTCCGGTCCCTAACCGTATTCCGCCATGCCGCTGTTAATGCTCAAAGATCTCCCACGTTACGACTGCCTCATCAAGGCCGCCGAGCGATGCCCCACGCTTCAGCCCAGCGCCTGCGATGCCTTCCTGAACCTCCTGCGCACCGGTGACGATGTCTTCGCCGTCGTGGCTCGCTTCCTTGCCAGCCATGACATCAGCCAGGGCCGCTTTACCGTCCTGATGCTCCTCGGCATGGAATGCCCCGAGGAGGAGGATCGTCCCTCAACCCCCGCCACGCTCGCCGAAATGGCCGGCGTCACGCGGGCGACGATGACCGGTTTGATCGACACCCTCGAGAAAGACGGCCTCGTCTCCCGCGAGGCCGATCCCAAGGACCGCCGCACCATCCATGTAGTCCTTACCGCCGAAGGGCGCGCGGTCCTCGATGGAATGCTCCCGGATTACTTCCAGTGCGTCGCCGATGTCCTCCGGCCCCTTTCCGAGGCCGAGCGCAAACAACTCGTCCGCCTGTTGCAGAAAATCCAGGTCGGCCTCCCGGACGTAAACCTTCAGCAAAGCCAGAGATAAAGAGCCATGACAAAAAGAATGTTCATCATGATCGGGGCGTTTGTGCTGCTGGTGGCCGTGCTCGGCACCGTCAAGTTCCTCGAGGTCAAGGCGGCTATCGCGAAGTACGCCAGTTTCGGCCCGCCGCCTGCCGCGGTCACCTCCAGCATCGCTAAGGCGCAGACCTGGCAGCCGGTGCTGACGGTGGTCGGCTCGATGCGGGCGGTCAACGGCGTACTCGTCAGCACGGACCTCGCCGGCATTGTCTCGCAGATTTCCTTTGAGTCCGGTAGCGAGGTGAAAAAGGGCGACCTGCTGGTAAAGCTCGATACCCGCCAGGAGGAGGCCGAGCTTCACTCCGCACAAGCCCGCCGCGAACTCGCCCGCATCAATCTCGCCCGTGAACGCGACCTGATTACCCAGAAGGCGGTCGCGCAGTCGGACTTCGATTCCGCGCAAAGCGAGTTCAGCCAGGCAGACGCCGCAGTCGAGGATTCGCAGGCGCTCATTGCCCGCAAGACGATCGTTGCCCCATTTGACGGCCTCGTCGGCATCCGCCAGGTCGATCTCGGCCAGTATCTCAATGTTGGCTCGACCATCGCCCCGCTGCAGTCGCTCGATCCGATCTATGTGGAGTTCAGTGTCCCGCAGCAGGACATGGATCGGGTCGCCACCGGGAAGAAACTTCACATCCGCGCCGATGGCGTCGAAGGGAAGGAATTCGACGGCATCGTGACCGCTATCGACTCCAGGGTGGACGAAGCCACGCGCAACCTCACCGTCCAGGGTACCGTTCGCAATCCCGATCATCTCCTGCGGCCCGGCATGTATGTGAATGTTGACGTCCTCCTGCCGGAGCAACAGGGTGTCGTCGCGATCCCCTCGACGGCCATCGAATACGCGCCTTACGGCGATTCCGTGTTTATCATCCAGGACGGGCCGGTCGGCGCCGACGGCAAACCAGCCGGCAAGATAGTCGTCCAGCAATTCGTCAAACTCGGCGCCACCCGCGGCGACCAGGTTGCCGTCCTGAGCGGCGTCCATCCCGGCGATGAAGTCGTTACATCCGGCGTCTTCAAGCTCCGCAGCCACGCCCCGGTGATGGTCAACAACAGCGTCCAGCCCGACGAAAATCCGAACCCCAATCCGCCGGACACGTAGGAGAAATTTTAGACTGGATGAACAGGATCTACAGGATGAGGAAAGAGCCGATTGAGCAGTGCCCAGTCTACTGCCGTGTCACCGTGCGCGTGCTGCGCAATGCGCCACGCAAGGCTCCATCTATCCAACCGCCCGAGGACTCTTCCGCGCCTGCCGCGCTTCCCGCTTTTCAATCTTATTCCATTCGTCCGCGCGGTCCAATGCCATGATCTTTACCGACCTCTTTATCCGCCGCCCGGTCGTTGCCACGGTGGTCAACCTGATCATCCTGCTCGCAGGATACCAGGCCATCCACACATTGAACGTCCGCCAGTATCCGCGCAGCGATATCGCCGACGTCACCATTACCACCACTTATGTCGGCGCGAATGCCGACCTGGTGCGCGGCTTCATCACGACGCCGCTGGAGCGTGTCATCGCGAGCGCCGATGGCATCGATTACATGGAGTCCACGAGCGCGCAGGGCCTCAGCACCATCACGGTCCACCTGAAGCTCAATTACGACACCAACGCCGCGCTCACACAAATCCAGGCGAAGATCGCGCAAGTCCGCAACGATCTGCCGCCGGAGGCCGAGGCGCCCGTGGTGGACCTTGAGACAAGCGACAACCAGTTCGCAGCCGTCTACCTGAGTTTTTACTCGGATGATCTCGATGCCAACCAGATCACCGATTACCTGACCCGCGTCGTTCAACCAAAGCTCACCGCCATCAGCGGCGTCCAGCGCGCCGATATCCTGGGCGCCCGCACCTTTGCCATGCGCATCTGGCTCAAGCCAGACAGGATGGCCGCGCTAAGCATCTCCCCGTCGCAAGTCCGCGATGCCCTCGCCGCGAACAATTATCTCTCCGCGGTCGGCGCGACGAAGGGCTCGATGATTTCCGTTAATCTCGTCGCCAACACCGACCTCCAGTCGCCCGAGGAATTCCAGAATCTCGTGATCCTGCAGAAGGGCAACACCGTCGTCCGGCTCAAGGATGTGGCCGATGTTGTCCTGGGTGCGGAGAGTTATGACGAGGATGTCCGGTTCTCCGGCTCCAAGGCGACCTTCATGGGCGTATGGGTGCTCCCGACCGCCAATTCGCTGGATGTCATCAAGCTGGTGCGCGATGCGATCCCGGATATCCAGGCGCAGCTCCCCGCCGGGATGCATGTCGGCATCCCTTACGATTCCACACGCTACATCGACGACGCCCTCCACGAGGTGCTCCACACGCTCACGGAGACGCTCATTATCGTGGTGTGCGTGATTTTCCTTTTCTTGGGCAATATCCGCTCGATCCTGATTCCGGTGGTGGCGATCCCGATCTCGCTCATCGGCGCGGCGTTTCTGATGCTGATCTTTGGCTTCACGATCAATCTGCTGACGCTGCTGGCCATCGTGCTTTCCGTCGGCCTGGTGGTCGACGATGCGATCGTGGTGGTGGAAAATGTGGAACGCCATCTCCAGGAGGGGCTGACGCCATTTGACGCGGCGATGAAAGGTGCGCGCGAACTCTTCGGTCCCATCATCGCGATGACGATCACGCTCGCGGCGGTGTACGCGCCCATTGGGTTGCAAGGCGGGCTGACAGGCACGCTCTTCCGCGAGTTCGCCTTCACGCTGGCCGGCGCGGTTGTGGTGTCCGGGGTAGTCGCGCTGACGCTCTCGCCGATGATGTGCTCGAAGTTGCTGCGCGCCGGCGATTCCCACAGGGGCTTTGCCGGATGGATCAACGGGCGCTTCGACGCACTCCGGCGCCGCTATGTTCGCATGCTGACCAGTTCGCTCCAATGGCGCCCGGTGACGATCACCTTCGCGATTCTCTTCGCGCTGCTGGCGCTGCCCTTTTACCTCTTCTCGATGAAGGAGCTCGCGCCCAAGGAAGACCAGGGCGTGGTGTTCGGCATCGTCCAGGCCGCGCCCAATGCGACCATCGACCAGACGAGCCGCTTCACGGCAATGGTCAACAGCGTGTTCAAGTCGATGCCGGAAACGGATCAGACGTTCCAGATCACCGATCCGACCTTCGGCTTCTCCGGCATGGTCACCAAGCCATGGGCCGAGCGCACGCGCACGACGGAGGAAATCGTCGGCGAGGTGTTTGGAAAGGTCAGCACCATCCCGGGCGTGCGCGTCATCGCGACGACGCCGGAACCGTTGCCGGGCGGCAGCCAGTACCCGGTGGAGTTCGTGATCGATTCCACGGCCGAGCCGAGGGAAATTTACGAGTACGCCAATCAACTGGTCCAGAAGGCCCTCGCAAGCAAGATGTACATGTTTGCCGACACCGACCTGAAGTATGATCAGCCGCAGACGCAGATCGTCTTTGACCGCGACAAGGTGGCCCTGCTTGGGGTGAACCTCTCGCAGGTCGGCGCGGACCTTGGCACCCTGCTTGGCGGGAATTATGTGAACCGATTTAGCAACTCGGGACGCAGTTACAAGGTCATCCCCGAAGTGGAGCGGAGCGCCCGGCTGAATGTGGATCAATTGCGTAACTTCTATGTAAGCGCGGCGAATGGGAAACTGGTGCAGTTATCGACCTTTGCCACGCTCAAGACGACGGCCGAGCCGCGGACGCTCAACCGCTTCCAGCAGCTCAACTCCGCCAAGATCCAGGGCGCTTTCCCGCCCGGTGTGACGCAGGATCAGGCACTGAAAGTCCTCGAGGATGCCGCAAAGGATTTGCCGAAGGGATTCAATATCGATTACGGCGGCTCGTCGCGCCAGTTACGCGTGGAAGGCAATAAATTCGGCCCGACGTTCATCCTCTCGCTGGCGCTGATCTTCCTGGTGCTGGCGGCGCAATTCGAGAGTTTCCGCGATCCGTTCATCATCCTGCTTGGCTCGGTGCCGCTTGCGCTGACCGGCGCGCTGCTGCCGGCGTTCCTCGGCCTGACCACAGTCAATATCTACAGCATTGTCGGCTTGATCACGCTGGTGGGTCTTGTCTCCAAGAATGGCATCCTGATCGTGGAATTCGCCAACAAGCTACAGGAATCCGGCAAGGACAAACTCAGCGCCGTGATCGAATCCTGCGGCACCCGCCTCCGTCCCATCCTGATGACCAGCGTCGCAACCGTGGCGGGCCATTTCCCACTTGTCCTCGCGCGCGGACCCGGCGCCGGCGCGCGCAACAGCATCGGCTATGTGCTGGTCACCGGGATGATCGTTGGGACGCTCTTCACGCTGTTCGTGGTGCCGGCGATCTACATGTTCATCGCCCGCGATCGCAACGCCGAAGCGACGGAGGCGGACGAGGATGATCTGCTGGGCGAAGCTGAGCTTGAGCCAGTCGGGGCGTAGTCTCAGCCTTACTGGCTCAACCGCCAATAGAACCAAAATGATACAACGGAAACACTTCCGGCAATGGCGATCCGGTATCCAAAAAACATCAAGGCCTGGTTAAACTCTTCCGGCGATCCAGCCCGGGTAACCTTCTTTTCGGGGAGCAGTCGAGGATCTGTGGAGTAATCGACGATGCCGGTTCGCTCCGCTTCAACCAATGATATCGCCGCACCAATGGCCGGAATCATCAATACAACGGCGATAAACAGGGCGCACCAGCGAGTCATTTCTGGCGTGGATTGCGGAAAAGACATGGTCTTGGGGAATCCATCCCAGGATTTCACCGTTCGAAGCCGAGTTCAAGCGCCCGTGAGAGCCTCGACCGCGCCGCGGACATCCTCCAGTGTCACATCCTTCGACACAAACGCCTCCCCGAGGCGCGGGCAAAGCACAAACCGGATATTCCCGTCCTCGAATTTCTTATCCGACTTCAGCGCGGCCATGATCGCATCCATCGATATTCCCGCCGGCAGCGTCACCGGCAATTTGAATTGTTTCAACAGTTCCACCACCCGGTCCGCCTCCGCCTTTTCCAGCCCGGCCTTTTGCACTGATAGTCTGCACGCCGCCACGAGCCCGAGGCTGATCGCCTCGCCGTGGAGCAATTGGCCATACCCGGCCGCCGCCTCGATCCCATGTCCAATGGTATGCCCGAAATTCAGCAGCGCCCGCTCGCCGGTGCGCTCCTCCTCGTCAGCGGCCACGATGGCCGCCTTGATCTCGACATTGCGCCGAAGAATTGGCGCGAGGTTTGCCCGGTCCAGCGACGCGACGGCGTCCAGCAGCGTTCGGTCCCGGATGGCCCCATGCTTGATGACTTCGGCAAATCCTTCATTGAATTCCCGCTCCGGCAACGTCGCAAGGGTATCGACATCCGCCACTACGAGCCGCGGCTGGAGGAACGCCCCGATCAAATTCTTCCCCGTGCGCGAATTGACCCCCGTCTTTCCACCTACGGCGCTGTCCACCTGCGCGACGATGGTCGTCGGCGCCTGAACCAGTGCAATGCCCCGGTAATAGATCGCCGCCACGAACCCAGCCAGATCGCCCACCACCCCACCTCCCAATGCCAGCACCCATGCCTTGCGGTCCATCCCGGCCTCGATCATTCGCTCGCAAATCCACTCGGCCTTTTCCATCGACTTCGATTTCTCCCCCGCCGGAACCGTTACGGCGATGGGATGAAATCCCGCCGCCTCCAGGCTCCGCATTACCCGCTGGCCGTACAATGCCGCCACATTCGTATCCGAAACCACGGCGCTCGCCTTGCCCAAGCTCAATTCACGCGCTTCCGCGCCGAGGCTCTCGAGCAGACCGCGACCGATCTTCACGCCGTATGCGCGCCGACCCAGCGCCACGGTCACTGTCTCCTCCATCGCTACTGGGCCTGAGGCTGCCAGAATTCCGATTGCCCGGCCGAGTTGGGGTTCAAATTTGGGGAATTAAAATCACTCCCATTCGACGGGTTCAGCGCCTTGATACTGCCCACATGCGCATCCTGATAGAGCACGTTGATGACCGTATCGTAACTCATCTCGCCCGGTACGCTACCGGGGGAGATCGGATTATTGGATGCGGTATTACCTGCGAAAGTCAGGGCCTGTCCGTTGGCCGATATCTTGGAGGCAAGTGGCGCGAGCAGGCAGAGGGCGGAAGGATGGGCAAAGCTCGTCACGCTATTGCTCCCGCTGGGAAGAGCGAGGATATAGCTATTCATGCCAAAGCTGACGTTTTGTGGCGAATTGGGATTGTAAGGGCGCTTGTCGAACGGAGACGTAAAGGAGTGCCAGTCCGAGACGTAGTTGGAGGATCCGTTTGGCCCGATCGCCGATTCCCAGGTATTGGTTCCGCTGGTCTGCGTGGTGATGATGCTGTCCGAATTATCACCAAGATAGGCCGTAAAGCCGATGCCGAGCTGCTTGAGATTGTTTGCCTCCTGCACACCATGGGCTTTTTCCATGACGCTCTCGTAAGCGGGCAGCGCAATTGAGGCGAGCAGCGCGATAATGCCGATGACAACAAGCAGTTCAATGAGGGTGAAGGCACGATTTCTCAGGTTCATAAGGGGATTTAAGAGGGGTCTAAGGAAAGGTCAATTTACACCCAGCCTTGGGAAAATCACGTCTTCTTTTCCGCAAACCGGGCATTTTCCCTCAAACGCCCACGGGGTGCGACACCGTGCCAGCCTCGTAAATCGCAAGCCTGCTCTGCAAATGTGGCGGCACATGAGCCCGCACGAAGACCTCCTCCTCCTCGTATCGAATCTCCAGCACATGGCCGACCCGGTGGATTTCCGCGATGAGCGCGGCCTCCCGCGCGGGAATGCAGTAGGAGACCCGCATCCGCCATGCAGCCAATTGCCCCTCAAGTTCCGCCAGCATTTCCCCCATCCCCTCCCCTGTCTCGGCGGAGATTGCCACGGAATTCGGCGTGCGGCGGACCTGCGCCTCAACCAGCTCACGCCGCTCGACGGCGTCGATCTTGTTGAAAACCGTCAGCATCTGCTTCCCGTCGGCATCCAATTCGCGAATCACAGCCTCGACCGCAAGGATTTGATCCTGGTAATGCGGGTGGCTCAGGTCGACGACATGGATCAGCAAATCGGCCTCGTGAACCTCCTCCAACGTGGCCTTGAAGGACTCGATGACCGTATGCGGCAGCTTGCGGATAAAACCAACGGTGTCGGTCAGCAGCACTTTCTGGTTGTTCGGCAGGAGAAATTGCCGGGTGGTCGGGTCCAGCGTGGCGAAGAGTTGGTCCGCAGCCAGGACATCCGCGCCGGTCAGCTTATTGAGCAGCGTCGATTTACCAGCGTTGGTGTAACCCACAAGGGAGATGACCGGCCAGTGATGGCGGCGGCGCCCCTCGCGCTGGATGGAGCGATGCTTGCGCACATCGGTCAGGTCCCGTTCCAGCCTGGCGATCCGCTCCTGCACGCGCCGCCGGTCGACCTCGAGCTGAGTTTCGCCGGGGCCCCGGGTGCCGATGCCGCCGCTCTGGCGGGAAAGGTGGGTCCACATGCCGGTCAGGCGTGGCAGCAGGTATTGCAATTGGGCGAGCTCGATCTGGAGCCGCCCCTCGCGCGACCGCGCCCGCTGGGCGAAGATGTCCAGGATCAGTTGCGTCCGGTCGAGCACCTTGCGGGAGGTCAGCTTCTCCAGGTTGCGCCCCTGGGCGGGGGAAAGTTCGTCGTCGAAGATCACGGAGGTCACGGACCCCTTCTGGCATTGCTCGGCCACGTGCTCCGCCTTGCCCTTGCCAATATAATAAGGCGCGGTTGGCTGATCGAGCTTCTGCGTCACCGTCCCAACGACTTCGGCGCCGGCGGATGAAGCGAGTTCCGCGAGTTCGTCCAGAGATTCCTGCAACGCCCACTTGTCAATGCCCTCGCGCTCCAAGCCCACCAGAATCGCCTTCTCACGCCCCTGCTTTACTTCGGTATCAAACATCCGAGGGGCTATTGGAACCAATTACGACCATAAATCCCTATACGCGGCCAGCCTCGACCATCCGCTGCTCAATGGCATTGATCACTTCGCTGTGGGATTGGTGCGTCAAATTGATTGAGGTTAAAGTATTCTCGCGCCGCAGCCACGTCAACTGGCGTTTTGCGTAGCGCCGGGTCCGGCGGGCGATGGCGCTCATGCATTGCTCAAGGGTCACCGTCCCCGCGAGGTGCGCCCGGATTTCGCCGTAGCCGATCGCCTGCGCCGCGGTCGGTCCGGCCTCGCCCGCTCGGGCAACTTCCTCGATCGCGCCGTGCTCGAACATGCGCGTCACACGGGCGTCGATCCGCGCGTACAGATCATCCCGGTCACGGTCCAGCACTACTCCTGCTGCCGGGCTAACGGCGCGGGGTTCGCCGCTCCAATCGGCGCGCAATGATGAAAAGGGCTTGCCCGCGAGAAGGCTGACCTCAATGGCCCGCACCAGCCGGCGCCGGTTGTGCCGGTCAATACGCTCCATCCCAGCCGGGTCGAGCGCGGCGTATTTCTCCTGTAACTCGGCCAGCGTCATCTCCGCCAATTGCTCCCTCACCGTCTCGTCGCTTCCCGGCATGTCGGATAGGCCGTGCATCAATGCCCGGGCATAAAGCCCGGTCCCTCCCACGATCAGCGCCCGGCGGCCGCGGTCTTCGATTTCGCGGATTCTCGCCAGCGCCATCTCCCGGTAGCGCGCCGCGTCAAAGTGCTCCCCGATGCCGATCTCGCCGACCAGATGGTGCGGCACTTTCGCCCGCGTCTCTGCGTCCGGCGCGGCGGTCAACAACTCCACACCCGCGTACACCTGGAAGGCATCGGCGCCGACGATCGCCGCGCCGGTGCGCAATGCCACGTCCACGGCGATCTCGCTCTTCCCAACTGCGGTGGGGCCCAGGAGGAAAAACATGCCGCAACCTGCTCGGGCGTCCACATTCCATGCAAACGAAAAAAAGGCCCGCCAGTTTCCCGGCGGGCCTTTTTTGTTGGATTTTGCGGGAGCCTTACAGGGGCGAAGGCTCGGCCGGGGCGCTCTCGGAGCGGGCCTCGACCTGGCGGGGAGCGGAGGAATCCCGCTCGCCGGTCTTTGCGCCGCTGACGACGAGCTTGCGGCCCATAAACTCCTTGTCGTGAAGCTCCGTGACGGCCCGGCGGGCTTCATCGACGGTCAGCATGGATACGAACGCGAAGCCCTTGGACTTTTGCGTGTACTTGTTGCTGACGACCTCGGCGATCTGCACCTGGCCGACGCCATTGAAGAGCTCCTCGAGATCGGTCTCGGTGGCGTCGAAGGAGAGGTTCCCGACATAGAGTTTCGGGGAGTTCACTTCCACCACCTCGGGCTTGCGGGCCTGGCGGGGTGCAGAGGCCGGGGCGGCGGATTCAAAGCGCCGGTGGCCGTTTTGGGAGGGTTGCCGGTCCTGGCGGGCCGAGGGCGCCTGGGAGGAACGGGGGTTGCTAGGGGTCTGCGGCTTGCCTGTGAAGAGGCTTACGAGCTTCTGCCAGAAGCTGGGCTTCGTTGCGGGCAACTGAGGCCGGACTTGGGTGCTGGGCTGGCCGCTGGACTGCGTTGTTTCGCGGCGACCGCTACGGTGGCGGCGTTGTCTCGAACCGGAACGCGAACGGCGGTCCGGCGAGCGCTGATTGTCATGCATTGTCTTATGTTTTTCGATACGTGGAGACGGCCCCTTGGGGCGCCTCCGGTTGGTCTGCCAACGGCGAAGCGCAATGGGATGTTGCACGGTCCGGGAACCGGCCAATGGTTTGTTCCACGACTTTCGCGCGTGAAAACTGGCAAGGGATCCCGGAAAACTTCGCCGGATAATTCTGGACCTGAAGACGGCTTGTCCCGGATCAACCTCGGCCTGCCGTGCCGGCTTTGCGACGCCGGAATGGATGACTTGCAGCACTTTCCGCAACAATTGCCAGGAACTGCATGAAAGCTCTTCATTGGAGGAGAAGCCGAGGGATCAGGGCGACTAGCCGTCAACCAGCCCAATCCCTGTCCATACCGCGAAAATTGTTCCACGGCAAGCAGAAGATGCGGAGGCGCAAATCTGAAGTCTTCCAATGCCACTCATCAGATGGATAGCGGGTTCCAGACTCTGGCGAAACCAATACCCTGAAAGTCCTTTATATTTACGGTGGCAAATTCGGTCACCCCGTTTCGAAGCAAACAAAGCGCGCTACGCAAATCATAGACTCGCCTTCGTGCAAAATCCTTCGCTCGAAGACGTGGCCACAGCTCGTCGTGCACCGGCCGGCTATCAGGAGGAAAACCGGCTAGTTGCCACCGGGGATGAGACCGAAACGCTTCACAAACCCGGGCCGCCGTCGCCGCGCTGAGCGGCGACGCGACTACCGCCGGGTTGCGCAGCAGAACGTAAAGCTCCAGAAGAATGAACTCCGATATGACAACATCGTCACGTCCATGAATTGATTGCAGAAACGCTGCCGCCGCCGCATGGCTTTGATTGCCGGCGTCAACCGCCGGCAGCAGAATATTTGTGTCAATCGAGAGCATTAATGTGCCAATCCTCGGCTCGATTCCTCTTCTGCGGTGATGTCATGTAGGGCGTCCAATGGCACTTTGGTCCCTCCGCAATTCACCACCGGGAGCGTCCAATCAGCCCCCGCTGGCGGAGCGTCTGCCAACCGGGCAAGGAACAGCTCAAGGCCCCGCCGCGTCATCTCCGCCATCGAAAGCTCGCGCTGTGCGGCAACACGTTTTGCACGCTGATAAAGCTCATCAGGAAGTTGAATCTGTGTCCGGGTCATGATGTAGATTTAACCACATATTTAATATGATGTCAATTTTACATCGTGATGGCTGCGGCCTGCAAAATCGGGCTATATCTTACGCTTGGCGGCCGCAGCAGTTTTTGTATTTTTTGCCGCTGCCGCATGGGCAGGGGTCGTTCCGACCGGCCTTGGCCGGCTCTTTGCGGAGGGAGATGCCGATTTTTTGCTGCTCGGGTTCGGCTTTGGCCTGGGGGGCGGGCGGTTGCACGGGCTGGCCATTCGCGGGGCCTTGCGCCTGCTCCTGGCGGCGGAGGAACTCGGGGAGGTTCGAAAGGAATTTCTCGAAAGCCATCAGGTTGGAGGTGCTGCGGAAGAGGTTGTTGACGACCTCGTTCTTGATGTTGGCCATCAAGGCTACAAACATCTCGTAGGCCTCATTCTTGTACTCGACGAGGGGGTCCTTCTGGGCATGGGCCCGGAGGCCGACGGCTTCGCGCAGGCCATCCATCTCATAGAGATGCTCCTGCCATAGCCGGTCGATCGCATTGAGCAGGATGTAACGCTCAAGGCTGATGACCGCAAGGGGTTCCTCGTGCGAGCACTTGAGCTCGTAGGATTTGCGGATTTGCTCCTTTAGAAATTCCGTGGCCTCGGCGGGGGACTTCTTCTCAAACTGCGCGCGCTCCGCCGTCAGGCCGAGCGGGAAGGTGACGTTCACCCAATGGAGAAGGCCGGCGTAATTGGGTTCCGCATCGTCAGCCTCAAGGAAGGAACTGACCTTGACCGGCAGCGCCTCGTCCATGATCTCGTAGACCATGCCGCGCGGGTTGTCCGTCTCGATGGCCTCGTTGCGCAGGCCGTAGACGACCTCGCGCTGCTTGTTCATGACATCGTCGTATTCGAGCGTCCGCTTGCGGGAGAGATAATTACGCTCCTCCACGCGCTTCTGCGCGGTCTCGACGGAGCGATTGAGCCAGGGATGCTCGAGTTCCTCGCCCTCTTCCATGCCGAAGCGCTCCATGATCTTCGTCATACGGTCGGCGGCGCCGAAATTGCGCATGAGATCATCCTCAAAACTGACGTAAAACCGGGTGGTGCCGGGATCGCCCTGGCGGGCGCAACGTCCGCGCAACTGGCGGTCGATGCGGCGGGACTCGTGCCGCTCGGTGCCGACGACATAAAGGCCGCCAAGCTCGGTGACGCCGGGGCCGAGCTTAATATCCGTGCCGCGGCCCGCCATGTTGGTGGCGATGGTAACCGTACCGGACTGCCCGGCACGGGCGACGATGTCCGCCTCCTGCAAATGATATCGGGCGTTGAGGACACTGTGCGGGATGCTTTCCCGGCGAAGCAGGCGCGAGAGGGTCTCGGATGCCTCAACGCTGACGGTGCCGACGAGTACGGGCTGGCCCTTGGCATGGGCGGTGCGCACCTCGTTGATCACGGCGTTGAACTTCTCCCGGCGGGTCTTGTAAATGCGATCGTTGTGGTCCGCCCGGAGCACGGGGCGATTGGTCGGGACTACGTTCACATCCAGCTTGTAGATGTCGTGGAATTCATTCGCCTCGGTCTCGGCGGTACCGGTCATGCCGGCGAGTTTCCGGTAAAGGCGAAAATAATTCTGGATGGTGATGGTGGCCATCGTCTGGGTCTCGCCATCAATCTTGACCCCCTCCTTCGCCTCGACCGCCTGGTGGAGGCCGTCGCTCCAGCGGCGGCCGGTCATTTTGCGGCCGGTGTATTCGTCGACGATGACGACCTTGTTATCCTCGACGACGTACTGGACGTCCTTCTCGTAGATGCAATAGGCCTTGAGCAGCGTGGTGATATTGTGGATGCGCTCGCCCCGGTGGTCGCATACGGCCTGGCACTTCGCCTTTTCCTCATTTTTCTGGGCGTCGGTCAGATCCTTGCGATTGTCGATATCGGCAAATTCCGTCATCAGATCCGGAAGGACGAAGGCGTCGGGCTCGTTCGGATTGAGGAACTCGCGCCCCATATCGGAGAGGTCGGACTCGTAGGAGCGCTCATCCATGGTAAAGAAGAGCTCCTCCTTGAGATTGAAGAGCTCCTGCTTCTGGGCATCGGAGTAGAAGGAGAGCTCCGACTTGTCCAGCGCGCGGCGGCGTTCCGGATCCTCCATCATGCGGAGGAGCTGCTTGTTGCGCGGCTGGCCGAGCTTGACCTTGAAGAGGAGGCGGCCGGCGTCCTCGGAATTGCCGGCATTAAAGAGCTCGTCCGCCTCGCTCATGAGGCGGTTGCAAAGGAGGGTCTGCTTCTTGACCAGTTGCTCCACCAGCGGCTTGAACTGATCGTACTGATGCGTGGAGACGGTGGCGGGGCCGGAGATGATGAGCGGGGTGCGGGCCTCGTCGATGAGGATGGAATCGACCTCATCCACGATGGCGAAGTTGTAACCGCGCTGGACCTGGGCCTGTTTGCTCATGGCCATGCCGTTGTCGCGGAGGTAATCGAAACCGAACTCGGAGTTCGTCCCGTAGGTGATGTCGCAGGCGTATTGCTCGCGGCGGACATTCGGCGGCTGATCGTGCTGGATGCAGCCGACCGTGAGACCGAGGAAGCGGTAGAGCACCCCCATCCATTCGCAATCGCGGCGGGCGAGGTAATCGTTGACCGTCACCAGGTGAGCGCCGCGCCCGGCGAGGGCGTTCAGGTACATCGGCAGGGTGGCCACAAGGGTCTTGCCCTCGCCGGTGGCCATCTCTGCGATGCGCCCATGATGCAGCACCATGCCGCCGATGAGCTGCACGTCAAAGTGCACCATGTTCCACTCCACCGGATGGTCGCAGACGTTGCACATCGTCCCCACCAGGCGGCGGGCGGCGTTTTTCACCACGGCAAAAGCTTCCGGCAAAATCTCCTCCAGCCGGCGCTCCAGCTCGGCGGGGTCTTCGATGGCGGCGAGTTCCTGCTTCCAGGCGGCGGTCTTCGCGCGCAGGTCGTCGTCGCTGAGCGACTGGTATTCCTTCTCAAGCTGGTTGATGCGGTCCGCCGTGGGACGCATCCGCTTGATGTCGCGCTGGTTCTTCGAGCCGACGATTTTCTTTAAAAGCCAATTGATCATAGAAGGGCGTGCCCGCGAGGGCCGCGGGGATCAGTAACTTGGCGCATCCGGGCGCAGGGCGCAATGCGGTCTTGTCACGAGTGGGAAAAGGGATGGATGGGTCATTTTTTCGATTCGCCGCGGCGGGCCTAGAAGGCGTCGCCTGGCTCAATATCGATTGCCACCGGGGCGTCCGCAACGGCTGTGGCCTCGATCTCGACGCGGGCCCCCTTCGGCAGGGCGGCGACCTGGATGGTGGAGCGGGCGGGTTGATTGCTGGGGAAATAGAGGGCGTACACGTCATTCATCGCGGCGAAATCGCCGAGGTCGGTGAGGAAGACGGTGGTCTTGGCGACGTTTGCGAAGCTCATGCCGTTTGCCCGCAGGACCGCGCTGAGGTTCTCCAGCACGAGGGTGGTCTGCTCGGTGACATCCCCCTGGAGCAACTGTCCGGTGACCGGATCGAGCGGGATCTGGCCGGAGCAAAAGAGGAGGTTGCCGACGGCGACCGCCTGGGAGTAGGGGCCGACGGCCTTGGGGGCATCGGGAGTGACGATGATTCTGCGCGACATAAGAGAGCCGGGGAGCGTAGCAACCCGCGGATGGGTGTCAACCGGGGGAATTGGGCCGCATTGCACGGGGATTGAACAAACCGAAAAAAAATTTCACCTTGTATTGGCTTGTATTACCTTAATTTCAACGAGGCCAGCCCAGCGAGGAATGGAGTCGGACGACCTGGCCATTGTGCCTCATAAGGGTAATCGTTGCAGAAGACTCATTGCTTCGCCTAATGATTTTTTTTGGAATCTTTCAAAGGAAGGAGCCAGCCGGGGCGTTGGAAGGTATAAAGAATGCCCGGACGGGGCGATTCTCGGGGCGACGGGGTGGGTATTGCGAAGGCCAACGCCGAGAAGCTCCAACAGCGCAAGCAAGTCCCTCCCGGACTTGTGAGTTGAGCATAAATCCATTTTGTGAGATTCAATTTCCATGAATAGCGTCACCGTTGAAGTTATGCATGCTGACCCAGCGGTTATTGATCGTACGCTCGAGCAACGCGCTAAAGGCGGTTTCCCAACGATTGGGATCCATTCCGGAAGCACTGAGGAATGACCAGGGCTTTGGCGGGGCGAATCTCATACAGTCCACCCAAATCCCAGGGATGGGGCCACTCTGTGAGCCGACTCTCGCCGGTCCAACTTTATGAACTGACGGAAATGTTTCTAAGGGAACAGACTATCCAGTTCGGCGAGTCCACGCAGGAGTTTACCATCCTTTGGGAGCCGGCAAACGCGGGGCCAATTGCAGCGACTATTAACGCATTGCCGCTCTTCGCCGGGCCTGGGCGTGAAGACCGTACGGGATCGGTCGCCAACAGATTATACCGCCGGATATCCCAAAAAGTAGAATTGGCCTCGTTACGTGGCGCGGTGGAGTTGGTCCAAAATCTTGAACCGGAATTGAAGAAGCAAGGAGGTCTCGCGTGCTGTACGTTGCACCGGTCAGTCCAGTTCCGCTGGCGCGATTCCTCCGGGAGTAGTGCCGCTGTGCCCGAACGTAATTCCATTATGATGCTGGGGATTAGTTTTGGCCGCCCGCGCGGCATTTCGACCATGTTTGGGTTCGACTCCGTCCAACACTACAGGAGAATACAGGAATACCTCAAAAGGATTGGTTTGGCCACGCTATCCGATAAACACATCCGTCCGAAGGATGCTCTGGCTTGCGCTCGGCTCGATTAGCGTCTCCTTAGAGACTCGAACCTGCTGAAATATTATCAGCTTCAACGCTCCGGTCTGCCTAGACGTAGAGCACTTAAACGAAACCGCAGCCGATCTGAGGTGCTCCGGCATCCCGTCAGGATGCTTCCGCAGGTGGATGGTGTACCAGAGGTATCGCAACGCTCAACCCCCGGTTCATTGATCCCGCGCGGGGCGATGGAGCTGTGTGGTTACTGATGCGCTAAAAATCGCTTCCTTGCGAATCCGAACAGTTTCAGTACGATGTAATCTGGAATGGCCGAACAAGAACAGATCCGGAAAACCGTTGGCACTCGTGTCGAGACAAGGAGTGTTTTTGACCGGATTCGGGATCTCAACAAATCTCTCGAAAAGATGGGAGTCAAGCCGACCGACGATGGTGAACACATTCGAAGGGTTGTTGGGCGTCCTCGTCGGTAACGGCGTCCGGTTCACCCTGGTGGGGGGATTGGCGGTATCCCTTAATGGATTCGTCCGCACTACCGAGGACATGGATATTCTGGTGGATGACGATCCATCGAACCTTGAGCGCCTTCTCAACTGTCTCCGAGAGTTTGGTAAGGGATACGCGGCCGAACTGACTCCCGGGGATTTCCTCGATGAGGAAGGGGCTCTCCGTGTCCAGGAAGACTTCGACCTTGATATCTTTGTGCGAATGCGCGGGCACAAGTATGGCGATCTGCTCCCGCATATCCGGATTCACACCATCAATGACGGAACGCAGATTCCCTACCTTGGTATTGATGGCTTGCTGCTGCTCAAGAGCGGTTCCTTCAGGGAAAAAGATCAGATCGACGTGGCGGCTCTGAGCAAAACGGCCGGCGATCGCGAACAGAGCGTCACCGAAGACCTTTCGCTCGATGCCTTGCGTACGAAACCCTTACCATCCGGCGACGAACCTTGATCGGGCGTCTTTTCCAGGAAATCACTCCCACTCGATGGTCGCCGGGGGCTTGCTGGAGATGTCGAGGCAGACGCGGTTGACGCCTTTGACCTCGTTGATGATGCGGGTCGAGATCTTGGCGAGCAGATCGTATGGGAGGCGAACCCAATCGGCGGTCATGCCGTCCTGGCTTTCGACCACGCGGAGGGCAATGGTGCTCTCGTAGGTGCGCTCGTCGCCCATGACGCCGACACTTTTTACCGGCAGGAGGACGGCGAAGGATTGCCAGACGCGGTAATACCAGTCGCTGGCTTTCATCTCGCTGACGACGATGGCGTCCGCGTCGCGCAGGATGCGCAGGCGCTCCGGCGTTACCTCGCCGAGGATGCGGACGGCGAGGCCGGGACCGGGGAAGGGCTGGCGGTAGACGATCTCGTGCGGGAGGCCGAGCTGGAGGCCGACCTGGCGGACCTCGTCCTTGAAGAGCTCGCGCAACGGCTCGACGAGTTTGAGCTTCATCCGCTTCGGCAGGCCGCCGACGTTGTGGTGGCTCTTTATCATGGCGGCGGGATTGCCGGCGATGGCGACGCTCTCGATGACGTCCGGGTAGAGGGTGCCCTGGGCGAGGTATTTGATTTTGGCCTTCGAATTCTTCGTCAAAGCGGTGACGGCATCGTCAAAGACCTTGATGAAATCGCGGCCGATAATCTTGCGTTTGCGCTCGGGCTTGGTGACGCCGGCGAGGTGCTTGAGGAACTGCTTCGAGGCGTTCACGTACTTGAGCTTCACGTGGAAATTCTCGCCGAAGACCCGCTGGACGACCTCGGCTTCCTTCGAGCGGAGGAGGCCGTTGTTCACGAAGATGCAGGTGAGCTGATCGCCGATAGCCTTGTGCAACAGGGCGGCGGCCACGCTGGAATCCACGCCGCCGCTCAGGCCGAGCACCACGTGATCCGTCCCGACCTGGTCGCGGACCTGGGCGCAGATCTGCTCGATGAACGAGCCCATGGTCCAGTCCATCTTCGAGCCGCAGATGCGGTAGACGAAATTCTGGATGATCTCCTTCCCGCGCGGGGTGTGGGCGACCTCGGGGTGAAATTGCAGGCCGTAGAAATGGCGCTTGCGGTCGGCGATGGCGGCGTAGGGGGAGTTTTCGGTTTCCGCGGCGGCGGCGAAACCTTTCGGGAGTTTCGTGAGCTTGTCGCCATGGCTGTTCCAGATATCGAGCACGTCCGGGAGGCCGTGGAAGAGGTCGGCCGATTCACCGCCCTTGCGGGCGGCGGCGGTCACCTTGAGCAGGGTGGCGCCATACTCGCGGCGGGGGGAATTCTCGACCTTGCCGCCGAGGTGATGGCCCATCAATTGCATGCCGTAGCAGATGCCGAGGATGGGGATGCCGAGCTTGAAAATCTCCGGGTCGGGATGGGGAGCACCCTTGCCGTACACACTGGCCGGGCCGCCGGAGAGGATGATGCCGCGGGGGGCGAATTCCTGGATTTTCTTCGCCGGAGTATTGAACGGGACGATCTGGGAGTAGACCTGACACTCCCGGATGCGGCGGGCGATTACCTGGGTGTATTGCGATCCGAAATCGAGGATGAGGATTTTTGAGCCCGCAAAGGCGTCCGTCTGGGTCATGCGTCGTGATGCCAGAATCCCGCCTCCATGATCAAGCAGGGAAACCAAAGGCTTGGGCAAAATCCGACCGGTGTCCGATCCCCACCTGAACCCTTCGACAGGCTCAGGGCCTTTCGGCTTGAACCCTGTCCCCTTCCCCTCCACCTTTTCCACCCCTGCCATGCATACCAAGCTCTTCATACCCGGTCCTGTCGAAGTCTCCCCGAAAACCTTCCAGGCATTTTGCAAACCGATGATCGGACACCGGAGCGGCGATTTCAAAAAGCTCTACGCCTCCGTCCACCCCGGGCTCCAGACGCTGTTTGGCACCACGCAACCGGTTTTTCTGTCCACCTCCTCGGCATGGGGGGTAATGGAAGGGGCGATCCGCAACCTGGTGGGCAAAAAAGTGCTCAACTGCATGTGCGGCGCATTCTCCGACAAGTGGCTGGATGTGTCCCGGCGTTGCGGGAAGGAAGCGGACTCGCTGCAGGTGGAGTGGGGGCAGCCGATCCTGCCGGAGGCGCTGGACAAGAAGCTGGCTGAGGGGGGATTCGATACCGTGACGCTCATCCATAACGAGACCTCCACGGGCGTCATGAGCCCGCTGAAGGAACTGTGCGACGTGATGAAGAAATATCCGGATGTCCTGCTGGTGGTGGATACGGTGTCCTCCTTCTCCGTCGTCCCGACGCCGATGGATGAACTGGGCATCGATGTGCTGCTGACGGGGAGCCAGAAGGCGCTGGCGATGCCGCCCGGGCTGGCGCTGTTCTCCGCGAGCGCGCGTGCCTTCGAGCGCGCAGCCACGATCAAGACGCGCGGGTATTACTTTGATTTTCTCGAGTTCAAGAAGAACCAGGCCGAGGATATGACGCCGAGCACGCCGAGCATCTCGCATATTTATGCGCTCCAGTCGAAGCTGGAGGATATCTTTGCGGAGGGCATTGAGACGCGGTACGCGCGGCACGCCAGGCTCAATGCCACGGTCGCGGAATGGGTAACTGGCAAGGGATTTGAATTTTTTGCGCCTGAAGGTTATCGGTCCAAGTCGCTGACATGCGTGAAGAATAACCGGGAGATCGATGTCGCCGGCAGCATTCAGAAGCTGCGGGAGCGGCATCATTGCGTGATCGACGGCGGGTACGGGAAGTTGAAGGGGAAGACCTTCCGGATTTCCAACATGGGAGATGAGACGGACGAGACAATCCAGGCGCTGCTGGGGTGGCTGGATGATTGCATGGGGTAACTCATCCTGCAACAGGAGTCAGCCCATTGACACCAGCTTATACATTGTATAAGCTGCGCAAACAATAAAAACAAAGAGAACGGGAATTGATTTTGACGCCGGGGCGCTGGTTGCCCGCGTGGAGGCATTTGCCGCTGGGGCGGAGCCGGCACGCGAGCGCACGGTAAGACTACCGCCCCCGGTGAAACCGATTGCGCCGAGGCAGATTCGCGCCATACGCACACGCCTTGGATTCACCCAATCGCAATTTGCGGCGCTGCTGAATGTCCCGATGGTGACGGCCGTATCCTGGGAGAACGGCACCCGCAAACCAAGCGGCGCGGCGCTGCGGCTTCTGGCGGTGGCGAAACACCATCCGGAGGCATTGCAAGCGGCGTAGAAGAGCGGCCTGTCGCAAGGATACCGCTGCGCGCTTACTCGCAACATGATGACCAGGGACGAATTCGTTGACAGGCTGAAGGCGCTGAGGCGGGAGGCGCTGAAATTCCTGCCGGTATGTCTGATTGTCTACCTGGGAGCCCTGGCGGCTGTCGGGCCAGCGGAGCGGTGGCTGGAAAAGCATCCATCGACTGCGTGGATGGCGAATCTGGTACTGCCGGCGGTAATCGTTCTGATATTTTGCAATGTTGCATTCCTGAAGTGGGATGTGAAAAGACGGCTGCGCAAATATGGGCTGCTATGTCCCGCGTGCGGCAAGCCGCTGACCAAGCCGGCGGTGAAGCTGGAGGGGTTTACCGGTAAATGCGGGAGTTGCGGGGCGGTGGTTTTTGAGGACTAAGTAATCAGTGCTTTGGCGGGAAATCCCATACCCAGTCGCCGGTGTAACTGGGATCGGCGAATTTGGTCGTGGCCGGATTCGCGGGATCGAGGACGCGCGTGCCGCCGTGATCCTGGTTATTGAGCGCGACACACCAGAGGAGGTATCTGCCATTGGGGGTGCGGCGATAACCCATTGGTTTCCCTGAGATGACATCGAGCGGGAGGATTTTTTCGCCGGGATGATTGGCGGCTTGCAGTGAAGCGGGATAGGCGCCGTGCTCGATGCGGTAACGCTCGAGGGCACAGGCGGCGATGGCCTCGTTGATCTGGCTCTGGGTGTAAATGACTCTGAAGGCGACTCCGCGGACCTCGGGCATTGCCATCAATGCGAACAAGTCATCAAGCTGGTCATAAATGGGACGGCTGTGTTTGTTCGCCAGGACCGTCCAAAGTTGCTGTTGCCTGGGAAGCATTGCCTTAAATCCGCCGTCCCGCAGCGGCTTGATGTAATAGTCCAGATACCACTGCGCAATCGTCGCGGTGTTAGCCTCATACCATCCATCCGGAACGACCCGGACCATTGTAGGATATGTTTTTTCGCCCGCCGAGGAATTTTGGAAGGAGTCAATGCCGCCGAGAAAATCGCTTAGAAGTCCGTATTTATTCAAGTAACCCAAGAGATCGACGCCCACGGTCACCTCGCTGCGCACGGAAAAGAGAAAGGATTTTTGGTAATCCAATCGCTCCAATTGCTCCTGCATCCGTTGAAAATCGGCATCGGTTCCCGATTTTGCGTCGCATAGCTCCCAGACGGTGTTCGATATCGTGGATGAGTTCGCGCAACTGATAAGGGACCCTATCAGGAATGGATCCTCCATTTCGGCCTGGTTGAGTCGCAGCGCGATCAGAACCGACTGATCGGCGGTGGCTGTGTCGCCCGCGTGCGCAGCGGCGGTGGCTCGAAGGCAAAGCATGTACTGCAGCTTTTTGATGGCAAATTGATAGGGGAGAAAATTTACCGAATAGGGCTCGGGCAGTACGCGGGTTTTCCATGGTGGCGTCCATTGGGACTCGGGCCGGTTTAGTCCAGTGGCGAGGTCCTTGATCAACGGATCGTTCTTTGCAAGAGCCACCACGATATCCCGCGCCGGATTGCCACTGGGTGCAGGCATCGGCACCGTGCCATCCTTGCGCAGCCATGCCGCCCACGCAGCCATATCAACGGGCTGACCGAGAAGGGCACCGGTGGCTAATCTCGGCGGTGGTGTGAAATCATCCGCGTTGAATTCCGTCACTTTCCCAACCACCGGGTGGGAGAATGTGCCGTCCAGTAATGCTTGCGCCGCCTTTCCACGAATGCCGTCTGGAAGTGCGGCGGCGTTTATCCTTGCGATCTTCAGGGCAAGCGGGGTGCCGGGTTCATCGCTCTGTTTCCACAGGGGCAGGTCCTTGAGGGCGGGGATGGCGCAGAAGTTCCGGTTGTCTGGAACCGGGTCCGGCATGATTGAGCGGAAATCGAGGGACTCCCCTTCCCGTGCGTAGGCGGCCTGCACGGCGGCCCAGCGGCGCCGGCCGGACCAATCGACGTACTCCCGCACGCAAACGATCAGCAGGATGACTGCGAGTACAAACCATGCGAGTCCGCGAACACAGCGCCATACCCACCTTCGCGTGGCTTCTTTACTCACAGGCGGCCAGATTACGGGCCGGCTGCCGCGCTGTCAGCAAACAATCACAGCGGCGCCGGAATGGCCGGACGCCGCCGCGGGTAAGCTTCTTCCCGGCAAACCGGGCCTAGAAGAAAAAGAAGAAACGATGGCGGCGGGGCGCGATAACGACTGCGGGCGCAGGGGCTGCCACGACGACGCCGGGACCCGCGAACGGCCCATAGTAATATGGATAAGGGCCGGCGTTATACAGCCAGAAGCGATGGCCGTAGTAATAGCCGTAATGGCCGCGGTGATATACGTAGTTTCCGTGACGGTAGGCTTGCGCGGAGGGCGTGGCTACGGCGAGCACAGTCACGGCGGCGAGGCCTGCGAGGATTTTTGTGGTTGTTTTCATTTGGTAATTGGTTGGTCGAAGGCGGCTCAGAGCCAGGGCTCATTGCGCCTCTTTGTAGTTGGACCGCATTGGGTTCTGTTTATTCAATCGGAACCGGGCGGGCCGATGCGCGGGCGGATCACATTTTCCATAATTTGAGTGGGAATCCGGGCGCGTCCGTGGCTAATACTGATCTGTCCCGTGAGGCTGACGATGGGACATTCCCGAGAAACAAGCGAAGGAACCCCATGACGAATGAACTATCGGCGAAGGAGGTCAGCGAGCTGCATGACCGTATCACGGCGGAAATCAACAAGGTCATCGTAGGACAGGAGCGCATTGTGCGGCTGCTGATGGCGAGCCTGTTTGCCCGCGGGCATTGCCTGCTGGTGGGTGTGCCCGGCCTTGCGAAGACGCTTATCGTGCGGACGCTGTCGGAGATTCTGCAACTGAGCTTCAAACGGATCCAGTTTACGCCGGACCTGATGCCGGCGGATATCATCGGGTCTGAAGTGCTGCAGGAACGGGAGCGGCGGCTGGAATTCGAGTACCAGCCGGGGCCGATCTTCGCGAACCTGATCCTTGCGGATGAAATCAACCGCACGCCACCGAAGACGCAGGCGGCGCTGCTGGAGGCGATGCAGGAGCGGAAGGTCACCGTGGCGGGGCATACGCGGGAGCTGCCGGATCCCTTCCTGGTGGTGGCGACGCAGAACCCGATCGAGCAGGAAGGGACTTATCCCCTGCCCGAGGCGCAACTGGACCGGTTCATGTTTTCGCTTTTCCTCGATTATCCGGACCGGGAGGAGGAGCGTGAGATCGTCAAGCGGACCACCTTCCAGGAAAAGGCGCCGCTGGTGCCGACGGTAAGCGGGGATGATTTATTGCGGGTGCAGCAATTGGTCCTGGCGGCGCCGGTATCGGATCATGTGATTGATTACGCGGTGGCGCTCGCGGCGGCGACGCGGCCGGGCAATGCGGATTCGCCGCAAGCGGCGCGCGATTATGTGGAGTGGGGAGCAGGGCCGCGGGCCTCGCAATATCTTATTCTCGGCGCGAAGGCCCTGGCGCTGCTGAGCGGCAGGCTGACGCCGGAGACGGCCGATGTACGGGAGGTGGCGCTGCCGGTGCTGCAGCATCGGGTGATCACCAATTACCGGGCAACGGGTGTGGGAAAAAAAGCCCGCGACATCGTGCAGAGCATCCTCACCCAGGTGCAGGAGAAATCGTACTAAGTCCCCGGCGGTTTTGACTGCCAGTCCATCATGAGCGATGACCCTCGCAAACCGCCTGTCGCAGGGGCAGGCGTGCCCCGGATCGGGCCGCCGCCGCTGCCGCGATCGCGTTTCGCGAGGTCCGGGGGGGTGTCGCTGCTTTCCCCGGCGGAGCTGGAGCAATATACGGATCTGCTGCTCTTTGCACGCGCGACGGTGGAGGGGTACTTCGCGGGGAAGCATCCGTCGCCGCATCGCGGGACGTCGGTGGAGTTTACCGATTACAAGGAGTACATGCCGGGGGACGACCTGGACCATATCGACTGGCGGGCGTATGGGCGCTCGCGAAGGTTATACGTGCGGCAGTTTGAGGCGGAGACGGACATGGTGGCGTACCTGCTGGTGGATGTGAGCGCATCGATGGCGTATCGCGGCACTGGGCCGAAGGCGATGTCCAAGTATGTGCTGGCGGCGAAGGTCGCGGCGGCGCTGTCCTATTTGATGATCCACCAGGGGGACAAGGCGGCGCTGGGGCTCTTTGCGGACAAGCTGCGGCTGTTTATCCCGCCGGGGGGGACGCGGAGCCATTTGCATAATATGGTGAGGGAACTCGAATCGGTCGCGCCGTCGGCGACCACGGGGATCGCGAAGGCGCTGGTGGAATGCGATTCGCTCTTCAAGAAACGAGGGAGGCTGATCGTGATCTCCGATTTCTGGGATGAGCCGGAGAGGACGTTCGAGGCGTTGAGCCGATTCCTGCATCGGAAGTTCGAGGTTCTGCTGCTGCACATTGTGCATCCGGATGAGATGGATTTGCCGGTGGTGCATGCGGCGCGATTCCACGACATGGAGACTAGCGAGGAGGTGGAGATCGATCCGGAGGAAATCCGGGCGGCATATGTGGAGGCAGCGCGCGAGCGGATCGAAGCGCTGGCGCGGGAGGCGCACAGCCGCTGTATCAGCCATGCATTGGTGCATACGGACCGGCCTTACCTAGACGCCATCGAGGCGTACATCGGCTTTCGCGGGACCAATACCATGGCCAGGCGGTAAACCCCATGTCTTTCCTAAGTCCCAGCCTGTTCGCCCTGCTGCTCCCGCTGGCCATGCTGCCGATCGTGGTGCATCTGCTGAACAAGGGATTTCCGCGCGATTTTCATTTTCCATCGGTTGAGCTGATCAAGAAGACCATGGCGCGCCGCTCGAAGGTGCACCGGTGGCGGCATTGGATTCTGCTGCTGCTGCGGACGGCGGTGCTGCTGTTGCTGCTGTATGCGTTTCTCCAGCCGGTGCTGCGGCGGCTGGGCGGGGATCCGACGAATCCAGATGGGCGCCACGTGCTGATCGTGCTGGATCACTCCTTCAGCATGGAAGACAAGGGGGATGGGCCGGCGTCGCGCGAGCGCGCCATCCACGAGGCCGACCGGTTGATTGATTCCCTGGGGCCAAATGATGCCGTCAACGTGCTGCTGATGGAGCCGCATCCGGAGACGTGTTTCGCGTCGTTCTCGAAGGATGCGAACGAGACGAAACGGTTTGTCGATGCACTCAAGCCGGGGCTCGAGCGCGGGGATGTGAATCTTGCGAATTCGGTGGCGGCGCATCTGTTTGCAGCGGCGGGCGGGCAGATGGAGGTTTATTATATTTCTGATTTCGAGCGGAAGAAATGGTCGAGCGCGAATTTCACCGCGCTGCCGGCGGCGGTGAAAATGTACTTCGTGAATGTCGGCCCGGCGAATCGCGACAACCGGGCGATCCTGGATGCGCGGCCCTCGGTGACGGAGATGCTGGCAGGGGACGTGGTACCGCTGGAGATTACCGTGGCGAATTACAGCGAGCAGCCATTCGACGACCGCGTGATGGTCTATGTGGACAAGCAATTCAGCGTCGACCAGGAAATCTCCATCGCGCCGTGGTCCGAGGAAAAAGTGACTGTGCCGGTCGCAGTGGGCGGGCCGGGCGTGCATCTGTGCGAGGTGCGGCTGCCGCCGGATGCGCTGGATTACGACAATCACTATTTCCTGACGCTGGCGGTCGAAGACAAGGAAGAGGTGCCGATCGTGACCGATGGGCCGGCCGACGAAAAGAGCGGCGCATTTTTCCTGAAGACGGCGCTCAATCCCTTTGAGAACGAGGCGGGCTCGCTGCTGCCGGCCATCATTCCATCGAGCAATCTCTCGGTCTCGCGGCTTGCGGGAGTGCAGAAACTCTTTTTCACGCAGGTCAATGCGTTGAGCCCGGAGGAGTGTGATGCGGTGGGAAAATTTTTGTTCCAGGGCGGCGGTCTGATTTACTTCCTCGATGGACCGGGCGACGCGGCGAACCTTGCGGCGCTGGAAAAAATCTTCGGCCCGGGGACAATGCCGATTCGGCTCACGCAGCGGATGGTGGCGAAGAATCTGACGGCGGACGCGCAGCAGATTGCGCGCGGTAATTTTCAATCCCCATACCTGAAGCTGTTCGATGGCGACGCGCGGCAGGATCTTTCGCTGCTGGAATTTTACGATTACTACCAGGCGGCCGCGACCGGCGAGGGCGACGTGCTGCTGGAGTATGGTGACAAATCGCCGGCGATGGCGTCGGTACGGTACGGGCTGGGGACGATGTTGTTGATGAATTTCTCGGCGGGTGAGCTCTCCAGCAATCTCGCCCGGCAGCGGATTTTTCCCGCATGGATCCAAGCGCTGGTGAAAGCGATCTCCACGCACGAACCACCGCCGTCGTCCCATACGGTCGGGGATCCGGTGGAGACGGAAATCTGGCGGAGCGAGGCGCACAACGATGTCATCAGTCCGGCCGGCACGCCGATTGTGACGAAGCGGGACCTGACCGGTGAGCGGTGCTCCGTGGAGTTCACGCCGGATCAACTCGGTTTTTACACACTGGGCGCGCCGCAGCCGCTGTATGCATTCGGGGTGAATCCGCCGACGGACCAATCTGACCTGCGACAGATCGACATGGGCGTGCTGCCGACGGAATTCTCGGGCAACCACGAGGCGCACCTGGTGGCGGGCGCGGACGATTACGACGAACTCGCGAAGGGGCGGCCGATTTTTCATTGGTTCGTATTGGCGGCGCTGGCAGTCCTGCTGATGGAAAGCGGTTTCCAGGCGTTTTTGCGGAGGAGGCCTGCGTGAATTCAATCAGCGAGATTGTTTTCGACCCAATCCTGCCGGCGCCGGTCATTATCATCCTTGCGGCGTGCATCCTCGCGCTGACGATCCGCATTTACTGGATGGTGGGCTCGACCATCGGGCTATGGCGCAGGCTGACGCTGCTGGGGCTGCGCCTGGCGGGCCTGGCGTTGGTCATCCTGCTGCTGCTCCAGCCGTCGCGACGGGAAATGCTGCCGCCGGTGACGACCGGGCGCGTGACGCTGGTGGGGCTGGATACCTCGCTGAGCATGAAGCAGCAGGATGCGGGGAATGAATCGCGATTCGATGCGGCGAAGGGACTGCTACGGGAATCGGGCCTGGTCACGGATGCGGGGTTTCCGGCGAGCCAGGATGTGCAAATGTTCGGGATCGACAGCGACGCGCATGCGATCACGCAGTCGCTGCTCGACATCCAGCCAGAGGGGACGACAACGCTTTTCCACAAATCGATCAATTCGATGCTCAACGCGCCCGCGGACGACCAGGCGATCAATGCTGTTATCCTGCTGACGGATGGCCATGATTTTGAGATGATCAATCCCGTGAAGACGGGTATGGAAGCGCGCGACAGGCAGGCGCCGATCTACGCGGTGGCGCTGGGCCAGCAGGGAAACGTGCGCAATGTGTCCGTGCGCATCACCGGCTATCAGCCATATTGCTACGTCAAACAGAAGGCGCACATCCAGGCCACGCTGCGATTGACCGGATGCGAACTGGAAGACCTGACAGTGCAATTGCTGCGGCAGGGCCAGGTGGTGCAGACACAGCATTTGAACGCGGAGCAGGCCGAGGAGTTGCCGGTCGATTTTGAAGTCACGGAGCCGCAGGTGGGCCAGTATGAATACGAGGTGCACGTGCAGCCGCTACCGATGGAGACGGATGCGTCCACCAACAGCGCGATCACTTATCTCAATGTCATCGACGAGCAAATCCGCGTGCTGCTGCTGGAGGGCGATCCTTATTGGGATACGACATTCCTGCAACGGTCACTGATGCGGGATGACAAACTGGATGTCGACTCGATCATTGGCTATGGGGATGCACTGGTGCGGTCGATCCGCAAGACGCCGGGGACCGGCGACCTGCAGGTGCCTCAGACGGTGGATCAACTGGCGGCCTACGACGTGGTGATCCTGGGGCGGGACGTGGACACGCTGCCGGATTCAAAGAAGGGCGTCGGCCTCGCGGAGCTGCTGGATGAATATGTGCGGGACCGCGGCGGAGCGGTGATCTTCAGCCGCGGCGAAGCGTTCGCGAGTGCGACGTCGAGCTGGCTCGATCCGGTCATCTGGAGCGGCAATACGCGGGATCATGTGCATATGGATGCGACGGCGGAGGGCCGGACGCTTTCGCCATTCCAGGTGATGAGCGACGCGGACAGCGGCGATACCGCATTGCCCGAGCTGGTGGACCAGAGGATTCCCGCGAAGACCGAGCCGCTGACCTCGGTCATGGCCGTGGGATCGAGCCGGGACGATCCATCGCAACAGGCGGCCATTGTGCATCGGCACTATGGGTCGGGGCAGGTCGTCAGCATTGGCGTGGATGGATTGTGGCGCTGGTCGCTCAATCCCAAGGTGGACGCGTCCAATTCGCCCTTCGACCGGTTTTGGGATCAGACGATCCTCTGGCTGCTGGCGGGCCGCGACATGATCCCGAACCGTCAGTTCTCGTTCCGACCGAATTCGGCGAATATCCTGCTGAGCGAGAAAGTCTACTTCCGCCTCGTGGAGCGGCAGCCGGATCCGAAGGTGAAATCGATCCCTGTGAAGATTTATTATAATGACGCCGAGGCGGGCGCGACCACGCTTGCGCCGGCGCCGGGAAGCGTGGGCCGGATGACGGCGGATTTTCTGCCGCAGCGCACAGGGCGCTATCGCGCGGTGGCGACGCTGCCGGACGGGACGACGCAGGAGTCGCGGTTCATCGTATTCACGCAGGATCTCGAGGAGACGGAGGTGGCGACCGATCCGAATTACCTGCGCCAATTGTGCGAGGCGAGCGGCGGGCGATTGCTGGATGCGAGCGAATTGTCTGCGCTAGTAAAATCGCTTGCCCGCGAGAAGACCGATGAGACGCCGAAGGTATTGACGCAGCCGGTGTGGGACGAGGCGTGGGTTTGTTACTCGATTGCGTTCTGCTTCGGGCTGGATTGGTTCCTGAGAAGGAGGTGGGGGCTGTCATGATCGAGGCGCAAGGCATCGTCGAGCGGCTGGCCGCGGCGGATCGGGAGCACCAGAAGGAGCAGGCCGGCAGGCTGCTGCTGCGGAGTGTGAAGTGGGTCTGCGCGGCGATCCTCGCGGTGGTCGCGCTCGATGTGATTTTTCACCTTGTGCCGGGCTGGCGGATCGGGCTTTCGCTGGCGGTGGTGCTGGGAATTTTGGTTTTGGCGGTGGCGGGCTGGTACGTTGGATTCGTGCGGCGCAACCGGATGGAGCACATTGCGCGACTGCTGGAGAGTCGCGATCCGGCGCTCGGCTCGCGGCTGATCAACGTGCTGCAACTGGACCAGCAAACGGGGGATCCTGCGATGGGGCCGCTGACGCGGGAACTGGCGCGCAAGGCGATTGAGAATTACGCCTCTGAGCTGCGCGAAATCTCCATCGAGAAACTGGCACGGACCGCGGAGATTCGGCGTCATCTCAAGCGGGCGGCGTGGGCAGTCGCGGCATTCGTTGCCATCCTGGCGATCTGTTACCGGATCATTAGCGTGGAGGCGCCGCGCTTTGCGGATCCCTTTGGCGATCACCCGCCCTATTCCTTTACGCAACTGGAAATCATGCAACCCGCTACGACGGGCACCAGCGTGCTCTACGGCTCGGACGTGATCGTGAAAGTCACGGCCATGGGACATCAGCCGAAGGACGTTTACCTCACCTCCTACCCTCCGGGGCATCCCGAGCAGGCGGTAACGGTACCGATGTTCGACGAAGGGGGAACGGGGTTTAACCAACTGCTGGGCAATGTGCGGACGGACCTCGTCATCGTTGCGCATACAAAGGATGACACAAGCGAATCGCGGCAGGCGCGCGTGAGCGTGCTGCTGACGCCGCAACTGGACAAAGTTTTCATTCGCATTGCGCCGCCGGCCTATACGGGCATCCAGCCGGAGGAGAAACTGTATGACTTCAAGGGGGTGCAGGCGCTGGAGGGGAGCGAGGTGCGATTCCGGCTGCAATCCAACCGGCCGCTGCGCGAGGGCGTGCTGGAGATCACCGAGGGAGAAAAGACGCCGCGGCAAATCATGCTCAAGAGCACGGCGGAGAATGAAGTGACCGGCTCTTTCATTGCGACGGACTCTGGGCATTTCAAGATGGGCGTCGTCGATGTCTCGGGGCTTCCGTCGCAGGGGGACCGCGAGAGCGGCCTGACCGTCACGCACGATCTGCCGCCGGAAGTGCATATCGCGAATCCGCCGCATGACTCGTTCGCGGCAATGGATTTCAAGCTGCAGGCGCAGATCGATGCGAACGACGATTATGGGCTGAGCGAGATCCGATTTCATCGCGGGCTGAACGGCGTGTATTCCGCGCCGCAGGTTTTCAAATACGACAAGATCACGCTGGAGAAGCGGGAGACGGCTGCGTTCGATTTCAGCAACCTGGGCATCCATCCGGGCGACGTGATTACCTTCTTTGCCGAGGCGGTGGACAATGCGCCGCAGCCGCATTTGTCCCACAGCGACACCGTGCATCTGCAGGTCATCAGCGTGGAGGATTACAATAACTACCTACGGGAACAGACCGACATCGCCGATACGGAAGCCAAGTACCAGCAACTGAACGATGACTTGCAGGCATTGGTTGACAAGCAGAAGGAACTTGGGGAAGCGGCGAAACAACTGGAGAGCCAGATTGCGGCGTCCGGGGGCAAGCCATCCGATGCGCTGGCGCAGCAACTGGATCAATTGATCGCGCAGCAAAATGAATTGAACCAGAAGCTGAACGATCAGGCTGCACGAATGCAGAATTTCGTCCGCAAGAACCCGCTCTACGACGTGGAGAAGGATTTCCAGCAGCAATTAAGCAAGGAAGCATCAGACATTGGTCAGAGCACCAAGGCGAACGATGCCACGAGCCGCGACATCGGGCAGCGCAGCTCGCCGCCAGGAGGCGAGAGGCAGATTACGCCGGAGATGCTGGAGGAATTCAAGAAGGCGTCCGACCAGCAGGTGGCGAGCCTCTCGCAGGCTCATAACCAGGCAGACCAGAAAATCATGCAGCCGCTGGAGGACATGAGCCAGATGCAGGAACTGTCGAAGGATTTCAATGAGTTCGAGGATTTGTACCGGACTCAACAGGATATCGCGCAGCAGGCGCAGGCGTACAATCGCCCGGGAGATATGAGCCGGGAGGATCAACTGGCCTTGAAGGATCTCGCGTCGACGGAGAATGATGTGGCGGAAGCGCTCGGAAAACTGGAGCAGAAATTGCGCGACGATGCCGCGGCGGCGGAAAAGAATTTCCCCAAGGCCGCACGCAGCGGAAGTGACCTCGCGGACCAGATTCAGCAGCGGTTAATGCAATCGCTCGCAACGCAGGCGACCAGCCAGATGCTGGCGGGAGCAGGCGACCAATCCTTCGAGACTGCCGACCGGTTGCGGAGCGAGATGGAGCAATTGTTCGGCGAGTGCCAGGGGGGCAATTGTCCCTCCAGCGGCGAGCTGGATACTTACCTGCGATTGCTCAAGATGAGTCCCGGCAACAATTTCGCGGAAATGGCGCGGAGCCGGAAATTTGGTTTCGGCAAAAGCAACGGAAGCGGAACTGGCCAGGGCACGGGGGCGATGGGGACATCTGGCTATGTTGCAGTGGATGGCCAGGACATGGATGTGCTGGGCAACGAACAATCCGCAAGTAACAGCAACGAAGCCTCACACCAGTCCAGCCGGTATGGCAGGGGCGCAGGCCCAATAACTGCCGCGGGCAAGGGACTGGCGGAGGAGCCCGATGCGATGAAGGGACTCAATCCGGTCAATCGCCAGTCCGGCGCCAGCTCATCTGAAACTGTCATCGAAGAATACAACGACCTGGTGGATAGCTACTTCAAGGCGCTGACCACCAAGAAAGCCAAACCAGACCATGCACAAGCCCATTGACCATCGGACATTCAAGCGGTTTTGCGGATTACTGCTTTGCCTTTGCGCGCTCGCTACTCCGGCGCCGGGCCAGACGCAGGATGCTCCCCTGCCCCCGGCGCAATCGGACCTCAAGTTATTGCAATCCGGCAACCTGATTTATGCGGGAAATAAGAGCTCGACCTGCTTCGCCGACCATTTCCTGACCTCCGTCAGCGAGCAGACCAATCTGCGCGTGAACCCGCATTTTTGCCCGGTGCGCCTGGATGCGGAGGCGCTGTTCGATTTCCCATTCTGCGTGATGTCGGGACACGAAAACTTTTCGCTGACGGATCCCGAGCGCAAACAACTCCGCAAGTATCTCATGCAAGGCGGATTCCTGCTGGTAAGTCCCGGATGCTCGGACCCGAATTGGGATGAGTCCTTCCGGCAGGAGATGAAAATCTGTTTCCCGGAGTATCCGCTGCACAAGATCCCGATGACGCACCCAATCTTCTCGGTGGTCAACCAGATCACCAGCCTGCAGGAGGAGGAAGGGCGGGATGTGTCGCTCGAAGGGTTGGAAATCAATGGCCGGCTCGTACTGGTTTACTCCAAGGAAGGGCTCAACGATGTCTCGCACGCCTCGGGTTGCTGCTGCTGCGGCGGCGATGAAATCCAGAATCCCGAGGAGGTAAATGTGAATATTTTCACTTATGCGGTTTTGTATTGAAATGAGTTTCAAGGAGGCGTGGCTGTGGGGCATGCTGGCGCCTTGCGCGCTGCTGCTCTGCGTGCTGGCAAGCGGCTGTAACAAGGCTTCGCCGCCGCCGACGCTGGACCTGCCGATTTATTTCACATGCGACACGGATGGACGACTGGAGCCGTGCGGATGCTCTGCGGGACAGTTCGGGGGGTTGACCCGGTTGAAGACCGTACTCGATGCGGAGGCCGGGCCACAGGCCCTGCGGGTGGACGTGGGCGACGCGGCGGGCGGAAGCGCGGATTATGATCTGATCGAGTACGGCTATGTGTTGCGCGCGTGCGCCGCGATGAAATATGACGCGGTGAATATCGGGCAGAACGAGGCGCAATTTAGCGCCACGCAACTGGAATCCATCAAGGGGTCGTCAACGGTGCCGATCGTGAGCGCCAACCTCCTGGACAAAACCACCGGGCAGCCCATTTTTGACGCCTACCGCATCGTCCAGCGCGGAGCGTTCCGGATTGGGATCATTGGCGTGGTCGATCCGCGCGGGCTTGAGACGAGCCTCGGCAGCGGGCTCGCGGTGGGAGACATGGAGAGCGCCGTCCAGCGCTGCATCGGGGAATTGAGCGGGAAGACGGATATGATCGTGCTGCTCGCCTTCACGGATGAAGAGACGCTCTCGCAACTGGCGCAGCAGTTTTATGAATGCCAGGTCATACTCGGCGGGAAAGTCAGTCAACCGGCGCAGGAATTGATCCATGAGAATCGCAGCGTGATTTATTATGTTACCAATGAATCGCGGGCGCTCGGCACGCTGGATATGCGCCTGACGCAAGGCGCTCCGCCGGAGGTCGCCGGAAATGAAATCCGGCTGCTGCGCGATACGATCCCACAGGACCCTTCCATCCGCGAGATGGTGCAGAATTACCGCACGGAGATACGCCACACTCATCTCGCGGTGGATGATGCGAATTACCTGAGCGACGACATGGTGCCCGGGGTACGGACATTGGCCACGTATGTGGGCACGGAGAAATGCGTTGCGTGCCACCAGGATGCCGCCACGATCTGGCATGCGTCCGGACATTCGCATGCCTTTGCGACATTGATCGCGCTCAATGCGGATGCCGATCCCAAGTGCATTGGGTGTCACACGGTTGGTTTTGGCGATCCTTCCGGTTACCGGAGAGCGATGGGGGCGACGGCATTGGTCAATGTAGGATGCGAGAGCTGCCACGGGCCCGGGAGCCTGCATGTGCGCCAGAAGATGGGGGATGCCACTGTCAATTTTACGTTTCATCCTCTTGATTCCGGCGATTGCAAGAAGTGCCACCAAGGGGAATTTAGCAGGCCGTTTGACTGGGATAAATTCTGGCCGCTGATCAGGCATGGAACTGACGCTCAATTGGGTAACCAGGCCACGCGCTTATGAATCCATTGCGATTTCTGCTTTTCTTCGCCGCCCTCGGCGCTTGCATCGCGCGGGCGGATATCCCCGCCGGGTGGAGCACCGATTACGACGGTGTCACGGCGGACGCGGACTACTCGCAGCAGCCGACGCTGGTGTATTTCACCGCCAGTTGGTGCGGCCCGTGCAAATTGATGTCCCGCACAACGCTGGTCGATGCGCCTATTGAGAAAGTGCTCTCCACTTTACCTCACGTCGGAGTCGATATCGATGCGCACCCGGATCTCGCGACGAAATATGGCGTGAACGCCGTGCCCACATTCGTCCTGATCACGCCGGGCGGCGACGAAGTGGACCGCACGACCGGCTACCAGGGCACGGCTGATTTCCTCCCCTGGCTGAACAACGGCCTCGCGCAGGCCCGCGCGGCCATCGCCGAACAAGTGCTCTCGAAAAAGACTCTTTCCGATGTCGATCAATTGCTTACCTCAACGGGGACCGACTCCACCCAGCAGGCTGCCGGGAAGCTCTTTGCGCTTTGCGACGAGCGGGACTCCGCCACTGTCAACGCGGCCGCAACGCGCCTGCAACTGCTCGCCAACAGCAACCCCGCTGCGCTCCTTGAGGGACTGAACGATCCGCGGCTCGCCACGCGCATCACGGTTGCGAATATCCTGCGCGGGAAGATTGGCGATGAATTCGACATCGACCCATGGAGCGATGCCGCGACGCGCGACCGGGCTGTCCGGCAGTGGCGCGGAAAACTGGCGGGGATGGCTGGGAAACCGGCGGGGTAAGAAGTCGTGGTATCTTTCTTCCAAGAGTCCGGTGGCGCTCATTTCGCGGGCAGAACGGCGATTTGCGGATTTCCGCCACCTCCGTGCAGGTACCACGGTGAGCTGATTACCACCACTCGCTCGCCGCCATGGAGGAGGAGCATCGCTTTAAGGCCAGCCGCGAAATTGTTGTGCAGGAGGTATTCCCACCACCGGGGTTCGACGAGCTCTGGAATGACCACTCCGATGAGGTTATCGGGCTTGTCCTGTTTTTCCTTCTTCAAGAAATCCATGATCGGATCGAAGAACAAGCGGTAGGGAGAGTGGATAATCTCCAGCCGGGGCACGACGGCGGCGGACTGGCGGGCGGGTTTTTCGACGCGATCAGCCCATATCTGCCGCAGCGGCCCTTCGTCGTCGAAAGGGGTTACGTGGAGGACGGTGATGTCGCTCGATATGCCGACTGCCATGCGCAGTGCCCGCTCGCTGATCCGGTTCCAGCTTTCCATGGGGATGACGAGGGAGAGCGGGCGCACCTTCCACACTTGAAGATCCATGGCGGCGCCGACCTCCTGGGCGATGCGGAGGTAGTGGCGCTTGATCCCGCTGAAAAGGGCCACGAGACCGGGAATGATGATGAGCACGATCCACGCACCGGACAGAAACTTTGCGGCGATAATGATCGCGAGAGTCGCGCCGGTGCTGACCATGCCGGCGCCATTGACGAGCATGGAAAGGCGCCAGCCGGAAGAAGGATGGCGAGGGCGGCCTCCGGCCCGTAACTCGCGGAGCTGAGCGCATCCAGGCCGAGGATCGGCACGCCGCTGAGCGACCCGATTCTCTCGGAACCGCCTTCCCAATTGGCGAGCGGGCGGCCGAACAGGATATTGAACAGCCGTGACGCCCCGCCCTTTGGAGGAGGGGGAACGGGTATTGCGCTACTTGACCCAGAAGGACCGGGAGCCGGGTTGTGAGGGGGCTCGGGAGTCTGTGTGGGCATGGAGCGGCTGGTTCCCAGCCAATTCGAGCGAAGGTGTGCCGATGCTCGTACCAGAACGCGATAGCCTTTTCAACGGCCCAAGACTTGAATGCCGCGGAAGCCCAATGCGGCTGCGGCAAGTGAACGACACCCGCCGGCTGATGCCTTGACGGGAAGGCTTCGCGCCCGCCATTGGGAGCAAGTGTTCAAATATCGGCGCCGGCGTATTGATGCAACAGGCGGCGATAGCATGCGGCTATGAGGCAGTGACGAAGAAGGTATTGGCCGATTGATCCGTCCAGCCCGATTCTCGAAGGCGACATCTCACCAACTCCATCCTCATTATGATCTCCATTCTCATCCCTCTCCTCATTGCGGCCCTCGTCCTCTACGTCATCTACTTCATCGTGGGCATGTTTATCAAAGGCCAGCCTCTGCAGATCATCGGGATTATCCTGGGGCTACTCTTTTTGGTCGATGCTCTGCGCGCGTTTCACATCGTCGCGATTTAGTGCTTTGGAACAATCGGAAATTGCCCGTTCGAGGCGGTCAAACGTCGCGCGAGAGATCCTTGACGATCTGAATATAATCCTGAAGGGGCTTTGAGGGATTATCGGCGCGCCAGGCAATGGTCGACTCGCGGAGCAGCGGGGGGGAAATGGGGCGGAACACAACGCCTTCATGGGGCAGGCCGGTGATTTGCTCGGGCAGGAGTGCGACGCCGAGGCCGTCGGCGACAAATCGCATTACGGTGGGCTCGCTATCCGCCTTTTGTAAGATCCGTCCGGAAAATCCGGCGTCCTGGCAGGTGCTGGCAAGCCATTCCCCCGCGCCAGGATGGGTGCTTGCGGACATGCCGATGAAAAACTGGTGCGCGAGGTCGCTCATATGGATCTTTTGCTTCTTCACCAGGGCATGGCGTTCCGGGAGAGCGACCAGCATGTTATCGCGCGCGACACACTCTGAGAGGAGGTCGTGGCCTGAGAGCGCCGGCTGGAGGCCGACGAAGCCGAGATCGATCTTGCGGCCATCGAGGGCGACGAATTGCTCGGCGCTGGTCATGTCAAAAAGGTTGAGGGCCACGCTGGGGCAGAGCTTCCGGAAGGCGCCGAGGGTCGCGGGCAACAGCCCATAATGGATATTGGCGACGTAGCCGATGTTGAGGTCGGAGTTTTCTCCACGCTTCATCCGCTGAACGGCGGCGACGCTTTCGGCACAGGAGGCCAGGATTTTCCTGGAATCGAAGAGGAAAAACCGCCCTTCCTCAGTCAAGGTCACGCGATTGTTCGAGCGATCCAGCAGCCGGACGCCGATTTCATCCTCCAGATTGCGGATCTGGCGGGTGAGCGATGGCTGAGCAAGGCGCAGCTTCGCCGCCGCCTTTGTGAAGCTCAAAGCCTCAGCAACGGCCACGAAATACCGCAGGTGGCGAAGCTCCATGGGCGGGACCATCGCGCAGTGGATAGCCAATAGCTATCGGAATTTTCCAGTGTCGCCCTCAATGTCCGAGAGAAAGTGTCGGATATCGCAGCGCCAATAGCATGCAGCTATCGGCGACGCCTGAAGGAGGTATTGGCGGTGCAACGTAGACCCGCCGAGTTTTCTTACCTTACACCAACCATGAAATATCCAAACTTTAGTCTCACCGCCGCTTCCATTGTGGCATTCGCCCTCGCGGGCTCCGGCCAGATCGCAATGGGCCAGTCAAGCGTCCAAACGACCACGGAACCCGGCACCGTCCAAACAACGGAACCGAGCACCGTCCAAACAACCACGACCGAACCCGCCGGCGTCCAAACCACCGTCACAAGCGCGGGGACGATCAGCGATTTCAGCCCGGATACCATCGTCGTAAAGACGACGGAATCCGATATGCCGGTGCATTACAGCTACAGCAAGACCACGACTTACGTGGATGAGAACGGAAACGCAGTCTCCATGGACACCGTCAAGTCCGGGCTGCCCGTGACGGTTTACTATGTGAAGGACGGGGACAATCTCGTCGCCTCCAAGGTCGTCGTCAGGACTGTGACAGCCGCGCCGGCAACCGCGGTGGATATTCAAAAATCAACATCAACAACGACCACCACAACCGACAAGTAATCACCTCCATGAAAAACATCATCTTCAGCCTGGCGACCGTCGCCGGCATCGCCGCCCTCTCATCCTGCACCACGGTCAAGGAGCAGGCGCCGGACACGCATACTTCATCCACCACCACGGAATCGAGTTCTGTGCAACAGCCCGTGCCCGCGACCACTGAGACGCAAACCGTGCGAAGTTACTAACCGGTTTCAATCATGAAGAAATTCAACTTTCTCGGATTGCTTCTCATGTTCGGCTTTTGCATCCAGCCGCTGGTTCTGCACGCGCAGGATCAGGGCCCGGATACGGATAAGAAGGACTTGAAGCAGGCCGGCGGCGGCGGTAACGGCGGCGGCAAAAGCGTCAAGGCTGACAAAGGCAAAGGCAGTGACGATGGGGCGCGATCCTATCGCGATTCCTCAGGATCGGCGCCGGCCAGCAGCAGCAGAAACGTGAACGTGTCGCGGTTTACGGATACCGGCTCGCTGGGCGACAGCAACACCCGGGAAAGTGTGCGGCAGACCAATCGCAACCAGTCCTCATCCAGCCAATCCACCGCGTTCGCGGTCCATGGGAATCAGTCCAATCACTACAACGGGCAATGGGTTTCCGCCGAGACTCACGGTGACTGGGATGTGCATGCTGAGCACAGTTGGAACCATCATCGGTACCGGTATTACGACGGGGGCTGGCTGATTATCGACTTCGGCGCAGCGCCAGTTTATGTTGGCGAGGGCACGTTGGGCAGCAGCGTCCAGATGAGCTTGTCGCAGCAGGGATACTACCACGGCCCGATCGATGGAATGATTGGACCGGGCACCCGGCGGGCGATTGCCCATTACGAGGTGGACAATGGTTTACAGGTCAATGGAATCATCGACCAACCGCTGCTTGTATCGCTCAGGCTTGATTAAGTTCGCTCTTATCGGAACAAGAACGGCCAGGCGCGATAGGGCGCGCCTGGCCGTTCTTTTTGATATGATGAACTGCCATGGTCCACGCATCCGCGGGTTGCCGCCCTTCCTCGCAAGCGCGTTGATCGCGGTGGGCTCCACGCTGCTGGCGGGCTGCAATCAATCCGATCCGAACAAGGTGCAGGGCTACGTCGAGGGCGAATTCGTGTACGTCGCGTCGCCGATGGCGGGGGCGCTGCAGTCGCTCGCAGTAGAGCGCGGGACGCAGGTGAAGGCCGGCGAGCCGCTTTTCTCCCTTGAGAATGGCCTGGAAACGGCGGCGCGCGACCAGGCGGCGCGGCTTCTGGCGCAGGCTCTGGCAACTGTTGAAGACGAAAAAACGGGCAAGCGTCCCACGGAGATTGCTTCCGCCGAGGCGCAACTCAAGCAGGCGCACGCAGCTCTGGATATGTCTGAGAAGGATTTCGTGCGCGAGGACCAATTGATGCAAACCGGCGCGATCTCGGTGCAGGAATTCCAACAAGCTCGCGCGACGCGTGATCAGGACCGGCAACAGGTGGACCAGCTTGCATCCGACCTGCAAACCGCCGGCCTTGGCTCGCGTGTCGATCAGATCGCCGCCGCCGAAGCCGCCGCCCGCGCCAGCGCGGCCGCCCTTGCAAAAGCCCAGTGGAACCTTGACCAGAAATCGCAGGCCGCGCCGAGATCGGGCCTCGTCTTCGACACGCTTTATTACGAAGGCGAATGGGTACCGGCGGGGCATCCGGTGGTGTCGCTGCTGCCGCCCGGGCAGATCAAGGTGCGCGCCTTCGTGCCGGAGCCGCAAATTGGCGCGGTGCATGTCGGCGATGAGGTGCAAGTGAGCGTGGATGGCATGGGCGCTCCGTTCGCCGGCCGGGTGAGCTTCATTTCGCCGGAGGCGGAATATACGCCGCCTGTCATTTACAGCCAGGAGAGCCGGTCGAAGCTGGTCTTCATGGTCGAGGTGGAGTTCGATCCAAAAATCGCCGTGAACCTGCATCCCGGGCAACCGGTGGATGTGCGCTTCGGCTCCTGAAAGCATTATGGGTGAAACCGCGGCGATCGACGTGAAAGGGATGACGAAACGCTTCGGCACCCACACCGCGGTGGACCATATCGATCTGCAGGTCGCCGACGGCGAAATCTGTGGATTCCTGGGCCCGAACGGAAGCGGCAAGACCACCTTCATCCGGATGCTGTGCGGCCTGCTGCGCGCCGACGAAGGCAAGGGCACGTGTCTCGGTTACGATGTCATCCATGAGAGCGAGACCATCAAGAGCCAGGTCGGATACATGACGCAAAAGTTCAGCTTCTGGGAGGATTTGAGCATCGTTGAAAATCTCGATTTCGTCGCCCGCATGTATTCGGTAAAAAACCGTCGCGATGCGGTGAGGAGGAGCCTCCAGCGGCTCGGACTTGAAGAGCGGCAGAAGCAGCTTGCCGGGGAACTATCCGGCGGCTGGAAACAAAGGCTGGCCCTTGCGGCCTGCATGATCCACGACCCGAAACTGATGCTGCTGGACGAGCCGACCGCCGGGGTGGACCCGAAGGCGCGGCGCGAGTTTTGGGACCAGATTCACGAGCTCGCCGGCGAGGGCCTGACTTTCCTCATCACCACGCACTACATGGACGAGGCGGAGAGCTGCAACAGCCTCGCATTCATCCTCAACGGCCATTTGCTCGCGCGGGGCACAGTAGGCGAGGTGATCGCCCAGTCTCATCTCGCCACATGGTCGGTGACCGGGCGGGATTGCATCAAGCTCGCCGGGCAGCTCCGGAAGTTGCCGGATGTGAAACAGGCGGTGGCGTTCGGCTCCGCGCTGCACGTGAGCGGCGACGATGCCGGGGCAATCGAGGCGGCGATCGCTCCCTTCCGCACTGAGGGACTGGAATGGCGGCGCATCGACGTGGGGCTCGAGGACGTCTTTATCCACCTCATGGACAAGCCGGAAGGCAAACCGGCAGCGGAGGCGGCGCCGTGACGCCGGGCAACGGACTCTCGTTCGAACGCTTCTGGGCGATCCTGGTGAAGGAATTCATCCAGATGCGCCGGGATAAGGTGACCTTTGCGATGATGTTCGGGGTCCCGCTCATGCAGCTTCTGCTCTTCGGGTACGCCATTAATTCCGACCCGAAACACCTGCCGGCGGCCATGATCCTCGGGGACACCGGGCCGCAGGGGAGATCGCTGCTGTATGCGCTCAAGAACAGCGATTACTTCGATTTCACGCGGAATGTGAAAACCGAAGAGGAGGGACGCGAGTTGCTTGCGCGCGGGGATGTCCTGTTTGTGATCAACATCCCGGTGAATTTCTCGCGCAACCTTCTGCGGGGCGACAAGCCGGCGGTGCTCGTCGAGGCGGATGCGAGCGATCCCGTCGCCACAGGAAACGCACTCGGTGCGCTGAACACGCTGGTGAATTCGGCCCTGCAAAACGATCTCAAGGGGTCGCTCAACTTCCTCAATGGCACGGGCGGCCCCGTTCGCGTGCAAGTCCACGCGCTCTACAATCCGGAAATCATCACGCAATACAACATCGTCCCCGGCCTCATGGGAGTCGTGCTCACCATGACGATGATCATGATCACCGCGCTGGCCATCACGCGCGAGCGCGAGCGCGGCACCATGGAAAATCTTCTCTCCATGCCGACGCGGCCCATCGAGGTCATGGTGGCAAAGATTGTTCCCTACATCTTTGTGGGCTACACCCAGGTCGCGGTCATCCTGATCGCCGGATATTTCCTGTTTCACGTGCCGATGGAAGGCAGTCTCGTGCTGTTGACGATGGTTGCGTTGATCTTCATCACTGCCAACCTGTCAGTCGGCATCACCTTTTCCACGGTCGCGCAAAACCAGCTTCAGGCGATGCAACTCTCCTTCTTCTTTTTCCTCCCTTCGATGCTCCTGTCGGGATTCATGTTTCCCTTCCGCGGCATGCCGCAGTGGGCGCAAGTGATTGGTGAAATGATGCCCCTCACCCATTTCCTGCGGATTGTCCGGGGCATCCTGCTCAAAGGGAACGGAATCGCCGATGTGGCGCAGGAAACCTGGCAGATCGCGCTGTTCGCAATCGTCGCGCTGGCAGTTGCCGTGAAGCGCTACAAGCAGACCCTGGATTGAGGTCATAGCCAGGGGCTATCGGAAGTTTTGGTCCATAAAGGAAACTCTTAGAGAGCAGGCATGAAAACTCGCCGGGTCCGATAGCCTGCAGCTATGGGCCTGGCACGTAGGAGGTATTATGCAAATGGGTAGGAAAGCCCGATGGTTGTGCAGGTTCCAAAACCGTGCGGCGATCAAGCCATGTGGTCCGCGGAAGCTCTTTTGGGGCGGTGCGCAAAACGAACAACGAACTCCCGATTATTCCATGTTGAGAAGTATCAAACAATTATACGGCGACAAACTGTCCGCCGCGGACGGAGAAATCGGCCGCGTGAAAGATTTCTATTTTGACGACGAGCAGTGGGCCGTCCGGTATGTGGTGGTGGATACGGGTCCGTGGCTCACCGGGCGCCTGGTGCTGATCTCTCCCCACGCGTTCGGGAATTTCTACCAGAATGGGGACAGCCTGCTTGTGGAGCTGACGCGGAAGCAGATCGAGAATAGTCCTCCCATCGAGTCCCACAAGCCGGTCTCGCGGCAATATGAGGAGGAGTATTACCGGTATTATGGATGGCCGAGTTACTGGGACGGGATGGAGTTATGGGGTGGCGCCGGTTTCCCTGTGGTGCCACCACCGCCCTCACTTCCGACGGCCAGTGACGGTCAGGACGGATCATCGCATGGCGATGATTCCCATCTTAGAAGCGCCAGAAGCGTGGCCGGCTATCACATCCATACGCGGGACGGCTCCATTGGGCATGTTACCGATTTCATGATCGATGACAAAAGCTGGGCGGTGCGGCACCTGATCGTGGAAACCGGCCATTGGTATTACGGCAAGGAGATCGTGATCTCGCCGGCCGATATTCAGCAGATCAATTATGATGAATCGACGGTCTTTGTGAACGTGACGAGAGCGGCGATCCACGATTCCCCTGAGTATCACATGCCACGCGCGCAGTATCACGATGTGCGGGACCTTGCCGAATCCACGGCATGAAAAGGAGAACTCTATGAGTGACAAACCACAGCCGGCGGCGACGGAAAAAATCTTCAGCGGGATCGAGGGGTTCGACGATATCACCTGCGGGGGACTGCCCGTGGGGCGGACGACATTGCTGATGGGGGGCCCGGGCTCCGGGAAGACGGTGCTTGCGCTCCAGATCCTGGTCAGCACGGCGATGAATCACGGCACGCGTGGAATTTTTGTAGCCTTCGAGGAGAATGCCCGCCGCGTGGCAGCCAACGGGGAGATATTCGGCTGGGACATGCCGGGGCTGGAGAAGTCGGACTTATACTTTGTCGATGCGTGCGTGCAGTCCGACGTGGTGAAGTCCGGCTCATTTGACTTAACCGGGCTGCTGCTGGTGCTGGAGGCGAAAGCGGCGGAGATGGGGGCAAAGCTGATCGTATTTGACGCCATCGACGTGCTGCTGGGTCTGCTGGACGATCCCACAGCGGAGGCCCGCGAGCTCTACCGTCTGCACGAGTGGCTGATGCTCCACCACTTTACCGGCATCCTGACGTCCAAGGTCGAGGATGGGCAGCCGGCCATCTCCGCGCGCTACGGATTCATGCCCTTCATGGCCGATTGCGCGGTGATGCTGAGCCAGCGCATCGCGGATCGCGTGGCGGCGCGCTTCGTCCGTGTGCTGAAGTACCGGGGCTCCCCGCACGCGCTTAATGAAGTGCCCTTCGTCATCGGCCCGCACGGCGTGGAAGTGGGCTCCTCGAATGGGGTCCATCCCGAGCCGCAACCGTTTGACGAGAGGGTATCCACTGGCATCGTACGCCTCGACGAGATGCTGTGCGGCGGCATTTACCGGGGCACGAATATGCTGATCACCGGCAGCTCCGGCGGCGGGAAGTCCACACTTGCAGGGGCATTTGTCGAGGCAGCCTGCTGCCGGAACGAGCGCACCCTTTACATTTCATTTGACGAAAACTCACGCGACATCGTGCGCGACCTGGGGACGATGAGCATCGATCTGGCGCCCTACCTGGAGAGCGGCCTGCTGCGGATGGAATCCATCCGGACGGAGGCGGCCTCCTCGGAGGAGCATTTCATGAACATCAAGCGGATGATCAAAGAGCAGCACCCCCGCTGTGTCGTCATCGATCCACTCTCGGCGCTGGCGCGCGTGGGAGGCGGCATGGCGGCCCGGGCGGTGGCGGAGCGGCTAATCTACCTGTGCCGCAACAAGGGAATCACGGTGCTCTTCACGAGCCTGCTGGAAGGGAGCGACCCGCACCTGGAGACGACGACGCTGCATGTCTCGACGATTTCCGACTCGTGGATCCAAATCTACTACGCGCTGCTGGATGGCGAGCGCAACCGGGCGCTATCGATCATCAAATCGCGCGGCTCGAAGCACTCCAATAAAATCCGGGAACTGATCTTCAGCGACACCGGCGTCACCCTTGCCGATCCCTACACGGCGGGCGGCGAGGTGCTGATGGGCACCTTGCGGCAGGAAAAGGAAACTGCGGCGAGCCGCCAGAAAGCAGGTGTCCAATGACCGAAGCAGTGAATACGCTGGACCATCCGAAGGGGGCTTATGTGTTCAAGCTCTATCTCGCCGGTGGCGCGCCGAATTCCGTGCGCGCATTCGCGAATCTCTACGCGATCTGCCGGAAACATTTCCCGGACAGCCATCGCATCGAGGTGATCGATATCATGAAAGAACCGCTGCGCGCGCTGGCGGAGACAGTCCTCGTCACGCCCACGGTCGTCAAGCTCTTCCCCCTTCCGGCAGTACGCATCATTGGCGACCTGAGCGATGAGGAGGCGATCCTTCGCGCGCTTGGTCTGCCGCAGAAGGAGGAGCAGTGATCGCACTCGATACCGATCCCGCTCCGCCGCAGTTCGAGGCGGCCTATGAACTTGCACTGCATCTCGCCGCGGCAGAATCCGCGCTGCGCACTTATACCGGCGACAAGGTGGATGCCATTGTAGATGCGGAAGGGATGGCGTACCTGCTGCGTCCGGCCCAGGAGCATCTGCTGCGGAATGAACGCTGGCTGGACTCGGTGCTGGATAGCTCCGCGGATGTGATCACGGTGGTCAATCGGCAGGGGGCCATTATTTCCCAATCCCGGCCGGCCAGTCGCGTGCTCGGTTATGAGCAGGGCGAACTGGTTGGCACGAGTATTTTCAAGCTGATCCGCGACGTGGATCTGCCGCTGGTGCATTCCGCGTTCTTCAATGTAGTCGAAGGCATCCAGGAGCATGCCACGGCGCAGTTCAATCACCGCGCCCGCGACGGCACGTATCGCATGGTGGAGGCTACGCTGGGTAAACTCCGTGAGGCCGAGCCGGCGTGCGTCGTCTTCAGCTTGCGGCCGATCGGCCATCCGTCGAGGGAAGGCGTTGAATTTGAAAAGCGGGAAGAGGAGACCGTGCAGCAGGCGCTGGCGAAGGACCGGTTTCTCGCGATGCTCGCGCACGAGCTGCGGACGCCTTTGATGCCGGTGATGCTCTGTATCGGGGAGTTGCAGGAGGATGAGCGATTTGCCGAGGCACGGCCCGTCCTTGCGATGATGAAGCGCAATATCGAACTCCAGGCGCGGTTGCTGGAGGAGTTGACGGATTTCACCACGGTGGGCCAGCACAAGATGCGGCTGCGGCCTGAAGCCATCGACGTGCATGAGGCGGTGCGCTTTGTGCTCGAGATCTGCCGGGCGGAGATCGACGCAGCCCGGATGGAGGTGAAGCTCAACCTGCGGGCGCCGGATAACATCGTGGTCGCGGATATCCTGCGGCTGCAGCAGGTGATGTGGAATCTCGTGCGGAATGCGATCAAGTTTTCACCACCCGGGAGCACTATCCGCATCTCCTCCGCCAATGGCGCGCCAGGGAGCCTCACGCTGGACTTTGTCGATAACGGGATCGGCATCGAGCCGGAGCTGCTGCCGCTGGTGTTTGACCCATTCCAGCAAGGGGGGCGGGTGATCAATAGGAAACAACCCCCGGGGCTGGGGCTGGGCATGTTCATCGCAAAGGGGCTGATGGAAGCCCAGGATGGCTCGCTGACAGTATCCAGCGAAGGGCTCGGCATGGGCGCGGCGTTTCAGTTGACGCTCAAGCTTGCGCCATCGGCCATTGAAAGCCTGGCAAAATACCCGCTCTACGGGCCACCGCAGTCGGCCAATGTCGCGCGATTGCAGGATTAAATCAGCCAAAAGACACTTATGAACCCATCGAAACCCGATCCTGAGGAAACCACCACACCTGCCGTGCCCAATCCATCCGCCCCTGCGTCGAAGGGAACAACCCGGGGGCCCAAGCCAAAAAAGCAGGATCACAATTTCACCCAATCCCGCGATATCCGCGAGGACCGCGGGACACGCCAGATCAAGAACACGGTGCGGCCGCAATCGGCACCGAGGGGGAGATAAGCAATTATGAAAAACTCACTGAAAGACGGACACATGACGGAGAATGGGACAGGCGTGGGAACCATTACCCGCGGCATGGTGCGCGAGCGAGCGGTGGAGCTGGCGATCATCAGCGGGCGGGCCGCATCGGAGGTCAATCCGACCGACTGGGACCAGGCAAAGCAGGAATTGACCGGGGGATCGGACATCGCATCCAAAGATGCCATCCTGGAAGCCGCGCCGGAATCTGAACGGTGGGACCCAGTGCATGGATCAACCGGACACAAGGCGCACGAATCCGGGAGCGATGACGAGGATGAGGATGGGCGCACCGACAGCGCGCGGCTGGTGGAAGAGGGCGTGGCCGAAGCTGAGCATGACCAGATGGTACAGGCGGCCCGGGTAACGCCGGAGACCGACCAATGAGAGCGCGCGCTGATTCCCGGCAGGATCCGGGAACGGAAAGGCTTGAGCCGCCGGCCTCGTGTGAGACGGACGGTGAGGAAACCAGGCACCGCTCCGTCCGTACGCTGATTGCGCAGCAGCAATTCTTTGCGGGATTTAGCGAAGCTCACCTCACGCTGTTTGCCGAGGCGGCGCGGGAAATGCATTTCGAGGCGGGTGAATCGATCATGGAGGAGGGAAGCCCGGCGAATCGCTTTTACCTGATCATGGAAGGCAAAGTCGTGCTCGGCGCGGAACTTGAGGATCGCGGGATCGTACCCGTGCAGACGCTGGGCCGTGGCGACAATCTGGGCTGGTCGTGGTTATTCCCTCCCTATCACCTGCACCTCAGCGCAAGGGCGCTGTCACCGGTGAGAGTGATTTTCTTTTATGGGACCTGGTTGCGCGACGAAGCGGAGAAGGACCATGAGTTTGGTTATCAACTTATGAAACGCGTTGCCGAAGTGGTGATCCAGCGGCTCCGCGCCACCCAGCAGCGCCTCGTGGAATGCGCCTCGATGAGGACCCTGTTTAACCCGTGAAGATCCCGGACATGAAAGCCACAGTGGCCGCGTTGCTGACACACGGCAAAGGCATCCTTGCGGCGGATGAGAGCTTCGGAACCATTGAGAAGCGGCTCAAGAAGGCCGGCATCCCGGCCACGGATGAGAATCGCCGGGCGTACCGGGAGTTATTGGTGACCACTCCGGGGTTAAAGGACTTTGTGAGCGGAGTGATCCTGTTTGATGAAACGATCCGTGAATGGACCATGCTGGGAAAGACGATCCCGGAGTTACTCCAGGACCAGGGCATCATACCCGGCATCAAAGTGGACAAGGGCACTGTGCCGATGGCGAATTTTCCCGGCGAGAAACTGACGCAGGGGCTGGATGATTTGCGTGGGCGCCTGGCGGAGTACCACGCGCTTGGGGCGCGATTTACCAAGTGGCGGGCGGTATTCACCGTGGGAGAAGGCACGCCGACGACTCCATGCATCGAGGCGAATGCCCGGATGCTCGCGATTTTTGCAAGCCTGAGCCAGGAAGCGGGCCTGGTGCCGATTGTAGAGCCGGAGGTATTGATGGATGGGAATCATACCATCGAGCGTTGCGAGCAAATCATCTATGTAACATTGAGGACGGTATTCGACGCTCTCTTTCAACATCGCGTCGTTTTGGAGAACATGCTCCTTAAGACCGGGATGGTTCTTGCCGGCGCCGAGTGTCCGGAACAGGCGGACCCTGACCTCATCGCGGACCTGACCCTGCGATGCCTCGCGAGAGCGGTACCGGTGGCTGTGCCCGGGATCGTATTTCTCTCCGGCGGCCAGGAAGCCGGCGTCGCGACACAACGATTGAATGCCATCTGCAGGGCGAGCAATGGCCCGTGGACGCTCACTTATTCCTTCGGCCGTGCTCTCCAGGCGCCTGCCCTGAACCTATGGAAAGGGGACAGGGCGAATATCACCGCCGCACAGGATGCACTTCACGAGCAGGCGCGGGAGAACAGCCTTGCGGTGCAGGGCACTTACTCGTCTCCAGAGAAACAGGAAACTTTTCGAACCAACAATCCCCAGACAACACAAATAGTATGAATAAAGATAATTCCATCGTCGCGATTTACCCCACCCACACGGCGGCCGAGGCGGCTGTAAGGGAGCTCCAGCAAGCCGGCTTTGACATGAAGAAACTCTCCATCATCGGCCGCGACTATCATACGGACGAGCACGTCACCGGATATTACAATGCCGGAGACCGCATGAAATACTGGGGCGGCGTCGGCGCCTTCTGGGGCTGGATATGGGGATGCCTGTTCGGCTCCGCATTCTTCTTTGTCCCGGGGATTGGACCGCTGCTGGTGGGTGGACCGCTCGTGGCCTGGATCGTGGGAGCGCTGGAGAGCGCGGCGGTAGTCGGCGGAGTGAGCGCGATTGGCGCCGGATTGGTAAGCCTGGGGATCCCGAAGGACAGCATCCTCCAATACGAGACGGCGCTGAAGACGGACAAGTTTGTCATCATTGCGCACGGCGATATGGAAGAAATCCATCATGCCAGGGCGATCCTTGATGACACGAATGCTGAGTCCATGGAGCACCATGAGGGCGGGAACCGTGCGGTGGCATTGCAAACAAGCTGATCGAGGCGATTGAATGAAGAACGGCCGTTTCCCACATTCGCCCACTGAACCTACCACACGAGAACGAGCGAGTGGAATGGGACGTCTCCTGGACGGATCACCGGTGCCTGGACTCGCGAAATCGCTCCAGCGCATCGGCGTCGCCGCCGATCATGGAGGATACGAACTGATGCAGTATCTCGCAGGGAAATTGCGCGAGACCGGGTACGATGTCATCGAGTATGGCGACCGGCGTCCGGATCAGAACGATGACTATCCGGACTATGTCATCCCGCTCGCGGAGGCCGTGGGCGCCGGGGATCTGGAACGCGGAATTGCAATCTGTGGAAGCGGCGTCGGGGCATCCGTCGCGGCGAATAAAGTACCAGGCGTTCGCGCGTGCCTGATCCACGAATGCTTCTCGGCGCATCAGGGGGTGGAAGATGACGCAATGAATGTTATCTGCATGGGCGGGCTGGTGGTGGGGCATTCGCTTGCGTGGGAATTGGTGCAGACCTTTCTCACGGCGAGATTCAGCGGCGCGGAACGTCATTGCCGGCGGCTGGCTAAAATTGAGGAACTGGAGATGCGAACAGGGCAGTCAATGACCCTTGCTTCCCAGTCGCCCGGATTGCACGGCAATGAGGGAGGTAATCATGCCGACCGTTAGCAAACATATCCTCACGATCAACGGCGGGTCATCGAGCATCAAGTTTGGGTTGTTCGAGCCTGGGACGCCGCCGCGGCGCGTGCTGGGCGGCGCCATCGAACGCATCGGTCTGCAGGATGCCACCTGGCACGCAAAAGGAGTGGAGGAGAAATATACCTTTTCACGGTCCGTAGTGGCCCCGGATCATAAGGCGGCCGTCGGTATCCTGATGGACTGGGCGGATGAACGCGGCGGACGTGACGCACTGGCCGCGATAGGGCACCGGGTGGTGCACGGCGGGCCAAAATACAGTGCGCCGAAGCGGATCACGCCGGAGATGGTGGCAGAACTGCGGGTACTGGAGGCGTTTGACCCGGAGCATCTTCCCGAGGAGATCCTGTTGACCGAGGCATTCCACCACCGCTTCCCTGATGTCCCACAGATCGCTTGTTTCGATACGGCGTTTCATCACGACCTGCCTCGTGTCGCACGGATATTTCCCATCCCGCGATGTTATGAGGCGCAGGGGGTGAGACGGTACGGATTCCATGGATTGTCTTACTCCTATATCATGGATGAGTTGGTAAGCGTCGCTGGGCCGGATGCGGCCCGAGGCCGGGTCATCCTTGCTCACCTCGGCAATGGAGCAAGTCTCGCGGCGGTCCGTAATGGAAAGTCTGTGGATACCAGCATGGGTTTAACGCCGGCAGGCGGAATCCCGATGAGCACACGCTCCGGTGATCTCGACCCGGGACTGATCGCTTACTTCGCGCGGATGGAGAAGATGAGCGTCCATCAATTTGACCAGATGATCAATTTCCGCTCCGGCTTGCTGGGTATCTCGGAGACCAGCCCGGACATGCATGATTTGCTGAACGCAGAGGCCCATGACCCAAGGGCAGCGGAGGCGGTCGCGATCTTCTGTTACCAGGTTAAGAAATGCATAGGCGCGTTCGCGGCTGCGCTGGGAGGCCTGGATACCCTGGTCTTTGCCGGCGGGATCGGTGAGAACGCGCCGGCCATACGGGCGCGCATCTGCGACGGGCTCTCCTTTCTTGGAATCGATCTCGACCAAAGCCGCAATACGGAGAGCGCTCCATGGATCTCGTCAGGCACCGGCCGGGTCAAGGTCCGCGTCATCCGGACTGACGAAGAATTCATGATTGCCAAATCCGTCATGCAGCTCATTCAGCCCGCTTTCAATTTTGCCATTTTATGAATACAAACGCACTTATGCCGGAACCGATTGAAAAGCAGGAATCCTACGATGGCAACACGCTGTCGCCAGACTTGCTCCGCAGGATGAATGGTTACTGGAGGGCCGCGAACTATCTCTCGGTGGGCCAGATTTATCTTTATGACAACCCGCTGCTGAAAGAGCCGCTGAAGCTCTCCCACGTGAAGCCCCTGGTGGTCGGCCATTGGGGCACGACGCCGGGACAGAATTTCATCTACGTGCACCTGAACCGGGTCATCAAGAAGTATGACCTGGATATGTTCTACGTTGCAGGTCCGGGGCATGGAGGGCCCGCGCTCGTGGGCAATGTCTACCTTGAGGGGACATGGAGCGATATCTATCCGGATGTTACTCAGGACGAGAACGGGCTGAAGAAGTTGTTCACGCAATTTTCATTTCCGGGCGGTATCTCCAGCCACGTCGCGCCCACGACGCCGGGGTCGATTCACGAGGGTGGTGAGCTGGGTTATTCGCTCAGTCATTCCTTCGGGGCCGCATTTGATAATCCCGGTCTGATAGTTGCCTGCGTGGTCGGCGATGGCGAAGCTGAAACCGGCCCCCTTGCGACCGCCTGGCAATCCAACAAATTCCTCGATCCCATTACCGACGGGGCGGTGCTCCCGATTCTCCATCTCAACGGATACAAGATCAGCAATCCCACGATCCTCTCCCGCATCGAGCACGAGGAGCTGGAGCAATTCTTCAAGGGGTGCGGATGGGAACCTCACTTTGTAGAGGGAGACGACCCGGAGAAGATGCACGAGCTCATGGCCACGACGCTGGAGGAGGCAATCGAGGACATCCGGAAAATCCAGCAGAATGCCCGGGAGAAGAATGATACCACCCGGCCCCGCTGGCCGATGATTGTGCTGAGATCACCCAAAGGCTGGACTGGCCCAAAAGTAATCGATGGGCTCCAAATCGAAGGCACCTTCCGCGCGCACCAGGTGCCAATCCTTGTGGACGCGGCGCATCCCGATCACGTGAGCGATCTGGAAAGCTGGATGAGAAGTTACAAGGCGGAAGAGCTGTTCGACGAGAACGGACGGCTCATTGCCGAATTGGCGGAACTTGCGCCCGAGGGCGACCGGCGCATGGGCTCCAATCCGCATGCGAATGGTGGCAGTCTGCTCCGAGACCTTAAAATGCCGGACTTCCGGAAGCATGCGGTAACCGTGCCGTCACCGGGGGCTGTCGATGGACAGGATACGATGGTGCTGGGGCAGTTTCTTCGAGATATATGCGTTCTGAACCGGGAAAACTTCCGTGTCTTCGGCCCCGATGAAACGGTGTCGAATCTGCTGGGAGCGATATTCGAGGTAAGCAATCGCCAGTGGGATGCGCGCACGGTGGCGAACGACGAATTCCTGGCGCCTGCCGGCCGCGTCCTTGATTCCATGCTCAGTGAGCATCAGTGCGAGGGATGGCTGGAGGGATATCTCCTTACGGGACGGCACGGGCTGTTCAATAGCTACGAAGCCTTTATCCGCATTGTGGATTCCATGTTCAGTCAACACGCCAAATGGCTCAAGGTCACCGCAGAGCTGCCGTGGCGAAGGAAGATAGCCTCCTTGAACTATCTCCTGGCGTCGCATGTCTGGCAGCAGGATCACAACGGATTTACCCACCAGGATCCGGGCTTTCTCGACCATGTTATTAATAAGAAGGCCAGCATCGTGCGCGCCTACCTGCCACCGGATGCCAATTGCCTGCTATCGGTTTTCGATCACTGCCTGAGAAGCCGGAATTACGTCAACGTCGTCGTTGCCGGGAAGCATGCCCTGCCGCAATGGCTGACCATCGAGGAGGCCGTGGTGCATTGCACCGAAGGCATCGGCATATGGCAATGGGCCAGCAATGATCAGGATGGCGAGCCTGACCTGGTAATGGGCTGCTGCGGAGATACGCCGACGCTGGAGATTCTGGCGGCGGTATCCATCCTCCGGGAGCATCTGCCGGAACTGAAGATCCGGGTGGTCAACGTCGTCGATCTCATGAAACTCCAATCCGCCAGCGAGCATCCGCACGGCTTGAATGAGACCGACTACGACTCCCTCTTCACCAGGGACAAGCACATCATCTTTGGCTTCCATGGCTACCCGTGGCTGGTCCATCGGCTGACGTATCGCCGGACTAATCGCAATCTGCACGTGCGCGGCTACAAGGAGGAAGGCACCATTACGACCGCGTTCGATATCCGGGTGCAAAATGAGCTCGACCGCTTCCACCTGGTCATCGACGCCATCGACCGATTGCCGCAGACCGGCTCCAGGGGCGCCTATCTCAAGCAGCAACTCCAGGACAAGCTTATCGAGCACAAGCAATATATTGCCAAACACGGCGAAGACCTGCCGGAAATTCGGAATTGGAAATGGACGGTAACCAATCATGCCAATTCATAACAAAGGCCATCACAGGTCCGGCCCCGTTCCCGTCCATACTCCCGCATGGATGCGTCTGCATCACGATTGGCGGTTCTGGGTCGCAGTCGTTTTGATGCTGGGTGCCATGGTCATCTATCTGGGAAGCGGAGATCTCGCGTGGCGTCCGAATGGGCATGCAGCCCTGCCGGTCTCCGCGCCTGGAGTGGAGTAATCGCAATCATCAGAAAACCGAAGGAACTCCATCCATCAGATACCTCTCTACCCGCTCCGTTTTGATCCGATCTACCAATATCGACTATGGGGCGGTCGCCGCCTGGCGAAGCTGCTCTCCACTCCATTACCGGGAGATGGACCGATCGGCGAAGCATGGATCCTGAGCGATCGGGACGAACATGCCAGCCGCGTCGCGGACGGACCGCTCAAGGGAAAGACAATCCGGGAATTGCTGGAGCATTCGCCCCGGCAAATGATGGGGCTGATGGAGGGGCGTTTTTCGCGCTTTCCGCTGCTGCTGAAGTTTCTCGATGTGCAAGGAGGACTTTCAGTACAGGTGCATCCGCCTGATTCCGCAGCCCGTCTTATCCCGGAAGGTGAAACGGGAAAGACCGAGGCATGGGTGGTGCTCGAGGATGGACCGGAAAGCCGCATCTATGCTGGCTTGAAGGGCAAGCCGACCGAAGAGAGCCTCCGCGAAGCGGTCGCGAATGGCTCCATGGAAGGCCACCTCTCCAGCTTCGCGCCAAATCCCGGAGAAGCCCTCCTCATCCGGGCCGGCACGGTCCATTCCTTGAACGACATCGTTGTCTTTGAAGTGCAGGAGAATAGCGACGTGACGTTCCGCCTGTACGATTGGGACCATATCGATCCCAGCACCGGCGCGCAGAGGCCGCTGCAAGTGGACAAGGCGCTCGCCTGCATTGACTACGATCAGGGTCCGGTCGCGCCGATCCCTTCTGTGATTGAGTCAATGATGCCGGTCCTGCGTGAGAAAGTCGTTGAGTGCGAGCATTTCACTGTATGGCGGATCCGCGGAGATGCGCCAATGAGAGTCGGCGCAGGGGACCTGCCGAGGGTGCTTGTGGGCCTGTCCGGCAATGCTGATTTGCGTCACGGAGGTGAGACCTACGCCATGGCAAAAGGCGAGGTCATCCTATTGCCGGCGGTCGTTGGAACCTGCTCCTGCCTGCCGCACGGTGCGGTGAGCTTATTGGAAATCGCAATCCCAGAGGGTCTCTAATCTTATGAAAAAACTCATTGTATTTGATCTCGACGGGACGCTTGCCGAGAGCAAATCGCCGGTGGATGCCGAGATGGCGGGCTTGCTGAACGCCCTCCTCGGGATCGTGAAGGTGTCCGTAATTTCAGGCGGTAACTGGATGCAGTTTGAGAAGCAAGTACTGGCCAATCTGACTCATGATGACCGCCTCAAGAATCTCTCCCTGCTCCCCACTTGCGGGACCAAGTTTTACCAGTACGCGGGCGGTTGGAAGCTTCTCTACTCGGAGGATTTCACCGACCAGGAGAAACAAAAAATTCTCAGCTCCCTAAAGCAGGCGACCGAAACATCCGCCCTCAAGCCAGAACACACCTGGGGAGCAATGATAGAGGATCGCGGAAGCCAGATCACCTTCTCAGGATTGGGCCAGCAGGCTCCGCTCGCCGAGAAGAAGGATTGGGACCCGGACTTCTCAAAAAGGAAAACCGCCAAGGCGGTCCTCGACAAGCTGATCCCCGAATTCTCCGTGCGAATGGGTGGCGCGACCTCCATCGATGTAACCAAACAAGGCATCGATAAAGCTTATGGCATTCGAAAGCTGCGCGACGTCCTCGGTATCTCCATCAAAGAAATGATGTTCATCGGCGATGCCATTTTTCCCGGCGGGAACGATTATCCGGCGGAGGAAGCCGGCGTATTTTCGATCGAAGTGCAGGACCCTCACGAGACCAAGCGGGTTATCGAGGCCATCGCAGGTTGCCTGGAGGTGACGGTATGAGCTTTCAGTTACAACGCATCGGCATGCTCATGGAGCCCGAACCGGGTAATCCGCAGGAGGTCGAAGGCGTCCTCAATCCTGGGGCCGCCCGCGGGCCAGACGGCGAGTTGTATCTCTTTCCGCGACTTGTCGCGAAGGGCAACTATTCCCGCATCGGGATTGCGCGAGTGAAGTTTAATCCGGCCGGTGATCCCTGCGGAGTGGAGCGGATGGGCATCGCGCTGGAGCCGGAGGCCGACTACGAGCTGCTGCCGGACGGAGGAGGCGGGTGCGAAGATCCCCGGGTCACTTACGTGGCATCGCTCCATAGTTACATCATGACCTACGCGGCTCTCTCCGCCGTCGGCCCGAGAATCGCGGTGGCGATCTCAACCGACCTGCTTTATTGGACACGATTGGGCCTCGCAAAATTTGCACCATTCGAGGGGATCGACTTTGTGCATGTGGATAACAAGGACGCCAGTCTCTTCCCAGTAGCCATCCCCAATCACGCAGGAAAAATGCAGATGGGAATGCTTCACCGGCCGCTTTTTCCCCGGACCCGACCGGAAGAGACGGTGTTGCACGAGGGACCGCGCCTGGTGGACCTGGACCACGAGAGCATCTGGATATCGTACTGCCCAATGCCTTCTCCATTTGAGGAACCGGAATGTCTCGGTCTTTTCAATTCGCACCGCCGCGTTGCGGCGCCGGTCGCGCCGTGGGCCAGATTGAAAATAGGCGCAGGTACCCCTCCCGTCCTGACCCGGCATGGCTGGATGATCATATACCACGGAGTGAGCGAGGTGGAAGGGCCGGGCAACGACGGAACGAAACTATGTTATTCCGCGGGAGTGATGGTGCTCTCCGAGAAGCACCCGTGCAAGGTTCTGTATCGCTCGGCGGATCCGATACTGACTCCGACGCTCGTGGAAGAGTGCAACGGGAAGGTTGCCAATGTGGTATTCCCCACTGGCATCGACCGGCGCGATGATATCGGTGCGCCGAACCGCTTCGACGTTTACTATGGCATGGCCGACAGCCGGATCGGCGTAGCGCGTCTTGACTTACCGAATGACTTACCCCCCGGAGGCGTCGCTGCCCAGCCGCACGGAAAGGTATAATGACGGCGAATCCAATTAACCAAAAATGCGGCGCCATTGTCTCCGTGCGCGGCAGCGTGGTGGATGTGCGTTTCGAGCATTCCCTCCCTCCCATCTACTCGGTGCTCCATGCGGGGGCGAAGGGAGAGATCGTCATGGAAGTGCTATCCCAACTGGACGCCAATCGCGTCCGGTGCATCGCGCTAACACCGACGCAGGGACTTGCTCGCGGCATGCAGGTTTCCGATACGGGCGGACCGCTCCTGGCGCCCGTGGGCAAGTCGATCGTCTCGCGGATGTTTGATGTATTCGGCCATCCGATCGATCGCCAGCCACCGCCGGCCGATGTCCAATGGCGCTCGGTCCATCGCGCTCCGCCGCCATTGGCGGAACGCTCCAGCAAATCCGCGGTTTTCGAGACCGGCATCAAGGTTATCGATGTACTTGCCCCACTGGAGCGGGGAGGGAAAGCCGGCCTGTTCGGCGGAGCGGGAGTCGGCAAGACGGTGCTGCTCACCGAGATGATCCACAACGTGATCGGTCACCAGAAGGGCATCAGCATCTTCTGCGGAATCGGCGAGCGCTGCCGCGAAGGCGAGGAATTATACCAGGATATGAAGACGGCCGGCGTGCTGGCAAACATGGTGATGATCTACGGCCAGATGAACGAGCCGCCTGGCAGCCGTTTTCGCGTGGGACATGCGGCCCTGACCATGGCTGAGTACTTTCGCGATGATGAGCATCGCGATGTCCTCCTGCTGATCGATAACATCTTCCGTTTCATCCAGGCGGGCATGGAAGTCTCCGGCTTGATGGGACAAATGCCGTCACGGCTCGGCTACCAGCCGACCATGGGCACGGAGTTATCCAGCCTGGAGGAGCGAATCGCCAATACCGCCTCCGGCGCCATCACCTCCGTCCAGGCGGTGTATGTGCCCGCGGATGACTTTACCGATCCAGCCGCGGTGCATGCGTTCTCGCATATCTCCGCCTCCATCGTGCTCTCGCGTGACCGGGCAAGCCAGGGACTCTTCCCGGCTATCGATCCACTGCAATCCAGCTCCAAGATGGCCACGCCAGGGATCGTCGGCGAGCGGCATTACATGCTCGCTCAGGAGATCCGGCGCACGCTGGCGCAATACGCGGAGCTCAAGGACATCATCGCGATGCTGGGCCTGGAACAGCTCTCGCCGGAGGATCGCAAGACCGTGGCCCGCGCGCGGCGGCTGGAGCGCTTCCTCACCCAACCATTTTTCACCACCGAGCAGTTCACCGGATTGAAAGGGAAGCTCGTCAGCCTCAAGGATGCGCTCGATGGCTGTGAGAGAATCCTGCGCGATGAGTTCAAGGACTTCCCGGAGAGCTCCCTATACATGATCGGGACGATCGACGAGGCGAAAAAGAGTGACACGAAACCTCCACCGAAGGCCGCGCATGAATCTTAAGGTTCTCCTGCCATTCAAAATCCACACGGATAAAACCAACGTGTCCCGAATCGTCGCCGAGACGCGGGATGGATCGTTTGGGATGCTCCCTCACCGGCTCGATTGCGTGGCGGCGTTGTCGCCGGGCATCCTGGTTTACGAAACAGAAGCAGAGGGCGAAATCTACCTGGCCGTGGATGAAGGAGTGCTGGTGAAGACCGGTCCGGATGTCCTCGTGTCCGTTCGCCGCGCGATCGGCGGCACGGACCTCGGCCAATTGCATGCCGCGGTGGAGAAGGAATTCCTGAACCTGGACGAGACCGAGCGGAACGAGCGCTCTGTCTCTGCGCGATTGGAAACCGGGCTGCTGCGCCGCTTCGTGATTTTTCAACATGAGTGAGAAGCCGCCAACTACCAACAGCGACTTCGCCGTGCAGATCGGCGCAAAGGCGCAACGCAAGCTCAACGCCCGGGGCGACAATTCGCAGGACGTCTGGTTCGGCCTCGGGATGATGGGCCTGATCGGCTGGTCCGTGGTCGTGCCGACGCTGCTTGGCGCGGCGCTTGGGCATTGGTTGGACGGACATTACCCGGGAGGGCATTCGTGGACGCTGGCCTTGCTGGTTGCGGGCCTGGCGATTGGCTGCGCGAATGCATGGCATTGGGTCGCAACGCAGGAAGAGGCGATGCGTGATGAACAGGAGAAACGCGATGAATGAAGCACTGATATTGTTACTGTCGGCAATCGCAGGAGGCTTGCTTGGGATCGTCTTCTTCGGTGGCCTTTGGTGGACGGTTCGCAAGGGGCTATCCTCCAGACAGCCGGCGTTTCTGTTTTTGGGCAGCATGCTGTTGCGGACCGGCATCGTACTGGCAGGCTTCTTTTTTATCGCGAATCAGCACATGGATCGCCTGCTGGTTTGTCTCATCGGTTTCGTCGTCGCGCGCATCGCATTCATGCAGGTGACCCGCGTCGTTCCTGAGGACCGCCATGCGCCTTAGTCCCGATCAGATGATCCTGTGGCAGCATGGGTTTTTGAAACTCAACGGCACCATCCTGTTTACATGGGCATTGATGCTTGTGCTCGCAGTGGGTGCGAAACTGATTACCCGCAATCTCTCGACGGAGTTGACGCGCTCCCGCTGGCAGAACCTGATGGAAATGATCGTCACCGGCATGCAGACGCAAATCGAGGAAGTAGGCCTGCGTAACCCGGCAACCTATCTTGGATTTCTTGGCACACTCTTCCTGTTCATCGCGCTGGCCAGCATCTGCACAGTTATCCCCGGGTACGAACCGCCGACCAGTTCGCTCTCCACGACGGCGGCGCTCGCGCTGTGCGTCTTCGTCGCGGTGCCGCTCTTCGGCATCGAGGATCAGGGCATCGGCGGCTATCTCAAGTCGTATGTGGAGCCGACGGTGATCATGCTGCCTTTCAATATCATCAGCGAGCTCTCGCGGACACTGGCGTTGGCGGTCCGCCTTTTCGGCAACATGATGAGCGGAGGGATGATCATCGCCATCCTTCTCACGATCACGCCATTCATTTTTCCGGTCTTCATGACCGTGCTGGGTCTGCTTACCGGCATGGTGCAGGCCTACATCTTCAGCATCCTGGCCGCCGTCTATATCGCGGCGGCCACACGCACCCGCAAGCCCAGCGCGGCGCCAGCCGCAACTTAGAAAAAAGAACATCCCATGGACAGCATCACCCTTATCGCAATGGCCTCAATCATCACAGCAGGTCTCACCACCGGCTTTGGCTGCATGGGGCCGGCGCTCGGCGAAGGCCGCGCGGTCGCCACGGCGCTCACCTCGCTGGCACAGCAGCCGGACGCCTCCGCCACCATTACGCGCACGCTTTTTGTTGGCCTGGCAATGATCGAATCCACAGCGATCTATTGCTTCGTCGTCTCGATGATCCTGATCTTCGCCAATCCGTTCTGGAATCACGCCATCGCCCAGGTGGCGGGAAAGTGAATTGATGTTAATCGATTGGTTCACGGTCTGCGCGCAGGCGCTCAACTTCCTCATCCTTGTATGGCTGATGAGACGTTTCCTTTACCGGCCCATCCTTGCGGCGATCGACGCGCGAGAGAAGAAAATCGCGAAAGAACTTGCCGACGCCGATGCGCAAAAGGCCGACGCGCAGAAGGAGCAGGCCGAATTCCAGCAGAAGAATGAGCAATTCGACAAAGAACGCGCCGGGCTCTTGAGCCACGCCACCGATGATGCCAAGGCCGAGGGCCAGCGCCTCGTGGACGAAGCGCGCAAGGAGTCGGATGCCTCGCGTGCAAAGGCCCGGGAGGCGCTGATCGGCGAGCAACGGAGCATGGGTGATGAAATTACGCGCCGGACACGCGAGGAAGTGTTTGCCATCGCGCGCAAGACGCTTGCGGACCTCTCCTCGACGAGCCTTGAAGAGCGGATTGCGGATATCTTCATCCGCAAGCTTCGCGCGATGAACGCCACGGAGAAGGATGCGCTGAAGGCGGTCTCCCAGGAAGCCATCGTGCGCACGGCATTCGATCTGCCCGAGCCGCAACGAACCGCGATTGCGGACGCCATGAAAGAGACGCTCTCCATCGCGGCGCCGATCACCTTCCGGACCGCGCCCGAAATCCTCAGCGGCATCGAACTTACCGCAGGCGGACAAAAGATTGCATGGAGCATTGAGGATTATCTCAAAGCAATGAACCAAAGCGCGGCCGCGCAGCTTGAGGCGCCGGCGAAAGCATGAGCGCGCCGCCCGACGCTCTGCGGAGCATTCTTGATCGCGCCTTTACCGGGATCGGCCACGCGCGGAAATCCTTCGAACCGCAACTGGCGCCGCGGGAGATCGGCGCGATCACGAGCGTCTCCACTGGCATCGCCCGGGTCTCCGGGCTGCCCGGCGTGGGATTCGAGGAGTTGCTCTCCTTTCCCGGCGGGGTTACCGGCATCGCGTTCAATATCGACGAAGACGAGATCGGCGTTGTGCTGCTGGGGGACTATTCGCAACTGCACGCGGGCGATGAAGTGGAACGCACCGGGCGCGTCATGGATGTGGGGGTCGGGGATGCCTTGCTGGGGCGTGTCATCGATCCACTGGGCCGCCCACTCGACGGCCTGGGGCCCGTGGTCACGACCGCGCGGCTGCCCATTGAGCGCCCCGCGGCGGCCATCATGGATCGCGCACCTGTCACTGTACCGTTGCAGACCGGTATCAAGGTCATCGACGCGCTCATCCCCATCGGGCGCGGGCAGCGCGAGCTGATTCTTGGTGACAGGCAGACTGGGAAGACCGCCGTAGCCATCGACACCATCCTCAATCAGCGCGGGCAGGATGTTCTCTGCGTTTATTGCGCCATCGGTCAGCGCGCGAGTGCCGTGGCAAAGGCCATCGCCGTCCTGCGAGCGGGGGGCGCCATGGAATATACGGTCGTCGTCGTCTCGGAGGGCAACGACCCGCCCGGGCTCGCTTATATCGCCCCCTACGCTGCCACCAGCGTCGCGGAGCATTTTATGGAAGCGGGGCGCAATGTGCTGATCGTGTATGACGATCTCACCCAGCACGCCCAATCCTATCGCGAGCTCTCCCTGCTGCTCCGCCGGCCGCCGGGGCGCGAGGCCTTTCCCGGCGATATCTTCTACATCCACTCGCGCCTGCTGGAGCGCGCCACTCATTTACGCAAGGAACTCGGCGGCGGTTCGCTCACGGCGCTGCCGGTCATTGCGACTGAGGCGCAGAATATCTCCGCATATATTCCCACCAATCTCATCTCCATCACGGACGGGCAGATCTATCTCTCCCCTTCCCTGTTCGAGCTGGGTGTCCTGCCGGCCGTGGATATTGGCAAATCCGTCTCGCGCGTGGGCGGGAAGGCGCAGCTTGCCGCATTCCGTGCCGCCGCCGGCGATCTCAAGCTCGCGTACGCGCAATTTGAAGAGCTGGAGACATTCTCCCGGTTTGGCGCCCGCCTCGATGAGAACACCCGCCGGATCATTGACCATGGCGAGCGCATCCGCGCCTGCCTGAAGCAGGCGGAGTCTGAGCCGGTGTCCGTGCCGGGCCAGATCGCCATCCTGCTGGCATTGATGGGCGGGCTCTTTGACGCGATCCCGCTCGGCCAGGTTCGCGAGGCTGAGACTGCCTTGTGCGCCGCGGCCGCGAAGATCGCGCCCGAAGTGCGCGAACGTTTCGTGAGCGCCGACAAGTTGAGTGACGCCGACCGTCAAGCCATCCTGGCAATGGCCAGTACCGCGCTCGCGCCTTTCCAGCCGAAAACGGAGACAAAGCCGGACCCCGCGAAGAAGCCATGAGCGACTCCCTGGAAAGCCTGAGCCGCAAGATGGGAGGCGCCCGGGATCTCGCATCTGTCGTCCGCACGATGAAGGCGCTCGCCGCATCCAGCGTGGGCCAATACGAGACGGCCATCCGGTCGCTCGCGGAGTATTATCGCACTGTCGAGCTGGGCCTGGTCGCCTGCATCGGTCATGACCGGCAGGCGATTGTCGCCGAGGCCGGAGGGAAAGGTGGCGACGCGATTGGGGCTGTCGTCTTTGGCTCGGACCAGGGTCTGGCCGGCCAGTTTAACGACATCGTGACGGATTTTGCCGTGCCCGCCTTGAACGCACTGCCCGGCGAAAAGAAAGTCTGGGCCGTGGGCGAGCGCGTCCACGCGCGACTGGCGGATGCCGGGTTGCCGATGGGCGATGTCTTCAGCGTCCCCAATTCCGTGGGAGCCATCACACCGCTGGTGGGCCAGATCCAGGTGGAGGTGGAGCGTTGGCGCGCGAATCGCCGATCCGCCCAGGTTTACCTCTTCCACAACAAGCCTGGCGCGGGTGCAAGTTACCAGCCGGCCAGCCAGCGCCTCATCCCTCTGGATGATCAATGGCAATCCGAACTCACCAAGCTCCGATGGCCCACAGGGAATGTGCCACAGGTACTCGGCGGTGAAGTCCCAACCCTGCGGGCGCTTGTACGCGAGTATCTCTTTATCTCCCTCTTCCGGACCTGCGCGGAGTCGCTAGCCAGCGAAAACACCAGCCGCCTTCTGGCCATGCAACGCGCCGAGAAAAACATCGATGAGCTCATGGATACCTTGACGCAAAAGTATAATCGCCAGCGGCAAACCTCCATTGACGAGGAGCTATTCGATGTCATCGCCGGTTTCGAGGCGCTTACCGGAAAGTGACGTCCCCCTTTCCTTCAATCTCCCTCTCGATTTAGCCCATTTGTGATCCGATAATTGGCACCACTGGCAGGCAGCGCCTGCCAGGATGCCGATGTAATCGATAATCGCCTGCGTGGACATCATGCACTTCCAGTGGAATGCAATATTTGCCCCTGGTTGCAGGATGCCCAGCGATTGCCGAAATTGCGGCAGGAATTGGACGCAGAATTCCGACTTAGTTAACGTAAATGGTTGTCGTAGAAACGGTGGTCCCCACTCCACGAACGATGGCTCCGACGGTAATCTGAAGCGCACCGGTTGGAACGCGCTTCGGTATTTTAAAGCGAATTTGCCCGAGCACGCCCTGGGTGCTCGTGCCGGAGACGATAGGCTCTCCCAAAGCGAGCGCAGAACCAGGGCTGGCAGTAGTGGACAACTTGATGGGCACCTCCAGGCCAAGCACGAAGAAGCTTGCGCTTGCGGATAGCTGTACGGGATGGCCTTTTGCCGCCGCTGGAATTTGGTCCGAAACCTCGACCGCCACGATATCACCCGGGGAGAAGGTGGTTTGTGGCAGTTGAGTTACCGAGTTCAGGACTGTCGTAGACAGCGATAATTTAGGTTGGGCCAAGGCCTGAATATCGCATGCCGCAAGCATAGCAATTATTGAAATTATAGTTTTAACCGGAAATTTTAATTTCATGCTCATGTCAGTGTTTGGATTGAATTCACTTCCTGCCGGCAAGGGGCCGGTCCCCGCCAGCGTTGTCTTATGTCAACATTCCCAAAATCCAAGCGAAAGGAACCGCAGACATGTTCGCCAGAACTTTGGCTGCGAAACGCTTATCGGAGTCGACGCCGGATTGCAAGCGGTTAAAGCGAACTGCACCGCAAGTCGAGTTTCTGCATTCAATGACCATCCTGCGTTGCAACCAGCGGACAGGGGTCGAGCGGACCAAAAAATGTGACCATTAGGTTAGATAATCCCAAGCACTGCGATTGCTCGGACTGAATCCGCCTGATAATGCGAAGTCATGAAAATGTTTGCACCAGAATAGTCCTGCTGGTACGTCTCGCTGATGGGGGTGAAAAGTTAACCTGTTCGATTGATGAGTTGGTTCAAGAAAACAGCGGGGCTCTTTTCCAAGAGGGGCGAACAAGTTCGTCACCGCGTATAAACGCTGAAAGGGAGAGGAAATTACATGAATCGGCCCATCTGTTTAGTGGTAATGGCGGCCACAATTCTTTGCGCAGGCATTGGACAGGCGGCGACACTGAATGCAATTTACACTTCGCCAGCCAGCGTGCCGTTGACCACCGGGAGTTACACGGCCACGGGGAAAACTGTAAGCTTCACTCTCGATTATGCGCCAACACCTGGCACATCGCTCATCGTGGTGAGCAATACAGGGACGGCCTTTATCAGCGGCACCTTCGCCAATCTGGCTCAAGGCCAGATCGTTCCAATGGTCCACTCCGGAGTTACCTTTTACTTCGTGGCCAATTACTACGGCGTCAACGGCCGAGACCTCGTCCTGCAGCCCGCGGCCCAGCAGGCGTGGGTCTGGGGCTTTGGCCCCGACGGCGAGACGGGTAATAACAGCTACAGCGATAACCCCGCGCCTGAGCCCGTGTTCGCGGGAGGGGTGCTTTATGGCAAAACAATCCTCGCCCTCGCGGGCGGCTCGGAGCACATGCTTGCATTGTGCTCTGATGGCTCCCTTTCCGCCTGGGGCAACGACAATTCCGGCCAATTGGGCGACAACTTTGCGGCAACTTCAAACTTTTCCTTTTTCGGAGACGCGGGGGCCCCGGAGGCGGTGGATACCGGATCGGATACCGCGCTCTACGGCAAGACGCCCGTCGCCATAGCCGCGGGAAATATTCACAGCGTCGCTCTTTGTTCTGATGGCACAGTGGTCGCGTGGGGCGATGATTCCTCCGGAGAGCTGGGAGACGGCGGACTTGAATTCCAGAGCCCAGTGGCAGTTGCGGTCGATACTGGCACGGACTCCGCGCTCTTTGGCAAGACGGTGGTTGCAGTCTCTGCGGGGGGTTCCCACACCGTCGCCCTATGCTCCGACGGCACAGTAGCAACGTGGGGCGACAATAGCGTCGGCGAACTGGGGGATGATGGCTCTGAAACGCAAAGTAACGTGCCTGTAGCGGTGTATACAGGCGCGGGTTCCGCGCTCAAAGGCAAGAAAGTCGTGGCAATCTCCGGTGGCGGCAGCCATACTCTGGCGCTCTGCTCCGATGGCACAGTGGCAGCATGGGGCGACAATACCTCCGGTGGCGCACTGGGCGATGGTGGCGCTGAAACCCAAAGTAATGTCCCGGTGGCCGTGTACGCGAGCACGGGTTCCGCGCTGGCAGGCAAAAAAGTCGTCGCGATCTCCGGCGGCGTCAATTTTAGCGTGGCGCTCTGCTCCGACGGCACAGTGGTCGCCTGGGGCGATAATCTTGATGGCCAATTGGGCGATGGCGGCAGCGAGTCCTCGAGCAACATCCCCGTCGCTGTAGATGTGACGGGCGTGCTTGCCGGCGAGAAGGTAGTGTCTGTGGCTGCCGGCGCGTATTCCACCGTTGCCCTCTGCTTGGATAACACAGTGGCCGCCTGGGGCTACAATGCGAACGGAGAGCTGGGCGACTATGAGGCCGAAACGCAGAGCAACCTGCCTGTCCCGGTAAACACCACGTCGTTTGTGACCGGCCAGGCTTTTGCCGGAGTGGCCGCTGGTCCCACTTCACAAACCATCCTTGCCCTTGTCACTGCGGTAGCCGTCCCTGAAATCGACGTAGAGGAGCCCGCGGGGGTCACCCTCTTCTCCGGCGCCAAGGTCGACTTCGGGAAAACACTGGTTGGAGCCACCAATCAACTCGCGTTCACCATCAGCAACACCGGTCTCGCTCCTTTGACGCTCTCCCCCCCGGTCCTTTCCGGCACCGATGCGGGGCAATTCACTACCAGCCAACTGTCAACCGGCTCACTCACTTACGGGCAAAGCACCACGCTTACCGCAGCCTTTTCCCCGCCATCGCGAGGCCGGTACTCCGCTGCCCTGGACCTCAACAGCAATGACCCGGTCACGCCGTCGCTCGGCCTGAATCTGGAAGGCAGCGGTACCGGCGGCTCAAACTCGGTCATCTTCGCCAGCGGCACCGGCGCTCCCATTACCGCCAGCAATTACACGGCGCAGGGCGGCCCCATTTACTTCACCCTCAACTACGCGCCCACACCAGGAACGATCCTCACCGTGGTGAACGTATCCGGCCTCGGCTTCATTGACGGGACCTACAGCGACCTTGCCCAGGGACAGGCCGTAACGCTGACTTATAACGGTGTCACTTATACCTTTTTCGCCAATTACTACGGCGGCGGCGGCAATGATCTGGTCCTGCAATGGGCGAACACGCAACTGCTGGGCTGGGGCTACAACGCAGACGGCGAGCTGGGCAACAGCGGCACGACCGACAGCCTGCTTCCCACACCGGTAACTGCCACCGGAGCGCTCAACGGAAAATCCATCCTCGCCGCATCAGCCGGCGCTCTAAATGGGGTGGCGCTCACCTCCGACGGGAAGCTCTTTACCTGGGGTTTCAATGACGCCAAAGGAGAACTCGGCACCGGCGGCACGACCAGCAGCCTCGTGCCCGTTCGGGTGCACGATGATGGCGTTTTCGGCGGCGAGCCAATCGCAGTTTCTGCGGGCGATTACCATACTCTCGCGCTCTGCTCGGATGGCTCCGTGGTGGCATGGGGCTTCAATGGGGACGGAGAACTGGGCAACGGAAACCCCTCAATATTGCAAGCGATCAAGCCGGTGAAGGTGCAGATGCCCTATGGCGAAACGGTGCTCGCCATCCGCGCCGGAGATTTCCATAGCCTGGCACTTTGCTCGGATGGAACGGTTTACGCCTGGGGGAACAACGCTTTCGGGCAACTCGGCGACAGCAACGCCAGCGGCACCTTCGGCACGAACGCCGGCGTCGCGACACCGATACCGGTCGATACCGGAACCGACTCGGCGCTCTACGGAGAGACAGTTACCGCGATCGCGGCGGGCGGCTACCACAGCCTTGCGCTCTGCTCCGATGGTACCCTCGTAAGCTGGGGTAACAATTCCAACGGGGAATTGGGGATCGGCAGCACCACGAACAGCGCCACCCCCGTGCTCGTGGACACCGGAACCGATTCCTCCCTGCACGGCAGGAAAGTGATCGCCATCGCCGCTGGTTACGGGCACAGCCTGGCGCTCTGCGCGGACGGGACACTGGCCGCATGGGGAATCAACGGCGTTGGTGAACTAGGCAACGGCGGGACCAATGGAAGCCTGGTGCCCATTGCAGTGAATACCTCTGGTGCGCTCGCTGGGAAAAAGATCGTCGGACTGGCCGCCGGAGCACTGGACAGCTTCGTGATCTGCTCCGATGGCAGCGTCGCGGCATGGGGTTACAATTCCGACGGCGAACTGGGCGACAGTGGCACAGCCAACAGCCTTGTTCCGGTAACGGTAAACTTCGCTGGCTACCCAGTTGGCGAAACCCCCTTTGCGCTGGCGGGCGGCCCTGCGGCGCAACACGCGTTCGCCCTCGCGGCGATTCCCGTAATTCCCCAGATACAGATTCAGCAAGCGCTCGGCGCCTTCCTAGTCAGCGGCTCCAGCCCGGTCGACTTCGGCGCTGCAGTGGTCGGCGCCAGCAATCAACTGGTCTTCACCATCAACAATGCCGGAACCGCCCCGCTTGCAAACCTCGCCATCTCTGTGACAGGAACCAACGCCGGCGATTTTCAAGCCAGCCCGCCGGACTTGACGACACTGCCCCCCGGCGCCAGCACGACTTTTACCGTGACCTTCGCCCCGACCGCCGGCGGCGAGCGCGGTGCCGTGCTCAATGTCACCAGCAATGATCCGGTCACTCCGTCATTTGCCATCCCGCTCACAGGCACCGCGCAACCCACCTTCACCGTAACCCCAACCTCGGGAGGAAATGGAACCATCAGCCCGGCCACCCCGCAGATCGTAATGGCTGGGGCGAACGCCTCTTTCACGGCCTCCCCCGGCCCGGGTTACGTAGTCAGCCAATGGCTGGTCAACGACGTTCCCGCGCAGAACGGCGGCAATGCGTTCACTCTCCCCGGCGTCACCGCGAACGCGGCGGTGAATGTGACTTTCGCCGCCGCCTCGGGCGCCGTCCTCAGCGCCACGTATAACTCGGCCACAGACATCCCCGCCACTTCCGGCAGTTACACCGCCACGGGCATTGTTGTGCAATTCACGCTGAATTATCCGCCCGCGCCCGGGACGACCCTGACGGTGGTCAAGAATACCGGGCCAGGGTTCATCAATGGCACCTTCGCCAATCTCGCCCAGGGGCAGGCCGTGGTGCTGACTTATGCCGGATTGACTTACAACTTCGTCGCTAATTACTACGGCGGGAGCGGCAGGGATCTTGTCTTGCAAGCGGCCCGCCCCACCCTCCTCTCATGGGGAGACAATGTCTCCGGCGAGCTGGGCAGCGGTAGCCTGGCCTCCAGCGGGACCGCCCCTGCCCCCGTGGACGCTTCCGGCGTCCTCGCCGGGGAGACGGTCACGTCACTCGCCGCAGGGGACGGATTCAGCGTCGCCCTATGCGCGGACGGCAGCCTCGCCTCATGGGGCGACAATTCGGACGGCGAGCTGGGGAACAACGGCGCCTCCGGCAGCGCAGTACCCGTGCCTGTGGATACTACTGATGCGCTTGCCGGCGAAACGGTGATCTCCGTAGCCGCCGGGGATTCACACGCACTCGCGCTTTGCGCGGATGGCACCGTGTACGCCTGGGGCGATAACGATTCCGGGCAGTTGGGCACGTCGATCACATCCGGGACAGGCGCTCCGGTACCGGTGGACACCAGCGGCGTGCTCTCCGGTGAGACGGTCGTAGCCGTCAGCGCCGGAGATTTGCACAGCCTCGCGCTTTGCGCGGATGGGACACTGGTCGCGTGGGGCTACAATGGCGACGGCGAGCTGGGCGATGGAGGCGCGGAGGTGCAAAGCGACGTCCCCGTATCCGTGCTCACCGGTACAGGCGCCCTCCTTGGGAAAACCGTGATCGCTGTGGCTGCTGGCGGCGCTCACAGCCTTGCGCTCTGCTCCGATGGCTCGGTAGCGGCATGGGGCTACAACAGCGACGGCGAGCTGGGCAATACCGGAACGATAAGCAGCCTCATTCCCACGCTGGTCAATACGGCGGGTGTGCTCGCCAACAAGACGGTGGTCGCAATTGCCGCAGGTGGCTTGCACAGCCTTGCGCTCTGCTCAGACGGGACTTTGGTCGCGTGGGGCTACAATGCCGATGGCGAGCTGGGGAATGGCGGCACCAGCAGCAGCACAACGCCGGTACTGGTCAATATGTCCGGCGTGCTCGCCAATAAGAAGGTAATCGCCATTGCCGCGGGGAGGCAGCACAGCGCGGTCCTCTGCTCGGATGGCACCGTGGCCGCGTGGGGTTACAATGCGGACGGCGAGTTGGGTGATAGCGGCACCTTCAGCAGCTCGGTCCCGATGGCAGTCAACGGCCCGGGCGCCGGACAGAATTTCATCGCCATAGCCAGCGGTCCCTCCGCCATCCACACCCTTGCGACCAGCGCAGGTCCGGAGCCCGAGATCTTTGTGCAGCAAACCGCAGGGGTGGATCTTGCCAGCGGCTCCAACACTGTGGACTTTGGCTCCGTACTGGTGGGCGGAAGCAGTCAACTGACCTTCACGGTGGAGAATGGCGGTCCTGGAACGCTGGGCAACGTGGGGTTGAGCGTCGTCGGGTCCAATGCCTCAGATTTCCAGGTCACTGCGAGCGCATCCGTAGCGGTAGCCTCGGGCAGTACCACCAGCTTCACCGTCACTTTCTCCCCGCTCGCGACCGGCCAGCGCGCCGCCACCATCGTGATTGCCAGCAGCGATCCTGTGACGCCCTATTTTACCATCGGCGTCACAGGCGTGGGGACGGCACAGCTAACGCTGCCGACCTTTTACTTTGCCCAGACAAGCACCCAGGTGCAAAATAGCGACGGACAGGCAACCGTGACGGTCACACGATCTGCCGGCTCCCCGGCAACGGTGGATTACCAGACCATCGATGCGACCGCCCAGGCTGGGCAAGAGTATACAAGCAGCGAGGGCACGCTCTCCTTCACGGCAAACCAGATGGAGCAGACAATCGCCGTGCCGATCCTGCCGCTCGGCAGCGCACCGGGCAACTCCTACTTCACGATCCAGTTGATGAACCCGAGCCAGGGTTTCGCGATCGGCACGCCCGCGTCGGCCGGGGTCTACATTCTCAATCCGGACGCATCAGACTATGGGCTGTCGGATACCTCTTCCTCGCCCGTGCCGGCGCCGCCGGCGTCCAATGGCTCCATCACCGTGAATTTGACTCCCGCCGCCGCGGACGGCCAGTGGCGCCTCTTCGGGGAGCTGGATTGGCGCAACAGTGGACCGACGGGGACGGCGGAAGGACTCACGGCGGGGAATTATGAGGTCGAGTTCAAGACCGCGGCGGGCTATCAGCAGCCGGACTTGCTGGTGGTGCCATTGGCCGCCGGGCAGGCGGCGGTCGAGTCTGGGACCTACACGGTCGATGGAGCCGTGGCCACCGGCTCATTGCAGGTCAATTTGCAGCCGGCGGGGGTCGGCGGCTGGCGTCTCCAGGGGGAGACGGCCTGGCGGGCCAGCGGAGATACCGCGATGAATATTAACCAGGGCGACTATATTGTGGAATTCGAGACAGTGGCCAACATGGTCACGCCTTCAAATTGCGAGGCGGTGGTGGTCGCAAACGATATTGCAACGATCTCCACCACTTATCTGGAGGGCGATACCGCGGTCAGCCAGGCGTCCGGGCCTTCGCTCGTCTCCGACACCATTGCCGAGACCCAATCGCCCTTTGTGTACACAGGCCAGATCCAGACGGACGACGGCTTCGGAACGGGATTTGTGCCCCTGGATCGGGTGGTACTCACCGCTGCCCACGTAATCTTCGACGACAGCACGCTGAGTTTCGTGGCGGGCGTGCGCTGGTTCTCGCAGTACGAGAACGGTGTGTTCGAGGCTCCTGCGCAAATCCCGGTGGGCAGTTATGTCATGGATGGTTATGCCGCCCAGCGGGCACTGGACAACAGCCCCGGCGTAGCCAGCGCCGCCTCCCGCCAACTCGATGCGGCCGCGCTCTATTTCTTTGGACCGGCCGCCGGCGGTGGCCAGAGCGGCTATCTGGCCAGCGATTCCGCGACCAATATTTGGCTCACCGGAACGCGGTCGAAATTCATCGCCGGCTATCCGGTCGAGGTAGTGTCGCCAACAGGGCGTCTCTACGCGACCCCCATCGTGCAGAGCCCGTTCCAATACGTAAACGGCAGTGTCTTCAGCACCAACGCAATCACCAGCTATGCGGGTAACAGCGGCGGCCCGCTCTTCGTGCAATTCGATAACGGGACTTACTTTCCGGCTGCGATTTACCTTGGCGGGTCGGGCGACACGGTGGTGCATTCCATCGATAGTGATGTGATCAACCTGATGAACGACGCGGAGATCTCCGGCAACGGAGGAGCAAACAACTCCGGCGGCGGCATCAGCCAGGTGAACGAAGGGTTGACGGGGGTGCTGACCACCGCGCTGGGCGGCGTGCATGTGACGCTTTCGCCACCCGGGGCGGGCCCCGATGGAGCCTATTGGGAATTGGCCGGTGACGCTACCAAACATTACAGCGGGGAGTCCTTGCTGGGGCTTGCCCCTGGCTCCTATGTAGTTCAATTCTTCACGAGCGGGATTAACTACACCGCTCCCGCGAATATAACGGCCAAGGTCGCCGTTGGCGTACCAACGCAAGTCGACGGCATATACACTCCAAGGCAGCCCACCATTACCAGCAGCAGCACGGCCACGGTGGTGGAGGGACAGAAATTCACTTACCAGGCAGTCGCAGCACCGGAGGTAACCGGCTACTCAACCAGCAGTGTGTTACCCTCGGGACTTACCCTCAACGGCACCACGGGACTGATTTCCGGGGTTGTCTCCTCCGGCTTCACGCCACAAGTCGTTCCAATTGTGTTGCAGGCCACCAATTCAGTGGGAACCGGCAAGACCTTCACTTTGGAACTAACTGTGGCATTGCCCGGTGAACTCATTGTAAGCGTCAACGGCGAGGGAACGATTCCCAAGTTGTTCGCCAACTCGACGATCCAACCTGTCGGCTCCACTATATCCATCAAGGCGGCCGCCAAGCCGGGATCCTTGTTCGCGAACTGGAGCGATGCCGACACCGGGCAGATCCTTTCGACAGACGAGGATTACACCTTCACGGTGCCCACGACGATGCACCTGCAGGCAAATTTCGTGGCCAACCCTTTTATGACTGCAAAGGGCACTTACATGGCGTTGCTGCAAGGTGGCGATTACGAGCACTCCGGTTATGTGCAAATGACCGTGAACACGGCGGGGGGCTTCGATGCAATATTCTATCTCGGCGGGGTATCGGTTCCGGTAAAAAATATATTCAACAACGCCGGGCAGTACCAGGGGGGATTCGTGCTTCCCGGTACTCGTCTGTACAATGCAAGTCTCAACTTGACGGGCAGCGCCATCCTGACTGGGACACTCACAAGCCAGAGTGATGGCACGCAGATCCAGTTGAGTGCGCAAGTGGCGGCTCCCCTGAGTAACGAGCATTCCAATGGATCCTATACAGTGCTGCTGCCGGCGCCATCGGGTGCTGGTCCGCTGCCGGGAGGCAATGGGTTCGGGACGCTATCGGTATCCAAAACGGGGGGGGTAGGTTTCAAGGGCGAACTGGGCGATGGCGTGCCGGTGGCGGTTGCCAGCAATCTGGACAGCAAAGGCGTGTTGCAGTTCCTCTTCCTGAAACCGCCCGGCAGGACCTCCGGAACCGAACTTGTGGAGGGAACTGTGGCGTTTCCGCCAGCCGCCAGCGGCACAGCCGGAACGCTCTATTGGTACCGGGAGCCGAACGCGAACGACCCTCTTTATAAGCTCGGATTCTCGACGACCACTCCATTTGTAATCTCCACGTATTCCCCGCCGGCTGTGAATTATTCCATGGCCCATGTGACCTTCTCCGGTGCGGACATTGTAAACCCGGTGACGAAGACGGTGACCATCAGTCCGACAGACAAGGTCACCTACCCCGGCACGGATAAGTTTTCACTCACCTTTGTACCATCGAGCGGCTTGTTCAACGGCAGTTTCATGGACAATACCACTCGCCGCGCCTTTAGCGGGGTGGTGCTCCAGAGCGGAGATTTTGGCCTGGGCCTCTTTCAAGAGCCCAACGGCCAGACCGGTTCGGTCGTGCTTCGAAACGCACTTTAAGATGTTCGCATGATTTCCAGCGATCGTCAGAAAATCGTCTTATCCATCGTCGCAGCGGGGGTTGTCGCGGGACTTGCTGTTGCTTTATTTTTTTCATTCACGATGCCTCATGGCGAGGTGAGCCATGCAGCCGCATCCGCTTCCCCGTCACCTGGCGCCGCTTACGCGACCAGAATAGACAACGCCCCCACGGTGCTGGGCAGCATCGTTCCGCTCGACGATGCGGCCACGGCATTGACATCGGAGGCAAACGCACACGATTCCAGGAATATCCTGGCGAAACTTCGAGCGTACCTATTGTCTCTTCCCAAGGCGGTGGCGAGCCGACTGATCGACGAGTTTCTGAACAAGAAGCAGGACGCGCTGACAAAGCTGCCGTTCACGATCCAGAAGAACGGCCTGCTATCCGCCGCCCCGACGTTACGGGTCTTCCTGCTCGACCTCCTGGAGCAAATCGATCCAAAAGCCGCGAGCCAATACGCATTGCAGATCCTGGCAACTCCGGGCTCACCGGACGAGTGGGCGATTTCTCTCCGGAATTATGCGCTGGGCGGCTCGCCTTTGGCGACACAGGCCTTCCTCGAGCAGAAGCTGCAAGAGATGCTTGCCAACAGCGCCTGGCGCACAGACCCGAGCGTCGGCTACCTGGAGGCGTTCGATACCGCCGTGTACACTCATGATACTGCACTTACACCAGCCTTATCCCAGTTGATGGCCAATAAGGATGACAGGGCTGTGGCTCATGCCGCATATCTTACGCTCGATCGCCTCGTGCTGTCCGACCCAGCAGCGGTGCTGAGCCAGCTCGCGGCGCAACCAGACCTGATGCAAGGGCATGAATTGACACGGGCCGATTACTTCGCCCGCGCGGACCCGTCTGATCCCCAACAGAAGGCGCTGCTGGAAAGTTACCTGCTCGACCCCAACCGGTCCCAGCAGGAGCTGAATACATTTGCGGGACTCTATCCCAACGAGAATTACATGATTTCCAATAATCTATTAACCCAAACTCAAACCCCCACTTATACGGATATTGTCGCGCGCGAACGTTCTGCTTTGAGCGCTGTCCAGGGTTGGATGTCTGATCCTCGCTTCCAGGCCCTCCAGCCGCAACTGCAAACCATGTCAAACAGGCTGCAGATGTTTGTCGGACAGGCCGCCGCCGGACAATAAGCGGAGCGGTTTCGCCTCTATTTTTCCGTGAGCTTGACGACACCGGTCCATTCCTCAAGCGCCTGTTCCTTTTCCAGTTGGGCGATCTTTTTGAGATAGAACTCCGAAGGGCCATCCTCGCCGCCCCGTTCCCACACCGTCTTTCGGAACAGCCCCTTTGCCTGCTCAAAGGAGCCCGTTTTTACCGCGACGATGGCTTCCGCGAATATTGCCACCCATTGCCGGTACTCCGCGGCGCGGCTGTCGGAGGAAGGGCAAACAAGCTCATGAACGGCCTGGCCGTGAGCTTTGCCCACAAGCGCGAAATGCCCCACCATCCGTGTAACAAAGCGGTCGCCCAATCGCTTTTGCGTGCTATCCGAAATCAGGATTCCGGTGCCAATGAACTTGTTGAGGCCCTCGAGCCGCGACGCGATATTCGTCGTGTCGCCAATGAGCGTGTAATCAAATCGATACGCAGAACCGAGGTTCCCCGCCAGGACAGGGCCGGAAGCCACCCCCAGGCGGGTATCGAGCGTGCGGCCCAGGACCACGACCTTCGAGGCTTCCCGCATTTGCCATGCGGCGAGAGCGGCCTTGTACGGATGATCGGGCTCATCAACCGGCGCGCCCCACGCAGCCATCACTGAGTCTCCGATATATTTGATGATTGTTCCATCGTTCTGCAGCACGCACTTCGAGGTTTCGGTAAAATAGGCGATGAGCGTTTGCGAAACCTTCATCGGATCGTTCAGCTCCTCGGACATCGCCGTGAAGCCTTTGCAATCGGTAAAGACAACTGTGGCGTCCACTAATTTCCCGCCCGGCTTCAGATCAAAATCGGACTCCGCGATCCGGTCCGCCATGTGAGGAGAAAGGTAGAGCGAAAACGCATTCCGCAATGCCGCCCGCTTTTTCGCTTCCTCAAAGTATTGCACCCCCGCGCACCAGACGATCCCAAGCGGTATCTGGAAGGCCGCGGGCACCAGCCAGTCACACCACACTCGCTGATACCATGCCAGCCAGATTGCCGCTGCCGTAATGAAACAGGCCGCCGCGAGTCCGACGACGAAAGTTCTCGTCGCCCGCATAAAATTCGCCATGAAAGTCACGCCGAGCCCGCATAACACAATGATGGTAAATTCCAGCCAATCAGGCATGGGCGTCATCCAATCCCCCCTCATCAGATTCAAGAATTCGGTGGCATGGATCTCCACGCCCGGAAAGAAGAGCCCTCCCCACCGCGAGTAGGGATTTGCAAACTCATCGCGGCCGAGATTCAACGCCCCCACCACCGGGCGCCCACCGATGAATACCACCTTGTCCTTGAAATATCCTGGCGGAACCCCGTCATCCTGAAGCGCCTGGTAGAAACTCACCGACGGAATTGTTCCCGATGGGCCGTAATAGTTGAGATACCGTTCCTTGAGGCGCTGTGAGGGATCCCGCGTGATCGGCGCATCCAGCATCTTCGCCGCTGCCCAGCTTGCGGTTTCCAGGATCTCGTCGCCCACATACAGATGCCGGACGGCATAATCGGGATCGATGGGCCTGAACAAAAGCACGCCCGACGTGGCGGCGGATTTCATGAGCAACGGTATTGGCTCGTAAATCGTTTGCCGGTAAACCCCCTGATCGATGGTCTCGTCGAGGGCGCTCCCGAGAATGACATGGCCATTGCGCGCAATCGCGGCGGCGAGATCCTGATCCACCTGCGGGTTCGCGCTCTGGGAGCTAAATACAATGTCATAAAAGACCGCTTTCGCTCCGTCCCGCGTGAGCCGGTTCAGGAGCCTCGTATGAAGAGACCGGTCCCATACGGCATCCACCCGCTGGCCGAGGTCCCTTGCGGACTCCTGGTCCAGATAGACGATCACAACATTCGGCGTCGCCAGCCTGACACGCCAGGCAAAGGGGAGGTCATAACTCAGCCTGTGAATGCTGTCCCATGCGGGAAAATACCAGCAGAGCGGCCCCGCCATCAGGAGCAGCAGCGTCCCCACAATCCGCAGCGGAGACTTCAGCAGCTTCCTGAGATCAAGCTTGCTGCTCATTTCCCGATTTCTCCGTTCCCATACAGTCTATGCAATGCCTCAGCCCTTCGGCCCGGGCTGAGTGCACAACCGTCCAATTTGAGAATCCTCCACATCGTCGCGCGCACTCTATCTGCGACGGAATCTCTGTACAATAACAGCCTCTTCAAGTTTCACTCGGTTACCGATGTAAAGAGCGCTCATCCTTTTGTGCGTCTGCACTTGCATTGCGCCGGGCGAAAAAGTAACTCTTCAAACCCATGGGCTTCGGAGCGAGGTTAAAGATAAGTTCAACTCTCTTTCTCCTCGCTTTTGCCAGCGTGGCCTTTGGAGACGGTCCGGCCGACTCATCAGCTACACTGGTGGAGAAGGAGCAGATCGTCCAGACCGCGCCGCAGTCTGAGACCGCATGGAGCGATGCGCAAATCGGCGATATCCTGGCCATCCACCAGCGGCTGCGCACCGGATCGCTGAGCCGGGCCGCCGTACGCCTCACGGACCTGAGTGTCTTGCGGCTAAATGAACTTACTACGATTGAGATTCTGCCTCCGGAGCAGACATCCGACAAACCCGGTCTCGATATCCGGAGCGGAGCAGCCTACTTCTTCAGCCGGGAGAGGCCGCAGGAACTCGAGATCCACACCCCAGTGGCCACCGGAGCACTCCAGGGAACCGAATTTTATGTTTCTGTAGGCGCCGATGGCCGCACCAGGCTCGCCGTCATGGATGGAAAGGTCGAATTGAGCAATGCCTTTGGCCATGTGCTCGTCGGCAGTGGCGAGGAGGGAGACGTCCTGCCCGGGCGCGCCCCCACCAAGACGGCCATGATCGAAGCTACGAATATCATCCAATGGTGCCTTTACTACCCCGGGGTGATCGATACGGCCGAATTGCAATTCCCCGCCGGGGAACAGCCGGCCCTCGCACCCTCCCTGGACGCCTACCGGCAGGGCGATCTGCTCGCCGCCCTCAAACTCTATCCCTCCGGCGGCGCTCTCTCTTCCGTAGCCGGCAAGACCTATCGCGCTGCGCTCCTACTCTCGGTGGGTCAGGTGGACCAATCCGTTGCAACTCTTGCCGGCATCCCGCGCGGGGCGCCCGGGCGCCAGGCGCTCGAGAATGTCATTGCGGCCGTCAAGTTCCAGCAATACGCGCCCGCCCATGTCCCGGAATCCGCAAGCGAGTTGATCGCCCAATCCTACTACCAGCAATCCCGCGGTGACCTCGTGGGAGCATTGAAGTCCGCACAGGCGGCGACGGAACGCGATCCGCAATTCGGTTTCGCATGGGCCCGGGTCGCGGAGCTGGAATTCGGCTTTGGTCGCATCCACCAGGCGCAATTGGCGCTCGAGACCGGCTTGCGATTATCTCCGCGCAACGCCCAGGCCGCCGCGCTGCAGGGCTTTCTGTTTAGCGCGAACAACGACATCGCAAAGGCGCGCGCAGCATTCGATGGCGCGATCGCGCTCGATGGCGCCCTGGGCAATGCCTGGCTGGGACGGGGCTTGTGCGACATCCGGCAGGGCCAGGAGGCCGACGGGCGCGAAAAGATGCAAATTGCCGCGACGCTGGAGCCGAATCGCTCCATCCTGCGCAGCTATCTGGGGAAAGCCTTCGGCAACGCCGGCAACGACCAGAAGGCCCGGCTCGAATTTTCGCGCGCCGAGGCCATTGATCCCAACGACCCGACCCCATGGCTCTACTCCGCCCTGGAAAACAAAATGGAAAACCGGATCAATCAGGCCGTCGCCGATATCGAGCATTCGCTTGAGCTCAACGACAACCGCCGCGTCTACCGCTCACAGTTCCTCCTGGATCAGGACCGCGCAGTGCGCAGCGCGAATCTCGCTGCCATCTATCAGGCCGATGGGATGGACGAAGTTGCAGTACGGGAAGCCTCCCTGGCTGTTGAAGACGATTACGCCAATCCCTCGGCGCATCTCTTCCTGGCCAATAGTTACAACGACCTGCGCGATCCGACTCGCATTCTGCTCAAGTACGAAACGCCCTGGTACAACGAGCTGCTTCTCGCTTTCATGCTTTCACCGGTTGGCGGCGGCCCGCTCTCCCAGTATGTCTCAGAGCAGGAATACTCCAAGTTATTCGAGTCCAATCGGGTCGGTTTGAGCACCTCTACGGATTACCTGAGCAGCGGCATGCTCAATGAGATCGCGTCGCAATATGGCACCGTCGATAACTTCAGTTACTCGCTGGACACCCAGTACCTCTATGAGCGCGGCATCAGGCCTAACGATCAGCTCTCCCTCTCGGAAAGCTCCGCGCAATTCAAATTGCAACTCGGTCCCGACGATACCCTCCTGGGCCGTGTCGAGTTCGTGGATAACAGGAGCGGCGACGACCTCCAGCACTATTACAATCAGCAGCTCACGCCCGGTCAGGACACATTTTACCCGGACCTCCATTTCACCGAAACCCAGGCCCCGGGTGTCGCCCTGCTGGGATGGCATCACGAATGGGCGCCCGGCGTTCATACCCTGCTGCTCCTTGGCAGACTGGAGGATCACATCGGCACGAACCAGACAAGAGACGATGCGGTCTTCGTTTCTCCCGCCGATACCATGTTTCCCTTCGGCGGCGGCCTAAACCCCGGCTTGTCTTCCTACCCGTTTGCCCTGAGATACGAATCCGATTTCACCATCTATACCGCCGAGTTACAGCAAATCTTCGAGGGACCCGGCAACACCTTTCTCGCCGGCGCCCGCTATCAAGCCGGTGAGTTCAACACCTCCGATGTGCTCGACTCCGATCTACCCTTATTCGGAGTCCCCACTCCGGCGGCGAATCAGGACTTCGCCCAGCCATTCGAGCGGATGACCATCTACGCCTATGATTTCCTCCAGCCGGCCCGATGGCTCTCCTTCACGCTCGGAGGCACTTATGATTATATGAAGTATCCGGAGGATTACCGGGCGGTTCCAATCACCGATAGCGATACCTCTATCTATAAATTCTCGCCGAAAGCCGGAGTGACATTGACCCCATTCCTCGGCACGCTCATTCGCGGAGCATATACCCGTTCCCTTGGCGGGACCAGTTTCGATGAAAGTGTCCTATTGGAACCAACGGTAATCGAGGGCTTTCCCCAAGTCTACCGCTCCTTGATTCCCGAGGATTTTACAGGCGAGCTCGCCGCCCCGCGTTACGAGAATGAGGGCATTTCGTTCCAGCAAAAACTCGGCAGCAAAACGTACTTTGGCGTTGACCTGACGAAATCGAGCGAGGAGGTCCGGCAGCAGGAGGGCCTCTTTGAGGCAGATCCGGCATCCGCGACGAGCCTTGCATCCCCATTTGTATCACCCACTTCTACTTACGAGCATCTTTCGTTCAGGGAGAGCACCCTGATTGCGAATTTGAACCAGTTAATCGGCAACGACTGGTCGGTCGGCGTCCGCTGGAGGCTCACGAACGCAACCCTCCACGATAACTTCCCGGACCTTCCGCCGCCCGGCATCATTCCCAAATCCGCGTTGCTCGATCAAGGGCAATTGTTTGTCCTCTATAATGATCCAAGCGGATTCTTCGCCCAGGCCCAGGCCGTGTGGACCGGACAGCAAAACCAGGGTTACTATGGCGGCCTGGACAACAACGTCTCCTCCGAGCCCCCGAGCGATTTCTGGCAATTCAACCTTTTCGCCGGCTACCGGTTCCGGAATAACCTCGGCGAGATCAGCCTTGGGCTCCTGGATCTCAATGGCCGCAATTACCGGCTCAATCCACTGAATGACCTTTACACGCCGATTGACTTTTACGACAGCATCGCCACCCAGCGCACCCTTCTGGTTCGGGTCCGATTTAACTTTTAATACTCAGGGCCGAATTTCCAGGTTCAAGGCATCAGCCGGCGGGTGTCAAATGGAGTGGGTGTGGCCGCGGCTGGCGGGGGCGCGGGGGCAAGTGGGTTCGGAAGCGGTTGCCCGGAGCGGGTGGTGAGCTTGCCATCGATGGAAACGACGTCCTGTACCTTGAACAGAGAGCCGTCGTCATGTCGCAGAAAGAGGTTCCAATCCTGCGGGGTAAGCGGGCCGGAGCCGCGGCGGCCGAAGACGACGGTCTGGCCTCCGGTTTCGTCCACAACGCGGTCGCGGTCCAGGCCGCGCGAGATCGCGACGGCCGGGCCTTTGGTTGCGTAAGTGGCGATGAGTCGCGGACTCGGCGGCGGGCTAAATCCGGCCGCGCCCGGGACAGTATCCGGGGAGATCAATTGCAGGACGCGCAGGCCGTTTTTGCCATCGGCCACCAGGGCGTACATGGAGGCCGCGACGGACCCGATCTGGACGGCGCGAGCGTCGTTCAATAGTCCGCCGGCATTGTACATTTCAAAGATCGAGGGATGTTCCGGATTCTCGATTTTCACAATCGCAAGCCCGTCCCGGCCATCGGCCACATAGGCGTAAGTGCGGGCGAGATAGAGGCGGTGGGCGTCGCGTAGGGGCACGGTGGCGCCTTTGATGGGGACTGGATGCACAGGATCGGTGATATCGAGCACCTTCAGGCCATCGTCATCGGTCACGAAGGCATAGCGGAACTGGATGGCGACTGCGCGCGGATGGGCCAGCCAGCCGTCGGTGACCTGGCCGGCGATGCGCGGCTGCATCGGGTTTGATACATCGACGACGATCAGTCCCCTGGGCGTGCAAACATAGAGGCGATGGCCCGCGGCAGCGGCGAATCGCGCGCCGTCAAGGATGCCGCCGGGATTGAAGACGGCGTCCTTGTGGAGGAAGTTATTGTCCGGATTACCATCAACGAGCGTGCCGATATTGACGATGACAAGGCCCTCGTAAAGATCGGTAACATAGACGAAAGCATAGAATGGATCGATGTCCCGCTCCTCATTCACATTTTTCACGCCGTTCTCGTCGAGGTGCAGGCGCAAAGGATCGATCCCGAGCGTGCTGGGCAGCGTGACCGAGGTGGCGAACTTGGTGTGGACATAAGTGCGCTGGCCGAGCGGCGATACCGGCGCGGTGACGACCCGCTCTGAGAAGCCCTTTTGATCCACATTCGCGACGTCGAAGACGCGGAAGCCATCGCGGCCGTTCGCAGTGTAGAGATATTCGCCCCGCAATGTAAGATCCTCGATGTCCGACGCTCCATGGGTATAGGCATCCCTCAGGATGCGGCCGCCGGCAACGTGCTTCTGGTAATCGTCCGGGTAGGCCAGTTCCTGGAGGTGGCTGCCGATGACGGCCTGCGGCTCATCCTGCTCTGTCCATGGCACGGCGGCGAAGCCGCCCTTCCCAGCCCCGACATAGGCGTAGTGGCCGAAGAAATTGACCGTGCCGGTGCCGAAGCCAAGCAACTGCGTCATGATCGCGTTGTTGTCGTTGTCAGAGGAGAGATGGCAATCGGTGCAATTCTTCGTCGTGCCGACTCCGCTGGTCGTGTGTGGAAAGTGCGGATTGAATGCCTGGCCGCTGTACCCCTCGGCCGATACAGTCTGCTGCTGGGAGTAGACCCACTCGCGATTCGCATTCTGCGATCCTACGACAACGGCGCTGGATGACCGGATGACCGCGAGGCGGTGATCCTTCACCGTGCTGTCGTGCCCGAGCATGAAGACATCGTCGCGTACCACCTGCGGGTTGTAAGTGGTGAAGTTACGATCGGTAACTCCTTCAAATTTATTCAACGGGACGCGCTGGTTGGCCTTCATCGGCAAATGACACCCGAAACAACTCGTGGCCCACGAGGTATGACAGACGACGCAATCCATCTTGCTGTTCTCATGCGCGAGTTGCATCCGACGCGTTTCGGCATTCGCCGGAACAAGGCCCCAGGTTGTCCCGTCGCGCTGGAGGGTCTTGGCGTAGCGCGCCTTCGCGTTGTAATGCGGCGAGTTCGGATCGATGACGTCAATGGTCTGCGGGATTTCCCATTGTTGATCGGATCGCATCGACGAGTATTGGATCAGCTTGTTGCCGATCCACTGGAAGCGCGGGCCCCACGGGGTCACGGATTGCAGAAGGTTTACGGGGCCGGCATTGCCGCTGGTGATGAGGGTGGGACGTTTGTCGATGGTGCCGTGGCAATCGATGCACTCGATGGTGGTCGCTGCGCGCGTCTCTCCGTAAAGGTTGCCGTTCCCATGCTCATCCTGGGAGAAATGGCAATCGACGCATTGCATGCCGTCTGCGAGATGGACATCCTTTAAGTGGACGGCCTTGCAGAATTTCTGCGGGTCATTGTCCGCGATGATCTTGTCGTTGAGATCGAGGAGATTCCCTTCGCGATCCTTCTTGAATACAGCGCGGAAGACCCAGCCGTGGCCGTGGTAATCGGCGAATTGCGTATGATGCAGTTGCGAGTTGAGCTCCGCGACGCGCTGGAGAAAATCCAGGTCGCCCCAGAGCCCGCGTGCCGCGGCGGCTTCGGGATTCTTGCGCGTCGCGAGGACGAGATCCGCATCGGTCACGACCTTCTGGACCTTCGGATACATGAATTCACCGTCGGTTTCCTCATCCCACCATGTGTAACCGAGATAGGGATTCACAAACGCGTTCCCCTGGTGCATGTGGCAATTCATGCACTGGCTGGATGGAATGGAGCGGGTGAATTGGTGGAATACAGGGTGCCCGTGCTCGTTCTTCGGGATGGTGGGATCGGCTGAGAAACTGAGTCCCTGGTTGCCAAATTGACTCCACCAACCGGAGTTGGTGGGGGACCGGTCATTGGCATAGACTACGTGACACGCCGTGCAGCCGCTGGAGCGGTAATCGCCGGGATGGTCGTTCGAGCCCATGAAACCGAGGAGCGGATCGTGCAGCCGGGTCTTTTGCGTCCCGAGGAAGACCGGGTCGGTGCGATTGAGCGTGCCCAGGCCGCGGTCGGAGAGTCGGCGCGCGGGGCGGCCCGGGTCTTCGTCCATGTTCGGCAGGCCCAGGGCGAGCTGCGACTCGCCGCCGCGCTCGAAGATGCGCAGAATATTACCCGGCTCGCTCATGTTAAAGCGGGGGAGCGGCTCGATAAACGGGAGAATGCCGTGCAATCGCGTGTCGTCAGCAGTAACCGGATGTGGCGCCAGGAGTGTCAGCGGCTCGCCGTCCGGGCCGTAGGCCTGGCCGAAGACATAGTTCTTTTTGTAATAGCCCCCGTTGTTATAGAGCGCGGCGCCCCAGAGCATCGCGCCGTGATTCATCATACTGTGGATGACGTTATTGACGATCTCGCCGTGGCACAGGCCGCATGCCTGCTGCGCCACACGCAAATCGCCGGGATTGACGAACCGGATGAACTCGGGCGATTCATGGTTGAGGATGACATTCGCGTTGGGGGGATTCGCAGAGGTCTTCCAGACATCGGGGTTGAGCGGATGGACGTGGGCCTGGTCCATCGTGAGATTGAGCGCCGCATTCCCGCCGTGGCAATCGGTGCAGCCCAGCACCACATTCGGAGAAGAGTGCATCGACTCGATGCCCTGATGGCACTCGAGGCAGCCGGCACTTTTCGCGTCGGCCGCGGCGTGGCTTTGGTCAATCCAATTGGGCGCGGGAAGCGAACTCTTCGTAATGGCCTGATGGGTGAAGGGCGACGTCTCCGGCCCCATTCCGGTATCTGGGGAGCTGGCTTCACGATCGGCGGCGACAATTCCAGCAGCTCCGAGCGAAAGGAGCGCCGCCGCGAGATAGATGGGAAAGTGGCTCCACTTCATCAGCTAGTAAGTGAAGGTGGCCGTCGTAAAGACGTTGTAGAGCATCGCGTCCGTGTGGCCGGGTGTCTCATCACTGGTGAATCCTGGGACTTGGGTGTTATTGGTCTGGTAGATATCCTTGTAACCTTGACCGGGAAAAAAGAAGCCGACGCCGGCGGAGAGGATGATGTTATCCGTGAGCAACGGGCGGAACTTGAAGCCGAGACTGTAATCGAGGCCCAACTGGTTGCTCACCTTGTTGGTTTGGAGTGCGAGCTTGATGGTCTCGGTGGCAGGGATCCAGATGTAATTGAGGTTCGTGAAAAAACGCAGCTTCGGCGTCAGATCGGCATCGGCCCCGATGCCAAGCAGCCCCACGCCGGGGTTGACGAAGTTGGCTTGCCCCTCGAATTTGCTGCTGCGGAGATCCATGACGAGGCTGTCGCGTTCCTTCAAGTCTACCGCGGTTCCCCCAAGATTGAAGCCCTCGTGGGAATACCAACTGAAGGGCCCGCCGGCAAAGGAGGGATTATCGACGATGGAATCGAAGCCGCTCCCGGTGCCGCCTGTAGGGTCGTGATCGCCCGAACCGAAAAATCCAGATAACTTTACCCGCAGCCAGTCAAAGTCATAGGATAACTCCGCGGCAGCCATCTGGGCATTGATGACGACCTTGTGACCCGCGAGGCCGTTCATATCGTCGGTGCCGTAGACCTGGTAGAAGGAGTGGGTCAGATTGAGCCGCCCTATGTGACCATCCCCATTCCAGCCGAGATAATAGGCGTGAACATCGTGCGGGACCGGATCGCCGAGCAGCTCCGGCCGGGTCTGAAAGTCGTTCCGGTCATAGTGTTCCTTGCCGTTATCGAGATCCGTCAGGAAACTCCATTGCGCGGTATATCCATGCGCAAAGAAATCCTGCCGGTAGAGGTTTGCGATGATGACATACTGCTTCCGCTGGTCGAAAGTGTTGAGATCGGAGAAGGTATCTTTCTCCAGCATGTCAAAGACGGCGAGATTGTACTGGAAGCGATTGTCATCCGCATTGCCGAAGAAACGGAGCCCCAGATTGCTATCGGCAAATACGAATCCGCGGAAATCGCTGACAAACGGCTGGATGCCAACGCGGGCCGAGACGAAATCGTAATTGTTGCTAATGTCCGCGAGGTGAATCTCCAGGAAGGCCTCCTGGAGCGCGAAGAATTCCTCGAGGCGCGTCGTATAAGTCTGCGCGGCGAGCGTGGACGACGCCTTTGTAAGATCGGGCCATAAAAAATCGACCGGTGCTCCCGGCGTCAGCGATGCTGCGTTTTCGTAACTGCCGCCCGCGAATACAGGATTGAAGCTGTTGGGATCCGACCCTGCGCCGCCGATCTTCTCGTTGTGCGTACTGCCGCCATCGCCGTAATTTACTCCACGCGGATCGGGACTTACCTGGTTGTTCTCGTTGAAATAGACGTAATTGACATTATAGACGCCCAGTAACTTCAGGTCCCAATCGACAGGCTTGAACGCTGTCTCGCCCTTGAAGATATCGACGCTGAGCGAGGTATCGTTGGAAAAGAGAAACTGCTCGTCCCGGCCGTAGAACTCGGAGCTGGTCGGCTCCGCTGTGCTGACACCGGCGGTAGTGGGAAGTTTGCGAAATTCCGTGAGCGTAAAGTTCTTGAGGGTGATATCCGTGAAAATATCCTGGCCGTAGATCGGGACATCGCCCTTGAGAATGCTCTGCTGGTAGGGGCTGTAAACGCGCGGCGTCTCGTACTCGTACGGGGTCTCAACCGAGGGGTCCTGGTAGCGTTTCCAGCGTCCGAAGTTGATGAGCCAGCGGTTGGTCGTGCTGCGCGTGAACGGTGGGAGACTGGGGGATGGGGGATAGTCCCTGTAATCGTACTGGTGTTCGACCGGAGTGGTCTCCCGGACGTTAAGCCTGGGGAGATGGAGCCCCGGCGGGATGGACGGCGGTTTGTAGGCCGGCAGATACATCGGCTCGTCGTCGAAGAGGGACATCGGCTCCGGGGGCATCAACGTCGGGAGAGGTCCGCCCCCAGGGTCCGGGTTGAAGGCCGGTGCCGGTTGCGGCGGTTGTTCGACGCGGCCGCTCTCCGATCCGCCGTCCCGCGATAGATAGTCGCGCAAGTCCAAAATGCCTTCGCGAAAAAGGTTTCGCGGCTCGGGTGTTGGACTGGCGTTTGCGCTGCCCGTTGCGGCAGTAGCCGAGGCAGAGAAGCATAGGAGCAATCCCATGCCCAATAGTGTCTTCCGTTGGACGGCGAAGGGAGTCATCCGTGCGTTCCGCAGTTGAGAGGAAACGCTATTGGCGGGCCATGAATGACACAAGCTGTTTCGGGTATTTTCGCTTGCGTTCGGGCAGCGCCATCCTTAAGGCTGGCTACCATGAAGGGACTCGCGTTATGGCTGGCGCTTGCCGCGAGTCTCGCGTGCATGCCCGCGCGCGGCGATACCTACCTGACCGCGCAGGATGTCTCGCAGATTATCGCGCAGGCGGCGACACGCGCCTCCCAGGTGGACCAGAATGCGATCATTGCAGTGGTGGACCGCGCTGGGTATGTGCTGGGAGTATGGGACGTGGCGGGGGATCAGAGCCCGAATATCGAATACATCGCCGGCGCCACAGCCCGGGCAGGGACAGCCGCTTTCCTCAGCAGCAACCAGAATGCGTTTACCTCCCGCACGGCCGGTTACATTATCCAGCAGCATTTCCCCCCGTTTGTGCGGGACACGGCGCCGGGCCCGCTCGTGGGCGTCGGCATTTCCAGCGTTTACCTGACCCCGGATTCGCTTGCGACAACCAGCACCAATGCAAAGGGCCATGTGACTGTGATACCGGCTACGACTGGCGGACATTCGGACGTGAATTTCGTCAAGCAAATCCCAATTGGCCCGCCTGGTACCTTCGACCCGAATATCGCTTTCGCTGCGGTCAATCCATTTAGTCCCTCAGCGGTTTACCCGGCGCTGCCGGGCGACCAATCGCCCGGGGTGTTTGGCGCGGGAATTTTTACGGACCCTGCGCATACTGCCGTGGCGCCAGGCCTCGGGGCGGTAGGGACCTCGCTCAATGATGCCCCAGGCGGAGTGCCGCTATATAAAAATGGGGAATTGGTGGGCGGACTCGGCGTCACCGGCGCTGGCAGCCCGATCAATGTCAGTACCGGGTTCGCGATCATCCAGGGTGTGCTCTCCTTTTCCATGGTCAATGGCGCCTCCGAGAAGGCGGGTCTTGGTGCGATTGAGCCCGCCGGGCTTCCCAAGAATCAGCCGTACGCCACCCCCGGGTTCAATCCGGGTCCGGATGCCGATGAGGATGTTGCCCTGGCGGGCCAGACGGGCTACGCACCGGATAGCTCAATCCTCGCGACGAATGATTACATCGGTGGCATCCAGATACCTTATGTGGACACAACTACCTACCTCGGATCCGTGATGCCATTGGGGAGTGTGGGCGCGCAGGTGACCGGATATCCGATCCAGGCGTCGCCACCGCGATTCAACTATCCGGCGGCTGAATTTGGCGGGGTATCCGGGGAACTGCATTTCCCCATTCGCGGCGATCCGACACCGGGCCTCATCGGGCGGACCGCGCGGCTGAGCGCGGACGATGTGGCCGCCATTATCTCGCTGTCGGCGGCCCGTTCGGCAATTACCCGGGCGGCCATTCGTCTGCCTGTCGGCTCACCGGCGGAAGTCTTCATCTCGGTGGTCGGCAATCCGGGCGATACCGGCAAGGCTCCGCCGATCCTGGGGGTGTTCCGTACGGGGGAGGCGACGATGTTCAGTTGGGACGTAGCGATTCAAAAAGCGCGCACCGCGTTCTTCTTTTCCAATAACGACCTCGCGGAATCGTCGCGGACGGTCGGCTTCCTCGCCGAACGATTTTATCCGCCGGGTATTGATGGGAATCAGCCGGGGCCATACTTCGGCATCCAGGAGGCGCTCCTCATCGATGACCTTCTCGGCGGCCTCCACGCCGGCCGGGCAAATCCCTACCTCCCGAATGGGATCACCATTTTCCCGGGAGGATTTCCCCTTTATCGCAATGGGGTGCTGATCGGGGCCATTGGAGTCAGCGGCGATGGGGTGGACCAGGACGACATTATTGCCGCCTCGGGATGCGCAAACTTCCTCGCCCCAAAGGAGATCCAGGCGGATCAGTTTTTGTATCGCGGCGCACGGCTGCCATACGCGAAGTTTCCGCGGAACCCCGGGTTGTAATAAATCAAGACTTGCCCAGCGTGCTGGAGAACGCGGCGAGATCGCGGCAGAAGAGTGCGGCATCGAATCCGTCGCCCCCGTGGAGGTCAGCGAAGAGGACGTTGAGTTTGTCCGCGGCGCCGGGGAAATCCGTCTGCTGATTGTGGAGCTGCACGAGAATGCGGTCCAGGGCCTGCGCGAGGACCTGGGCGCGGCGGAGCCGCCGCTGCGAGTCGGTCAGCCGCGCGATACCTGCTCCATTCGAGGCGAGGTGGCGGAGGAGATCGGTCGCGGAGGTGGTGCTCCATGGGAAGGTGGCGGCGCTGCGGGCGAGCATGTCGGACTCGGCCTCGAGCGAGGCAAGATCCTTTCCGGACATGGAGTCAGCCGGGATGGAAAACTCCGGCGTGCCCTTGAGATCGGCGGCCGTCTCGTGAAGCATCCACCCCAGTGCATCCCAGCGCGCGGCGGTATCCGGCGCCCCCGTGAGCATGTGCCAGGTATCCTCGCGGAAAGCCACAGCCTGCCCGGCCAGCCATGAGTGGAGGCCGATCCATGGGTCGGTCTCGCGCCAGTGCGGCGGCTCGGAGACGGTCTGGCTGTCGAGCTCGAAGAGGAGCGCCGGGTGGCCGGCCTTTGCAACATCCGGAGGGAGATACTCGTGGCAGGCCACGCAGGTATTCGCGCGACCGTAGGCGCCATGGAGATCGGTCATGCCGCTGGCGATCCGCTGGGTCTCGGTGTAATCGGTGCGGGTATGGGAGCGCAGCCAGCCGGACGCGGCGCCGTGGCAGCTCTCGCACGAGACCCCTTCATCCCCGAGGGCTGTTGGCAGCAGCCTGCCGGGAGAGCTCGTTTGAATCTCCGCGAAGGGCGCATGGCAGACCGTGCAACTGGGATTCTCCGGGGCGCCGGCTGGAGTCGCCCCATTGGACGGCATTCCGGCAACGATCCTGGCGGAGCGCGCCGTCAGGAGGATGGCAGACGCGCGGACGTGAAAATCCAACGTGGCCCATGTGTTGCATTGGTCGTAGCCCACGCCACCCCCGTGGCAGCCCGAGGATTGGCAGGTGGCGACACCGGTAAACTTTGGGAGACTTACCAAGGGGTCCGCGGCGCTTGAACTCATGGAGAATGCGAGGAGAACCGCTGCAGCCCGCTGCCAGGTGGAAGGCACGGTTTGTCGCTATACAAACTTGCGGGGGTTGGCAATTTGAATTTGTAGCGGTCGCCAGGAGTCGGCTACGGTTTCGCCCGATGCTCATCAATCGGTCTCATCTGCCATGGGCATTCCTGACCGCATTGGCGACGCTGGTTCTTGCGGCAATATACTTTGAGGTGTTCCGCCCTGGATCGATTCCCAATTACCTGCCGGTCTCCACAACCCTTGGGGCGCGCCCCTTTGGGCATCGTTCCGTAGGCGCCACGCCGATCGGTCTCTGGTACGGGTCGGCAGCTTTCGCGATCTTCATCTTCGCCGCGCTGCTCGGAGCGCGGAAAAAAGTGCGGACTTGGCGGATCGGGCAGGCAGATACATGGATGCGCGCACATATCTGGCTCTCGATCCTGACCGTTCCGCTCGTGCTGTTTCATTGCGGGTTCAGGTCAGGTTCGATGATGACCACCGGGCTGCTGGTCTTGTACAGCATCGTGATGTTGAGCGGATTTTATGGGCTGGCGCTCCAGCAATTCATACCGCGGCAGATGATGAACCGGCTCTCCCAGGAGGTGATTTACGATCAAATCCCATTCCTGCGCGCGAAGCTGGTGGAGCAGGCGTCCGCTCTGCGGCAGCAATTGCAGGCAGGTGATCCGGGCGCCGGCCCCCGGCCGCGCGCATGGAGCGGCGGGCCTCTGCCGCCAATGCTGGAAGACCCGAAGCTCGCCGAGGCGCGGGCGGGGCTGCTGGAGATGCTCAATGAGGAGGTACTGCCATATCTCAAGTCGCGCCCGGGCAGCCGCTGTCGCCTGGGCAAGCGGCAGGCCTCGGATAACTTGTTCAGCATGGTGCGGTCCGGCGCGACGGAGCAATATGAAGGACGCGTGGATGAAATGCGCCTATGGTGCGACCAGCGCAGGCAGATGGATCACCAGGAGGTCATGCATCATTGGTTGCACTACTGGCTGCTGGTCCACGTGCCAACTTCCCTCTTACTGCTCATCTGGACCGCCTGGCATGCCGTAACAGGGTTGTATTATTACTGACTGGGGACTTATCCATGGATGAACGTAAGCAAAGCCAGAAGGAGGTTGGCAGCAAGTACCGGGATAACCTCGGTTACTTCAAGAGAGCCCCGTTTCTTGCGCGGGAGAAGACTTATCTTTGTGTGCTGGCCCTGCTGCTGGGCGTCTATGGCATCGTAATGCTGGAGACCACGCGCCGGGACAAGGTCTATAACCCGGCGCCGCTGTCCGTCTCGCATGCGTCGCTGGAGAGCAATTGCGCGGCGTGCCATACCAATGCGTTGCGCAGCAGCATTGAGGATGGCGCGACGGCAGTGCATGGGTGGAAGGTGGCGGCATTTGGCGGCACGGCGTCGATCAATCACGCCTGTCTCTCCTGCCACCAGGGGATGGAATTGCACCAACCGACAACGCTGACACTGGCCCTCTCGAAATTCCATCGCACGCTCCATGTGGTTGCCGGTACGGATTGTTTCGAGTGCCACCAGGAGCACCTTGGGCGGATCGCATTGCGGCTGCCGGGAGACTCGGCATGCGCCGCCTGCCACGATGACGCGGCGAAGATGGCGAATCTGCTGGCGCTGCCCCTCTCCGGGACCACACCGCGAGTTGCCTTCCACGGGATCACGCCGGACGGGGTGGTCCATTTCATCCCGCCGGAGCGGAAGGGGCCGCTGCCGTTGTTTGCATCCTTCGAGCGTGGGCATCCGCCCTTTGAATATGAGGCGCCGGGCTTGAAGGAGCCGGATGCGTTGAATTTCAGTCATCACCAGCATCTTCACCTCGCGGGCGCGGGGATGAAATTGAGTTGCGTGGATTGTCACAATGCCGGCGCGGATGGTGTCTTCTACGGCCAGGTGACTTATGCTCAGGCGTGCCAGCGCTGCCATGCGCTGCAACTCGATCCAGCGCATCCGGAGATGGTACTGCCGCACGGCGATGTGGCGGGCCTCAAGACTTTCCTGCACAGCCTGGTCTTTCAATATGAGCAGATCGATTCGCGAGCCGACGGTGCGCAAGGGAGGACCGTGAGCGTTGAGCAGGAACGCACTCCGGCCCTGCAGCAGGCCAGCGCGCTCCTGGCACGGGCGAAGGTGATGGACGTGGAAAGCCTGGAGCACGAAATCCTGTTCACGTCCGACCCATACAAGGATCACCCGATTACCGGGCAGCGCCCGTTCTTCCCGGGGTGCGCCTATTGCCATGAGGTGACCGTGGACTCGTCGGGCGGGGACCCCATCGTGACGCGGCCGGAGATGGCGGACCGCTGGCTGGCGCACGGGGCCTTTACCCATGCGCCGCATGTGGGGCTTCCCGTTTTGAAAGATTGCAGTTATTGCCACCGCGCGGACGCGAGCAATAGCGCGACGGACATCATCATGCCGTCGCAGGCCAGTTGCGTGATGTGCCACAACAGCCAGGGAACCGCGGCATCCAATTGCCTTGCGTGCCACAACTTTCATTCGCCCCAGACCGTGGTGAACCTGGTAACCCCGCGCTTGCGCAAAGCAGGCGCCCCGCCGCTCGCGGATTGCCCCGCGATGGATGGCGGGTTAAGTCGTTTCCTTGTATCCAATGCCCATGCAAAGGAGTAACATCATCACGGAATGCCCGCAGCATGAGTAACCCATCCGCCGCCGGGCCCCAATATTATGAAGCAACGCTGCTTCCGGCGCTGCTGGAGATTCAGCGCCGCTACGGCTACCTCGAGGAGGGAGCGCTCAGGAAGCATTCGGAGAGATCGGGTGTGCCACTGCATCGGCTGCAGGCCGTGGGGAGCTTCTTCCCTCACTTCCGGCTTGCCCCGCAGGCAAAGGTCGCCGTGCGTGTCTGCCGCGACATGGCCTGCCACATGGCCGGTTCGGCGGAAGTTATCGAGAAGCTGCGATCGCTGAACCGTCCCGACATAACCATCCAGGGCACTTCGTGTCTCGGCCGGTGCGACCGCGCCCCGGCCGCGTGCGTCTCGCTGACCGGCGTGGAGCAGGAGCAATATTACCTCGGGCGCTCCGCTGAAGAGTTGGTCCGGATGGTCGAAGCCTGCGCGGCAGGCGCGCCTCCGAAGCCGCACCACGATACCGCGCATTGCCCGGCGCCCGTCAAGGCGGACGGCCTGCCGGCCGGTTCGATCATCAATCCCTACGATGACAATCCGGACTACGCCGCGGTCCGAAAGGCCGTAAAACTCCGTGACGCCTCGCTGGATGCGCTGGAGTTTCAACTTGCGATCAAGAACCAGTGGAATCCGACGACGCTCGAATACTTTCGTCGCGCGGCCCTGCGACAGTTGCATGTCGATTTTCCCGTGGAGAAACCGATGCTGGCTGCCGTGCGCAACTGGCAGACCGAAGGCGGCTGGAGCAAAGGCCAGGACAGCGCATGGGCGAAGGAGATGGAGAAAAAAGGCTGGTCGGAGGAACTGCTTGCAGAAATGGAAGTCAAGGGCGCGGAACTGCGCGGGATGGGCGGCGCGGGCATCCCGGCGGCGGGCAAATGGCGCGATGTCCGCAACGCGGTGCGGACGGCGCGGATGCGCTCGCGCGACGACCGGGCCTTCATCGTGGTCAATGGAGATGAGAGCGAGCCCGGGACATTCAAGGATCGCGAACTCCTGCTGCGCACCCCTTACCTGATCGTGGAGGGAGTGATCCTCGCGGGATTGATCACCGACGCGACCGAGGGCTTCATCTTCATCCGGCACGAGTACGAGGAGCAGATCGACGCCTGCCGCGCGGAGATCCGCCGCGCGGAGGATCACGGTTTTTGCGGGGAGAACGCCTTTATACTCGGGCGGCCGTTCCGCGTATCGGTTTTTGTAAGTCCCGGCGGCTATATCTGCGGCGAGCAGAGCGCCTTGATCGAGGCGATGTCCGACCATCGCGGCGAGCCGCGAAACATGCCGCCGAAGCTCGAGACCAATGGACTGCTCGATCTGCCGACGCTGGTCAGCAACGTGGAGACCTTCGCGTGGGCGCCGTTTTTTTGCATCCGCGGAGGCGCGGCTTACGCGCGGGAAGGCGTCAATGGCCACAAGGGCAGGCGCTACTTCTCCATATCCGGCGATGTGGCGCGGCCCGGCGTGTACGAGGTGCCCATGGGGACGACGGTGCGGGAGTTGATCGAGGGCGAGGCGTATTGCCAGGGGATGGCCGGCGGGCGCGCTTTGAAGGCATTTGCGCCGTCGGGGCCGTCGGGCGGCTTCCTGCCGGCGCGGCTGCCGGTGCCGCAGTTCCGGCCGGGGGATGAGCGGGCAAAGGTGTGGGAGGCGCTCGCCGCGCGGCGCGGGATCGATCTCGCGTCGAAGACGGTGGACATTCTGGATATGGAACTGGACCTGGATTTGTTCCGCGCGCTCAGCCCCACTTCCTCGCTGGGAGCGGGCCTGGTGGTCTATGCGGAAGGCCGCGACATGGTGGAGCAGGCGGTAAACGCGACGGAATTCTATCGCAATGAGTCGTGCGGCAAATGTGTCCCATGCCGGCTCGGCTCCCAAAAATATGCCTCGCTCGGAGAGCACCTCCTCAACGGCGCAATCAGCGCGGAGCGCTGGAAGAATGAGCTGGAGCCGTTGCTCGCCGAACTCGACAGGGCGATCACGCTCACCTCCATCTGCGGCCTCGGTGTTTCCGTGCCGGTCCCATTGAGGACTGTGATGACTTTTTTCCGCGAGGACCTTGAGAAGCATTTGTCGCCGGCTGCAAAAGGAGGAAAACTCTAGTTATGCCCTTCGAGATCGGCCAAATCGAAGCGCCACTGGCGCGTGATGACAGCGAAGAGCTCTTCAGCCGCGACATCAACGGGCAACTGGTCCGCCTCGATGCGCCGACCGCGGAGGATTACGAGCGGGTGGTGAACATTCAGATCGATGGGCAACCGATCTCCGTGCGCATGGCGAAACCGCTTACCGACGCGGCCGGCAACATTGTGCTGGATGCGGAGGGCAAATCGACCCCGCGCTTCACCACCATCTACGACGCCGTCGCCCAATTGTACGAGACGGAGCAGGGGGGCGAGGCGCGGATCCCCATCCCGATCCTCTGCCATCAAGCGCATCTCAAGCCGGTTGCCGTCTGCAGGATGTGCGTCGTGCAAATCTACGGCCAGAAGCGCGGCCAGCGCGCCGCCGAGCGGAAACTGTTGCCCGCCTGCCAGCAGCTCGTGAAGGAGGGGATGGAAGTCTTCACCATCAAGGATCCGGGCAGGGACGGCGACCGCGTCCGCAACTCCGTAAAGGTGCTCACAGAGCTGCTGGTGACGGATAACTTGAAGCCGGTGAAGGACCCGAAGCTGGCGAAGCAGCTAAGCCCGCACGATGAACTGGGCCAGCTTGCCAAGCGCCTGGGAGTGGAGAAGCCGCGCTACAACCTCGATGTCCTCTCCAGCCCGCCGCCTTTGCCGCAGCAGCGCGCGGCCAGGGGCGCGCTTGATGAATCGTCGCCGGTCTTTGTCGTCAATCACAGCGCCTGCATCCTGTGCGAGCGCTGCATCCGCGCTTGCAATGACGTGGTCAGCCATCACGTCATCGGCCGCACCGGCAAGGGTAACAACGCCGGCATCAGCTTCGATCTCAACCAGCCGATGGGCGAATCCAGTTGCGTGAAATGCGGCGAATGCATGGTCTCCTGCCCCACCAGCGCGATCACCTTCAAGCCGACGGCGCCGGTGAAGCTTGCGAAAATGGGACGTTCCGGCCGGGTTGTGCCGGTGGAGGAATTACTCAGCGACCCGGTCCTTGCCGGCATTCCGCCAAAGTTCCTTCTCTGGCAGCAGGGGCTGGTCGTCAGGCGGCGATTCCGCAAGGGGCAGGTATTGTTCGAGCAGGGCGAGCCCGGGCATACGGCATTCATCATCCGGAGCGGACGGCTGCGCGCAAAGACGATGCCGTACGGCTCCGGCGGGCCCCGGGACATCCGGGGTGGACCGCTGCGCCGGCTGCTGACCAGGCCGCTGGTGGATGTTTGCTTGACCAGCGAAAATCTCATCGTCGGTGAGATGGCCTGTCTCAGCGGCTCGCCCCGCACCGCCACCTTGCGCGGCGCCAGCTCCGGGGAGGTCTGGGAACTCCGCCGCAACGTTCTCGACCGCCTCATGCGCCTGCCGAGCCACAAGCTCCGGCTGGAGAAGGAATACCGGGAACGCTCGCTGCGCCAGGTGCTCTCCCGCGCCGACGTCTTTCGCGATATCGACGGCAACCAGTTCCAGAAGATCGCGGAGTTCCTCCAGCAGCGGATCAGTTTCATGCAATTCGTACCGGGCCAGCCGCTCTTTCACCAGGGGGACGCGGCGGATGCGCTGTACATCGTGCGGCTGGGACATGTGAAAGCGGGGACGCGGCGGTATGCGGGCGAGACAAAAGTCATTTGGCGCGGCCCGGGGAGCATCATTGGCGAGATCGCGTTGCTGGGCCTGAAACCCTCCGACGCCGGCTCCAGCGTGGAAAAGCTGGACCGCAGGATGCAGGAGGCCATGCAGCAGCCAGGCGCCAATCTCGGTGCAGCGATCCCCGCGGGCAGGCGCACCGCCACCTGCACGGCGCTTGATCACGTGGAGACAGCGCGGCTCGGGCGACTCGATTTTCTCGCGCTGATGCGCGATTTCCCCATTGTCCGCCGCCGGATGATCCACGATGCGCTCAACCGCCTCCTGAGCGACCGGGAGCGCAATCCCATAATCAAGGAATACATCGATCAGGGCTTGTACGAAGGTCAGAGCCTGCTGGTCATGGACCTGGAGCGCTGCACGCGGTGCGACGAGTGCGTAAAGGCCTGCGTTGAGCAGCATGGCTCCGCCTCGCACGGGCTGCCGATCACACGCCTGCTGCGGGATGGGCTCCACTTTGCAAACCTGATGGTGGCGACCGCCTGCCGCTCCTGCACCGACGCCTATTGCATGATCGGGTGTCCGGTCGATTCGATCCATCGCGGCTGGCACGGCCAGATCGTGATCGAGGATCACTGCATCGGCTGCGGCCTGTGTGCCAGCAATTGCCCATACGGCAATATCTTCATGGCGCCCAACGAACGCGGGAAGGCGGTGACCATCACGGCGCCGGAGACCGGGCGCCCCCGGAAGGTGGCGCCGCTCAAGGCCAGCACGTGCGATCTCTGCGACTCAGTGGGACATCTTACCGAGCCCTACCCTCGCTGCGTTGCAGCATGCCCGCACGACGCTGCGCATCGCATGACAGGGAGTGAACTGCTCCGGCTGGTGACGCGAGAGGGCAGGTAAATCATGGCCTTCTTCGGTAGCAGACGATTGATGCCCGCCGGCGTCTCACGCTGGTTGCGGCGCAATCGGGCCGCCGTCATTCTGCTCTTTGCCGCGGCTGCGGTCGGCGTCCTGTGCCTGGCCGCTGTGCAAAGTCTAATCCCTCTCCAGAAGCTGGAGCAGGCGCTCATCGATTTCCGGTTTCGGCTGCGCGGGAATGTCCCCGGCAATCCCAATTGCGTCATCGTCGGCATCAACGCATCCAGCATCGATCCCTCAAATTATGACCCGTCGGATGTGAGCCGCTCGGAGGCCCTGCAGCTCATGCAAGAGCCTTTCCCATGGAATCGCAAGGTTGACGCCATGATCATCGACAAGCTCATGGCCGCGGGCGCCCGGACGGTGGTCTTCGATCTCCTGTTCATTACTCCGCGGGATGGGGACGATGCCCTGGCGGCGGCATTGAAGCGTTACCCGGGTCGCGTGGTGCTCGGATCTGCATTCTTATTGGAAAATCCCGGGAGCATCGACAGGCGCCTGATTTACAAGACTCCTCTGCCCGACATAGTCGCCGGCCTCAAGGAACCGGTCACCGGATGCGTGACGCTTCCAACCGAGTTGGATGGAGTCATCCGCAACACGTGGTACCTGACGTCCGCCATGCAGCAATACGGATATCCCGATCATAACCTCGATATCGCGTCGATGGCCGGCCTCGCGGCGCGGGAATTCGATCCCCGCGTCACCCTGCCGCAAGGGACGCATCCCATCAACTTCCAGGGCAAGGCGACGACTTATGTTGACATGCCCGTCGAGGAGTTATTCATGGATCGTATCTTCAATGGCCCGAAGTATCAGGGTGGCAACTTATTCAAGGATAAGTTGGTATTTGTCGGGCCGGTGGCGGATTACTTCCAGGATTGGCATCTTACTCCGTACGGCAGCATGCCCGGCGTGGAGATCCACGCGCAGATTGCGGGCAGCCTGCTCGACGGCGATACACTCAAAGACGTGCCAGGCTGGATGGAGCTGGCGCTTTGCATCCCGATGGCCCTGCTTGCGGCGTGGGCGGGCATCCGGTTGACCCATGCCCTGGCGCTCAGCGGTGTACTGGCGGCGGCTCTTGTGGCCTTTGTGGGCATTGCGCAACTCGCGTTTGTCGAAGGGCGCATGCTCATCCCAATGGAGGCGCCGCTCGTTGGGTTTGCGATGACCGGCTTGTTCGCATTGGTATTCAATTTCCTCATCGAGCAACTGGAGCGCGCGCGGATTCGTTCCGTCCTGGACACTTATGTCTCAAGCAGCGTCGCCGCGATGGTCCTCAGGCAGAGTGACGAATTCGAGCAGGCCCTTCGCGGCCAACGGCGCTCCGTGACCGTCCTCTTCTCGGATATCCGCGGATTCACCACGATGACTGAGAGCGCCGTGCCGGAGAATCTCATCGAGCAATTGAACGAGTACTTTTACCGGATGGTCGAGGCCGTCCTCGCCGCGGAAGGTACGCTCCAGCAATTCGTCGGCGATGCGATCATGGCCGTCTGGGGCAACACCTATCACCTCGAGCCCGCACTCGGCGCGCGCCATGCCGTGCGGACCGCGCTGGTCATGCGGACCGCTCTCGCGGAGCTGAATGCAACCTGGGCCGCGAATCCGCTCCGGCGGCAGTTGAACATCGGCATCGGCATCAATCATGGCGAGGTCATCGTCGGCTCGCTCGGCCATCCGAAGCGGATGGAATACGCGACCATTGGCGATGGCATCAATACCGCCGCCCGGCTGGAAACCGCCACGAAACAATTCGGCTGCACCGTCCTCATCGGCGAAGCCGTCGAGAACCTCACGCGGCAGTGGTTTCTCTACCGCAAGGTCGGCTCCGTCCAGTTCAAGGGGAAACTCAATGTCATCGAAGTCTTCACGCCGTTGGGCGAGACGGGAACGGCTTCCCCGCCGTGGCTCGAGCGATACCACGCGGCGATCGCCCTCTATCGGCAGCGTTCCTTCACCGAGGCATTGGCAGGATTCGAGGCAGTCGCCATCGAGATCGGCGGCAATGACCGCCTTTGCGAAATGTACATCGATCAATGCCGTGCATTCATGGTTAATCCACCACCGCCCGACTGGGACGGTGCGTGGACGTTGACGGAAAAGTAAGTCAGTCCGCAGGGCGTAAAGGCTTGACCCATCTGTTTGGCTCCCGCACCCTGAGTGAAATCTCTTTTCATGCGTGGCCCGGTGTTCCTTCACAAGCGCATTTGCCAGTCCGTCGGTGCCCTGTTGGCATTTACCCTTCTCTATCAGAGCCTCGGCGCCCCCATCGATCACGCCACCATCACGGAGGTGGTGAACGATGTGAAGATCCTCGATCCGCAATCGTTGCAAGGTTCACCCGCGAAAACCAGCGCGCTTTTCAAGACACCGGAGATCATGCAGACCGGCGCCGAGTCGCGTTCCGAGATGGTCGCGGAGGATCAGACCATCACCCGCGTCGGGGCGGACACCCTCTTCTCGTTCGAGCCGAAGGAGAGAACCATCAACCTCCGCCAGGGAAGCATCCTCTTCCAATCCCCCTCCGGCAAAGGTGGCGGCGTCATCCGCACGGAGTCGGCCACCGCATCGGTCCTGGGCACCACGATCATCGTGGTCGCCACCCGCGATGGCGGATTCAAGATATTGGTCCTCGAAGGCACGGCCCAGGTCACCATGGCGAATGGCTCGCGGCGGATAGTGCATGGCGGGCAATTGGTCGTGATAAAGGCGGGCGCAACGCAGCCTGGCCCCGTGCTGAATTTTCTCTTGAGCGACGAAGTGGCCACCTCGCGGCTGGTCAACGGTTTCCAGCGCCGATTGCCCTCATGGCCGAAAATCCAGAAGACAATTCTCAAGCAGAACCAGGAAATCACCCTCGGCGAATTCAAGGCGCCCACGGTGGTCGTTGGCGGCGTGCCGGATCCCAATATTCGGATTAATCAGATCCAGGGCCTGCACGTCAATGCGACCCCGACACCGCCCCCGCCGGCATCGACGCCAAGGCCCACCCCGCGTCCCACTCCCCGCGGGCGAGTTGGGTAACCATGATCCCCCGCAATAAACCGGACCGATGAACAGATTCCCATGGAAAAACGCAATGCCCGCCTTCGCGGCGCTGGCGCTCTGCTTCCCGGTCTCGCGCGCAGGAGCGCAGGCATTGCCGCAGGTGGAGCAGGCCCAGCAGGTCCAGCGCATCCGCGAGTTGCAGCCCGGCCAGGTTTCGCCGGAGGAGGATCCGTCGCTCTACCCGGGCGAGGAGGAGGATACCGGCCACCAGCTCCTCCTGCAGACCGCGCCTCCAGCCAAATGGAACTGGATCGATGTCAGCCTGGACAGCCAGTACTTTTACACCTCCAACGCCTATCTGACCACCACCCGCAAGACCGCCACTGCCCTGCTCGTCAGCACCATTGACGCGGAGCTGGACGCCCCCCCCGTCAATGTTCCATTCGGGCAGTTATACGGACGCGCCGGGTATCAATACCAATGGTTCAATTACGGCCTCGGCGGCCCCGCAAGCGCCCACGGCCTCGATTTCGACACGGCCACGACCTACCTGGAGGGGGCGTATCAATTGCCGGATAACTGGTTTGTAATCGGCAATCTTTCCTACACGCGGTTCCTGGACAACGGCGGAGGCTTTGATGAGTTTTACAAGGAACTGGTCCCATCCGTGCGCATCCAGAAGACGATTCAACTCAGGTCGAACCTCAGTGCCGCCATCGAGTACATGGGCAATTATCGCTTCACCGATGAGTCGCCGTTTCCAAACCTAAGCCGAGACTCGAATAACCGGACCGATCAATCCGTGGAGCTGGCCGTAACCTGGCAGTTTGCGCAAAGGATGGATGTGCGGCCGTTTTATAGTTTTCAATATTCCCATTACCCCAGTTACCTCGCGGGACAGAGCAGGAACGATTATCTCCATACCCTGGGGATTTACGGCGATTACTATATCAACGCATGGAGTTCGATCCGTATCTTCGTAACCTACGATATTTTCAACTCCGACGCGGCATCCGTGCAGGATTACCGCAAGCTCGACGCCGGCGGCGGCATTTCCGCAACGTTCAAATTTTAAGGGTTTGCAAGGTATGCTTGCAATGCAACCGCAGAGCCGAGTTGAAGGCGCCAGCCATTCAAGCAGCCAGGCTTTCCCGTTACCCCCCTTCCCTACGGACGCCTACACATGACTCCGCAAGGATTTCCTGGCGAAGCAAACGATGGCGGACAGATGCGGACTTTCTTGTCTTACCCCTCAGAATCACACTCAAACCCTGTATTCATGTGGGTTGGAGCGGGTGAGGGGAATCGAACCCCCGTGTCCCGGTGGGTACGTTTTGATGCCGTTTGCTGCTTTCATTTGCCTGAGAAAGCTTGCGGTTGAAGGTTGCTGACATTATACCGACGCATACCCGTATGGCCTTTCTCTACCGACAAAAGAAATCCCCGTTTTGGTGGGTGGAGTTTCGAAACACCGCCGGAAAAACTGTCCGCAAATCGACCAAGCTCCGCGCCGATCTGGCGTCCGAGACGAAGCGAGCGAGACAGCTTTGCGCGGAGATGAAGAAGCGCGAAGGTGAACGCGCCGACAGCTACCCGGAATTGTGGGACACGTGGGTTCCCAAATTCATGAAGCAGCGGTACGAGGCGTCGCCCAAGACATACCGGCGCTACCTCAATAGCTGGCGCAATATCTCCGCCTTTTTCACGAAGCACCGCATTCTCACGCCCCGGCAACTCACCCGCCAGCAGGTCCGGGAGTTCATCGAGTGGCGCCAGCGCGGGGACAAGGAGTGTGCCGTCTTCAAGTCCTGCCTCAATACCGCCCTGCACGAAATCAAGCTCCTCCGCGTTCTGCTGCATGAAGCGGTTGAGTCTGAATATTGCCTCACGAACGTTTGCAGCCGACTGGGAATCAAGAAGGAGCGCCCGGAAGAAAAGCCGGAGATAACCGACGAAGAGCACCAAAAGATTTGCGATGCGTTGCCCGGCGAGCCCGAGTGGATGCGAATTTCCTACGAGATCGCATGGAACCAAGGATGCCGTTTTAGCGAAACGTGTCTTCCCCTGGACAAAGTGGACTTGAAGCGCAACACGATCAGCTTCCACGCGAAAGGGAACAAAGATTTCACCGCTCCCCTCTCCTCGAAACTTCGGCCTCTTTTCGTCCGTCTCAAAGCAGAGGGCCGGGAGCGGACTTTCGAAATGCCGCAGATGGCGAGCAAGGAGTGGTGGCGTTTCTTCAAGCGCCTCGGCCTGCGGCATCTGTGCTTCCACTGCACGCGCGTCAGCTTCATTACCCGCTGCTACCGTGCCGGCATCCCCGAGCACGCCGTCATGAAGCTCGTGGGCCATGCTTCTACGACTGTGCATAGAGTTTATCCGCGTCTTGCAGTAGAGACCGATCTTCAGGCGCAGATGAACAAGCTTTCCGCGCTTGCCGACGAGCCCACCGCCAAAAATCAGGCAGCCTAGTTTTCCCGTGGAACATTGGGAGGCCCTCCCTCACCATTTCCGTCAATTCCGACCGGCAATACCCCGTGCATTCGGCGAGTTCGCTCAAATTGAGCGCCATGCCGTTTTCCACTTTTTGCCGAACAGGTATTTCACGCAGCCCCATGCTGCGGACACCATCCGATTTACCTTACATTTTGTAAAGTATTATTTCTTCCGCTTCCGCTTGGGATTGTGAACCGGTCCCGCATACCCGCCCTGCTTCAACTGCGTCTTGTCCGTTTCCGCCGCCGCCTTGAGGCCGACGATCACTCTCTCCAAGACACCCCGGCGAGGCCGACCCGCCTTGATGTCCTGCTCTCGGCGCTCCTGGACCTCCGCATAGGAGAGGTAAACCCGCCCCGTAAATTCGTACCGCTTCAGCTTGCCCAGCTCCATCAGCTCGTAAATGCGCTCCCGGCTCACATCCAGCAGGATGGCGGTTTGCTGGACGTTGAGCAGGCCCTTTTGCTCCACCATGACCTCGCTCATCTCCTCCAATTCCCGCCGCAGATCGGCCTTGGAAGCCTTTTGGGTGGCAGTCTGCATGTCTGTCATGGCGAGAGAAGTTGCGGGCACTGCAGTCCCCTTTACCGCGCGAGAAGTATTCTGTCAACACTTGACTGCAACGAATGCGGGCGGTATGGATAGCGCTATCCGAGACCACCGGATGAAATCTGCAATCTCCGCAAAAATGAGACGTACAATACCCCTTCTCATCTCCCTTCTTTTCGGTATCGGAGTTGGCTGGTATTTCGGTTACACGCGTCCCAGCGCAATCTATCGGCGGGAATTGCAGCAAGAGTTTCAGCAGTACCAAACACTAAGAGATACTGCTCACCTAACAGACGCGGAATTGGCGCAGATCGTATCGGAAACGCCTCAATATTTTGAGGACATGAAACGTGGAGACGCAATGACGACAATGTTTGCGATCGGAACATATAATGCGTTGGAGCAAGGCAATACCGAAGGTGCGAAGAGTAACCTCGTGCAGGTAATCGGAGACTACTACCGCGAACACCATGGGAATGGCGGAGATCCGGCTTTAATGTCAAAGATCGAGGAGTTCGCTCGAAAGTATCCTGCAATTGCTGCCGTCACTTCCCATAAGGATGGATAAGCCGGGATTATTTAGCCTCTCCCTGGCGAGTCATAAAGACGGCGAGTTCTTGGCGGGCGGCGGCCCGCTGTGGACTTCACCCTCTCTTTTTAGCCGATCCGCTTCCAAGCGGTTTTGGGCCAGAATATTCGACCAGGTTGAACCAGCTGCGATCCAGAACAACGCAAATATCGACAGAAGAGGCAATTGCTTTTGCAGTAGTATAGCTTGAGCAATGAATATCCCGAGTCCGGTTCCGGCAATGATTCCAGAGCAGTGTTCCGCTGTGAACCGCGCTTTGAACTTCTGCAACGATTTCAAAAGCATCTCCTGATTTTGTACTTCTATAGTGAAAAAGCAATCATTTTCGCGACCGCACCGAGGCCGCCAGCAAGCTGTCATCCTCACTGCTCGCCGCTCGCGCCATAGCATTCCGACTCTTAGGAAAGACGGATGGCCACTCTCAACCGCCAGAAAGGAAAGAGGGGCGGTTGAAAATGTCCATTAAAGCAGAGGGACGCTTTAACGGCGCTGGCCTTTTGACGGCACGCTGTGCCGACGCTCCCGCGAAATGGCGCGCTCTTAGGTGTGGTTCCGGGTAGGCTGAACCTTCTTAGGTGGGTCTCCGAGCCATCAACCCTTTCTTAGATGGCGGGGCAATGTCTTCGGCGTTTGGAGTGCAGCTGAGTCGCGGGCCAGCGGAACGCAGCCGAACGGAAAAGGGCGAAGTTTTTGCATGGGCGGCTTTCACGCTTCCGGCATGCCGCTATTGCTCTATTCTGGAGTCCATTTATCGTCTTTGAAGATATAAACTTTTCCATCCAAAGTCGCAGTCGGTGTTTTTTCGAACAGGGACTTTAATCGTGAAACTCGTGCCCAATTTCCATTTATAAAGATGCTATATGCTCCGGTATTGCGATCCACGGAGGCATCAAATACACCATCCGAATTTAAATCCCATTTCATTATAATGTCCCCATCGGCTTTGAGCAGGAATAAGGAGAGGACTACACCCCAAGGGGAAGGACGCGCGGAAACCATGGTCCTCGCGTTGATGTTGATGGAAATGGAGCGAACACTGTTCCGACCGGCTTGCATTTCGGTGTCCAGTGTAGAACCCGCATTTCTGAGCGAGTATGTCCTTGTAGCGCCACTGCTACGGTACAGGCTTACGCTATCGTCGCTAAATAGTCTCACCTCGCCCGCCACCGATTGACCCTTGGTGTCCTCGGCGCGTCCAGCTTCAAGACCGGCCATGACCAAAAATATCATCATTGACCGTCCAAACGCACTCTTGCTAAAACTCAATTTTCGCAGACGCGTTGAGGCGTCCCACGTGGAATTCCAGACCTGTGCCGCCACCGTATGCGTAGTGTTGTAATCGGATTTGATAATCATGGATGAAGTTTAGGTGATGCGGCGGCTTCTGGGAAGGTTGTATCGTCGGAGCTTCCGTAGCGATTCAATCCTTCACAGTGAGTCTCTTAGATGAAAGGTCCAGGCTGTTAAACCCGCTCGACATCCTCGCCGAATACGGACTTTACGAGCGCGACTAGCTCAGTTTCAGAGCGCCGCTTCGATTTCCCGCGTCCGCGCGATGGCTCGTTCTTAGGTGGGTCTCCTCCAATTCCCGCCGCAGATCGGCCTTGGAAGCCTTTTTGGTGGCAGTCTGTGGGTCTGTCATGGTGAGAGCGGATGCGGGCATTGCAGCCCCTTTACCGCATGGGAAGTATTCTGTCAACCTGCATCCCGCGCAGGATTTTGCTCATTTTTCTGAACGACGGTCCCTGAAAATCCGGTAAGCTCCCGCGACTATCATGAATATTGCGATGATGCCGGTGGGAAATAACCATGAAAAAATACTGCCCACTGTTGCTACCAAATATGCCAGGACATAAAGGCCAGCGATCAAAAGGACGACGCCACCCCAGCCCAACCTAGTCATTTTGAGTCTTCGCGGTGGCATTTCGGATGCGAGTATGGCTCGCTTTAAGCCAAATTACAACGCTTCCCAAGGGGTCACATACTCGACCGCGACCGCACCGAGGCCGCCAGCAAGCTGTCATCCTCGCTGCTTGCCGCTCGCGCCATAGCATTCCGACCGTAAGGAAAGACGGATGGACACTCTCAACCGCCCGGAAAGGAAAGAGGGGCGGTTGAAAATGTCCATTAAGGCAGAGGGACGCTTTAACGGCGCTAGCCTTTGACGGCACGTTGTGCCGACGCGTCCGCGCTCAGCATCGTTTTTTCCAGTTCCGCGCTACCGATTCGGCAATCCGAAATCGCCGCATTGCGCACTCGGATGGCCTGATTTTCCGCAGTCGGCCACAAGCCGGGAGTTTGCATCCCGCACTCCGCCGCTGTTTTAGGTGGCGGTTCTTCTATGATCACTGTGGCACGGCCAAAGACCTTACGAACCATTGCGACTAAAGCCACGTGCTCCTCTCTGGACCCCGGGCCATTCCATTCCCAGCAGTAGCCCTTGCACCGCTCCGCGCGATGCGCCTCCGTATCCCAAAGGGAACGCCTTCCCCTTCGCTCCGATAAAGGAGCCGTGTAGCCGTCTGATTCATCTTCCATAAATTCTTAGGTGGGCAGTTCTTAGGTAGTGGCTTTCCTCCGAAACACGCCGAGGGGAGGACTCGACCATCCCCACTCGCTTGCAGCCGGGTATTTCCCGTAAAGCTCCCGCGCCGTCGCGGGCTCGTACTTGCTCACGTCCACCACCTGCCCGCCGATCCGCACCAGCAGAGGCACGCCCAGAATGGCTGGCGTGAGCTTCCACGCCCACTTCTCACCGAATTGCTTGAGCAGAGCCTCCATTGATCCGCAGCCCCTGGAGAACGCGAAAAGCTGCAATTTCTTGCGCCAAACCCAATAGCCGGGCGAGTTCCAAGCGAAGCGCGTAGTGCCTGCCTTAGCGCCCGCAGAGCATCCCACCAGCCGGACGCCCTTGTCGCGCTCCTCACGATGGCCCACGTGCTTGTCAATGTAGGTTCCAACGTACTTCGCGATCCCCTCCGCCGTGCTCTTGATGGGAAGCAATTCCGTGCGACCGAATTTATACAATTTCGAGGTTTTCCGCCAGAAGGCCCATTCAGCCTTGAGCCGACGCCCCGCCTCACCATCGCCCGCAGCCAGGGACCATAGCCGCGTCTCATCCCTGAAACGCCGCTCCCTGTGCGCCCTGTACGCATCCCGAGCCAACTCGAAGTTGAACCCGCTGCGAATGTCATCACGAAGCACGACAACAAGGTGGTAATGGATGCGACCGTTCTCCTGCCGCTCGAACACCCTCACGAAATCCAAATACCGGACCTTGAGAACGCCCGCCGTAAGGCTCTTAAAGCGCCTATACGCCTCCGCAGGGTCCGTTACGTGATCCGGGAAGGTAAGGGTGAGGAACCCGAGCCGTTCAAGCCCGTGAATCTTCGCCAATCGGATCAGCGTCCACGCCAACAGCGCAGCAACTCGCCGATGGTGAGCCGTCAGTTGACGCCATTTCGCCAGTGTCCCGGCGGGGGTCTCCGATGGCATTCCTACGCCCACGGCCCCTCCCCTGCGTTGTCATAGATACTATTTAGATGAAGAAGGCGGAGGCCCCCGGTGGCCCCCCCTGACGGGGGGACCACGAGGGCACCCGCCTCGCCAATCCAAGCAGCACACCTAACCGCACGGACAGCCCTTGAGATTTCAAGATTGCCGCCGAGAGCCCGGCAGCCAGGGCACCGGGGAAAGAGACTTTTTGTTGCCCGGCAGCGTTGAAAAACGCATACTCGGGTTATACCGCCCGCTAAATACGAGAGAGAGCGGGTGAGGGGAATCGAACCCCCGTGTCCAGCTTGGGAAGCTGGCGTTCTACCATTGAACTACACCCGCGGTTTTGCTGCCTCGAAGGTCATCGACGATGCCATATGGGCTGCCATTGGGCAAGCACCCTAGACGACTCCGGTGCTATTGCCAAGAGAGGACATCGTTGGAATTTTTAAAAATTCGCGGGTTGGCGGAGGGGCCCTGGATGCGGTCGGCGCCGATGCTGGCGGCTATGACGCCGGTCTGGAGGGCGGGCTGGCCGTTGATGGTGATGTAGTTGACGTCGCTGTAGCGCATCAGCAATGCGCCGGCGGGCTGGACGTAGCCGTCGTATTTGCCGTTGATATCGACGATGTAGGGCAGGCCAAAGGGGTCGTACCATTCGCCGGCCTTGGTGGTGATGCCGTTGGTTTCGCGACCGGTGCCGAGGCCGCTGCGGGGATCGGTGGAGTCCTTGACCAGGGGGATGTCGAGGTACTGGATGTTGCGGTTGTTCAGGGTGATGGGCACCGCGCCGCTGGTGGAGAGGGTGTCGGCGGGGTTGGGGTCGCCGCGCAGGACGTTGACGATCTCCTGGTTGTGGAGGCTGGTGCCGGGGGCGCCGTATTCGATGTCTTTCGAGCCCTGGGCCTCGAGGGCGGGATCGATGGGGTAGACGCCGTACTCGGTGTGGTATGCATTGACGGCGGCTACGAGGGTTCTGATGTCGTTGGCGGCCCTGGCTTTCTGGGCGTTTAGTTTGGCCGGGTTCATCGCCGGGAAAAGGAGCGCCATGAGGATCGCGATGATTGCGATGACGGTGAGGAGCTCAATGAGGGTGAAGCCCGAGCGCGTTCTGGAGGTGCGCATAGAATATTATGGTAACGTCAAAGAGCTCCGCTCGCAAGAGTTGCGTTTTGCGGCGCGGGCGTTGAATTTTAGCCATGACATCGCACCTCGATTCCCCGGCCCGCGAGCGGATGCACACGGCGCGTGATGGGGCGCGGCTGTATGTGCGGTGCGCGGAGGCGGCGGGTGGAAGGGCACGCGCCGGGGTGGTGCTGACACATGGGCTGGGGGAGCATGCGGGGCGGTATGATCATGTGGTGGCGCGGCTGACGGCGGCGGGGTTGCGGGTGTACTCGTGGGATTTGCGAGGGCATGGGCGCTCGGATGGGGCGCGGGGGGATGCACGGGAATATGGGGTGCTGGTGGATGACCTGGCGGAGGTGTGGGAACTGGCGCGGGCGGAGGCGGCCGGAGGGCGGATGTTTTTACATGGGCACAGCACGGGGGCGCAGATTGCGCTGAATTTTGCGGTGCGCCATGCGCCGGCGGCGGCTGGGCTGGTAATTACCTCGCCATGGCTGCGGCTGGCATTCGATCCGCCGGCGTGGAAGGTGGCGCTGGCGGGGGTTGCGGCGGGGGTGTGGCCGTCGTTCAGCCAGGAAACGGAGGTGAGGCCGGACCGGCTGTCGCGGGACATGGATTTCCTCCAGGCGATGCCGGACCCGCACCTGGTGCATCACCGAATCTCGGCGCGGATGTACCGGGGAATTGTGGCCGCCGCGGAGCGGGCGGCGCGGGAGGCGACTGCGCTGGAGTACCCCATGCTGCTGATCCATGGAGCGAATGACCCGGTGACCTCGGTGGAGGCGACGAAGGTTTTCTTCCACGCGCTGCGCAGCCTGGACAAGCGGCTCATCATCGTGCCGGAGGCATTGCACGAGACGCACAATGACCTCTGCCGCGAGGAGGTGCTGAGCTGGATGGTCGAGTGGCTGAACGAGCACCTGCTATAGCAGCGGGGCGGTCTCGAGCTCGCGGGATTGGCGGATCTCGCGCACGATCTTCGCGACCAGCACGCCGATGAGGAGGGCGCCGCCGATGAGGTAGAGCGTGGAGTGATCGCGCATGTGGCGGACGACGGCCTGCTCGTAATCGACGACGGTCTGCGCGCGAGCGTCGACTTCCTGGCGTGCCCGCCTTGCGGCCTCGTTGGCGCGCTTGACGCCGCTATCCACCAAGTGCCCGGCCTCCCTGCGGGTTTTTTCAATGCCGTTGTTGAAGAGGTGTTCGAGCCGATTAAATTCGGGTTTTAGGTTCATGATGGAAATTTCTGGGATGGAATAGGCGGGCGGGACTGGCGCCCCGTATCTGTATATCGGCTGCGGCATGCCCGGTGGTTCTAATTACCAAGGCCGGTGAACCGGGCGGCATATCCAGTGAGCTCCAGGTAGCCGTGGCCGGTGACGGCGGTAGCGCCGGAAGTGCCGCTGGTGTGGATGAGACCCTCCCAGTAGGCGAGCGACGGGAGGGAGAGCTCCTGGTCCGGGATTGGCGTAGTAACCTGCACATCCATTTGAAGTCGTGGTATTTGCACGCGCCAACGAATAGGGTATGCGCCCTGGGTGGCGGGGCTGTGCCACCAATCGAGCGGGGTGAGGATGAAATCGGCGGCCTTGAGATAAACGGGAATGCCGTCGCGCGGGATGAAGGTGCCGCTGGAGGCGGGGTCGGGCTGGCCGTTCTTCAGGCGCATGCGGTAGAGCATCAGCTCGGTGTCATCGGAGAGCTGGAGGGAAAACCAATCCCAGCCAGCCTGATCCGATGCGAGCTGATTGGTGGCCCACTCGTGGTCAAACCATGTCTCGCCCGTTACTGCGACCGGGGCAGCGCCGGGCAGCGCGAGGGTACCGCTGGTGGTCATGCGGGTGTAGGAGTAATAGCACGAGGCGTGGCCCTCGCCGGAGGACTTGACGCTGACCCCGTGCTCGCCCTCGATGACGGGCAGCTTTTGAGGCGTGAGATCGAGATCGAGGCTGATGCCCTCGTGCGCGGCGGCGATGTGCCAGACGCCGGAGGGTTCGATGTTCAGTTTCCAGTCATCGATCCACGCGAGCGGGCCGGGCGAGCCGTTGCCGTTGCCGGCATCGCCATAGGCGCCGCGGGAGATTTTTTGGGCGAAATGGAATTGGGATTTGGCGACGTCGGAGAGGGCAAAATGGGCGAACTTGAAATCCTGAACGACAAAGCGGGAGGCATTCGGCGGACGCACCGGCATGATCCCGTTCCGGAACCATGTGACCTCGTAGCCGAACTCCCGGCCATCCGGCGTGTGCAGTGAGCCGGTGAAATACCACCACTCGATCTTGAAGGGGCGGTGGGCGCCGTGATCGCGCGGGAATTGGTAGGACCAGCCCGGGGTGGCGAACTGCCAGCCGTCGGGGGTGGTGGCGGCGGATGAGGGCAGTGCCGGCAGCAGCGCGAGGAACAGAATAGGACCTACGTGACCTATAGGACCTATTTCCCGGATGAGGCGCTGGATCAGAGTCGAGTTCATTCTTCCCGCAGGGTTGCGGCAATTTTCACGCGGCCGGCCTGCCATGCGGGGCCGAGGGCGGCCAGCATGGCGGCGAGGATGATCCACAACGGGGTAGCGGCCATCATGGGCCATGGCCATTGGAGCTGGATCGTCCAGCCGAAGAAGGCTTTGTTGACGACCCATGTGAGGACCATGGCCAGGCACATGCCGGAGGCGATGCCCAGGGCGCTCGCCACGGCACCGAGCAGGGCGGCCTCGCTGAGGAGCAGTCCCCTCACCTGCCCGCGCGATGCGCCGATGGCGCGCAGGACGCCGATCTCGCGTTCGCGCTCGATGACCAGCGCGGTGAGGGCGAGGAAGATCCCGACGATCGCGACGAGGATCGCGATGATCTTGATGACGCCTGTCACGGCGAAGGTCTGGTCGAAGACCGCGAGGATGCGGCCACGCAGCGCGGCATTGGTGTAAATAATGAGGCCCTGTCCAGACCAGCGGGAGCGGATGCGTGTGGTGGCAGTGGCGACGTCGGCGCCGGGTTTCAGATAGACCGCGGCGGAGTTGACGCCGGCGTCGCGCCACCAGCGATCGAAGACGGGGCGGTCAATCATGATGAGGCCGCGATCGCTGGTGTAATCAAAGTAAACGCCTGCGATTCGCAACGCTGCCATGCCGGAGGGGGTGCGGATTTTCAGGATACTCCCCTCACCCACGCCGTAGCGGTGCGCGAAGCTTTCCGTCACGATGACGACATCCTGGCCGGAGAAGAAATCGCGCATTTTCGCCTGGTTCCCGCCGCCGAGGAATTGCAGGTTGCGGCGGTCGGCGCCGCGGACTGCGCCGATCTCCACCGCGTCGCCGCCATCGGTACGCGCGGAGACTTCGCGATAGGTATCGACGGCGCGCACTGCCGGGTCGGCTTCGAGCGCGGGGATCAGGCCGGGCGGTACGAAAGAGTGGAGCCCGATGACTTCATTGGCCGCCGGCGCGACGTAGAGATCCGCGACGATGCCGCGTCCGATCCATGCATCAACGCTGTTGCGGAAGGAGTAGATCATCACGGATACGCCGATCATCATCGCCACGGCGCACGCGAGGGCGGCGACCGTGATGCCGCTGCGATGGATCGTGCGGCTGAGACTTTCCGCAGCCATGCGGAAGAGCGTCTGGCGGGCCAGCGCCGCCACGCGACCCACCACCGCGGAGACTCCCGGCGCGAAGAAGGCGAACCCCACCAGTACAAAGAAAGACGCGGCGAATGAAAGCCATGCTGCCATTCCGCGTAATGCGCCCACGCAGCAGAGGGCCGCTGCACCGAGCAACGCAACGCCCAGCATCGTCCAGCGGCCGATGTGGCCGCCCTGGAATCGATCCATGCGCGCGCCGTGATCCAGCGCTGCCACCGGGTCGGCTTTCGCGGCGTCATCGGCGGGGATCCACGCACCGGCGAGCACTGAGGCGATCCCGAGGCCTGCCGCGGATGCGAGCGGGAGCGCGCTCCAATCCGGGCGACCGATGCTGATGAGCACATAGAGTGAGGAGACCGTTCGCGCGACCGACGCGTTGAGGCCTTCCGCCAGCACTGCGCCGCCCACGATGCCAGCCGCGATGCCGAGCACGCCGAAGATCAGCGCCTCGCCGAGGAAAAGCGCGCGCACCTCGCCGCGAGTGACGCCGAGCGAGCGCAGGATGCCGACCTCCACCCGGCGCCGGGCGGCCGATGCAAAGATCGTGTTGTAAATGAGGAACGTCCCGACCAGCAACGAGACCAGGCTCATTGCGGTGAGATTGAGTTGGAAAGCGCCGAGCATCTTGTTGATTTGCAGGCTGCGCTGGCGAGGGGCTTCGACTGTGGCGTCGGGCGGGGCCACAGCGGCCAGACGCCGGCGCACGGCCTCCGCCTGCGCGGGATCGTCGAGACGGATTTGCACGGATGAGAGTTTTCCGCGAAGGCCGAATGCCTCCTGGGCCCAGCCGATATCCATCGCGGCGATGGGCACGCCGGACGCGCCGGCGACGGCGTTTTGCATGGGGATGAGGAAGAGAATCGTGAAATCGTGGGGGCGGCTGTCGATCATCAGGGTGAGCTTGTCGCCCGGCTTCAAATGATGGGCGGCGGCGAATTCGTCACTGATGGCGATGCCATTCGGATCGCTGAGCCAGCGATCGAGATCGAACGCCTGGGAGTCGCCGCCGATGTCGAAGGTGCGGAAGGGTTCGTTGGTGAAGACATCGATGCCGAGTACGCGCAGATATTCGCCGGGGTAAGCGGGTAGAGTCGCGAGCTCCTCGATCACCGGGGTTGCGGCGTGGACTCCGGGGGTATGCTGGATCGCGGGGAAGATCGAATCGTCCAGCGAGCCGCGCACCTCGAGCTGGGCCTTGCCGGCGACAAGGTCAACACCGGCTTCGAATGAGCGTGCGGCGCTGCCATTGGCGATACTGATGGCGACGTAGACGGCCACGCCGAGGCCCACGGCGAAAATATTCAGGATCGCCAGCAACCAATGCCGGCGGGCGTGCCGCAGCACGTGCCAACGGAAGAGGAGGAATATTGGGGAACGCATCAGGGAGTTATCCGATCCCGAAAAGGTTCAAAAATATTTTCACCTTAATTTGGCTTAATTTACCTTAATTGCCTGAGGGCGGTTTAAGAAATTCCGTGCCCATCGGCTATGTTCGGGCGAGGGTTCGAGTTCACTTTCACGTGTAAGTTCCGCTTCGGCAGGCTCAGGACTTTCGCCATCGACACGCTGACGCGCAGAATAGACGCCATCGGCTACAGGACCTGGCGTAGCGGAGTGAAATGTGGACAGGTTTTGGAACTGTTTCCGGTGCATATTTCCAGCCTTGCAGAAGACTACTTGCTTCTCCTAATGATTTTTTTCGGTTGTGTGTTCCGCCGATGTGGAGGGGGATTTCTCACGCTGAGTCAAGAAGGGCGGAGGACACATGACTTGTGGAGTGCGGATTGAACGGTTTATCTGGGAAATCGGGAGGGAAAGGGCTTGCGGAACGGCGGGGGGGAGAGAAAATCCGAAAAGCTGCCACGCAGACGGCGGGCGAAATTCATAAGTCCAGCCGACGCCAGAAGGTCTTCCCGTATTCAATTCGATGAACAGCACGAACACCCGATCGGATCTGCATTGGGCCGCTACGGTGATGGCTGTGATTGCGTCAGTGGTTCTCGTGTTCACGGGGCGGGATGCAGGCGCCCAGGCGCAGCCGGGAAGCAATCCGGAGCCGGATCGTGCCGCACTGCTGAAGGTGAAGCCGAACATCGCCGGGCAACGCAACTGGAAGTTCATCGAACCCGATCCGATGAACTTCGCGGACCATACCGGCTATGTCTCGATTTTTGACGGCAAGACGCTTACTGGATGGGATGGGAAGCCGGGGGTGTGGAGCGTGCAGGATGGCGCGATTGTCGGGGTATCCACGAAGGACAAGGATGCGGGCAACACCTTCATCATCTACCGTGGGACCGTGGCGAAGGACTTTGACCTTAAGCTGGAGATCAAGGACGAGTGGGGTGGCGGCAGCGGCGTGCAGTATCGCAGTTCCAGCGGCATGCCGCCAGAGATGCTGGCGGCCAATGGGAAGCCGGCGCCTGATGCGCGGTGGGGAATGATCGGTCCGCAGGCGGATTTTTGGTATCCGGTAAACGATCAGGCCAGGCAATACAGCGGGCAACTCTATTCGCAGCGAACCTCGCGGGGAATCATTGCGTGGCGCGGACAGGTGGTGGAATCGGAGGCGGGCAAAATCCCGCAGCTTGAGGGTGTGATCGGCGATCGCGGGAAACTGGGCGCTTATGTCAAGGACGGGGAGTGGAACCAGTACCTGATCATCGCGCGCGGGGGGGTGATGATGCACATTCTGAACGGTCAACTAATGGCGGTATTGGTGGATGACGACCCGCTCTCGTCAAACAATGTCTCGGGGTTGATCGGGCTTCAGATCGAGAGTTATCCGTGCAAGGTATCGTTTCGGAACATCTGGTTGAGGAAGATTTATTGATGGGTTTGTGGGTAACACCTTACTTCGATTCGGGCCGTTCCAGCACGATTTTGAGCGCGCCGGTAGCGTCCACTCCGACGGGCTCGGCATCATCCATTTCGTCGTCCTTCGATTTCATGGATATCGCAACCAACTAACGCCTTTGAAGGAACGTCCGGTAACCTTGGAATTTTCCAGGAGGTCTTCCCAGAATGCGACGGACGTATCGACAAGTCCGGGCCCCATGCCGTCATAGCACGACAACGCTTTGATCCCCCGGATGTCGGCTGCTTTGCAACTGGCGGTGAGCGTTGCAATGAAGGCGTCTATTTTCTCCTTTGATGGCTGGGAGGCGCCCAGGGTGGGCGATGCCATGAGCAGGGACAGTGGTAACAGCAGAGCGAAGGTCTTCACGAATGAGAGGGTGGTTTTGAGTGATGTTCTCAACCTGGGTTCGCTGTTCAAGCGAATTTGGATAGCTCAATCATGACCAATTCCCTTAGAAGGCGCGGGGGGAGATCCCGACTTCCCGAAACCATGCGCGGATGCGTTTTGCGCCTGAATGGGAAAGGAGAAGGAGATCTTTTGAGCGGCCGTCAATGCAGAGATTCACGCAGCCGAGGTTATTTGCGAATGCGACGATTTGCAGGGTGCCTCCATCCAGCAGCAGGACGCCGACGTCATGGCCGCCAACCATATATTCCATATCCTGGTCGTGGTCGTAGGTGTCCGGATCAGTGATCAACTGGCGCAGCTTCGCAAGTTGCGCGCCGGTTGAGGGGATGCCATTTACGGCTTGAACGAGCTTGGGAAATGCGTCCCGCTTTTGCGCGCCGCTCCACGCCGGGTCCCAAAAATTGCGGATTGGCTTGATCGTCTGAACATTGTCCGGAATGGCAATGGGGACACCCCTGGGGGCGCCCCTGGAAAAAACGAATGCCGCGCCTATTGTGCCTGAAAGGACGATCGGCGCACCGGGCATGGCACTGGCGCTGGACGGGGCGGCAATCAGCGCCGGTGCGGGAAGCAGGCAGATCGATGCGAGGATCGCGATCCACGTCCGGCGGGCTATTGTGCGAAGCATCCTCCCAATCATGCGAGATTTACCGGGTGGCTCAAAATCAGGGGGCGACGCTCGTATGACGCGAATTTCCAGCGGCATCCGCCAGGCGGGCATCGAGGAATATGAACAAGTATTCGTCCACGCCTTCTTCTTTTTCCAACATTCCGAAGGTCTCTCCGTCCTTGAGGGTTGCATTCCCCGTGCATGTCAGGGTGGTGGTGACCAGGCGGCCTTTCGCTGCGTCCTTCCCGTGTACTCCGGCGTCTTCAATCACGGTTTTTCCCGCCGCCGTGGAAATCTCGCGCATATCGACGTGACTTGACCGCGAGAAGGTCGCATGAAGGGTTATCTTTCCATCCACGACAGTGGGCTGGACGTCCAGTGAAATGCTGGGGGCCACGGCGTCCGGTTTCCCGGATGGGTCAGAATTATCCCCGATCACGATCTGAGCATCCCTGCCGCTGTCGACCATGATGCGAGGCCGGGCAATGATATGCGAGCCGTTCATTCCCATAATCTGGTTGAGAGCTGCTTTTGCTTCCTGCCCGGTTTGCTTGAATAGTCTCTCGAAAGATCCCCCTTTGTGATCCGGTCCCGTTAAATGAATCTCCTCAGAGGTGATATCAACTGGCTTATTGGCCGGTACCTCGATCAGGGCGGCATCGATCTGAACGTACGGCTTGCCCGAGGAGCGGCTTGCGAGGGCGGGCGCAGGAATCGTCTCGGCCGCGTGAGTCGCGCCGAGGACCAGTAAAACGGCGATCATCGCAATGGCGACGCCACTCCATGCCGGATGCACCGGCCTGTGGCTGCCGATGGCGCGAATGCGGGAGCGAATGCCTGAACGCTCGAAGATACCGACAAAGGCAAGGCTGAGCCCGAAGCGGGGGGCGATATCCTGCAGCTTTAACAAGGCCTGACCGTAATCGGCGCGACGGTCGAGCGCATCGATGCAGAGGACGCGCGCATCGCATGCAGCCTCGCGGTCCGCCCGGATGCGGCCAAAGGCGAACCAGAGCATTGGATTGAACCAATGCAATGCCTGGAGGACGCAGAGCAGCCAGTTCAAGGGCAGGTCCCATGACTTCAGGTGGGTCAACTCATGGAGCAGGATCAGGCGCGCCTCATCCCGGGTGAAGCCGTCGGGAAAACTCGATGGGAGCAGAAGCACGGGGCGGAATAATCCGGCGACGGCCGGGCTGTCCACGGCGGTGGAAACCAGCACGCGAGGGGAATGCCGGAGGCCCGCCTCTTCCACAGCCCTCTGCACCGCCTCGGCGACCACTGCCAATGTTCTCACACGATTCCGTGCAAGGCGTCGCAATGTCCGCGCGTAGCCAATCCCTCCCGCGACCAAAATACCGGTGGCGCCCAGCGACCATGTCATGAGAAAGAGATCGACCATGCCCACGGCTGCCGAATGCGCGGGCGCCGGGAGCATCTCCCCGCCCGGCGCTTCCGCGAGCGATGTTGCAATTGCCGGGGCGGAAAACGACGTGACTTTTATCGCCAATGGCTGGTGAGCAAAGAGATTCTCCATGCTCCACCGGCTGGCGGGAAGGATTGGCGCCGCCAGGACGAGAAGGACCGGGAGCCAGAGCGCATAGCGCCACCGCGCCGGGAGCCAGCGGCCGGGGGCGGCTCGCAGACAGAGGACGGCCAACGCAAGGAGCGAAGCGCGCACGCTGGAGGAGAGCAGCCAGGAAAAGATCAGGTGAAGGATGTTCATAAGGGGGATTGGGTTTATGGATTGTTTTTGATCGATTGATCGAGGAGGCGCTTCAGCTCCAGAACCTCCGCGCGGGTGAGACGGGCCTTTTGCGCAAAGTGGACGAGCAGCGGCTGGGATGCGCCGCGGAAGATGCGCTGCATGAAGGAGGCGCTCTCCGCCCCGACGCATGCCTCCCGGCTCACGGCCGGCAGGTAGAGGCGCGGGCCGCCGGCGCTCTCGCGGGTCTTGAGCGCTTTCTTCTCAACCAGACGAGTGAGGAGGGTGCGCACGGTATTATCGGCCCAGTTGGTCGATAGGCGAAGCGTCTTGATGATTTCGGCTGAGGTCTGGCCGGGCCGGTCCCAGAGCACTTCCATCACGGCCCATTCGGATTCGGAGATATCGGGTGGTCGCATGGGGGGAGTACACTACAGATGTGGTGCGGTGTCAACTACATTTGTGGTGTGGCATGCGAATTTTTTTGGGGGCTCCTCAGTTTCTGCCTGGCTTCCGGCCTAAAATTCTTCCGCCCCTTCAGGGCGTGGCCGATGGGCGGGCATGTCCGGGGGCTGACGCGCCCCGGCTACTATCGGGCTGGCCCTCCAGGCCAATTTGGACGGCGCGGGCGGAGGGAAATGTTGAAGCGGCGGGAAGACCGACAGGCGAAGTTATTTACAATCCCAACGGCCCCGCATGGGTCAATAATCGACCACTCACCGAGCCATCGCGCGACGATTTGTGAACCGCAGAATGTGCTGACGATATTGGCTGTGCATGGCGTCTTAGTAAGCGGCGTCAACCCCGCATGGGTCGATGATCGACCACTCACCGAGCCATCGCTCGACGATTTGTGAAGCGCAGAATGTGCTGACGATATTGGCTGTGCATGGCGTCATGGCAAGCGGCGTCAACCCCGCATGGGTCGATGATCGACCCCCTCGGCGAGCCATCGCTACAGAATTCGTTACGGACCTTCTGAGGCGGGGATGGTCATGGCGTTGGGGTGGGTGGCGAGCCATTGATCGATCTTGTGGCCGCCGTCGGCGAAGAGCTGGTCGCGGCCGGGGCCGTCGAGATTCTTGAAGGGGATCTCCACGATGAACTCGGATGCGGTTGCGTCGGTGACGGCCATGTTGGGGGCGTAGCCGCCTTCGTCGGGGCCGCCGTAGCCCTCTTTTACGGCAGGGGGGACGAGGGAAAGCTCGGACTCGTGGCGGACGAAGACGAGGACGAGGTTTTGGTGGAAGACCTCGTAAAAATGGACCAGGGCGGAGACGCTCCCCTTGTCGCGAGGGCCGGAGGATTGATCGAAGAACTGGCCCCAGACCATGATGAATCCGATGGGCTTGTGCTCGAGCTGAGCCTCCTGCTTTGCCTGGTCAAGCTGGCTGAGGCTGTAGGCGTTGTTCAGCTCCATGGTCATGTCCGGGCCATTCATGGCGGCCTGGATGGGAGCACTGAAGTGATCGTCGACTTGCGGCGGCGGAGTGGCGGCAGCGGCGACCGGCGGCGGTGGGGTGGGGGTGGGCTGGGGAGCGGTGTTGATGACATCCGCGGTGACGACGGCGCCGGCCTGGACGATGAAGCGGACCCTGGCCTCGATGACTTCGCCGGTTTGCTTGACCACGCGGTAGTGCAGGCTGATGGCGGAGGCGTCGCCGGACGATGCGAAGTCCGCCCAATCGAGGAAGGAAAGGGTGGATCCGGGCGCGGTGTACTTGCGCATGTATGCCTGGACGGCGGCCTGGATGGCGGCGATCTGTGTGGCATTCTCGGGCGTGGGGGCGGGCAGCGGCGCCTCGGGCGGACGGGGAGTGGCGGCGGCGATCGGCATGGGCGGCGGCGTGGCGGCAGGCGTGGCGGTCCTGCTGGAGAAGACGCCATTGCCCGAGGCGGGAACGAGGAAGCGCCTCATGAAATCAAATTGCAATGACCCTAGCGTGACGGCGACGCCGAGGATGAAACCGGCCACGACGAGCAGGTTGAGATGATGTTTTTTGAGGAAATCCTTCATGAAAAATCGTTAATCTTCCCTCGGGCTCGCGCCGCTGGCGGCATCCTGCAGGGCGCGCTGAATCGCGGTGATGTGATCGGAGTCGCGGAGTTTGCGGCCCTCCTCGTCGGTGACGTAGAAGCTGTCGATGGCGGCGCCTTTTTCCGTGGTGATGCGGGAGAGGACGATGTTGACCTTTGTGTCTGCAAAGGCGCGCAGGAGATAATAGAGGAGGCCGAGGCGATCCGGCGTCTGGATATCGACGAGCGTGTAGACCGGGTGGGCGCCGTTATCGATGGAGATGCGGGTGGGGAAATCGAGCTCCTGGGAGAGATGGAAGCCGGGGCGCCTCTTCGCTTTTAGGATGAGAGGATGGAAATCGAAATCCTCCTGGGAGAGGGCCTGCTTGAGCATTTTTTCCACGGCGAGCACATCGCGCTGATCGGTCACGGCCTGGAATTTCGTGTCGCAGACGCGGAAGAAATCGAGGGCCATGCTGTCGCCGCGGGTGAAGATATCGGCGCTCAGGATGTTGAGATGGGCGACGGAGATGGAGCCGGCGATTTTCGTGAGCAAAGCCTGGCGGTCCCATGTGCAAATCCATACCTCGGTGTGCCCCTGCTGCTCGTGCGGGACCCATTTGACCACGGGCACCAGCGCGTTCTCCAGGCCCTTCGCCTCGCGCTCCAGGAAGCCGCGGAAGAGGCGGACGTGGGCGGAGATTTCATCGGCGGGATTCGTCTGGAAATAGTAATCCGGCATGTACTGGAAGTGCGCCTCCACTTCCTCGGAAAAATCCTTGGGCAGCAACGCGGCGACCTGCTTGCGAAGCTCCTCGCGGGCGACGCGGCGCTGACGGAAGAAGGAGGTCTCATCCTCGAGGAACTGCGTGGTGGAGCGGTACAACTGCCAGACGAGCGACTCCTTCCAATCCGACCAATTCTCATCGCCGGTCCCCTGCCCGTCGGCGAGTGTGAGGAGCATGAGGGCGTCGAGATTGGCCTGGGTTTTCACGACGTTGGCGAATTCCTCGATGGTTGTGGGATCGTCCAGGTTGCGGCGCTGCGCGACATCGGAGAGCGTCATGTGATTATCGACCAGGAGGATCAGCGATTTGCGCCGCTCCGAACTGAGCTGAAGCCGGGCGGCGACGCGCTGGGCGTAGATGGCGCTCGCCTCCGCGTGATAGCGCGCGCCGGTGGCCTTGCCGGTATCGTGGAGCAGGAGCGCGAGGTAGAGCGCGTAAGGATCCTCCAGCCGCTGGAAGAGAATGCGGTAATCCTTCATCTTGGGATTGGGGGTATCGATGAGGGAGTCGAGCTTATCGATGCAGACCAGGGTGTGCTCATCCGCGGTGTAGCGGTGAAAGAACTCATGCTGCACGAGGCAGGTCAGGTCGCCGAATTCCGGGATGTATCTCCCGAGGAAATCGACCTGGTGCATCATCCGCAAGACGCGGCCGACCTCGCCCTTGCGCGACATGATCGCCTGGAAGGTCTCCCGCGCGGCGCGCGAGTACTGGAATGTGCGGCCCACCAGCGGCAGCCTGCGGCGGATGAGCTGCTGAAGCTCCGGCGCGAGCCGGAGGTGGCGCTGCTGCGCATGCTGGAAGACGCGCATCATGCGGTAGGGATCCTGGGCGAAAATCTCGCGCGACTCCGCGTAGATCTCGCCGTCCTCCGAGTAAAAGCCGTCGAAGTGCTCGATCGTCTTCCGGCCGCCACCGAAGAAGTGGAGCAGGCCGGAGCGCTTTTCATCGACGGCGCCCTTGCCGAGGCGCTCCGCGAGCATCTCGGTGATGTTATAGATATTGCGCGCGTGCTGGTAATAGTCGCGCATGAAGGCCTCCGTCCGGCGGAGGATGTTCTTCTGCGGGTATTGGAAATTATTGGAAGCCTGTCCCTGGAAGCCGAGGCTGAGGACATCGGTGCCGCGCTTGTTGAGGTAATGCAACTCCGTGCGGACGCGGAGGAGGAAATCATACGCGCGGTCGAGCCGGCGGCGCTCGACATCCGGCAGTAATTTCTTCTGCACCAGCTCGGCGGTGGAGGTGATGCCCTCCTTGAAAAATGAAATCCAGAGGAGGTTCTGGTAATCGCGCATCCCGCCGCAGCCGTTCTTCACATTCGGCTCCTGCATGTAAACGGAGCCGCCCAGCTTCGCATGGCGCTCGTTTTGGTTTTCCACGCGCTGGAGGATGTACTCCTGCTCGTGGCCGTGGACGCAGCGCTTCACGAATTCCGACCGGAAATCCTCAAACAACTCGAGGCTGCCGGCGACGTGGCGGGACTCGAGGAGGGAGGTCTTCGAGAGCATGTCGATATTCGCCTGCTTGACGGCGCCGGCGATGGAGCGGGTGGAGTGGCCGACCTTGAACCCGATATCCCAGAGCATGTAGAGGATCATCTGGATGACCTCATTGAGGCTGGCCGGGACCTCCTTCGACTTCGCGGAGTGGAGGAACATGATATCGACATCGCTGAAGGGATTCAGCTCGTCGCGCCCATAGCCGCCGATGGCGACGAGCGAGAGCTCCCGCAGATCGGTCTCGCCAGCCTTCGCGGCCGCGCCGTCAAACAAATGGCGCAGGACGATATCCACGAGGCTTGCGCGCTGATGGGCGAGCTCCCGGCCGCCGCCGCCGGCGTGATGCTTGAGGCGCAGCCGGTGGTTCTCAATCTTCAGAAAGCGCTTGTAGAGGGCGAGCAACTCCGCGGGGCTCTCCTTCCCCTGCAGCGCAAGCTGGGCCTCGGCATGGGCGAGGACCTTTTCCCTATGCCGGGAAACCGCGTCCACCCTGTTTGCCTGTCCTGCCGCGGCTGTGCGCGGCGCTGCCTGCGTTTTCCTGCTCACTTCAATTCGATCCCATACCGTTTCATCTTGGAGTACAAGGTCGGCCGGTGAATGCCGAGCGCGGCTGCCGCCTTCTTTTTATTCCCGTGGCACTGCGCGAGGGCCTGGAGAATCGTGTCCCGCTCGCGGGCGTCGAGCTTCAGGTCGGCACCGCCGTTACCCGGGTGCGCCGCGGCCTCCTGGAGGATGGCAGGCAGGCGTAATTCGCGGGGGAGATTCTTCGCGGTGATGGAATTTCCATCGCACAGGACGATGCTGTGCTCAACGGCATTCTGCAATTCGCGCACATTGCCCGGCCACGGGTAATCCATCAGGGCCTGGAACGCCTCGGTGGAAAAATGGGGCTCTCCCTTGTTCATCTGCGTGGCGAAGCGGCGGGCGAAGAGCAGTGCGAGCGACGGGATATCCTCCCTGCGCTCCCGCAACGGCGGGATCTCAAGCTGGAAGGTCTTGAGGCGGTAGTAAAGATCCTGCCGCAGGGCGCCGGTGGAGAGGGCCGCGGCCACGGGCCGGTTGGTGGCCGCGATGAGGCGGAAGTCCACCTTGATGATCTTCGTCGCGCCGAGGGGGCGGTACTCCCGCTCCTGCAGGACGCGGAGGAAACGGGTCTGCAAATCGGGCGGCATCTCCGCGACCTCATCCAGGAAGAGGGTGCCACCGGAAGACTCGTGGATCATGCCGGGAAAATCGTTGAGCGCGCCGGTGAAGGCGCCTTTCACATAACCGAAGAGCTCGCTCTCGATCATGTTTTGCGGGAAGGCGGCGCAGTTGAGCTTCACGAGCGGACCGTCGGCGCGTTTGCTGAGGCGGTGGAGTTGATTGGCGACGACCTCCTTGCCGACGCCGCTCTCGCCGGTGATGAGGACATTGGCATCGCTCGGGGCGACGCGGCTGACGAGCTCATTGATCTCCCGCATGCGCCGGCTGGTGAAGACCGGCGCGAGTTGCTGCTGGGCCTCCTCGAGTTTCCGCGAGAGTTCCGCGGTGCGGGCGATCAGTTTCTCGCGATCCTTGACCAGCTCCTGCTGCTCGAGGGCGCGCTTGATGACATTGAGGAGCTCCTCCGGGGCGTAGGGCTTTGAGATGAAATGGAAGGCGCCGAGCTTGATGGACTCGATGGCGTTGCTGAGGGAATCCTGGGCGGTAATGATGATGACGATGACATCCGGGTGGCGCTGCTTGATGGTGCCAAGGGTCTCGAGGCCGGGGGCGTCCGGCAGGCCAAGGTCCAGGAGGACGAGATCGGGCTCGGCTTTGCCGATCAATGCGAGGCCGGCGCTGGCGGTGCCTGCCAGGTTCACGGTATAGCCATTCCGTTTGAGCAGCGCCTCCAGCGTCAGGAGGACAGGCCGCTCATCGTCGATGACTACGATCTTGCTCATTATTACGAGACGGGCGCGCCCTTGCCCTTGATGGGCAGGCTAAGACGAACTCTTAGTTCGCCCGTCTTCGCATCGTAGCCCGGATCCAGCTCGCCGCCAAGTGTATCCAGCAAGCGCCTTACGTAAAATAACCCGAGGCCATAGCCGCCGCGCCGGCCGGAAACCAGCGGGGTGCGTCCCCATTGATCCGCGCCGACGACCGGTTGCGCCTTTGACTGCCGCACCTCAAAGACGATGCGCTCCCGTTCATTCCACGTGGTGAAATGGATGGCCTGGTCGCCCTCTCGAAAGAAGATGGCATTGCGGATCAACTCCTCCAGGGCAGCCAGGAGGAGGTTGTAATCCATCTCCATCTCCTCGTCGCCGACCTTGACCTCCCAGACAATGCGCTTGGCCTGGTTGTCGAACTCCTCCTCCACTGCCTCCTTGAGTCCCTGAAGGAATTCCTGCACTGGATACATCATCATCACGGGGCGCAATTCGCCAAAGCGGCCGGAGAGCTCCTGCATATCGCCGGTGACATGGCAGACCATGCGGCGAAGCTTGACGAGCTCCTCGCCGACCTCCCCGGCGCCGGCGATCTCCGCGATAAACGCGGCTTGCAAGTCTATGGCGTTGAGGCCATTGCGCACGTCATGCGTTATCTGCCGGACAAAATTTACCACGCGCGGCAGCGGGATGGCTGTCGCGGAGTCCACGGGAATCGGAAGTTCACTCATGGAACACTATCGCAAGTGGAACGTCTCCTGGCCGGGCGAGGCGGCCTCGGAACGCACGATTGCGGAAGTATTCGCCGCCATGTGATTGAGGACATGGTAGACGTCCTCGGGGTCGGACTCGGTCGCGGCGGCCAGTTCCGCGGGGGTTTGCGGGGTTCCCTTTGCGGATTGCAGCGCGGCCGTCACCTTGCCTTGAAGCGCGAGGATGCGGGCGGCGGCCTTCTTGCCGGCCTCGACGCCGGGCTGATGGTAGGCATTCACATTGACCAGCGATCCGTAGAAGCCGACGGCCCGCTCGTACAAGGCGATGAGGGCGCCGACGATGAAGGCATCCACACGCGGGACCGAGACGGTGATCGAGTCGCGCCCATTCTCATAGAGCGCAGCCCTCGTCCCGCGGAGGAAGCCCTGGAGGTAATCGCCGCTGGTAACGCCCGGCTCGACCTCGAACGGGGGGGTGCCGCGGTCCTTGCGGACCTCGACGAAAGTGGCGAAGAAATTCGGCACGCCCTCGCGCAATTGCTGCACGTAGGCGTGCTGGTCGGTGGAGCCTTTGTTCCCATAAACGGCGATGCCCTGGTGGACGATGTTGCCCGCGAGGTCCTTCTCCTTGCCGAGCGACTCCATGACGAGCTGCTGGAGGTATTTTGAGAAGAGGACCAGGCGGTCTTTGTAAGGCAGGATGACCATGTCCTTCTTCCCGCGGCCGTCGCCGGCAAAGTACCACATGAGCGCGAGGAGCATCGCCTGGTTTTCCATCAGCTTCGGCTCGCGGGTCTTCGCATCCATCGCGGCGGCGCCGGCGAGGAATTTGTCGGTGTCCAGTCCCTGCAGGGCCATCGGCACCAGGCCGACCGCGCTCATCACGGAGGTCCGGCCGCCGACCCAGTCCCACATTGGGAACCGGCGCAGCCAGCCGCCCTTCTCCGCCACCTTGTCGAGCTCGCTCCCCGCGCCGGTGACGGCGATGGCGTGCTTTGCGAAACTGAGGCCCTGGGCCTCATATTTGGCCTGCGCCTCGAGCATGCCGTTGCGGGTCTCCTTGGTGCCGCCGGATTTTGAAATGACGACGGTCAGAGTGGTGGCGAGGTGCTTGATCACGTCGAAGGTCTTGTCGAAGCCGTCGGGGTCGGTGTTATCCAGGAAATGAACTTCCATCGCATCCGCCGCCGTGCCGAGCGCCTGCGAGATGAATTGCGGGCCGAGGGCTGAGCCGCCGATGCCGATGAGGAGCACGTCGGTGAATTTTACGCTGCCCGCGGTGACCTTGCCGCCATGGATATCGGCGGCGAATTTCCGGATATCCTCGCGGGTCGTATCAATTTCGTCCCGCAACTCCGCCGTGGGGGCGAGCGCGGGATTTCGCAGCCAATAATGGCCGACCATCCGGTTCTCGTCGGGGTTGGCAATGGCGCCGGCCTCCAGCTCATGCATCCTGGAGAAGGCTTCCTCGACCCTGGGGGTCATTGCCGTGAAGAAGTCTTCGCCGAATCGCATCCTGCTGATGTCCAGCCAGATGCCCAGATCGTTATAGCGCACGAGATGCGCCTGGTACCGCTCCCAAAGTGACTGTGCTGACATGGCGCCAATCCCACAGAAAACTGGGGGAAAAAGGAATGCTAAAATTGCAGGCGAAGCGTCTCCACTATCTTGCGCGCAATGGCCCTCCGGCGCACGGGACCGACAATACCCCGCATTTCACGAAACTCAGCCTTTGGCAGAAGATAAATCACATCGCATCGCACGGCTGTTTTCCAGTCGAGCCCATCCTCTCCATTGAGGATGACTTCGTGCGTCTTCGGCTCCCGATTCAGCTTTGCGGACGTGCAGATCAGGGCGTTCACGAGTTCATAATCAGAATTCAAGCATCTCTCGTCACTGGAAACGATAACCGCTGGATGCGGCTGTTCATCCTTGAACGGATACAACCGGATTTCCCACTGCCTCACTTTTCGAGCCGTTGCACCGACTGGCTCTCCAGTTTGTTCGCTTCCATTGCGTCATCCTTGTCATAACAATCGTCAAAATATCCCGGTGGGCGCAACGGAATAGGTTCGGGAATTTCAAGCTCCTTGAGCACCAGTAACTTGGATTTTCTGATGATGATAATCTGCTCGCCCTGGATGGCCCGGTCGGCGATTTCCCCAAGTCGCTGTTTGGCTTCACTGATGGAGAGGGTTGTGGTCATGAGGCAACATTGGACTATATCGGGACTAAATTCAATCCAATTACAGACTGCTTCAATCACTTGAATCCGGACCTCGGGGCGCTGTATTTGACGCCGCTGCTGACGCCCTGAGATTTTCTTTGCTACAAATGTAGTTGACGCTGCGCTACGCTTGTAGCAAAGTCGCGGCATGAAGCGTATTCCCCGTATCTCGGAGTCGGAGTGGGAGGTGCTTTCCGTTCTCTGGGATCATCCGGCACTCACGGCCAACGAGGTCTTCGACAAGCTCTCGGGCCGGGAGTGGAAGTTCAGCACCGTGCGCACCTTTCTGGCGCGCCTTGAAAAGAAGGGCGCGGTCGGCGCGCGCGACAATCCATCCGCGAAAACCTACTCGGCGCTCCTGAGCCGCGAGGAATGTGTGCGCGAGGCGAGCCAGTCATTTCTCGACCGGGTGTTTGACGGCGCAACGGCATCGCTGCTGGTGCACTTTGCGCGAAGCCGGCGGCTGAGCGCGCGCGAGCTGGACGAGCTGGAAGCGATCCTGAAGCAAAAACGGAAAGGAGAATGATCATGCCCCCCGGAACGATCTTTCCCTGGCTTGCGGCTGTGCTCGAAGCCTCGTGGCAGGGCTCGGTGGTCATCCTGCTGATCCTCGCGGTCCGTCCGTTGCTGGGGCCGCGGGTGCCTGCGCAGTGGCGGGCGCTGCTCTGGATGCTCGCACTGGCGCGGCTGCTGATCCCGGCGGCGCTGCTTCCGCACAGCCCGGCGAGTTTCCAAAATATCCCCACAGTCGAACGGCCCATTGAGCAGGCGCAGGCGTCGATGCAGATCGAGTACACGAACCTTCCCGTGGCCATGGCGCCGAAGCACGAGCAGCAGGAGGATGCCGCGCAGTCTCAGCCGGAGTCCATGCCGATTCCGGCTGCGGAGCCAGTCGCGGTGACGCCCCGAACGGTGCCGTGGTGGAAGATCGCGGCGATGGCTTGGCTCGTTGGAGCCGGTCTGCTTGCGGCTTGGTTTGTGGGGGCGACGGTTCGATTGCATACCCGGTTGCGCCGCGACGAAGGCACTGTGAGCGCGGCAGTTCTCCGGGTATGGGAAACGTGCTGCGGGCGATTTGAGGTGCGCCGGCCGCCGCGGCTGCGGGCGGTCGGGTGGATTGATTCGCCGGCGCTGGTGGGAGTCGTCCGGCCGGTGCTGCTCATCCCTCACAATGCAGAGGGAGTATTTTCGGATGAAGATTGGGAGCATATCTTCATGCATGAGCTGGCGCATCTGCGCCGGCGCGATCACTGGTGGCAGGCTGTGCAGCTTGTGGCGCTGTGCGCGCATTGGTTCAATCCGTTGGTCTGGATCGGGTTCCGCTTCCTGCGGGCGGACCGGGAATTGGCAACGGATGAACTGGCGCTGCGGAAGATGGAAGGCGATCGCGCCGCAGCCTACGGCGGGACGCTGGTGAAGGTGCTCTCCGAGCGATCCATCGGTTTCCTGCAACCGGGGATGATCGGGATCATGGAGGATGCGGCGCAATTGAAGCAGCGGCTCCGGCGCATTATTACGTTCGGGCCCCGGCATGTCCTCGGCTCGGCAATGGGGCGCGTGGTATTCGTCTTGTTCGCCGCGACAGTCCTGGGCACGCAACTCGACCAGAGCGATCTCTCGGCTTACGACGGCCTGACGCGGGTGCAGATTCTCTTTACGGCAACTGCAACGGACGACCTGCCGGCGGTGCGCAAGGTGCTCGATGACGGCGTCGCCATCGACGCCACCAGTGGCAGGCCTAATGATGACAAGACCGCGCTGGTTGTGGCGGCGGGGGCGGATCAGATGGATATCGTCCGGCTGCTGGTGGAACGGGGCGCGCAGATTAATCCGCAAAAGACCGGGGCATCGCCCGCGGTGATTGCCGCGCTGCAAAATGCGGAGCTCTATTGCGCCGATTACCTTGTCTCAAAGGGGGCTATCGACGATCCGCTGATGGAAGCCGCGGCGCATGGCGACAAGGCGCGGATCGACAAGGCATTGGCGGGCGGGCTGAAGGATTTTAACACGCTGCGCACGCTGTGCGAAATCGCCGCGGTCAACGGGCAACTGGACATCTTCTTCGAGCTTTACGACGCCATCCAGGCGTTGCCGGATCATACGAACTGGATCATCAGCGACAGCGTCGCGGTCAAGGCGATCGCGCATGGGCAGCGCTACGTGGTAACGGAGATGATCAGCCGCGGCCAGACGCTGAACAAGGAGGGCTGGACCCGGCTTGCCGCCGCGGCGTCGAAAAGCCCCGGCATGCGGGAATGGCTCAACGCAAATGGATTCAAGGTGAGCGAGTACACAGACGGCGAGCGGCTGATCGACGCCGCGGAAGAAGATAATCTTCCCGGAATCCGCGCGCTTGTGAAGAAGGGGGTCGATGTCAACTACGTCGGAACCGGCGAGGATGCCTGGACACCGCTGACGCGGGCCTGCGACCGGGGGAATCTGCCCGCGGTGAAGCTGCTGCTGGCGCTTGGAGCCAATCCGAATCTCGGCAGGCCGCCGGCGTCCGGACACTTTTATCCCATCTGCCTTGCGAGAACACCGGAGATGGCGGATGCGCTGGTGGCCGCCGGGGCGAAAGTCACGGTTGAGCCGTACTACCAGGAGGGGCATATCATCGACCACTCGGCGATGTACGGTCCGCTGGAGATGCTGAAGTGGTACATCGATCACGGGGTCGATGTGGCCAGGGTGAAAGGCGGCCAAATGGAACCCACACTTCTCTTCTGGGCGCGCTCGCCCGAGGTGGCGGAGCTTTTGATCGACCACGGAATCGATATCAACGTGAAGGATGCAGGCGGCCAGACGGCGTTGTTCCGGATCGAACAGATGAACGAGAACGCGGCAAAGATCATCCCGGTGCTGCTCAAGCATGGCGCCGACCCGAATATGCGGGTCAATGGCGGTTACACCCCGCTGATGGCGGCGCGGGACGGGGCCACGGTGGATGTGCTGCTCGCCGCCGGCGCCGATCCCGATGCAAAGGATGACAATGGGGTGAGCGTGATCGACCGGTATGTGCCGATGGGAGAGCCCAGCCGCGCCGAGGCGCTGCGCAGGCATGGGGTTCCAGTGAATGCCGGGGATAAGTCCGCCATGCTGGTGAACGCGATTCTCAAGAAGAACATCGGCGAGGTCAAAAGCCTGCTGGCAGCCGGCGCGGACCCCGATCTGGCGCAGGATGCGGATCATACCTCGCCGATGACGATTGCCGTGGGGCAGGGACAATTTGAAATCGCCGACCTGCTGCGGCAGGCCGGCGGGCATGGCGTGGGAGTGTTCAGCGAGGCGGCTGCCAAAGGGGACGTAGCCCAGATGCAAGCCCTGGTGGATGCGGGTGCGGACGTGAATGAAACGATGCGCACCGGCGAGACGCCGCTGAGCTTTGCCGCCCGCTGCATCCAGGTAAAGGCCGTGCAATTCCTCCTCGATCATGGGGCCAATCCCAACCTCTTCAATGTGTATGGGTTTACCCCGTATTCCGATTCATGCGAAATGGCCATGCGGTGCGACAGTTGGAAACAGATGGGCAGGGCCTTTCCTCTCATCAACGGGATGAACGCGACAGACGCCGCGAAAGGGTTCCAGGACATCATGGCGCTCATCAGCAGGGCAAAGCCGGATGTGAACTACCGCAACAAGGATGGCGAGACGGCCCTCCACGCAGCCGCAAAGACTGGAAACACCGAAGCCTTCGATCTGCCAAATTACAGCCCGGATATAAACGCGCAGCGAAACGACGGGATGACGCCGCTGATGCTTGCAATCGCCACCCAGCCGAAAAATGCGGACATCAATAATAATGGCTCCGTGATCCTCAATTACGGGACACCGAAGGCAAAATACTATTCCGCGCGAGGCTGGATTGTGATGAGGCTGCTGGCGAAAGGCGCGGATGTGACCCTCAAGAACAAGGCTGGGAAGACAGCGATGGATCTGGCGCGCGAGAATGGAAATGCGGAAATCCTGCAGTTGATGCTGCATCCACCGCGGAAGGACCCTCCTCCGATCAAGGATGGGGGGAAGTACGCTTTATAGGCTCACACCTGTAACACCTATTAGCAGGACGGAATGGCTATAAGATAATGGGGATAAAGGAGGTTCCACGCAAAGCCGCAAACGGTTAGTCGCCCGTCCCCGAGGTCCATTCTCTCTCCTCTTCGCGGCTTCACCCCTTTTTGCGTGATATCTGACCCGAAGCCTGCCGAGCGTAGAGAGGTACTCCGGTGCGCTTCGTGCAGAGCAAGTACGCTTGGTACTCCACGACGTTCGGCAATCAGACGAACCCGGTCCAGCTTTGAGGCGGGAAAGTGCGGCCAAAAGAAACGTTCTTGTTTGAGGGCGTGTTCAACGGCATTGTCCTCACTACGAAGCAGTATGCCCAAACGCTCCAAACGGAAAAGAAGACCGTCGGAAGTAAAAGTCAGCAAAGTGAGAATCGCCGAGCCGAAGGCGAATATTCCCGGCAAGCCGTCGGTTTTGGTCGCTCCAGCAAAGCAGGAAGTTGGTGTGAGCGCGCCGAAGGTACCATGGTTGCAACGGGACGAGCTTCGGGCCGCGTTGCTTATTCTCGCCATTGCGCTGGCGTATCAGCCGGTGTGGCACGCAGGAACCATCTGGGACGATAATGCACATATGATCGGGCCTGAGTTGCAGTCGTGGCATGGCCTGGAACGGGTTTGGTTTCAACCGGGGGCCACTCAGCAGTATTACCCGGTGGTTTACAGCGTTTTTTGGCTGGAGCAGAAACTCTGGGGTGACACGCCACTGGGTTATCATCTGGTCAACGTTATCCTGCATATCACGTCTGCTCTCCTGGCTGTGAAACTACTCCGGCGGTTGGACCTACCGGGGGCATGGCTAGGAGCGGCGCTCTGGGCACTGCATCCGGTGCAGGTGGAATCAGTGGCGTGGATTTCAGAAATGAAAAATACCCTTTCGGGCGTGTGTTGTATCTCTGGCGCGCTCACATATCTGCAGTTTGACCGGGAGAGGAACCGGATGTTTTACTGGACCTCTTTTGGGATATTCGTTGTGGGGCTGCTGGCCAAAACGGTGATCGCAACGCTGCCGGCGGCGCTGCTGTTGATGTTTTGGTGGAAGCGCAAAAAGCTACGCTGGAAAGAGGATGTGCTGCCGTTGCTGCCATTTTTCGCAGTGGGTATTTCCCTTGGATTATTTACGGCCCACGTGGAGCGGACGTATCTTATCGGCACGGATATCGGGGAGTATGATTTATCGATTCTTGAACGATTCCTGCTCGCGGGGAGAGTAATCTGTTTTTACCTCCGAAAGCTTGCATGGCCCCATCCTCTCATCTTCATTTATCCGCGCTGGGAAGTAAACGCGGCGATCTGGTGGCAGTTCCTGTTTCCGTCGGCGGTCCTGATGTTGATGGCGGGGCTGCGGCGATTTGGCAGGCGACTGGGCGACGGGCCGTTCGTGGCGCTCCTCTTTTTCTCCGGGACACTGTTTCCGGCGCTCGGTTTTTTTAACGTTTATCCCTTCCGCTTTTCTTTTGTGGCGGATCATTTCCAATATCTTGCCAGCATCGGGCCGCTGGCCCTGGCGGGAGCTGGGATCACCCTGGCATTGAGGCCTTCAGAAAAAAGGGGATCCCTGCCTGAAATAATGGTCTGTGCAACGTTGTTAGGTACCCTTGGCAGCCTGACCTGGATGCAAAGTCGAACCTATGCCGACGTCGAAACGCTCTGGAACACCACAATTCAGGAGAATCCGGGTTGCTGGATGGCGCATAACAACCTGGGCGGCGCCTTGTTCCAGGCTGGCCGGACGGAGGAAGCGATCGAGCAATACGAGCAGGCCCTGCAACTCAAGCCAGATTATGCCGAGGCCCACAATAATATGGGCGACGCCCTGCTTCAAACTGGACGAGTCCCTGAAGCGATTGAACAGTACGAACAAGCCTTGCGAATCAAACCGGATTATGCCACTGCGCACAACAACCTGGGTGATATTCTGAGTCGAACCGGTCGGCCATCAGAGGCGATGAAGCAACTTGAACTGGCATTGCGGATCAAGCCAGACTATGCCGAGGCGCACAATAACCTCGGCAACGCGCTGCTCCAAATGGGCAGAGGCTCCGAGGCCATTGATCAATTTAAACAGGCCCTGCGAAGCAAGCCCGATGCGTCGACTTACTATAACCTGGGCGGCGCTTTGCTCCAGACTGGCCGGGCGGAGGAGGCGATCGGGCAATACGAGCAGGCCCTGCAACTCAAACCAGATTATGCCGAAGCCCACAACAACATGGGCAGCGCCCTCCTTCAAACTGGACGCGTGCCTGAAGCGATTTCGCAGTACGAGCAAGCCTTGCAAATCAAGCCGAATTATGCCGACGCGCACTTCAATCTGGGTTATATCTTGCAACAAACCGGACAATTTTCGGAGGCGAGGGAGCAGTTTGAACAGGCCTTGCGGATCAACCCCGATCTTACTCCCGCGCGGGAATATCTAATAAAATTACAATCGCTCCAGAAAACGGCTCCGACGAAAAAATGAGAAGCTCCTTATCGTATCTCATTCCTGGAAATTGGTGCAAATACTCCAACTGTTTTATTCTTTCGGGCCATTGAGCAATTCCGATGTTAATGTCGTTACCGTGTTATCCGCCTGCAATGGGATGGACGATCGGCACCTGGCACGCGAGAATGGAAATGCGGAGATTTTGCAATTGATGCTGCATCCGCCGCGGAAGGACCCTCCTCCAATTAAGGATGGGGGGAAGTACGCTTTGTAGTGTGGTGCCAGACTGGGTCCTTGATGGTGTTTCTGTCGCTCCTTTCGGGGCTATGCCGTTTGGGACGGTTTACCCCGGGTTAAAACCCCGGGGCTACTGTCAGGCTGTCCCTCCGGGACAATCAGAACTTTCCATCACGTATTTGCCTGACACCATAATAGCCTCGCTCCTGCAACAGACTATTCGCAGGGCGCGCTAATTGCTCCCAAGATGGCGATCCAGGCCGAGTACTGGCAGTGGCTCCACTTTGCCGATGATCCGGTGGCGGAGCAATGGAACAGCGGGACGAAGAGCTTTTCGCCGATCCGGCCATTCCGGGAATGGGTCACGGGTTTGTTTGGGCGTGCGTGGCTCAAGCTGGATGCGGCAAAGGACTGGCAGATCGAGGCGGAGGAGGTGCGGTTTACCGATCAATTTCCACAACTGGCCTCGACCGACCTTGGGTATGGGATGATGGAGGCGGCGGACACCCGGCGGAGTATGCTGATTCCCTACGTGGAGCGGGCATGGATCAGGAGCAATGCCTACCTGCTGGAGCGGGAGCAGATGGAATTGATCCGAAATGCCCGCGCGCCAATGGCCGCGGGGAGGAGTGGGCATCTGGCGGACTGGCAATCGGTCGTGATACCGGGCGCCAAATGGGTCGTCACCGGCGATGCGGGGACGAACTCGGTTTCGGTGAAGCTTACGCCGATTCCGCGCTGGATCACGGCGGGCGGGGCGCTGGGGGATGACTTCTTCCTGCTGCCGCTGGATGGGAGCAAGGGGTGGAAATTTGGCGAGGCGGGCGGGAAGACGGTGGCGGCGCGGTAATCATTTACCGACCATTTTCCAGTGCCAGCAGAACACGCTTGCGGGGCTCGCCCCAGCGGTAGCCGCCCATGGCGCCGGTCGCGCGGAGGACGCGATGACATGGGATCAGAAACGAGATTTCGTTGGCGCCGATGGCGGTGGCGGCGGCTCGGTGGGCTGCGGGGCGGCCAATGCGGGCGGCCACTTCTCCATAGCTGGTGACGGCGCCGGTGGGAATGGCCATGAGCGCCTGCCAGACCTTGATCTGGAACGGGGTCCCGCGGAAGAGAACGGAGAGCGGCTCGCGCGGGGATTGCCCGAGGATCCGGCGGGATACCTCCGAGGCGATGCCCGCGGTCCCGGTATTGTCGCGTACCATGCGGGCATGCGGCCAGCGGGTGCGGAGAGTTTGGATCAGGGAGGGCGAGCCCTGGGCGGAGTTGACGAAGTACAATGCGCAGATGCCACGCTCCGTGACGGCGATGAGCGCCTCGCCGACGGGGGTGGGGTGGATGCCCCAGCGGATGGTTACGCCCTCGCCGCCGCGCCGGGTTTCGCCGGGGGTCATCGCTTCCATCGTTACGCAGAGGTCGTGCAATCGCGCTGGACCGGAGAGGCCGGCGCTGAGGGCGGCTTCCAGGACGGGGCGGGATTGGCGCAGGAGGGTGCGCGCGGATTCGAGGGTGGCGATTTGCAGGAAATCCTTCGGGGTCACACCGGCCCAGCGATGGAAGAGGCGGTGGAAATGGAATGGGCTGAGGCCGAGGTGGTGAGCGACCTCGTCGAGGGAAGGCTGCTCGGCGGTGTGGGCGTCGAGGTATTGGATCGCTTTCTCGATGCGGGTGTAATCGCTGCCGGTGGAGGGTCGGGTGAGGGTTGCGGCGGGCGAGTGCATGGGGGCAATCTGCCCCAATTTCCCGTGCGGACCCACCCGATTCTTGCGGTCAATTCTGAGCGTTTGGGAGGGAGGCCCAACGGAAGATGGACATTCCCGGGCCTACCGACCGAAGTCCCAGGCTACGGCGTAGATATCCGAAGCGGTCACGACGCCGGGCGTGCCGTCGCGGCCGGGAGCTTTGACGACCTCGATTTCGTAGGTTCCTGCCGCGAGGCCGGGCAGGTAGATATGCTGCACGTTATCGACGGTACTGATGCTGGAGCCAAGGAGATTGCCGCTGGAATCGTAGGCGTAAAGGGAGATGTTGTTGATGGCGTTCTGGCCGTAGCCCTTGTTCCACACCAACGTCGCGATCAGGGCGCCGCTGGTGTTGGAGGCGATGACGTAATGGCTCGTGCCGGCGTATGTGCCGGAATTGGTGATGCCGCGGAGGTCCCAGCCGCGCGAGGCGTTGATGGGCATGGCGCCGGCCAGCGGGTAATGGCCAGGGCCCGAGAGACGCTCGGGCGCGGGGGCGAATCTGCCGCCGACCATTTCCTGGTAGGAGTTGAAGACATTCAGGACGCCGGCGCCGGTGTTTGGGTCGAGAGGGGCGGTGGCGGTGGCGGTCCAGCCGGAGGGTTTGACGGCGCCATTGAGAAGCAGCGCCTTGATGGTGCGGGCATCCACGGCGGCGGTGGCGTTGATTTTCAGCCGGCGTCCTTCCTGGATGAGCAGCGCGGCGGCGCCGGAGACGAGCGGGGTGGAGAAGCTGGTCTCCGCGGCCGGGGCGGTGATGTCCGGCTTGCAGCGGCCATCGGTGGTCGGGCCGGTGCTGGAGCCGCCGCCCTGCGCGGCGACGCCGATGCCGTTGTAGCAATCGGACGGGGAAAGAATGGGGCCGCCATCGCCGACACCCGAGACGACGATGGTGTCGTAACGGGCGATGTAATCGTCGTACTCGCGATCCTGCTGGGCGTTGTGGGCGCCGAACTCGAAGCTCTGGTTGAACACCTGGCAGACGCTGCCGGCCATGGCCTCGATGATGTTCGGGTAGAAGTAATTCGTCTCGTAATTGTTCACATGCCGCAAGCCGGGGGCGATGCCGGTGAACTCGCCGTAGAGGTTCTCCGCCACCACGTCGGAGTGGCCGGACTCGCTGCCGACCAGATTCGGGAAATTCCCGGCCGCCCCGGCGGTCGAGCGCCAGGTAAACAACTGGGCCGGCTGGCCGGGCGAGCCGGGATTGACCTCAAATTGCAGGGGGCTGGGGGCAGTCTCCACTTGCGCCAGGTCGACACCGGCGCCGGTCAGAGTCGGGTCGAGGGCATAGAGCGCCGTCGCCCCGATGGTATCCATCGCGGGCGAATCCTGCCTCTGGGCAAGCGCGGCCAGCGGCCCGCAAAGGAGGCAAAACAGGACGACTTTCTTCATCAGACCTGATGAGAAAGCAATTTACATACGAAAGAGCGTTCCCATCCGTGTCCCGAGCATCCGGCTGGCCATCCCGATGGTCACGGCCAGGAAAACCATCGCCCAGACCCCGAGCGCGCAGGCAAGGAACCGGCCCTCGCCGAGCAACTGGAACAGCTCGTAAATCGCCTTCGTAATGGGGAAATCGGTCGAGCGCTGGGCGAGGATGAGCGAATCCGACACCTCCAGCATCGCGAAGGCGAATGCCATCAGCATCCCGGCGAGCACATTGCCGCTGATGAGCGGCAGGGTGATCCGGCGCAGGGTCCGCCATGGGGTTGCGCCGAGGCTTTGGGCGGCCTCCTCGAAGGTGACGCTCGTTTGCTCCAGGCCGGCGACCACGGCCCGTACCATGTATGGCAGGCGCCGGATTCCGTAGGCGACCACCAGCAGGAGGGTGGGATCGTGCAGGCCAGGATTGAGGGCCGCCAGGGGCTGGCCGGGCTGGCTGAGGGCGATATAGCCGAATGCCAGCACCAGTCCCGGCACAGCCAGGGGGAGCATCGTAAGCCCGTCCAACGCTGCCGCGCCCAGGCGCATCGTTGCCCGCTGGCGAGTGAGCACCCATGCGATGGGGACGCCCAGCGCCACGTCGAGGATCGTCGAGATGCCGGAATAGCGGACGCTATTGCCGATGGAGGGGATTGTGAGCGAATGGCCGAGCGCCTCGCGGTAATGGCCCAGCGTCCACTCCGACGGGAGGACCGTGCCGTACCAATCGCGGGCGAAGGAGAGAATGACCACGGCGGCATGCGGCAGAAGCGCCAGCGCGATGATGACGCCGAAAAATCCGGCGCACGCCCATCCTTTCCATCCATCGGCCCGCGAGGCTGCCCGCCCGGAGGTCACCCGGGCCGCCGTCGAAACGGGGGCGCGGCCCAGCGAGAAGCGTGTCACCCAATACAATCCCATGGCCGCCACCAGCATTACCACCACCAGGGCGAAGGGCATCCCGTTTCCGTTCAGCTCTTTCATGCCGTTGAAAATCTGGACGGGCAGGATCCGGTTGAAGTTGAACATCAAGGGGGCGCCCAGCTCGGTGAAGGCCCAGATAAAGACAATCGATCCGCCCGCGAAGATGCCGGGCATCATCAGGGGGAGCGTTACCCGCCGGAACTTGCGCCATCCGGTGCAACCGAGATTTTCCGCCGCCTCTTCCATCGCGGGGTCCACGTTTGCCAGGGCTGCGGCGGCGTTGAGGTAGAGGATCGGATAGAGGTGCAGACCATTGAGAATGAGGATGCCGGCAAAGCGGCCGCGTCCCAGCCAGTCAATCGTGTGGTCCCGCGCCAGCAGGCCGAGGGCGTGCAACAGGGCATTCACGGCCCCCATCTGGCCGAAAATGGCGATCATCCCGATGGCGCCGACGAACGGGGGCAATACCATTGGCGCCAGTACCAGCGGTGTGAGAAGGCCCTTGAATGGAAAATGGTACCGGTCTCCGATCCAGGCAAGGGGTAGTGAGATTGCCAGCGCGATGGCGGTGCTGCCGAGGCCCATCAATATGGCATTCCAGAGGCCCTCGAGGTAAATCGGGTTACGGAATACCTCCAGGAGCCATGCCATCGTCCCCCCGCCAGCCGGGCCCGCGAATGCGCCGAGCACGCTCTTAATGACAGGCCAGACGAGGAAGATCCCCAGAAAGGCCATCGTGAGCAAAAGCACCAGGCGTGAAGCGGTCTTCGACACCGGGGGAGATTGCCAGAACCACGGATGTGGGGCGATGAAAAATGGGGGCGGGGAGCGGACATTGGGAGCGTCTACGCAGGCTCCGGGGAATTTTAACCACGGATTTGAACGGATGACGCGGATTACACGGATGGGACAAACGGACCATTAATCAGTTGGCAATTTCCGCAGGCCGGTTAACATTTTGGAGACGCAAACGCACCCGATGAGCGCCAAAGAACTGATCATCCACGAAATCCCAAATACCCCGGAATCGGTGTTAAGGGAGGTCTATGATTTTCTCGTTTTCCTGAAATCGAGAAACCCCTCGGATGCGAAGCAGGGGCCGGAGGACCTGATGGCCCTCGCGGACTCATCGTGGGGCCCGGACTGGAACCGCCCGGAAGAGGACGAGGCGTGGAAGGACTTGTAAGAGGGGATATCGTTGTCGTCCCGTTTCCTTTTACGGACTTCAGCCAGACCAAGCGGAGGCCGGCATTGGTTTTGGCCGTCATCCGTTCAAATCCGTGGTAACATTTCGTGAGCCGCGCGATCAGTTGGCGGTCCGTACTGCGCCTCCCCCCAGATCCGTGGTTCCCCAACCCCCAGTAAAAAACTTCCCGGGCAGCGGGAATCCTGATTTTCTACAATTTGTTTTGCAAATGAAGATCTACATCGACGGCGCGTTTTACCCGGAGTCCGAGGCGAAGGTCTCGGTGTTTGACCATGGGCTTTTGTATGGGGACGGCGTCTTTGAGGGGATTCGGTTCTATAACGGGCGGGTCTTCGAGCTCGAGGCGCATCTGGACCGGCTGTGGGATTCGTCGCGGGCCATCTGCCTGACGCTTCCCCTTTCCCGGGAGGAGATGACCGAGGCGGTGCTTGCGAGCGTGCGTGAGAACGGATTGCAGGACGGCTACATCCGCCTGGTGGTGACCCGGGGTGTCGGCACCCTGGGGCTCAACCCGGAGACGTGCAAGCGGCCGAGCGTGATCATCATCGCGGCCAGCATCACCCTGTACCCGGAGGAGCTTTACCTGCGCGGGCTCGATGTCATCACGTGCGGCACGCGGCGGATCGCGCCAGGGGCGTTCAGTCCGCAGGTGAAGTCACTCAATTACCTGAACAACGTCCTGGCGAAAATCGAGGCGGTCCAGGCGGGGGCGGGCGAAGGGCTGATGCTCAACGAGCAGGGCTACGTCGCGGAATGCACGGGGGACAATATTTTCATCCTCAAGCGCGGCACCCTTTTTACGCCGCCCATCTCCGCCGGCGGGCTGCGCGGCATCACGCGGGAGGTGGTCTTCAAGATCGCCGCGGAGCTCGGCATCGCGGTGCGCGAGCCGGAAATGACGCGCTATGACATCTACACGGCAGACGAGTGTTTCCTCACCGGAACGGCGGCCGAGATCATCCCGGTGATCTCGCTGGACAAGCGCCTGATCGGGAACGGCAAGCCCGGCCCGCAGACGGCGCGATTAATTGCTCGATTCCGCGAGTTGACACAATCGTCTGGTACGCCAATTTATTAGTATCACTGACATTCAAAATATGGGCGCCCCGAAACTTCGGTTCAGCCGCGGTCTGCAAGCAGGCCGGCCGGCGCCCACGGAGGACGCGCCATGACCTGCGACGTTTGCAAGACCAACGAGGCAAGCGTCTTCCTGACCCAGATCGTGGATGGGAAGATGCAGAAGGTGAACCTCTGCGACAGTTGCTCGAAGGCCAAGGGCGTGGATGACCCGACGGGGTTCGCGCTCGCGGACCTGCTGCTGGGGCTCGGCGCCGCACAGGAAATCGAGCGGGCCGGCGGCGGCTCGGCGCAGCGCTGCCCGGGATGCGGGTTCAGCCAGGCGGATTTCAAAAAGACCGGCCGGCTCGGCTGCGCGCAATGCTATGAGACCTTTGGTGAAGGGCTCAATTCCCTGCTCAAGGCGATGCACAAGGGGACGACCCATACCGGCAAGGTCCCGGCCCGCATTTCCCGCCTGATCGAACGCGAGAGCGCGCTGAAGAACCTCCAGCGCGACCTGCAAAAGGCCGTCTCCGAGGAGAATTACGAGTCCGCTGCGCAAATCCGCGATCAACTCCGCCAACTGGAGACCACGAACGATGTCCAAGCCTGAACCGATGCGCTCCCCGGAACGGAGGTCTGCCGAATGACCATCGACAACGTCCTGAGCCATCCCAGCGACTGGCTGCGGGGCGACGGACCGCACCACCAGATCGTCATCTCCAGCCGTGTCCGTTTCGCCCGCAACCTCCGCACCCGCGCCTTCCCCGGCTGGGCAAAGAAAGCCGAGCGCGCGCAGATTCTTGAGGAGATCAAGCCACGCGTGGACGAACTGCCGGAGATGCAGGATGCGTTCTCCGAGTACATGCAGGAGTTGACCGCGCTGGACAAGCAGGTGCTGGTTGAGCGCCATCTCATCTCCCGCGAGCAGGCCGCCAAGAATGCCGGCAGCGCCGTGGTCATCAACCGCAAGCAGACCCTCTCCATTATGATCAACGAGGAGGATCACCTGCGGATGCAGGCCCTTCGGAGCGGGCTGCAGCTCAAGAACGTCTTCAAGCTCCTGGACAAAGTCGACACCTCCCTGGAGCAGAAGCTCGACTTCGCCTTTCACCCGAAGCTCGGCTACCTGACCGCCTGCCCCACCAATGTCGGCACCGGGATGCGCGCCTCCGCCATGGTCCATCTGCCTGCGCTGGTGCTCAGTGAGCAGATCAACCAGATCATCCAGGCCGTGAATAAAATCGGGCTCGCCGTCCGCGGGCTTTATGGCGAAGGGACCGAGGCGATGGGGAATCTCTTCCAGGTTTCCAACCAGACGACCCTCGGGGAAAAAGAAGACGAGATCATTACCCGGCTCAACCAGGTGATCGAGAAGATCATCGAGCACGAGCAGAACGCGCGGCAATTGCTGCTGCAAAAGCGGCTCGGCACGCTGCTGGACCAGATCGGGCGCGCATTCGGCGTATTGACGCATGCCTATTCAATGACTTCCAAGGAGGCCCTGAACCTGCTTTCATTCATGAAGCTCGGCATCGATCTCGGTTTTTTCCCGGACGGCCACCGTCCCGTGATCGACGAACTGTTCATGGAGACCCAGCCGGCGCATCTCCAGAAAGGTTCACCGCAAAAATTGCAAGTTGAAGAGCGGGATGCATTGCGCGCCGGAATTATCCGTGAGAAACTAAGAAAGTTCCCTGAGCCGGACGTGGGGCCAATCCCCGAAACCGGCAACGGAAACACCGAAAAGCCCGATGATGAATAACTTTACACCAAGAGCCCAACAGGTACTGGCATTAGCCCGCAAGGAAGCCGACCGATTCAACCACAACTATGTCGGCACGGAGCACCTGCTGCTCGGCCTGATCAAGCTGGGCCAGGGCGTCGCGGTCAATGTACTCCAGAAGATGGGGCTCGACCTCGAGACTGTCCGCATGGAGGTCGAGAAACAGGTCGGCAGCGGCCCTGAGACCAAGATGGTGGGGAACATCCCCTACACGCCGCGGGTGAAGAAAGTCCTGGCGCTCGCCGGCAAGGAGGCGAAGTCGCTCAATCACTCCTACGTCGGCACCGAGCACATCCTGCTGGGTCTGCTTCGCGAGGGCGAAGGCGTTGCGGCCCGGGTGCTGAAGAACCTGGAAGTCGACATCGAGCGGACCCGCAACGAGATCCTCAAGGAGCTCGACCCGAATTTCACGCCGCCGGAGTCCGAGCAGGACCCGGGCGCGAGCAGCAGCGCCGCGCAAGAAGCCAAGCAGAAGGGCGACGTCAAGACCCCTGCCCTGCGCGCCTTCGGTCGCGACCTTACGGAGCTGGCCCGCAAAGGGGAGATCGACCCGGTCATCGGGCGCAAGAACGAGATCGAGCGGGTGATCCAGATTCTTTGCCGCCGCACCAAGAACAACCCGGTGCTGCTGGGCGAAGCGGGCGTCGGCAAGACGGCCATCGTCGAGGGACTGGCGCAGGAGATCGGGTCCGGCAACGTGCCGGAACTGCTCCGCGACAAGAAGGTCATCACGCTGGACCTCGCCCTGATGGTCGCTGGCACCAAGTACCGCGGCCAGTTCGAGGAGCGCATCAAGGCCGTCATGGACGAGATTCGCCGCTCGCGGAACATCATCCTCTTTATTGATGAGCTGCACACCATCGTCGGGGCAGGCTCCGCCGAGGGTGCGATGGACGCATCCAATATCATCAAGCCGGCGCTATCCCGCGGCGAACTGCAATGCGTCGGAGCGACCACGCTCAACGAGTACCGCAAGTACATTGAGAAGGACGCGGCCCTCGAGCGCCGGTTCCAGACCGTGAAGGTTGAGGCGCCGAGCGTCGATGAAACCATCCAGATTCTCCAGGGGCTCCGCTCAAAGTACGAGGCGCACCACAAGGCGCGCTACACGGACGAGGCGCTGGCCAGCGCCGCGAAGCTCTCCGACCGTTACCTCACCGGGCGCTTCCTGCCGGACAAGGCGATCGATGTCATGGACGAGGCCGGCGCGCGCGCCCGCATCGGCTCGATGACCCGCCCGCCGGACGTGAAGCAGATCGAAGCCGAGATCGAAACCATCCGTGCCGAGAAGGAAGGGACCATCAAGGCCCAGGACTTTGAGAAAGCCGCGGCGCTGCGCGACTCCGAGAAGCAGGCCAAGGAAAAGCTCGAACGCATCCTCGCCGAGTGGCGCGAGTCCCGCGAAGAGAAGGAAGTCGTGGTCACCGACGACGACATCATGCATGTGGTCTCGAAGTGGACCGGCGTGCCGCTCCAGCGCATGGAGCAGAAGGAGACCCAGAAGCTCCTGATGATGGAGAACGAACTCAAGGGCAAGGTCATCGGCCAGGACGAGGCGGTCATCGCCATCTCCAAGGCCCTGCGCCGCTCACGCGCGGACCTCAAGGATCCGCGCCGGCCGATCGGCTCGTTCATCTTCCTCGGCCCGACCGGCGTCGGCAAAACCTTCCTGGCGCAGACGCTGGCCGAGTTCATGTTCGGCGACCGCGAGGCGCTCATCCAGATCGACATGTCCGAGTACATGGAGAAGTTCACCGCTTCGCGGCTCATCGGATCGCCTCCCGGCTATGTCGGATACGAGGAGGGCGGCCAGCTCTCCGAGGCCGTCCGGCGCAGGCCGTATGCGGTGGTGCTCTTTGACGAAATCGAGAAGGCCCACCCGGATGTCATGCATCTGCTCCTCCAGATCCTGGAAGAGGGCAAGGTCACCGATTCGCTGGGCCGGAAGATCGATTTCCGAAATACGATCATCATCATGACCTCGAATGTCGGCGCGGAGCTGATCAAGAGGCAGACCAGCCTCGGGTTTGGCGCGGCATCCCGCGACGAGGAGAACTACGAGATCATGCGCGACAAGATCCTTGAGGAATCCAAGCGCGTCTTCAAACCGGAGTTCATCAACCGCCTCGACGACCTGATCGTCTTCCACACGCTGACCAAGCCCGACCTGCTCAAGATCGTCGATCTCGAGGTCGCCAAGGTCACCAAGCGGGTGCGCGCCAAGCGGATCGAGATCACGCTCGACCAGGCGGCCCACGATTTCCTCATCGAGAAAGGCTACGACCCCACGTATGGCGCCCGCCCGATGCGGCGCGCGGTGGAGCGCTTCCTCGAAGACCCGCTGGCCGAGGAAATCCTCCGCGGCCACATCAAGGAAGGCGACCACGTGACCATCAGCGCGGAGAAAACCAAGCTGACCTTCAAGGTCCCCGAGACCGCCCAGCCCGCCGGCGCGAGCTAACCTCGCGCCCGGTGGGGTAACCTGCCATCGCCCATGACCAACGCCTTTCGCCTGCCCCGTTTCCTCGACAAGTCGTTGATTGATGTGAAGCTCGGGTTCGCGCTGATGTGCGACCGCCGGGTGCAACTGCGGACGAAGATCTTTGCCTTGTTGCTCGGGCTGGGCATTACGGGGCTGGTCGAGTTTTTGGAGATTCCGGTCGAAGGGATCCTTGCGGCACTGGTGCCGTTCCTGGGGATGATGGGGGATGTGGTTATCGATGGTGCGGAGACCATCGCGGGGCCGCTGCTGCTTGCGAATGCGCTGATGCCTTTCCTGGCGCCGCGGGATATCGTGGAGCGGGTGCGGTCTGAGCGCGCCACGGCCAAGAAGCCGGGGGCGCCGGTTGTGGATGTTTAGGGGCGGCAGCGTCAGCTCCCGGTGGGACCTATAGGACCTATGGGACCTATGTCCGAATCTCCGCCAACACGATCTCCCTGGCATTACCTCATTACGGCCTGCCTGATCGCTTTTGCGATTGGCGCGGGCGTGTTCGTATGGTTTGCCTACCGGGTGACGAGTCCGGCGGCGAGCGTGACCATCAGCAAGGAATTCCAGGACTACCTCCCGAGCGCGGGTCCCACCGATGGCATCCTGGAAACGGCCACCTGCAGCGTGCCGGAGACCTTTACGCAGACTGACTCGGCGACGCTCTTCAATGTCATCCCGCTGGGGACCACGGTTTCGGAAATCCGGGTTCCGGCGGTTTACCGTTATCACATCCAGCTTCTCGATCCGTGGAAGTTGATCGTCAGCGGGCAGGTTTGCCTTGTGCTCGCGCCGCAATTCCAGCCGAGTCTGCCTCCGGCCATCGTCACCAGCCAGATGGAGAAGAGCACCTCGGCCGGCTGGCTGCGCTTCGACGGCGAGGCCGATCTCGCGGCGCTCGAGCAGGGCATCACCGCGGAGCTCGAAAGACGCGCCTATGACAAAACGCATCGCGATTTTGTGCGCGAGGCGTGCCGGCATTCCGTGGCGGCGTTCGTGAAGACGTGGCTGATGAAAGAGGACAAATGGCGCAACGGACGGTTCCAGCAGATCGTCGTTGTTTTTCCGGATGAGGTGACCAGCGACCAGGCGATGCCAACACCGGGGGTCACGATCGAGACGCAATCCACGCAGCAGCATTGAGCCAGTTGCTGGGGCCATACCTCATGGTCCCGAAAACCGAGATTTTATAAAGAGGTGAGGCGGGCGCTCAATTAGGCAGGCGCTCCTGTGAACAGGATCGATGGCGATAGCCGTCCTGACGCCCCGGTACGGGTGCCTTTCGCCGGATTTTGGACCCGAGCAGCACCGCCTCACAAGCGTTTCTGCTACCGCAAAGAATCTGGATACGCAAGCGGTAAAATCCCGGTCAATTCCACACCGTATCGATGTAAATCCCCACCGAGGTCGCATCGACCGGCCAGACCTCGACGAGGGTACGGTTGCCTTCGGAGGATTTTCCATCGTAAACCGCGACCGGATTGCCCTTCCGCCATCCCGGATCCAAATGCCGTTTCATAATCTCCCAATCGGGAGGGTCGTTGGGATATTGCTTGAAATCGTGAAGCTGCGCCAGCAGGGCGGGGACATCGCTGCGGGCGATCTTGAATGTCGATTCCGCGCCGCTGTCCATCCATTGGGTGGTGCTGTACGGGAAAGCGCAGCGGATTTCCGTGGTTGACGCCGGCACTTCGATGGTGTGATCCAGGCGCACCCTTGCGCGGGTATTGCCGAAGATGCCGCTCGTATAGCACGGCAGCAGGATTCCCACGACCACGATCGCGAGGAGGATGCAGAACCGCTTTACGACAACGCTTTTCAATGGATTTGGGGGGAGAGCCAACATTTGCAGAAACTCCGTGGGTTGCAAGAAAGAGACCAGACCCTCCCGGCGACTACAAGGTACGCCGGAATAGGAGCGTCGCGGCGGTCATCGCGAGGGCGGTGAAGACGAAGAGGAAGAGCAAATCGCCGCTGATGGCCATCAAGCCGGTGTTTTTCAGGACCAGTTGCTTGAAGCCGTGCACCGCGTAGGTGAAGGGATCGACCACGGCGATGGCTTTCATCCAGCCGGGAAAGGATTGCTGCGGGTAGACCGCGCCGCTGGGAAAATAGAGGACGGTGTTCAACATCCCGAAGATCGCACGCGGCACGAGCGGGTCGCTGACGCGGACCATGATCAGGAACATCATGCTGATCAGCGCCAGCGAGGTCGCCACCACCAGCAGGAGCATCTTCGCGAGGCGCACGATATTCAACGGATCGGGGATGCCGGCGATGATCGAGCCGAGCGTCACGAGAACGAATCCGGCGATGATCGCCTTCGCCGCGCCGGAGAGTGTGAAGCCGAGGATCAATTCGAATTTGCGGATGGGCGTGACGAGATAGCCCTCGTGCAAGCCGCGGGCCTTGTCGTCGATGAAAATGATGCCGCCGCCAATCATCGCCGAAACAAAGATCGCCAGCACGATGACACCCGGCAGCAGATACTGGATATACGGCACATAAGGATACACCTCCACGACGGCGAGCGTCGCATCCGCCGTCATCCGGGGCTGGACGGGGGCGGAGTTGAACGCCGGCAGCATTTGATCGATGACTCCCTCCAGCGCTGAGGAGGAAAACTGGTCCGTATTATCCTCCGCCAGCGCGATGCGCGGGGTGGCGCCGGCGAGGACCTTGCGCGAGAAGAGCGGCGGGATATCGAGCACCCCGTTGAGCGTGCCATTGCGCAAATCCCGCATGGCTGTGCCTTTGTCCGTGTAATACAGGGGCGCGAAGGTGCGCGCATTGGCTGCGACGGCCTGAAACATTTCCTTTAATTTGATGGCCGGCACGCCGTGATCCTCATCCACGACGCCCAATTTCAGATTCCTGATGACGCCGCCGAATGCGTAGCCAAGGACGACCAGTTGCACCATCGGCATGATGATGGAAACGATCACGAGCACCGGGCTCCGCCGGAACCGTCGCAGGTCGCGTTCGATGATGGCCCAGACCCGGTGCATGGCTCCTACATCCCTCCCCTCTTCATCATGAACGGACTATCGAGCGCGGACGGGGCCTGCAACGTGTCGCGCAACTGATGCCCCGTGTAATGGACGAAAACATCGTCCAGCGTGGTGCTCTGCACGGAAAGGGAAGCGACCGTTGCGTTGGCTCCCCTCGCCGCTTCCATCAATGCAACTGTGGTGCGAGGACCATTGTGGGAAGAGATACGGAAGATGTTCTCGTCCGCCTTCACCTCGGCCACGTCCGGCAGGTTTTTCAATGTTTCCAGCCAGTTCTGCGGCATGCTCGTAAAGCTGACCTCCAGGATGTTCCTGCCGGGGATGGATGCCTTCAGCTTGAGAGGCGAATCCAGCGCCACCAATTTACCGTGGTCCACGATCGCGATGCGGTCGCACAATTTATCGGCCTCGTCCATGTAGTGGGTGGTCATGAGAATGGTCAGGTCGCGCTCACTTTTCAGCCGCACGAGCATTTCCCAAACGGCCACGCGCGAGACGGGATCGAGACCAGTTGTCGGCTCGTCCAGAAAGAATATCTTCGGCTCATGGACGAGGCCGCGGGCGATCTCGAGCCGCCTGCGCATTCCGCCGGAGAACATCTTCACCGGCTTGTCGGCCCATTGCTCCAGGTCCACTTCCTTCAGGAGAGTCTTGATTGTTCGCAGCCGTTTTTCGCGCGGGATGCCGTAGAGCTTTGCAAAGATGCTCATGTTCTCGATCGCGGTCAGATCGAGGTCGGAGGTCATCGCCTGCGGAATGACGCCGATGGACTGGCGGACGGCATTCTCCTCCCGAATCACATCGAACCCATTCACTCGCGCCGTGCCGGAGGTGGGCGGCACGAGCGTCGTGAGCATTCGGATAAGGGTGGACTTGCCCGCGCCGTTCGGGCCAAGCAGGCCGAAGACCTCGCCGTGTTCCACGGAGAAATTCAGCGCGTCCACGGCGACGAAATCCCCGAACCGCTTGGTGAGATTCTCAACCTCGATGTCAAACATGGGTCAAGAGGCTAGGGATTTTTCAGCGGCAGCGTGACGTACGCTGTCATCCCGACGGCGAGGCTGCGGTCGCGGTTGTCGCAGCGCAGGCGAATCTCGAACGTCTTGATGTCCCGCTTGGTGCGGCTGACGTCGCGCTGGGTGGCGTAGTCCGCATCCACGCCGCGGTAAAAGACCGTGCCTTGCCTGGTCGCGCCCGATGGCAATTTCACCTCCAGCTTGTCGCCGAGGTGGATGCCGTCGATGTACGTCTCCTCGACGTCGGCGCGCACCCAGAGATCGTCCTGGTCGATCAGTGTCACGATGGCCTGCCCCGGATTCACCACTTCCCCTTGCAGCGCGGCCCGGGTGTCCACGACAGCATTGAGCGGCGACACGATTCTTGTGTAATTCAAATAGACCTTCGCCTTCGCCTTCTGCGCGACCGCGGCCTGATATTGTTTTTCCGCGGAATCGACCCGCGCCACGGCCGAGTCGTTGGCGGTCCGCATCTGGTCATAATCCTGGAGCGACTCCACGCGGGTGGCGTAGAGGCCCTTCGTCCGTTCAAAATTCAGTGTCGCATTTTCCAGATCGGCCCTGGCTTGCGCGAGTTCCGCGGTCGCCTGCTGCTCGGAACTGTCATAATAGGACATGTCCGCCTGCCATTGATCCGGCTGGATTTGGGCGAGCAACTCGCCGCGAGTCACGTTATCGCCCTCGTTGACACAGAGTTGTTGCAGCCGGCCCTGGATCTGCGAACTGACGATCACCTCGTCCGTCGTGACGATGCCGGTGAGGACAATGGAGTGCGTTTGGCGCGCGGTGAAATAATAAACGGCGCCCGCGACCAGCGCGAGAATCAACAGGAAAATGGGGATCTTGCGTTTCATCCTAAGCGGAGAGCGTGCCAAACAGCCCGCTCGTATAACACGGCGGCAGGATTCCCACGCACACAATCGCGAGAAGGGGTTTTACGACAGCTTTCAACCGATTGCCGGGGTTCTACTTTTCGTCGCCCGGGACCGGCGGAACATCCTGTACCCGAGCGGTAATACGATCAAAATCGTCCCAATTCCCGCGAGCGGCGCTATTTTTGACCTCGGTTTGCACTTCCCCTTCGTCAGCCAAGCCGGCCTTTGGCGACTCTTCGGGAATCGATATATTACGTGTAGTCATGGCTACTCACCCAATCCTCGCAAAAACTATTGCGCTTGCAAGAGGGCTCCCGACATTCGCCCAATCACGTTTTCAGTTACGTGCGGTCACTGTTTTGACCCGGAGGGCCAATTATCGCGACCGCGCGCGTTGATTCATTCAGGCGGTTCGAAGCAGTTTTACCGAATCTTCTGCACCAGATCATGCCCAGTCATCTCCTTCGGCTGGGGGAGACCCAGGAGGGCCAGCAGGGTCGGCGCGACATCGGCGAGGATGCCGGGCTTGACCTCGTAATTGGCCGCGTCGTCAGCCACGTAGATGAAATGGACGAGATTGGTGGTGTGCGCGGTGTTCGGGCTGCCGTCGGGGTTTTTCATCAGCTCGCAGTTGCCGTGATCGGCCGTCAGCAGGAGCTTGCCGCCGAGGCTTAGCGTCTTTTCCACCACCTGGCGCACGCAATCGTCGATGACTTCGACGGCCTTGATCCCTGCCGGCACCACTCCGGTGTGTCCGACCATATCGGTATTGGCAAAATTCAGGATCACGAGGTCATAATTTGGCAGGAGTTCCACCACCTTCCGCGTCACCTCGGGTGCGCTCATCTGCGGCTTGAAATCGTAGGTCGGCACATCCTTGGGCGACGGGATGATCTCGCGATCTTCGCCGGGGTATTGTTTCTCCACACCGCCATTGAAGAAATAGGTCACGTGGGGGTATTTCTCGGTCTCGGCGATGCGCAATTGCTTCAAACCGGCCTCGCTAACCACCTCGCCAAGGATCTTCGTGAGCACCTGCTGGTCGAACACGATGGGGCAGCCATAGGTTGCGTCGTATTCCGTCAGGGTGAGGTAATGGATCTTCGGCGTAACCTCGCGGTCGAAGCCGTTGAAGTCCGGGCGCAGGAACGCGAGGGACAATTGGCGGCCGCGATCGGCGCGGAAGTTGAAGAACAACACGACGTCGCCGTCGCGGATGCGCTGCTCGTTGACATGGCCAAAGACGAGCGGCTTCAGGAATTCATCTGTCTCGCCCTTCGCGTAGCAGGCCTTCACCGCCTCGGCGGGGGTCGTGGCGGGTGCTTCGCCGCGGCCCAGGACGATGGCGTCCCACGCCAGCTTGTTGCGCTCCCAGCGCTTGTCGCGGTCCATCGCGTAATAGCGCCCGATGACCGTGGCGATCACGGCCCCACTCGGCGCAAGCTCCCGCGCCGCTGTCTCCAGGTAAGCCGTGCCGCCAGTGGGTGAAGTATCGCGGCCATCCGTGATCGCATGGACCATGATGTCGGTGACACCGGCCTTGCTGGCGACATTCGCCAGCGCAATGAGATGCTCAATGTGGCTGTGGACGCCGCCGTCTGAGAGCAGGCCGAGCAGATGCAGGCGGTGGCCTTTTGCCTGCGAGAAAGCCTCCTGCAGCACCGGGTTCTTCTCGAGTTCGCCATCCTGGATCGCCTTGTTGATCCGCGTCAGGTCCTGGTAGACGATCCGGCCGGCGCCGAGGTTGAGATGGCCGACCTCGCTATTGCCCATCTGGCCAGGAGGCAGGCCGACATCCATGCCGCTGGCGCTCAGGGTCGCCATGGGGTATTTCGCGTAGACTTGATCGTGAAACGGCGTCTTCGCCAGCAGCGTCGCGTCGCCGTTGGCTTCCGCGCGGGCGCGGCCATCGGGATTGATCCCCCATCCGTCGCGGATGATGAGCACTACGGGTTTGTGTGGTGTGGGCATAAATTATTATAGCGGCGGCGGCGGATTGGCAGCCGGCTCGTCGAAGTCTTCCTGTTCTTCCTCCTCCAGGATCTCCTCCTCGATCTCGCGCTGCATCCGCCGCGAGAGGAAGGGCCGGAGAAATCCGTACAGCAAATAGACCATGAAGATCACCGCCGGCATCCAGTAGTAATTGAGCACGGTAAAACCGACCAGGAACACGATGGCAATGAAGCGCGGGATCGATTTCGTCGTGCGCCAGTTGAGTCCCTTGAAGCTGGGGTACTGGAACCGGCTGAACATCATGAAGGAGAGGAAAATCAGCAGCGCCGGCAGGAGCCATTTCCAGTTGCCGAGATCGCGCTCGCTCTTCGCCATCCAGATCATGAAGAGCGTCAGCGACGCCGTCAGGCCGGCGGCGGCAGGAATCGGGAATCCGCGGAAGTCCTTTGACGCCACGCTGGCATTGCTGGCCGCAAGGCAATTGAACCGCGCCAGCCGCAGGCCGCCGCAGAGGAGGTAGAGCGACGCCACGATCCAGCCGAGCGTCGGGAACTCGATCAGCACCACCTTGTACACCATGAGCGCGGGCGCGACGCCGAAGGATACGATGTCCGCGAGCGAATCGAATTCCCGCCCGAACGGGCTTTCATGCCCGCCGAGGCGCGCCAGGCGGCCATCGAGCGCATCGCAGATGCATGCCGAGAGGATGAAGAGGATCGCCAGCTCGAACCGCTGCGCCGCCTGGGCCGGGTCGGCGCTTTGCAGCAGCGCACCCTCCACGATTTTCAGGACTGCCACGAAGCCGAACAGGAGATTGCCCGCCGTCATCAAGTTCGGCAGCAGGTAAATCTTCGGATTTTCCGCGTCGGACAGCGCGTCGGCCTTTTTCCGTTCCTCCCCGGTCACGCTGCCTCCTTCCGCAGGCGGGCGATGATGGTCTCGCCGCCCTTCACCTTGTCGCCCGTCCGCACGACAATCTCGCTATCGAGGGGCAGATAAAGCTCCGTCCGCGAGCCGAACCGGATCAAACCGAAGCGCTCCCCCTTGGCGACATGGTCGCCGACCTTTGACCAGCCAACGATCCGCCGGGCAATCGCGCCGGTGATCTGCCGCACCACGAGCGTGGTCTGGCCATTGCGGAACGCCCAGGTCTGGCTCTCGTTTTTCACCGAGCACTCCGGGTTGCGGGCATCAAGGAATTTGCCGGGATAATGCTGGCGATAGATGACCTCGCCGTCCATGGGCGCGCGATTGGTATGGACATCGAGCACTGAGAGAAAGATCGCCACCCGGCGCATGGTCCCTTTTACGACCTCATCCTCGGTCTTCTCAATGATCTCCACCACCACGCCGTCCGCAGGGGCGGCGACGGCCTGTGGATCGGCCGGGACGGGCCGCTCCGGATCGCGGAAAAAGTAAAAGGTATAGAGGATGAGCGCCACCCCCGGCAGCGACGCCAGCGGATAGAGCAGACCTGGAATAATGGTGAGCGCGGCCAGCACCGCGAATATCCAGCGGGCCTCCCGCAGCGTCTGAAGGCGCATGAGGCGGAGAACATACGCGCGGGCTGACGGGAGCGTAAAGAGCCGTGTTCTGATTTTTCCCGCCCTTGCCCTCGCCCGCCACTGACCCTATCTTGGCGGGATGCAAGCCTCCGACACCATCTCGGGCGATCTCTCCATGCGGGAATTGCTGGAAATCTCCCCCGGCGCCCAGCGCGCCCTTTTCCGCAAGTACCACATCGGCGGCTGCGCCTCGTGCGGCTTCCGCCCGGATGAGACGCTGGCCCAGGTGTGCGCGCGAAACGAGAACCTGCCGGTGGCCGAGGTGGTCGATTACCTGCTGACCAGCCAGGAGGAGGACCGCCTCATCCAGATTACCCCCGTCGAACTGTCCACCGCGCTTCAAGATGGCAGGGCCAGGGTCATCGACGTCCGCACCCGGGAGGAATTCGAGGCGGCCCGGATCGAGGGCGCCACGCTGCTCAACCAGGAGCTCATGCAGGAAATGCTGGCCAGTTGGGATCGCGATGCGCTGACCGTTTTCGTCGATCACACCGGCACCCGCTCCATGGATGCGGCCGCCTACTTTGGCGGCCACGGCTTTACCCAGGCGCGTGCGCTACGCGGCGGCATCGACGCATGGAGCCAGGAAGTCGACGCGGCAATCCCCCGCTATCACCTCGAGTAAATGAGCGACAACCCACTCCAGCAGCGGATCCAGGAAGCCATCGCCAACCCGAAGAACGTCGGCGAACTCGCCGGGGCCGACGCCGTCGGCACCGTCGGCAGTCCCGATTGCGGCGACATGCTCCGGATGTGGATCAAGTTCAAGGACCAGGATGGGCGGCGCGTCATTGACCGCGCGACGTTCCAGACGTTTGGCTGCGAGACTGCCATCGCGGTCGCCAGCGTCGCCACGGAACTGATCGCCGGCAAGACCGCTGAGGAAGCCCTCAACCTCTCCGGCGCGGAACTCAGCGCCCCACTCGGAGCGCTGCCGCCGATGAAAATCCATTGCGCCCAGCTCGTCGAAGGGGCTCTGCGGTCGGCGCTCGCCCCATCCGAGCCGGGTGCGGCTCCGGCGGCGCCGAATGCGCCTACGCTCTTCGACCAACTGGGCGTGGGGGTGGAAAAACACGTGAAGGTCGTCCTCCACAAAGACCCTGCCTGAAATGGGACCTATAGGACCTATGCGACCCATAGGTGCGACTGAATGTCTCCTCTGAAATAATCTGCGTTAATCTGCGTCAATCTGCGGCTAAAATAAAAACGACAAACCTTTCCAAAAATGCACGAAAACACTGAACGCACGCTCACCCGCGACTGCCCGGCGATCCAAATCCCTGCCGGCAATACCATCGTCCTCGAAGCCGGGGTCACCGTCTTCATCACTCAATCCCTTGGAGGCAGCTATACGGTCGCCACCGAGATGGGGCTTGCCCGCATCAGCGCGCAGAACGCCGATGCCCTCGGGCTTGAAGTTGCGGCTGCACCCGCGGCCGCCGCTGCGACTGCCGGCAGCACGGCAAATGTGGACGACAAGCAGGTCTGGGATCAACTGAAGACCTGTTACGACCCGGAAATCCCGGTCAATATCGTCGATCTGGGCCTCATCTACGATTGCCAGATTGTCCCGCGAGACGGCATTGGCGCGCTGGTCAACGTCAAGATGACCCTCACCGCCCCGGGCTGCGGCATGGGCCCGGTCCTCGCGCAGGAAGCCAAGTCCAAGATTGAGGCGATCCCCGGTGTCGACGAGGCCGACGTGGAGTTGGTCTGGGATCCGCCGTGGAATCAGGCCATGATTTCCGAGACTGGCAAAATGCAGCTCGGGATTATATAAGGCTCTCCATCTGCTCCAAACCATGCGGAACCGATCCATCCTCAGCCAAGGCCAAATCGCGTCGGCGACGACGCTGCTGCTCGCGATTCTGCTGGCCGGGTGCGCCGGCAAGGAGAGCAAGCCCCTCATCAGTGCGCCGGCGGAGGTCGATCGCGATGGCAGTTCATTTGACAGGGCGGTCGTCATCACTGCACCCAATGAAGCAATGGGAGTGAACGACGAGTATATCTATATCGGAGAGCAATTCCCGGGTTACAAAGAGACCGGGCAGGCGCTGGAACAATCCGCGAACCGGTCTTACGACGTCGTCACCATCGCCAACGCCGGCGGGCAGACGAAGACGGTGTATTTTGATATCACCGGGTTCTTTGGGAAGAACTCGTAGCGGGGTGCCTATCCGAGCTCAAGCGTGGACGTGGGCTTGAACTCCGTCGACTCCCCATCCGTTCACCCAATCCGCCTGTTCCGCCTCGCCCGGGCGGCCCAGCAGTAACTCGTTGGGCCGGAAACCAGACTTGTAAACGAGGCTCTTGCAACCGGCGACGCGGTAGCCGAGGTAGACGTAATCCTTGCCCAATTGCAGGGCCAGCGAGATTTCGCACAATGCACTGTAGACGCCCAGCGAGAGCTTCGCGTAGTCCGGATCGAAGTAAAAGTAAGTCGAGGAGAGGGAGTGGGGCATCTCATCCACGAGACCCACGCCGACCAGTTTCCCATCGGCCCAGTAAGTCATCTCCCGGCCGGATGGATGGGGAAAGCAGAACTGCCGGCGGTAGCCATCCTCATCCAGCGGGTTCTCCTGCCAGCCGCAAGCGGCCTCGCGGGCGGCGTGCCATTTGCGATAGAGGGCGACGCGCTCGGCATCGGCGCGCGGGGTGCGGATATCGACCCGCACCTTCTCGCACTTTCGCACAACCCGGCGCTGGCTTTTGCTGAAGTGGAATTTCTTGACCGGCACGCGCAGCGAGACGCACTCCTGGCAGCCGCGGCAGATGGGGCGGAAGTACTCCGGCCCGAATCGCCGCCAGCCGCGCTCCACCAGGTGCTCGGTCTCGTGCGGCGTGACATCGGTCAGCAGGCGCACATCGAGCATGGCGGGCACCCCCTGCAGGTAGGCGCAGGGATGTTCGGGTGTGGGGAAGCGGGCGTGCTCTACGGCCATGGACGGTTTGAATCGTTCAACACGCATCATCGCTCTTTTTCAATTCCACAGCCATCGAAAGTTCCCATGCGGGCGCACTTTGCGGCAGCTTGACTCTGCGCAGGGGAGCAGGTAGCACGGCATGATGCAGCACGAAGTTGTCGGCTCGACCATGCCAGTGCTTGAGATTCATCTCGATGCCGGCGAAAGCGTTATTGCGGTATCCGGGGAGCTCTCGTGGATGACGGCTTCCATCGATATGCATACGGCGACCCAGCATGGCGGCGCAGGCGGACTCTTCGGGGCATTCAAGCGGGCGGTCAGCGGCGGCTCGTTTTTTATGACCGAGTACTCGGCCATCGGCACGGCCGGGACCGTCGCCTTTGCGGCGAAAATCCCCGGCCACATCCTCCCAGTCACGGTCGCGCCGGGGAAGGAATACATGATCCACCGGCACGGCTTCCTCTGTGCGACGCCGGACGCGGTATTGAATGTCGGTTTCCAGCAGAGCCTCGGGGCGGGCATTTTCGGCGGAGACGGTTTTATCCTGCAACGGCTCAGCGGCTCGGCGCAGGCATGGGTGGAGCTGGGGGGCGAAGTCGTATCCTATGACCTTGCGCCCGGGGAGGTCCTCCGGGTTCACCCGGGACACGTGGGGATGTTCGATGCGAGCGTGAATTTCGACATCGTGCGTATCAAAGGCATCCGCAACATGCTCTTTGGCGGCGACGGGATCTTCCTCGCGCAGCTTACCGGTCCCGGCAAGGTCTGGCTCCAGACGCTGACGCTGAGCAATCTTGCCCACGCCCTGATGCCCTATCTCCCCTCCGCCGGCGGCGAGCGCACCCAGGCGGCGGGCACCGGCGCCCTCGTCGGCTCCGTGATCGGCAATCTCCTGAGCGGGGATAACCGCTAAGCCACCGCCTCAGCCTCGGGTGTGTATCTTTCCAGAACGTCCCGGGCTTCGGAAAAGTTGAACGGCTTGGGCAGAAAGCAGGTCGCGCCGGATGCGGCGATGAAGGGGTGATCCTTCGAGAGGGCACCTGAGCACAGGACCAGCTTGAGCGCGGGGTTGCGGCTCAGCAATGCGTGGGAAATGGTGATCCCGTTGAAACGGGGCATCATGACATCCATGAGCACCACGTCCGGGCGGAAGCGGTCGTAGGCCGGCAGCACATCCAGGCCGCCGGTGATTACCGTGCATACCTCGTGGCCGGCTCTCTCGAGAAATTTGGCCAGGGCGTCGACCAGTTGGCGTTCGTCGTCGGCGAGAAGGATGCGCATGAGGTTGGGTTTTGGGGGTATGTCAGCGGCGGTTTGAGGCCTGGATGAGCACGAGGGCGATCGTATCGATGAGCGCGTCCATGCGGAATGGCTTCGGCAGCATTGTTCCGCGCACTTGCTTGATGAAATCGTTGATCTTGGGATTGCCCCGGTGGCCGGTGATGAAAATAAAGCGCCGGCAGAGGTGGGGGCGCATGCGCTCGACGGCGGTGTAGAACATGTCGCCGGGGAGTTTCGGCATCATCATATCGCAGACGACGATATCAAAATCGTCATTGAGAACGGCACGCACGCCCTCGACCCCGTTTGAGACGGCGGTGACGTCGTAAAAGTGACTCTCCAGGAACTCCTTGACGGCATCCTGGAGCATCACGTCGTCCTCCAGAAGGAGGACCTTGCGCACTCTGCCATCGCTAACATGATTGGGTACGGACTTGGGCGAGGCGATTTGCATTTTTGAAAAAATAGAAGGTAAGACAGTGCTCTCAGGAACGGAGGAGCAGAGGCTATGCCACCAGGATCTGCGGCAGACCCTTACGGGATCCCGTCAAACTGCCGCGCCATCGAGCCGCTGGACGAGCTCGTGGCTGGCCTCAAGGACCACTTTCACCCCATCCGTCCGCTGCACCAGCAGGTGCCGGCTGTCCACCGTGAATTGCCGGCCATCCCTGGCCGTGTGCCGCACCGTTCCGGCCCAGAACCCATGCTCACCCAGCGCCCGGTCAAACTCGCCGGAGGGTATCTCCGTGGAGAGGATCTCGTGGATGTTCCGCCCGACGGCCTCCTTGCGGTCCCAACCGTAGAGATGCTCGGCGCCGCTGTTCCAGTAGAGGATTTCCCCCTGCTCATCGCGGACGATGATGGCGTCATGCGAGAGCTCCAGGAGTTCCGCCTGCTGGCGCAATTGTTCATTGAGCCGGTGCTCATCGGTCACATCCATGCAGACGCCGGTGCATTGCCACTTGCCTGGGGCAAGCTGGACGATGCCCACCTCCTCCCGGATCCACATTCGCCGCCCAAACTTGTCCACGCACCGGAACAGGTGGGAGAATGAGGGCTCGCCATTAAGGAACGCCCGCGCCGCCTCCTCCTCCGAGCGGCGCATATCCTCCGGGTGCCTGCTGGCGATCCACGCCTCCGTATAAGTGCTGCCGGCGGGCACCTCGATGGGCTGGAAATGCTGCGCAGCCACCTCGTCCTGCACGGCGATCTTCCATGTAAACTTGTTCGCTCCCGGCTCGTATTGCTCCCAGCCGGTCTGCCCCTCCACGATCGCGCGCCAGAGGATGCAACGGGCGTAGGTGACGACATTGCGGATGTCTTCCTCGGCGTGTTTCTGGCTGCTGATATCCTGGAAGTACCCGAACCGGTAAAGCGGCAGCCCCTGCGGATCGCGCACCAGGGTGACATCGGTCAGGCAGGGAAACCGGGTCTTGTCCCTGCGGATGTGCATGGATTCATACATCAGATGGTCCTTTGCATTGATGATATCCACGATCTTCGGGAGCTGCTCCGCGTCCTCCGGGGCGAAGGTCTGGGAAACAGCCATGCCGATCATTGCGTCGGGCTCGTACCCGTGCATCCGGGCGAAAGCTGGGTTCGCAAGCTGGATGAGGCCGCGCACGGAATCGACAATCGCCACACCCCATGCGGAAGTATTGAAAATGGTTTCGTACAGCGTCAGCGCGCTATTGGACTGGCTGAGGGCGGAGGTGCGCTCGCGAACGCGCTGCTCCAGCGTATCCTTCATCTTGATGAGGTCCGCCTCGGCGGCGAGCCGCTGCTTGATCTCGCCCTCGAGGTGCTCCTTCTGCTTGCGCTGCAAGCGGCCTGCCTCCAGCAACCCGAGGATCGCCGGCACCAGCGGCGGCAAAAGGATCGCCGTCGTGACGGAGGCCAGCGCGGTGATGACCTTTACCGCTGCGGCAAACCAATAGTCCGCGTGCCAGACATTCCACGCCTCCACAAAATGGGTGGACCCGCACGCGATGATGAAAACCCCAAAGGCCAGGACCATCCAGTGGAACGGCAAATCCCGCCGTGTCTTGTAGACCATGTACGCCAGCGTCGCGGAGATGGCGACATAGGCGAGGCCGATGAGGATATCCGAAATGACATGGGTCCAGAGCAATCCCGGCAACCAGAGATAACAGTGCCCATGCGGCATGAACGGCTCCGCCGTCCTTGACGCCAGCCAGCACGATCCCACGACCACAAGCGCGCCCAGTGCTATGAGAACAAGGTACTTACGCGAAGTCGACATGCGAGGTGTACTGGACTTTAAGTCTGTTAAAAGGCGCGGGCAAGCATTCGCGAACCCGAAAAATCAGATGGGATTCCGGGCTGCGCTTGAGCGAAAAAAACGTTTCGGACGAAGCGGTCCGTACGGATGTATCGGAATACGAAGTTCCTGAATTTGAACAGAAGGAGGCCGAGGGGGAAGAAGTTTGATGCACGGCACATTCAGACTGCATGGATGGGACATACAGTCCCATGGTACCCTCGCAGTACGCTTCCCGACCGCTATCTGGGTGCAGCCGCTTTGCGCAGCCTGTCGAGGATGGCCACGCCCAGCCCATGTGCCGGCGGCGGCTCCGCCACGATCAACTCCAGGCTCATCGCGTCGAGCCGCCGCATGGCGGCAAAGAGGCGCGCGGCCGCCTCGCGGGGATCATTGTTCGGCGTGAGCACTTCCATTGCGGAAAATTGCGGCGGCTTTTCACGCCTGCTCCACGCCAGCAGGCCGGCTTTCTCAGGGCCAGTCCACGCGCCGGCTTCGGCGGGATTTGCCAGCAGACGCATCCGGGTGCCGGGCGCGTAGTGGCTCTCGAGCTGCCCCGGCGCCTGGATGGCGGGTCCGGCGGCGCGGATCGGGGCGATGGCGGCAAGTTCCTCCGCGGTCACGGGGCCGGCGCGCAAGAGTTTCAGCCCGCCATTATCCAATGCAACGACGGTCGATTCCACCCCGATGGCGCACGGCCCTCCGTCCAGGATCAATGGTATGCGGCCGCCGAGCTCCTCCAGCACATGCTCCGCCGCGGTCGGCGAGATGCGCCCGAAGCGGTTGGCGCTCGGCGCTGCCACCGGGTTGCCGAATCGCTCCAGCACCGCCCGGAAGAGCGGGTGCGCGCTCATCCGGACCGCGACGGTGGGCAATCCCGATGTCACAAGGTCCGGCACAATCGACCGCCGGGGCAGGACGAGCGTCAGCGGTCCCGGCCAAAAACGACGGATCAGTTCCGCAATGAGGGGATCCTTTGCGGCGGTGGTCAGCCGGTCCAGCCATTCCAGATTTGGCAGGTGAACGATCAGCGGGTCAAAAGCCGGGCGCTCCTTCGCCTCGAAGATCAGCGCGACAGCCGAGGCATTGAGCGCATCGCCAGCCAGCCCGTAAACCGTCTCCGTCGGCAGAGCCACCAACCCACCCAGGTGCAGCAGAAGAGCTGCCTGCTCCACACCCCACTCACCGGAAACGATCTTCGTGTTCACTCCCGCTTCCCCGTGAGACTGGCCCGCGCCGCGCGTACCATCGCGATGGCGCTCTCCGCGTCGGAAGCGAGGGCGGTAAGATGGCCCATCTTCCGGCCGGGGCGCGGTCCGGTCTTCCCATAAAGATGGAGTTTGACCTCCGGGAACGCCAGGGCCGCCGCCCAGTCCGGCTCGCCACCGGCCCAGAGATCGCCGAGCAGATTCGCCATCGCAGCCGGGCGCATCAACTCCGTCGAGCCGAGCGGCATGCCGCAGATCGCGCGCAGTTGCTGCTCAAACTGGCTGGTGACGCAGGCGTCGAAAGTGTAGTGGCCGGAATTGTGCGGCCGCGGCGCCAGCTCATTGACGACCAGCGTGCCGTCCGGCAGCAGGAACATCTCGACCGCCAGGAGGCCCACAAGATCCAGCTTCTCCGCCACCGTGCATGCCAGCGCGCGGGCGGATGCCTCGACCCCGGTTGAAACCCGCGCAGGCGCAACCGTGATATCGAGGATGTGGTTGCGATGGATGTTCTCGCACACGGGGAATGTCACCGACCGCCCATCCACGCCGCGAGCGACAATGACGGAAATCTCATCCGAAAACGGTACGAACCCCTCCAGCACCGACGGCGCAGCGATCTCGATGGACTCCGCGTCCGCCAGCGTCGCGATCTTTCGCTGCCCCTTCCCATCGTATCCAAACGCCGCTGTCTTCAGCACAGCCGGCGCGCCGATCTCCGCCAGCGCCGCGCGCAGCTCCTCGCGATTGGCCACCGGAGCGAAGGGCGCCACCGGGATGCCCGCCCCGGCAAGGAATTGCTTCTCCCGCAACCGGTGCTGGCAAATGTGCAGCACCGTCCCGGTGGGCCGCACGACAGTATGCGCGGCAGCCCATTCCACGCTCCGCGCCGGGATGTTCTCGAACTCGAATGTCAGCACGTCCACCCCTGCGGCAAACTGCTCCACCGCCGCCTGGTCTTCATAAGGCGCGGCGAACTCCCGGTCCGCGAGGGCGCCGGCGGGCGTATCCTTTTCCGGGCTGAAAATGTGAATCCGGTAGCCCATCCGGCGGGCGGCGATGGCAAACATCCGGCCGAGCTGGCCCGAACCCATCACCCCAACCGTGCTGCCCGGCGGGAAGAGACGGGGCGGGGTCATTCGGGTGCGAGAGTGGAGTTGAGAGCGTCCGAGGTTTGCTGTGCGCGAAATGCCTCCAGGCGCGCGAGGAGCGCCGGATCGTGCAACGCCAGGATGGAGGCGGCGAGCAATGCGGCGTTTTTCGCCCCGGCAGCGCCGATGGCCAGGGTACCCACGGGTATCCCGGCCGGCATCTGGACGATGGAAAGGAGGGAATCGAGCCCGCTCAACTTGCTGAGGACCGGAACTCCCAGGACCGGGACCAGCGTCTGCGCAGCGAGCATTCCCGGCAAATGGGCAGCCCCGCCGGCACCGGCGATGATGACCTGGATGCCGCGGCCGGCGGCCTCGCGGGCAAAAGTTGTCATGAGGTCCGGGGTCCGGTGAGCGGAGACCACCCTTGACTCGTGCGGGATCTCCAGGTCGGTGAGCATGCGGGACGCCTCGCGCATGATCTCCCAGTCGCTCTTGCTGCCCATGACGACGGAGACTGTCGGGGATTTGGCCATTGATTTGCGCCCACGATACCAGCCGGGCCGGGCGGTGGGAGGGAAAAAATGAGAAATTCCGAGACCGATATAATGGGAAAACACTGATATCTGCATCCGACGCTTGACCTAAGGACAAATTTCGACTTAAAACGCCGTCGCGGACACCCCCCGCCGCTGAAACCGACCAAGGAGGTGATATTAAATGCCGAGAGGCACCGTAAAATGGTTCAGCGAAAAGAAAGGCTGGGGGTTCATAGTGGACCCCAATGTTCATAGCGACATATTCGTACATTACTCACAGATTCAGGGAGACGGCTTTCGCACCCTCACCGAGGGTGACGAAGTCGACTACGAACTGTTCAGCGACAACAAGGGGGCGAAAGCCCGCAACGTCGTGCGAGTACAGAAGAGTGTCGCTGCCTGACCAGCCGTACAAAGCGCTGTCCATCCATAATTCCAAACACACCGGCCGCGAGCCGATCCATTTCCCGACCGGGGGCTGTGCTGCTTGAGCGCTCCCGGGTCTGAGAATGTGGTGCTCGTAGGGTTCATGGGGAGCGGGAAGTCGTCCGTAGGACGGCTTGTAGCGCGTACCCTTCAGGGTCGCTTCGTCGATACAGACCGGCTGGTGGTGGAGCTCGCAGGACGCGAGATCACGGAGATATTCGCAACGGAAGGAGAAGCCTTCTTCCGCCAGCAGGAGAGCCGTGCCCTGAAGTCCCTCCGGGGCCAGGGCGGCCTCGTCATCGCCACCGGCGGCGGGATCGTCACCGTCCCGAAGAACGTGACCATGCTCAAGGAGCTTGGGCTGGTCGTCTGGTTGTCCGCCAGCGAGGAGATCATCTGGGATCGGGTTTCGCGAAACCAGAAGCGGCCGCTGTTGCACACGCCCGACCCGCGATCCACCGTCCGCGAGCTGCTCGGGAAACGGAACCCGCTGTACGAGCAGGCGGCTGATTTACAGGTGGACACCACCCACCTGACGCATGCGGATGTGGCGGAGTTGATCTGCAAGCAGGTGAAGGCGTGGCCGGGGAGGAAGTGACATCCCGGACATTGACCCGGCTCTGTGCAGATGTTAGGCTCAAACCGCCATGAAAGAGACCACGGAAGACTCAGCCGTTTCACACGAGCACTGGGAATGGGTGCGGGGCCTCATTCGTGACATTGACCGTGAGGAGAAACGGGATGAGTTTCTGAAGTTGCTGTTTCAGTGGGACCTGGCGGTTCGGGAATTCAGAAAAGTAGAACTGGCCGCGATGATTCTGGGCCAGCCCAACGAGAAGGATTTCCAATTTCACGCGATCTGTCTTCATTCGCTTCTGGCGCTCGGACATTCTTTGGTCCTGACGGCTGACGGCTTCGACGCAAAAGAATTTGAGCAATTTCGGGTTCAGCACGCCCATATCTCTGCATATGTCGAGGAGTTGGAGCAGAGTTTCCGGGAGTGGCATCACGGCTTCAGCGAAGGCGAAATCAAGGGCACGAAGGCCAGGATTTTCGGTGGCGCGTCCTAAGTCCATAGCTTCCCTGCACGAGGCCAAGTACGAACTTCGGTTTTGTAACGGAGCTGAAAAGGCCGAACGCCTGAAAATCTACAGTGAAGCGCTTGCAGCAGCGGCCAAGGAATTCGGAGTGAGCGAGGGCCTTCTGGAGGCGTCAGTGGCTTCCGATTTCGGCGTTTGGATGAAACAGGAGAAATTGCCGCGGCTTCCTGACCAAAACCGATAGCACCTCGCCATGACCGTCATCCCCGGCGCCGAAATCAAGAGCGCACTCGTCGAGCGCGCCCGCGCGCTCGGGTTCGACGTCTGCCGGATCGCCCCGTGCGGGCCGCCGCCGCATGCGCCGGAATTTCGGCAATGGCTCGATGAGGGGCACGCCGGCGAGATGACCTGGATGGAGCGCAACAAGGAGCGCCGCATGGACCCCCAGCAGGTGCTGCCCGGGGTGCGGTCGGTCATCGTGCTCGGCATGAATTATTGGCAGGGCGAGGCGGAAACCGCGCCCGGCCACGGCAAATTCGCCCGGTATGCCTGGGGAGACGATTACCATGATCTCATCGAGCGCCGGCTGGCGGAGCTGCAGGCGTGGCTGGCGGAATTCGGCGGCCAGCAAAAATCGTACGTCGATACCGGCCCGGTGCTGGAGCGGGACTTCGCCGCGCTTGCCGGCGCCGGCTGGCATGGCAAGAGCACCATGCTCATCTCCCAGGAGCTCGGCACATGGTTCTTCCTTGCGGAAATCCTCACCACGCTCGATCTCCCACCCGATGAGCCGGCCCGCGACCGCTGCGGAAGCTGCACCCGTTGCATCACCGCATGCCCCACCGGCGCCATCGACGCTCCGCACCACCTGGATGCGCGGCGCTGCATATCCTACCTCACCATCGAGCTCAAGGGCTCCATCCCCGTCGAGCTCCGCCCGCTCATCGGCGACCGCGTGTATGGGTGCGACGATTGCCTGACGGCCTGCCCGTGGAACCGCTTTGCCCAGGCGTCCCACGAAGCCGCCTTTGCCGCCCGCGAAGGGACGCAGATGGCGTTGACCGATCTGCTGGCTCTCACCGATGACGATTTCCGCCGGCTTTTTCGAAACTCACCGATCAAGCGAATCAAGCGCCGCGGCCTGCTGCGCAATGTGTGCGTGGTGCTCGGCAATACCGGCGGGCCGAAGGACTTGCCCACGTTGGAACGGGCGTGCGCCGATGCTGAGCCGCTGATCCGGGAGCACGCGGAATGGGCAGTGGCGCGGATCGCTGAGCGATTTCCCGAGCCCTCGGGGACGCGGGAATTGTCCGCAACCCGCGGCTTGCCCACGGAGGCGCGTTGAGTTAATCATGGGGGCTGCCCCCGGCTGTCCGGTGGGTTTCCCGCACCAAAATGGCCAAATCGCAACCTGCTCCCGCCACACCAGCGAAGGAAATCAGCCTTCCGCTGGGGGACATCTTGAGCCGGATCCCCAAGGAGTATCTGCTGCCCGGGCCGCACGATCTGAAGATGCCGGTTCGTTTCCCGGCGGCGGAGCTGGCGGAGTGCATGGCCAAGGGCCGGAGCACCATGACCCTGGAGCGCCTCGCAAAGGCCTGCCCGGAGGTCATCCGCGCCGATCCTCAAAAGACGGTCGATGTCCCCTTCCCCTTCCAAAAGGCGATGGGAATGCTCATGCACCAGGGAACGATGGATTTCTCGGCCCGCGAGCTGCGCCATCGGCCCACGGCCCCCCCGGCGGCTGCGCAGCCCGCCGCATTGGCAGGGGGCCCGTCCTCCGCGGCACCACCGCTCCCCCGGTCATCCGTACCGCTGATCCCGCAGCCGCCGAACGGCAATGACGACGAGAAAATCCACCTGAGCCTCCACGCCATCGTGGCCGCCCTGCCCGCCGAGTGGAAAGGGCCGCCGCCGGAGAAGGTGGATGAATCCACCCGCGTGGCGCTCCCGCTGCGAATGGTGGAGCATCAATTGCCGACCGGCAAAGTCGAGGTCCCGCTCTCCCGCCTGCTGGAGGGGATGCCGGCGGCATTGCGCCCGCTTTTCCCGGCCGATCCGGCGCGGACGGTGCCGATCCCGCTGACGGAAATCTTTCCCAATCTGCCCGAAAAACCGATCGACCGCACCGGCACGCCCGGCCTGCGCGAGCAGGTGGCCGGCCTGGAATCCAGCTCCATCAGCCGCGATGCCGGCAAGGTGAGCGATGAACTGGCCAAAAAACTGGTCGAGGCCTCCGCCCGCATCACGGCACTGGCGCGCGAACGGGACAACGCCGTCCGGCAGCGCGACGAGATCACCCGGCAACTCGAAGGGTTGCGCGAGGAGATGCGGCTCCACAGGGAGGCGCTCACCCAGGGGCAAACCTCCGGCGAAGCCCGCAATGCCGACAACGAGGCCAGCAAGGCGCGCCTCGAATCCCTGCAAAAGGAGCGCGACGTGCTCATCGGGGAAAAAGAGGCGGAGATCGCCCGGCTGCGCGAGCAAATCGAGACCCAGCGCAAGGAACACGACGCCGCCATCGCCGAGCGCGACCAGGCGCACCAGCGCCACACCCTCGTCGCGGAGCAATTGCAGCAGCTCCGCGCGCAACACCAGCGGGACCTGGACTCCAACTCGCAGCGGGTCAACGTCACCGTCCGCGAGAAGGACGAGGGGCTCTCGCGGCTGACGCAATCCATCGATGAGCAAAAGCGCGAGCTCAAGAGCATGGAGCGCGAGCGCGACCACGCGATGCGCGAGCGCGAGGCGGTCGCCTCCCAACTGGCCGAGGCGCGCGCCGAGCAGAAGAAACAGATCGAGAGCCTGCGGGGCTCGCACAAGAAGCAGATCGACACGCTGGGAGAGGATTACAACCGCCAGCTCGCCTCGCTTTCCACCGAGCATAACAAGCAGCTTGAGTCGCTGCGCAACGATCACAAGAAACGCGTCGACGCCTTCATGCAGGAGCGCGCGCACGCCCTCGCGGACCGCGACCAGATCAACGCGCAGCTCGCCCAGGCGCGGGAGGATCACTCCGTCCAGGTGCGGACGCTGACCGGCGATTACAAGCGGCAGATCGAGTCGCTGACGAAGGACCACAAGAAGACGCTCGATGCCGTCAACCAGCAGCGCGACGCGCTGGCGCGCGAGCAGGGGCAACTGGCGGCGCAGATCGCGCAGGTCCGCGAGCAGCACAAGAAACAGGTCGAGGCGATCAGCCAGCAGCGCGACGATGTCATGCGCGAGCGGGACCTCGCCAAGGCGCAGATGCTGCAGACCCGCGAGGAGCACAAGCGCCACCTCGATGTCCTGACCAACGATTTTTCCCGGCAACTCTCCATCGTGCGCGACGAGCACAAGAAGGAGCTGGCGGCGCTCAACCAATTGCGCGACGACATCAACCGCGAGCGCGAGACCCTTGCCCAGCAATTGGCGCAGGCGGAGAAGGATCGCCAGGCGCAGCTTGAGTCGCTGCTCTCCGATCACCACAAGCAGGTGCAGACACTGAACGAGGATTACTCAAAGCGGATCGCCTCGCTGGAGGAGGCGCGCGACAAGATCGCCGCCGACCGCGACGCCGCCGGCGTGGAGCTCAACCAGACGCGCGAGGATCACAAGAAACTGGTGGAATCGATCCAGGAACGGCAGCGCAAGCAGGTGGAGGACTTGACGCTGGAGCACAAGAAATCCGTCGACGAACTCTCATCGCAGCGCGATGTCGTGACGGGCGAGCGGGATGCGCTCTCCTTCCAGCTCGGGCAGGCGCACGAGGCGCACAAGATGCAAATCCAACTGCTGACCACCGATCACCGGCAGCACCTGGAATCGCTCAACCAGCAGCGTGAGCAGATCGTCGCGGAGCGGGAATCGCTCGTCGCCGCGATGGCCCGGATGGAAGCCGAGCACAAGGCGACACTGGATAACACACGGAAGGATCACGCGGGCGAGGTCGAGAAGCTGCTGGCCGGGCATCAGAAGGGGATCGAGGATTTGCAGGCGGATCATACCGGGCGGATGGAGGCGTTGCGCGCGGAGCATGCGAAGGCTGCGGAAGAACTGAACGCCCAGCGCCACCAGACCGGCCGCGAAAAGGAGGAGGCGCTCGCGCTCCTCGCCCAGCGCGAGGAGGAGCACAGGAACGCGATCGCCGCGCTCAATGCCGATCACGAGAAGGCGGCGCAGGCTTTGCAGGGCACGCACCAGCAGATGCTGGAAGGCCTTGCGGCGGAGCATCGCGGGAAGATCACGGAACTTGAGGCGGAACATCGCCGCCAGATGGATGCCGCGCAAGAGCAGCGCGATGCCATTACGAAGGAAAAGGAAGGGGTCATCGCGCAACTGGAGCAGACGCGCGCGGAACACCGGAAGTCGCTCGAGGCTGCCGCGGCATTTCATACCGACCGGATCCAGGCGTTGCAGAAGGAGCATGAGGAGAAGCTCAAGGAGACCGTGGCGGGCCACGAACAGGCCAGCGCCGCGGCGCGCGGGGATTTCGAGAAGCAGATCGCCGGGCTCAATGCCGAGCATGGAAATCGGATCGAGGCGCTGAAGGGCGAACACGCCGCGCACGCGGACAATCTCCAGAAAGAGCACGCCATCACACGCGGCGAGAAGGAGGCGCTCGCCGCCGCCATAGCCGCAGCGCTGCTGGAGCACGAGAATGCGCTCAAGCAGGCCGCATTGCAGCACGCGGGCCAGATGGACACTCTTAATAAAGAGAACGACAGCCGGCTGCAGAATGTGCGCCAGTCCCACGCTACCGCGATTGAGGGGCTGAAGAACGAGCACGCCGGACAGATGGCGGCCGCGAAGGAGGAATTCGAGAAACAGACCGCGCAATTGCGCACGGAACACGCGCAGAAACTCGACTCGCTGCAATCCGATCACGCCCGCCAGATGGCCGAGGCGCAGAAGCGCGACGCGGCGCTGCGGCAGGAGAAGGATTCGCTCGCCGCCACACTGGAGACAACCCGCGCGGAGCATGGAATGGCGCTGGAGACCGCATCCGCGCAGCACACTGCGCAGCTCGATGCGCTGACCCGCGAACATGATGGCAAGCTCCGGGCCGCGCAGGAGGCGCATGCGTCGGCAGTCGAGGATCTTCAAACCCAGCACACCTCGGCCATTGAATCCGCCCGGGCCGACGCGGAGCAGAAAATCGCCGCCGCGAATGCCGGGCACGCCCGGGCCATCGAGGCGCTGAAAGCCGAGCATGCAAGCCACGCGGAGAACCTGCAACAGCAGCAGGCCGCCACGCTGCGGGAAAAAGAGGCGCTGGCCGCAACCCTCGAGGCAACGCGCGCGGAGCATGCGAAGGCCATCGAAACGGCCAATGCCCAGCACGCCGCGAACCTCGAGAATCTCACGCGCGAGCATGACGGCAAACTGCTCGCAGCCCAGCAGGCCCATGGCGCGGCGATTGAAGAGCTCAAAGCGAAACATGCAACCGCAACGGAAGCCGCATGGGCGGAATCCGAGCAGCGGATGGCTGCCGCGAAGGCCGAGCACGCAAACCAGGTCGAGTCGCTCAAGGCCGATCACGCGAAACATTCCGAGCATATCCAGCGGCAGCGCGCCGTCACCCTCCAGGAGAAAGCGGCGCTCGCCGCCGAGTTGGAATCCGCGCGCGCGGAGCATGCGAAAGCGCTCGGAGCCGCGGCGGCGCAACACGCGGCGACCGTCGAGAATCTCACCCGCGAACACGACGGCAAGCTCCTCGCGGCCCAGCAATCCCATACCGCCGCGACGGAAGCGGCTCGCGTCGAATCCGAAAAAGCGCTCGCGGACGCCAACGCCGGGCATGCCCTCCAGATCGAGGCGCTCAAGGCGGATCACGCGAAGCATGTGGAAAATCTCCAGCGCCAGCGCGCCGGCATTATCCAGGAGAAGGACGCACTCGCGACCGCGCTCGACACGGCCCGCGCGGAGCATGCAAAAGCCCTCGAAGCCGCGGCGGCGCAGCACGCGGCGACCATCGAGAATCTCACCCGCGAGCATGACGGCAAGCTCCTCGCGGCGCAGCAATTCCACACCTCCGCGCTGGATGCGGCGCGGACTGAATCCGAGAAAGCGCTGGCTGATGCCAACGCCGGACACGCCCTTCAAATCGAGGCGCTGAAAGCCGATCACGCAAAATATGCGGAGAATCTCCAGCGCCAGCGCGCGGCAACCATCCATGAGAAAGAGGCGCTGGTCGTGGCCATGGAAGCGGCGCGCGTGGAGCACGCAAAGGCCCTCGAAACCGCCGCCGCACAGCATTCGGCGAATCTCCAGAATCTCGCGCGCGAGCACGATTCCAGGCAACTGGCCGCCCAGCATGCGCACGCCGCCGCCATCCAGAATCTCCAGACGCAGCATGCCTCGGCCCTTGAAGCTGCGCGCACGGATTCCGAGCAACGCCTTGCCGTCGCAGCCGCTGAGCACGCACGGCAGATTGAGGCGCTGAAAGCGGAGCACGCGAGTCACGCTGCCACGTTGCAAGCCGCGCAGGTTGCCACACGCCAGGAGAAGCAGGCGCTGGTCGCGCAGATCGAGCGGTCGCGAGCCGATCACAAGAAGGCGCTCGAAGCCGCCGTTACCGCGCACGAGGCGAAATTGCAGGAGGCGCTCGCGGGCGCGGATGAAGCGCGCAAGACGCAACTGGATGCGGCGGCAGCCGAGCATGCGAAGCGAGTCGAAGCGCTCGCCCAAAAGCACGCGGAGGATCTCGCCGCCGCGCGCACGTCGCACGAGAAGGAGATCGCCCTCGTCAGCGGCGAGCGGGACAAGGCCCTGCTGGAAAAGGAAGGCATCTTCCAGCAAATCGCCGCCGTGCGCGAAGGGCACAAGACGGAGCTCGCGAACCTCGCCGAGCAACACAAGAAATCTGCCGCGGCGCTCAGGACGGATTTCGACCGCCAGGCCAACTTTCTCGCAGCGCGGCATGCGGAGGAATTGCAGGCCCAGCGGGATGCGATGGCGGCCCAGGAAAAGAAATTCGGCGAGGAGCGCGAGTCGCTGAACGCCGCGCGCACCGGGGTTGAGAACGACTTTGCAAAGGCCCGCGAGGCCCACGCCGCGGAACTCACGCGCATGGGGGCCGAGCGCGAGAGCGCCATCGCACAGGCCGCGGCCCTCCATGCGGAGGAGATGAAAAAACTCCAGGACCAGGTATCGCTGGAGGCTGGCGCGCTGAGCGAGCAACTGGCCGACACCACCCGCGAGAGGGATTCTGTTTCGCTGCAATTCAACCAGGCGCGCGAGGCGCACCGGCGGCAATTGGAAATCATGCGGGCCGATCACTCACAGGTGGTCTCGGCATTGACACAGGCGCGGGACGAGGTCACGCGAGAGCGGGACGATGTGGCGTCGCAACTCGCCATCGCGCGCACCGAGCTCAAGAAGCAGGTCGAGAACCTTGCCAAAACCCACGCCAGCCAGCTCGCCGCCATGCAGGCCGATCATGCGGCTCAGCTCGACCAGCTCAGCAACCAGCGCGCCGCCGCGCAGCGGGAGCGCGACGGCCTCGCCGCCCTGCTGGAGAAGGCCCGCGAGGAACACGAGAAACAGATCGAGTCCCTTTCGCTCGGCCATCGCGATGAGTTGCAGGCGCAGAAGACGGCGCACGAGGCCCGGCTGGAGGCGCTGGCTGGCGAGCATCAGCAGCAACTGGATTTATTGAGCCGCGACCGGGACAAGGTTGCCGCGGAGAAAGCCGCCGCCATCAAGGAAGCGGCCGACGCACGCGAAGCGCATGCACGTTCGATCGAGACCCGCGACAAGCAGCATGCGGATGCGCTGGATGCATTGCGCAAGGAGGCTGCGCAGAAGGAAACCGCCGCGGCCGCGCGCCACGAGGAGCTGATGCGCGACGCCGCCATTGCCGCCACCGCGCTGGCAGCCGAGCGCGCGGAGCATGCGAAGGCGAAGGAAAACACCGTCACCATCCGCGAGCAACTCGCCGCCGAAATGGCGGCTGCGCGGATGGAGCACGAGCAGAAATTGAACGCGGTCACGAAGGATCGCGAAGGCGTCGCGAACGAGCGGCTGCAATTGCAGAACGCACTCGAGAAGGCGACGAAGGAGCACGAGAAGGCGATCCTCGCCATGAAGGGCGAAGTCGCCGGCCAGCAGACACTCTCGAACGCGCGCATCCACAAGCTGACGCAGGAGAAGGAGGCCCTCGGCAACGAATCGGCCGGGCTGCGCGAGCAGATCAGCGCGCTCAATGCGGCAAAGGAGAAACTGGCCGCGGAACTGAAGCGATCCAGCGAGGCCCACAAGGTCCAGCTCGGCGCCTTGCAGCGCGACTTGCAGGAGCAACTCCACGCCATCACCGGCGAGCGCGACCGCCTTGCCGCCAACGCCGGGGAGCAGGCGAAGGCGCTCACCCAACTGACCAGCCAGCGCGACGCCATCGCGAAGGAACGCGCCACCATTGCCAATGAGCGGGATGCCATTGGCCAGAAATTGGCCGAGGCCGCGAAACAGCATGAGCAGGCGCTCGCCGTGCTCAAGGCAGAGCACGAGAAGCAGGCCGCCGATCTCGCGGCGAAGAACAACGAGCAGTTGCATCAATTCAACGCCGTCACCGGCGAGCGCGACACGCTGGCAGCGGATTTCAAGCGCGCCCAGGAGGAGTCGTCCCAGCGCACCGCGGCGTTCCAGCACGAGCTGGAACAGGCTGCGCTCCGGGCGGCCGCGCTGGTAGCGGAGCTGGGAGCGATCAAGACCGCTTCCGGCAAATCCGAGAAGGAGCACGCTGAGGCCCTCCAGGCCGTGACCCGGGAGCGGGACCGCGCGTCCGCGGATCTGGCCAGGGTCAACGAGCAGCGCGAGCAATACGTCCGCCGGCTCAACGAAATCCAGTCCGAGCGCGACCAGCAGGCCGCCGCATGGTCCACCGAACGGACGGCGTTGACGAAGGCACGCGATGAGGAGATTGCCAAACTCAAGGCCGAACTCGATGCCCAGCGCCAGGCCGTCGAGACCGCCGCGCAGGAGCACGCCGCCGCCATCGCGGCGCTTGCGGGCGCCCATGAATCCGCGATCAAGGAATACGACGATGCGAAGGCCAGGGCAGGCGACGAGCATGCGACTCTCAAGAAGCAGATCGAGGAGCTGACCGAAGCGCACCGCGCCGCAGGAACGGAAGCCGAAGCAAAGCTCAATACCGTCGTCTCCGAGCGGGAGGCGCTGCGGAAGCAATGGCTCGCCGCTACGGCCGAGCGCGACGCTCTTGCCCAGAAACATGGCGAGACAGCCTCCCGGGCCGACCAGGGGGCGAAGGATATCGAGCGCCTGACCGCCGAGCGCGACAAGACCGCCCGCCAGCTCGCGGAGACCCGCAAGGAGGCCAAGGAACAAGCCGAGGCCCTGGGCGCGCAACTTTACCGGGTATTCCAGGAGCGCACCGACGCCCTTGCCCAGCTCGAAAAAGAGCGGGCCGAGTGGCAGCAGCAATCCGCGGCGACCCGCGCCGAGCTGGAGGAAAAACTGTCCGCCGCCGGCGCCAGCCGCGACCAGACCGCCGCGCACCTTGCGGAGACCGCCGCGGTGCTCGCGGCCGCGCGTGCGGAACTCCAACAGCGCGAGGCAGCTCTGCACGAAAGCCAGACGAAACACCAGGACGAGGGCGCCCGCCTCAGCGGGGAGCTTGCAAAGGCCAAAGCCGACCTTGAAGCGGCCGGAAAAGCCGCAACCGCCCGGGAGGCGGCCCAGGCAAAAGAATACCGGAAACAGCTCGCAGCGATGCAATCGGAAGCAGAAGCCCGCACAAGTGCCATGCAGGCGGCACGCGATAAGCTGCAAGGGGAACGTGATGTTATCGCTTCAGACCTTGCCAGTCACAAAAAGCAGGCAGAATCCCTCAGTGCCGAGCACGCCCGCACCACGCGCGAGCTCGAACAGCTTTCGGCAAACGTCCTCAAACTCAACGAGGAGCACCGCAACCAGCTTCAGGCCATGACCGAGGAAGTCAATAAAGCCACGGCCGCGGCGGCCACCACCGCAGAGCAAGCAGCTCGAGAGAAGGAACTTGCGCAGGCGGGTCTTGCGCGCGCCCAGGCGGAGGCCAAGCGCAGGATCGAGGCCCTGAGCAAGGAACGCGAGGAAGCCCAGAGCAAGGGAGACGCCCACGCGGTCGAAGTCGCAAAATTGAAAGAAGATCTGCTCCGGCAGACCACCCAGGCCGCCGCCGCCGCCCGCGGCGTCGCCGCCATGCGGGAGGAGCTGGACAAGCTCAGGACCGAGCGCGGTACCTGGGAAAAGCAGCTTGCCGAGGTCCGCGAAGCGCATACCCGGGACGCCGAGGCGATGCGCAAGGCCCAGGAGTCGCTGGCCGGCACCGAGCAAAAGACCCAGGCCGAGATCGCCCGCATCGAGTCTGCCCATCACAACGCCGCCACCGCCCTCGCCGAGGAACGCAAGCGCATCGAGGGCCTGCGCGAGCAGGTCAACGGGCTGCGCCGCGAGAAGAAGGTCGAGCTCAACGCGATGGCCGAGAATTTCCACTCCCTCATGCACCAGCGCGAGGCCAGCGTAGCCGAGATGCAGCAGCAACTGGCCAAAGCCCGCGAGGAGGCCGCCAGCGCCACCGCCGCGCGCGACGAGGCGCTGAAGAAGGCCCAGGCCGAAATGACCGGCGCCCGCGATACCGTGGCCGGCGAGGTCGCGGAGCTCAAGCGCCGGCTCGACGAGAGCGATCAGCGCATCGCCGCCCTCACCGCGGAGCGCGACAAGCTCACCGCCGAGAAGGAGGAGATGTTGCGCCTGCCGAACATCCGCCCGATGCACCCGGCCCCGCCCACGCTCGGCAATCCGCCGGCGGAGTAGGCGCCGCCTACTTGGAACCCCAGGTGTCCTGGAAGTAGGTATCCCGTCCAGACGCGCCATGGTAGGCGTCGTAGTGGTCCGGCTGCTTATGGCTGTACTCCTGATGATGCTCTTCGGCCGGCCAGAATTTTGTCAGCGGGAGGATTTGCGTCGCGATGGGGTCCTTGAATTTCCCTGACTTTTGCAACGCGTCCCGGGACTCGATGGCCGCCTCCTTCTCCTTGTCGTTCGCGTAATAAATGGCCGTCGTGTACTGCGAGCCGATGTCGTAAAACTGCCCGTCCGGCTGGGTGGGGTTGATGTTGTGCCAGTAGATGTCGAGCAACTGCTTGTAACTGATCTTCGTGGGATCGTAGAAGACCTCGATCGACTCCCGGTGCCCGGTATCGCCGGAGGAGACCTCGTCGTAGGTCGGGTTCTGGGTGGTGCCGCCACAATAGCCCACGTAGGTCGAGAGCACCCCCTTTGCCTCGTCAAACGGCGGCTGGATGCACCAAAAGCATCCGCCCGAGAACACCGCTGCCGCGGAATTGGGCGGAACGACAATTTTCGCCGGCGGATCGCTGGGATCATCGGCCCGGGTGCAGGAGACGAGCGTTGTGGCCAGCAAGGCCATCGCGAGAAATATCCGTCGCATATCAATCATTTCAGTTGGGTAGTTGCCGTGTAAGAGGCGTGGCAGCCCGGTTTATTCCCGCATCCGCGCCGCCCGCAATTGTCCGCATCCCGCGGCCACGTCTATCCCGCGCCGCTGGCGCACCGTTGCCGGGAACCCCGCATCCTGCAGCACCCGCTGGAAAATCCCCACGGCCTCCGCGGAGGTCGCGAGCCCGTCGTAATTTCCCGTCGGATTGAGCGGGATCAGGTTGATGTGGGCGTCGATCCCCCGCAGCAATTCCGCGAGCCGCGCCGCGGTCGCGGGCGAGTCGTTTTTCCCGGCGATGAGCGTCCATTCGAAGAAGATGCGCCGCCCGGTACGCGCGCCGTATTCGCGGCAGGCCGCGACCAACTCCGCCAGCGGCCAGCGCTTGCTGGCGGGAACGAGGGCAGAGCGTTCCTCCTCCGACGCGCCGTGCAGGCTTACGGCAAGGCCATAGGGCCGTTGCTCCTCCGCGAGGCGCAGGATGCCGGGCACCACGCCGACAGTGCTGATCGTGATACGAGCCGGGCCCAGATTGATTCCGCGCCGGTCGGTGATGATTTCGAGCGCCGCCATCACTGCGTCGTAATTGTGCAGCGGCTCGCCCATTCCCATGAGCACCAAGTTCCGCAGCGCATTGCCGGCTGCCTCCGCCCGGAGCACCGCGCGGCAATGGAGCACCTGCGCGACGATCTCGCCGGCGGTGAGATGCCGGACGAAACCCATCTGGCCGGTGGCGCAAAAGACGCAGCCCATCGCGCAACCCGCCTGGGTGCTCACGCACGCCGTGTATCGGCCGGTGAAACCCATGAGCACGGTCTCCACCGTCTGGCCGTCCTGCAAGCGCAGGAGGTATTTGCGGGTGAGGCCGTCGGAGCTGGCAATTTCCGTATGCACTGCGGGGCGGGTGGCGTGGAAGCCATTCTCCCTGCCCACGCGGTCACCGACCCAGCGGCGGAGCGGTGGGAGAAATTCCGGGCGTTCGGCCAGGTCCTCGGCGCCATCGCGGTGGAGGGCGCGCCAGAGGGACCGCGCATGCGCGGGGCGCAAACCATCGGCAACCAGGGCGCCCTCAAGGGCTTCGAAGCTAAGATCATAGAGGGCGCGCGGCATGTCGGTGGGGAATCTGCCATGGATTGGGCGGCTGGCAAAGCTTCCGGAGTTCCCTCCGCAATCCCCATCGCGTACAATGGCTGCCGGACCATGCCCAGCACCTTCGCTCCCACTGCGATCTCCGGCCCCCTCCGGCAGTTCGACTCCCTGCTTGCCTGTCCGGAGCCGGTCCTTGCGCTCGCGCCGATGCAGGATGTGACCGATCTCGCCTTCTGGCGGCTGATGGCGGAGTACGGCGGGGCGGACCTCTATTATACCGAATACTTCCGGGTCCACTGCGATTCGCGGCTCGAGAAATGGATTCTCGATTCCCTCATCCACAATCCCACCGGCCGCCCTGCGATCGCCCAGATGATCGGCAATGACATCCCCTCGCTGGTCCGCAGCGCCCGCGAGCTCCAGCAATACCCGGTTGCCGCCATCGACCTGAACCTCGGTTGCCCCGCGCCCATCGTTTACCGGAAGTGCGCTGGTGGCGGCCTGCTGCGCGAACCGGGGCGCATCGATGCCATCCTCGGCGCGCTCCGCGACGCCATCAGCGTCCGCTTCACGGTCAAGACCCGGGTCGGCTTCGATGACCCGGCGGTCTTCGAAGAGTTGCTGCCCATCTTTGCAAAACATTCGCTCGATCTCCTCACCGTGCATGGCCGGACGGTGGCCGAGATGTACCGGGGCGGCATCCATTACGATCTCATCGCCCGGGCCGCCGCCACGCTCCCCTGCCCCGTGCTCGCCAATGGCAATATCAACTCCGCCGCCGAGGCGCTTGAAACCCTGCGCCTCACCGGGGCGCGCGGACTGATGATCGGGCGGGGCGCGATTGCCAACCCGTGGCTCTTCGACCAAATCCGGGCGCTGCGCCGCGGCGAGCCCGTCGCCGAGGCCTCCGGGCCGGAACTCCTTGATTACATCCGCCGCCTCTACGAGGCCACCTGCACGCCGGACGCCCCGGAGAGCAACCAGGTGCAGAAGATGAAAAAGACGATGAATTTCATCGCAGCGCGGGCGGATGCGTCGGGCGCCTTTGTGCATGAAATCCGGCGGGTGACCGGGCGGCGGGAGTTTTTCGAGGTCTGCCAGCGGCATCTGGCTGCCAAATGACGTGTCCTGTGCGTGAAAAACTGGGGTAAAACTTGCGCACAACCCCGGTTGCGGTCTAAAGTTTCGTGCGAAATTACGTGATCCCCCAGGATCCCATGCCCCGAGATCCGGCAGCCATTTGCATATGAGTGGCGGCTCCAGCCTGCGGCGTGGGCTCCTGCGTCACCCGACCATTCCTGCCCATGAAAAAAAATGCCGCGTTTACGTTGATCGAACTCCTGGTGGTGATCGCCATCATCGCCATCCTGATGGCTTTCTCCCTGCCGGCCTTCCGGAGCGTCATGGAAAATGCCCGCACGGCCAAGTGCGCTGGCAACCTGAGGCAGATCGCGGCAGCGACCTTTAGCTATGCGCAGGATCACTCCAATTACTTCCCGGTCTCCTCCGGCGAGTCCATGAATTGGGGCGTCCCGAGTGCCAACACAGGGCAACTCTCCTGGATGGAGCAACTCGGGCCTTATCTCGGCAATCCGGCGAATCCGACACTGGGAGGCCCTCCCACGGTCTTCACCTGCCCCTCGAGCAGCTACAATATCTCGTTCCCGGCAGACAAATACTTTAGCTACTTCAATGGCGCGCACGCGCAGTACGCCTATGTCTACTCGGGCTCGAATGGAACCGTCAATTCCACGTCCGGATCCACCTTCGCTGTCCGCAAATCGTTGATCGTCCATCCGTCGGAGCAAATCCTCAGCGGCGACATTACCAACTGGCCCGGCTCCACGGGAGCAACCAACCCGGACAAGTGCGACTTCACCACCAACCCGATCTCGACCCTCTCCACCTTCCATAATGGAGGCATCAATCTCCTCTTCTGCGATGGCCATGTGGAGCAGGAGAAGTGGAACCCGAACCTCAACCCGCCGGGTTACTTCGACGCCACCCAGATGACCACCCATTACGACGGAACCGGGCCGACGCCGAATACCTATTACACGTATCTGACTCCGTAGTCTGCCGGGCGTCGAAAACCAGGGCGAGTCCGGCCGGCGCGCCAGCGTGTATCCGCCCAAGGACGGATCTGCCTCAGGCACGACTTGAGCCGCCTCTTACACGCTGTCCGTAGCAAGATAAGTCGTTGCCACGACCGGACCGGAGGTGGTGGCGGCGCCGATGGTGCCGGACTCAAAGAAGTTGGTATTCAAGCCATCCACCGCGGAAATCGCGCCAATGCTGCTGGCAGCGGGCACGGCATCATCCTTCGTGCCGAACTGTTTATCGGGCCCGGATCCATGAACGCCGGCAAGGAAGGTGCTGTTCTCGATCACCGCCGAACCTTCCGTCCCCTCGATCACGGTGATGGTCCCTATTGAAGCCGGGAGAGTGGACTTGCTGCTGCCGAAGCCGATGCTCGCGGCGTCCGTATTGGTAAAGGTGCCGGTGGTCGAGACATTGAACGCGGACCCCAGGTTGATGCCGGCCACAAAAGTGGATTGGCTGATTGCGCCGGTGGCATTGATGTTGCCGATATTTCCCCCGGCGTTGAAGCCGGAGCCGACGATGGCTCCCAACTCGGAAAAGGAGGAGGCGGTAATCGGCCCGATGTTTGCGCCTGCCTGGAAGTTGGAGTCGAGGATCCCGTAACCGCCGCCCTCGCTGTTGGCCTGGATGGAACCGATTCCGTTGGTTACGACAAAGGTGCTGCTATCAATCGCGGTAGAATTGACGGAACTTGCGTCTACGCCAGTCAGGGAGCTGGCGTAGATATCGGAATATGCAATCCCGGACCCGTTTGAATTGGACCCTATGGCCCTGATGAGCCCGATGGAGCCGCTGGTCGCGATGGTGCACGACTCGATGGCGGGAACTCCATCGCCGTAGACAATGATCTCCCCGATCGTTCCATTATCCAGGAGGATGGCGCTATCCACCATGCCCTGCGTGAACAAAGACTGTGGGTGAGCCGTACCGGAAACATAATCATTGCTGATCCCCGAATTGATGGAAACGGTACCGATCCCCGAATGGGCATCGACCCCGGACCCTTCGGTCATCGATCCATCGATGGTAACCGTCCCGAGGTTGCTGCCGCTGACAATGCCGCCGTCCAAAACATTCTCCGTGACTTTCACGCTCGTGATGCCGCCCCCGGCACTGACGACACCCGAGCCATCGCCATCGCCATAAAAGGTGCCATTGCCCTGTCCAACCAGCGGGTGGATGCCGGGCCGGAGGTTCGCCCCTTCCTCTGTCGTGTAATTCCCTTCGATATAGCCACCGATGGTGACCGTGCCGATATTGCCGCCGGCGTGGACGGCCCCGCTGAACGAGCCAGAGCCGGACTGGATGCCCTCGTACGCAAAAGCCTGCGGCTTCGGGCCGCTGACGATGGGCACGGGGAGGCCGTATTGCCCGATGGTGAGGCTGTTGATATTGACGCCGGCGCCGATGACGCCGGAATTCGCGCCGCTGCCACCCACAAGGCCGAAGCTGACGTTGGCTGAGCCGATGGATCGCGCGGCGAGAATCACACCGCTCAAGGCCCCGTCACCTCCCAGCACGGACGATTCGACAACGACGGTCTCCAGCATATTGGCTGTGCCGATCTCGCCAGAGTCGGCCCCGGTGCCGCCCGTGACGGTCCCGTTGACCTGGGCGTAAGTGATGGAGCCGGTGGCGAGAACAGCGCCGCTGAACATGCCGCCGCCGCCGATGATCGAGCCGTCAACCGTCACGGATTGGATTTGACCGGCGGTGCCGATGAGGCCGGAGTTCGCGCCGGCGCCGCCATTGATGGAGCCATCGATCACCACGGTCCCGAGCCCGCCCTGCGTCCGGATGGAGCCGGAGAATGGCAATGCGCCGCCATTGAGGGAGCCGGTAATGGTGAGGGTGCCGATCGATCCCAGGGAGTGGCCACCGACGCCGATGGAGGCCTGGTCGATGTCGCCATTGACTGTAAGGGTCGTCACCGGTCCAGAAATGAGGGTTTCAAGATTGCCGCCGGGCGCCTGCGTCGAGATGCCATCCGCGCCCAGTGAATTGACGGTAAGTGACACAAGCGCGGGGTGGCCCGTGCCGGCAAGGCCCGCGTGGATGCGCCCGAGATCGCCGCCGACGGTGACGTTGCCGAGATCGATCCCGCCGGAATTGATGTACCCTACATCCACCGCGCCCGTGGCGGAGATGGTGATATCCATCATCGCGGCGCCTGGGCCGAGCTTTTGGACATTGAAAAGCTCAAGCTGCTGCTGGGCGGTATTGTCGCCATTCACCGAGCCGGTATCGAAGGTGAATACATTGTTCACATTCGCCGCGGTAAACAGCGGCTTGGAAATCGTGACGGTGGCGATATCGCCATTCTTATCCAGAAAGCTGATCTGCGTGGCGCTGATGAGGGTGGCCGGGGCAATGCGCGCCTCCAGCGGCTCAATGCCTGAGGGCAACCTTGCGGGGCGGGCCGAAGCCGCCTTATGGCGAAACCAATTACGGGGGAAGGCTGGGAGGTTCATTATGCTCTCTGGCCCGCGAACGCGAGCCGGGCTCCTGAGGAGCCGGACACTGTGCGTGCGCACGAGTGTTAGCGTGCAATCTGCACGAGAGCAAGCGCGGAGATTCTACTTTCCGCCGATGGATACGGTATTCATCGACCGGGCCGGTACATTAAGGCTTATCGCAGCCCCGCCGGCGTCCACTCCCACTGTGACCGTCTGGGCGGAATCATTTTCGAAAAGGATCTCCTCGTTTCCCGATGGATTGAGGAATGCCACCGTGTTCTTGAAGGGCCCGCCGCTCACTGCGATGCGGTGCGCCCCGGGCAGGACGTTCGCGGAGAAATGCTTCATCGCGTAGTACTCCGGGTTGATGACGACGCTGTCTTTTTTGCGATCGATGGTCAGCAGGCTGTTTTGGCGCCAGTTCCATGTGCTGCGTCCAGACTCGTTCAGGATCAGGTTCCAGAAGAAGTAGCTGCCGGCAAAATGATCCGTATCGTCGATGATCCGCTGGAAGGTGGTGAGCGCCTCATTCCAGGAATTCGCGCCGTTGAAACACTCGGTCTCCGTCTGGGCGAGCTTCTTGTCCGGATATTTGCGGTGGGTATCGAGCATCGCCTGCTGACCCTCGTACTGGCTCCCCACACCGGTGATCTCCGGTCCGGTCACGGGATCGCCCAGCACCGGGTCGACATATCCGCTCACGTTGGCGACATCAACAGTCCCGAGCCAGACCTGCACTTTTACGTCGTCTTTGCGCAGCCGGGGCACGAGATAATCGCGCAGGAAGGTATCCAGTTGCGCCGCAGTCCAGTCGCACTGCGGGTAGATGCCGTTGTTATAGATCGGCTCGTTCTGCGGCATGATGGCGAAGACACGGATGCCTTCCGCCCGGTAAGCCTGCACGTATTTTGAAAAATAAATCGCGTAAGCGGCGAGGGTCTTCGGGTCCTGCTTCATGGTGCCGCCCTTGTAACGGCCGTTGGTTTTCATCCAGGTGGGCGGCGACCATGGCACGCCCCAGACACCGAGGCCGGGCTGGTACTTCATCGCGGCCTTGATGTACGGGATCAGGTCCTCCTTGTCGCGGGCGATGCTGAAGTCGCGCATCGCGTAATCACTGGGGGTCTCGTCAAAGGAATACCACTTCAGTGAAAAATCATTGGCGCCGATGGGCATGCGGCAGAGGGTAAAATTGGCCTGGCCGGGATCGAAAAGGAGAGCGAGCGCGGCCTCGCGGGCGGGCGGTTCCAGGGCGAGCAGAGCCTGCCAGCCGAGGTCATTGAAACAGCCGCCGAATCCATCGATGGCCTGAAATGTGGTGTGCGGGTCGGTGCTGATGATGCTGGAGTTGGCCACCGGTCCGGATGCCGTGACAGGCATACTCTGCCACGGCTGCCCGTCAGTGCTGCAAATCCAGCGCACATTCGGCTGGGCGGCGAAGGCCGAGAGGGGGACCAGGAGAAGAAGGAGGTATTTCATGCGACGTGGGGTGAAATCGGGGGGAATGCGTACGGCACCGTTGGACGAAGAGCTATTTAAGACGCGGTTAGGGGCACCGGGCAAGGACCTTACAGGAAAATGCGGGCTTCCTTTGACACATCAGTAGTCCGTGTTAACGTCCTCCACAGGGATTTATGTTTGAAGACACCTCTGAGGCCCCCCTTCGGTGTTCTTCCATCTCGCTCGAGGATGGAGCAGATGAGGCGTGGCTGGATGGCCAGCCCATTGACCTGTGCGAAGGCGGGATGTGCTTCCCCTCGCGATGGCAATTCGAGCCTGGGGCGACACTGGGGCTGACGCTGGAGATCTGCGGCAGCGGGGAACGGGCGAAAGTGGAAGCGGTAGTGGCTGGATGCGAGAAACTTGCGGATAGACTCTGGACGGTGACGGTACTCTTTTTGGGAAAGCCATGCGGCGTGGCCAATATCAATCAATCACAGCCGCAAATCTGCGCCGAAGTGGCCGCAGCCAGCCTGTCCAAACGTCTCGGTTAGAGGGCCAACTGGCCCGACTTCAGGCCGCCTTTGCCACGGGTGGCTCTGTCTCCAGCGCAAACGCCACGGCTTCCGCGGCGGTAAGGCCCCTGCCCTCCTTGCGCGCAGCGGCACGGGCCGGCTTCACGAGCTCCGGCGCCGCGCTTGCAAAAATCTGCCGCAACGCCGGGTGATCCGTCGTCTCGGTGGACATTCCGAATTCCGACCGTAGCGCCTCCGCCGCACCCAAAAGTCGCGCGGCGCGGTCAAACGCTCCCTCCGCCACCGCCAGTGCCGCGAAGGCCTCCAGCGGGTAGGCCACCGCCCAGCGATTGCCCAGGGCCCATGCCCCATTGAGGCACTCGCGGAAACGTGCCCGCGCATTCTCATAATCGCCCAGGACAGTCGACGCCACCCCGACCGCCCATTGCAAAATGCCCTGGAACCAGATGTCCCCAAGCTCCTTGAAGAGCGCAAGGCTCTCCTCCCAACTGGCGAGCGCGTCCCGGTGCCGCTGCTCGACAGTCGCCTCCATCCCTTGCACCCGCCGGACGCCGGCGAGCAGCCGTTTGTCCTTCAGCCGCACAGCGATCTCCTCGACCTCGGCAGTGAGCGCTTTTGCCTCGTAGAATTGCCGCGTATCCATCTTGTAAAGCGCAAGGTCCAGCCCGATGGCTGCGATCCCCTGCTCGTCACCGAGTTCCCGGTAGATCGCCATCGATTCCGTCGTATCCGCCGCCCCTTCCTCGATCCGGTCCGCCAGCCACGCCAGCCGGCCCGCGAGGCCCAGACCGGCGGCGCGGGCCGGAGTGCGCCCCGCATTGGCCGGGTGCGCGAGGATGCTCGCCAGCAATTCACGGCCTTCGACCAGCATGCTGCGAATTTCCCAGAAACGCCCGAGGGCGACCGCGAGCTGCAACCCCGACGGCGCGAGTCCCTCGACCTCCAGGCTCGAATCGAGGGCATAGCGAAAATTGTAATAGTCCGGCTGGAGGCTCTCCAGCGCGGCGAATTGCCGCGGCCCGATAAGCTCCGGCGCGGCTTCGAGCGCAATCTTCAGGTAATACTCGAGATGCCGCCTGCGCATCATCTCCATCTCACCCGCCTCCGTCAGCTTCTCGCGGCCATAATCCCAGACGGATTCCAGGAACGTATAGCGCGGCTCCTTGCCGGGATGTCTTTCCACGGTGACCATGGACTTGTCCACCAGGCTGGTGAGCACGTCGATGATTTCCCAGTCCTGGAGCTTGTCGTCCGAGCAGACCGCCTCGACCGCCTCCAGGGACCGCCCGCCGGCGAAGGCCGAGAGCCGCCGCAGGAGGATGCGCTCCTGCTCGGTGAGCAAATCGTAGCTCCAGTCGATGAGCGCCCGCAGCGTCTGCTGGCGCGGCAGCGCGGTGCGGCTGCCGCCGGTGAGGAGCCGAAATTGGTCATTCAGGCGGCTGGCGATTTGATCGATGCTCAAGACGCGGATGCGCGCCGCGGCCAGCTCGATGGCGAGCGGGATGCCATCCAGCCGCCAGCAAATCTCCGCGACAAACGGCGCGTTCTCATTGGTCACCTTGAAGGCCGGGCGCACGGCCGTGGCACGGTCGATAAAGAGCCGGACGGACTCGTACGCCGTCAGGCGCTCCGCCGCGCGATCGCCGCGAATTTCCTCCCGCCAGCCGTCGGGAATGGAGAGGGATGGGACAGGCCATGTCCGCTCCCCGGCGATGCCGAGCGGCTCGCGGCTGCTGGCGAGGATTTGCAGGCCGGGGCAGGCGCGCAGCAGTGTCTCCGCGATGCGGGCGCACTCGGCGATGAGGTGCTCGCAATTGTCCAGGATGAGCATGATCTTTTTCGTGCGCAGAAAATTGGTCATCGTGACCAGCATCTCCTCGTCCGGCTCCTCGCGCACCCGCAACGGCGCGGCGATGGTTGCCGCCACCTGCGCCGGGTCGTCGATGGTCGCCAGCTCGATGAGCCAGACGCCGTCGGGAAATTGGTCCAGCAAATCCGCCGCCACCTGCACGGAGAGCCGCGTCTTGCCCGTGCCGCCGGTGCCGGTGAGCGTGAGCAGATGGGTGGTGCCGAGCAGGCGCTTGACCTCCTGCATCTCCTTCTCCCGCCCGATGAAGGAGGTGAGCTGGACCGGCAGGTTATTGGGAAAAATCTCGAGCGAACGGAGCGCCGGGAAATCCGACGGCAGATCCGCCGCCACCACCTGGTAGACACGCTCCGGCCGGTTCAGGTCGCGCAGCCGGCGCTCGCCGAGGTCGCGCAGTGAAACGCCCTCCGGCAGATGATCGCGCACCAGCTCTTCCGTGGCCAGCGTGAGCAGCATCTGCCCGCCATGCGCCGCGGCAAGCAGCCGGCTCACGCGATTGAGCACCGGGCCAAAGTAATCGTCATCCCGGCTCTCCGCCGCGCCGGTGTGCAGACCCATGCGCACCCTGACGCGCTCCACCTCCTGCCAGGGCTCCGAGATCAGCAACCGCTGGGATGCCACCGCCGCTTCCAGCGCATGGAGCGCCACGGGGAACGCCGCGCAGAAGGCGTCGCCGATGGTCTTGAAGATACGCCCGCCCCGCGCCTCGAATGCCTCGCGGATGATGGCATCATGCCGGGCCAGCGCCACGCCCATCGCGTCGCCATGGTTCTCCCAAAGGCGCGAGCTGCCCTCGATATCGGTAAACAGAAAGGTAACAGTCCCTGTGGGAAGCGGATTCATGGTGGGCAACGCTTTTTCCTTACCATGACTCCCGGCCGGATGACGAAGGAAGAATGCGGATTCGCGGGCGGGCGTTTTATTCTCAGGCCGCCGCGGCCTCGGCGAGCTGCCTCGCGAGGGCGGTTAGTTCTGCTCCTTTTTCCAGCCCATCGAGGAAACGCGCGGGAATGCCGGCGAGCCCGACTTGCGCACCGGAGAGCGCGCCGGTGAGGATGGCGCGCGCCTGGTTCTGGCCGCCTCCGTTGATGGCGTGGAGCACCGCGGACTCGAAATCGTCCGGGAAGCGCGCGGCAAGATAATACGCGGGCGGGAGCATGTGGTAAATGGCGCACGGCATGCCGTAGACGATGGAGACCTTCCATGCCGGCTCAATGCGGATGGCCGGATCGGCCGCCGCCTCGGCGATATATGATGGCGTCAAGAGGGCATCCGGCGACGAGAACTGCCCCGCGCGCGACGGCTCCGCGCCCGGGGGCGGGGCCTGGAGGCGATTGGACGTCACCGCATGGAAGGGGAGTTCGCCGCTTTTCACCAGCGCCATGAGTTTATCGGAGATTTGCGCGTCGAGCCGCTCGCCAGCCACCAACTGCCCCAGCACGGCGCACCACGCGGTGGTCATCGCCACGATGGCCTCGTCGCTCTGCGTGAGGATGCAATTGGCCGACACGGTCTCCGCCAGCCTGCGCGGCTCCAGGCTATAGCGGACGGCAATCGCAAGCGCCCGCTCCGCTGCCTCCGTAGTATCTGCATGGCCACCGATCTGTCCCCACGACTCACCCTCCTTCACACGGCGGCGCCAGGCCTCGCGGATTGACTGGCTGGTGTAGCCGCCCGGACCATTCATCGGGGTGCCATCCAGCAGCGGGAATAGTTCCTCATCCATCCGGCGGCAAAAATCGCCCTCATCGTACCCGCCGCGCTCCACCAGTGAGCGCAGCGTCATTTCCAGGATAATCCCCGCCTGCGAGAGCTGCCCGGCCTTTAGCCCCGCGTGATAGCGGCCCGGCTTCGGGTCGGTGTAGCCGGCGATCCATGGCCCGTACGCGGCGCGCAGCTCATCGAGATCATAATACCAGTGCGGCCCGAGCCCCAGCGCATCGCCGATGAATGCGCCCATGATGGCGCCGGCCGCGCGGTCCCGGATGGATGGAATCGAATGGGTCATATGCCTGGATGGTTGAATTACAATACGCGTGAACTTGCCACTGGATACGTATCGATTGTTGTCGAAGCGGGTGCAGAAACCTTAATTTTTTACGGCCATGGCAGACCTCTCCAAAGAAGAACTTGTCACCGAGCTCACGCAAATCCGAGTGGCGATCCTGAGCCTGGAGCAATTCGTAGTGCCCCCCATCACCGAGTCCGACGCGCGCCGGAAGGTGGAGGACTTGATCGACCTGCTGCAGATGGCGAATCTGTGATCCGCATTTAAATCGCGTTGGCGATGCCCTTCGCGACGGTTTCGAGACTCATCAGGCCGGTATTGAACACGGCGTGGTAGCGGAGCGGATCGTCGATATCCGCCTTGAAATGGATCTGCACGTAACGCCGCCGCGCCAGGTCTGTCTTCCGCACCAGCCGCGCGGCCTCCGCCTGCGTGAGGTGGTTGAGTTCCGCCATCCGTTGAATTCGCAATTCCAGCGGGGCGACAAGGCGGACGTGAAACGCATTCCGGCACTGGCCGGCAATGATATTCGAGCCGCGCCCGACGAGGATGACATTCCCCATCCTGGCAAGATGCAGGATGGTATCCGTGGTATGCTGAACCAGGGTCCAACTGGAGGGATGCAGGCCCAGTAACTCCTCCACCGCCGCGCCCGCGCTGAAAGCCGCGGCGTCCTCAGGCATGTAACGGGCGATCTCCTTCGGGAGCTGGTGGTCCGCGAGAACTCTTTCGATAAGATTGCGATCAAAGATAGTCCAGGGGCAGCCGTTTCGCTTCGAGCTGCTTCCATTCAGCAGGTCCGCAAGCAACTGCGCGACGGTAACGCCTCCCGCGCCTGCCTCGCGCGACATGGTGACCACCGGCAGATCGCGATGCTCCTCTGTGGCGCCCATCCGGGTATGTGCGTCGAGGTAGCTGCGGCAGGCGTTCAGCGAAAGGTTAGTCATGCGGATGATCCATTCTGCAATTCGGCTCGGAAAAATGCGGCCCGGAGCCAATGTAAGAGGTTTCGGTTCATTACCACCTCCTCCACTGAGGGATCGTTCGGCAAGCCGCGGTCGGCTCTTTATCTTATGCGAATTCCTTCGCAGTTCTTGTGCGCAGTCAGACCTGCAGCCCCGGTGCAGGGAGCGTTATTCGCGGGCTCGCGAAAGAACTCGCAATTTGTGCCCGCTTAGGACCACGAAGCACCCCGCCCATAATTCGGTGTCTTCGGTACGGAAGACTTCTGCAATCCGTTGGGTCAAGGCTGAGCGGCCGGCGTCGGGAAGCCTGACAAGAAGCAAGCCGTGATGAGTCCCCGGCTGGAACTTGCGAACGTCGGAAAAGTCCAGATCCTGCGTGATCAAAAATCTTCCCGCAGCTTGAGCGCCCGCCCACACGGCCATGTCGTCGCGTCCAGCCAGGCCTTCGTGTCGCACATTGTCCACATCATGCTTAAGTGCTGCCAACTCGGTGAGCAGCGCCTCAGGCATATTTTCGTCCAGCTTGATCTTCACGCCGCCGCCGCGGGCAAGGGCGGCACCGGTAAATCATCTCCTGCAGCTGCAGCCGCAAATGCGATGACAGCCCGCAATCCGTCCTGTGTCACCGTCGGGAAGTCTGCAAGCAACTCGGCATCGGTCGCACCCTCCGCGAGGCTGGCGAGCAAAGTCCTGACAGGCACGCGGGTCCCCTTGACGACCAGCGCACCACCACACATATCCGTGCGTCGTTCAAAATAGTCCGCATAGTTGAAGGGCATGATCCAAGTCTACCAGCCCACCCCAGACCTGGCAATTTCCGCTTTTCACAGCTTGATCGACCCATTGCGCATCTGATCGGATGGACCGTAAGAGTCGGTTCACTTTAATCATCCTCGCCGCCACCGTAGCCGATGACTTGCACGACGAAGACAGATTCCGCGCCGTTATCCGCTGCGGATTGTGTCTGGGAGTTGATCTGGCTCGCCGCCGCTGCCGCGCCTGCGCCCGCGGCACTGGAGGCGGAGCTGAGCGCGGCGATATTTGGCGCAATGATCACGGTCGTGGGCACACCGGAAGATGCGCCGCCGACCTGGATATTCCCAACGTTCAAAACTTGCGCGGCGGCAATGTTGAGATTGCCGGTGACCCGGATGCCCGCGTCTCCCGCATCCACGGTGCCGACAGGGGCGATGAGATCGACATTGCCGGCGGGGACGCCTTGCACGGAAGCCAGGACGCCGATGCCGCCGCCGGTCGCCAGGCCGCCAAGGTCGGTTTGCACATTCGCGCTGGTGGGGTCCACGATGACCTGCGTGGGCGGCGCTTCCTGCACGGTCTTCGCGCTCTCACCCGCGGCGATGTTGCCGCCGGTGGACCAGAGGATTTCATTCCCGCCACGGAGGGTAAAGATACGGGATGTTCCCACGAGAATGCTGCTCCTGGTAAAGATGGAGATATTGCCGCCATCCTCCGTGAAGATACCCTGGTCGAGCGGTTGATTGCCCTGGATGTCCACACCCACAGTCAAGCCGCCACTGGGGTCAAGGATGCTGACGTTTCCTCCGTTCTCCGTGGCGATCTCGCGCGAGGTCAGCGAAATGTCCCCGCTGGCCGGCCTTGGGAACAAATCGGCAATGGCCTCGTATCCGGCGCTGTAATTGCCGTATCCGGGCGACCCGATGATGTTATGGTCCCGTCCAGCATCCCGCAGCACGAGGAAGAAGACATCCAGTGCGATGATATCCTGCTCGTCCTTCGGGAGGTTCTTAAACTCCGCCGCGGTGGAAAATGACGGCAATCCTGTCGCGATGGATGAAAGCTCGGATAAGTAAGTGGCGCTATCCGGGCCCGTGACAAATTGATCGACGAACGCCTCGAAACCGAGATCGCCGCTGGTGAGGTCCGGCAGCGCGCCCGTGCCGGCCATCGCAATGACATCGGCGCCGGAGGATGGCAGATAGGGATTGCGCTGATTGCCAATGCTGGTGATGCCCACGCCAATACCCGGGTTGGATCCATTCGGCCCGACGCCAAGGTCCAGGTTGCTGCCGGCGAGCACTTCCAGCGTGCCAGGCCCGCTGATCTGGATGTCCCCTTCATCGATGGCCGCTCCGTCGACATTCCCATTGGTTTGAGCCTCGTTTCTCAACGGTGAATCGGGATCGTAAGCTACAATATCGTTGCCGGCGGAGACCACGCTGATCTGGCTCGAGGAGATATTCTGGAGATAGAGCGAGATATCGGTAATATCCTCTCCTGCGATCACGCGGGTTTCCGTGGGTGAGTAAAGAGTGAGGCCGGAGATATCGCCGTGCCCGGCATAAAGATACACCGGGGTGGTGTCGCCGGTGTGCAACGGTTCATTCTGTCCGGAGGAGTTGGTAATGGATCCGTGGAGTTCCTGTTTCTCCTGCAAGGTCTGGTTGGTTGCGCCGTTTTCCGCAAAGAGTGCGTCCACTTCCGTGAAAGGGTCCCTGGCCGATGATTCCGCGGAAACGCTCTTGCCCACGAGGGACTCGTAGGCAAGAGGGTCGGACACGCCCGGGATGGCCCCGGGCGATGCGTCGGATATGATGATGGTGCCATTATTCCATGCGGTCTCCGAGTTATAATAACCCTCGGGTTGCTCTGCATTGATCGAGCCCTCGGCCACGAGTTCCAGCGTGCCGGCCGGGGCCGGCGAGAGGGTCAGGTTTCCCTCGATGTCGATATCGCCGGAGAGGGACGTGGCCTGCAGCACCGGGGGCAGCAGGGAAATCTCCGTCTGGAAATCCGATGCGTCGGTCTCAGCCAGCCGCAACCATGGCTGGTAATAGGAGACCGTGGTGCCGCCGTCGAGCGAAAGCTGGATGGTGTCCACATTGTTCATCCATTCTTCCAGCAGCGGCAGCCCCTGGCCGCTCGCGAGGTCGTTCATGGTATCCTGCCGCAAAGTAATATCTCCGGCGAGGGAAGTTACATTCACGGCGTCTGATTCTCCGTAAGTGGAGAAGTAAGTTTTGTACCAGAAGGTATTGCCAACTCCCTGCGGCATCAGGAAGACATTCGCGACGGGACCCAGCAGGACGTTCTCACCGGCGGTCACGGAGAAATTCCCCTGACCCAGGAAAAGAGTCGTCGGCAACCATGTATCCGCGACAGGATTGCCGGCCGCATCCGGGGAGTCGACAACCGGTCCTGGAGAAAGCAACTCCGCAAGCGTGCCCGCCCGGGTGCTATTGGTGATGATGGAGTTTCCCGCGGTGAGCGTCCCCTCGCCGCGCTCCACATAGTACACGCCGGCATTGATATCATTGCCTGCGGTAACCGTCACATCCCCTCCCCCCAGTTCATCCAATGCCGAGGCGCTCGGCGTGCCCTCCGGCATCCGTGCATTCGTGGGAACGACGGCATCGACGTTCGCGACATTCTGCCCAGCGTCAAGGGTTACATTTCCTCCGCCCAGCGCTCCCACCCCTTCGAAGAAGTTGCTAAAATCCACCCACCACGTCGTGGTGGCGATGTCACCGTACTTCGAGGTATTGAGCAAGCCGTAGTAACCGCGGCGGTACAGCCAGTTGTTCGGCATCTCCAATGAGGAGTCCTCCACCAAATTACCGGAACTATCCTGGGTCAAATGCTCGATGTCGCCTTGCGCCAGGATGTCGATATTCCCTCCTGCTTCGCTGTACTGCGCGGGATAAATCGACCCCACTGGCAGGCTGCCAAGCACCGATGCCCCCTGGTTGGCTGTGCTCAGGGTGATAGCCGGCGGCTGGAAAGTCCCGCCCATGTCCGTTTCGCTGGTGGTAAGTTGGGTGCCGGCTGTGTAGATGCTCGCAAATTGATTGAGCAACTCCACGTTTCCGCCGGCTGAAATCTGGATATTGCCCGCGCCGGTCCTGATGACCTGGTAGAAATCCTCCTGACCACCATTGGGGTAGAGAATGGTGGACGTCTGTGTCTTGCCGCCTGGCGCGGTCGGTCCGGTGCCGGTGCCATTGGCGTATGGGATGGGATCATTTCTCCCAAGTTCGACGGATCCCGCTCCGGCAAAGACTGCGCCAGGGTCCGCGGCGCTCATATTCGCGCCGGCGGTCAGGGTGTAACTCCACGACTGGATATTGACTGGCAGAGCGGTGTTCTGGGCCAGAAGGGGCGCGGTATTTGTGCTCCCCTGGAAGCCGTCGCTGAGCGAGTTATCGAAGATGAGATTCCCAGACGCGCGCAAGACCAATTGACCGGCGGTCCCATTCGGCCCGAACCGGTCATTGGCGAGATTCCAGTCCCCGGAGGTATTGCCCGTAGGAGTGCCGAGTGTAAGATTGCCAGACAGGTTGATAATCTCCACGCCGGTCTCGATATTCATCGCCAGCCCCGAACTCCCCTCGAGCCTTTCTAGCATGGTGGTGTAAGCCGCCGTGGTTTGCCCATTCGGGCCGAGGAACGCGACCCCGTTATTGTAGATTTCCGCTTCCAGCGCGGCGGTGATTTGTCCGCCGCTGAGATTGGGGTCCGTGGCCGCGTTGTAAATCCGATAACCTTCCACGACGATCGACGATGCACCTGTCACCGTTCCCGCAATCGGGGCAACCTGCACGTCCGTCCCTGCAACCGTCTGCGGCGCGCGGATCAAGAGCGTACCGGTAAAGTCTCCTGCATTCGCGCTGTTGCTGGTATTGGCGCCCACACCCAGCTTGATTGTCGATCCCGTGGCGACATCGACTTCCGCAGTCGTGCTGGCCTGGCCATCCACATCGGCTCCCGCGGAAAGCGTGACCGCCCCACCCTTGCCGGCATCGTTGAAAACATTGCCGGAAGCGTCCAGATCCGCGCCGAGGTTGAGCGTCACATTCTGCGCGGCGGTCAGGGTTATCGTACCGCCTGTTTGTCCCGCTGCATCGAGCACGCCGCTAACCGTGATGGAACCTTGATCGGCGGATAAGTTGATGTCGCTTGCGGTGGTGTCTCCATCCGCCGTCAGATCACCCGTCGCCACCTCGATCTGGATCGATTGCGTGAATCCCGCCGTATCCAGCGCAGGCGCGAGCGCGGAGAGCGTCGCCAGCGCGTTCTCATCGAGCGAGAAGCTTCCTCCCTTGCCGTCAACCCCTGCCTGCGCCAGCAGCGTTCCATTATTTACAAAACTTCCGCCAGCATCGGACACAGCAACCGTTCCTGCATTCCCGCCACCGCCGGCAGCCGATACATCGATCTTCCCCTGGGAACCCACGGTTATATTCCCACCGATCGCCGTAAGGGTGATGGTCCCGCCCGAGGTGTATTCCGGAAGATCGAAGATTTTCGTGGCGATCCCATTGACCCCGAGCTCCGCCGAAGCAGAGGTGCCAATGTCCACACCACCCCCAGTTGCATTCAGCGTAATCCTCCCGCCTGGCAGAAGGATGTTACTGTTATCCTCGATGCTTTCGCCGGTGATGGAGATATTTGCGGCAAGACCCCCGCTGATGGTCGCAGAGGAAGTCGTGTTTGCGATGGTCACCCCTTTGCCTGCGGAGATGGCCAGATCGGATCCCGCGGCGCCCGTGATCAGCGGTGTGGTAATCGCAAGCCCTCCAGCGGTGGATAGCTCGCCAGCGCCAACGCCAAGGATGCCTCCGGTGGCATTCAATTGGACATTCGCGAATTGATTGATGGCCAGCGCGCCCGGACCCAGGTGGATCACTCCGCCGTCAAAAGCCAGTGTCCCGCTCCCCGCCCCGCTCAATATCGGCGCTGTGCCGCCGGCCGCGCCCTCAAGGGTAATCGCCTTGCCGGACAGCGTGGTGGTTCCCCCGGATTGATCATAACCCGCGATCTCCGCCGCGCTCAGAGTCAGGCTTAACACGGCGGCGGCGCCGATCGTCCCAGTCCCGTAGATATCGATACTCGAGTAACTCAACAATGTAAGTGCGCTCGCGTGCGTCTGGATTTGTTGCAATGCATTCCCGCTTAGAATCAGGCCCTGCCCGCCGCTAAAGCCCGGCTCGACAATGGAGATCAATCCGCTGTCAATGGTAACCGCCTTCGCATCGAGGGAAGCCGTGGGATCAAGCGTCGACACCTGGCTGGAGTCCAGGATGATGCTTGCACCCTTGAGTTTCACACCGGCTCCCACGCTGAGTGTCGCCGGGTTACCCGATGAACTTAGTCCCGTGCGGACGATTCCAGCGGCTGCGTCATCACTCACACGCAATAGCGCGCCATTGCCGGCAAGAGTAAAATCGAGACTGTCTGACGATCCCTCAGCCTTTATTGTCGCTCCCTTATCCACAGACAGATCGTCATTGGCCACCAGGATGATGTCACCCCCGGATAGCGCCGCCCCAGTGTCCACTGTCACGTTATTGGATTCCACGGTGATTGCGGTTCCGTCCGCGCCGGATGTGTAACCGCCGATCAACAGAGTCTGCGCGCCAATGGCACTGAGCTGCCCTGCATCCAGAACCAGTCCATTCCCTGAAGCCGCCGCTCCAGGCGCGGCGATGGTAATATTGACCGGGCTGTCGATCTCAACCAGCCCGCCTTGCGCGTTGGAATCCAGCGGCCTGGATAATACCACACCCTCGAGCGTCATCCCTTGTGTCGCCTCCAGCACCAGTTGCCCCGAATCCGCGGGGGTTCGCGCATTGCTGTTAGCGCCAAGGAACGCGGTGCCGGTAAACTGATCATACTCCGCCTCCTGCGCGATAACCGATGGCGACTCGACCTCGAAGTTACCCACCAATGCCTGTCCGTTGCCGATCGTATAACCCTTCGACACATAGGCGCCGTCCGGCTGCAAGCCCGCAATGCCCGGTGTTCCCTGGAGCGGACTTACCAGGTAGGCGCCCGGCAACGTCGCGTAACGAGCTGGCAGCAGGGTGTATGTACCGGCCGTGAGCCCATCGCCTCCCGGCAGGTAAATCGCATCGCCCGGAACGAGACTCGAATTCACATACCCCGGATCCCCTTGCAGATTCGTCGCCTCCACGGACGAAGTCCCGCCTGCGCCCCCGCCCTGATAGAACGGCGCGTAAGGCGCAAAAGTCGGCGAGTAACCAGGGATGATCGCATATGCCTGCGGCAGCAATTCCCAATATGCTCCAGGACTCGGCGCCACATTCCTGCTATTGGCGACTGCGTAATAAGTCGCCCCATTATAACTGACCAGTTGCCCCGCGCTGTAATCCGTTCCCTTCGCCCATGCGCTGGAAGCGGAACCCAGAATATCGATATTGCCATTCACCCCGGGCACAAACTGGTAGGCAAAGAGATCGCCCCCTCCGCGGATATCGATGGTCGCACCGCGCTGCTCCTTGACATCGACACCCGAGATATTGATGGCTTTTTGCGGCGCGCCGCTCACCGTGATGTCGGTTCCGGAGGGATCGATCCATGAGATTCCGTTCAGGATGAGTCCGTACGGGATGGTCACGCCCTGTCCGGTCAACGGATCGATGGCGGATACCGATGTGACACTGCCGGCGCCAAGGGATACGGTTTCTGTTACAGGAACATTATACCCGCTGGTGATTCCAGCCCCGGTGACCGGGTCCTCCGGACTGACGCCGGAGCCGTCCCAGCCGAGATTGATGGTACCGAATGGCGCCCTTAATACTCCATCCTGGATGATATCAGACGCATAAATATCCAGGGTCCCACCCGCCGATAGCGGAAGCGCCTGCGTGCCGGAACCCCTGATGGTTACCGATCCATTTTCCGCATTTCCGTGGGAGTCGGTATAGTTATACGCGACAATCTCAAAGGTTGTTTCCGTAGCCGGAAAGATCTGGGCCGCGGTAAGATGAATATTCCCAGCCACATCGAGCGTCCCATCGCCCTGGATGTCGCCGCCATCGGCGATCAGGTTCAGCCCGCCAATGCCGTCCAAAGACAAGTTACCCACGTCGATCAATTGCGCAGTCACCGTCAGCGTACCCGTTCCATATTCCGGCGGCAATGCGCTCCCGGCTGCGAATGGCGCGACCAGGGCGGGATTAATGGGCGGCAGAAATGCCTGGCCCAGCGTCACGAATGGTGCGGTGAGACTGATTTTGCCGTTGCCATAAAGGATGCCGTTTGTCCCGACCGAGATCGACTTGCCGGCCTCGATGCGCACCGCACCATCGAAGTCGACTGTGCCGTTCAGATTCACCGAATCAAACCCGCCGCCGGCAAAACTCTCCACAGCGATATGCCCGCCGTCGGTCTGTAGCCCGTCGGTGGTATTGGTCCCGACAACCACCTTGCCTATATCGGAATCGCCGGCCGGCAAGGTTGATCCCGCAATGGTCCGCCCGTTTTGGGTAATCACAAGCGTGATCTGCGTTGGCGGCAGCGTTATCCCCGGAGTTGGATTCAATATGGACGAAGAAATCGTCAATGTTCCACCGAGCGCCTGGCTGCCGCCGGCCTGGCCAATCAGTGTCGCGTCTGTAAATAACTCATCCTTGCCGCTCAACGTAATGCTGCCGGCATTGCTCTCGATGAGTTGCGGTGTGAGCAATGCACCATGGAATGAGCCATTGAGCGCCGTCTGCACGGCTGCGTCATTGGCTCCATTCAACCCCAGCTCAATATTGGTATAAGCGGGCGTTTCATCCAGCGTTGCGCTTGCCCCGGACACATCCAGCACCGAGCCGGCCTCCGCCACGATGTCGCCGCCGATGCTGATGCTGCCACCGCCAATGACCAAACCGGTAACATACCCGTAGGCATTCGGCGTGTAAATCGTCGTGCCTGCAGTTGAAATGGTGGTTTGCGGGCTGAGATAGACGGTTGGCAGCGCCTGCGTGGGACTGCCATTGAGATAACCGGAGACTGTATTTCCAGCGCTAATGGCAATCTTCCCGCCCGGCGCATCAATGCTGCCAAAGATACTGATCGTGCCCGCATCCGCGGTGATCGAGATATTACCCAGTGGATCAGTCGTAATCTGCGATCCCTTTCCCATCACGAAGTCGCCGTTGAAAAGTGTGATACCGGACAAGTTGTCCGTTACCCCCTCGGCGCTGAAAGCCAGGCTCACAGGCGTCCGTGATTCCACTGGCAGGAGGGCAGTCGCAGTCTCCAATCCCGCGCCGCCCGGAGCGTATTGCAACGCCACCAGGCTCAACACCTCCGGGCTGATGTCAGTGCCTGGGGCGATGTTGAAATCCTTAATCGCTTCCAATCCAAAGGAGCCGAACCCGCCTTCGTCGAAAAAGCCCGGTGGCAGCACCAGTGTGTCACCGGTTGCACCGTTGCCACCAATCTGGATATTCTGGGCCTGGATATCGAGCGAGCCACCTCTGACGCCAGAGAAAGCCATTAGTTCTCCATCCAATTCAAGCTTACCGCCAGTCAGCGCGCCGAGGATGGGGTCTGCGCCGGCAAGGATGGAAATGCTCCCGCCCGCCCCGTACGTGGGCTTCCCCGCGGCATTGTCCTCCACTCCGCCCGATGCGTTGATCACGCTCCCGGCTTCGAGGTTCACACTATAACTGTCGATGCTCACAACGCCACCAGCAGTGATCTCCGGCGATCCACCCGCATCCGGGGCTCCGTCCCGGTCGTCGATTACCAATCCCGCGACGTCCAATGTCGCCCCGCTGGCGAGGACGAACCTTCCGCGCGTTGGATCCGGCGGCGGCGTCGCCGTCAACTCATTGGCATAAGTGTAGGGTGTGTAATCATACACCGTCAGATCGATGGATCCGCCTGGAGCAAGAATGCTCCCGGCGATATTCATATTGGCCGCATCAAGTGTAACCGATCCATCCGCGCCGGCGTCCAGCATGACTCCCGCAGGCACCGTTACCGAGCCGTCTCCATCCCTCACCGTTAGATTGCCGAAGCCATCGGTTGTAAACAGATCCGGCGAGAGAATGACCTTCTCCGTACGGTCCACGCTCAACGCCGCGGGATCACCAGAGGCATCCACCGAAAAAGGCGCGGCAGGCGGCATATTGTCCTGCGTTGAAAACACCACCGCGGGCGGAGTGGCCGCATAAACCGGGTAGTTCGAGGCAGGCAAATTCGGATTTTGCGCCTCAAAGGCAATCGTCACCGAACTCGGAGTCGCTTGAAGGGAATTGGGACCCACCTGGTGCGGACCATTTACCGTCAGACCCAGCAGAGTCCCATCCAGCGCAGTGGAGGGCGCTGTAATGGTTACCGCTCCGCCCGCGCCGCCATACACATACCCGTCCTCATAATGGCTCCCTGTGATCAGCGGATCCTTGTAAGTCGCCGAGACTCCCCATTTCGGATTCACCACGCTGAACTGCGGCAAAAACCCATTGTAAACGATATCTGGCGTCGCTTCGTCAATGGGATAGATATTCCCGCCCGAGATCAACTCGGAGGTCGTCACCACTCCGCCCGAGTAATCAATCCAACCGGAAGATACATTTACCTCGGAGCCCTTTTGCATCACCACTGAACCACCGGCCTGCAGGGATACAGCACCGCCGTTGGTTGTTAATTCCCCCACTGTGTAAGGAACAAGTCCCGCATACCCATACGCATCTGCCAGCGGCGTCCCAATCCACGGCGTCCCATCATAAACCCCCTGGTCGCGGATATCGACATGGATGGTCTGGCCGCGCAGGACGCTGCCGCGTTGCAACGGAGAATCCGCCAGCTCCGGACCGAGTAACTGGACCGCCACGATATTCTGCGTGACGGAAGCACCGACATCCTCGCTGCCCGCCACATCGATCAATGCCCCGGAATCGAGATAAATCTGACCCTTCGTGTACTCAAATCCATACAGGCCGGCGCCGCCGGTCGGCAGCCATTGCCCCGCCTCCATATCGACCGTTGCGTCGGGCGCCAGCAGCTCCGCATCGCCCGCCAGGTGGATGGTCTCGCCCTGTACATTGACTTCCGATGCCAGCGCCAGGGCTTGATTGGGCGGCGGTTGCGCGCTGGTGATCGTCGCGCTGCTGTTCACCTCAGGCAATATCTCGGTAATGCTATTGGGCCCAAATGTGACATTCCCCGCACTGGTCGTCGCCAGATTATTCTGCCCATTGGATTGCGCCACTTCAGTTCCGGAATCCGCATCGAGATTGATCTCACCATTGAGTGAAACCGAGGTCGTGCTCATGATCTCGCCCAATTGCTTCACCGTGCCCCCGATCATCGTCACAACCGCCTCCGGAGCAAGGATGGAGCCGGTATTCACCGCCGTTCCACCATCCTGTCCCACATAGGCATCCAGGCCTCTCAAGCTCGGGTCCGAGGAAGGATGCGGGAGGAAACCGACCTGCTCTCCGGCGGCGAGGATCGTCTGGCCATCCGGCGTCAGGATGGTGCCGGCATTGGATACATTCGGCCCCACCAATGCGACCTTGCCACCCACGTTGTCCGCGTTGGCGGGACTTTCCAATACTGCGCCTGCCTGCACAATAACATCGCCATCCCCACCTGCCGGCGCCGCCGGGGGAGTAAACGCCGGTGCGATCGGATTGGTCGGCAATGCTGGAATCGCGATTTGCGAGAAAAGGAATTGATCGTCCGGGTTATTGACGAGGCCGACGCCGACGAGATAGTTATTGATCGGCAGCGACGAGGCCACGAGCGCATGGGTATTGACCTGGGCATTGGCGCCAAAGATGATCCCGTTTTGATCGATCACATAGACCTGTCCCGGCGCATGAATGGAACCAAGGATCTGAGCCGGGACATCGCTGGGGTCCATGATCTCATTGAACGCAATCCAATTGCCCACATTGCTGCCCCCGGCGCTCTGGTCAAAGTCGAGCGTCGTTTTCCGTCCAACGTTAAAACTCTGCCACGTGAGCACCGCCTCGGCGCTCGTCTGATCCACCGTCACTGTCGTCTGTCCATCCGTCGTGGTCTGCGTCGGCAGCTTCGCGCCTGACCAGAGGGTAGATTCCGAGGTGGCGCCGGCTGCCGGATTGAGCCCGCCAATGCCAAGGCCATTCGGTACATTCGGCAATTGCAGGGAAGGATTGTTTGGATTTACGCCGAGGTTATTCTTGCCCGCGCTCGCCGCGAGCAGCCGCGCGTTGTTTTCCATCGCCTGCACGGCATCGACAGCCTGGGTCGCGTGCGCCAGGGCATCGCGCGCATTCGCCCGCGCCTTGCTGACCGAGGGCGGCGAAAAGGAACCTGGAGTTCCTCCCTTGCCCGGAGTCCCGGTGTAACCTCCCCTCAGGAGATCGCCCGCCAGCGCCGTCGCCATTGTCCCGCCAAGGGTCAGCACCAGCGCCGCACCGCTCAGGAGCGTCCCGAACCAGGCGTTGGAGATCCGCACGCGGCGCGGATGGGAATCGGTAAACTGACTAACAGGCATTTGGGGTGCACAATCGAAAACGTGCAGGTGGATCAGCGGTGGAGTAAGTCAATCAATTCTTATTGCCCACCTGTGGCAACCGGGGCGGCACCATGGGCCTGTGCCAGTTGAGCTTCGATAAATGCCTCGGTCCCGAATTGCTGCTTGAAATTCCAATCGCTCTGCTCCTGCGCCCCCTGCCATGCCTGTGCGTAGGCGGGGCTGGTGGGATCTGCGGTCTGGCCGTTCATCGTGTCGGCAAAGTCACCCTGCAGGCGATTGAGCACCGCGGCCTCGCGGGCTGTAGCTCCATTGGATGGGGTCGTATCTGCCAAAGGAAGCGAAATGGTGGGCGTCGGGTCACTGACAGCGCCGGAGATCGTACTAATGCTGCTCTGTTCGCCCCCGGCCGTGATTGGCGCCGGTTGCGCCGAACCTCCCTGAGCTGTTTGGCGAGTAACATCATCCGCATGGGTTGCCTGGAATGAAGAGATCTGCGGCTCCCGGTCCGTCACAGCAGGCGATGCACCGGATGGCGCGGAGGCGCCAGTCGCGTGATTGACGGGCATCACCCGGGTCACGGCAATCGGCACGCCGGGAGATTGTTGAGTGGATTGCTGGAAGTTCGCGATATCCGGCGCATCCATATCATCGCTGGAGGAAGACAAGGTTTTCGCGACGTCCACCGATGGGACATAGGCGGGGACATCTGTGTGGACGAATGCGAGGCAGGCGCAGACCGTCAGCAGCACCACGTTTGCAATAGCCATGGTGTACAGGACGGGTTTTACGGCTGTTTGGGAGATGAGGGCGGTCATAAGAATAAGAAAGGGTTGAAATGGGCAGAGACCCGGCGCGGCAAAAGCCGCGCCGGGTCCCGTGATTTACCACACAAACTTAGGGTCGAGTGATGCTGTACGGAGAAGCATATGGGTTGGTGTAAACAACCTGCCCGCCATCCAGCGAACGGCTGACATTGACGTTATTGAGGAGTACCGTGGCATCCGTGGTGATAAGGTCATTGGCAAGGTCCGCCTCCAGATCGGCGACGGTCTTGTTACTGGTCCACGAGCTGCCTGCCAGGTAATTCAACTGCAGGTAACTCCAGAACGTGTAGTAACCATTGGCCAGGTTCGCGGATGCCGCGCCGCCGGAGGCAAGCGCGCCATTCTCCGTGCCGGTGAGGAAAACACCATTCCAGGCCACCTCATGCGAACCGCCTGTCTGGGCAGTCTTGGCATCGGGATAGGCAAGCGGCGTGACATACCAGCCGGCGGTGCCGTCGGAGGTGAGGCTTGCGCCGTTGCTGTTGCTGTAGGAGGCCAGCACTGCCTGGAGCGGCGTGAAGCTGCTGTAACCGCCATCGCCGTTATCCAGGGGCACGCCGTTGATGGTCTCATTCTGATAGACCGCCTGGCTGCTCACGTAGGTCCAGGTGCCGGAGATCACCGCGTTGTCGCCGGTGGTAAACGCACCCGAGGTGTAGGTGCCGGTACCGGTCGTTGCAACCGGCTGGTATTGAACGATCGGCGTCTGCACACCGATCCCGGACTCCGAGAGGAATACCGTGCGAAGGCCCGAGCCGATGTCCCGTCCCACCGCGTAGATATATCCGCCGCTGTCCGTGCTTTTGCCGGTCAATTGCGCGAGCGGGATCAGGCCCTGCTCCCAGAGCTGCTGCGCCTGGTTTGGCGTGATGTTCGTGATCGAGGACGGCGCGTCCACGTTGGTCACGAATTCATACGGCAGAATGCCAACGATATCACTGTGCAGAGACTTATAGGTCTGCGCGGCGCCGAAGTTGGTATTCAGCGAATTGGTGCCCAGCCATGGCGTGGAGCCCTGGAATTCATCCGATGCGGTGAAGTTCGGGATCGCCGATTGGTACTGTGAGGCATTGGTATTGCCGTTGGGTTCCGGATAGGGCGAGCCACCCGGCGTTGCGTTGGCGGGCAGGAATTGCACCGTCTGCTGGTCAGACACGGCCTGAAGGCCGGCGGACGAGCCTGCATACGAAACCTCGACCGTGACCGGGATGGTCCCGCTCGCAGTCACCACATGGCCGCCATAAAAGGCAAGCGCATTGGCATTGGTCAATGTGGTGGATGCACTGCCGGAGTAGGCATAAGTGATCGTGCCGCCGGTACCGGAAACTCCGGCCGTGAGCACCCGAAGGATGGCTGTCGAGAACGGCTTCCGCGCGGCGGGCGCCCCGGAGATATAGATGACGGTTTGTGCGCCGGCCGTCGCGGCGGTGAGAACCCCGAGGATTCCTGCAAGGAGGAGATGTTTTGCTTTCATGATCAATTTAGTAGGGATTAGAGTTAAAAAAAGGGTGAATGTTAACGCTGGCCGCGAGACGCGAGACTGCGCCGGCGGAAGAATGCGAGGAAGAGAGTCCCGCCGATGAGCGAAACCCATGTGGACGGCTCGGGGACAGCCGCAGGGGTGAAGGTCAGACCCCCCGAACTATTGAGGGTAAAGGAACCCACATCCGTGGCGGGAGTCGAAGTCGACCCATTGGGGGCCACTTCGTAAAGGTTCAGGCTGCCGATGGCCGAATCGCCATTCGCCTGCTCCACAATTTTGCCGGTGCCGAATCCGCTGGTGCCGTAATCGGCATAGTCGGTCCAACTGTTGGCCGCGCTCGTGCCGATATCGGCAGCCTCAGTGCTGTCGCCGTCATTGGCATAGGCGCCAAGCCCCGACGCGCCGTCGACCGCCTTGATGTCCGTGGCCCAGCCCCGCGTTGTCGTGGCGGCCTGGTCATCCAGCGTGGTGCCCAGCGCCGGATCCTGCGTGAGGAAGACATCGTAGCCGTTGATCGATGGCAGAGTGGACTCCACTCCGACCACGCCCCAGAGCAGGGAGGTATTGGATGCCCATGCGCCACTGGCGCCGAAGATACCGAGATCGCTGTTCAGGTTGGTGACAGTCGCCGAGGTATTGGGATTGATCCCAAAAGTCACCGTGAAGGGGGCGGTGGCATCCAGGAATTGCGTATAGGAGCCGAGGTTGACCTCGAGGTCATCAGCGCTGCCGTTCGCCTCGAAGCCGAGGATCAAGTCCCCGTATGAGGAGCTGACCGGCACGTTGGCCCGTACGCTCCCGGGGGAAAGAGCAAGGCCCGCGGCGGCAAGCGCCGCTGTGTACCAGAGTTTGGTTTTCATGTGTTTATCAGAATTAAGGGTTTTTTATCACTTCAGGTCGTTTCTATATCTATCCGATATAGTATCGACCACGGGAAATGTCTATCGTTTCACTCGGGTTTAAGTCAAGGGCTTTTTTTTGGAAAATTATTTTTCCTTCGCCACGTGACCGGACCGCCTCCCGCCCCCTACCGCACCGCTCCCCTGACCAGCTCCTGCGCGCCCGAGACGATCAAGCTGAGGCCGATCCCCAGCACCAGGAACCCCAGCACCTTGTTGAACGCATCCATCCCATTGCACCCCATCTTCTTCACGATTGGCTCCCCCAGCAACAGGCAGGCATAATTCAGCACCGTCAACACCGCCAGCGCCCCCACATCTCCCAGGGCCGCCCATAGATGCGGCGATCCCGCGCCCAGCGAAATCGCCACACTCATCGCCCCCGGGCCCGCCATGATCGGCAGCGCCATCGGGCTGAGCGAGACATCCACCTTGTCGCGCGCCTCCGCGTGCGCCTTATCATCCAGCCGCGGGCTCTGCTCCTGAAGCCTCCATCCCACCTTCCCCACGATCAACCCGCCTGCCAGCCGCAGCACCGGCACCGAGAGCCCAAACATCGCCAGGATGTAACGCCCGCAAAGCAGGCACACCGTCAGGATCACAAAAACATTGATCGCGATCTTCACCGCCTGCCGATGCCGGTACTCAGGCGAATCATTCGCGGTGATGCTGAAAAAAATCGGCGTATTCCCCACTGGATTCATCAGTGGAAAGAGCGCGGCCACCGCCGCGAGCAGCGCAGTCGTGAATTCCATGTCTTTTCCTCTACCACGGAAGCTCCGCCGGGCAACCCCATAAACCTCCCATCCGCGGCCTAAAATCAATTACTGCGATTGCTGGGAATCGCGCGGCACCTCCGCCGGGTCCAGGGCATAGGTGAGCGTTCCATACCCCAATTGGTCATATCCGCCGCTATTCGGTCCATAATTCCCACCGCCCCCTTCCGGCCGGGACTTCTCCACCATCATCCTGCAATAGGGCGCGTCGAGGCCCTTGAGAATCGCGTAATGGTTGTACACCAGCTCCCACACGGGCCGGAGATCCCCGCGCCCTCCCGCGGCGATCACAGGCGATGTGAACGAACTATTGGCGTAAGGCCGGTAGGGAACATCGTACCCGAGGTTATATTTCGCAACATACTCGCATCCGGCCAGGAACCGGTTGTCTTCATAGCCGTAGAGATCGTCCCCCTGGTTCCACGCCATCTGGCAGATGGCCCCGAGCAGGGAGATATTCAGATTCGTGTGCCCCTGGTCGCGGCCGCTCTCCTGCATCTGACCAAGACCGCCGGGATGGATGAAATACACCGCCTGGTGGATGGCCCCGTTCCCCTTGCCATGCTTGAAGTAATCGATCCCCTCCTCGTAGATCGGCCGCTTGTCGCACAGCACGCCGATCGCGATCACCGACGCCACGTTGCACTCATCCCAGTTGGCCCAATAGTGATCGATCGCAGTCCCGTTGTGGCGCACCAGGAAGTCATGATTCTTCGTGTAAAACACCTCAAACATCATCTGCTGGAAGCGCGCGAACTCCTCCGGCTTCCATCCATGATACGTTCGCATGATCTCTCCCGCGTTCGCGAACTCATACCCATAAATACCGGCCGCAAGGCATTGATCCGAGCTGCCGCTGATCTGCTTCAGGGTGGAGGACCATGCGTTCATGATCTCGATGGATTTCTGCGCGTAAGCCTCGTCGCCGGATATCCGCCACCGCAGCGCGCAGGCATACGCGGCGGCGATATCGTTGTAGAGCCGCCCATAGTTCTCCGGCGACCCGCCGCCCCTGTACACCACGGGCACGGGATTCGGCCGGTAACTGAGCGAGGCGTGCGGATTCGCGATCAGCATTTCCCATCCCGATTTCCATGGCTCCCGCCCGATATGGGACTTCATCCGCGCAAAGTCCGCGTCGGTATGCAGCAATCCCGGGTGCACGAACCCGCCGCTTGCGGCAGCCGGGTTCTGGTCATCGGGGTTCGCCATCGGATTGTCCCATTTGGCCATCTCGTCCGCAGCCTGGACTGGCCTCGGCGTCGGAGTGGCAACCGCCATGCCGGGTGGCGGAACGGGCGTCTGCGCGGGCAGCGGCTTCGCCATCTCCGCCAGGGTGCGTTGCAGCAGATCGGTCGATTGGATCGGCACGCGGGCCGTCCCGCCGGCGTAGCTCCCCATGAGCGTCCCCTCCTCGATGGAAATGACCGTCACAATGCTCCCCACAGGCGCCACTGCGGAACCCACCACCTGGCCATTGAAGACCGCCGGGAAACTGACCGGCGCGGTCAATGCAATCTGCTTCGGTTGCAAATCCTTGTGCTCCATCAGCCAGCTCATGGGATTGGGCGCGGCAGGCGCCGGGGTCGCCGTCGGCCTCGGGGTGGGCGCCGGTGTTGGCGTAGGTGTTGGTGTCGGCACCGGCGTGGGCGCAACGGTTGGCGCCGGTGACGCCGCAGGAGTCGGCGCGGGGGCCGGATGCATGAGATTTTCCAGGGATTGCGCAAACCGCCGCCAGCCTTCCGGGTGCGTCGTCTTGTAATGGAAAACCGCCGCCCCTGCCGCCAGCAGGATCAGGAGCACGATCAGCCAGCCACCCCCTCCTCCACCGCGCCGGGCCGGCCGCGCTGGAGACATCGGGACCGTGGTGGGGCGACCGCAAGCCGGACAATCCACGCCGCGACCCCGCCACGCATCATCCACCTCGATCCGCTGCTGGCAATTGGAACATGCAAACTTCAAGCCCCGAACTTTCCGCGCAGCCCGCGGGCGGTAAAAGTGCTATCCTGCATTAGCGGTTATGCATTACCCTCCGCAGGCGGGGGTAAAACCTCGCCCGCCCGTCAAAGAATCCCTCCCGTGCCCTCCCGGCCATCCAGCCCCCGTATCAGCAACCCGCCCGGCGCCGTCACGCTGCGCGATATCGCGGAAGCAGTCGGCGTTTCCCATGTGACGGTCTCCTCCGCGCTGCGCAACAACCCGCGCATCTCCGAGCAGCGGCGGCGCCAGATCCAGGCGGTGGCTGAGGAGATGGGCTACCGGCCGAACGCGATGGCCACCGCGCTGGCACGGCTCAAGAAGGGCTCGTCCGTCGTCCCGGTGCAGGCCGCGCTGGCGTGGCTCAATTTCTGGTCGAAGCCGGAGAAACTCCGCAGCTACCGGGAATTCGACTGCTACTGGCAGGGCGCACTGCTGGCGGCGGAGAAGTTCGGATTTCATCTCGAGGAATTTCCCGCCGGCGGCCGCGTGCCGCTCTCCAGGATCGAGGATATCCTCCTGGCCCGCGGCATCGCCGGGATTCTCCTGCCGCCCCTTCCCTTCACCCCAGACTGGGGCGCTTTCAATTGGAGCCGCTTCGCCACGGTCCGCTTCGGGCGCTCGCTGGACGAGCCGCAATCCCACGTCGTCACCGCCAATCAGGTGGCCAACGCCGTCCTGGCCATCGATCAAATCGCCGCGCACGGCTACCGCCGCATCGGCTTCGTCGTCGGCCACCCACGGCACACCCCGCGCCGCCTCTTTGACGCCGGCTATCTCTCCGCCCAGCAGGAGATGGAAGAAGACCGCCGCCTGCCGATCTGCTGGCTGGACGACGCGAACATCGCCGCAAGCCGGGAACGCCTCGCGAGCTGGCTGAAAAAGCAAAAGCCCGACGCGATCCTCAGCGATTGCGTCATCCTCACGCCGCTGCTCAAGGAACTTGGCGTTCGCGTCCCGGAAGACCTCGGGCTGGCCGTCACCAGCGTGCTCGATGGCGGCGGCGATGCCGGGATCGACCAAAACCCCATGGAAATCGGCCGCGTCGCCGTCCTGGCCCTCGTCTCCCTCGTCAACGACAACGCCTTCGGCATCCCACCGATCTACCGGGAGATCCTCATCAAGGGAAAATGGGTGAATGGATCGTGCCTCCCGCAGATTTCCAGCCCGGGGTAGGGTATCCATGGCGGGTTCGAAATTAAATTTCACCTTGTATTACCTTGTATTGGCTATGCGGGGGCAGGTTTTGGACCCATAAATGATGGGTTCCGAGGGAATTTGGAGTAATAATGGCCAGTATCCAGGATGCCTGGGATATGCCCCGGAAAACCGACCGTCTTGCCGCTGTGCCTCACAGGTCCATCCTTGCAGAAGAGACCTTGCTTCACCTAATGATTTTTTTCGGGAACGGAAAAAAGAGGGTCATGCTGCCCTTTCGCACCCAATTGGAAACCGGGTATCCATTTAAACCCATTTGTATCCAATCGATACCCAATTCCGCCCCTGAAAGCCTACTGGTTCCCCCAATAACGGGGCAAATCGAGTCGGACAGCCGACGCGATGGGCGCGCAGAATCGTGCGGAAGCCCCAATCTTTGGAGACGATGGAATCGGCGATTATTGGGAAGTTTGGCCGGTGAGCCCCGCACGTGCGCAGTCCTCCTCGTTCTGACTTCGTTCGTCGAGCGCGAGCATTTCCGCCACACTCATCCGGGCGGCCGGAGCGCACCGGATGACAGGCACGCCACCATCTCCTATCGTTACCATCGTGCTGGTAGGCCGCTCCCCAGAAACGGCGGGCGAGCCCAGGCCGAGCCCCTGCTTCAGCAGGTCAGCGACCAAATCCCTCGCCGTCCGCCTTGTCAACACGGCACGGATCTTCACCTCCCGCATCAGGTCATTGGGCAAATCGATGGTGGTTTTCATGTATCCAGCTTATCAGCATACTGGTTTGCTTTCGCGTTCTGGCGGAGTTTGCCCCTCAGTTTCGGTTTAGACGTGTAGTTCCCATCCGTCCCATGGGTCGGTGTTGGTGCCGGATCCCAATTGGGGTATATGGACGGGGCGAGTGATCCAAACGAATATCCTCGCGATGTTCGTCCAAAGCTAGCACCGGCGCTAATTTAAAGGACTACCACTTGCGCCACACTCACTGGGTTTTACTAGCTACATTTAATTCCTTTCGTCGTCGAAAGGAATCATCGAAACTAAGTTTACACACCTCGGCGGAAGAGTCCCTAAAGTTACTTTCGGGTGCGAATTTGTACTCGAAATCGGCAGATCGCCGCTTTTTTGCAACTGTTGCAATCGTGTGCAGACGCGTGCACTGCCTCAGCGCTTGCAAACGATTTCTACTGTTGACAGTATTAACGCATACCACTCCATGCGTCCCGAAGGACACGCGATGTAAGCCGAGAATCCTTAAAGGCCGTGGAGAGCGTTACTGAGAGCGGAAAGGTCAAGGGAGAGGACTTGTTGGGTTCCCAAAGGCTAAAGGTGCGTTTCACAGCCGCGAAAAAGCGGCTGCACGTCGGAAAAAAAGCATCTTCAGTAAAATCGAAGTTCTCGTTAACGGGAACTTTTTGCCAGGGCAAACACGTCAGCCTTGGGGACGCCTATCGGGTAAAGCTCTGACTCGCCCCTTTTCAGTAGTTCGAAGAGGCACTCTGACGTTACAAGTACCAGATCGCCAAGGTCTTGCCATACGCGCAGAGGCACCCTGCTGCCATCGAAGTTCTCGACCAAAACACTATCTCCTTGGGTGTATTTCATGGGGCCATAATCACCCAATCCCAAACAAATGCCTAATTCGAATCCACAATAATCTCATTAAGGCATTGACGAATACGAATAAATTGGAATATGGTGGATCAAATCAATCCGAAGAATATGGAATCACAAACAGGCACACAGATTAAATCTCCTCCGTATTTGTCATACGCAACTCTGAGAAACTTCCTTTCAAGTCTCGGACAGGGCGTGATACCGAAAGTTGTGAACAAGCACCTGATGGTGGGACAATCTGGCTCGAACCAGTCCTACCTGCTCTCCGCACTCCGATTTTTTGACCTGATCGACAGCGCGGGGGCGCCGCAAGCTGAGCTACAAACTTTGGTAAAAGCCGAGGGTGAGGAACGAAAGCAGATTTGGAAAGGAATTTTCCAGAAAGCATACGCGCCATTGATCCACGATCTCGACTTGGCAAATGCGACCCCGGGCCTGCTTAACCAGCGATACGCCGACCAAGGTTTGACTGGAGCAACCCTTCGCAAATGCCACTCATTTTTCATTGCTGCTGCCGAGGATGCCGGAATGGCACTTGCGCCGGGCTTGAAGCCAACGCGGGGCGCTAAAGTGGGCGGCCGCCCCCGGAAGGCTAGGGGTATAAAGCCGAACGAAAACGGCGGCGACTATCAGACCCAACAACCAGTTGTCCCTAAAACCATGCGAGAGATGTTGCTGGCGAAATTTCCAGAGTTTGATCCCAACTGGCCCGACCCACTTAAAACGAAATGGTTTGAGGGCTTTGAAAGACTGATGAAGGCGGCTGAGGACGCGCAGTGAGATTCCGCGGACAACATCAACCAAGGGAAATCCAATGAACTGGGTTATACACGCCTTAAGGCAGGTCGGGTGTTGTGAGCACGCTTAGGGGCTCAACATGGCACCCGTGATTAGCTGAGCCGCGCGCGGGACCGGGGGGTTAACTTTTCGCGGAGTTCCCCCGGCCCCCGCACCTTCTCACAGACTACATTCAGTGCGTATTAAATCAAATCTTTTCCGTTTCCTAATTTCCCATGCAAACCACCAATCAAGAACCCGCCCCCGGCGTGCCATCGGAGACTACCAATCCTCCTAAAGCGCAGCCATTCGCATCGGTCCAAGCACTAAGCCAACCATCGCTGCCAACCTTCCCGAGTGGCATCATCTACATTAACTATTTCGACGCCGTTACCGATTCCAAAGTGAGGGGTTTGATGGCTCTCTGTTCTGATATTATGGCCAAAGTTAAGCCTACGCCTGCTGGCCTCTATTTCACGTTTTCGTCCCCAGGCGGAAGCGTTGCCGCCGGTATTACCTTGTACAATTTTCTCCGAGGGCTGCCGGTTGAGCTAACCATGCACAACATCGGATCGGTAGACTCAATAGCCACGGTTATATTTTTGGCGGCCAGCAACAGGTACGCATGCGCTCACTCGCGATTTCTGTTTCACGGGATAGGCAATAGCGTGGCGCAAGGGACTCGCCTTACCATCGCTCAGACCCGCGAATTGTTGAGCGGACTTGAGCAGGACGAACGTCGGATCAAGGAACTCGTCGTCGAACGTTCCAAAATTACCGAGGGTGAGATGATTTCACTTCTCCAGCAAGGGGAAACCAAAAATCCCGCTTTTGCGCTGGAGAAAGGAATCGTCAGCGATATTCGGGATTTCGCCCTCCCCGCAGGGTCGCAGATCATAACCGCCAACTTTCAATAATGAAGGGGCCAGATCGGAGGCGTCGGGAGGGGTGCCGGCGAACGGCTCGCCGAGGGGGCTAATGAATGTGGTGGAATCCATGTGTTCAAACAGTATCACTCCTGTCAACTACCGCAAATTCCGTTCCTGATTAATCCAGTCTGCCAAAAGACGGTCTAAAAGTCCAGAAAAGTTGGGTTCCTTGCTCTTGGCTGCCTCCGCGTTTGCTTCCGTTAGCGTGACAGTGTAACGGGCCTTTCCCTCTGGCTTGCGTCCAGCCCCCTCTCGTCTCCCTCCACGGTGATTTTCTTTCATATTTGAATTAATGCACACTTTGTCTATTGACGACAACTGATTTTATTCATACTTTATCATTAATGGCGGGAACTGGGTCAACTCCTGAAACTTGCCGGCCATCCCCAAAAACGCCTGTCCCGAGTTCCGATTTTCTCTCTCAACTCCTCCTCGCATAAGCAACCTCCTGAAACTTCACATCCAGCAGGACTTACCGGCAGAATTTCCGGACAATCTCGCGCGGGGTGGCGATGACCGGAGCGGTGACATCGAAGCCTTGCAAAAGCAGTGTGAGATTTTGAAAGTCAATGCCGCGCAAGTGTTCGTCGCTTGTCAGCAGCACCCGGCAATCGAGCAAGGCGGCTTCCGCAAGCACAAAGGAATCATTGCGCTCCGCGACCGGAAGCAAATCCCGATGGCGGATGGTGTCGGCAATCCGTTCTACAATTCCGAGTTCAACCGGAACGAGATTGACTGGCTCGAATTTCCAAAGGGTGCGGAGTTGCGGGAACACGGATTCCGCGATTTAGCGTTTCCTGGCCGTCTCGCCGTGCAGGGCGTTGTCGGCGACTTCATGCAGGGCGGTAGGTGGGACGATAAACCGCACGCCCTTTATACGCCTGCGAATCGTGGATACGGCATCGACCACCGCTTCAACGTCCGAGGCCAGGTCAAAGAGAACGTTCGTATCAACGGCGATGAGCATGGCCCGCGCCGCTCTCCTGGCCGTAAATGGCGCGCATTGCGTAAGCCATGAGGGATTCGCGCTCCGGGTCGGTAAGCGTATTTGTGCGGGTGCGCACTTCCTCCGCCATGATGGTGCCGGGCGTCTTCTTCTTGCGTGCCCTGCCCACCGGCTTTTTGGCGTTGCTCATGGAATCAGGATGCGCAGGAAACAGGCCAAAGTCAATGGAATGGCGGCTGCCATAAATTCACGCGGATCGGGGTGGAAAACGACGGGGGTGTTAGCACTTCCGCGCCAATTTACCCTTTTTGGAAGCCGAATTTTCACGAGAGCGGGATGGATAAAGGCCAGGAGCGGTTGACGAGACTCGAACTCACGAAGTCATCTTGGCGCGGGCGACGGAGCTGGGAGCGAGAAGAGCAGCGTGCCGAAGCCGGGATGGTCGGCGCCGGCGGCGGCACCCTCCGGGCGGAGTTTTTCGGCGGCTTTTTGGGTCCATGGGGCGGGGATGCCTTTGAGGACGGCGTAGTGGTTGTATGCCATCTCGTAGATGGGGCGCAGGCGGCCCCGGAAGTTGGTCGCGATGCGATCGGCGGGGAATCGGCCGCTCGTATCGACATGAAAAGCGAAGGGGACATTCTCACCGAGATTGAAACGCGCGACATATTCGAACCCCTTCAGCAGCCGGTTGTCCGAGGCGCCGTAGAGGTCGAGGCCCTGGCTCCAGGCCACCTGGCAGGTCTCCGCAAGCTCGCCGACGCCGAGCTGGGTGTGCTGCTGGTCGCGGCCGCTCTCCTGGACCTGGCCGGTGTCGTCGATGACGTAGTGGGTGATCGCGCCGTTGCCCTGGCCGTGGTAGTAATAATCGACGGCCCGGTCGAACATCGCGTGATCGTCGCTGAAGACGCCGATGGCGATCATCGCCTTCATGCACGCGATGTCCCAATTGCCATGCGCCCAGAGGGCGAAATCCTGGAGCGGCGGGTAGAAGATCGTGAGGAGCATCTGGCGGCAACGCGCGAGATCGGCGGGCGCCCAGCCGGGATAGTTGCGCATCAGCTCGGCGGCATTGGCAAACTTGAATCCATCGATGCCGGCGCCGAGCTCGATGTCGGTGCCGTCGAATACCTTGAGCCTGCCGGACCATGCGTTGAGGATCTCCACGGCCTTCTTCGCGTGCGCATCGTCGCCGGTGATCCACCACATGAGGGCGTTCTGGTAGGCGGCGTTGCAGTCCTTGTTCATCTCGTTGATCCCGACGGCGTGACCGGTGAGCAGGCTGCGCTCGACATGCTCAAAGGGCGCCGGCGTCCAGGTGGCGCTCGATTCGGGATCGGCGGCGAGTTTCGCGAAGCCGCTCTTCCACGGCTCCCTGCCGGCGGCGACCATTTGCTTCATCCGCGCGAGATCGGCGGCTGTGTGGAGCAGGCCGGGATGCACAAACGGCGCGGGATGGTACGCGGGCGTCGCGGCGGGCCGGATCGTCTGCGCGGGCGCGACGGAAACGGAAAAGGCCAAAGCCACCAGAGGGAGCAGGCAGCGGAGGAAGCGATGCAATTTCGAGTGATTGTCCGGACGACTGCTTTTTGCGTTCCTTGTGATCTTTGCGGTTAAAAAAACATATTCCAACCGCAAAGATCGCAAAGAGCACAAAGGGAACCAATCCGGGGGCGGAGGAGAGCCCGGATCATTGCTTGAACGGATATGATTCATGGCTGTGTGAGGAGCTTGAAGAGCGGCTTCTCCGTGTCCCACGACGCGCCGCCAAATGGTCCGATCGTATCGGGCGGGATTGCGTGGCCGAAGAAATCGGTGAGCAGACGGATGGGCTCGCCATCGGGCTGCTCGATGCTTTCCGTCAGCGCGAAGCGGCCGATGAAGGCGGTATCGATCACGGGCGAATTCACCCGCGGCACAGCCTCCGGGTTGAACCGGAGAACGACCGCGCGGGGTGTGGAGGCCAGCGCAAAGCCCAGGTCCGTCACGGTGGCGCTGTACGCGTCACCCCATGGGCTCGCGGCCGCGCCCGCCATGTACCCGTTGAAGTTGGCCTCGTCGCCGGTGTGTTGCGGCAGCTTGCCGAGGCCGCCGCGGACGAAGATGTTGGCGTACCATTTGTTGTCGAGCGCGATGGCCGGGATGGTCTGTTTGGTCACGAGGCTATGCGGACGGTAGGAGATGGTGCCGCCGATGATGTATGGCGGCAGCGATTCGCTGGTGAATGCGCAATCGGCGAAAAGATTGCGCGCGAAGACACTCGCCTCCGCGCTGCGCAGCTTTACCCCCTCGCCCGTCGCCGCGCCGGGACCGGAGATCACGTTGTCATCCACCAGCACCGGGCCGTGGCTGTGGAAGAAATAGAGGGGACTGCCCACCGTATCCATGATGACATTGCCCGTGATGCGCACCCCCTGGTAGAGCGGCCCGAGCACGATGCCCGCGCCGTGGACGCGCCGGATGAGATTGCCGCGGATGATGGAATCAACCGCGCAGGCGAGACAGATGCCGCCAACGTCATCGCCGGAGAGCTGGCCGGCGCCGTTGATGTCCTCGATCTGATTGCCGGATATCTGACTGTCCGTGCCATGCACCACGCCGAAGATCCCCGCCTGGCCGCAACGCTGGATGAGATTATTGCTGACGATGTGATGGCCGACCGCCGCGATATTATCGAACTCGCCGAACATGGGGCGATTCGGGCCGCTGCGGGTGAGATCGCGGCTTGGCTGCTCCAGGGAAATGCCGGCGCATTTCGCATCGGCGATGGTGCAATTGCGGATGATCCAATGCGTGCCGCCACCGGTGGAGATCGCACCGGGTTGCCTGCCATCGGGCGAGGCCCAGTTGTTGGCCGTCTGGACGATGGTGAGGCCGTCGATGGTGATGTAATTGACGCCGGGCCCGGCCGGGGCGAAGGCCACGGGCCGCATGTTGATCTCCGCGAGCTGTGCCGGATCGGCAAAGCCAAAGTTTGCCCATATATGGGTCACGTGCCCGTCGTCCTGTGCGAACCACCGGCGGGCGCCGGTATCGACGGCCTCGGATGCCGGCTGCTCGGCGAGAGGCACCCCATTCAGGTAAACCTCGCCGAGATGACGCCACGAATCACCGGTGTATCCCGGGCCGGAAATCAAGGTGGCGAAGGGATTGAAACCGCCAAACTTCGCGTCGTCCACATCTGCGCGCCATATACCGGGGCTCTCCCGCTCCCAGATGCTGCCGCTCTCCCGCTGCCAGCCGGCGAGCGGCTCCGAGCCCTTCACGACGACCGCATCCCCATGCGCCGCGACGAAGCTGATGCGGGCATCATCCGAGGTCCCGCCGCGCGGCAGCGCGACCTGCTCACGATATACGCCGGCGTGGATAACCACGGTATCCCCCGGCTGCGCATCGCGCGCCGCGCGGCCGATGGTCAGGAACGGGGCGGCCGCGGTGCCCGCAGCCGCATCGTTGCCGGACTTTGCCACATGCAGTTCGCGCGCATCCACAACTCCGGACAGTGCGCCGCTGAAAAGCAGCACGAACGCGATGATGGGGGCGATGCGTATTTTCATGGCCGGGAGGGACCACCGGACAGCAGCAGGACGGCAGCGCTGAACGGCTCTGGATTCTTCCATATCAGCGCCCCATCGGCAATCCGCGGACCATCGTGAAACATCTCGTCGATATCCCAGCTCCCATACGTCAGGGAAGGCAGCGGCACATGGATGGTTGCCGGCGGATTGGCAAACGTATGCAGCACCACCAGCGCGCGGCGGGCGTCTCCCGAGGTGCGCACGACGGCCTGCCAGCCGGTGGGGCGCCGCCAGCTCTCGCCCATCCCGCCGAACCGCCGGCTGGTCCCCTCGCGGATGATCGGCGCGGCTTTGCCGTAAAGTACCTGCATCCGCAGCACCAGCTCCCACTGCGCGGCGCTGAGCTCCGTGATCTCGCCGGAGATGCACATGCGTCCAAGGAATGTGGCCGCCAGGCTGTAGATGAGCCGCTGGTCGGTATCGGCGCGATGCAGCACCGCCCAGATTTGCGATTGCCGCGGGAGCATCAGGCGATGCAGGTTTGCGGCGATGATTGGGATCTCCACCAGCTCGTGCGCGTCGGAAAAGGAGGACATCGCTGTGCGGCCCAGCATGGAGGGCTCCAGCCGGTGGCCGCCGGAGGAGCAATTCTCGATCACGAGATGCGGGAGGCGCTCGCGGATTTTTTCGAAGAAGCGATACGTGCCCAGCACTTGCTTGCGCAGGCCTTCGCCCTGGGAATCGGGATCGTCGCAGCCGAGCCCGGCGGTCTCGTTGTAATCGACCTTCAGGTAGCCGAATCCGGCGCTCGCGAGGAGATCGATCACTTTCTCCGTGAGGTAGTCGATGGCTGCCGGGTCATTCAAATCCCAGAACCGCCGCTCGCGCACGGTGATGGGGCGGCCATCGCGCCTGAGCAGATGATCGACGAGCGAGAATGCGGCCGATTGGGAGCCCACGGTTTCCATTTCGAACCAGAGGCCCGGGATCAGCCCGCGCTCACGGATGGCCTGGGCCGTGGCGGCGAGGCCTCGCGGGAACAATTTGGTGCTGGGAATCCAATCGCCGTGCCCGCTGCTCCAGTCGCTCGCTTCGGCTTTGTACCAGCCGGCATCGATGACGAGGTAGCGTGCCGGGGTGCCCTGGAGGCGGTCGGCTATCGCGACGATTTTTTCATGAGCCGGGTCACCCCAGGTGGTACACCATTCGTTGACGACGATGGGCAGGTCGCGCTCCACCTGTGGGTGCGTGTCGGCGGCGCGATGCTGGAGGGCGGTGAGGCGGTCGCAGAGATCGTCGAGCGAACCATGCACGCAGGAAATCGATGCCGGGGGCGTCGCCAGCGACTCGCCGGGCGCGAGGGTTTTCATCCAATGCCCAAACTCCCGGTCGCCAAGGCCGCCGGAGAGGCAGAGATCGTCATTCTGCCGGAAGATCTCCATCTGCCACGTGCCGGCCCACGCAAGCTGCGCGCCCCAGAGCACGCCCGCCTCCACATCCTCCGCGGCGACGAAGGGGAACCACTTGCGCACCGGCATGGTGCCGAGCTGGCCGAAACGCTCGCTCAATGCCGCCGCCCCGCTCCAGGAGCGCTCAAGGTGGAGCTGCTCCACGGTCCGGGTCTCCAGCCGCCCCTCCGCGCTCCAGACGGAGCGGAACCGGTGCACGCGCAGCCGACCGACCGCATCGTCCGGCGCAAATGGCGTGATCCCGCCGAGCGCGAAGCTGCCCAGCATCTCCAGGGTCACCGGCGAAGTGGAATCGTTGAAGAACTCGGTCGATATCTCGAAGGCGCGATCTCCCGGCCGCCACGAGAGCCGGTGCTCGATGCGATGCCCCGCCGGACTCTTCACCGTGGTGATGATTCGGCTGGAGTCCGCGTGCTTCTCCAGGCGCTGGGTATCGAAGGTAAACTGATTCGCCGATGGGGAACTGCGCATGGTGTGCCCGGTGGCAAAGGCGCCGGTGTAGGGATCGCCCGCGAGCTTCACCTGCGCCAGCGATTCCACGGCAAACGCGGGCCATGGATCATTGCCCGGCAGGACATCGATGAAAAATTCCCCGCGCAGGCTCGCCCGGCGCGGCTTGAGCCGATCCCTCAACGCGGTGGGAAAGATCTCCAGGCCGATGCGGCCGCCATCGAGCGGGAAGCGCACGGTCATGTCCGCAATTTCGAAGGCCCGGCCGCCGTCGAAGGGGGCGCTGGGGGAGGACAGATCAGTCATGGAAGCGGGGGTACAGGGTCAAGATGCTCATGGCGAACCTCGCGGGCAATCCGGAGTTGCCGCCGGGAGGGTGGAAGTTGGGTTAACCGGTTAACTCTTATCCCCCTTTCCATAACCGCACGGCGGGGCAAGGCTTCCATCACATTCTTCATTTGCAGCAAGACGCCGGTCCGGCAGTGCAGGTGAAAATCGAACCCCTCGCGTGAAACTTTTGCTGCATACCATCGCCCTCGAGCCCGCCCGCTGGACCCCCCAGCGCGTATCACGGCCCCTGGCCGATCTGCTGCCGGCGATTGCAGCGGCAAACTTCCACGAACTGGAAATCTATGAGCCGCACCTCGGCGAGGAGGTGCTTTCGCCCTGTATCCGCAATCGCTTTGGCATCCTGGGAATCGTTCCCGTCATCCTCAGCTCTTACCTTGATCTCAATCCCGCCCACACCTCGGACACCCTCCTGGAAAAACTGGTGTCGGACCTGGTTCAGCGGATGACTTACTACGGATTTACGAAGGTGAGGCTCTTTCCCGGTTCCGGGATGGATCCTCGCGACGAGCACGCCACCGCAATCTTCATCGAGCGCGCCAAAAACCTCGCAACCCGCATCGCCCCGGCGGAAGTGCTGCTGGAGACCCACGACGGCACCCTTGCGGACCGACCCGCCCTGCTCGCGGATCTCATCGGGCAATTACCGGACAATGTGGGGCTTCTTTATCAGCCGACTGTTTTCACGAGGGAAAGCGCCCTCGATCAATTCCACGTTCAAAAGCCTTTCATCCGCCATCTTCACCTTCAAAACCGGAATCCGGATCTCTCCTTCGCCACCCTCAAGGCCGGGGTCATTCCGTGGCGCACGATCATCCCGGAGATCGCGGACAAGGTTGATGCGACCCTGGAGTTTGTGCCCGAGGGCATTACTCCCGCTGAATCCTTCGACTTGCAGGCGACCCTGCGGCAGGCCCGCGAGGAAATGGATTACGCGAGCGGCATAGTGGGAATCACAAAGGCATTTACGCCAGCATGATGTCGCTGTCGCCGGTGCTCCGCCAATTGGCGGCGTGACGATTGGCGGTACGCCGGGGGCGGAGCAGCACGCCGCCGAGGGCGATCACGGAGAGATCGATGATGGCGCGATTAAAGTGAAGTTCACTGAGTAGCGTGGGCTTGTGAAAATCCGGCTCGATCGCGCGTTCGATCGCCTCGATCTGCCGGCATTGCGCGCCGGTGATGCGGCGCTCGAGAATCCCGCTGGAGGGGATGGCCTCGACCAGTTGCCTCGGCACGGATGAAGCGTGCAAGACCACCACGGAGCAATGCTCCTCCTCGCCATGCCATCCGTGAAGATGCCCAGGAGGGAAAACCCAAAGGCGCCTGGCGCGCAGGGGCATCTTCTCTTCATGGTCCAGCAGGACGCCGCAGCGGCCCTGGACGACGGCGTAGAACTCCCAGTTCACCCGCGTGTGCGGGAGAATCGGCATGGTCTGGAAACGTCTTACGCCACTGCTTAGGTATTGGATTAATGAGGTATTCACCTGGTAATATATGTTTTCTTGTTTGCCTTAGAATATATACGATACGCCCCGACTTAGAAAGGCCGCGATGCGGGGGCGGATAACGCTTCGATTTTCCGGTCATAAACCTTCATGGGATCAGCCACTTGCTGCGGAAGGTGAATTGGCGCCTTGGGAGCGGGGCCATACTGGTAAGTGCATTTCTCTCCTCCAAACTGCACAAACACCGGCACCCGCGATGCGAGATCGATATAGGCCGTAGCGGGAACTGTTACCGGGTCAGGCACCTGGTGGCCGAGCGCTCTTGCCTGCTCGATCTCGGCGGTTTCCAGCCTCTGGCGCCAGCCTTCCAGGGGGCTCACGGTCGAATTGAAAACCATGCAGTCCAGCCCCTGATATTTGATCATGCCTGAATAAGTCTTCGCTGAGACCCAGTCCAGACCGGCATAATCCGTGACCGCGAAATTGATGGAATAGATGTCATCCCCTCCAGAATCAGGAGAGACATTGGGACTGGCTGTGCCCGATGTCATCGTAATTTGAAAACCTCCGACATGCCAGATCACCTGCTGCTGGCCATCCGCTTCAATCTGTTGCTCGACAATCGTCGAGCCAGTCTTGACCACAGTTACCTGCGTGACGACCGCCGTTTTCTGCTGGCCCTTCCCATGGGAGGGCGCACCGAATGCCGCGGGCATCTCACCTTCCACAGGAGTCCCCTGGCAGGATACAGTCCAGATGGAATAAGCAGGCGTGCGCTTTAGCAATGTCCCGCCGGGCATCGGAGCCATGCTGGGCTTTGGCTCTGCCTGCTGACCCAACAAAGGGGCTGCACAGCCCAAAAGAAGAAAGCATAGGAGTCTGGTTTTCATTTTGTTACCTTTCATTCTGTTACTTGCTCGATTTGTTTGTCCAATACCTGTCCTGTAAGCCGGTCGATGGCGACATGCACCCAGTAGTGCTGCTGACCTTCGACCACAAAATTGGCGAGGGATCCATTGGCGAATGTGGGATACTGCCCGGTCTGGGCGACGACATCGATCAGCAAATTCCACACACGCGTCTGGCCCGCGCTCGCCAGGGCGCGGATCGGCGCCTCGCGAAAACGCTGGATGAGGGAAACGCTCTTCTGGAGAGGTAAAATACTGGATGCGGATACGGTGTTAAAAATGCCCGGCACCGCAAAGACAGCACTCAGGTTATCCGGTGCTGTGCCTGAGGTTAAGGACGCGCCGCTGAATCCGGTGTAGGAGCTTCTTCCATCCACATACCCCTTGGGCAGATCGAGCCCGGCGTTGCCGATGGCGGAAGGTGAATAATTCACCGTACCCGATATGGCGACCGCCGAGTTCCATTTGCCGACAAGTTCGGAGAGGTTCTGAAGAGTGCCGTTGCTTTCGTTGGTACGCGTCGTCAACGCGCCGGCAATGGTGCTCGCCACAATGGGCGACAGCGATCCGACCGTGGTATTGGTGATCTTGGGATCGTCCAGATAGGCCCCGCTCACAATCGCCGTGAGGACAGGAGTCTGGCGGGTATTAAGGTTCACTTTCCCCGCGATCAGACCGTTTGGATCGCTGGTTTCGTTAGTGCAGAACAGATCGAGCAAGCCGGCGTCTCCGCTCTCCGGGGTGAAGAAGTCGAGGTTCTTCCAGGGCAGATCGCGGAAGACATAACCCAGTTCCGCGACACTGCGAAATGGCCGATGAAGCAACAATGGCCGGCTCTGGGCCTGCGTGAAGGTGAGACCCGCACTCGTCGCCGGCGTTGTCGATGGAGGGTTTGATTGCGGGGCGCCGGAGTACCCCTGGATGCTTGCTGGAGGCAGTCCGATCGTTGTAGACCCGCTGAGCATGCCGGGTTCGTAGGGGACGTAAGCGCCGGCAGCCCGGCGGACAACCCCGTCGGGATCGGCGTAATAAGAAGGCTGAACCGTTCCCGTGCTCGATTGGAAAAAGGGAGCGCCAGGGTTGTTCTGGGCATACATCCCGGGAGCAAACATCCAAACATTGGACGTACCATGATTGCTGACGATCTGCATCGGAGTAGTCCATCCGGCAGAGAAGGAAGGAAATGGGATGTCAGTCGTAGGGGAATTCCATGAATACAGTAGGGCAAAATCCCTGGCGGTGTTTGGCGCACCCGGAACGGTGTTATTCCCATCGAGGTTCGCAAAGTAAAATCCCCCGGAATCGTCCTGTCGAATTGGATAAGTGATTCCCACGGTAGTAGCGCCGGTCGCATTGTATATCCACGGAGCGGTCATGGCCGTTGGCTCGACGGCCGATGTGGGGACTCTTTGTTGATTGATGGTATCCGAAATCAATCCGAATCGGGCGCTGCGCGGATCCATTGCCGAGGCCCAGCTATAAGGATTCAAGCCGGGCGGGTAATTCGCCCCGAGGGTTACAGAAGGGGTATCATTCGTTTTATATTGAAAACTGAACATGCCATCAGTCGTCCGGCCATACTTTGTGTCATAAGTGACCCAATTGGCGTTGGTCGGATCCAGATACTGGAGGCGATACGTGAAATAGACCCGGTTGTCCCCTGCTCCCCCAACGGATCCCATTAATCCGATTCCAGCATAGTAGGTGGTACCGCTGGTTACGAAAGCCAGAGGAAACTGTCCCAGAACCAGGGGCGCCCAGGGCCCCTTCAGGCCATCGGTTTCGAGGGGAAGCGGATTCGCATCGATGCCCGTAGTAATATTTCCGCTCACCCGCGTTGCATTTCCCGGCGCCTTGGCGCTGAAAATCAGCGTCGGCTCACGATACAGGAGGCCGTTGCTATCGCTAAACGTCACCATGTCATTAACGGCCGTTCCGATTCCCCCCGGCTGTTCGGTAGTCTTCCCCACTCCAGTCCCGTTGAAAGAATACGAGGGATTGTCCGCTGCCAGTCCCTGGTTGCCGGTGGGAGCGGACGACGTGGATTTGGAAGCCTCCGTTGCATGCCAGACCTGAATGTCAGGGGAGGGGTTGGTGCCGCTGAGGGTGACGGGATCGTTGCTGTCGATGACGATCCTGAACTGGCTGGGACGAAGGACGCCTGTCGTACCATTGGGATCATACGGATTCCACACGGCGGGAACCTGGATCATATAGGCACTCCCGGAAGTAGTAAGAGAAGTAGTATTACTGGCGATCGGGTATTGATAGGGCGAATTGTCAGCGTAGTCACTGTTGTTCCCGCTGGGGGGCGCCGGGTTCGGCGCCTGCGTCCGCAGCACGCCGTTGAAGACATAGCTGAGATACGGCAGATCCGTCACTCCCCGAAATTCCCAGGCTCCGCGGGAGGATCCATCGTCAAATGTAATGCGAACCGGGTAACTGGTGGGATTGACTTCGCTAAGAATATTCGCCCCGATCTGGATCACGTGATAATCGACGGAACTGTCGAAATTATATCGCATATTGGCAGGGACTTCGGAGGAACTGTAACCGGTTGGAGCTGTGGCGGCGGTATCAGAAATCGTCGCCGCCTTTCCCAGGGATCCGACAGCAATGCCGGCCTTGAGCAACTCAAAGAAATTCGGATCGCGATTCGCATCCTCGACGTATTTTGTCGGATCGGGCGAGGCGTTGTTGAGCGGACGGCCGACCAGCATGATGAATTGATTCGTCGGGGTGCCACCCAAATGGACGTTGTAATTCCACCGGTTATTGGCCGAATCCCAGTTCAGGCCGAAGTAATTCTCGATATTTTGAGCGGTTCCAAGCTGGAGATAAGACCATGGAACGCCGTCGTTCATGATCAGCGCCTGGATGTCCGGGTCGCTTTCGTTCCGATTTGCGCTTGGGCCTTTGTAAGTGATCCACGCCAGGCGCTGGAGAGCGAAACGCTTGTTCACCAGCGGCTCGCCGACTTTTGCAGTGGAGCCATCGTTCCGCTGAAAGGAGCTCTGGACCCGGACGGCCGGGAAGCTCGGGTTGATGACCGGGTCTCCGCCGTAGGCGCTGTTACCGCCGGAGCCTGTGGGAAGAACAACCGGAGCGGTGGATCCCGGCTGTTGAATCGCAGGGATGTATGACGGCTGGTTCAAGTCGCGGCTGAATGTGGTCAAATAATTGAGCACGTTGAGACCGGCGCCGCTCACCCCGAGCCCGGTTTCCATGAATTTGATCAACTCCTGCCGGTTGCCAAACATCCTGTCGGTTTGGTTAAGGTAGGTCGCCGTTGCGCTGATGCCGAGATAGCCAGTGGAGTTTGAGACGACGAGGATGTTATAGTTGTCGGCCGATGTGGTGGTAAAAGCAGTGGATGCCTTAAGGAACGAGGCGCCGCCGGGCACCTGGATGGATGCATAATCGCGCCAGGCCACCAGTTCATCGACCTGGGCCTGCGTGAGCCCTCCGGGCAGTTGTGTCAGATCCGCATATGCAATGCTGTCCTTATGGGTGGATGAGAATGTATAGTTGGCGGCAACGGCGCCGGTGCCGCTGGTGTGCGGATACCCCGCGGCGTTGACATCCAGAAGGCCTCCCTCGTGATAGATGGCGAACGCATACCGGCCGACGACGGGATCGGTCCCCGTGGCGGTCATGCCTGCAGTCACCGTGGTGGAGGTGGGGTTTGATCCGTCCCGCGCGACGAGCACCCAGGAGGGCGGGACGAAGGAGCCATTGGCTGGCGTCGCATCGGTGACGGTGCCGGTCTGCAAGGGCAGGAGATAATGCGCATTCCAGTAGGCCGGGGTGAAATACCTCCCGTTCAGTGAAGGCGTCGTTGAGGAGACGATGGACACATTGCTGACGCCGGAAGCGGGTATGGTACCGTAGGTGCCTGAGTAAAAGAGCTGCCCGGCGCCGCTGGTCTTGAGTAAGTTGGGCGGCGCGGCAAAGCCATCGGTACCCGAAAGCTGCGGGAGCATCGCCGAGGGGGTAAGCGGGGTATAGAGCGTGCCAGTGGTGAGCGTCCCAACAGTCAGCGGAGTGGCTGATGAACTCAATACGATCTCCTGCTTGAGCTCGCTAATAATGGTATTGGCCGCGCCATCGGCAAATGCGGATACCTTGCCGCGGCTGACGCTGCTGTTGGATATCTGGCGGTCAAGCAGGGACCGGGAGAAAAAGGCAACGATGAGTCCAGTCAGCAAGACCACAAATGCCAGGACGATGACCAGGGCGACGCCGTCGCGCCTGCCGCGCGGGCGGCCCAGCCGTTGTCGAGTAATACCCACGGTCGAATTAATTTTCATCGAGGTAAAATGTGCGTTCATACACCCGCACCCGCTGGAGGGCTGGCTGCGGGATGCCCAGCGCCTCGGCAAATCCCTGCTGCTCCAGCTCGCTCTGCCATATCTGCGCGGTCGGCTCGGGATTTGCCTGGACTCCGCTGCTGCCGAGGGTCGTCACGCCGGGCTGCGGGCTGTATCCATTGGGTGGCGCGGCGGGGAGCGAATCGTTAAGGGCGGCAGCCAGCCGTGAGAGGCCGCCGGCGGGGACGATCTTGCGGCTGGTATTGTCCAGCACCGCGATGGTCACGACGATGCCGTACAGGTCCGGGGGAAAGCCATAAACATTCCCCGGGAGATCCGCCTGGGAACCGGTGGAGCTGGCGCCGCCAAAGTAAGATGAAGTAATGTAACCCTGGGAGCCCGAAGCCGAGACCATCGCAGGAATGGCCGTCGGCGCATTCGAGTAACCGGTGCTGCCGGTAACCACGGTGCCTCCGGGGATTGAATAAGTGCCGCTCTTCAAGAGGAAACAGAACTCCATGCGAAAGACATTCTCGCCAATCACCTGGTAATGACTCGTATCATACGGGCTGATCTCCCCGCCGCTCTCTTGAGCAGGGCCATCGTATGGCGGAGTCCCCACCGTATAAGCCCAGTTACTCGCGAGAGTAGGAAACCAGGAGCCGTGCATGGAAAAAAGCGAAGAAACGGGGCTGGAGAGGTAAACCATTGCTCCAGGGTTGTCCGTACCGCTGGTATCGGTCGCGCCCGCCCAGGTCAGGCTCTCGCCCAGCCGCTCGAGGACGGGGGTCCCGGTGTAGAATGGGGTATTCTGGTTGATCCGGTAGCCTACCAACGCCATGGGGCTGGCGCTGCCGGAGGTTGATGCCGAGTTGCCCAATGCAGTCGGGTCGATGTAGCCGGGCGCCTGGGAGTAGAAGAACATCGCGTCGCTGGACCCGGTGCTGCCTGCGCCATTGTTCTTGTAGAAGATGTAATTGATGTCGCTGCGCCTGGGCATGCCGGCAAGGTCGTTGCCCATGCGATCGAGGACCTGGCGCGCCGCCTCATCGGAGTCGATGTGATTGCGGCTCATGGTCGCTGTCATCGTGGCACTGCTGAAAAGCTGGCCGATCAGCGCTGTCAGAAGCACGAGCACGGCGATGGAGACGAGCATCTCGATCAGCGTGAAGGCTCTGTTTGTTCCGCGGGGCAGCATGGGTCAATTGCAGTCGAGAGTGGTGTCGGTCTCGTAGGAGCCGTTGTAATTCTTCGGCCATGCGTCGGAAGGTGCGGATGGACTGAGATTCCAACTCTCGGGTTGCGGGTCCGCAAGGGCGGGCCACGTAATGAGGATGCGCACGCTGGTGGCGAGCCGCGACGGGGCGGCGGAAGACTGACCGGGGCTCAAATTCTGAGGCGAGGGCGGGATATAAAATCCGATGGTGGCGCGATAACGCGAAACGGCGGTGCCTGTAAGGACCACCTGGCCATTGGGACTGGCGATGCCATTGGCAGAGAGGTAGAGGGTGGTGCCGCTGGTCTGCGTGGTCGCATTCCCGCCGCTGGGAGGGATCGGAATGACTATGCCGAATCGCGGGGTCGCGTTGGCCCCCGTTATGGGTACGCTGCGCAAATCGGCCACGATGGCGGATGAAAGATTGCCCGCCACCGTGTTCTCGAAGGACTGTTGGTTGCTATTGAGCCCGATGGGAAGAAGAGCGAAGACGGTGACCAGGCAGAACGCGGCGATGCCCAGTGCGATGGTAACCTCAATGAGGCTGAACCCGCCCTCTGCCTTCCCGGGGATGGAGGTTTCCCGGTTCATGGCCTGTAGATGTGGACACTCCCATTAATGCCCACGATTTGGATGGCCGCGACCTGGCCGGGGTTGTTCTTCTGGTCGCCCGGGGGGCCGGCGGCGTTGGTTCCCTGCGCAGGCTGGAGGCCGATCTCGAGGTATTGCGGGATCGCGTCGGGCATGGAGGCGGGATTGTTGTAATAAATGATTCTGGCGGAGCCCTCCGGATCAAACTCGATCACCTTGCTAAAGGTGTACTGGTTCGCAGCGAGGGTCGTCCCCAGTGGCCACGCAAACTGGGTGCTCGAGATGCCGCTGGCATTCGAGAGATTGTAGGAGCCGCTCACGAGGGGCCGCGCCAGGGGGCTTCCCGAGGTGGGAGGCACGGAGGGGCTGCTTTGCAAATCGACAAGGTGGATATTCGGAAAATTCGTCAGATTGGCGACCGCCACAAACGCCTCGCCACTGCCGTAAACGCCATTGGTGCCGGTGGCTTGAGGCCAATTCTGAAGCGCCGTCTGATTGGTTTGATAAGGTCGCAAGCCATCCTTCGAGGCGATAATGGCCATTGCGATCCGACCCGTACCGCTGACCTGCGGTGTCACAGAACTGTCCGCCGCCGCCGAGACCTCCTCAATGCCCACAAGGACATAAGTGTTATTCGCAACGGCATAGGCCCGGGCCTCATCGAGGGTCCCTGCAATATTGTACACCTCGCTGGTAAAATCGGTGCCGCCCCGGATCGCGTTAAAGGCCGGCACGGCCAGGCTCATCATCACGACGATAATGGACACGACGACCAGCAACTCGATCAACGTGAAGGCCCGGCGCTGCCTGCGCCGGATCGCCGCCGATTGCCGGATGATGGACAAATACAGGTTCATTTCCAGGGGGTGCGGAGTAAACTCGTGTCTTTACAACATACTTACAATTTGCGTTTCACGCACACGGTTTCGGTGGTACGGTTTTTGCCTCCCGTGTGCTCCGTACCAGTCTCGCGGCGAGCGCTTTGGAGGGAGATCGCCTCCGCGGAAGCGCCAGCGGGAAAAGAAGGGCGGATCGAGGATCATTAACGGGATTACTGCCACCACTCCGGGCCGTTAGAAAACCTTGGTTTACGAACACGGTTGCGCTTTAATGACCATCCCTTGCCAAATATCCGCCTCGCCCGGGTATTTGCCCCCCGATGAAGCACGTTCAAACCCGGCCCGCCATTACCCAAAAGGATATCGCCCGCATCCTGGGGCTCTCCCACGGCTCCGTCTCGAAGGCGCTCAAAAACGACCCGGAGATCGGGCCCTCAACCCGTGAACTGGTTCAGGCGACGGCCCGCAAGATGGGCTATCAGCCCAACCCGATGGCGGCGGGACTGGCGGAATTCAAGCGGAACTCGAAGACGGTCCCGGTCAATGCGGCGCTGGCGTGGATCAATTTCTGGGAGGATCCGCACAAGCTGCGGAGCTACCGGGAATTTGACCGTTACTGGCAGGGGGCAAGCGCTTGCGCACAGAAGTGCGGCTATCAGTTGACCGAGTTTCACTGCGGGGGAGGCATGACCCCGAGGCGGCTGGAGAATGTGCTGATGGCGCGCGGCATCCACGGCATCCTGCTGCCGCCCCACCACGCGCCGATCGACTGGGGCGATTTTCATTGGGAGAATTTTTCCGCGGTCCGCTTTGGACGTTCCCTCCCCTCGCCCCTCGTTTATGTCGTCACGGCGGATCAGGTGACCAATGGATTGATCGCCTTCGATGCGATTCATGAACGCGGCTATCAACGCATCGGCATGGTGACTGAGCGCCGCCGGGGCCGCGAAGGCATCAATGTGCCAAGGCGGCAATGTGGGCCGAGGGATTTGAGGTGGCTGGTCGAGGCCGGCTTTCTCATGGCGCAGTCGGAGCTGGAGGCAAAGCGCCGGTTGCCGATTCTCTTTATGGACGTCCCGAATCCGCGTGGGAACCAGAAGGAGCTGGAGGCATGGCTTGGCCGTCATAAGCCGGACGCGGTGATGAGCGACCATGCGCAACTGCCGGAGATGCTCCGGAAGGCCGGCTATCGCATCCCGGAGGACATCGGTCTGGCCGCGAACTCCGTGCTGGATGGAAATGCCGATGCCGGGATCGACCAAAACCCGGAGGAGATCGGCCGCGTGGCGGTCCTGGTGCTCAACTCGCTGCTGCACGACAATGCCCGGGGCGAGCCGTCGATCTTCCGCCAGATCCTCGTCGAGGGCAGATGGGTGGATGGGCTGAGCCTGCCGCGGCGCAACGCCTAGCGCGGGGAAGGACTGCCAAATACACCCAGATCCCATTGGTCATGCCATGAGATGGTGGGGACGCCGTGTTGAAATTCAATCGGCAGCCAGACGTAGCGGCCGTCGATGGCATCGTCGGGACGCCAGCGGTCGCCCATGTAAATGAATGCATCGGGACGGCCCTGGACCGGTAAAATGAAGGTGGGCTGCGACTCGAAGGTATTCGCAATCTGCGACCCATCGCCAATGCATGGGTTGCCGAGTTCCTCCCATTCCCCGAAGATCGAATCGGCGGCCAGCAAACGCGCCGGGTTGGGCGTCCACGAGGTGCAATCCGAGGTGAAAAGGAAGTAACGTCCGCGCCATTTCATCATTGCCGGGGCTTCGTTGAAGCGGCCCGGCAGGATGCGGATGTACTCCCCGGCGGGCGCGAGAAAGTCCTCCGCCAGCCGCGAAATATGCAGCGTGCCGTTCGCCTCCGATGCATGGATGTGATAGGCGGCGCCGTCGTCATCCACATACAAGGTCATGTCCCGTGCCATCTGCCCGCCCTCGAAATCGCGGCGGAAGAGGAGATTCCTGGGATAATAGGGACGCGGTCCGCCGGGAAGGTCCATGCCGGCAAGGAGGGTGGCTTCCTCGGCGCTGAGCGGCCGGCGGTCCGAGGGTGGAACATTGGCGGGCCATGCGCCGGCGTTTGGACGCAGGGCGTGGACAAATTTATATGGCCCGATGACACTCTCCGCGACCGCAACGCCGCTCAACGCAGACCCGTAATCGGCGGCCTTTTCCAGGTGAAACCACATCACGAATTTGCCCGTCACAGGGTTGTAAATCACCTTTGGCCGCTCGAGCACGCATCCCGCCGCGATGGGGCTGGCTCGGTCTTCACTTACACGCAGGGCGATGCCACAGTCACGCCAGCGGTAGAGGTCGCGCGAGGAGTAAACATGGACACCCACATGAGCCAGGTTGCCGGCGGCACCGGCAATCTTGTGCTCGCCAAACCAATAGTAGACGCCCTCGTGGAAGAGGATGCCTCCGCCGTGGGCATTGATGTGGATGCCATATTCATCCGGCCAGAGCCCGCCCGGCCGGAAAATATCTTGGTGCTGCGTCACAGGGAATCCTACGGCTGAATCAATATTCGGTAAAACAGGCACGGAATGGTCGTATTCACCGGGTCCTGGAAGATCAGCGGCTGCCCAGTCCCAGTGGCGGTGGCGCCAATGTTCTGCCACGAACCGGACATCACCGCACCCGTTCGCTGCAATTGGTATGTACGGCCGGCCACGGTATTGAACGTGAACTGCCAAACCAGCCCGGCCGTCCCGGTTGTCTCCGTCATCGCAGGCGCCAGCAATTCGCTGGCCGCGATTGGCAGGTACGGCTTGGCGGTTGCCTCGACCGAATTGGCGCCCTCCCCACCGGTGTTCACCGCGGACACGACATAGTAATAAGTCGTTTCATTCGTAACCGAGGTATCGTAATAGGTGGTTCCTGACAATCCGGGGGCGATGACGGCGTAGTTGCTGCCGCTCGTCAGGGTCCGCTTGAGATTGTAACTGGTCGCACCGCTTGACGGATTCCATGCCAGCGCCACCGCTCCGGTGGTCCCAGTCGCCGCCAGGCCGGCAGGTGCGGCCGGTACGGAGACCTCCAGGGCGAGGGTGCCATTCGTCGCGCTAAGCGCATAGGTATAGCCCGCCGGCACGCTTCCGAGTTGGAAACTGCTCGCGCTTATGCCAGTTCCCCCTGTGATCAGATTGTAAGTAACAAGGGATCCAACGCTTCCGATATTGATCGTCACCACTCCACCTGGCGGACCGGAAAAAGTCCCGTTCAGCACGAGCTCCCCGGGACTGCCGTTGAGCGAAAGCGACAGCGCGGCAGTTCCGCTAAACGCCAGGGGACCATTGATTGTCAATGCACCCGACGGCGCCAGCGTTCCGCCGGCGGCGATATTCACTGCGCCATTAATGCTGCCGTCCCCGCCCAGGGTGCCGCCGGCCGCCACCGTTACCGGACTGGCAAGGCTGCCATTAGCGAGTAACGATCCGCCATTCACCGAGGTCGTGCCGGTGTAAGTGCACGCTCCCGTCAATACCAGCGCGCCCGTGCCCGTCTTGACGATGCCCCCGCTGCCACTGAGTACTCCGCCATAGACCGTACTATCGCCGTCACCACCCACTGTCAGCGTCAAGGCGCCCCCGCTCGAACCTGAGTTCACCAGTGCAAAGTTCTGCGTCCCTTCCAAGCCTCCCAGCGTGCCGCTCGTCACTTGCGATGCGCCGGTGCCATAACGGATGGATGCTCCGTAATTATTGTAGTTCAACGTCGTATTCTGGAATGCCAATCCATTGGTGAGCAACACGAGCAAAGCCGGATTATTCCCTTCGACCGTTGTGACACCCGTGTAAGTGTTCGATCCTCCAAGCACCAGGCTCGCCGTGGTATTATTGTAATCCTCGAGGCCTATCGTAAGGCCGCCGCTGCCGGTGATCGCGCTGTTGATTGTGAGAGACCGTATATTGGCCACACTGATCTCTCCTTCGGCGATTCCGAATGCCAGCACGCTATTGCCAATCACATAACTGGTACTGCAAAATATCGCTCCACTGGTTACATCCAGCGTGCCTGTCCCGGAGATGGTGCCGCCACTTCCCCACAAGGCGTTGATTGAAGTGGTGCCGGTGAGCGTGGTATTTCCGGTTACCTTCGCATTTTGTCCCGCGGTCATTCCGCTGGCGAGTGTTGCCATTTCCGTGCTCGTGTTCAACCCCCGCAAACCGTAGGTCGTGTCATATGTGGCCAGATCCGTCAGAAAGGCGAATGGCAGAATGCTAATTGTGGTTGTGCCTGCCGTTCCGCCCCCACCCACCAGCAGGCTCGAGGGCGTTGTGGTGAATACTACGCTGGCATTATTGCTCCCGGTGCCAATTGCCGCCTCCCCCACTCCGAGGCCAAAATTCCCCGAATGTCCGAAATTCAGTTGGGTGCCGGCGGCGCGTGAGAGACCGCTGTAGGTCAGCGTGGCGTTGGAAGCGGAGTTTGGAGTTATCCTGCCGAAGAAGGGCCCGGTATTGAGTATCAGAGGTCCGAAACTATCGTCAGTGCCGCCCGAGCCGGAGCCAATCACGTTGAAATTCGCGGGCTCATTGCCACTGCTGAAGTTCTCTCCTCCATCAATGCTCAGGCCAGTGGCGCGGGTGACCGCAGCCGCATACGTCCCTGAGGAATCGTCAAAGGTTAGATAGCCGCTTCCGCCCAGGGTGATCGTACCACCATAGGGATTGAATCCTGTAACTGGATTGTTTCCGGTCACCAGCTCCAATTCCACCGAGTTTGGTCCCTGGCCCAACGGACCCGTAGCGCTCACCGCATAGTAATAAGTCGTGCCGCCGGTCACGATGGAGTCGGTATAGCTGGTCCCTGTGACAGCCGGGGCCAGGGTTGTGTAGTCCGTTCCGCTCTCCATCGAACGCTGCACATCATAGCTCGTCCCCGATACGGATGGCGTCCATCCCAGAACCACCTGATTGACGCCGGGGGTGGCGGTCAGGTTCGTAGGCGGCGCCGTGAGCGGTTCCGGTATCGCACTCACTTCCGTGCTGTTGGCGCTTGAGGTGCCGCTGCTCACAGCCGTGACCACGTAATAGTAAGTCACCCCACTGGTAAGACCGGAGTCCGTATAGGAAGTCGATGTATAGGCGCTGGTTCCAGTGACAGAAGCCACGGTCGTGTAACCGCTGCCGCTCGTTAACGACCGTTCCACATTATAGCCGGTCGCAAGGGGAGAGGCACTCCATTGCAAGGCCACATTGCCCGGTCCCGCTGTCGCGCTCAAGCCGCCGGGCGGCGAGAGTGCGGTGGAGGTAACGTGATCGACGATCGCCGTATTGACGGTAGTCGAGCCGTTGAACATAAATATTCCCGCATAATAGCTGCTGCTCATGGTTTGCGTGGACGATCCGGTTACATACCAGGTCGCGCCATCGGAGGACTCAGATACCGTAAACGTATTGCCGGTACGTTGCAGCCGGAGCCATGTCGGCAGAATCACGTAAATGTTCCCGTTATAATGATTGAGATTTCCCCCGGTGGCTGTCCGGTATCCCATTTGCGCCCCCTCCCCGTTGCCGCCGACCTCGATCAAAACCGTCGATGCATTCGGGCTCAACGAATTGCGCATCATAATCCCCATTTCCCCGTCGCCACTGTTCCAGTTCACATTCCAAAAGCGCGCGGTGAGCGTGAAATTGCCGGTGACATTGAGGTATGTGTAGTTATACCCGGCGTCCGATGTCCCGGAGACCGCAAGACCGGTGCCCGCAACGGAAAAAGTGCCATCGCCTCCGCTGTTATAACTGGCGCTGCCGCTTGTCTCCACGGTCCCGATATCCTGATTCGTCCACCCGGCCGGCAGCGTGCCCGTGGCAAAGGGGGTTGCGCTGGCCAGTGCGGAGTACCCACTCGTCCCGGACTGGTTGATAGCGGCCACTTTGTAGTAATAGGTCGTACCGTTTGTTGCCGTGGTATCGATATACTGGGGGTTGGTTAAGGCATTCCATGAAGTAATGCTTGTGTAGGGACCACCGCTTGATGTGGAACGAAACACGCCATATCCCTGCGCTGCATCCACCACCGAGGGCGACCAGTTCAACGCCACCTGGGAGATACTGGGCGTGGCCATCAGTCCTGTCGGCGCCGCCGGCGCGGGCAGCGGTGGATAAGGCGAGGCCGTGCCGCTGAGCGTAAATGTCAGGGTTCCATAGCCAAAGTGGTCGTCGCTGCCATGCTCGGGGCGCATCAATTGAGCCATGGCCTGGCTGTTCGGGGCGCTCAAGCCCTCGAGCACGGCATAATGGTTGTAAATCAATTCCCACACCGGCCGGTCGTCCAGCCGGCCCATTCCGTTTTGGGATATCCAGTACTGGTTCACGTTGTCGCTGTTCGTATAATAAGTGTACGGGACAGGCTGCATGAGATTGGTCCGCGCAACATACTCCGCCCCGGCCAGAAGCCGGTTGTTATCATAACCAAACAGGTCAACCCCCTGATTCCACGCCACCTGGCACGCCGAGCCAAGCAAGCCGATGCCAAGTTGCGCATGCTCCTGGTCCCGGCCGCTCTCCTGCCACTGGCCGAGTGTTGGCGAATACAAGTTATCGACTGCGTTCAAGATGCATCCGTTGCCCGCTCCGCTTTCAAAATAAGTTACGCCCTGGTTGAATTTCGCGGCATCATCGCACAGCACACCCATCGCAATCAAGGCGCCGAGGTTGCAACTGTCCCAATTTGCCCAATAATGATCCACAGCGGCCCCGTTGTGGGTGGTGAGAAAACTGTTGCACGACGGATAGAGATAGGTCTCGAACATGTTCTGGAACGCCGCAAACTTCGCGGGCGTCCAGCCGCTGTTCCCGCGCAATAATTCTCCCGCCATTGCAAAGTCGAATATCGGGATGCCGACCAACCCCGTGTTCGATGGAACCTGATTCACATCTGCGGACCATGCGTTTAGGATGCCAACGGCCGCGTTGGAGTAAACATTTGCATTGGTACCGGAAGTTATGTACCCCCTGAGCGCCAGGAGATACGCGGCATGGGCATCCTCATCAGCGTTCTGGCGGTTGGCGCCCATATCTGCCTGGGCATGGATGCCGTAGGTGGTTTGCGCCTCTGGATCGGTGATCAGCACATTCCAATCATCAATCCATGGATGAGCGCCTGCGGCCACCTCAGCCGCCATGCGGTTAAGGTCCGCCTGGGTGTGAAGGCCGCCAGGATGCACAAAGGTTTGCGCGAACACCCGGGGTCCGAGCAGGAGCAGGACGAATAGTGAGATTAGTCGGCTTGCCGCAAATACCTGGTTCCTGGGGAGGATGGTCATGTGAGTGCGCGGAGGTTACTTGGTTGGAAAAAATTGCCGCGGCGCCCTCCCCAGGGCGCCGCGGCGGTTAATCGCGATTTCTCATGGTTCCCAGCCGATCCCCATCGGCATCACGATCTGTCGCAATATTCATTACGGAGCGCCAGCGGCGTGTGCGCAGGCCCTCCCGTGTCCGGAAGCAGGTCCGGAGCAAAAGATTCCACATTCATAACCGTGGAGCGGATATTCTGGGGCGTCATGGGGGATTGTGTTTCTAATGAATTGTTAACTGCAAGATGGATGAAATGAACCTGTCAAACAGTCTGGTTATCACGTGCACGACTCATGGAGATAGGGTTCTGGGGTCCTGTGCGGAACGAAGTTGCCCGACGGTGCATCATCCTCCGGCAATCAACAACTCCCCGTTTCGTTAAACGGTTAACCCAATTGCATGGAAACGAAAGCCGCGGCGCCCTCCCCAGGGCGCCGCGGCTGCTCATCGCGATTTCCCATGGTTCCCAGCCGATCCCCATCGGCATCATGGTCTTTCGCAAAAGTTTGCTTAGTAGCGCCTGCGGCGGCGGCGCTGTACGGCGATCAGCATGCAAGTGCCGCTGATCATCATGCCCCATGTCGAGGGCTCAGGAATGGCGGTGAGCAGCTCGACGTCCACATTGTTACCGGAATCCAATACGCCAGTGCCGTTATCCGCGTAGAAGATGTCGAACGTGGCGTTGCCCACCGAGAATGTGTCGCCCTCCACCAGACCGGCGAAGATATCGCTCCCAGACCCGGTGCCGCCTGCGCCACCGTTGATGATGGTGTAGAAAGTGTCGTTAGCGGCTGATGCCAGGTTCGATCCGAGGGTGAGGTTCAGGATCGCATCATTCAGAGTCACCACGCCACTGTTGGTGACCGCGAGCGAATCGCTGTCAGTCCCGCTGACGGCAAACCCGAGACGGATATTGAAATTCGTCGAGCCAGACAGGCTGACAGCGCCGGTGGTGGTTAGAGCCCCTGTGGAAGTACTGCTGTCGGCGGCGGTCAACCCGGGAGCCAGCGTCCCACCATTGGCAGTAATCGGGCCGACGGAGCCGATACCCGAAAGCGTGCCGCTGCTGCCAATCGTGGGATCAGTGACGGCGCCATCCACTTCCAGGCTTCCGGCATTCACATTGATCGTGGAGGTGCCGCTCAGTGAACCACTGACGATCATCGCACCGCCGTTAATGTTGGTTGGACCCGTGTAAGTATCCGCACCACCGAGTGTCAACTTGCCGGAGTTGAGAGTGACCCCGCCCGAAAACGTCGTGATATTCCCATTGAGCGTCTGCGAGCCGGCGCCGGTGAGGGAGACCACCAGCTTGCCGCTGCCCTGGAAGGCGATGGTGTCCGAAGAAACATAGGTACCCGCACCTGCAAGGGTGAGGCTGGGATTGGCGCTCCCACCATTCACAGTGCCGCCGGTGGCGCCGGCGATGTCATTGATGCCGGCGAAGGTGACTCCGGAGCTGGTGCCCATGTTAAACGTACCACCGTTGGAGAGGATGTTATTCGAATTCAACGGCGTCGTAATCCCAGGCCGTACAGTGCCCGCATCGATGATCAGATTTCCCGTGAAGGAGTTACTGTTATTCGCGCCCGAGAGGAAAATGATGCCACCGCCGCTGTTATTGATGGTCAGGTTGGAGGACCCGGTGAAGTCACCGGTCAGCGTCAGATTTCCGGCAGCGGTAGCATCGAGGGTTCCCCCGGCCGCCCCCAGGGTGAAGTTCTTATCCAGAGTCTGATTGCTTCCACTGGTGTATTGCAGCGTCCCCGAAGTGGAAGCGCCTCCCAGGTTGATCGCCGGGTTTTCACCCAACGGCTGGGCAGTTACGCCGGTATTGACCGCGCTGACTGAGACCGTCCCCTGATTGATGGACGTAATGCCAGTAAAGGTATTTGCGATGCTGCCAAGCGTCAGCGTGCCGGTCCCGACCTTGGTCAACGCGCCGGACGTGGACCCACCGAATACGGTTCCGAGTGTGACATTGTTCCCCTGCGTATCCAGCGTCGCGGTGCTGCCGTTCGCCAGGGTCAGGCGCGAAGAAATATCCTGGGTATTACCGCTCGCCCATTGGAGCGTGCCGCCGCTGACTGTGATGGCGCCGGACGTACCGAGCGAGCCACTGGCAAAGTCCACCGTGCCGGCATTGATCGTTGTGCCGCCGCTATAAGTATTCGCGCCTGTGAGCGTCAGCGTACCGGTGCCGACCTTGATCAGACTGCCACCCGCAACCGTATTACTGAGGATGCCGCTGTAAGTGTCATTCGCGTCGTTGTCTCCACCCACCGTCAGCGCAACCGCGCCGACCGTGGTGTCATTGTTATTGAGATTGATATTCTGCGAGCCCTCCAAACCGCCGAAAGTGTATGCAGTCTGGCCGGTGGTCCCGCCATTGCCGAAGGTTAAACCGACGCCAAAGCTGTTATAATTGAGCGTGCTATCCTGGAGGGCGAGACTGTTGGTCAAGTCGAAAGTAACAGATCCCTGATTAGCCTCGATGGTCGTGATACCTGTGTAGGTATTCGCGCCATTGAGGACGATTTTGGCGTTTGACCCATTGTAGTTATCCAGGGCGAAGGTGGCCCCTTGGGAGCCGGTGATGGCGCTATTGAGGGTCAAGGTGCGGCCATTTTCCGCAATAAAAATACCTTCCGCCGCTCCGAGGGCGATCGTGCCGTTCGTGCCGACAGTGCCCGAGCCAAACGTGAGGTTGGTGCCGGCAATCACGCCGCCGCTGGAAATGGTCAGCGTGGTGGAATCGGCGTTGAATGAGACCGTGCCGCCGCCCGACAATGAGTTGATCGTGGTATTGCCGGAGATCGACACGCCCGAAGTAGTCGCATTCTGCCCCGCAGCACCACCGCTTGTGGAAAGACCGCTTGCCAGGGCGACCGTCTCACCGCTGGCCAATGGACGAAGGCCTTTGGTTGAATCGTACGTCGCGAAGCCTCCATCGTCCACATAGGGGAGAATGCTGATATAGGCTGTGCCGGCTGCCCCGCCAGCGCCCGATAATGTTGGCGCGGTGGAGAAGACGATGTTGGCCGAAGCCGCAGTATCGGAAGCTATCGAGTCCGCGCCAACCCCCGTGGTACTGCGGCCCAGGTAGAGGATCCCGCTCTGGCTGCGCGTAAGGCTGGCAAAGTCGAGCTGAACATTATATCCGGAAGGCGCTGCGACCGAAGTAGCCACCATGCCGGAATTGATGGTCAGCGCGCCAAAACTATCAACCGTGTTCCCCGTCATCGCGGTCGCGGTTACGTTGAAATTGTTGAAGTTTTGGCCGTTGGCATAGGAGCCGTTGAAGGTCAGCCCGTTGGCATAAGTAGTGGTACCCGCACCGCCGGTCGGGCTGATGTTCAGGTACGTGGCCACACCGGACCCCGGCACGCCGATCGTGATGGCGGAGTCCGCCAGGGAACCCGCGCCACTGATGTAAATATTGCCATTGGCATTCAATGTTGCGCCGCTGTACGTGTCCGCGCCAGTGAGGGTCAGAATGCCGGTGCCAAGCTTGGTGATGCCGTAACCAGCCCCGCCGTCACTGATAATGCCACCGAGAGTCATCGACCCCGTGCTATCGGTTACGTTCTCCGTCGCGCCAAGCACGATGGGGGCATTGATGATCTCGGCAGTAGTGCTGTTGTTGGTTATGGGTCCCATCAGCGTGAAGGAATTGCCGCCAATGGTGAAGGCCGACGCGCCCGAATTGAACGTGATTCCGGCAAATGTAAAACCGGTGTCGTTATTTGTGAGCGCCGTAGTGGACGACGTGCCGAAATAGAGAGAGTCACCGCTGGACACCGTGTCCGTGCCTGTGGTGGCCGGGGTCGTTGCCACCGTCCAGTTGCTATCGGCAAAATTCCCGCTGGTGGGAGTAGTGGCCCAGGCCTGAGTCGCCGCCTGAGCGGTGACCGAGCCAAATATTAAAGGTCCCGCCACCGCAAGCGCGAGGCGGATTTTCCGATACGGGGGGACATGGCTTTTCATGGTATTGGACTTATTTTGAGATAAAGTTCGGGGAAACTGATTGATAAAAAGTTACAGCTCCTCCTGGATTGAACAACACAGCCTTTGGTGAAACGGTTTACTGAAAGTGCGCCGTGCCGCATTGCTCCCCATCCATTGGCGCCGCCACGGATCTTGGTAATCGGTAACTTCCTGCTGTTGTATGGCATACAACGCGGCCAAAACCTTTCCGCGGGCGGCGCCATTCCTTGATGCATACTCCCGTCATCGCCGTCCCCCTCCCTTTTCTTTACCCTTTCAAGCCCATTCTGTCGGGACAATTTAGATGCGGATCGGTGCAATCTTTATGCAGGTACAATTGCCTGCCGTCAGCGTGACTGCCAGATGGACAAGAATCAATGTTGCCGGCGACGCCGGATGAATACCAACATGCCGGCTCCCGAGAGCATCATTGCCCAGGTCCCGGGTTCCGGAATGGCGGCGGCAACCAATTCGCCATCCGACAACTGGACCGCCCCATAGGTGGTGAAGGAAATTCCATTAAGGCTGCCATTGACGAATTGGATATCGGCCAACTGCGCCGAGGTGAGATCTGCACTGGAGCCGATAAATACCTGGTCCGTGCCACCGCCGACCGAAGCACCGTTCCAATCGGTGATGCTCAGCGTGCCCGTCCATGTATTTGCGCTGCTGTCGGCCAAGTGCAGTACGGCGCCCGCGTCCGAGGGATCGACAATCAAGGTCGAACTCCCGGTCCCGAGCGTCAGACTGCCCAGCGCCTGGTTTTCGCCGGCGAGATTCTGTAAAATGCCGGCCGACAGCGTGAGAGGAGCGGCGCTGTTCAGCGCATTGCTCGCGCCAAGTTGCAGCGTGCCGCCGCCTGCCACCGAAACCGACGCCGTGGCGGACAGCGCTCCGCTGGCAATCAATGTCCCCGCATTGACATTTGTTGCTCCGGTATAGGTATTGGGCCCAGGAAGGGTCGTCGTACCGGCGCCGGATTGGGTGACGGCAATGTGGCCGCCACCCGTGCCGTCGCCAATACCCGTGACATTGACGTTGCCTGCATTATTGAAGTTCACAGTATTGGTGCCGGCACTGGCGCCGACGATCGCGACACCGGTGGTACTATTGGTGAGGTACAACGAATTACCGTTGGTGTTGGCAACCTGCGAGATGGTGAAATTCTCACTCGCTGTGATGCCGCCGGTGAAGCTGGAGATGTTATCCGTGCTGCCACCAATGGTGTAGGTGCCGGTGGTCGCATTGGCACTGACAATGATCGGGTTCGAGAAGCTGTAAGCGCCGCCAATGAGCAGCGTCGGACTCGAGTTGTTTGTAGTCGTATTTGGATCGCCGAGCGTGGCTTCGATGGTACTCAGAGCAGTCGAGGAATCGGCCACCAGTGTGCCCCCGCTGATGGTCGTGCCGGGGTTGGCCGCCGTGACCCTGGTGTAATTGTTCGCGCCGGAGAAGGTCACCGTGCCGGGGCCGGCTATGTAAACCCCGAGGCTGCCGCTGTTGGCATTGACGAGATTCCCAGGGACGTTGATAAACCCGGCCCCGCCAAAAGTCAGGATGTAGGCGTGATTCGAACCAGGTTCAAAGCCCCCCGGTATCGAAAGGGTGCCCCCCGCAACAGTTGAGTTAATGGTCTGGTTAACATTCGTATCCAACTGCCCTGAGCCCGTGGCCCCGGAACCAATCTGCAGGGTATAATCATTGTTGACGGCAAAATTGAGAGCTGCTCCATCGGTGAATTCGCCGAAGCCGCCAAGAGCCAGCGTCTGGCCGGTCGTGAGGTTATCGGTATCGCCCGCGCTAACATTGAAGGGACCGGCGCCCGATAATTGAATGCCGGTAGTCGTCGAAGTCTCACTGCCCGCGGGTGCGAAGATGGTGCCGCTGGTGTTGCCCTTAAGCGCCAGCGTGGAGTTGGAGCCCAGCACAAGCTCCGTAGTACCCGGGCTCAGCGAATACGCGACGTTGCCGGCGGTATTGCCTGCATTCGCCATGAACTGGAGCGTGCCCGAGTTCACCGTCGTCACCCCTGAGTTGCTGTTCGAGCCAGTGAGAGTCAATGTCCCCGCGCCACTCATGGCCAGGGCGCCCGCTCCGGTAATGCTGCCCGAGAGGCTTTGATTGACTGAACTTTCGTAGATAAATGAACCGGCATCGGAGATATTCCCTGCGTAGCTTCCAGAGCCCAAATCTCCCGAGCCGCCAATGGCCAGCGTGCCTGCCGTGATCGAGGTGTTGCCGGTATAGGTTTCCACGCCGGAAAGCGTCGTCGTACCAGCACCGGATTGTGTCACCGCAATCGTGCCTGCGCCGCCACCAATGACCCCGGTGGATTGGGAAACCAACCCTGCATTGTTAAAGGTCAGCGTCTGGGTGCCGGCGGCGCCCGAGGTAATATTTCCCGTGAGATTGGTCGTGCCTCCGAGGACCTGCGAAACCGCGAGGTTATTGTCGAGCGTGATGGCGCCGGAGAAGGTCGATGCATTGGCGCTGGCGCCGCCGATGCTCAGGTTGCCGGAGCTGCCCGCCGCGACGGTGACGTTATTGGAGAAGGTCACTGCGCCGCTGGTCAGCAGGCTGGCGTTGCTTGAGCCGAAACTGTTGCCCAGTGTCACCGCCGCAGTCGATGCGCCGAGCGCGCCGCTGGTCGTGCCCACATTGCTGACGCCGATCTGCAACGTACCACCGGTAATGGTTGTCCCGCCGCCATAGGTATTCGCGCCGGAGAGGGTCAGAGTACCGGGGCCGGCTTCCGTGAGGGCCAGGCTGCCGCTGATCGTGCCGCTGAATGTGCCACTGGAGAGCGTGAGTGAGGGAGCCCCGGATGAACTGGTAACTGTGCCGGTTGAGACACCGCCGTCAGAGAGCGTGCTGAGGGTTTGGTTATGCCCGGCAAGATCGAAGGTGCCAGTGCCCTCCACGGTGGCCGTCCCGGTGGTCAACAACGCATTGGCGGACCCAAGAGCCACGGAGCCTGCATTCACGAAGGTCCCGCCGGAGTAAGTATCAGCCCCGGAGAGGATCAAGGTGCCCACACCGGTCTTCGTGAGAGAATAACCGGCGCCGCCATCAGAGATCGCGCCCAGGACGGTCAATGCTTGGGTTGGGCTGTCAATCTCCCACGTCTGGCTGGCGCCGAGGGCGACCGGCACATTCAGGGTCTGGGCAGCCGAGCCGTTCTGCATTACCAGGCCGATGCCTGCTCCATAGTTCGTGGTGACAGGGCTGGAAGAGCCAACTGTTACATTAAAGCCGAGGGCCGGATCCAGGGTTAGTGTGTTTGCCGCGCCATTGCCACCGCTGCCGGTTGACAGATTGATCGCCGGCGCCGTCGCACTGTATGTGAGGCTGTTCACCGTATAGCTGTTATCGAGCGTCTGCGACGCGGTATTGGTCCCGCTCGGCGAATCCGCCGTGAGGATGACATTGTTATCGGAAGCAAGCTGCGTGGTCTGCAGCGCGGCGCCGGTATGATTGGTGGCAAAGTTGCCAGGCACACTCCAGGAAGAACTGGTGCCGCCCACCCAGTAGTAAGTCAGCGTGATCTCATTGAGCGTCAGAGTTTCGGTGGTGCCACCCGTCTCGCCGAGGCTCGCGGTATACGCGTTGCCGCCGAGGTCAATCAATTGCGAACCGGACGCGAGCGTCAGCCCGCCGGGGGTCAGGCCGCCGCCGGATGCCGAAACCAAAGTGTAAGTCTGTGTGCCGCCAGCGGGAGCCGTGGTGCTCGATGGCTCGACAATGGTGATAAGACCCCCGTCCGTGCCAATCGTCACGGTGCCCATAACCGCCAGTTCATCACTGGTTGAACCATTAAGATTGAAAGTCAGGCCCGTCGTGGAACTCGGTCCGCCAATCGAAAGGTTCCCGTTGAGGGTAACAGTGTTGAAGGTTGTCGTTTCGGCCGAGGCGGGAGTGGTGCCACCCAACAGGAGGCTTGATCCACCGCCAAGCGTGAGGCTTGCTCCGCCACTGCTGCCAATTGCGACGGCGCCAAGCGAAGGAGTAAGCTGAAGTGTCGCCCCGCTGGCAACGGTGATCGCCGTATTGGCCAGCGGCGTGGTGGTTCCCAGCGCCAGCGTACCGCCGCTGACGGTGGTGGCGCCCGTGTAAGTATTCGACGCGTTGATGGTCAGCATGCCGGCGCCGAGCTTGGTCAGGCTTACCGCGCCACCACCTGTGCCGGTGGTATTCTGCACGGGGGTCGTGAGGGTCAATGTGCCACCGGTGGCTGTGCTGGTGTCGAGAGCGAGGGTGGAACCGGCTTGCAAGCCGCCCGTTGTAAGTGCTCCATCGAGGTTGGTCAGCAACGTCGTCAGGTTGCCTGCCGTGAAACCATTCGTGCCGGCACTATCCACGTTAAGAGCGAGCGTCGCACCGTTGCCGACCGTGATATTCGCCGCGGTCCAGTTCGCCGGGTTATTGTTGTAAAGATACGCCGACTTGGGAATCCGCAGAGTGCCGCCGCTGATCGTCGTCGTGCCGGTGTAGGTGTTTGCGTTGGTGATGGACCATGTGCCGGCGCCGCTCTTGACGAGCGAGGTGGCTCCGGCACTGCTGTCGCCCAGGATCAAGCCGAAGGTATTCGCCCCGGTGTTATTGCCGGTCAGGGTAAAAGTACGAGAGCCGGCGCCGCTGATGGCAACCGCGTTGACGGCGGTCCCTGCACTGCCGGTATTGCCATTCCACGCAATGGGACCCGAGCCGGAGGAGTCGATGCCGCCACCGTTGACACCGAGGGTGAACTGCCGGTCCGTGGACGCCGCCGTGCCCGTGTATTGCAGTGTTCCACCATTCAATACCAGGTACGGAGCCGTGTTTGGCGATTCACCAATACTGCTTGTGACGCCGCCGTTTGCGGTTTCATTGGCCAGCGAGTTGATGCTCAAGACGCCGCCGTTGATGATTGTCGCGCCGCCGTAGGTGTTTGTGCCGGTCAAGGTCAAGGTTCCGGAACCGGCTTTGGTAAAGCTGAAGCCGCCGGCGGTATTCGCGCTGCTGCTATTGACAACGCCGCCGGTGATCACGCCGCCATATGTGACGCTGTTTCCGTTGGTATTGATCGTGCCGCCGTTGTTGCCGAGCTTGATGCCGGCGTTGTTCGAGAAGAGCGTGCTGGCGTAGCCACCCGCCAGTTTTAACGTCGCGGCATTCAAGGCGAGCGCGGCTGCACCGGAATTCGTGCCGAGGTCGGCATCCGCGGAGATGATCAAAGTGCCGCCATTCAGGAAATTGGCGCCGGTATAACTGCTCGTGGCGGTAAGCACCAGCGTGCCGCCGCCCGCCGTGGTGAGGAAGCCCGCGCCGGAACCAATGATCGGATTGTTAACGGTCAAAGTGGCGCCGGAATTGACATTGACGATGAACTCATTGGCCGCTCCCGCACCAAGGATGCCCGAATCGCCGACACTCCCAATCGTGTAACTGCCGCCGCCACTGCCGTTGCCGGCATAGAGGAGGCCACCGGCAGCCCCGCTGAAGGTGAGATTGTTGGCGCCAAGGGTAAGTGTGTCATTAGCCGGGTCGTTAATCGTGAGCGAGTTGATCGTCGATGCGCCGGACAAGCTGACTGAGCCGGACTCGGTGTCGTTGTCGGTGGTGGTCGTATCTGCGACGGACCCCGTGGACCAGGTCTGGGTATAAGTGCTGAGAGCGGAAACGGGGACCGTCGCCGAGGCCCCGCTGACGGCATAGGCTGTGCCGCCCACGGTGGCATAACCGCCGAGGATGCCGCCAGCGCTGTTGGCCGTGGTGGTGGTGATGCCGTTGGTCGCGCCCAGTGTGCCGCTCGGGTTGACAAAGTTCACCGCACCGCCGGCATTGCGGGTGATTGCGCCCAGTTGCAGCAGCACTCCGGCGGAGCCGCCGTTCTGGCTGGCAGTTATTGCGGAGTTGCCGGCATTGATCGTTGTGGAGGTTAGAGCCTGCGAAGTGGCCGTGCCGGCCTTTTCCAGGAGGGTCAACGTGCCGCCGCCCACGTTGAGCGAGCCGGTAAACAGGCCGGTTGGCGTGGTGATGTTGGTTTCGTCAATAACCAGGGCGCCGTTGTTGGCGGCGAGATTGATGGTGCCAACCATCACGGCGTTGTCATTCAGCGTGAGAGAACCCGTGCCCACCTTGGTAATGACCGTGGTGTTGCCGTTTGTACCGCCGCCGCCAAAGTAGGTATTGGCGCCCAACGCGCCGACCTCGAGAGTGCTGCCAATAAATGTTCCCTGGCCGGGAGCAGACTCAAGGGCGCCGATCTGGAAGTTGCCTTGAAGGCCCAGACGGCGATTCGAGGCCACGCCACCGACCAACTGAAGGGTGCCCTGTCCGAGGTTGTCCTGACTGGCTGACGAATTGGTTCCGAGATTCTGATTTGAGCCGTTGTTGGTGGTGTTGATAACCAGCGTCCCGGTAAATTGGCTAAAGTCTCCGGTCATACCTCCGGTGTAATTTCCACCGCCGGTGTTCAACAGCAGATCGCCGCTACCGGTCAGCGCGCCGGTAAGAGTAAGCGCAAACCCGGACGGCGTTGCAGTGCTGGATGTATCCGCCGTTACGATGATCGGATTGGCAACGGTGGCAACCGCGCCCACGTTCAGCGTGCCCCCGCCAAAGACGATTGGACCAGTTCCCAATGACGTGTTGTTGTCCACCGTCACGGTGCCTGCATCGATAAAGGTGCCACCCGTGTAGCTGTTGGCGCCACTAATCACCACGGTGTTGGCGCCGATCTTGGTCAGTGAGCCGCTATTGGCGCCGATTAGATTGGTGCCGGCGATCGTCAGGGTGCTGTTGCCGCCAAGAATGAGTTCATTGCCGGAGCCGGCGCTCAAGGTGCCTCCGCCTGTGGTGTCGATAGTTGCCACCGCGGTGGCCAGGATGCCGCCGTTGGCGCCATTCACGGTAAAGTTATTGGCCCCCAGCGTGATCGTGCCGGCGGTCGTAATTTTCATGCCGTCGGCCGTAACCGGAGCGGTCAGGGCAAGGCTGCCGCCGTTAAAGATGGTTGTCGACGGCGTGCCGCCGCCGGCCGCGGTCAAAGCCGTATAACCTGAATACGCCACGATATTCGTGCCATTGTTCGTCGCGAAGTCGGTGGAGTTATACGTGGCCCACCCGCCAAGGATGCCTGCTGCGTTGTTGGCAGTCGTCGTAGTCGCGCCATTGGTGGCGCCCACCGTCGTATCAACTGTAGGCGCAGCGATGTTGATGCCGCCGCCTGCATTGCGGGTAATGGCCCCCAAATTGAGCAGCACGCCATCCGCCGCGGCGCCCCCGGTCAATGTCACGGATCCAAAACCATTGAGCGTGGTGCCATTAAAACTCTGCGCGTTGCTGGCAGCGCTGTTGCCGGTAAGGTTCAGCGTGCTATTCCCATTCACGACGAGCGCTGAACTGGACGAGATGATATTGTTGGTCGGCGCGGTGGAGGTGTATGTCGTATCCGCGAAGTTTAGCTTCAAGGTGCCGGCGCCGATCGTGGTCGCCCCAGTATAGGTGTTCGCGGCGGAAAGCGCGACTGTACCGGCCCCGTTGAGCGCGATCCCGTATCCATTGCCGCCGTCGGAAATCACTGAGCCGATGTCGGCCGTGCCGGCGATATCAAAATTGCCATGCTGTTGACCGAGCGTAATCCCCAGCACCCCCGTGCCGGTGCTGCCGTTCTTGCCATAGAGGTTCAACGTCGCGCCGCTGGCGACATAGAGGAGATCGTTCGCCTGGCCAATGGTGACTGAGTTACCCAGGTTACCGGAGCCGCCGAGCGTGATCGTGGTATTGAGCGCCCCTGTGGTACTATCCTGAATCCCAAAGACGCCGGTGGTTGCCAAAACATCGAGAGAGCCCACCGTGATGTTCCCCAAACTCAGCGTGCGGATGCCAGCCGCCGTATAAGGCGAAAACACCGCGTCATAGCTGATCGTGGGATTGATTCCCACGCTCCAATTGGTTGCCGTGCCAAGGTCACCGGTGGTGGTACCGGTAAAGTAGTCGGGCATATTGGCCGCCCATGCAGCCTGGCCAAGCGGGACCGAGACGGCAGCAATGACCGCTACAATGCGGCCAAAGCGGTTCAGTCTGCGCTCGAGCAGACGGCGCGGCGAGGCCGCCGTAAAGACGGCGGTTGAGGGAGTCTGGGAGGTTTTCATACGTAGAATACGAGGGTTTACGGAACGACGGCACGGATCGACACAGAAGGAGTTCGCAGGAATCCGATTTTCATGTTCGGGGCCTTGTTGTTTCTGCAGTTGGGGAGAACTGATCGATAAAAATTAATGTTTACCGGAGAAAGAACAAATCAAGCGTTGGTAACACGGTTCACCCTCTCACCGATCCGGCATGCGTTCATGCAGAGGCACTTCGAGATTTTGATAGGGGCGGACATGGCGAACTATTGGTGCTGGGGTCGAGATAACCAATTTATCTAATTAGCTATTCCGTGAGCAATTTTGCAGAAAGGGGACTTTCGCTTTATCCTATTAGATAAAGACTTACTCAAATTTGCAGCGGGGGATTTTTGGTTCGGGGGAAGAAATGGTATGGGGTGGAGATACGTAACCGAACGTCTGCCGGTTTACATACAAAACTTTCCATCAACTCCGCAAATCACCGTTTAGTAAAACGGTTTACTGACCGACTTTTTGTACGTTCCTAAGCCAATCGGGCAACCATCTCCCTGGTGATTTGCCACTGGAGCGGTTCACCGGCGAGATAGCGCTTAAATTCCTGCACCATGTATTGCCCCAGCCTCCCGCACTCCGGCCCCAGAGACCCGGCGATGTGCGGGGTATAGAGGACATTCGGCAATGTAAGCAGCGGCGAATCCACCGGGATCGGCTCGGTATCGACCACATCGATCACCGCCGTAAGATCGGTCCGCACTCCCAGCGCCTCGATCATCTCCTTCTCCCGTACGATCTGGCCGCGGGCGGTATTGATAAACGTCGCGCCCTGTTTCATGAGGGAGAAGTGCCTGCCGGTGATCAACCCCCTGGTCTCCCGTTTGCTCGCCGCGTGAAGGGAAACGACATCCCCCTGCTGGAATGCCTCATCCAGGGTACAGAGTTTCGCCCCGAGCTGATCTGCCTCTGCTTCGGTCAAAAAAGGATCGTAAACGATGCTTCGCAGGTCAAAGGGCTCCAGCAGCGCCAGAAGCCGCCGCCCGATCATCCCGCACCCGATCAGCGCCACGGTGGTGCGGAAGCAACCCGGCACATAACGGGTGTGATTTCCCACCCCGCCGCCACTGCGCGAGTCACTGACGAAGCGCCAAAAATTCTTCAAGCTCAACATGATCACCCCGAGCGTGTACTCGGCCACGGGAACCGCATTGCCGGCATAGGCGCTGGTGATGAGAATATCCCGGTCCCAAAAAGCCTCGCTCGTGCAGTAACCGATGGTCCCCGCTCCGTAAAAGACGGCCTTCAGATTGGGGGCGGCCTTCAGGAAAGCCTCATCCATCACCGGCGCCCCCCATCCCGAGAAGATCACCTCCGCATCCCTCAGCAACTCCCGATTTGCGATAATCGAATCGCGCGTTTGCGGTGGCGCATAAAAATCCGCCAGCTCTTGCAGTTCCTGCTGCTCCTGCAGCGGGTAGATCAAATCCAGGGACGGCCCGTCGACAATAAAGAGCGCCTTCGGCCGCCGGGAGACCGCCGGCCGGTCTCCATTCCGAGAGTTGGTTTTGGCCGGCGATAGGCCGTCGGGGGAAGGGAACACCTGCATCACCTGCAGAAGGTGGCACCCTAACGCGCAGTGGAAACCCATTTCCCGGTAACACGGTTTCAATAGCGAAATGGCGCTTTACTTGCAGTGGTCCGGTAGCACATTTCAAACGTCAATGGACGCCGGCACATCCCCCCCACGGGTAACGCTACGGGACATATCCCAGAGACTAGGGCTCTCTGGCGGCGCCGTATCGCGCGCCATGAGAAACGACCCCACCATCTCCGTATCCACCCGCCAGCGGGTGCAGGCGATGGCGGTGGAGATGGGCTACCAGCCAAACCCGCTGGGGGCGCTGCTCGCGAATTTCAAGCGCAACTCCAAGTCTGTGCCGGTCAAAGCATGCATGGCGTGGTTCAATTGCTGGCCGGACCCAAAAAAGATGCGGGGTTACGCGGAATTTGACCGTTACTGGACCGGTGCCTTCGCCAGCGCGGAACACCATGGCTATCGCCTTGAGGAGTTCGTCTGCAACGAGTCGATGCAGCCCTCCCGTGTCGAGAAAATCCTGCTCGCCCGCGGCATCAACGGCATCCTGCTTCCCCCGCTCGGGAGGCTCACCTTTGACTGGGGCAATTTCAATTGGTCCTCCTTCTCGACAGTGATGCTGAGTAAGATGGAGTTCCCTCCGTGCCACCTTGTTTCCCCAGCTCAAATGTGGAACACGATGCTCGCGTACGATAAAATCCGGGAAAAGGGTTACAAGCACATCGGTTTTGTCGGGGAGCCATGGCGGCCCATGTCCTTCGCCGCCGGTTTTCTCTGGTCCCAGCAACTCTATGAGCCGGAAGCATCCAGGGTGCCTCTGCTGTTCCTGCCCAAGGACGATCCGCGCAATCACCGGAAGATCCTGGCCGATTGGCTCAAGAAGCATAAACCCGACGCCATCCTCACCGAACGCTCGCACCTGCCCGAGCTTCTCGCCAAAGCCGGCTGCCGGGTGCCCGACGATGTCGGCCTGGCCACACTGACGGTGCTCGACTGCCCCATCGATGCCGGGATCTATCAGAACCCGGAGGAGGTGGGACGCGTTGCCGTTCTCGTCCTCATCTCCCTCATCAGCGATCACGACCGGGGCATCCCGACCATCCCCCGCCAGATTCTGGTGAAGGGCAAATGGGTCGACGGCGCGAGCCTTCCGCCAAAGAACTGACGGCGCAGCCGGCCTCAGCCCCCGGACTTTGCGGTTGCGGGCATCCCTGACGCGGCTAAAAAGGGTGCATGTGAGTTCCCTACCTCACAATTGGCACACGCCGGTGTGGCGAAATGGCAGACGCAACGGACTTAAAATCCGTTGGTGGGAAACCACCGTGCGGGTTCGAGTCCCGCCACCGGTAGCTCTGATGATCAAGAGTTTCCGCATGAATACAGGGGTTCATGCATTTTCGTCCCGAGCGTTCATTCATGCCGATGCCGCCGCATAAAATATCAAGAAACCCCATTTTTTTGGCAGTTTTTGGCAGTATTTGGCAGTCAATTCCAGGAACCCCTACCCCCGAATGTAGAACAAAAAGTAGAACACCGTCCATCACCCCCTCCCCTAAGACGCTCCTCCGCCCCCGATCCCGCCGCCAGTGTCGGATGATGACACTCGATCCGAACCCTCCATTCACCCCCATGATCACCGGATGATTCTGATTCCCGCTCATCAGCACCCATGCCGGCAAAATTGCGCTTGCCTCGACCATCTCACCACGGCCCCCACCCGATCATCGGCCCGTACAGCCGATTTTAGGAGGTCGCCATTTTCGATTGGATATCAGCGCCATTAGGTGTTCGCATGAGCACTTCCCTGAAACGATTTGCCTCAATCCCAAAAGGCACCACTGGCGTCTATCGCAGTGATTGTCTCACCAGTCCGGCCAGGTTCAAGGACGGTGTTTTCGTGCGCTTGGCGAAGGATTGAGGTTTCATCCGAGGTGATTTTTACGTTTTTAACGTTCAAAATGTAATCGAGCATTGTTTTTATTTTCTCGATTAGTCGCCGCCTGGAGGTCAAGTCTGGCCGGATTTTCTTAAGGACCCAGAACAAGATGGGGTCAGGTGTGAAAGCGAGGCCGAGCACGAGAAGCACGACGCTCAAAAGTACATCCTTGATAGTAGCGACTAGAAAATCCCAGAGTGAAGAGAGCATATATATGTGTCCGGTAAATTGATTGCCGAAGAGGTCGAATTCTCATAACGGTTTCCGAAAGCCAAAAAAGAGTCCAGACAAAAGCTCGGCACTTTTTCCGCCCGTCAATTCCTGCCGAACACTCGCATCGTGTGGATGTCGTTCCAGGGCGTTCACCAGGATGAGTCTGCCTGCGTCAATGGACTCGGCCTTCGATGTCGCCTGCGCCCACAAAATCCACCAGCCCGCATCATCAGGGTCGTATCCCACCATCCTCTTCGCTACCATCCGTGACGAGGTTGCCAAGTGCTTTGACAACCTGCTCGATGAGCGTGTGGTTTCTGTCCATTGGCGGACCTCCTTTCCAATTGGTGCAATGGTGCAATGAGTGCATTTTGCACCTGCTACACTAATTACACCAGGTGTAGTGTAGGTGGTGTTGTAATGTAATGCTTTAGCATTACAACACCAAGTACACCTCGTTGCTGCTCTTTTTCTTTTTTCTAAAGCCAAAATTTATTCGTGTTCCCGGTGCAGACTTCGTCTTGGCCGGAGACACTTTAAAATACTTATATCCTCACACCCATGCCGACATACCACCGATGGTTGTACGAGGTCACCACGAGGCGCACAACGTTACTGCGGCACAAGAGTAAACTCTTCTTCGAGGAGCTTCTTATCGTGGTCAAAGATTTGAAAAGTCCATTTCCCTGGAACAACCTCCCAGGTATGTGTGAGGTCGTAGTACATAGCTGCATTGTTATCTTCCAATGGCGCTGTGATGTTAGCTTCAAAACGAGTGTATGCCTGCCCGGTAGTGGCATTTGTCATGGGAGGAAACAAAAACACTGCACGAAGATTTGCTCTCACTCCTTTAGGGTTGCCATGAATAATGAAATGGAAGCCGAAGGTTGTACCTATTTTTGCTGGTATCATCTGCGTTGCGCTGATGAGCTTAGTAGTCTGTGTCAGGACTTGTGAGGTTGGAGAGTCCGGATTTTTTACGGTAGAGACGAGTGTTGTAGAATAAATTCCATGGTCAAGTATATCAGCACCCGTAATGACTGGGATTGCATCCTGAGCGTGAACAGTAGTTCCGAGCACGCAAATAAAAAGGACTGCACGAAATGAAGATACTGGTTTCATATAACTCCTTCTAACGCTAAACCCTAGAGACGGGCAATCACAACGTGAAGTTCTATCGAAACCAGCGTCACTCCTCTCAGAGCTTTTTACGTCTATCAAGAACAGGATTGAGGCTGGACAGGCATTGAACCCATCCAGCCCCGTGTTTCCGTAGCCAAACCGTCAATGACGCCGCCGATCCGCACGACACGCCATCTTTTCACGATCCACGAGGATGTTCCCTCTCCATGAGGGTACATGCATCGAATCAGCAATCGCCTCAGATCCCATAAACCCCTCCAGATCGTCCACCAGCATCTCCCGCAGCTCACGGACATCGTGGTAGGACATACCGCATGCCCTGGCCGTATCGAGCATTGTATGACCAGAAGCCAGATCATGGATGATGCACAGGTAGCGTGGGTCGTGTTCATCCACGAATGCTTCCCAATCCATATTCCTGGCCGCTGCGGTGGATAGATCTTCATGATGACCCGCCAGCAAATCGCCGAGATGAACGGGTTCATCGATCTCGTCGTCATGCCCGACTTCCTCCTCGAAGGACAACACCATGCTGTTGTAGAGGATCTGGGTGCCAGACCCCATGACATCGGTGTGTCCGGAGCTGTAGCTCCGCGCCATGAACCCGAGCGTCCACAAGCCAGGCTTTGGTCCCATTTTTGTGTGCCACCTGGCGCACGACCGGCCACTGCCGCTTTTCCTTTTTCTGCTTCGTCATCCGAGGCTTCATCCCGAAATATTGGCAGTATTTTGGCAGTTTCGCCAAACTTACTCTGTTGGACGACGGACTTAAAATCCGTTTTCACGAAAGTGAAGTGCGGGTTCGAGTCCCGCCACCGGTATCTCTAAAATCGGATTTACAGAGATAAAAGGGACGCGAGGTCCAACCAGTGCAACAGTGGCCGATGCCGTATAAAGGAATTCTCATTTTGGTGCTGTTGGGCGTGATCGTTGGGTTGCTGCCAATGTGGCCGTATGCCCGGAAGTGGGGGTATGCCCCTAGCGGCTGGCTCAGTCTCAGTTTGTTCGTTTTTATCGGTTTGCTGCTTTGCGGGGTATTTTAACGGGATCTCCGGAACGGTCGCGATGCGGCGGCAGGAGCTTGATTGTCCCGTTTGCCGGGAAATAAAACGTTCGAAAGTCACCCGCGTCAGGAGTAGGGTCAGACCATGCACAAAATTAAAGAGGGAAAAATATTTCCTCAGAGCAAGGAAGTTGACCACGCGCCGCTGGCTTGAGGCTGTCAAAAACTGAGATGACACGAGAATTGACTGAAAAAGAGTACGCAAAAATCACCGAGGCAATTTTTGGCGGCGATAGAATCGAAGCCACTACGATTTGTATTTCAATCACACAGTGCGGCTTGACCGAAGCGCAGGATTTCGTCAGAGCGGCCACCATCGAGTTAAAAAACTCCAATCCGTCGCGATTTATTCGCAAAAAGCAGGGAAAGAGTCATTGGGTGCGGTCATCAATTCCCTAATATCCATCCCAATGAGAAAACGAATCATCGCCTCCTCTTCGGAATCCATCGCTCTGGAAGACCGGGTGTGGCTTGATCTTGAAAGGCTTGCCCAGGTGGAAATCACGTCGGAAACCCCAGCCAATCCAGTCGATTTCGCATTGATCGCCGGGACAACTTCCGGCTGGACAGCATCACAGTCCGGAGAACAAACCCTCCGGCTCCTTTTTGACCAGCCCCAAAAGCTCAGGCACATCCGCCTGGTCTTCGTTGAGAATAGCTACGAGCGAACTCAAGAATTTGTCTTACGTTGGTCGGCGGATGGATCGGTTTTTCACGACATTGTACGCCAGCAGTATAATTTCAGCCCCCCAGGCACCGAAGTAGAGGAATACGATGTGAACCTCACTGGAGTCATGGCATTGGAACTCAAAATCACTCCAGATATTGGCGACGGTCCTGCGATTGCGTCCCTGGCGGAATTGCGGTTGGCCTGAGTGGGCCACCACGCAGGTGCCAAAGGAGATATTCGTGAAGGCGGAACCGAAAGAATGACGATGACGGTTACCGTCCATCCGTCCATGATCCGCTCTCAGCCGCCCGTCGATTCCTTTAAAAAGTTCTTCCAACTCGGATTCGTGCAAAAATTGCCGCCGATGGCGGGAAGCGAGTAGGGGCAATCCGTGGGTTCGGGCACCAGGCATGCGCCGAAGGACTGGAGGGCGCCCAGTTCACGGGTGCGGCATACGCTCGCGTGGGGGACGACTCGCCTCACTTCGTCCTCGCGCCGATTGCCTGAGCTATGGGATTCCGTTGCCATTGGGATTTTTACCGCCGCGGGATTATACCCAAGAGTAGCGTACTAGCAATACTCTATTTTTGGTATTTGCTTATCTCATTCCGCTTGGCCGTTAACCGTGGCGTATTGGATTACGGACCGCGCCCGCGGATGGGACACGGCGCACGGCGCACGGCGGACCTCGCAGGCGTCAATACGCCCACTCACTGGCACTTCCCGAGCGCCTTATATCGCGGCTTTCCTGCCGCCGGCGACGACGAGGTAGATGCCGCCGGCCACAGCTACGATGCCGATGATGGGCGGCACGGGGATGGTGTGCTGGGTGTCTGCCTCGACATGGGCGGGGCCGAAGTTCACGATGGTGTCCCGCTTGGTGTACGTGATGCCCTGGTAAACGAGGGCGGCAACGCCAAGGACGATGAGGAGCACTCCAGCTAATGCGGTTGATTTCATAGTAGTTTGGTAAAGCAGGGCGGTTGGCCGCCACGCCCTATCTTCGAAAACACGGGAGAAAATGGACTGGTGGCCCCGGAATTCCTTTTCAGGGGGCGGACTGACAATGGAACCCATGGCTTCCGTTGTGGCCGCTCCCCCTCTCCCGTTGAGCCACTTACGTCCTGCGCGCGTCCCTTGCGGGGGCGAGGCGGCTTGTGGCGCGCTTGGCCGCGATGCGGCGGGCGGGAGGGAGATTGCGCCGGCCGCCGCGGGCGGGGGCTTCGCTCTCGGATGCGGCGAGTTGCTCCTGCGGCAGCACGATGCCGAATTTCTCAATGAAATCGTGCCTCGCCGGGCGGTGGAAGCTCACCAGGCGCGATGCAAAATCCATGATCGTGCTCCCGGAGCAGACCTTGGCCACGGAGAGGATGTCGTCCGCGCTGCCGGCGTGGTTGATGAAATCGCGAAGCTGGCGGTCGAACATGTCCATCTTGAGGATGATCGCCTCCTCCTGCGGGCTCCGCGGGATGGGACACGCCTGCGGCACGAGGATCCAGTTGCGGAAGGCAGGGTTGATGGCGAGGCCGAGCCGGGTGGGAGTCAGCCTGGCGTCGCGGATCAATTGATTGAGGACAATGATGTGCCCCTTGTTTTGCTCGATGGGCGACTCGATCCCCTTCCACCCGGAGCCGTTCCGGGTCTGGAACTCGCCGTGCGCATCGACCCGCAGGGGCGTGGTGAGATTTTTGCTTTCGATGACGTAGATGTCGAAGAATCGCCCGATGAGCAGGTGATCGATCTGGGCCGCGCGGCCATTATGCTCAAGGCGCAGGCCATGGATGACGGCCCAGTTCCGGGAATCCTCGAGGGCGAAATCGATATGGCATGCGGCCTGTTTTTCCGCCTCGGCGCGCTTGCGCAGGCGGTCCAGTTCGGCGGCCATCTCCTTGCGCTGGCCACGGGACAGCCCCTCGAGCGCGAGCAGCTTGCGCAACGTGTAGAGCGCGCTCCGGATATCGTCTCTGGTTTTAATGATCATCGTGCCGGATCAATCCCTTTTCCCATCCATGCCGGATTTTCCGCAGCTTGCGCGGGCGGCAATTTTATTGATCGGACGGTGATTCATGTGCCCAGCCATAGCCAATTCCGTACCAATTTGGACTACATGCCCGGGAAAGTGCCTCTTATGGCAAAGAGCGGGCAGCCAGGGCGTCCATCGCTCGGCTGCCGAGCCATCAAGATTTCGCAACCGGCCTCCGCTGATATCCCCTCCCCCGGCAACCATTTACCTCATCCCCAAGGGCCCGGTCAACCTGCTTGCCGGCGCCCCGGCGTGTGCTGCCAGAGGCGCCGCAGGCGGTCATGGAGGCACGGGCACACCGGCCAGGTGCCTGTCTCTTTTTGAGCGGGATGATGCTTCCAGCCGGCCGGACGGCGCCCGCCGATGAAAGTGGCTCTCGTCCGCGGAATCACGGTATAAATGCGCTCCCCGGATGAGCCGCAAAAATTCCAGGCCGAAGAAAACCGCAACTGCCGCACCGGCGCCCGGCGGCGCCGCCTCGCCACCCAGCAGATGGCTGACCGGCGCCATTTGCGTGCTGCTGGTGGCGATGGTCTTCATCGTCTACGGCCAGACCCTTCACTTTGACTTCGTAAACTACGATGACGACAGCAATGTCTACCAAGCGCCGCAGGTCACGGCGGGATTGACGGTGGCCGGGATCGAGTGGGCCTTTACCCATACCCAGCTCGGTCGCTGGGCGCCCATGGCGACCCTCTCGCGGATGATTGATTGCCAGGTGCATCACCTCTGGGCGGGCGGGCATCATCTTACCAATGTGCTGCTGCATGCCATGGCGGCAGTGGCGCTGTTCCTGGCGCTGCTGGAGCTGACCGGATTCGCCTGGCGCAGCGGATTTGTGGCGGCGGTCTTCGCGTTGCATCCGCTGCATGTGGAAGCGGTGGCGTGGGTGAGCGCGCGCGGGGAGCTTCTCTGCGGCCTGTTCTTCATGCTGGCGGTCTGGAGTTATGCGGCTTACGCGCACAGGCCGGGGCGGTGGGGATGTTACACGCTGTGCCTGCTTTGCTTCGCGCTCGGGCTCATGAGCAAGCCGACAATGGTGACGCTGCCATTCGTGTTGCTGCTGCTCGATTACTGGCCGCTGCGGCGCTTTGGCAATGTGCCGGCGGCGCGCCTGCTGAAGGAGAAAGCGCCGTTCATGCTCGGGGCCGTCTGCTTTTGCGCATTCACGCTTTACGTCACTCCTCCCACGCTGTCGGTGGATAACCTCCCGCTCTGGCTGCGCCTGGAGAATGCGCTGGTCTCCTGCTGCATTTATCTCGGCCAGACTTTCTGGCCGGTGAATCTCGCGGGCTATTACCCGGATCCGACGCACGGATTTCCGCTCTGGCAGGTGGCCGGATCGCTTCTCCTGCTCTGCGGCATCACCGCCGTGGCGATCCGTTGCCGCAACTCGCAGCCCAGCCTGCTGGTGGGCTGGCTCTGGTACCTGGGGATTTTATTGCCGGTCATCGGCGTGGTCCAGATATCGCATTACGCCCATGCGGACCGGTACACCTACCTGCCGCAGATCGGGCTGTGCGTCGCGATAACATGGGCCGTGGCGGGATGGGCTGGCGGGCAGTGGCTCCGCCGGCAAATCGTGGCGGCAATCGCGGTGGCGATTCCATGCGCGCTGCTGGTGATGGCCGATCGCCAGGCCACTTACTGGCGCAACGGCCAGACGCTCTGGACGCACACGCTGGATTGCACGCGGGACAACGATGTCGCGGAAAACGACTTCGGCAACGTGCTGCTGGCCCAGGGCCGCAATGACGAGGCGCTGGCCCATTACCGCGAGGCGGTGCGCATCAATCCCCATTATGCGGATGCGCTCGCCAATTACGGGCACATGCTCTTCACCACGGGCCAGGCGGACGCGGGCATCGCGGAGAGCGCGGAGGCGGTGCGCCTGTATCCCGGTTCCGCGCGCATCCGCTGCAGCTACGCCACGGATCTCTTCCGCGCCGGACATGTGGACGAGGCGGCGGCGCAGTTCCGCGACGCGTTGCAGGATGATCCGGATGATGCGGATGCGTACATCTGCCTGGGCAATGTAATGCTCTCCCAGGGCCGCCCGGAGGATGCCATTGCGCAATACGAGGAGGCTCTCCGCGCCGACCCGGACAACGCGCTGGCGCACGATAACCTGTGCCACGTGCTGGTGCTGCTCTTCCAGCGCGGCCATCAGCGGGAGGCGATTGCCGATACGCAGAAAGCCCTGCAACTCCACCCCGCCGATTCCACGCTCCAGTATGCCCTTTCCCATATGAATGCCGCGCTGCCATGACCGGAATGAAAATGGCGCGGGACCCGCTGGCGGCAATTGAAACAGCGATGGGGAGGCGCTATGATTGCGCCCGATGAGAGGGACGCTAACCATTGCTGGCATTGCGTGCGCGCTGGCGCCGCTCTGCGGGCTGCCCGCATCGGCCGGCACGTCCCAGCCGCTGCCGACGCCCTTCCCGGAGACGCGCTATCGGCAGATGACCACGCGGTCCCCCTTCGCGGTGGCCACGGCCGCCGCGCCCCAGGCGGCCGCGACGCCGGGATTCGCGGTGGATTTGTACGTGGATGGCGTGGCCCATCTGGGCCAGACGGATTTCGTGGCAATCAAATCGCGCGACATGAGCAAGCCGGTGGCGATGTTCGTGGCCGTGGGAGACAGCACTGCGGATGGCATGCGAGTGGACGGCATCCGATGGTCCGACGAGACGGGCAAAAGCACGGTGGACGTTAGCAAGGCGGGCGAGAAAGCCACGCTTCAGTTTGACGGGGCCACCATGCAGCAATCAGCGGGCGCACCGATGGCCGATACGCGGATGCGGTTCCCGCTGTTCAACCAGGCGGACTACACAGACGAAGGGAATGTACACCCGCCCCCAACCCATCCCCTCGGGAGGGCTTTTCCGTTCCAGCGCTTCCCAATTCGCGGGAACCGGTAGGGTTGCCGAAGCGGCTATGGTCGCAGCTTTCAACACCGTCCCCCCAAAACGCCAAAATGCGGAGCACACTTTCGCATGCTCCGCATTCGGTTGAGTTGTATCCTTGGCGGATCAGGAATTAGGCGTTCCGGCGGCGGCGGAAACCCAGGAGGGTCGCGGCGCCGACGAGGATGGTCGCCCAGGTCGAGGGCTCAGGAACCGCCTGGTAGGTCAGGCCGGAGCTGCTCAGCGTGAAGACACCTTCCTCGGTCGCGGCGGAGGTGTTGTGGACGTTCTTCACCTCGTACAGGCCGAGGCTGGTGGGCGCGCCATCCACATTGGCCTCGAACCCGCTCGGGAAGAAGCCGAAGTACAACGAGCTTGCTCCACCGGAGGAGTAAAAGTCGCTGCTGCTGCTGTCGAAGATTCCTTCGCCGTTACTATTCGCGGTCGCCGTAGCGTCTTCAGCACCAAGACCTGACACATAGCCCGCGATATTGCTGGCGATGCTGACCGTGCCGGTGCTGTTATCGTCGAGCGTCGACGATCTCGTGCCGAGCACGGCGTAGCCGGGCAGACCAGCGGAGGTGGAACTATTGCCATTGGCGCCGAGGACAGCCCATTCCAAAAGGCCAGCGGTGTACCAAGTGGAACCGATGCCCAATCCGCCGCCGTTGGTGGCGAGGTCCGCGGTGCTCACATTGCTGAGAGAGATGGGCGCCTGGACTTCTCCGCCAGTGTAAAGGAAGTTCGATGCAGCGCCGAGATCGACCTCAAGATCGTCGCTGGTGGTGTTCGTGTTATAAATGTTGAAGATCAGATCCCCCGGATTGGGTGCGAACTGTGCGTGCGCCGCGGAGGCGCCGATGAGAGAGGCGGCGGTAAAAGCCAGCGCCCCTTTGAACAGAGTGATTTTTTTCATTTTTGGAGTCCTTGATTTTTGGGTTGGCCAGGCGGTGCGGGGATTACACCCGCACCGCCAGGCGGTGGATGCTTTTAGGTGATGTTAGAACAGGGGCGCGATTGCGGCGCCTTCCTGCGACTTGCTGTACGGCACGTTGTTGAAGATCAGTCCGCCAACCTTCGCATCGGCCGGAGCAACTTCGAGGTCGGTGAAACCCGAGCTGTCGGTCTGGCAGTCCTGGGTGTAGAGTTGATCAACCAGCTCCCCAGCAAAGGTCGAAGCCTGCGAGGAGATCACATTCGGGTTGATGTAGGTGTGCTCGAAGCTCCAGAAGTCATAGCTGCCGTTCTGGATGTTCACCGGGCTGTAAGGCACGCCGTTGTAGCTCAGATACTTGGCGCCCGACCCGCCGCCGGAGGTGGGGATGCCACCCGCGTCCGCGGTGCCGAGATAACCAATGAGGTAAGCCTTGCTGGTGCCGGGGATCCAGTTGTCAGGAGCGGAAACACCAGTGGTGTAGCCGTTGGTGTTCGGCCCGGTGACGCCGTTGGTGGCGCCGAGAACATCAATATCAACCGCGGAGATGTTGAGGGTCAGAGGATTGCCAGCTTCCAGCATCTTGGCAACGTCGCCGCCACCAATCTGGCCGGAGTGACCGGAATCGGCCCAGGTGATCGAGGTCTCCGTGTTGAGCGGAGCATTCGGCGGCCAGAGGCCGATATCGGAAACGTAGGAGCCCACGCCGCCGTCCTGGATGGACGCGCCCTGCAGGGTGCCGTTGTTGGCATGGCCTTGGGCGGCGCCAAGCGTGCCGGTCACGAAGACACCGTCGGTGCTCGCGTTCGCATACGCACCACCGGCCGTGCCGGTGAAAATGGCGTAGTACTGCTTCATCGAACGGCCGAAGGACGTGGCGCCGAAAGCGCTGCCGACCTGAGCCTCTGCCTGAGCGCAGATACGGGTGCCGGAATCTTCGTTACGGCCAACGAGGAACGCATAATCGTTGGTGTCGCTCTGGAGAGCAGTGCCAGTCACCACCGCGGTGATGGGAACATATCCGAACTGGATCAACTGGGAAGCGGCTTCCTGGGTCAGGTTGGAGAAGGGAGCCGAGGCGGTGCCAGTCGTGGCGGCAGAGGTGCCGGTCGTACCGACCGCGCCCGCGACCCAGACGAAGGGCAGAACACCCGTCACAGTCTCACCGTCGTTGCCCTGGGCCTGCGACAGGTTGTTGTTGACATCAGCGATAATGGTCTTGATCGGGATCGTGCCGGTCGTGGTGACGCTCCCCTTGAGGGAATTCGCCACGGAGAAGTTGAACGAATCCGAGTTCGCGATGTTTGGCACCGCGGAAATGGTGGGAGAGGCGTCAAGAGCGCCGTCCGCGTAAGCCGCGATGGAAGTCGAGGTGGTGGTGGGGGTAGCCGTGATGTTGGCAGTCGTGCCAGTATCAGGGATCCACTTCGTCAGGACGTTGCTCGTCGCAACGTCAACGGCGCCGGCCAGAGAACCGGTCCAATAGGTGTGGATGACGTACGACTGGCCGCCGATGGTGCCCTTGAAGAGAGCAGCGCTGGCGCCGTAGACAGGGCTCGCGGCCTCACCTTCGGCGAAGCCGGTGCCGCTCGTGAAGAGGAGGTCCTGGATGGCTTTCGTCGTGGCGCCGCGGTATGCGGTGGAACCGGCGATGTAGATTTCAGTCTGCGCGGAGGCGGCGGCGGCAAAGCCGGCGACCATCGAGCAGATCAGAAGGGATTTGAACATTTTCATTGATAGGGATGTCGTTAGTGGGTTTTTTGGTTTTCACTCCGGCGTCCAACAACGGTTGCCGGGGCGGAGATATAGGACATTAGAGGGAGACCTGGCGCTAGATAATTAGTGTAACAATTGAGATACAAAATATTATCAAAACCGGGTCAGGATTCGAATGCCGTTGGGGGTGTCTGGAGTTGAAGTGGGGCGGACGGTATCCCGTGTATGTTACAATCACGCGACACAATTGTTACGAAATGGTTACAAATGGATTGCTCGCTGTAAGTCGTTGAAATTCAGGGAGCAATGCCGTCATGAAAAGTAATCTTGAGAAGGAATGCATACCGCGGCGGATGCATTACCTCTCCCGCAAGATGTCGTTTATAAGTCATTAATGTTACAAATATATTACAGACTGCTCGGCGCCAGATTAACTCACCTTCAGCAGCGATGGAACTAACCTAACCGCCAGCGTCGTCGGCATCGCCGCCACCATAGCCGATCACGCTCACGGTGATCACAGAATCGCCGGATTGATCCGCCTGGTTCTGGGTCTGCTGATTGACCTGCTGATTCGCCGCGGCCGAGCCGGCGCCCGCCGCAGAGCTTGCGGCGGAGAGACCCGCAAGGTTTGGCGCGGCAACCGCCACGGAGGGAGCACCGGTGGTAGCGCCGCCAGCCTGGATGTTGGAGGCGTTAAGGATTTGCACGGCGGCGAGGTTGAGATTGCCGGTGGCACGGATGCCGGCGTTTCCGGCATCGATCACGCCAGTGGGCGCGATCAGGTCCACATCGCCGGGCGCAACGCCGGCAAGAGTGGCAAGAACGCCGATGCCGCCACCGGTGGCGAGGCCGGAGAGATCGGTCTCGACGTTGCCGCTCTGGGGATCGACCACCACCCGGGTGGGCGGGGCGGATTGGACAGTCTTCGAGGAGTTGCCGGCGTCGATGTTGCCATGGCTGGACCACATAATGATATCGCCACCCTGAAGGGTAAAGACGCGGGAAGTGCCGAGATTGACGCTCCCCTGCGTGTACATGTCAATATTGCCGCCGTCGTCAGTAAAGATGCCCTGCTCCACGGGCTGGGCCCCTGCGAGATTGACGCCGACGGTGACCTGGCCGCTGGGGTCGATGACGTCGATATCGCCGCCGCGCTCGGTGGTGAGCTCCTTGGAGGTGAGATTGATATCGCCGGAAGTGGCCTTGATTTTGCCCAGCAGCGCCTGGATGGCGGCGTCTCCCGCGGCGTAATTGCCGTATCCCGGGCTCCCGACAAGGTTATGATTGCGCCCGGTATCGCGGAGCACGAGGTAGAAGAGATCGAGCGCTACGATGGCCTGCTTCTGCTTTGAGAGCTTCTTGTAGGCGGCGTAATTGGGAACGTCGAAGTTTTCGGTGGCGGCAAGATCCGTGAAATAAGTGGAAGCGCCCGGCCCGCTGAGCACGGTATCGGCAAAGGCCTGGAAATCGAGCGAGCTGCCATCGAGGCCATTGGCCACCGAACCAAGACCCGCGGCGAGGATGATCTGGGCGCCGGTCGATGGAAGATAAGGATTGGCCGCATTGCCGATGCTGGTGAAACCGATGGCGGTTCCATCGTTACTATTATTGGGCCCGACACCGGCAGTGAGATTGCGGCCGGCCAGGATTTCGATCGTGCCCGGTCCGGCGATCTGGATATCGCCGGCGTTCGGATCGGAGGAGCCGGGGTTATCGGAACCGATCGCAATGCCGATCAAAGCGTTCCCGGGGCTCTGCGCCTCCTGGCGCAGGGTGGAATTGGGATCGTACGGGACGATGTCGCGTCCCGCGGAGACGACCGAGACATCGTCCGCATTATCGTTCTGGATGTAGAACGCGATATCCGTGATGTCCAGGCCGGCAATCACGCGGGTGACCTTGGGCGAATAGAGCGTGAGGCCGGAGACATCCCCGGATTCCGCATAGATTCTGGTGGGCACCGCGTCTTGCGCGTGCAGAAGGCCTTTTTTGTGCAATTGCTCCTGGTTCTGGATAACGGAATAGGCACCCTGGATGGATCCGGAATCGTTGAACAACTGATCGAAGCCCAGGAAATTGGTGGGGAGCCCCAATGGCGACTCGATGCCCGGGATGAAGGCGGGGTCGGCATCCGAGATATTGATAACGCCCTCAGTCCAGGTTGCCTCCTGAATGCCCGGGCTGTATCCGGTGGGCTGCAATGCGTTGACGGAGTCCGCTGCGGCGAGTTCAAGGGTGCCGTCTGGAGCCGGCGAAAGGGTGAGCCCGCCCGGCAGATTGATGCTACCGGAAAAGGAGGCGGCGCGCACCGTTGACGGGTATAGCCCGAAGAGCGGCTGGATGGTCTGGAGCCCAGTTTTCGTCGAATACGATCCCAGCGTCAGGGTGGTCGCAAGCCATGGCTGCGATGTCTCGCTGTAGGTAACATTGCCGGGCAGCTTTGAATAGACATCCTCGTACCATTGGTAGAGGGATGCGCCGCCCTGGAGGGTGACAGCGCCGCCCAGGGCCGAGAAATTGACGGCATCGTTCAGGCCATAGGTGGAAAAGTAGGTCGCGTTGCCGGCACTATTGAAGATGCTCTGCGGGAGAAGGAATGGATTTTCCACATCGCTGATCGCGACACTGCCGGCGGCGCTGACATCAAAACTGCCGGCGCCCAGGAACAAGGTCGTGGGAAGCCAGGTCGAAGCGTTCGAGTTGACGGCGCCCCCAATACTGTTGAGGTAGGACCTGGTCAAATCGGACCGGGTGTAATTCGTGACAATGCTGCCGCCCGCCGTGAGGCTGCCATGGCCGCGCTCGACGTAGTAAACGCCGCCGTTGATGTCGCCGCCGGCGGTGACGGTGAGATCACCGCCGCCGAGCTCCTCAACGATTTTGTCATTCTCGGACACGCGCCCGTTGGTGGGTATGACGGCATCGACATCGTTAATATCCTGGCCGGCGGCGAGGGTGACATTACCGCCGCCCAGCGCGCCGACGCCCTCAAAGAAGTTCTCAAAATTGACCCACCATGCGGTCGATGCCGTGCTAATGCCGGAGGCGCTGAGATTGCCGCGACGGTTGAGCCAACTGGTAGGCATTTCCAGCGATGAATCGGGCACAAGGTCACCCGAACCCGCCGGGTCGAGTACCAGGTGCTCAATATTGTTCCCGGCGGTCACCATCACATTGCCGCCCTCAAAGGAAAACTGGGCGGCGGGATTGGCGCCGTTCAAAAGACCGGCCGCGGTGCCACTGGGATTGTTGAACGTAAAACTCGGCGCCGGCGCCAGGGTACCCGCGGTATAGATGGCGGCGAGTGAGTTGAGGATCTGCACATCCTGGCCGGCAGAAATGGTGATTGATCCATTCCCGGTCCGGATGTTCTGAACATAGGCCGCAAACACGGGTGTAAGGCCTGCGGAGAGGTCCGTGGGCAATGCGGGCGCGTTCAGGCCCAGGAGTACGGATCCGGCGGACTGGGTGGTATTACCGGTCTGCAACTGCGGCAGCAGCGCCACTTCCGCCGCGGACTGCACAGCCGCGGTGTCCGCCGATCCAAAGTCAGCGCCGGCAGTGATCTGGTACGACCAGGAGTTCCCTGAAAGCACGGTTCCGGAAAAACCGGGGTCAGTAAACCCATCGCTCAAGCTGGCGCCAAAATCGAAGATGACATTATTGACCGCGCGAAGGGTGAGTACGCCGGCAACGCCATTGAAATGATCCTGGGACAAGTCCCACGTATTCTGCAACTCGAGGCTGCCACCGTTGGTGCTGGTGTTGTCATTGATAATCTCCGCGCCGGGCTCGACGATCAACTGGGTCGCGCCGCTGGTGATAGCATTGGCAAGAGCGAGATTGCCATTGGGCAGCGACGCGTCGCCGGAGAGGAGGCTGCCCTCGATGCCGGAGCCGGTGACCGTATTGCCGGAAACCATGAAGCTGCCGGTATCGCCGGTAAACGCTCCGCCATTGGTCGCGACGTTCGCCTCTTCATTGTCGATGATGCCGCCACTGCCGTCGTTGCCGGCATCAAAGATGGCGTAGCCCTCGATGGCAACGGTGCTGGGGGCCGCGGAGGTGGTGGACCCGATGATGGTCCCGTCGATGGGATTGATCTGGACACCGGTCGGATTCGACTGGCCGCCAATTTGCGGGGCACGCAGCAGGAGCGCGCCCCCCTGGTCGCCGGTAACCGGGGTGGCGGCAACGGAGAGATCGATGGTCGAGCCCGCATCGATATTCACAAAAGCCGTGGTGCTGGCGGCGCCGTTGACATCCGAGCCTGCTTCCAGGGAGATGGAGCCGCCTTTCTGGGCATTGTTGAAGCCGGCGGTGTAAGTGATTCCGTTTGCGGCAAAGGTATTGGCCGCGACCGTAAGAGTGGCGCCGCTGGCAAGCGTGACGCTGCCCTGGGCCTGAAGGGTGATCGCGCCGCCAATCGAAATCGGATTGCCATTGGAATCGACAGAGGCGACGTCGGAGGCGTTGATGGTCCCGTAAATGGTGATCGAGCCTTGATTGGCCGTTACATTATAGGAGTCGGCGATGACGGTGGGTTCACTCGCGGCGCCGGGCGAGCCAATGATCACGTTGGGATCGGTCTCGTCGGTAATGGAAATGGAATGGGTAAATCCGCCGGCATCCAGGATGGCGTTGAGCGGGTCGAGGCTGCCCTGCGCATAGGCAATGGTATTGACGATCTGCGCAGGGATGGAGCCGGCATCGAGCGAGAAGGAGCCATTCTGTTCTCCGACACCCCCCTGCCCGATCAAAGTACCCAGCAAAGTGGCGCTGCCCTGCTGAGCGCTGATGGTGAGCGTGCCGGCATTGGCGCCAACGCCGCCGGGCACGACGGTAGTGGCGTATCCGACATTGATCGTGGAATGCGCGCCGAGATCGACGCCGCCCTGGTTCGCTACCAGGTTGACCTGGCCGCCGCTGGTGTACTTCGTGAGATCGAAGAAGGTCTTTGCCTGTCCGCTGACATCGATGCTGGCGGCGGCAAGATTGCCGACGTCGAGATTACCGGCACTGGCCTGTAGCGTCACCGATCCGCTGTGGGCGGTGATGGAGCTGTTATCGGCGAGGCCGGCGCCGCCGATGAATTGGAGCGTGGCCCCGAGACCGCCGGTGACTGTGGATGCCGGCGCAGTCGCGGGCGCGGCGATGGTGAGCATTCCGGAGCTCGATATGGATTGGGAAGCGCCGGCGGCGCCGGTGATTACCGGCACTGTCAGGGTAAGATCGCCCTGGACAGCAAAACTTGCCGGGATGGTAACACCCTGCGAGTCCTTGGAAGAAAGGCCGGTCAGAATAATGCCGTCGCCCGCGTTCAAATCAACGGAGTCGAACTGATTGACGGCAAGCGAGTTGGCGCCCAGCGTGATTTTGTCCGCGTTGAAAACGAGAGTTCCGCCGGTATTGGTATTGGCCGGGGCGTTGTCAATCGCGTTGGCTGCGTTATCGAGAACGACGTTCTGCGCGGCAAACTGGACATTGCCCCCGGTGCTGTTGAACCCGTTGATCTGCGCGGCGCTCAAGGAGAGATTTTCCAACTCGGGCTGACCGGAGGCGTTGGTCGCGCCGAGATCGCCGGTACCGTAGATATCCAGGGTGGAGTAACTGACCAGGGACACAGACCCGGTCCCGGCGAAAAGCGACTGCAGCACGTTGCCGGCGAGGATCAGGCCGGAGGTCGGCGTGGCGGTCGGAGCTCCGGTACCGGGATTGGGAAATTCCAGGGTTATCGCGCCGCTATTGAAAGCAATGGATTTTGCCGTGATGGTCGCATTCGGATCAAGATAGGTGCCCCCGGAGGAGTCGAGCGTGATCGAGCCGCCGCTGATTTTCGGGCCGGCTCCCACGCCGCCCAGGATGCCGACGCTCAGCTCCGCGGTGCTCCCGGCTGTCACGCCGGTGCGGGTAAAGCTGGCGTCAGGATCGCTGCTGACCCGGACGAGCGAGCCGTCGCCTGCAACAGTGATGGATTCAGCGCGGGAATCAGCGCCCGTGGAGGCAATCTGGGAGCCCTGATCAAGGGTGATGTCATTATTGGACACGAGGATGATGTCCTGGCCCGTAAGAGGAGCGTCCGGGTCATCGACCGTGATGCTGCCGGTCGCAGCCGTGACGGTGGCGTCATTGCCAGTGATCGTGCGGGTGCCGCCGATCAGGAGGCTTGCGGCGCCGAAGGAATCCAATTCCGTGGAATCGAGCACCAGCGTGTCGGGCGCGTTCGAGGTGAATCCGGGATCGGCGATGATGATGGCGTCCGGGCTGCTGATATCGACAAGGCCGCCGAGGCCGCCGGAAACCGATCGGGTTTCCAAATCGCCTTCGACGTTGAGGCCCGCGGTGGCCTCAAACGCCAATTGGCCGGAATCCTCCGGCAGCCGCGGCACAGGGGCGTTATTGGAGACGGCGCTTTTGGCCAGGAATTGATTGGCCAGCGCGATCGTGTATTGGGCGTCATTATTGACGACGGAGGATGGCTCGACCTGGAAGGAGGTATACAGCGGCCGCGCGGTGCGGCCGGATTGGAAGGCATTCACCTGGTACCCCGAGACGAGGAAGGATCCATCGGGCAACGTCTGGTTGCTCACGGCACTGCCGCCATTGGGAGTGACCAGGTAGCCGCCGGTCAGCAAGGCGTAGCGGGCCGGCAGGAGGGTGTACACGCCGGCGGGCAGGGTGCCCTGCGCATTGAGATAGACCTGCTGCCCAACCGCAAGCTTGGGATTCGTGTATCCGGGATCGCCATTGAAATCATTGGCGATCAACGCAAGGTCGAAAGGCCCGTACGGAGCATACGGCGCCTGGTAACCGGGGATGATGGCAAAACTCGCAGTCGATAGCAGCGGATCGTTATTCCCCTGCAGGCCCGGCACGAACTGGTAGGCCATCAAATCGCCGCCGCCGCGGATATCGATGGTGGCGCCATGTTCATCATTAACCGTGGCGGCCGATATGCTGATCTGCTTGCTCGGGACGCCGCCGGTCGTGATGTCGTTACCGGCGGGATCGATCCAATCAGTCCCATTATAGTCGATGCCGTACGGGATGATGAGCGGCTTGCCCGTCAGGGAGTCGATCTCCGAGACTGAAGTGGTGCTGCCACGCGACAGAGTAATCGTCCTCGACGTTTCTACACCCCCTTGGGTGACATCGTCAAACGGGTCGGTTCCCGAACCGTTCCAGCCGAGCGTGATCGTCCCGCCGGGCGCGCGAAGCGTGCCCCCCTGGTTGATAACGGTGGCATAGACATCGAGGTTGCCGCCGGCGGAGAGCGGTGTTTCGCGCTGGCTGCCGCTCTTGAAGGTCACCGTGCCGGGCGCGACGAAGCCTTCCGCCGTGGGCGCGGATACCGTCACACTGGCGCCCGAATTGAGAGTGACCGTCGTGCCATTGATGCTCTCGACCGTGGACCCCAGCAAGGTGGAACCAACGCCAAAAGCCGTTGGGGCCGCCGAGGCGAGGGTCACGGTATCGCTGCCCAACGTACTCGACGCGACATTCACATTGCCCGGGGTATCATAAGCATCGATCTGGAAGGTGACTTCCGTGGCCGGATAAATCTGCCCGGCTTGCATCGTCAGATCTCCCTGGATATCGATGGTACCATCGCCGCGGATGTCGCCGTTGGCCGCAATAAGGTCGGCGCTGCCAATTCCGTCGAGCGAGAGGTTCCCCACATCGATGAGATCGGCGATCACTGTGAGGCGACCCGTTCCATTGATGGGAGGCACACCGGCGTGGTTCGCAAATGGCGGGGGCTGCTGGCCTGCGGGCTCAGGTGGAACGAATGGCTCCCCAAGCGCAACGTAAGGAGCCTGAAGTGTTACGTGTTGAGTGGCGTCGATAAGTCCGCCCTCCGCGACGATGAGACTGCCCGTGGCCTGTATGTCCACCGGCCCCTGGAAGAGCACCGAGCCCCCAAGCGCCAATGAGCTAAATCCACCATCCATGAAGCTGTTCACGCCGAAGTAACCCTGCGGCAATGTAAACGGATTGCCATGGGAATCATACACCGTGTTTAAGAGGGGCGGTACCCCATGGCTCGAGAACGGGAGGTTATTCTGGGTAACGGTCAGGATGGGCGTGGTCGGTTGGACAGTGGAGTCACCAAAATCGGAGACCACCACCGTTCCGCCATTGGCAGCCGCTCCGCCGGCGCGCCCAAGCAAGGTGGCGTTTGTGTAAAGCGTCTCGCCGCCGGCCAGGGTAATGGTGCCGCCATTGCTATCGACCTCCGTCGGTACCAGCAGGGCGCCGCCAAACGAACCATTCTGCGAAATCTTCAACAGAGAATCGGACGCTGAAACTCCATTGAGAGTCTCGTTGAGGTCAAGCGGCGAGACATCGAGCACCGCCGAAGCGCCCGAGACATTGATCACCGCGCCGGCTTCGGCCACAATATTGCCGGAGATGGAGATCGATCCGCCCGGCAGGACATTGCCGGTGGTATAGCCCTGCGCATTCGGGGTGAGGACCACGACGCCGGCGGTCGAAAGCACACTCTGCGGCCCGATCTCAACCGTGGGCACAAAGGCCGTAGGCGCCTGAACAACCGTCGCATTCCCCGCTCCCGAGATCGAGATCGTACCGCCGGGGGCATAAACGCTCCCCAAAATCTCGGTGGTCTGGCCACTGAAAGTGACCGCGCCCATCGGGTCGGTCTTGATGACGGACCCGGCGCCCATGACGAGCTCGCCGGGGAAATCGAATACCGCCGTGACGGAATCGTTGAGCCCGGACACATTGAATGCAATGTCCACCGGCGGCCGCTGCCCGACCGGCAGAATGGTGGGTGTGCTGGAAAGATCGGCGCCGAATGTGCCGAGGTTCACGATCATGCTCGTCACGACAGGGTCAATCTGCACGCCGGGGGCGATGGTGATCCCCGGCACGTAGCCGCCCGAATCCTTTGCGCCAACACCATCCAGCGTAAAGCTGGTGAAACCACCCCGGCTGAAGAATTCGGGAGAGAGCAGAAAGGCGGAAGGATAGCCGGAAGTCCCACCGATCTGGAATACCGGCGCGTGAATGGTCAGGCTGCCGCCGGTGGCCCCTGAGTAGGCCATGAGCGTGGAGCCCAACGTGAGCGAGCCGCCGGGAATGGAGGCGACAATCGGGTCCTGGCCCGCCTTGATGACGATCGAGCCGCCGTTCCCGTATGCCGGCGCGCCGGATGGCAGCATCTCGACCGCTCCGGAAACGTCAATCAGGCTGCCGGAGTCGAGGTTCACCGTCAGACCCGCGATGGTGATCTTGCCTCCCGCGGTCGCCACCGGCTCGGAATCGGCCCCGGCGACATCGGGGCGATTATCAACATTCAGCCCCGCCGTGCTGAGCGTAGCCGAAGGTCCCAGGGTGAAGATTCCGCGGTCCGGGTCTCGCGGCGGCGTTGCCGCGTACTGAGTGGCCTTTACGCCCGGGTTATAGTCGTAAGTGGTGAAGCTGAGCGTGCCATCCGGAGCGGTGACGGAACCCTGGATGTTAATCGTGGCGCCCGAAAACGTAATCGATCCGTCGGGTCCCGTATCCAGGGCAACACCGGTGGGGACGGTGATATTGGCGCCCACATCCTTGGTGGTGGAATTGACGGAACTGTTGAACGGGATGTTGATGTCCAGGGTGCCAAATCCATCGGTGCTGACGAGGTCCGGTGAGAGAATGACCGTCGACTGAAGGGCGGTGGATAAACCGGCGGGATCGCCGCCGCTCTCGGAGAAGGCAGCAGGCGCGGGGAGATTGTTGTTCGTCGAGAAAATGACATTGGGAGGAATGGAGGCCGGGGCGTTGCCGGGCGGGCCGCCGGCGCTGAAGGTCTGCGTGACGAAATTGATATCGAACTGGCTGGAGGCCGGAAGCACCGAGAGCTGCCGCGGCCCCGTGACGGTCATCCCGGCCAACTGGCCGTCGAGCGCAGTCTCCGGTGCGTTGATCGTTATCGCCCCGCCCGAATCCGCCCCCTGGACGTAACTATCCTCATAATGGGAGAGGTCGAGAATTGGATCCGTATAGCTCTCGCTAATCGCGTACTTGGGATGGTTGAGGGTGAAGGTGCCGAGATTGAACCCCTGGTAGACCAGGTCCGGGCTTGCCTCGTTGATCGGGTAAATATGCCCGTCGGTAATCACTTCCGAGGTCTTCACGATACCACCCTGGTAATCGATCCAGCCGCCGGAGACGTTGACCTGCGAGCCCTTCTGCAACACCACCGAACCGCCCGCGTCGAGCGACACCGTGCCGCCATTGGTCGTCAGTTCGCCCACCGTGTACGGGATCAGATCCACAAATGCCTGGACATCGTCCACCAGCGGCGTGCCGACCCATATCTGGCCATCGTACTTCCCGCTGTCGCGGATATCGATATAGATGGTCTGGCCGGCCAGCGGACCATCCCTCTGGAGGGGCGAATCGGCGAGTTCGGGGCCCAGCAACTGCACCGGAATGATGTTCTGGGCGACCGGCGCCGAGACATCCCATGATCCCTGCACGTCAATCGTGGCGCCGGAATCCAGATAGATCTGGCTCGGTGCGGTATTGGCGAATTGGTCCGAATCAATTCCATTATTGAGAACAATGTCCCACGTCCCGGCGTCGAGGTTGACGCCGGAGTTTTTGCCCGTCCCCTGGGCATCCGGGGCAAAGATCGTCGCGTCGCCCGCCATATGGATGGCCAGCCCCTGGACATTGACCTGCGAGAACAATTGGAACTGGCCCTGCGTAATGGTCGCGTCGCTGACCCACTCCGGCACAATCTCGGTGACGCTGCCATCCCCAAGCAGCACCGTCCCCGTGTCCTGCGGAAAGAAGCCCTGGTTGGCGATGCCTTTCGAGCCGTAGTCGGCATCCAGATCGATGCGCCCGTTCAATGAAACGCTGGTAACGCTCGCGATCACCGAAAGCTGATCCACCGTCGCGCCGACCAGATACGCGTCACCGCCCGGCGCGGAGATCACACCGTCATTTGTCACCAGGCCCGCCGTTTGAGCGGCATCGGAGACCGCGCCGATATAAGTGTTGAGCCCGCGGAGCGTCGGATCGCTGCTCGCCGTAAAGCCGACTTGCAATCCGGCCGCGAGGATGGTCTGGCCATCCGGGGTCGAGATCGTCCCTTCATTGTCCACATTGGGTCCAATCAGCGCGATGCGCCCGCCCACGTTGCTGGCGTTGGCCGGCGCGGTGAGCACCGCTCCGGGCTGCACGGTGATGTCGCCATCCGCCCCGGTATGGTAAGTGGGCGGCGTGAACGCCGGAGGCGTGCCGCCGGAAGCAGCCGGCTGCGAGATCGCCGAGAAGAGGAACTGATACGCCGGGTCATTCAGCAAACCGTTGGTGATGTAATACGAGTCGATCGGCAGCGACGAGGCCACCAGCGTATGGACATTCACCTGCGAGGAGCCGCCAAAGATAATGCCGTTCTGATTGATCACGTACACCTGCCCGGACGCCTGGATCTTGCCGAGAATCTGCGACGGCGCCAGTGACGGGTCTTCAATGATGTTGAAAGCGATCGAGTCATCCGCGGCCACGCCGGTCTTGCCCTGGTTGACGTCGAAGGTGGTCTTCTTGCCGATATTGAACGTGGTCCAGTACAGCAGGGCATCGGGCGCGCTTTGCGTGGCCGTCACCGTCGTCTGGCTGCTGGTAACGGTCTGGTTGAGCGAGCTGACTCCGGTCCAGCCGCTGACGGAATATCCGCCGCCGGAGAGTTGCGTGACCCCTTGCAACGGATTGAGCCCGCCCACACCCAGGCCATTCGGCACATTGGGAAGGGTCTGCGAGTGATTATTCGGGTTGATGCCGAGATTGTTGACGGCGCTGGACGCGGCCAATGTCCGTGCGGCGTCCTGCATCGCCTGGACGGACTCGATGGCCTTGCTGGTCCGCGCCAGCACGTCCTGCGCATTCTGCCGCACCTTGATCTCATTGGGCGGCGTGAAACTCCCGGGCGCGCTGGCGCCGCCCGTAGGGCCCGTGTACCCGCCCCGCAGGAGATCACCAGCCACAGCCGTGCAGGTCATCCCGCAGAACATCGCCATCAGCGCCGCTCCAAAAAACACAACGCCCTGAAACGCGCCGGATGGGTACGAAAATTTCCTGAATGAGGGCATGATGGGTGAGAAAAAGGGCTGACTTCGCCTCCACGGCGCAAACTGCCTCATAGAGTCTCAAACCATCGTCCGACATCAACGCGCCTACTGTAACAATCCGGTGACGATTACGGTCGCCTCTGCCGGATCAGGCATGCCTCGCCCGATGGTCTTCCGCGTAATAGGCGCAGAATGCGGTCATTGCCCAGAAACCGATGGGAATCAGCATCCCCAAGCCCAATGTCGCAAGGCTCAGGAGAACGCCCACCCAGAGCGCGAGCGGACCGCCAAACAGGAGAATGGTCATGGCCGCACCGTATTGCCCCTTGTATGCATGCCCGAGCCCGGGCAGCAGCAGGCTCAGCGCCGCAGCCATCACATTGTGTTCCCGCTCCATCTCCGCCCGCACTGCAACTGTGAGATTTTCGTGCATTTTCGTTGGTCTCCTTTCATCTGCTGGATCGCGGCTGAACGCCCCTGGCCATTCACGCGGCTTGGCGGGAATTGCACTGAAATTGCCCAAAAAAAGAAGGAGGCCGCCCGGCAACAACTTCGCCGGACGGCCTTCTAGGAGCCTGTTGAAATACTGGGGTATGTCGCGCGAGGTCATATTGGGCCATATGGCAAGGCGCGAGCGACGCGCATCCCCGCAGCGGGCTGTAAGGAGCGAGCAACGCCGCCAGATGGCCCAAGATGGCCTCGCCCGAAGGGTTGCGCCGCTTTTTGGGCTGTGCTGCGTTGCTCCTCGGTCACAGACCCACAAGGGGTATGCTCCCTCGTCGCGTCTTGCAGAGCCCAAAAATCGACGCAACGCGACACACCCCAGTATTTCAACAGGCTCCTCCGGGAGAGCTTGGGAAATCTTACAGCCGTGCGATGAGCAGCTCCCGCTGGAACATCAGCTCCGCGGGGAGATTGCCATGCAGGTTGATGAAGAGCTCATCCTGCAGCAGCGCCTCGCGCTTCCAGCCCTCGACATCCAGCGCAAGCGCCTGCTCGAGATCCTGGGCCGTGTAGTTCTTCATCCCATCGATATCGATGTCGGCGGAGGAAGGCATCCAGCCGAGCGGCGATTCGTTTGCGCGGACGTGGCCCTGGCAGCGGTCGATGATCCAGCGCAGCACCCGCATGTTATCGCCGAAGCCTGGCCACAGGAATTTGCCCTCGCCGTTCTTCCGGAACCAGTTCACATGGAAGATCTTCGGCGGGCGGGCGATGTTGCGGCGCATCTTGAGCCAATGCTTGAAGTAGTCGCCCATGTTGTAGCCGCAGAAGGGCAGCATCGCGAACGGATCGCGGCGCACCTGGCCGAGCGTCCCGGCCGCCGCGGCAGTCATCTCGCTGCCCATGGTGGCGCCGACATAGACGCCGTGGATCCAGTTAAAGGCCTGGAAGACGAGCGGCATCGTAGTGGCGCGGCGTCCGCCGAAGATAATCGCCGAGATCGGGACGCCGCTGGGATCGTTGGCCTCCGGCGCGAGCGCGGGGTTGTTCGCCATCGGCGCGGTAAAGCGGGCATTCGCATGCGCGGCGGGACGGCCGCAACCCGGGGTCCATGCCTTGCCGGTCCAATCGGTGAGGCGGGCCGGCGGCTCGTCGGTCATCCCTTCCCACCAGACATCGCCATCTTCCGTAAGGGCGACATTGGTAAAGATGGTGTCCTTCGCGCAGCTTGCCAGCGCATTGGCATTGCTCTTGAGCGACGTGCCGGGCGCGACGCCGAAGTAGCCGGCCTCCGGGTTGATCGCGTAGAGCTGGCCATCGGCGCCCGGTTTCAGCCAGGCGATGTCATCGCCCACGGTGGTCACTTTCCAATCCGAGAAACGGGCCGGCGGGATCAGCATGGCGAAGTTCGTCTTGCCGCACGCGCTGGGGAATGCCGCCGCGACGTAGGTCTTCTCGCCCTTCGGTGATTCGACGCCGACGATAAGCATGTGCTCCGCGAGCCAGCCCTCGTCACGCGCCATGCAGGAGGCGATCCGCAGGGCAAAGCACTTCTTGCCCAGCAGCGCATTCCCGCCGTAGCCGCTGCCGTAGGACCAGATGGAACGCTCCTCCGGGAAGTGGACAATGTACTTCTGGCTGCGGTTGCAAGGCCACGGGACATCTTCCTGCCCGGGCTGCAACGGCGCGCCGACGGAATGCATGCACGGAATGAAGGGCTTGCTCGTGCCGAGCTCCTTCCAGACCGCGGCGCCCATGCGGGTCATGATGCGCATGCTGACGGCGACGTATGGCGAATCGCTCAACTCGACGCCGATGTGCGAGATCGGCGAGCCGATCGGCCCCATGCTGAAGGGGATGACATAGAGCGTGCGGCCCTTCATGCATCCGTCGAAGATATTGCGAAGCGTGGTTTTCATCGCCTCGGGCTCGGCCCAGTTATTCGTGGGGCCGGCGTCATCCTTGCGCCTGGAGCAGATGAAGGTGCGATCCTCGACGCGCGCCACGTCGCTCGGGTCGGACCATGCGAGATAACTGTTCGGGCGCTTCTCGGCGTTGAGCTTCTGGAAGGTGCCGGCATGGACCAGTTTTTCGCAGAGGTAATCGTACTCGTCCTGCGAGCCGTCGCACCAATGGACCGACTCCGGCTTGCAAAGCAGGGTCATCTCCTCGACCCATTTGAGGACTCTCGTATTGAAGCAGAGGTTTTGTTCGGCGACCGTTGTCATTGCTGTGATATCCTTTTGTTGGCTGAAGTTTCTCTTGTTGGTGCGGCTACTCTGCAGGCGGGTTGATTTTGCGACTACACCCGCCTTGGCGCACGTTGGTCATTTCTTGGCGTATGGCTCTTTTTTGGCGTGCGGGACCGCACGAAATAGCCGGAACCGCGCGCAGTACCATCGGCCCTCCCCTCCAAACCGACCGCACCCGGCCACCGGCCATCAAGGGCCAAACCAGCCCGCTTTACCAGCCTCAGGAGGGCACCAGTTCCCGGGAAACAGCCGAACAGCCGATATCCTGCCATGGCAAGCTCCTCGTCCACACGCTTGGCACAGGCGGCAAATTGTGGCATCCTCGGAGCCAATGAGCATCACTGTCACCATTGAGAACGACATGATCAAACTTCCTCCGGGCATGCACGTGCCCGATGGGACGACCGCGCAGATCACCTTCGAGAGCGGCACAGGCAGGACGCTGGCTGAGCGGTACGCCGGCCTCATCGGCATCACCGACGCCCTGCCGGAGGACATGGCGGAGAACCATGACCACTATCTGCACGGCGCGCCGAAGCAGGGATGAGAGTCTTTGCGGATACTTACTTTTACCTCGCGCTCTTCAATACGCGGGACGCCCACCACAAGCGGATTGTTGAGTTTATGACCGGGTTTACCGGCGGCGTTGTGACTACCCAATGGGTGCTCACAGAGGTAGCCGATGCTTTTGCCAGCATCCCACAGCGACGGCAACTCCAGGCGAAATTCCGGCTGCTCGCTGACGATCCGGAAACTCGTATCGTCGAAGCCTCGCCAGAGCTTTTTGAGAAAGGCCTCAATCTCTACAACTCCCGCCCGGACAAACTCTGGTCGCTGACGGATTGCATCTCCTTCATGGTAATGACCGAGGAACAGATTTCTGATGCCCTAACGGGCGACCGGCATTTTGATCAAGCCGGCTTCAAGGCGCTGTTCGCGTAACGGCCCATCTTTCGCCTCTCTCATCACACACTCGCACATAACTTCCTCGCAACCGCGGAAAGTAGAGAAATGATGAGCGCCACCTCCGAAAGGCGTGGAACGCGCCCGGGGATCGTCCTAACTGCGCAGCCACAAGTCAGCTCAGGGCAGTTTACCCGCCTCAGGCGCGGCCATGGGTTTTCGGACAGAGCACCGCAAGCCCCAAACTGGCCAAACCCAATCAGCAGACGAGGATTGGCCTTTCCGGGCCCACACGTATAAAGATCGCTCCATGCCCCCCACCGTGAACCGCTGCCTTCGTTCCCTCATCGTTCTCCTGCCTCTGCTGGTATCCACAGCTCGCGCTGACACTCCGCCGGGCGATAAAATCGACCGGCACGCCCTGGTAACCCGCCACGACATCACCTGGAATACCGCCGCCGGCCAGATCCCGGTGGGCAACGGCGAGTTCTGCTTCAATGCCGATGCAACCGGGTTGGAGACATTCGGCGGGCTGACCATGGCGCATTGGGCATGGCATACCTTCCCGCTCCCGGCCGGGTGGACGATGGACAAGGTACCGCCAACCGGCACCTTCCAGAAAGGGAAGAACACTCGCGCCGGCGATGTCTACCCGAAGAGCGAAGAGGGCATCCATCAATGGCTCCGTGCGGACCCGCACATGTTCAACCTCGGCCGGCTCAGCCTCTGCGGCAGCAATGGCCTCGAGCTGCCGGCATCGGCAATTACCGATGTCTCGCGGAAGCTCGACTTATGGTCCGGCGTGCAGACCTCGACTTACAAGGTCAATGGGACGCCGGTCACTGTCGAAACGGCGGCGGACCCCAGCATCGACGCAGTCGCAATCAGCATCGACTCCCCGCTGCTCGCCAGCGGTGACCTATTGGTTGCCCTCGATTTTCCCTACCCGGAGAGGGTCAATGGCGAGTGGCATTCCAATTACTCGCTCCCGGGCAAACACACGACATCCATCCTCCAGCAATCGGCAACGCGGGTGCATTTGTACCGGGTAATGGATCGGACGGTTTATTTCACCACCGTTCAATGGTCCGACGGCGGCAAATTCACCCCTCAAGCCAGCTCGCCGCACCGTTTCATCGTTTCGGCCATGGCCCGGAATCATCTCTCATTGGTGTGCGCGTTCTCGCAACTCGATCCGCACACGCTCCCGGGGCACGCCGCCCATATGCCGCAGGACACGGTGGACCCGGCAACCGTGCCGGACGCGGAGAAGGTCCTGGCGGACTCTGCCGCTCATTGGAAGCACTTCTGGATGACCGGCGGCGCCATCGATCTCTCCGGGAGCAAGGACCCGCGCTGGTTTGAGCTGGAGCGGCGCATTGTGCTCTCGCAATACCTCACGGCGGTCAATTCCGCGGGCAGCTATCCGCCGGCGGAGTCCGGGCTGATGTCGATTGACCGCTGGGGCAGCCAGTTCCACATGGAGATGGTCTGGTGGCACCTCGCGCATTTCGCGTTGTGGAATCGCTGGGCGCTCTGCGACCAGGCGCTGGGATGTTACGATCATTTCGTCCCCATCGCCCGTGAGCTCGCCGCGCAGTTGGATTACACAGGCCTCAAGTGGCCCAAGGCCGTCGGCCCCGAGGGCCGTACGATGCCATGGCTCGGCGCGGAAGTGCTGCTCTGGAAGCAGCCGCACCCGATCTTCTTCGCGGAGCTCGATTACCGCCTCCATCCCACAAAAGCCACGCTCGCGAAATGGGCCGATGTCGTGGCCGGTACCGCGACCCACATGGCGGATTATGCCGCGCGCGACCCCAAAACCGGCATCGATCACCTGGACCCGGACATGCCCCCCAGCGAACGCGGCATCACACGCGATACCATGTTCGATCTCGCCTATTGGCGCTTCGGCCTTGAGACCGCGCAGCAGTGGCGGCAACGCATGGGCAAGCCGCGCGACCCGCATTGGGACGATGTCATCGCCCACCTCGCTCCCCTGCCCACCGCTGACGGCCTCTATCTCGACTCCCCGGAATGGCCGGATGCCTACACCAACCGCGCATGGGAGCACCCCGACCCCATCGGCCCGCTCGGGATGCTGCCGCCAATAGCCGGCGTCATCGATCCGCAGACCGCGCATCGCACAGTGCTGAAAGTATGGCAGACATGGGCCTGGGACCGTTGCTGGGGATGGGACTTCCCGTGGATGGCCATGGCCGCCGCGCGCAATGGCGAGCCCGGCATCGCCGTCGATGCGCTGCTGCAAGGCAGCTTCAAGAACCACTACGACGAGCGCGGCGCAAATACCGGCGGCGCGGACCCCTACCTGCCCGGCAATGGCGGCCTCCTCTACGCCACCGCCATGATGGCCGCCGGCTGGGACGGCGCGCCAAAACGCAACGCCCCCGGCTTCCCCGACAACGGCCAATGGCACGTCCGCTGGGAGAATCTGAATCCTGCGCCATAGCGTCACATCCCGCTTTCCTTCCGCACCCCACTTTGCAAAATTTCCCAGCCATGAAGCCCCGCCCCTCTCCCCTGGCCGCAATCTTCTGGGTGCTGGTCGCCATTGTCGCCGCCGGCAGCCTTGCCATCCTCGCCACGTCGCGCGGCGAACCGGTCAACGCCCTCTGGATCGTCGTCGCCGCGGTCTGCGTTTTCATGATCGCCTGGCGCTTCCACTCGTCATGGCTTTGCGCGCGGGTACTGACGCTGGATGAGACCCGCGCGACTCCCGCCATCGTGCGCGAGGATGGCCGCGACTATGTCCCCACCAATCGCTGGGTGGTCTTCGGTCATCACTTCGCCGCGATCGCCGGACCGGGTCCGCTGGTGGGGCCGGTGCTCGCGGCGCAATTCGGTTTTATGCCGGGGCTGCTCTGGATGCTGGTCGGCGCGACGCTGGGTGGCGCGGTGCACGATTCCATCATTCTCTTCTCCTCGCTGCGGCGCGGCGGCCGGTCGCTGGGCGAGATGATGCGCGATGAGGTGGGATCCTTCGCCGGGATCGTCACGCTGGTGGGCACCGCTTCCATCCTCGTGATCCTGATCGCCGTGCTCGGCCTCGTGGTGGTGAAGGCGCTGGCGGAGAGCCCATGGGGCCTCTCGACAATTCTCGCCTCGATGCCCATCGCCCTGGCCATGGGCCTCGCGATGCGCCGCGGCCGCATTGGCCTGGTCAGCCTCGGCGGCGTGATTGCATTGCTGGCGGCTGTTTACGCGGGCCAATGGCTGCCCGGCACGGCGCTGGAGCGCTGGCTCACGCTCGATGGCCGCACGCTCGCCGCCGGCATCGCCATCTACGCGCTCGTCGCATCGTCGCTGCCGGTCTGGCTCTTGCTCGCCCCGCGCGATTACCTGAGCTGCTACATGAAGATCGGCACGGTCGCCCTCCTCGGCGTCGCCATCGTCATCCTCGCTCCCCGCCTGCAGATGCCGGCCTTTACCCGTTTCGTCTCCGGCAATGGCCCGGTGGTCGCGGGACCGGTCTTCCCATTTTGCTTTATCACCATCGCATGCGCGGCGGTCTCCGGATTCCATGCCCTCATCGCCTCCGGCACAACGCCGAAACTCCTCTCCCGCGAACGCGACCTGCGCGTGGTCGGCTACGGCGCGATGATCACGGAGATGCTTGTCGGCATCATGGCGCTCATCGCCGCGTGCGTGATGCAGCCGGGCGAATATTTTGCCATCAATATCAAGGGCGCCCCGGCGGATGTGACCGCGCAGGTCAGCGCGCTCGGCTTCCCCGTGACCGCGCAGCAGATGGCCGCCGTGGCCGCAAGCGTGGGCGAGAAAACGATGATCGGCCGCACCGGCGGCGCGCCAACCTTCGCGCTTGGGATGGCGCATATGTTCGGCGGCATTTTCCACAGCCACGCGGCGCTGGGCCTCTGGTATCACTTCGCGATCATGTTCGAGGCGATGTTCATCCTCACCACCATCGATGCCGGCACGCGTGTGGGCCGATTCATGGTCCAGGACCTCCTCGGCTATCTCTGGAAGCCCCTTGCCCGCTCCCATTCCGCCCCCGCAAGCGCTCTGGCCAGCCTGCTCTTTGTCGGCGCATGGGGATGGTTCCTCTGGCAGGGCGTCATCGATCCGCTCGGCGGAATCAATTCGCTCTGGCCCATCTTTGGCATCGCCAATCAACTCCTCGGCGTTATCGCCCTCGCGCTCGGCGCCACCATCCTCATCAAGATGGGCCGCAGGCAATACCTCTGGGTGCCGCTCCTCCCGCTGGCATGGCTCATGGCCGTCACATTGACCGCAGGTTGGATGAAACTCTTCAGCCCCGATCCCCATCTCGGCTTCCTCAGCGCGGCAAAGGATTTCCAGGCCCGCATCGCCCATGGCGGCCCGGCGGCGCAATTGGCCATCCTGCACAGCCAGATGATCAATAGCTGGATCGACGCCGGCGTGACCGGCTTCTTCGTGCTCCTCGTATTGCTCATCGTCGGCGCATGCGGCCGCGTCTGGTGGCTGGCGCTCGTGCGCCGCGCGGACGTCGGTGTCCTGGGCGAGGAACCTTACGTCGCACTCTCCGCCGCCATGTCCCAGCCCTCGCCGCTATGAGCGGTCGATCTTCCGCATCAAGTGCCCGCGGATGACGATCCCAAGATCGAGCACGAACAAAAACACCACAACGTCATCCACCAGCGAGATGATCCACGCCGTGTGCATGAACTGCTCCGCGCCCCACAGGATAAACGCAAGGCTCACCGCGAGGCTGAGACAAAACTCCGTCCGCGTCCGCGGCACCGTGAATTGCAGCAGCGCATACGACACCCCGATCCCGATCAACGGCAGCGCGGACTTCACCTGCCACGAAGTACCGCGCCGTATCCAATGCGCTGCATCCAGCACAATGATCGCCCCAGCCGTCGCAGCCGCGAACGCCAGCGCAATCGCGCTCAGCACCCGCAAGGTCCGCGCAATCTCCCCAAAATGCAGCCCCCGCTTCGCCCGCAAGCCGCGCTTCTCCGAAAATTCATCAAACGGCGTAGTCGCGCATTCCGCGCGTTCGTCATTGAAAGTACCCTCATCCATCCGGTCCAACATCCAGCTTTGCCGCGCAACTTCAAGCCAACGAAGCGCGGGAAGAAGAAATCTGCCGCTCCAACCAGGAAAAAGTGCTCGGGGCGGGACTTGAACCCGCATGCCTTACGGCATACGCCCCTCAAACGTACGTGTCTGCCAATTTCACCACCCGAGCATTATCGTGGGGAACGAGACTTTTACCATGGCGACGCCGGGCCGCAAGCGTTTTGCGCCTGTTCGTCACCAAATAATTCGGCTCCCGCGGTGCCCAATTCCTGTGGCGACGGGTCGCCGGCCCGTTCGGGCTTGCGCGCCGTGGTCCGGGAAGACCGATCCCTACTCCGCCATGTCCTGCAGCAGGCACTCCTGCAGAAACCCATAAAAATGCACCTGAAACAGGCTCAAATCCCGCACCGTCTCGATATTCCGCGGCCCGTTCTGGCTCATCTCGATTTCCTTGAAATCAAACCGGGCAGCCAGCGCGAGCCGGGCCTGGTTGAGGACATTGAGCCATTGATCGAAATGGATGGCAGGAATCTCAAATGCCCAGTTGTCGTTCGTCTCGTCGAGCTGCTCGAATTTTTCCAAATCCTCCCGCACCAGCTCCGTAGCGTCGGTGAACAGCGTCTTCAGCTCCGGGTGAACGTAGGCGCGCCAATCCTCATTGGACTGCGCATCGTTGGTGGCCGTCGGGTACAGCCGATCTCGCGCCGCGTCGCTATCCGCCGGATCGGCGCTGACCGGGATCTGCCGCAGCAATTCCACAAAAAACAAATCCAGCCGCGCGAGCCGCAGCCCATCCTCGGTGCGTGTGACTTCGACGGTCATTGCGCCTTCTCCAGGGTGGCGAGCAGCAGGTACCCCTGGAGCTGCTCGACGTAGCTTTCCGCCGGCTCCCGCACGCCGGTCCAGACGATGGACCGCCCGTGCTCATGCACCTCCAGCATATGCTTCTGGGCCCGATCCTTCGAGTAGCCGAAGACGCGCTGGAAGACCATGGTGACGTAGGTCATGAGGTTGACCGGGTCGTTGTGGACGACCACGTTCCAGGGGATATCGAGCGCGGTGTCGGTGCTGATCTTTTTTTCGACGGTCGTTTCTCCGTTGCCCATTGCTGTCAGGGAAATAAGATGCGGTCGGTGAAGGGGAAACTCAAGCGCGGTAAAGGGGGATTGGCCAAAATGAGTGGTGGGTCCGCACGGTCTGGCCTCTTGCAGTGTGAAATGCAAGCCGGTACAACTGGCGCGATGCATCCAACCCGGCCCGAGAGCATCCCGGCGTAGTCTTTTTTCCCCCATGGCGGACACCCCCTCCCCCAGCACGCCTGCCCCGGCGCCAGGCCCGGACCCCACCCGCCTTTTCCTTGCCGGCCTGCTCCTGGTCGCCGCCGTATGCGTGGCCTACATGCGCGTGTGGCACGCCGGATACATCTGGGACGATGACGATCATCTCACCAACAACCCCTGCATCATCGGCCCGCTCGGCTTCAGCGCCATCTGGACCAGCAGCAAGGCGGTCTATTACCCGCTGGTGCTGACCACCTTCTGGGTGGAGCACCTCTTCTGGGGGCTCAATCCCCTGCCTTATCACCTGGTGAATGTGGCCATGCATGCCGCCGACTCCGTCCTGCTCTGGATCACACTGCGCCGGCTCAAGGTGCAGGGCGCATGGCTCGGGGCGGCTCTGTGGGCGTTGCACCCGGTGCAGGTGGAGTCCGCCGCATGGATCACGGAGCTCAAGAACACGCAGTCCTGCTTCTTCTATCTACTGGCGATCCTGTTTTTCCTCAAATGGCTCGCGATCGCCGAGGCGCCGGATGCGGGCCACACCGAGGGTTTCCCCCGCACCCGCGCCTACAGCCTGGCGCTGCTCTTCGCTACGCTGGCCATCCTGAGCAAATCCTCGACGGTAATGCTCCCGGTGGTGCTTGGCCTCTGCTGGTGGTGGATGGATGGCAGGTGGCGCATGCGCAATCTCCCATGGCTCGCTCCTTTCTTCATGATCTCTGCCGGGGCCAGCCTCTGGACCATCTGGGAGCAGAAGTACGCCAATCACGCCCTCGGCGCGGAATGGTCGCAGACCACCGCGCAGCGGGCCGTGGTAGCCGGGAAGGACGTCTGGTTTTACCTCGGGAAACTGGCGTGGCCGCATCCGCTGACCTTCATCTATCCGGTCTGGAATACCGACGCCTCGCGCGCCACCGCTTATCTGCCGCTGGCGGGAGTAATCGTCGCGCTGCTGCTGCTCTGGCTGGCGCGCAAGGGACCGATGCGCCCGGTGTTCTTCGCGATGGCCTATTTTGTAATCTCGCTCTTCCCGGTGCTGAGTTTCTTCAATGTCTATTTCTTCCGCTACTCGTTTGTCGGGGATCACTTCCAGTACCTGGCGAGCATGGGGCCGCTGGCCCTCGCCGGTGCGGCCATCGTCGCAGGGCTGCGACGCGCGGGCCTGGAAAAAGGTCCCGTCCTGCCGGCCGTCTCGGGAGCATTGCTCGTGGTGCTCGGGATGCTGACGTGGCTGCAATGCGGCGTCTATTACAACCTGGAGACCCTCTGGCGCCGGACCCTTGCGGATAATCCCAATGCCTGGATCGCCCACTTCAATCTCGGCATCATCCTCATGCGGCAGGGCCACCTCGACGATGCGGTGGCGGAATATCACGAGCACCTCCGTCTCCAGCCCGATAGCGAGGAAGGCCACGGCAACCTCGCCAACGTCCTCCTGATGCAGGGCCACATCGACGCGGCCATCGCGGAGTACCGGACCCTGCTGCAGATCGATCCCGACAGCGCCGAAGCCAATGGCAACCTTGCCGCCGCCATGCTGGACCAAGGCCACGTCGACCAGGCCATCGGCTACGCCCAGAAGGCGGTCGAGCTCGCACGCCACACCGATGACACCGGCCAGGGGCACAACGACGCCGCGATGCTCCGAATTCTCGCCATGGCCTACGCGCGCGGCGGCCGCTACACAGAGGCCATCGAGGCCGCGCAGATGGCCCTGCAACGAGCCGAGTCACAATCGAACTCCACGCTCGCCGGCGCGCTGACCCAGGAGCTCGCGGGATACCAGGCTGCCTCCGGTAAGAAGCCTTAGAATCCCCGCCATGGACGGCACCGCCGCATTTATCTTTGTTCCGCTTGCGATCGGCTTGCGGATATTTGCAGATCGCCTCGACCGCGGTCGCATCCGCGATCACATCGCGCAGCGGGGCGGCGAGGTTTTGGATATCGAGTGGAATCCCTTCGGCAAAGGGTGCTTCGGCTCGGCGCACGAGCGCATCTACGAGGTCACTTACCGCACCCACAGCGGCCGGCAGATCAAAGCAACATGCAAGACGAGCCTCCTCAGTGGCGTCTACTGGACCAGCGACGCGGTCCCCGGCGATATCCACGATCCCGCAGCATCGCAGGAGGCAATCCCATGCCCGTCCTGCGGATACACCATCCCCGCAACCCGGTCGCGATGCCCGCGGTGCGGGTGGAGTTATAAGGACCGATAGCCGGATCTTTCACCGTAAATCACCTCCCGAAGGGATGGCAGAGTCACGGACGGGCTTCCGTTCATGTTCTTTGGCAGGCCCCAACGATCCCGAGCGCCCGCCGCAATATCTCCCCCTGCACCTCCTTCATCCGTGAAGCCGCCGGCTCCTCCAGGTCATCATGCCCATTGAGATGCAGGATCCCGTGAATGATATAGAGCCCCAGCTCGTGTTCCAAAGGCTGCCCGAATTCCTCCGCGTAACGCGCCGCCGTCTGCGCGCTGATGACAATCTCCCCATGCTCGAACGTGATCACATCCGTCGCCCCCGCGATATCCATGAACCGCTTGTGTACTGCCGCGATCGCCCGGTCTGACACGATGCTCACCTCGATCTCCTCCAGTCCTTCCAGCGGCGCTCCGGCCGCGATGCCGCAAGCCTCGCATTGCGCCAGCGCAATGGCCGCGAACCGCCGCAGCCACACCAGGTCGTAACGGATTGACCGCTGGCGGTTATGAAGCTGAATGGCGCGATCGGCGGCCATCGGACAATGCTGAGCCCAGCTGGGAACCCTACGCCGCCGAAACCGGCGGCGCATTCTCCGGCACCCGGAACGTCTCCGGCCGCGGTGACGCCGCATCAGTGGGATAAGCGATCCGGCTGTGGAGCATGTTTGTGAGCGTATAGGCGAAGTTCTCGGCAATGGCGTTCACCTCGCGCATCGTCAGGTCGCACTCATCCAGTTGCCCGTCGATGATCCGCTTCTCGATGATGTCGTGGATTAATTGCTCCAACCGGTTCGGCGTCACCTTCTCAAGGCAGCGCGACGCGCTCTCGCACGCGTCGGCCAGCGAGATAATGCCCGCCTCCCGCGATTGCGGCCGCGGTCCGCCGTAACGGAAACTCTCCTCACGCACCTCCGGGATGTCCTCCTCGCGGATGTTCATGATCTTGCCCCCCTGCCGCGCATCCTCCTGCTGCTGCAGCGCCCGCTTGTGAAAGTAACCGACCAGCGACGTCCCGTGATGCTCCTGGATCACGTCGATGATCCGCTGGTTGAGCTTGTACTTGAGCGCGAGATCGACCCCCTCCTTGACGTGCGCGATGATGATCAGCGCGCTCATGGTCGGCGCAAGCTCATCGTGCGGGTTGCGCCCGGCCCGCATATTCTCGGTGAAATACTCCGGTTTCACAAGTTTGCCAATATCGTGAAAATAAGCGCAAACCCTGCACATCGTTGGATTTGCGCCAATGATCTCCGCCGCGGACTCGGCCAGGTTTGCCACCACCAGCGAGTGATGGTACGTCCCCGGCGCCTCGATCGTCAGCCGCCGCAGCAGCGGATGGTTGAGGTCCGCGGCCTCCAGCCAGGAGATGTCCGTCGTCAACCCAAAGAGCGTCTCGATGATCGGCAGCGCCCCGCCCACGATCATCGCAGTGAGGACGCCGCTGCCGACCGCCGCCAGGCTCTGCCAGCCCAGCGTCTGCCAGTCCAGCGTCGGGAAGCTATCCCATGTCTGGCTGATATTCCCCAGCGTCAGCGCCAGCATCCATGTCGCCACACCCACAAAGAATCCCGCCCGGATCAGCCGGCTCCGCCGCCGTACCTGCAGCGTGACAAACACCGCGACGAAACCACAAATCAATCCCGTGACCAGGTATATAAAGGCCTTCTCCTCATCCATGTCCGGAGAAGCCCAGACGATAATCGAGCCCCACAGCGAGACGAAGGTCGCCGCATACAGCCCCTGGTTCTTCCCCAGCAGCACGGAGCAGATCAGCGGCGCCAGCGCGTACGGCACCAGCAGCAGCACCGGCACCCCAAAGAGCATGTAATCCTGTGAAAAATCCCCGTGATGCCCGATCACGAGGATGAACTTCGTGACGATGAGATGGCCCATCAGCGCCCCGAACATCAGCGAGATCCGCGAGTTGCTGGCGAAGGTGACCGGGTGATTGACCCAGAGCTGCGCCAGCGCCGTCGCGAAGATCAGCAGCGCGATCACCAGCTTCTTCATCGATTGGTCCGGCGTCCCGTAAAAGATCAGCATCGCCAGCCCGATGCAGAAGAGGACGAAGATTCCTCCCTTGACCACCTGCCCCGTTTCCAGCGTGCATAACAGCTCGCTGCGGGTGCGCCGGCGGCGGATTTTTGCGGATGCCAGGCCCTTGCGGACAAGGCGTTTTCGCTCAAAAAAGTGAAACATGTAGCCTATTGGAAGCCTTAGGGACGCTCTGCGCCCGAGCCTTTTACCCCACGGTACTGCTTGTACGCACGCACAATCGACTGGACCAGCGGATGCCGGACCACGTCCTGTTCTTCGAAGAATTGAAAGGCGATCCCGTCGATCCCTTTGAGCGCCTGGATCGCCTCGATCAGCCCGGAGCGTTTGTTGTTCGGCAGATCGATCTGGGTCTGGTCGCCCGTGACGATGCACTTCGACTCCTGCCCAAGGCGGGTGAGAAACATAAACATTTGCTCGGTGGTGGTATTCTGCGCTTCATCCAGCACGATGAATGCCCGGTTGAGTGTCCGCCCACGCATATAGGCCAGCGGCGCCACCTCGATCACTCCGCGGTCCATGTGCCGCTGCAGTTCCTCCGGCTCCAGCATCTCGTGCAGCGCATCGTACAGCGGCCGCAGATAGGGAAAAATCTTCTCATTCAAGTCCCCGGGCAGGAACCCGAGCGCCTCGCCGGCCTCGACCGCCGGACGGGTCAGGATAATCCGGGTGACCTGCTCGCGCTTAAGGGCGGAGACCGCCATCGCCATCGCAAGGTAGGTCTTGCCGGTGCCGGCCGGGCCGACGCCGAAGACGATGTCGTGCTTGTCGATGAGTTGAAGGTAACTCCGCTGCCCTGCCGTCTTCGGCATGATCGGCGCCCGGCGCGGGGAGACGGTAATACGGGAGTCCACCAGTGACCCAAGGCCCGCCCCGTTGCCATCGCTGCCCGGCTCGCTGACGGAACGCAGGGCGTAATCGAACTCATGCCGCCGAATCTCGACGCCGTTCTTCCGCGCCGTGTCGAGCTGTTGGAAGACCTTCCGCGCCCGCTCCACGTTGCCAGGGTCGCCCTCCAGCCGCACCCAACCTTCCCGCGTGGTGACCTTCACCTTCAGCGCCTCCTCCATGTTCTTGAGCAGCCGCAAATCATTGGCATACAGCGCCTGGAGAGCGCGGGGATTTTCAAAGTCCAGGGTCTGGGTTTCTGCCATATTCGGCGATTTGCCGGGCTGATAGTTAATACCAGAACATCCGGTTTGGCAACTGGCCGCGTAATTTTAAAGGTCAAACTCGTCCCGCAAATCAGCCGTTTCATCACAAATCCTAGGGCGAAACCTTTACTTTTCCATCATATAAAGCCTTAGTCTGTAGCCGATTTAATTTTTCGTCCATGTCCGCCTCCAGCAGCGCCATCACGACCGCGGCCACGCCAAAAACCGCGACGAAGCCCCCGGTGACGCTGCTTCGTCCGCGATGGGCCGTCGCGGCCATCATCTGTCTGATCACCGGCATCGTCGGCGGCTTTATCGTCGGCAGGCAGGCCGGGTTCCAGCAAGGGGCCTTCCAGCGGCGGGAATTGCCGAACGGCTCGGTGCTGTGCAAACCGGGCCCGTGGGGAGATCTTTCCTACACCAGCTTTAATATCGCAGCGCCGGATGCGATGCTCCCCGCGCTGGATTTCGAATCCGGAGGGACCCGCTGGTTTTTCAAGGGCTTTACCCCATCTGCGTTCGCAGCTCTTCTCCAGACCACCAGCCTCTCCCAGGATCAGCAGCGGGCTTTGCTTGCGCCGGCGGTTTGCCACACGCAGGCGGATGGCCTCCTGCTTACCCCCACAGCCGATCAGGTCTTCTCGCTGCCCGACGATGCCCGTGCGCAGATCTATCAAACCATTGCCCAAATCCCCGAGGACGCCAGCGAGATGCACTACATCCGGAGTGACACTCTGGACGATCGCTTCTCCACGGATAGCGGCGTCTCTGCGGAGACGGTCGCCCTCTTCAAGCATCTCTCCTATTTACGGGGCAATTACTACATCTTCTCCGGCCTGCCCGCGCTCCTCTCGCGGCTGGCTATCCCGGCGGATAAACTCCACTTCCTCAAGGCGCTTTCCCTCGAGCGCACCATGATGCTGCGCCTTCGCGTGACGCCGCAGTCCGATGTCCCGGCGCTTGCTGAGTATTGGGCAAAATCCGCGTGGAACACCGACGTCCAGACCATCCTCCAGTCGCTGACCACCATCCCCAACGGCTCGTGGATCAGCATCCTTATGGTCCTGCCGCCCCTGCCCACCCAGCAGCTCTACGATTATCCCGCACCCAACGACAGCACTGCCGCCGGCACAACCGTCCATCGTGACGGCGCATGGTCCGCGCTCAATTTCTTTAACAACGCTCCTGATCCGAGCTTCGGCAATGCGCAATCCGTCATGCAGGAGCTGCGGAACAATTACTTTCCCTCAACCGGCGATCCGCGTTACGGCGACCTCGTCATTTTCTCCTCGCCCAGCGGCACGCTGGTCAACGCCGCCGTGTACATCGCCGACGACATTTGCTTTGCCAAAAATGGCACCACCGTGCTCGACCCCTGGATGCTCAAGACGACCCAGGAACTGCTGGAGCGCTACAACTGCCAGCTCCCGCCCGGGCAGACCCTTTCAGTGAGTTATTTCCGCAGCAAGAATCTGTAGGTGCCGCTGACCGGCACTATGAGTGGATGGGACAGAGCGGCTTTTTGAAGCGGACGTGAAAAACGGATGGCTGCCGGAGGGTAAACGCTGCCCGACGCATCTCTGTGTTTCAGCGTTCCCTATCGGATCTTGATATAGAATCCCACCAACCCTCCACCAACAACCACTCCAAGCGCCCCGATCGAATGCATCATGGTCTCTGACGCCTCAACTGTCGTGTGGGTGGGAGCATAACGCGCCGGCGAGGCGGTTACCAGGCTGGGGCCTTTCTGAAACAACAGGAGTATCCCTCCAATCACAAATGGAGCCGCAAGAATCAGCAGCCCGGTTGGATCACTATCATTCCTGCTCATGAGTCGTTTTCATGGCATCATTCGGCAGGGTCATTGACAAGGAAATGGATTTGCCCCCTCGCCCCGCCACCCATATCGTCCCCCCCACAGTGTCGTCCGCCAATCCTTTCTCCGCCGGCTTCCGCGCCGCGCGGGCCAATCTCGTTCCCGGCCTGATCATCCAGGCGCTCATGGTGTTGATGGTGCTCGCCTATTATTTTTTCCCGCCGGCGCAGTCGTGGTTCCAGGCGCTGGCATTGGCGAAGGGCAAGTGGGGTTTTGCCTTCAGCTATGTCTCCTCCGTCATCGCCGGCGCGGTGTTGCCGGTGGTGCTCACCATCGCCGTCGTGCAGCGGGGCCGCGTCAGGCGCGGCGACCTGGCGGGGCTTGTCTTTCTCTGCCTCTTCTGGGGGCTGGACGGGATGATCATCGACGCCTTTTACCGGTTCCAGGCGCTCATCTTCGGCGCTCACGCCGATCTCCCCGTTGTCGTCAAAAAAGTGCTCGTGGATCAATTCATATACAATCCCCTCTTCGCCGCTCCATATACGGTGGCCTGCTTCGAGTTCAAGAACCAGGCCTGCAACCCGCGCCGCATTGGCCATGTCTTCACCGGGCGGTTTTACCGCGAGCAGGTGATCCCCACACTCTGCGCAACGTGGGCCGTCTGGATCCCGGTCACGAGCGCCATCTACGCGCTCCCGTCGCTTTTGCAAATTCCGCTTTTCGCGCTCGCGCTCAGTTTCTGGTCCCTGCTGATCACCTGCATCACCAACCGGGCCAATACGCCCGAGCCAGTCCGCAGCGCCCTGCGCCAGGTCGTACCGGATTAAACTTTTTACTTCGCCTCCGCCTGTCCATCCGTATCCTGCCACCCCCGCCATGACTCCCAACGATATCTTCGCTCAAATGCCCGAGAGCAGTTGCTCCATCATCCTTGGAGAGATGTTTGAGAACGAGAAGCAGCTCTATAGAAACCTGATCGAGAACCTGGCCAAACAGCGCAAACTGCGCGCCGTCTTCGTGGAGCGCAAGCCGCGCAATGAGCGCTTCGCGTGGATCAAGGAGGCCCTTGGCCGCAAGCAGAACGAGCACTTCGCCGCGAATCTCCTCCAGATCTGGCTCGTGAGCCGCCACGCCGCCATGCTGTGCGATTTCCTCGATAGCCTCGGCATCCCCCACGACGCCAAGGGCACTGTGGAGGAAATGCCCGCCCAGCCCGAGAAACCCGCGCTGGAAGCCGCCATCGCCACACTCCTGGATAAATACGAGTCCGCCATCGTAGCCGTCTACCTGAACGCATTCCAGGCCCTGGACGATACCGGCTGGCCGAATCTCGCCGAGATCATCGCCGCCGACCCTCGCGTACAGCTCAATGCCGCCGCGCCGGTCCAGCCCTCCGCATAACGCTAACCCTCCGCATAACGCTCCCCATCCGGAGCGCGATCACTCGCACTGGATCGCCACGACGAGCATCCGGGCCTCCGGATGCGCCATGAAAAAATGCGCCGGGTCCCACGGCCCCGCATAGCCCGCGTATCCACCCGGATCGCCCGAAACAATGCAAAACAGCGGGATGCACTTCATCGCGTTCCCGGTGGGTCCGAACGCGTGCGAGCTGTGGGCGTTGTCCATATTGAAGATCCCCTTGGGCAGATTGAACGTCACGCTGTCGCCCGGCCCGGCGCCAGAACCCACATCGAGTTGGATTCCGCACCGTCGAAAACCGGGATCGACGGACTCTCCCGGCGATTTGCCCCACCTGGCGGCCATCAGGCAGACAGTTCCGGATGTAATGGGCGCGGTCGTTCCAGCCGGACTCAATTCCAGCTTCTGCGGCTCCGCCTCGCCGTTGGAATAAAGGTAAACCTGGCAGGTGATCTTTCTCGCTGGCTCGGTCAATACGAATGCGGCGAAATACTTCTCGATGCCCAGCAACAAACTGGGGTCGCCAATTTGCGCACCGGACACCTCAACGCTTTTCAACGCCGGCGCGGCCATGCATTCCACCGCGCAAAGCCCGGCGATGAAAAGGCAGAGGATGATTTTCACGGAGCGTGTTTGCGCTACGCCGCGCCATAAGTAAAGCGGCGCAAGGCTGCCCGTGGAGGCCGATTCACGAGCCCTCCGCCGCAATGCCCAGCCGCTCCAATATTTGCTCCATCGTGAGGCCGTCCACGCGGATGACCTTGGACCGGGAAGTTTCCCCGCGCTCGATGCTTACCTCGCGCCGGTGAATTTTCAGCGTCTCCGCCAGGAACCTCACCAACTCTTCATTCGCCTTCCCATCCACCGCCGGAGCCGCGACCTTGATCTTCACCTCACCCGCCCGCCAGCCGCGGATTTCGTTGCGCCCCGCATTGGGTGTAACGTGAACGCTAAACTTCGCAGCCACTCAGCGAACATATAGATGGCGCAATCCCCCGCCCCGTAAAAAATCTGCGTTAATCTGCGTTAATCTGTGGCTAAAAACCACCCCGCTCGCAGTCCGAACAGCATCCGCTAAACCGCTTCCCGCTGCTCCAACGGCCGGGGCGCCAGCGTGGCGGCCACTGCCTTGGATGCGTCCAGCAGCGAGCAGGAGCGCGCCCGTGCTGCCGTCTCCAGCTTTTCGATGGCGTCCCGCCGGTCGATCCGGAATTTCTCCATCAAGAGCGACGCCGCAAGATCGACCGCCTTCACAACCGCCAGCTCGTTCTGCAACTCGGCAATCTTCGCCTCTGATGCCAGCTTCTCGTGATGCCGGACCATGGCCATGGTGATGGCCGTCTTGAGCTGCTCGCGGTGGAAAGGTTTGACGAGGTAGGAGTGGATGTCCGCCTTCCGTGCCCGCTGGAGGGTGGCGTCATCCGTGCGGCCGGTACTCAGCACGATCGGGATCGCCATTTCCTTCATGATCACCTCGGAGGCATCCATGCCGTCCATGTTGGGCATCGCGTAATCGATGATAATGAGGTCGGGCTGATGCTTGCGCGCCAGCTCCACGGCCTGCAGTCCATCGGAGCCAGTGGCGACGGTTTCGTGCCCCAGGTCCCTCAGGGTGCGGCAGAGCAGCTCCACCATCAGCGGCTCGTCGTCCACGACGAGGACAGTGAGGGACGCGGGCAGTTCCTTTTCGGTGGCTTTGTAGCCTTCCAGTCGAATCAAGTTGGAGATTGAGGAATCCATCCGTGCCGTCGTAATAAGCACCTTCCATGCTCAGGGCTCCCGGGATCGTGGGGGGTGGAGTATGTATATTGCCATCAGACATCTGCCCTACCCAGTGAGGCTGAAGGCACGACAGGCACCCCGGACGGCGCGGGCCAAAGGAATCCCACGGCAGGATTTAACCGGCTTGTCATGAGAATATTACATTCACACCAATTGCACGGGCACACGGGACCCTCCCAGCGGGCACTCCGCCCAATCGATCCCGGATCAACCGGACGCTCAGTGCCCAAGCAGAAACTTTTGAAAAGACCGAAAAATATTCCTCGGGATATCTTCCACCTGGCGCACAGGGGCAGATTCCTCCTCCGCCGGACCCTGCCACGACCCGAGGTCGGGCGCCGGATAGCGGAGCGGGGGGGCGGCATTCATCGCCTCCACCCAGATGGGGAGCGCCAGCGCTGAGCCGTACCCGTGGGCCTGGATGGTTTGCGGATGGTCAAATCCCACCCAGACGCCGCACGTCAGGCTGCGGGTGTAACCGACAAACCAGGCGTCCTTGTAATCGTTGGTGGTGCCGGTTTTGCCGGCGGAGGGGCGGTTCCAGCCGAGCGCCCGGGCGCCGGCCGCAGTCCCGTGCTCAATGACCCCCTGCATGACGCTCGTCATCTCCGCGGTAAGATTCGGATCCATGGCCGGCGCACTCACGTGGGCGGCGCGGTAAAGCGGCTGGCCGTCGGAATCGTCAATACGCTCGATGATATAGGCCTGTTTTCGCTCTCCTTGATTGGGGAAGACGGTGTAGGCCGCGGTGACATCGCGCAATGTCTCCTCAAAAGCCCCCAGGTAGATCGCCGGCTGGCTCGGGATATCCCCAAGGCCGACCGCATTGGCCACGTGCTGAACGCTTGAAATCCCCGCATAATCGCCCACGCGCGCGCTCATCGTATTGCGCGAGAGGATCAGCCCATCCTCTGCGGGCATGTCGCCATGGTACGTCCCATCGGAGTTCTCCGGGTGCCAGTTCGCCGCGCCGCGCACATCCCCCGGCCGCAGCGGCCCGTCACTGATCGGGCTGGTCGGCTGCAAGCCCTTTGCGAACGCCGCGGCGTACACAAACGGCTTGAATGTGGAGCCCATCTGGCGCTTGGAAAACAGCGCCCGGTTGAAGCTGCTCTCATTGTAATCGCGTCCGCCCACCAGCGCCCGGATCCCGCCGGACCGATTGTCGATCATCACCAATGCGCCCTGCAGGTAGGGCGTCGCGGAATCCGCATCGAGCGACTGGCCGGCAAACTGCGCTCGCGTGGGATGCCGGTACCCGGGTTTCTGTTCCACATGCGTCAGTTGGCTGTCCACGGCCACTTGCGCCACCCTCTGCATCGCCGGGTCGATGGTGGTGTATACCCTCAGCCCGCCCTCGTCCATCTGGTCGTTGTTGAGCAGGGTATCGACCTCGCGCCGGATGGCGTCCATGGCGTAATTCTCCTGCGCGCCGGGCGGTTTTTTCGCGAGCCCCAGGGGCTGGCTCTTCGCCTGGTCCGCCTCGGCCTGCGGCATCATCCTCAGTTCCACCATTCGGGCCAGCACCTCTTCCCGCTGCGCCAGCGCGCGGTGCATGTTCTTATAAGGCGAGTAATGGGCCGGGCTCCGGATCAATGCGACGAGCATCGTGGCCTGCCCAAGCGTCAGGTCCTTCGCATGCCGGTTAAAGTACGCCTCGCTCGCCGTCTCCACCCCCCATACCCCCTGCCCGAAGTAGATCCGGTTCATGTAACACTCCAGGATCTGGTTCTTGGTAAAATTCTGCTCGATGCGGATGGCCAGGAACGCCTCCAGCAGCTTGCGGTTAATACTCCGCACATGCTTGCCGCCCAGGAAAGTATTGAGCGCGAGCTGCTGCGTGAGCGTGCTGCCCCCCTGCCGGATGTGCCCGTGGAGCACATCCGTCACGATCGCCCGCGCGATGCCTACGGGATCGATCCCGTGATGGCTGTAGAAGCGCGAATCCTCCCGCGCCATCAACGCCTTCACAAAAAATTGCGACACATCCGCGAGGTGCACCACCACCCGGTTCTCCCCCGCCAGCCGCGCATAAAACTTCCCGTCCATATCGAACACCGCGGAGCGCTCCGGGATATTGTCCACCTCCTTGAGGTCAAAGGTGGAAGCCCATGTCCCATACACGATGCAGATCGCCGCCGCTCCCACCAGCCCCAGGATCGCCAGCGTGATCCAAAAGCCGCGGGAAAGGCGGAATCCCCGTTTTTTTCTGCCCGACGATCTTTTGGGTGGCACCGGCTAATCTTCAATCCCCGGCGCCAAATCGCCAATACCGATTTTTGAACCCATAAAGCCCTGCCCCGCCTCAGGAGGTCGCACGCCACCAGGACTTCGCCGAAATCTTACCACGGATGACACGGATATTTCGGATGACACGGATGGGGAATGACTGCGGCCCGCGCATTGAGAGCTCCAGCGCGCCGAAGGCCAGTAGACTATCCGTGTAATCCAAAAAATCCGTGTAATCCGTGGTAAAAAAAGCCGTTGCCTGCGTAGAGGCTCCCAATGTCCGCTTCCGTCCACCGTCTTCCCCATCCGTGTAATCCGCGTCATCCGTTCAAATCCGTGGTAAAAAAAAACCGTGCCTGTGTAGCTGCTCCCAATGTCCGCTACCCCCAAAGAAATCCGTGGTCCCCCGCTCAAAACGGTAAGCAGATGCGGAATTATCTGACACCCACACAAGCCTCCATCTTACTCAAATTTACTCATCCGTGAGGGCCGGATGCGCTTGCAAGCGAACACCGCACTTCGCATTCTGCATGAAACGGTGAATATCGCCAATCTGCCGCCACTCCTTCTCGTGGCGGCATCAGCTTCTGGCCGTGCCTCAGCATTCCTGCGGATTGATTGGTAACATGGATTCTCTACTGAAGCACACCCTGCGATCCGGATTACTAAGCCTGCTCATCGCCTCCGCCACGGCGCTCCCCCTGCATGCCCAGGTCAACGTCGTGACATGGCACAATGACCTCAGCCGCACCGGCCAAAATCTCAACGAAACAATCCTGACCCCCGCCAACGTCAACTTCCTCCAGTTCGGCCAGCTCTTCCAGTATCCCGTCGATGGCAACGTGTACGCCCAGCCGCTCTACCTCCCGGCCATCACAATCCCGGGCCAGGGCCTTCACAATGTCCTTTTCATCTGTACCGCGCACAACAGCGTCTACGCCTTCGACGCCGACACCAATTCCGGCGCCAGCAGCGGCCTCCTCTGGCACGTCAATCTCGGCCCGTCCGCCGCCACGCCAAACAATGTATTCGGCAATCGCGACGGCCCCTACGGCGATATCGTGCCCGAGGTCGGCATTATCGGCACGCCCACCATCGATCCCGCCACCGGCACCCTCTACGTGGACGCCTTCACCAATGACTCCGGAACCATCTACAACCACCGCATCCACGCATTAAGCATCTACGATGGCACCGAGAAGTTCGGCGGTCCCCTCCTCGTCACCGGCACATGCTTCGGCGCCGGTGCCGGCGGCACCAATGGGATCATCACCTTTGCCGACCAATACAGCCTTCAGCGCCCCGCGCTCACGTTTCTCAGCGGCAAGCTCTTTGTCGCCTACACTGGCTACGCCGATACCAACCCCTACCACGGCTGGCTGATTGCGTTTAACACAAGCCCCACGCTATCGAGCTCCGCGTCATGGGTCAGCACCCCCGATAGCACCACCGCCGTTTACGGCGAGGATGCCGGCGAGGGCGGCATCTGGATGGGCGGATGCGGCGTCGCCGTGGATCCCAATAATAACGATTCGCTCTTCTGCGTGACCGCAAACGGAAGCTACGGCAACCCGAGCGGCGGCTTCACCAACCCCACGGATTTTGGCGACGCCTTCGTCAAGCTATCCGCCTCAAATTTACCGGCCGCCCCGAACCCGCCGCTGGATTGGTTTACCCCGTACAATCAGGCCACGCTCCAGGCCAATGACGTCGACCTCGGCTCAGGCGGCACCTTGCTCTTCCCCAATGGCGTCGGCTCCAGCGCCCATCCGCACCTGATGGTGGGCGGGGGCAAAGCGGGCGTCATGTATCTGATCGACCGGGATATGATGACCACCGGAAACATTCACTACAATACCGCCGGCCCGCCCGATCCCGTCGTCCAGACCATGGATATCAGCAGCGCCGCCGGGATCTTCTCAACGCCCGCTTATTTCAACGGCGCCTTCTATTACGCCGCCCAGAAGGATGTGATGAGGCGCTACACGATCTCCAACGGCGTGATCGCCGGTCCAACCAGCTCCGGCATCAGGATTTTCGGCCACCCCGGCGATTCGCCCAGCGTTTCCGCCAGCGGCACATCCAATGGCATCGTCTGGGCCGTCGCCTGCGGGAAGCCTGCAGTTCTCGTCGCCTTCAATGCGAGCAACGTGACCAATGAAATATACAACAGCGGCCCTGCCGGCACGCGGGATCAGCTCCCGAATGGCGTCAAATTCGTCGTCCCCACCGTGGTCAATGGCAAGGTCTACGTCGGCGGCAATAACGCGGTCTCCATATTCGGCCTGATCCCCTCCGCATCCTCGCCGCCCGCCGCATCTACCGGGCTGAGCGCGAAGGCAGTCTCCGTAGGCCAGATCAACCTCGTCTGGACGAACAATGCCACCAACGCGAATGGCATCGAAATCCTCCGCTCCATCGACGGCGTCAACTTCACCTTTCTCGATGTCGCCCCGGGCCTTTCCGGCTCCTTTGCGGACACCACCCCCGCGGTCAATTCCACCTATTACTACAAGGTATGCGCCGAGAACACCGCGGGAGTATCCGCCGCCAGCAATATCGCCTCTGCAACAACACCGAATAACCAGGCGAATGTCGGCCTCGTTGCCCATTGGCCCCTGACTGATGGCGCCGGGCTCACGGCCACCGACACTATAGGCGGCGACAACGGAACCCTCTCCGGCAACGTCACGTGGGCTCCCGGCGTCACCGGCATCGCCAATAGTGCCGTCAGCTTCCAGGGCGGCGCCACGGCCACGCGCATCGACATCCCGGATGAGCCCGCAATCGACTTCTCCGGGACGCAGAGCTTTTCCCTCACCGCATGGGTCAACGCGGCAAACACGGTGGGAAAATACTCGGATATCATCGCGAAGTCGCGCGCAGCCACCCCATGGTACGGCTTCGCGATCAATCCCGCCAATGACTGGATCATCAGCGGCCCGCAGGCGAATGTGACGGGCACCGCAGTCACCCCTGGCTGGCACCATCTCGCCGCCGTGCAGAATGGCCCCGCGAACACGCGCACCTTTTATATCGACGGCGCCCCTTTCGCGTCCGGCAGGGCGCAACCTGCCAATGGCACGGGCGAGATGGTCTTCGGCGCGGGCGATGGCGTGAACGAGAGCTACTCCGGCTCTCTCGACGATGTGCGAATCTATGACATCCCCCTCCCCGCCGCCCAGGTCGCGACCCTCGCGCAAACCACATGGACGGATTCCGACATCGGCAGCGTCGGCCTCGTCGGCAGCGCCACCGTTGACACCGGCACTTTTACCGTCATCGGCTCCGGCGCCGATATCTGGACCACCGCCGACGCATTTCACTACATGTACCAGCAGGTCAGCGGCGATTGCATCATCACTGCCCGGGTCACCGCGGTGCAGAATATCTGCCCATGGAGCAAAGTAGGCGTGATGATCCGGCAATCTTTGGACCCCGGTTCCACTTTTGCCGATTGTTTCGTCACCCCATCCGAAGGAGTCAACCTGCAGTATCGGACCGTCGCCAATACCAACTGCGGCTGGACCGCCGGGATCAATGTCACAGCCCCCTACTGGGTGCGACTCACCCGTACCGGCAACGTCATCACCGGCTTTGAATCCCCCGACGGCAACACATGGACCAAAATCGGTTCCGTAACCATTACGATGACCTCAACCATCTATGTCGGCCTCTGCACCTGTGCCCACGAAAACACCGCGCTCTGCACCGGCACCTTCGATAACGTCTCCGTCACCCAGTAGGCTTCACCGCTGCTGATCCATCGCCTCCGGCACACCCGGTTCATCGAGCAATTGAATGGATGAAGCCGGGCCGAGGTCGGGATTCTTCCATTGGCTCAATGCCCAGACGACCTTTTTCTCTGGCGTGACCTCCAGCACCTGGACCGAGCCAGGCCAGAGCTTCGGGTCTTTCAAGTTATAAGGACACCAGTTGCAAATCACCGTATCGCCATTGGCGAGGCGGCTCGCCTCCTGGAAAATGAAGAATCGATATTCCGGCGCGTCCTGCTGGGAAAATTGCCAGACGATTTTACCCTCCTTGTTGACTTCAAGGACGGTATGAGGCCCCTCGGTCATCAGCGTGTTGCCATTCTTAAGCCGCGTCGCCCACCACGGCTGCTTCGTCGCATATGACCAGATTTCTTTGAAGTTCGCGTCATATTCCACCACTTTGTTATCCCTCAAATGCGCCGCGAGGTATGTCCCCTCCTTCGTCTCATGCACCCGCCGGAATTGGATATGCGGGTTCGCGGTGGGATTCAAAACGGGAAACGTCATGACCTTTTCCGTCGTGCCCGTGACGGTATTGATGAACAGCAACTTCGCCGGACTTCCGTTTTCCGTCACCAGCACATGGTCCAGGCCAATAGGCTGCACGGAATGGATCTCCGTGCCTTTGGGCGCCTCCATATTCCAGATGATTTTCTTGTCCGGCGTGATTTCGCTCGCGCCCACTTTGCGGCAGAAAACAATGTTGCCATTGGAGATCATCGTCGCATCGCCAAGTTCCTGCAGGGTGCCGTTGGCTTTGATCGGTATTGAGTAAGTCCACGCAACCGTTCCGCCGCGGACAACGAAAATGGTCTGGTCACGATTGCCGCGGTGATCCCACTCGCCCGTATAGACGAATGGATGCTGCGCGAGCCCTTTACCCGGCAAAACCGCGGGCGCATACGATACGGCATTGGTTGCCGTGACAGAAATCGTGTCGGCGGAATAGCCTGCCGGTGCGATCGCGGTGACGAGGATCAATAATAATTTCCAGGTTCTCATCCAAAGTCATGTTTGATCCATATTGCTATCGCTGATCAATAACTATCGGCGTCGCCGATGGCTTTGGCGAAGGCTTGCGGGGATTCCCAAACGGCCCTTCAATAATAGGATAACGAAGACCGAGGCGACGGGTAATCCGTGTTTCATTCCATGCGGTCATTGGACCATGGGTGTCGATTCCAAATACAGCAATGCATCCACGATTTCCGAGATTTGAAAGAGTCGCGGAATAGGGTGGAGTTTTTTCAAAATATCGTGGTCCTCGTTCGCGTGCATTGGCGTATCAGGAGTTCCAGTGTTGTTTACCTTGCCTCACGGCCAGATCCGGGTCGAATATGCGCCATAAGGCACTAAAACATTCTACCAAACTCAACCGATCCCAATCCGACTGAATCAACCCTGCCATGCCCTTTTTTTGTCTGAAGAATGGCAGCGAACCCACCCCCGTTCGCCACGATTTGGACCTGAAAATCGTCTCCAAAGACGATTCTGGAATTTTTAATCGTGCCGAAGCCGCGCCGATTGTCGCATTTTCATTTGCTCCCGGCGCGCCAAAATCCAAAATCCCACCCCCATGCCGTCGCTCAAGCAAGTCGTCGAGGCCCTCGTATTCGCCTCCCAGAAGCCGCTCGTCCCGCGAGAAATCGCCGGCGCATTGAAGTCGGCTGCCGACGAGAGCGAGGCCCCCGAGGTACAGGCGCTCGGGAAGACGAAGGAGGCGGAGATCGGCGCGGTCCTTGAGGAGCTCAAGGAAGAGCTCGGAGCCTCCGGGCGTTCGTTTCAATTGATCGAGCAGGTCAACGGCTGGCACTTCGTCACCGGCACGGCCTGCGCCCCCTGGGTGCGCCAGCTCTTCCCGGAGAGCAAACCGGTCCGACTCAGCGGCCCCGCGCTGGAGACCCTCGCCATCATCGCCTACCGGCAGCCGATCACCCGCGCCGATATCGAGGCCGTCCGCGGCGTCGCCGTCGATGGCATGGTCAATATGCTCCTGGAGCGCGGCCTCATCCGCATCGCCGGCCGCGCGGAGGTCCCCGGCCGCCCGCTCCTCTATGAGAGCACGGAATACTTTCTCCAGCACTTCGGCCTCAAGACCCTCGACGAATTGCCGAACTCCTCGGAGCTCCGCCGCATCCCCCTCCCCGTCGCAACCCCGCCGCCGGACCCCGCCGCGGAAATCCCGCCGGAACCCCAACCGGAACCCCAACCGGAACCGGCACCCGAGCCCTCCCCTTCCCCCGATCCCGAGCCGTCCGCCGAGCCAGAGCCGCTTGCCCCGGAGTAATTCATCATTCATCCTTTCCTTTCCATGACCCTCGGCGAAATCCGCTCCCGCATCGACGCCCTCGACTCCCAGCTACTGGAGCTCCTCAACCAGCGCGCCGATCTCGTCCACGAGGTTGGCGTCCTGAAAAAACGCGACGGCGTCGCCATCTACGCCCCCGAGCGCGAGGAGCAGCTCCTCCGCTCGCTCGTCGAGCGCAACAAGGGCCGCCTCCCGGCAAGCGCCGTGCGGGCGATTTACCGCGAGATCATGTCCGCCTCCTTCGCGCTGGAGAAGGGCCTCACCATCGCCTACCTCGGCCCCATCGCCACATGGTCCCACCAGGCCGCCCGGGAGAAATTCGGCGCGAGCGTCGAGTACTCCGCGCAATCGAGCATCGCGGAGGTCTTCAACGTCGTCGCGCGCGGCCAGGCGGATTACGGCGTCGTCCCGATCGAGAATTCCACCGAGGGCGCCGTCAGCTACACCCTCGACCAGTTCATGGACTCAGAGCTGCGCGTCTGCGCGCAGTTTTCCCTCAAGATCGAGAACAACCTCCTCGCAAAAGGCCCGCGCGACCAGATCAAGGTCGTCTACACCCACCCGCAGGTCATCGGCCAGTGCCGCCAATGGCTCCGCCACAATCTGCCGCATGTTGATTTGATCGAGGTCTCCAGCACCACCCGCGCCGCCGAGCTCGCCTCAAAGGAACCGCACGCCGCCGCCATCGCCGGCTGCATGGCCGCGGAAGTCTACGGCCTGGACATCCTCGATACCTCCATCCAGGACAGCCCGAACAACACCACCCGTTTCCTGGTCATCTCCCCCAATGGCTGCCCGCCCACCGGCGCCGACAAGACCTCCCTCATGTTCAGCGTCCAGGACAAGCCCGGCGCCCTCTTCTCCGCCCTGGCCCCCTTCAAGGATTTGCGCATCAACATGAGCAAGATCGAGAGCCGCCCCTCCAAGCGCAAGGCCTGGGAATATTTCTTCTTCGTCGATATCGACGGCCACGCCGAGGATGCCCCGCTCGTCAAAGCGCTGGAGGAACTGCAAAAGCACTGCTCCTTCGTAAAAATCCTCGGCAGTTACCCGAAATCCGCGCTGCCGTAGGGCTGTTTAGGTAATAAAGTGCCGCCACAATATGGCCCGGAGGGCCAGCCCGAAATTAGCCGGGGGTGAAAGCCCCAGGAACCCGCGACCAATGCGGCACGCCCCGGCAGGCGGAAGAGATTCTATAGGAAACTTGTGTTAGACTACACTAGTAGTACGACACGTTGCCGCTTTGGTCGCGCTGAAAACGAACATTTTTTTCCGATACCCACTTATTCGCGCATTCCTGACTGCAAAACCACCCACAATTAGGGACAGGTACGTTGCCGTCAGCAAAAAGTTTCTCACATGAAGGAACAAAGGCATTCGTACCCTTTTCAAATACTGAAAGAATCTTCTCGCATTGGAGGCATCTTATTTCGGTTGGTTCGGGCATATATACTCTGTTGCTTCCGCCGCGATCGCCACCTAAAAGGCTCGCTTCCATGCCACATCCAACAGGACGTTGGTATCCACCAACACGATCATGAACGATGACGCTGATACCGCTCCATCAGATCGCTCACGCGCGGGTCGGACGAATCCGCCTCAGGCATTTCAAATTTACCCACCCAGCGTGCAGCGAGGCTGGACTGCGTTTGCGCAGTTTCATTCCCTTGGTCGCAACCCGCCAGTGGGCTGGCCTCAAGACCATGCCCCTGATGCAACTCGATTACCCGGCGATAAACGGATTCAAGCTCATCAGGCGCCAACTTTGGAAGTTCCTCGAGAATCTCCTGGGTGCTCATTCAGAGTACTATTAGCGCACGCACGCCTCCGTTTCAATCTTCTTCCCGAGACTCTTCCATGAATCAGGAGTTTGAACAGGTACCCCCATGATTCCCCCTTCCCCCCGTGGCCTTGCTTGCATCGCCGCACTCTTCCTCACCGCCATCACCCTTCGCGCAGCCGATCAACCCCCATCGGATTGGATCGATCCCGACACCGGCCATCGCATCATCCGCCTTTCCCAGGAACCGGGCAGCGGGAGCCTTTATTTCAACCAGAACGCCTATACCGCCGCGGGAGACAAGGTGATCATCACCACCCCGGAAGGCATCTCGACCCTCGATCTGAAAACGCGGAAAATTGACTCCGTGGTGACCGGAAAGGTCCGTGTCATCATGGCCGCACGGAAGAGCCGGGAGGTCTATTACCTCAAGGACGGCGTCATCTACGCGGCAAACCTGGACACGCACGTCTCCCGGAAGATCGGCACACCGCCGCCGCACGGGTCCGTGTCCACCTTGAACGCTGATGAGACCCTGCTGGCCGGCTCGACGGTCATCGGCGCGGCAGTGCAAACCAGCGGAACCGCATTGACCGCCGCACCGATGCTGCCCGGCACCGCCGGCACACAGCATTGGGTGGGCCCGGATGGCAAACCGCTGACTTATGCCGAGCACAAGGAACAGGTGCTCAATCAAAGGCTGGAGCAGCATCTGCCCATGACGCTCTTTACCCTTAATATCAAAACCGGCGAGGTGAAGACGTTCTTCCACTCGACGGACTGGTTGAATCATCTCCAGTTCTCGCCCACCGATCCCACATTGCTGATGTTCTGCCACGAAGGCCCGTGGCACAAGGTCGACCGCATCTGGACGATCCGCACGGACGGGACCGGCCTCACCAAAATCCACACCCGCACCATGAACATGGAAATCGCCGGGCACGAGTTCTGGAGCCCGGACGGCAAAACGATCTGGTACGATCTCCAGACTCCGCAAGGCGAGGACTTCTGGCTGGCCGGCTATAACGTCACAACCGGCGCGCGGACATGGTATCACCTCCAGCGCAATGAATGGTCGGTCCATTACAATGTCTCCCGCGACGGGACCCTCTTCGCCGGCGACGGCGGCGACAGCGACATGGTCGCCCACGCACCCGATGGAAAGTGGATTTACCTCTTCCACCCGCAAACCAATTCCGACTCGCTCGGCGTCACCGCGCCGGACTCGGCGTCGCTCATCCACCCCGGCTATTTCCAATCTGAACGCCTGGTAAACATGTCCCGGCATAACTACCAGTTGGAACCAAACGTAACCTTCTCCCCGGACATGAAATGGATTCTTTTCCGGTCGAATATGTTTGGCGCCGAACAGGTATTTGCAGTCGAGCTCGCCAGGGCGGTATCACAGAAGTAAATAAAGATTGCACCCCCCGATATGTTCAAATCGCTATCTTGTAGAAAGAGTTATTCCCCCGTAACTCACTGGCGGATGTTGGCGGGGATTTTGTTCGCATGGTACTTCTCGCAAGGCGTGGCGATGGCGCTCGTGCTGCCGAAAATCTTCGGGAATCACATGGTGTTGCAACGGGAGATGGCGGATCCCGTGTGGGGGATGGGGACGCCAGGGGAAAAGGTGACAGTGAGCTTTGCCGGCCAGGAAGCAACCGGTACGGCCGGACCAGATGGCACATGGATCGTAAAGCTCGCGCCGATGAAAGCATCGAGCGAGAGCCGGACGCTAACGGTGGCCGCCATAAGCGGGACCGCGAGTTACACCGATGTGCTGGTGGGAGAGGTGTGGTTATGCGGGGGCCAATCAAACATGGCGAAGCCATTGGGCCCGCACCGGGGACAAAAGCCGGTCGATAATACCGACGCCGTGCTGAAGGCCGCGGAGAACAGAAATCTGCGCCTGTTCCAGATCAATACTCAGGCGCGCCAGAGCCGGACGCCGCAGAAGGATCTCTCGCTGCCGGCCTCGTGGGTGGCCTGTTCCGGCACCGCCCTGATGACGACACAGTTCTCCGCCGTCGGTTATTTCTTTGCCAGGGACTTGCAAACCAGGCTCGGCGTGCCAGTCGGGATCATTCACTCGAGCTGGGGCGGAACGCGGATTGAGCCCTGGATCCCCGCCGAGGGGTGGGCGGGGCTGGACTCGCTCAGCGGATTTGCCGAGGCGGCGAAGGTGCAGGGAGGCCAGTACGACAAGACCCCGGTGGGAAATCTGTACGACGGCATGATCGCGCCGATTGTGCCGTTCGGGATCAAGGGTGTGATTTGGTACCAGGGCGAAAGCAACGTGATGAACGAGGATGGCCTGCTCTACACAGACAAGATGCAGGCGCTGATCCAGGGATGGCGTGCGAACTGGGGCGAAGGAGATTTTCCCTTCTACTGGGTGCAACTCGCGCCCTTCCGCTACACATCGCGGCTCAAGGATGTAAAACCGCACTCGGTGGAATCCCTCCCGCTGGGTTGGGAGGCGCAAACCCGCGCGCTCAAGATTCCGCATACCGGAATGGCAGTAATTACCGACCTGGTGACCGACGTGAAGGACATTCATCCCACGAACAAGGCCCCTGTGGGAGAGCGGTTGATGCGGATCGCACTGGCTAAGGATTACGGGATGAAATCCGTAGTCTACTCAGGACCGATGTACCTGGACATGAAGGTCAACGGAGCGCAGGCTGTGGTAAGCTTTGACGATGCCGACGGGGGCCTGACGACCCGGGACGGAAAGGCGCCAGATTGGTTTGCGATCGCGGGAGAGGATCACCACTTTGTGGATGCCTCGGCAACCATCGACGGGGAGACGGTGGTCCTGTCCAGTCCCGCCGTGGCTCAGCCCGTCGCGGTGCGATTCGGGTGGAACGAGGCGGCAATGCCGAATTTGATGAACAAGGCCGGGCTGCCCGCGAGCCCGTTCCGTACGGATGATTGGCCGATTGCACAGCCGACCCCCTATCCGTCGCCAACGCCGGTTGTCAGCGGGAGTGCTGTGACGACAGGAAGCGCCGCTGGGACACCAGCGGCGAAGTAGCGCTGCCGGAGAAGCATTCCCGAAAATTGCGGTTACTCCTTAAGACCGCTTGCGGGTACTACTGATAATATAAAGGCGCTTGCGGTTACTACTGATAAGGTCGTTCGGTATCTGCTTACGAACGATTCCTACACTAATATAGTCCATTCACTCCATTGCCGTTTCACCTACTGTGTGACATGGTTGTAGCTGCCCTCATTGGTAATAACCGGCGAATCCCTTGCGCAGCCGGCCAACCGCATCCGACAAATAACTAAGCAATTAGTAAATGAACAGAAATACATCCATCCCGCGCGGCTCGGCGCTCCGCCGCAAGACCGCACTCGCGCTGATGACCGCCGGGACGTTAATCGCCATCAGCGGCAGCTTCACCCACGCGTCCGCGGATCCTTTCAAGAAGGATTTCGACAACCTGCGCTACGACGACAGGAAGGACGACAAGAGTTGCCCCAATATGCCCGCCGCTCCAGAGGTGGCCACATGGTGCATCGGTGGTGCCGTGCTTTCGATCGGCGGGATCGGGCATCTCCGCCGCAAATGGCTTGCCGGCCGCCAGGCCGGCTCCCACTAAAGAGAAACCCATCACGCAAGGTCGCGGGCGGGCTGTTGACCCGCGCGCACGTCCTTGCGTTTACAGCTTCTCTTTAGTTTGCAAGAGCTTGCAACCATCACGGGGCCGATCCCGGCCCAGCCGCGCACATCCATTGCACGGGCCAATGACGTGGCCTGGGCGCTGACGCTCGCAGCGTGCTGGTTTTGGACATGCCGGCAGCTCTCCCTTACCTGGAGCGCTTATCCCAATTACGCATTTGGTTACTTTGTCCCCTGGATCGCCATTCTGCTGTCCGTCCGCCGTGTTTGGGATACTCCCGGCTGCCTGGACCCGGTATCCGCAGCCGGCAGGGCCGGACGTTCGTTGTCAGTGATTGGCCTTTGCGCCGCATGGGGAGTCTTCTTGCTTGCGGAGCTGGTCCGGCAATTCGACCCGCACTGGCGCTTGATCGGCTGGCTCATGATGGCCTCGGTCACGTTGCTGACCTGCCTCGCTCTCTGGCGGCGCGGCGGGTGGAAATCGCTGGCCGCACTCGCCTTTCCGTTAGCATTTACGTGGTGCGCAGTGCCGTGGCCGACTAATTTTGAGGAATCCATCACCCTCGGCCTGCGCTCGTTCCTCACAAGCGGCTCGGTGGCTGCATTGCACGCCCTCGGCATCCAGGCGGCGTTCCACGGCAATGTCATCAACCTGGCAAGCGGCGGCGTCGTGGTCGATTCCGCCTGCAGCGGGATCAATTCACTTCAGGCCAGCATCATGGCCTCGCTTTTTCTCGGGGAGTATTTTGCTTTTCGCAAGGGGCGCCGCGCAATGTTGCTGGCGGCGGCCGCCTTGATCGCGATCTGCGGCAATTTTCTGCGCGCAACAGCGCTTGTCCTGATCGCGAACGCCCACGGCGCCGACGCGCTCCTCGCATGGCATGACAAGCTCGGCCTCGCCGAGACCTCCGGCATCTTCATCGCCATCGTCGTGGCCGCATGGCTGTTTTCATTGAAAAACGGAACGCACCCGCACGCCAGCGCGAAACCGGAGCACATCCCGCCATCCCCTGACTCCGTAGCTACTCACCAGTGCGACGGCTGGACCGCGCTCGCCGCTTTCTCCTCCATCCCGCTGCTCGCCTGCGCATGGTTTGCGATCAGCCCCGGCGGCCCCATTCGGCGCCAGGAAGCACCCCTCTGGATCGTAAAATCCAGCCCAGCCTCCAGCGCGTGGCACATCACCCCAATCACCCTCTCGGATTCAGACCTCCGGACACTCGATTTCAACGAGGGCGACACCATCTCCCTCAAGGGCCCCGCGGATTGCAGCGCTCTCCTCTATCATTTCTTCTGGAAGACCGATGCCAGTACCGGCTACGGCCACACCCCGGATCATTGCATGGTCGGCGCCGGCTGGGAGCTCGAGGGCCAGCCGCAGCCGGCCACTCTCCATGTGAGCAACCAGGAGTTCCCCGGCAAATTCTACCGCTTCAAGCGCGACACCGACGAGGAGGTCGTCTTCCAGAGCGTCTGGTACGGCGGCGATCCGATGCTCTCCAACGGCGAATTCCCCTACGCAAAAGGCGGCCCGCGCACCTCGCGCCTCGCCATGCTCTGGGACCAGCCCCGCCGCCGCGGCCTCGAGTCCCTGAATGTCTACCTGCCCCCCGGCCCCGACCCGACCGCCCAGACCCAGAAAATCCTCGCCCAAGTCATCGCTCCCAACCGCTAATCCCGCCATCGGAAGGGCCGATCCGTGCCCCGATTTGGATTGCCAGGTCATGGGGCCGCGTGAGAGGCTCCAACAGGCTTCAACCGGATGCCCCCAAATGAATAAGCGGCTATGGCAGTTACTCGCAGTGCTTTGTGCCTGGGCGGCAAGCTGCGCAGGCGCGCTCGCCACCGGCGTCGGGACCGTTACCGTCTATATCGAGCCGCCGCAAGCGGCTGTAACCGGTGGTTACTGGAAACTGGATTCTGGATCGGCAGAACCAAGCGGGGTGACGCTTGCCAATGTAAGCTCAGGTTATCATACAATTTCCTTCGGTGTCCCCGCAAATTATGGCGGAACCTATGCGCCAGGTTCGCAGTCCATCTATGTACTGCCCTATGGCACGGTTGTGACAAGTGGGACTTTTGAAGTCACCGGACCCGTTGCCGGCTACTATCAACCCGGTTCCCTCATGGTCACTCTGGACGCCGTATCGGCGGCTGCCGGCGCCACATGGAATGTGGACGGCGCGGCGCCTCAATCCAGCGGCGCCACTTTTCCAGGCCTCGCCGACGGGGTTCACATGCTCAATTTCTCACCGCTCGCGGGCTATGTGACGCCCGCCAGCCAGCCGGTGACCATTACCGGAACGTCGCTGCTGTCCGTCTCCGGCAGTTACTCGCTGCCCGGCGCCGTAACCGTGAATTTGACGCCGTCAGACGCCGCGGTGTCAGGGAGCTGGAATGTGGATGGCGGCGCATCAAACGCCAGCGGGAGCACCGTCACAGGCCTTGCGCCCGGAAATCATTTGATCAGTTTCTCGCAAGCGGTCGCCGAAGGGGCTCCAACGCCCATGACGGTCAATGTCCTTGCGGGCGGAACGACGGCCGTCACCGGCACTTATACCGCGCAGAGCGGCCAGGTAACCGTGGCTCTCTCCCCAGCCGCGGCCGTCGCCGCCGGGGCGCAATGGTACGTCGATGCAGGTCCGCCTGAAGCAAGTGGATCCGCGAGCGGCGCGCTATCACCGGGTCCGCACACCATTTATTTCATGGGTACCACCGGATACGATCCCCCAGCGTCGCAGTCAGTGACTGTTACTGCCGGACAGACGGTCTCCGCGAGCGGCACTTATACCGCGCAAACAGGGGGTATTGTTATTAACGCGACTGGAGTTACTGTCAGCATAGGCCCGGGTCCCTGGGTTACATGGTTCCTGGATGGCACCGCCATGGGTACCACACTCCAGGCGTATGGGATATCCGAAGGCAGTCACGTCGTGTCGTTCGGCGCCGTGCAGGGCTACAATACGCCTGCCTCACAGACAATCACCGTGCTGGGCGACCAGGTTACTACTGTTTCCACGGTGTACACGACGGCACCCGTATCGTTCCAGATAGGCCTCATTTCCTCGCTAACCAACGGATGGTTGGCAGGCGCCGAGTACAACATCGACGGCGGGCCATGGCAGACCAACGGGTATCCGTCTGCGTCGGTTGGGACACACACGATCAACTTTCTCCCCGTGGCGGGATACGTGACACCAGCAAGTCAACAGATCACCCTCTATGTGACGGACGACTTCGATTTTCCACCTGTTGTGGAGGGCGTTTACACCCCTCTGCCAGGCTTTGTATCCGTGACCATCAGCCCGGCAGGGGCCGTATCGGCAGGAGCCGAGTGGGAACTCGATGGCGGTACCCCGCAGGTAAGCGGCGCTCTATTGTCAAACGTGTCGGCTGGGACTCACACCCTCAGCTTTACCGCGGCTCCAGGCTATATCGCCCCCGCCAATCAGACCATCACGGTCAACAGTAACCAGACCACCATCACCAATGGTACTTATACGGTGATGGGATCGTTGACCGTCACCTTGAACCCCGCCGGCGCCGCTTCCGCAGGCGCGCAATGGAACGTGGACGGCGGCACCTGGCAGAACAGCGGCGCGACCGTGGCGGCTCTCACGACTGGAACTCATGCACTTAACTTCTCGGCGGCCACTGGATATCTTACCCCGGCCAGCCAGACGGTGACCATCGCCTCCGGGCAAAACCTGCAGGCCAGCGTGACTTACGTGCAAGCCGCTTCAGTGTCGGTGACAATCATTCCCGCCGGCGCCGCGACCAGCGCCTACTGGATTTTAAACACGAGCGCGCCGCAGACCAGCGGCGGGACTTTGGGCGGACTGGCGGCCGGCTCTTATACGATCTATTACACTGAGGCGAGCGGCTACAATACGCCGGCCACCCAGACAGTGACGGTAAGCGCCGGCCAGACACTCCTGGTCACCGGGACTTATGTACCCTATCCCGGATCGCTCACCGTAAACCTGACGCCGGCCGGAAGCATCACTGCCGGCGCGCTGTGGTATGTGGACGGCGGCAGTCCGCAGGCCAGCGGTTCCACGATCGCCCTGCCGCCGGGTAATCATACTTTGAATTTTGTCAGCGCCTTTGGTTACTCGAGCCCGGCGCCGCAGACAGTCAACATCGTCACCGCGCAAAACACTACTCTTACCGGCACTTACAGCGCCCTCCCGCTGCCGGTCATCACCAGCCCCACCACCGCGCAGGGTGGGCTGGAGAAGACTTTCAATTATCAAATCCAGGCGACCTATGAGCCTTCGCAATTCGGGGCTGCGCTCGTCGGTTCTGGCGGATTGCCCCCTGGTTTGTCTTTCTCGACATCCACCGGATTAATTTCCGGGACGCCATCGGCGACCGGCACGTTCAACCTCGCCCTGTCCGCGACCAATCCATCGGGTTCCGGCACAGCCGGGCTGACGCTGGTGGTGGTAACGACCCCGATCGTGGCCTGGAATGCGGGTTGGTTCGGCAGCGGAGCGTCTTCCTCAGTCACGGGAGACTCGGTGGTGAGCAACGCCTCGGGAATTCCAAACCTGCTGGCATATGGCCTGGGGCTGGATCCCTGGACGGCCGGGGCGCGCGGTCTCCCCGGGATGGGGATGATGACGTCCTCGGGCAACAAGTACCTGACGTTGACCTTTACGCGAAACACGGTGGCCACCGATATCACTTACATTGTCGAAGCGAATACCACCCTGAGTGACGCCGGCTGGACACCCGTGGCCACCTTCAACGGCGTGAGCTGGTCCCCGTCCACTTACGTGACGGAAACCGGAAACGGGACAACCGTGAATGTCCAGGTACAGGACTCACAACCGGTCGGCACATCAGCCACCCGGTTAATGCGACTTTTGATCACGCACTAAGTCGCCGACACCTCGATCGCCTACTTCCCCACGTAGATCGCCTCGTCCGGCCAATCCTTGCGAATATACCCATCCTGCATATTCACGAACGGCAGGTAGTTCCTCATCACGCGCACCGGTTTGAGCAGCCGGATGGTGGACACCTCCGCGATGGAGCCTTCGCCATGGTTCCGCAGCAGGCTGGGGATCAGTTTCTCCTGCACCGTCTGGACAATGTCGGTATCGCTCGCGCCATCGATGTAGAGCAGCATGGCGACATTGCCGTCGATCTCCGCGATCTGGCTCTCAAAAAGCATCTCCGTGAAGATCGACCGCACAAACGGCTCGCGCAGGATATCGTCCTCCAGTTGCTTCACGCTGATCCCGAGCCGGAACTTGATAATGTAGACATGCCGGGCGGTAAACTGCCCCGTGCCGCTCTCGGTGAGATTGACCTGGGTGTGGTAGGAGAGGACGCCGTCCTGCTCCAGCCGCTGGCGCTTCCGGCCCACGGTCCGGACGTTCACTCCGGTGGTCTCGCCGATCCCGTTATCGGACTCCCTGGGGTCGCGGATGAGCTGCCGAATGATCAGTCGCTCCTGCTCGTCAAGTTCTCTCATAGAATTCTGGGGGTAAAAGGGTCGCGAAAAGCGGGCAAAATGTGGTTATTTTTGCTCTCTAGGGGACAAAGTTAGACAATGAAGTGGGCGATACGCGACATAAATTTGTCAATTCTGGCAAATTTACGCCTTGAATTGTGTGCCTAAGGCGCTATTCTCGTCAAGTTATAGAGGACCCAGAAAAATGAACCACGTTATCACCGAGGCGCTGAAGGGCCGCCAGACGCTCTACTCCCCAGAAAACGAGCACGACTCCTGCGGGGTCGGTTTTATCGCTTCCATTCACGGGAAACGCTCCAATCAGGTGCTCCGTTACGGCATCGATTCCCTCTGCCACCTCGCCCATCGCGGCGCCGTGGATGCCGATGCCAAAACCGGCGACGGCGCGGGGGTTGTAACGCAAATCCCGTACAAAGTCCTCGCGCCGGAGGTAAAACGCCTCGGCCATGAGCTTTTCCAGGAGAGCGATCTCGGCGTCGGTTTCGTCTTCCTGCCGCATGACAACGCCTACGCCCAGGCCCGCGCCAAGGCGATCACCGAGGAGGTGATTGCGAAGCGGAACCTCTTCCTTTTCGGCTGGCGCGAGGTGCCGATCAATTTCCGCGTGCTGGGCGAGAAAGCGCAGAGCACCATGCCGCGCATCGAGCAGGTTCTCATCGGCCGCCCATGGGGGATGACCGACGAGGAATACGAGCGCCGCCTTTACTTGTCCCGCAATGAGATCGAGAAGCGCGCCGCCGAGGCCGGGATCAAGCATTTCTACATCCCCTCCTTCTCGCACCACACCATCGCCTACAAGGGCCTGATGATTTCCTCGTCGCTGGAGAAATTCTATAAGGACCTCGGCAATCCCGATTACGAGACTGCCCTCTGCGTCTATCACCAGCGCTACTCCACCAATACTTTCCCCACGTGGACGCTCGGCCAGCCCTTCCGCATGGTCGCGCACAATGGCGAGATCAATACCCGCCGCGGTAATGTGAACTGGATGCGTGCCCGCGAGGCCGACCTGCAGGCGGACGGCTGGGGCACGGATATCGATCTCCTCAAGCCGATCATCCAGCCCGGCGGCTCGGATTCGTCGGAGCTCGACAATTCCCTGGAGGCGCTGGTGATGAGCGGACGCTCCATTCTGCATGCGATGACGATGCTCGTCCCGCCCGCATGGGGCTCTGACAAAGGCATGAACGCCGAACTGCGCGCGTTTTACGATTTTCACCGCTGCTTCACCGAGCCATGGGATGGCCCCGCGGCACTCTGCTTCACGGACGGCATCACCGTCGGCGCATGCCTGGACCGCAATGGCCTCCGGCCCGCCCGCTTCAAGATCACCGAGGATGGCATTTTCTCCCTCGGCTCCGAGGTGGGTACCATTGACCTGGAGGACTCCACCGTGATCGAGAAAGGCCGCCTCGGCCCCGGCGAGATGATCGCCATCGATACCGCGCAGGGCAAGCTGCTGCGCGACGCCGAGATCAAGGCCTCCCTGGCCGTCCGCCGCCCGTATGGCAAATGGCTCGCTGATAACATGCTGAAGCTCGCCTCGCACGTGGCTGCGCTTGAGGAGCCGAAGGGCGATCTCGATATCCTTACTCTCACCCAGCGGCAGATGGCCTTCGGCTATTCCTCCGAGGAGCTCGATATCATCGTCAAGCCGATGATCGGCAGCGCCTACGAGGCCATCGGCTCGATGGGCGATGACACGCCGCTGGCGGTCCTCTCGCTCCAGCCGCGCCTGCTCTACACCTATTTCAAGCAACTCTTCGCGCAGGTTACCAATCCGCCCATCGACCCGATCCGCGAGAAGCTGGTGATGTCGCTGGATACCACCATCGGCTGGCGCCGCAACTGGCTCGGCGAAGGCCCCGAGCACGCCCGCATGATCCAGTCGGATTCGCCGATCCTTTTCCCGAATGAGTTCGACGCCATCCGCGACCTGCCCGGCTACGAGCATTCCTCTTCCACCGTCTCCTGCGTCTGGCCGCTGGCCGAGGGCGAGGCCGGCCTTGAGAAGGCGATCCAGCGCATCTGCACGGAGGCTGGCGAGGCCGTGATCTCCGGCGCGCGCGTGCTGATCCTTTCCGATCGCGCCGCCGACCATCAAAATGTCCCGGTGCCAATGCTGCTGGCCGTCGGCGCAGTGCACCATCACCTCATCCGCATCGGCAAGCGCATGCGCGCTGGCATTGTCTGCGAGACCGGGGAGGCCCGCGACGTCCATCACATGGCCTGCCTTATCGGCTACGGCGCCGGAGCGGTTTACCCATACGTCGCCTTCGACACCTGCCGGGAGGTTCTCGAGAAATCGCAGTCCGCCGCGAACCAGAAACTGGAATCCGCCCGCAAGCTTACCGACCCCAAGAAACTGGCCGACGCGGAAGCCGATGCGAAAGCCTGGAACTCGCTCACGTGGACCCAGATTCTCAAGAATTATCGCAAAGCCATCGAGGACGGCCTGCTCAAGATCATGTCGAAAATGGGCATCTCCGTGCTCGCCAGCTATCAGGGCGCGCAGATTTTCGAGGCCATCGGCGTCGGCCCGCAGGTCATTGACCGCTGCTTCGCCGGCACCTCCTCGCAGGTCGGCGGCATTGGCTTTGCCGAGATCGCGCGCGAGTCGCTCTTCCGCCACGCGGCCGGTTATGCGCAGCCGGTTCCCTCAGACAAGGATGGCACGCCGCTGCTGGGCGATCCCGGCTACTACCGCTTCCGGCGCGATGGCGAGGTTCACGCGGTCACCCCGCCCGTGCTCAAGAGCTTCCACGCCTTCGTGAAGACCGGGAAGCAGGAGGATTACGCCACCTATGTCAACGAGCTGCTGGCCAATCGCCCCCTCTCGCTGCGCGACCTGACGGAATTCATCCCCCTCTCCACCGGCCCCGTGCCGCTCGACGAGGTGGAGTCGGTCGAGGATATCCGCCGCCGCTTTACCACCGCCGGCATGTCGCTCGGCGCGCTCTCTCCCGAGGCGCACGAGTGCCTCGCCATCGCGATGAACCGCATCGGCGGCAAATCCAATTCCGGCGAAGGCGGCGAGGACCCGGAGCGCTTCAAGCACCGGGAGAATGGCGACCTGGCCAATAGCGCCATCAAGCAGGTGGCCTCCGGCCGCTTCGGCGTGAACGCCTCCTACCTTGCCAGCGCGAAGGAAATCGAAATCAAGATGGCTCAGGGCTCGAAGCCCGGCGAGGGCGGCCAGCTCCCCGGCCACAAGGTCAGCGGCCTGATCGCCCGCCTGCGCCACACGGTCCCGGGCGTGATGCTCATCTCGCCCCCGCCGCATCACGATATTTACTCCATCGAGGATCTCGCCCAGCTCATCTATGACCTCAAGCAGGTCAATCCTCGCGCCCGCATTTGCGTCAAGCTCGTCTCGGAGGCCGGCGTCGGCACCGTAGCCGCAGGCGTCGCGAAGGCGCACGCGGATATCATCCTCATCTCCGGCCACGATGGCGGTACGGGCGCATCGCCCCTTTCCTCCATCAAGAACGCCGGCAGCGCATGGGAGCTCGGCATCGCCGAGGCCCAGCAGGTGCTCCTCCTCAATGGCCTCCGCAACCGCGTGACCCTCCGCACCGATGGCGGCATGCGCACCGGCTCGGACATTGTTCAGGCCGCCATCCTCGGCGCGGAGGAATACAACTTCGGCACCACCGCCCTCATCGCGGCCGGCTGCGTCTACGTCCGCCAGTGCCATCTCAATACCTGCCCGGTCGGCATCGCCACGCAGGACGAGCGCCTGCGCGCAAAGTTCAAGGGCACACCGGAGAACGTGATCAACTTCTTCAACGGCGTCTCCGAGGAAGTCCGCCAGATCATGGCCCGCCTCGGCGTCCGGACGCTCAATGAACTGATCGGCCAGACGAAATTCCTGCGCCAGCGCTACGTCCCGCATCACCCGAAGGCGAACACGCTCGACCTCCGCAAGATGCTGGCCGATGTCGCGCCCGGCGACGATTCACCGCGCCACTGCACCCGCATTCGCAACGATGGCCCGTGGGATCGCCCGCTGGACGACGCTGTCCTCCAGGACGCGAAGGACGCCATCACCGACAAGACCCCAATGTCGCTCTCCTACAAGGTGCGCAACGTCAACCGCTCCGTCGGCGCGCGCATCTCCGGCGAGATCGGCTACCAGCGCGGCCCGCAGGGCCTCCCCGACGGCACGCTGGAGCTCAAGCTTGAGGGCAGCGCCGGCCAGAGCCTTGGCGCGTTCCTCTCACCCGGCCTCCGGATCATCCTCGAGGGCGAGGCGAACGATTACGTCGGCAAGAGCATGAGCGGCGGCGAGATCATCGTCCGTCCGCCGGCCGATAGGAAGTTCACGGCCGAGGACAATTCCATCATCGGCAACACCGTCATGTACGGTGCGACCGGCGGCGTCCTCTACGCCAGCGGACGCGCCGGTGAACGGTTCGCCGTCCGCAACTCCGGCGGCACCGCCGTCGTCGAGGGCCTGGGCGATCATGGCTGCGAATACATGACCAACGGCACCATCGTCGTGCTCGGACGCACGGGCCGCAACTTCGGTGCCGGCATGACTGGCGGCGTGGCCTATGTGCTCGACCTCGATAACAAGTTCGAGAGCCTGATCAACCCGCAGTTGATCGGCGTCGAGCGCCTCGCCGAGCCCGATGTCGCCCTCGTGCAGCAGCTCGTCTACAAACATCTCGAGAACACCGAGAGCCAGCGCGCCAAGGAGATCCTCGCGGACTGGACGCGCTACGGGGCAAAATTCTGGAAAGCCCGCCCGCATCCTCCGGCCATCAAGCCGGCCGAAGCCCCGGCCAAGCCCGCCGCGGAGGCGGCCGCTCCCGCGCAGGCAATCGCCACCAACCCGTAGGCGCCCCCGGGAAGCACGGGACGCGGCAACCATCCCGCGCGCGACTTCCCACGGGGACGCCGTGGTGCGGCTGCATTTGCTTTACATTTTAGGCCGGTCAAACTGGAATCCTTCACCCGCATGGATATTGCCAAACAGCTCTCCGTATTCCTCTCCAATACCCCAGGCACCCTCTCGGAAGTCTGCGCGGAATTGGGCAAGCACAAGATCAACATTTACGCGCTCACCATCTCGGACACCGTCGATCACGCAGTGGTGCGAATGGTGGTCAGCGACTCGAAGAAGGCCCTGCGCCTCTTCGAGGAGCGCGGCACGCTGGTGGTGGAGAATGACGTGCTGATGATCGATGGCGACAATCGCCCCGGCTCGCTGGCCAGCATTGCGCACAAGCTCTCGAAGGCGAAGATCAATATCGAGTATGCCTATCTCGCGACCAGCCCCGGCTCCAAGCGCGGCCTCGCCATCGTCCGCCCCAGCAACGTGAAGAAGGCGCTGGAAATTCTCAGCAAATAAACGCGAAGCACCGTCTTTGTAGCGACGGCTCGGCGAGCCATGCGGGGGCACGCATCATGGTCCGCCCCCACCCACACATCACTGCGCCCGCCTCCCCGCAGGCATCTCCCGCGGTCCGGCCGGTGCCGTGCCCCCCAGCAGCACCGGCTTCCACACAGGATCTTCCAGCGTCCCCGTCCCCGCGTACTCCAGCAGCTTGCTGACGGGGAAAAGCAGCACGCCCGGCAATCCCTGCGCATTGAGCCGGATGTTAAAATTCAACCGGTCGTCCAAAAAGAAAAGCCGCCCGCTCCCAATCATGCTGAACCCCAATCCCTTCACAAGGAAATCGCGCGTCGTGATGATCCCATCGTCCACCGCAAACGCGCAGGATCCATCGTGCGCCAAATTGTAGCCCATGTTGGGCACAATGTTATTGAGAATACTGGAGAACGGGCCGAGCACCGGGATCGCGAACACATTGCCATCCATCACCTCCACGCGCCCCTTGCCGTAGAGCGTCCAGGGATCATCGTTCAGGCCGCCAAAATCAAACGTCCCGCTCAGCAGCCCGTGGGAGTCGGCATACTTGAAATAGAGTTTCGTTATGCTCGCAAAATCCATCTTCGCCACCTTCACCGCCGCCACGTAACCCGGTGAATCCTGGCCGAAACGAATATCCGCGTCGCCATCGACTTCCCCGTTGAACAGCGTCGCCGACAATCCCTTGAGCAATATCTCGTGCTCGCGGAAAAGCACATCGCCGCTGATCTGCGGGAATGACAGGTCGCGCTTGCAGAACGTGTAATCCATCCCGCCCGGCGCATCGACATGCACATCGAGGTGCGTCCCCTTGTCGTTCGCGCATTGGACGAAACCGTTGAGCGTGACATCCGGCGCAGTCTTGAAACGGTATGGCGCGAGCTGCCCGGGGAGGTCGGGATTGATCCAGACGGCCGCCTCGGTGGTATTGAGATGGGCATGGATGTTGGTCAGCCACGCCTCGTGCCGGTCGAAGTCATAACTGAAGGTCCCCGTCGCCACACCTTCGTCGCGCTGGAGGTTAAAATCGCGATAGGTGAACAGCTTCCCCTTCACATCCACATTCGCCCATCCCCAGTCCAGCGGCACGCCGCGCATCAGCGTGCGGCCCACCGACACGCCTCCCGTCGTCTCCCACGTCGACGGGTCCGCCGAGCTGCCGGTGATCGTGAGGTTGACATGCGGCGCTTCCACAAAATTCCAGTCCCGCATCGCGTCCGCCGCATCGCCCTGGAGCAGCCCGCTCAGGGTATTGGGATTGATCCCGCTCTCGACCTTCGCCCGGAATGCGCCTGGCAGCGAAAGCGCCTGCACCTTTGCCTCGCCGCTCTCATTCCCCAGCCAGCCGTTGCGCACATACCACCGGCTCCCATCCCATGAGAAATCCGCGCCGCCGCCGGTGAACGCGGTCCGCTTGATCCAAAATCGCCCGAGCGCGACACGCCCCAGCAACATCCCGGTGCACCCGGAGCGCACGGTCCCGCTCCCGGAGAGCTCGATCTCCGGCGGCGTATCGAAACTCCAGCCCTCCAGCCGGTTGTCGATCTTGAAGAGATGCGCGACGCCCCACGGGTCAAGCGTCGAGCGCATCTCCACCAGCGTCCTCCCGCTGGTGAGATTATACGAGCCACTCGCATCCATCTCTCCCTTCGCGTCGGTTACGTTGAATTGCTTGAGATCCACAATCCCCTTCCGCAACGCCAGCGCAGCGTACACTTCCGAGAGCTCCGCCGCGCCGCGCTGGATTTTCTCACCCCAGATGACCGCGTCCGCATACAGCGTCATCGGCTCCGCGACGTCCCCGCCAAAGCTGATTTCCACCTCCGGCGTCTCCCCCGCGTAATGCAGCTCTCCCAGATCCTTGAGAAAATCGAGCGCCATCTGCGGGCGATTGGTCGCGGTCTGGCTGGGCGCCGTGGTCGGGGTGGATTGGTAGGTATCCGGATTCGCCAGCCGCCCGTGGGCCGAAACATGGACCCCATAGACCATCGCATCCGCCTGGCTCACGTACCACTCGTGCGGCGGGAAGATGACCCGGGCATTGAGCTGCGATATCCTCACCCGCTCGCTGTGCGGATCATCCGGATTGATCGGGATGGAGAGATCCGCATTCTGCAAATCCACCGCATCCAGGAACTGGCGGCTGTGAATCAGGTTCGTCAGATTGATATCCAGCGCCACGCGATCGACCGTCGCCATGACCCTGCTCGGATCGTTCGCATCAAAAATCTCCACCTCCCGCGCCACGAACCCATGGATCGGATCAAGCGTGATCCGTCGCACGTAGAGGTCCAGGCCCCGCCGGCGAAACTCCTCGCTCACCCGCACCCGCCAATGCCTGCTGAACCCGTGATTGCACACGTAATACGCGCCCCACACGAGGAACCCCAGCATCAGCAAAGCCGCCAGCCGCATCAGCCGGCGCATGAATCGTCTCATCTCGATTCCAGATTAACCACGCAGACAAACCGCGCAAAGGCTTTCCTCGCAAGACCAGCGAACCAGAACCACGGATAAGCGATAGCCCTATTAATGCTGCCTCCCTCGCTCAAAGCTCCCGCGACCGATTGACCACGGATTACACAGATATTTAGGATTACACGGATGGGCAAAATAAACTGTCGCCCCGTCCCATGGTATCAACACCTCGAATTACCGGCGGCTCATCCGTGTAATCCAAAATATCCGTGTAATCCGTGGTAAAAAAAAGCCGTTCCCTGCGTAGCCGCCCGCAAAGTCCTCTCACCCCCACCCCCCAACTCCCATCCGTGTAATCCGCGTCATCCGTTCAAATCCGTGGTCAAAAAAAGCCGTTCCCTGCGTAGCCGCCCTCAATGTCCTCTCACCCCACCCCCCATTCCCATCCGTGGTTCCCACGCAAACACCCAAACACCGTCGAATCATAGGTATAATGATGCCCCAAGACAGACTCCCCTCCCCAGTGGCACAGCGGCTGCTTGAATGATAGACCCGATGATTCGCGCTAATTGCCGGGACCGTTTCACAGCAGAGGATTTTTCCTTCATCGTCAGGACTCTCGGCAAATCCAGGGCCGATTCCGTCTCTCTCACAGAGCTCTTGAGCGACCAGGACACCAGAGACTCCATTCTCGATCACGAGCTCCTCTTCCAGGCCATCCTCTCCGCCAGCAATCAGTTGACCATTTCTCCACAGCTCTACTTCTACGTTTTGACCAGACATGTCTTGAAAGAATCAGGCCTCCCAGATCGCAAGCTCTCCGATTACCTCGCATCGCTCCTCGAGACATTTTCCCGCACCGCCCGCCTCAAGTCGCCGGTCGACGGCGCCGGTCAGCCGGTCCAGTATCTCTCCGATATGATGCTCGCCCTGCGCGACGCTTCGCCTGTCCAGACCTTCCTCATCCGCGCGCACGCCGGCAATTACTCGCTCTTCCTCAGCGGCATCTTCCCCGCTACCCTCCAGGCCCGATCCGAGCGCGGGGCCCCGGCATTCAGTTACTATGAGGATGTCGGCCGCATGAACTTCAAGGTCGTCGCCGGCCACGCCTATGCGCGTGCCGCGGATTTGCGGGATATCTACAACGACCTCGCCGAGCACTTCCACGATGTGCGCCTCGCGCTCAACCGTCTTTCCGATTCGTTGCTGAATATCGACGATCAATCCCACATCCCCCTTCTCGGATAACTCATGCAAGCCACACTCTTCAGCGAAATCCAAAAGCTCTTCGAGCGGACTTACGCGAGTGTCGGCATCAACCTCGAGGATTGCCTCATCGACCGCCAGCGCTGCGGCCAGCTCTCCCGCCTTGCCGGCGCCAATGCCCGCGAGCTCAGCGAACTCGCCCGCACCTTCCTCCGCCGCTCCGGAGATCAGCTCTACGTCGGCATCTACTATTCCCAGTGGCTCATCGATCAACTGGAGAAAAACGATCCGCGCCGCGGCATCAGCGATACCAACATCCGCGCCCTGATCGCTTTCGTCGAAGAGATCAATCACGCCCTGCACGCTGCCTTGAAATTCAAGGATGGTCTGCGCGAAATCCACAGCGAGGATTTCGCACGCAACCTGGAATTGCAGGCATTGGTGGACACCTATCTCGTGCTGCTGCTCTTCGTCGCATTCTTCCGCAAATCCCAGCGCGTCTCCCGCATGGACCGCCGCTGGCTGCGCTTCCACCTCTTCGCCTCGACCAATGCGTCCGCCTACTCCGATCCCAATCTCCGCGGCCGCTACATGGAGACCTCCCAGCTCGCCGCGAAATACACCCGCTATCTCGACACCCTCAACGGCGTCCGCCGCGTCGACGAAATCCGCCAATTCCACTCCCTCGGCTTCGACGAGAAAAAACTCCTGATCCTCGCCCTCCCGGACCATTAGAGCCTTGAGCCCAAGGACGGTTTGGTTTTAGCCACAGATTAACTCAGATTATGGGGAATCGGTATCAGACCGACCCATCGTGGAATGGAAACTTCCATCGGCTATCGCGGCCCGAACGTCCCCCGGAAAATCCGCACCGGTATTATCCTCCCAAATAGTCTGCGTTAATCTCCGCCAGAGGACGGATGCGTCCTTAGGCGCATGAGACAAAAGCCACCCCGCCCACCCGCGCAACCGTATTGAATACCACCCCAGACCATGGAAAAGTGGCCCAACCCCGTCCATGCGTACCGCCGTCCGGCAAGCCACATTCATCCTCCTCCTCGCATTGCTGCCCGCGCTTGCCACCGCCGTATGGCATCCCCGCAGGCCATCATGGCAATCCGATGAAGTCACCGTTTCCGCCGCACGCGCATGGGGCGACAGCGTCCTCTGGGTGGACGCGCGTCCGGTCGCGGATTTTACCCGCGCTCACATCCCCGGCGCCGTGCCGCTCAATGAAGAGCGCTGGGACGAGATGCTGCACGGCGTCCTCGACCAGTGGGACACCACGCGCAAGGTGGTGGTCTATTGCAGCAGCCTGAGCTGCGACGCCAGCCTCGATGTCGCCAACCGCCTGCGGCAGGAGGAAAATCTATCCAACGTCTTCGTCCTCGAGGGCGGATGGGAATCGTGGCAGAAGGAGAATCCATGAGCCGCTCCAGCCAGCGCATCATCGCCGCCGCCATCGGCATCCTCTTTCTCGCAGCCGGATTTTTAAAACTCATCGACCCGGCCGGATTCGCCATCGCGATTCTCAATTACCACATTCTCCCATGGAGCGCCGGCGTCCTCCTGGCCGTGTATCTGCCATGGCTGGAAATTCTCTGCGGCGCGGCGTTGGTCTTGCGGATCGGTTATCGCGGGGCGCTTTGCGTCACGGCGGGGCTGTGCGCGATATTTGTGATCGCCTATGCGAGCACGCGATTGCGCGGCCTGGATGTGGAGTGCGGATGCTTCGGGCACGGCGTCCATCGCGGCTTTTGGCTGGTGCTCATCATGGATGCCGCGCTCCTGTGCGCGCTCGTCTGGCTGCTAAAGGCCGACATGCGTCCGCTCTCCCCGGTCGTACGGGCCAATGATCCGGCAAAGCCTTAACCGGATTCATCACGATGCCCACCGTCCACTTCCTCGGCACCGGCTCGGCCGTCACCGATCCGCATCGCACCACCACCATGCTCGCCTTTGCCGCGCCAGGCTCGGCGATCCTTGTCGATTGCGGCGGCGACGTCGTCCAGCGCGCCCAGCAGGCAGGCGTGCCACTTGAGGATATCTCCGCCGTCATCATAACCCACGAGCATCCCGACCATGTCTCCGGATTCGCCCTTATGATACAAAAACTCTGGCTCGCCGGCCGCCGCGTCCCACTGCCGGTCCATGGCATCGCCCCTGCCATCGCCCAGGCCCGCAAATGCTTCGCCGCATTCGATACCTCCACCTGGGAGGGACTGCCGGAGATCCAATGGCACGAATTCCCTTACACCCCGGCGGCCCTGGTCCTGGCAGACGCGACCTGGTCCGTAACTGCCACCCCCGCACTGCACGGCGTCCCCAGCATCGCCCTCCGCGTCGAGCACCTGCCCACCAGCGCCGCGTGCGTCTATAGCTCCGACACCGCTCCCTCAGAGGCCATCGCAAAGTTCGCTCACGCCGCCCACCTTCTCATCCACGAGGCCACCGGCGCACACCCCGGCCACTCCACCGTCAGCGACGCCGCCCACATCGCCGCCGCCGCAAAAGTTAAATCCCTTTACCTTGTCCATCTTCCGCCGGAGGAACAACTCGACGCGCAGGCGCTCGCCACCGCGCGGAATATATTCCCGCGCACATTTAAGGCCGGCGAAATGGAAAGCGTAGGCTTTTAGCAGCGCGGGTTAAGACCAATGAATGTACCGAGCCCTGCCTCCGGGCTTGGTACCTTGGTGGTTTAGTCACACTTCAACAAACGCCGGCTCGCCCTCGGCGCTAAACAGAAGGAGGTTTCCGCCATATCCCATATCATATGCAGGCACTAAACAGGCAGGTTTATTTTCCTTCTAAGTTCCTCAATATTTGTCACTCCTGTCAAAGTGATGTCGAACATATAGTCCATATCAAAGGAAATCTCCCCGGCGACCGTTCCCGACTCCTGGATCACGCACCCCGTTGGTGTCAAAATGATTCTGCGCGTCTTTTCCCCGGTAAACATGGATGCAACCTCGGTCAATTTCGGGAATTTGCCCCATAAATCAGTGCTCTACAAGCACCCTGTCTTCCGCTTGAATATGTGCGAAGGTTCTCAGCATCCCCATGAAAATCTGGCTTAAAGCAGGCGGCCTCATCGTCGCGGTCTGGCTCATTGCAGCCGTCGTCATCCATTTTGCCCAGTCCCGGCAGCCGACGGTCGCCTCGATCACCGATTACGTAAATTCCACCGACCTCAATTCCCTCTCGCCCGAGGACCGTGCCCACGCCATCGCTCACATGGAGGGCATGGTCAACCAGATCAGCCTCGACGAGCGCCAGCAACTCGACCGCTCGCAGTTGACCCACAAATTCTATCAGAATCTGACCCCTGACGAGCAGAGCGCCTACCTGGACGCGACGCTGCCCACCGGGTTCAAGGAGATGATGGAGTCCTTCAACAAGATGGACCCCGTCAAGCGCAAGCTGTTCGTCACCCGCGCGCTTCAGCAGATGAAGGAGCACCAGGGCGACGGCCCGCCGCCAGACCCGCAGCAGGCGCAGATCTTCCAGCATGTCGTCGACCAGGGGCTGAAGTCCTTTTACAGCGATGCCAGCGCCGCCACGAAGCTGGACCTCGCGCCGCTGGTCGAGCAGATGCAGCTCAATCTCGAGATGCACGATCATCCATGATCCTGCGGGCCCGCGGCTTCACGCTGATCGAGCTGCTCGTGGTCATCACGGTCATTGCCATCCTTGCGGCCATCACCGTCCCGGTCAGTTCCCGCGTCATCCAGTCCGGCAGGGCCGCCGGTTGCATCGCGAATCTCAGCAGCCTCGGCACCGCCCTTAATCTCTACCTCGCCGATCACAATGGCATCATGCCTCCCCTCGCGGCCGGCCGGCAATCGGTGACGGAGAATATCCCGGTCATCGACAATACCCTCAACGCCTACCTCTCGGACCTGCGCGTTTTCCTCTGCCCGGCGGACAATCTCGGGATCGGGACCGCCAGCGGCACCAGCTATTACTGGAACAGTGTGCTCAGCAATCAACACGTCGCGGACCTCCAGTTCTTCAATTCCGGCACCAGCGAGATCCCGGTCATCGCCGACAAGCAGGGCTTCCATCCCTATACGGCGAATAAGGTGAATATCCTCTACGCCGACGGTCACGCCTCGCAAAATTTGAAGTTCGGCACCTCTCAATGATCCGCCTCGATCGCATCTCCAAGACCTTCGGCACCCGGCCGGCGCTGCATGAGCTCTCGCTCGATATCCCGCAGGGCCGCATCTTCGGCCTGCTCGGCCACAACGGCGCTGGCAAGAGCACGACGTTCGGCATGATCCTCGGCCAGGTTCATCCGACGACTGGCACGGCCTACATCCGCGACATATCCGTGCAGGACCACCGGATGCGCGCGTTGCAAGGGGTCGGCGCAATTTTTGAGACGCCCGCGTTCTACGATTATCTCAGCGGCTGGACCAATCTCCGCATCCTCACCTCCTACACCCGCCGCCTTCCCGATGCGGAACTCCGCGAGACGGTGAACTTCGTCGGCCTCGAGAAGCGCATCCATGATCCCGTGCGGGTTTACAGCCACGGGATGCGGCAGCGGCTCGCGCTTGCCCAGGCCCTCCTCCCGCGCCCGGAGCTGGTGCTGCTGGATGAACCTGCGGAGGGACTCGACCCGGAGGGCATCCATGAGATGCGCCATCTCATCCTGCGGCTCAATCGCGAGCGCGGGATGACGGTCATCCTCTCGTCGCATCTGCTGGCCGAGGTGGAGCAGCTCTGCGACTGCATCGCGGTGCTCAACCAGGGCCGCATGATCTTTCACGGCAACTGGACCGACCTGAAGGCCGAGTCCGTCCGCTACGAGCTTGACCTCGAGCCTTGGGACTCTGCCGCGGCACTCATCGCCGCGCGCACGGATTGCAGTCTCACACCGGACCGCATGCTCACCATCGCACCCAGCCACGACGTGGCCGATGTTGTGGCCGCGCTGGTCAATGCCGGCATCAAGGTCCGCGCCGTCTCGCCCGTCCGTCAGACGCTGGAGCAGGTTTACCTGGAGCTCGTCGGGACCCCGCGCGAGACAGTCACCCAATAATTTCCCCCAAACCCAATCCCCCGTGCCCCTCTTCCTGACCCAGCTCAAATTCGAACTCCTCAAGATGTTCGCTCGCAAGCGCACATACATCGGCTTCGCCGCATTCCTGCTGATGGAATGTGTGATCCTCATGATCTGCAACCTCCGCGGCCCGCAAATGGCCTTGCGCAGGTTGATCGAGCAAAACGGCTACGGCGCCGACGAATACTTCTCCGGTTTCACGCTGGCGCTGATGATCGTTCATTGGACCTCCACGCTGCTCGGCTCGCTCTACCTCGCGCTGATCGCCGGCGACCTCATGGCGAAGGAAGTGGAGGATGGCACGATGCGGATGCTTCTCTGCCGCCCCATCTCGCGTCTGCGCGTGACAACGCTCAAGTATCTCTCCTCGATCGTCTACACGTTCGTGCTGATCGCATTTATCGGCCTCACCGCGATGCTCGCCGGGCTCGCGTACCGGGCTCCGGGTGGGCTGTTTGTGTACTTCCCCGAGGACCATGTCTTTGCCCTCATCGCCCCCGAGCGCGCATTGCGCATGTACTTGCTCGGGATGCCGCTGCTGGCCCTCTCGATGGTATCGATCAGCAGCATCGGTTTTCTTTTTTCCTGCTGCAACATGAAGCCGGCGGCCGCCAGCATCGTGACGCTCTCTGTCATCTTCGTGGATTTCATCTTTCACGGCATCCCCTATTTCGAGAGCCTCAAGGTGTTCTTCATCAACACCCATCTCACGGCATGGGTGCAGCTTTATCAGGCCCACCCGCCCATATGGAAGATGGCCGAGGATTACTGCTACCTCCTCGGCCTCGATTTCACCTGCCTGATCGTCGGCTCCGCGATCTTCCTGCAGCGAGATTTGAAGTAGCGCGCGCCGCTACGCAACCTTCCGCACAGCCCTGCGGGAAGCCGCAATCAACACCACTCCACCGAAGATCAGGCCCTGCCATGCGCTGGGCTCCGGGATGGTCGGCGATTCCGGGATGACAGTTTCAGGCGTCGCGATGGAATCGGCAACGACTGCCGCAGATGCGCTGTTTTCCAGCGCCAGCGAGGTTGGAATCGCAGCAGTCTCCACCTTAAACGCAGTCGTCACGGGACTCGGCGCCGCGCTCGCGAGCGAGAGGGTGATCGTGGCCGCGTCGTCTGCGCCGCCCGTGGTAACTTCCGGCTCCGTGATCATCCCGGCGGATTCGGAATCAAAGTCCGTCCCAACAAGAATCGTCGCGTCCGCAACGCCTGCTTCCACTAACGTGGCGCTCCCGGCATCCGCATTCGTTCCACTGGCGCTGCCCTCGGCGATCAGGGTCCCTTGCGACGCCGACGCGAGCGTGACTGATGAGCTCCCCAGCGCGGTGCCGGAGTGTAGGATGGAGATGAGAAAAATTAACGAACCGGCACCCAGCCAAATTTTCATTGGCGGCGAGGCTATGGATCATGCCCTCGAATGCAAATAAATTATTCAGCAAAATGCGCCTAATTTTTATCTGCCGGCGCCATCAGCTTTTCAATCCCCTCCCTCATCGTTTCCATCTCCGTCTCCGCCGGCACCATCACCGGCTCATCGCACACTATCCGCACGGCGCTGAAGGGCGCCGGTATCATGAACCGGTCCCAACTCTTTAACCGGATCGCACGCGAATATTCAACATGGATGGGCATGATTCCCGCCCCCGTCTGCCGCGCCAAAAATACCACCCCCGGCCCAAGCTTATAACACGGCCCGCGCGGCCCGTCCGGCGTCACAGCCACATCCTCACCAGCCTCCAATGTGCCTGCCAGTTGCAGCAATGCAGTCGCGCCGCGCCGCGAAGTGGATCCGCGCACGGACTTTAATCCAAACCGCTTCATCACCGCCGCAATGATCTCACCATCAGTACTGGCACTCGTCAGCACCGCCCCGGTCCGATGCGCCGCGCGCAGCCGCAGCAGCGGCACGACAAACATCCGATTGTGCCAGAAAGTCCAAATCAGCGGCTGCTTGAACGCAGGATCCAGCAGCCGCGCGCGATCCTCGATGCGAATGCGCAGCGTCCAGCCAATTACGCGCGTCAGTCCGGCGACGAGCCCCCCGATCATCTCCGGATTGCCGCGAATCTTCATGGCGCGCCCAGCTCCTGCACGAGCCGCTTGACGATGGGCCGCGCCAGCTCCGCCAGCGCCTCGTTGGCATAAGCCATCCACGCCACCGGACTCGTCAAATCCAGCCTCGTATCGACCACGCCCCCATCGGGCTTCTCAAAAATAATCCCCGCCTCCGCAAGCAACAGCGCCGTGCAGACATCGTACGGATGGCACACCAGCGACATCCCCAGCCCCTCGCTCGCAAGGATCATCGGCCGCAAATCACCGTTCATCCGGTCGTGCCCCGCAAGCAACTCATAGAACTGTCCGCCGGTGGAGATGTATTGATCGTCGAAGATCACCGGCCATTCCATCTCTCCATAAAGCGAATGCCACAGCTCCACCTCCAGCCGCGACGCCACAACCTTCCCCGCCGGGAAGAACTTCACGATCGACGCGAACCCATGCCGGAAATCGCGCGCCTCCGATGCCCGCAACACGACCGGCTCCCGCGTCCCATTGCGAATATCCACGCCCTCAATCACCAGCCCCCGGCCGCGTACCGCGCTGATCTGATCCGCGCGCCATTGTTTCCGCAATGGAATCTCCGTCATCGCCGCCACAAAAACATCCGGCAGCCGCGTCTCGGCGCCCCGTTGCGGCGCAAGCCCGGAGAGCACCCACGCCGGCCGCTTGTCGTACATCAGCCCGCGCGTCCCATCGATCGGATCCACCACGCAGCGGAATCGCGTCTCCTCCAGCCGGATGCCGCGTGGAAAAAGCCGCATCTCCGGATCGTCAAAACCCTCCGCCACCAGTTCCACCGGCCACTCCGCCGGCCAGTGCGCCGCAAACCACTCTGTAATCGCCTCCTCGCTCAACGTATCAATGGAGTAAATGGTATCCGCCACCGACTCCCGCGAGACACTCGAGAGCTCTTCCGTCCGCCGGTCATGCCGCCCTGCCACCACCGCATCCCGGACAAAATCCCCCAGCGCGCAAAGCAGCCCCCGCGCACGTTCCAGCTCCAGATCAGTGCTCAGAGGAAGTCCAGTCATTCCGCCATATAACATTCGAGCGCCATACTGACCAGCATGCATACCCCCCCTGCAACACCAACTCGCATTCCGCGCCATCCAGTCTTCGACGAGGACCCGACCACCGATTTCACGAATATATTCGGATTACACGCATGAAGAAACAGCGGCTCCGTCGTCGCCACGCCACGAATCCCCCAAGCCACCAAAACCCCATCCGTGTAATCCAAAAAATCCGTGTAATCCGTGGTAAAAAATTCGCGAGCCGCGAACGCACCCGTTGTCCGCGCAGACTCACCCTCTTCCCCATCCGTGTAATCCGCGTCATCCGTCCAAATCCGTGGTAAAAAAAGCCGTTTGTCCCATCAAGCCCGCAAACCAGCCCACGCTCCACCCGCAATCCTCCCACTCCCCCCATCCGCGGTCCCCTCGCCCCCGGTATTTTCATTTGAGTGATCACCACGTCCAAACCACTCTCTTCCGCAGAAGTACCAATACCCATCCGTGTCCAACCCGTCGCCCTATGCCGCATTCCAGTACAGTGGCTTCCGATTCTTCATCACCGGCAATTTTCTCGCAACCATCGGTCGCCAGATGCTCTCTGTCTGTGTCGGATGGGAGGTCTATCGCCGCACCGGCTCGGCCTTTGCCCTGGGTCTCATCGGCCTGACCGGCGCCCTGCCAATCATCACCCTGGCCATCCCCGCGGGCCATCTCGCGGACCGCTTCTCCCGCCGGAGCATCCTCATGATCGCTCAGTTGGTTGCGGCTTGCACCTCCATCTCCCTCGCGCTTGTCTCGTACGGGCGGGCGGATATCCGCTGGATTTTCGTGCTCCTCTTCCTGGCCGGCTCCGCGCGGACATTCGGCTGGGCGGCGCGCGGGGCCTTCATGGCCAATCTCGTGCCGCAGGCCGACTTCAACAATGCCGTCACGTGGAACTCCAGCACCTTCGGCGTCGCCTCCGCCATCGGTCCCGCCCTCGCCGGCCTAGCGTTGGTGCATCATCCCTACTGGGTCGTTTATGCCATGGATGCGACCTGCTCCTTTTGCTTCTTCCTCTTCCTGATCGGTGCTCACGGCTCGCAAGAGAAAGCCGCGGCGCGGGCATCGGGATTCGAGGGATTGTTCGATGGGCTGCGCTTCGTGTGGGGGACCAAGATCGTATTGGCAACGATCACGCTCGACCTCTTCGCCGTGCTCTTCGGCGGAGCAACCGCCCTGCTCCCCATCTTCGCGGATCGCATCCTCCACGTCGGTCCCGCCGGGCTCGGCTGGTTGCGCTCAGCCCCATCGTTCGGGGCCATCTGCATGGCGTTGACCCTCGCCCACAGCCCGCCCATGCGCCGGCCCGGGGTCGCGCTCATGATCGCCGTGACCGGCTTCGGCCTGGCAACAATTGTCTTCGGCCTTTCCCGCTCATTCACCCTTTCGCTGGCCATGCTCTTCCTGACCGGCGTCTTCGACAACGTCTCGGTGGTGGTGCGCAATACCCTGGTCCAGTTGCTCACCCCGGACTCCATGCGAGGCCGGGTCTCGGCGGTCAATAACGTCTTCATCGGCTCTTCCAATGAAGTCGGCGCGTTCGAGTCTGGCGTGACCGCCGCGTGGTTCGGGCCCATCCTCTCCGTGGTCGGCGGCGGGATTGCGACAATCCTCACCGTCTTCACGGTCGCCCTCATCTGGCGCCAGGTGCTCGCCCTCGGGCCATTCGCGAGCCTCAAGCCGGACGCCGGCATCGCCGGCCCGCCTCCGAAGATTTCGTGAGAAACGCAATCATTGCCAAATACTTGCACTTGAACATGAACCTCTTCCTCCCCACCATGACGCAACGTGGGTAAATTCACCTCACCACTCCTGCTCTCTCTTCTGATCCTGCCCGGCCTGCTGCGCGCGGACGTCACCCCCGCTGTTTCGCCCTCGCCGTCCGCCAGCCCGGCCCCCTCCGCCACTCCGGCCGCATCCGGCTCCGCAGGTCCCTCCATCCCGCCCCCAGTCATTACATCGGGCAATTTTGCCGTCGTCACCGCCCCGCGCCTCATCGTCCTGCTGCCCGACCCGCCGCCCGGCTGGAAATCCGACAAACCCGACGGCGCGACCTCCGATAGCGGCGGCTTCCCCATCACCACGGTCAATGGCGTCTACGTCCAGGGCGACGCCGACAACGCCCCCACCACCGAGATCAACATCATCGACTCCGCCAACAACCAGCAATTCCAGGACGCCACCAAGGCAATCTGGAACGCCACGAGCAACTCCCCGCAGGGATACGACAAAACCCTCGTCGTCGACGGCATGTCCGGTTTCGAGCATTACACCTACGCCGACCAGACCGGCGTCCTTTGGGTCATCGTCGGCGGCCGCTATTTCGTGCAAATCGAAACCACCCGCCAGACGCCCGCCGAGCTCGAAGCCTGGCTCCCCCGCATCGACCTCAAGCAACTGGCGATACTCCGCTAAAGCGCCTAAATGCTCCCCCGCCACAGCGCGCCCCCTCGCCGCTGCCTGCTGAGCCTTCTTTCCCCTTTTGTGATCTCTGTGCTCTTTGCGGTTAAAAACTCGTTTTGAGGTAATCAACCCTCCTCCCCGGAGAGTTGCAAAAAATCTGATTTCGCATTCCCGTATTACCCCTCATTCTCTCCCCTCCCTATGTCCGACGAACGCAAAACCCTGGAGCAGCGCCATCAGATGTCCGACCTCGAGCGCCTGCGCCATTCCGCCGCCCACGTGCTCGCCACCGCCATCCTGCGCATCTGGCCGGAGGCGCAATTCGCCGCCGGCCCCCCCGTCGAAACCGGCTTCTATTACGACGTCGAGCTTCCCCACCGCATTTCCCCCGAGGACTTCGAGAAAATCGAGGCCGGCATGAAAGCCGAGGTCAAAGCCAACCATGTCTTCGAGCGCATCCCCCTCACCCGCACCCAGGCCCTCGAGATGGCCCAAAGCGGCGCCCTCGGCGCCCTCGGCCCGCGCCCGGAGCCGTCGAAGTTCAAGCTCGATATCATCCAGGGCATCCCTGAAGGCGAGGAGATCACCATCTATCGCAACGGCGATTTCACCGATCTCTGCGCCGGCCCGCACGTCATGCGCACCGGCAATATCGGCGCCTTCAAGCTCACCACCGTCGCCAGCGCCTATTACAAAGGCGACGAGAAAAACCCCCAACTCCAGCGCATCTACGGCACCGCCTTCAAGAACAAGACGGAGATGGAAGCTTACTTCACCATGCTGGAGGAGGCGAAGAAACGCGACCACCGCAAGCTGGGCAAGGAACTGGAACTCTTCACCTTCGACGATGACGTCGGCCCCGGCCTCCCCCTCTGGCTCCCAAACGGCACGGTCTTGATCGAGGAACTGGAAAAGCTGGCCAAGGAAACCGAATTCGCCGGCGGCTACGACCGCGTGCGGACCCCGCACCTGGCGCGCGAGAGCCTCTACATCACCAGCGGACATCTGCCGTATTACGCGGAGTCGATGTTCCCGCCCATGGAGATGCAGGAAGGCGATGGCGTGAAGGATCGCTATTACCTAAAGGCGATGAACTGCCCGCATCACCACAAGCTTTTCGCCGCGGTGCCGCGCAGTTACCGCGATCTCCCCTTGCGTCTCGCCGAGTACGGCACCTGTTACCGTTACGAGCAATCCGGCGAGCTCTTCGGCCTGATGCGTGTCCGCTCCATGCAGATGAACGACGCGCATATCTACTGCACCGAGGATCAGTTCGAATCCGAGTTCAACGCCGTCAACCAGATGTACCTGAAGTACTTCAACATCTTCGGAATTGAGAAGTACCTCATGCGATTCTCCACGCACGATCCCTCGCGCCTCGGTCAGAAATTCGTGGACGAACCCGAGCTGTGGAAGAAGACCGAGGACATGGTCCGCGGCGTATTGCAGCGCTCCGGCATCAATTTCATCGAGGTCCCGAACGAAGCCGCCTTCTACGGCCCCAAGATCGACGTGCAAGTCTGGAGCGCCATCGGTCGCGAATTCACCATCGCCACCAACCAGGTCGATTTCGCCGTCCCGCGCCGCTTCGGACTCGTTTACAAAACCCGCGAGAATACCGAAGCCACGCCCCTTTGCATCCATCGCGCCCCGCTCGGCACCCACGAGCGTTTCATCGGATTCCTCATCGAGCATTACGCCGGCAATTTTCCCCTCTGGCTCGCGCCGCAGCAGGTGCGCATCCTCCCTATTGGCGACGAGGAGCCGCTCATCGAGTATTCGCAATCGATCCTCACAGAGCTGCGCAATGCCGGCATCCGCGTCACCATCGACGCCAGCAGCGACAAGATCAACGGCAAGGTCCTGCGCGCGGAGGAGCAGAAGGTCCACACCATGCTCGTCATCGGCCGGCGCGACCTGGATGCAGGCGCAGTGAGCCTCCGCGTTCATGGCAAGGGCAACCTCGGCGCGAAACCACGCGCGGAAGTCGTCGCGGATATCATCACCGCCGCGCAGACCCGCCGCGCATGAGCGAGAGCGAGTTTGAGTCCGAGTTGTACGCGTTCGATCGCGCCTCTGCCCCACAGAACGCCACGGTCTTCTACGGCTCCTCCTCATTCCGGCTCTGGGACAATATCGCCCAGGCCTTTCCCGGCATCAACGTGGTCAACCGCGGTTTCGGCGGCTCGACACTGGCCGAGTGCTTCTACCTGCTCCCGCGGGTCATCTTCCCGCTCCACCCCGCAACGCTGATCCTGTACGCCGCGGATAACGATCTCGACCATGGCACCTCGCCGGAGCATGTGGAATATGTCTTCCGCCAATTCGTGGAGCGGGTCCGCGAGGTCTTCCCCGCGTTGCCCATCGCTTTCGTTTCGGTGAAACCAAGCCCATCGCGCTTCTGGAACATTGGAAATATCCGCCGCGCCAATGATCTGATCCGCGCCGCCATCCCGCAGTACGCCGGTGTCACATACCTGGATCTCTTCGCGCAAATGCTCAACTCCGGCGGCGGCGCGCGCCCCGATCTTTTTACCGATGACGGCCTCCACATGAACGCCGCCGGCTACGCCCTCTGGACCACCCAAATCCGTTCCTGGCTCGACACCCTCCCGCCGAACGGCTAGCCGTCAGCCGACGGCTGATCCTGAGCCTGTCGAAGGATGAAACGCGAGTACCACAAATGGCACAGTCCTGCCCTCGATCGGGAAATGGAACTCCTCGTCTTCGGCGAGGGCGGCCAGCGCCTCCTCGTCTTCCCCACCCGCAAGCAGCGCTTCTTTGAGTACGAGGATCACGGCATGATCCACTCGCTGCGCCATCGCATCGCCGCCGGCGAGATCCAGGTCATCTGTGTCGATAGCATCGATTCCGAGGCCCTCTACTGCTTCGACATCCCGCCCGAGGAACGCCTCAAGCGCCATCTGTTGTACGAGCGTTACATTACCGAGGAGGTGGTCCCATTCACCGAGTCGCAAAAACATTGGACGGCGCTCATCGCGCATGGTTGCAGCTTCGGCGCCTTCCATGCCGTCAGCATCGTCTGCCGGCATCCGCATCTCTTCCACGGCGCGCTCGCCTTCAGCGGCCGGTATGACCTCACGCTTCAGGCTGGCGAGTATCACTCCCTCTTCCACGGCTTTTCCAGCGATGAACTGAACGCAATCATGCCCAGCCATTTCATCCCCGAGATGAAAGACCGCAAGCTCCTGCGCGCCCTCCGCTCGATCCCCTTCACCTTCGTCATCGGCGAAGAGGATCCCTTCCTGGAAAACAATATCGAAATTGCCGAGTCAATGAAGGCAAAGAAAATCCCCTGCTCCCTCAAGATCTGGTGCGACAACGCCCACCGCTTCCGCCACTGGCGCCAGATGATCCGGATTTACTTGTAACCTAACCCAAATATTTGGAGCAGCCCTCCAGAATGAGCGATCTCTCCTTTTTGCGATCTTTGTGCTCTTTGCGGTTAAAAATTCCTCTTCCAACCGCAAAGATCGCGGATAACGTCCGCTCCTGCAAAATCGCACAAACCTGCGCCCCAAGGTAATAGTGCCTCCTCTTCGGAGTGCGAATATGCATTCAAAACAGTGGAAGCCCGAGAATAACAGCAAGTATGACGGGATTGATTTTCTGCATCGTACACCCTGCTCACTTATTGCGCGCACCCATGCCCTCCGCAATCCCAAAGCCTCCTACCCTTTCGTCGCGCTCTCCCACTGCTTCATCAGCATCTCCAGCTCTTCGTTCACGCTCATCAACTCCCGGTTGAGCCGAATCGCCGGCCCCCCTGCATCGTAAGCCGCAGGATCCTCCAACTCCGCGGTAATCTCCTTCTGCCGCCCTTCAAGCGTGAAGATCCGCATCTCCAGTCCCTCCGCCGCCTTCTGCTGGTCACGCTTGATCTTCGCCTCAGCCTTCCGTTTCTCCGCTTCGGCACGCCGCTGCTCACGCATCTCCTTCATTCCAAGCCCTGCGGTTTTCGATTCCACCTCCGCCTGCACCGGCTGCGCGTTCTGCAATTTATCCCCCGCCACCAGCGCCGCCCGCTCGGACCCGGCCTTGGATTTATCGAGGTAATATTGATAATCGCCCGGATAGTTCGTCAGCTTTCCCGCGCTGATATGCAGCACCGTGGTCGCGATGGCCCGGATGAAATGGACGTCGTGCGAAATGAATATCAGCGTCCCCTCGTATTGCTTCAGCGCGCCGATCAGCGCATCGATGCTGCCGATATCCAGGTGTGTCGTCGGCTCATCCATCAGCAGCACATTGGGCGGATCCAGCAGCAGCTTCACCAGCGCCACGCGCGTCTTCTCTCCGCCGCTCAGCACCGCCGTCGGTTTGAAGACATCGTCATCGCGAAAAAGAAACGATCCCAGCACCGTTCGCGCCGTCTGCTCGGAGACCGGGTTCTCGCAATCGAGCACACTCTCCAGCACCGTCTGCTTCGGATTCAGCATCTCCACGCGGTATTGCGCGAAGTAACCCGCCTTCACATTGTACCCCAGCTCGCGCTCGCCGCTTTGCACCGCCAGCGCGCCGCCCAGCAGCTTCAGCAGCGTCGATTTCCCCGCCCCGTTCGGCCCCACCAGCACCGTCCGCTGCCCCCGCTCCACCTCGAAGTTCAGCGAATCGTACACCACCAGGTCGCCGTACGCGTGCCGCACATTCTTCAGCGTCAATACCCGCTGCCCGCTGCGTGCCGGCTGTGGAAAACGGAAGCTCACCGTCTTCTCCTGCCCCGCCGGCGCCTCGATTTTCTCCATGCGGTCGATCTGCTTCAGCTTGCTCTGCGCCTGGCTCGCCTTGCTCGCCTTCGCCCGGAAGCGATCCGCAAATTCCTGCAGCGTCGCGATTTCCTTCTGCTGGTTCTTGTACGCCGCCAATTGCTGCTCCTCCCGCGCCGCCTTTTGCTCAAGGTAACTGTCCCAATTCCCGCGATACCGCGTCAGCTTGCGATGCGCGATCTCGATGATGTTTCCCACCAGCTTGTTGAGAAATTCCCGGTCATGCGAAATCATCAGGATCGCCCCCGGATAATCCATAAGGTATTGCTGAAACCACACCAGCGACTCGAGGTCCAGGTGATTGGTCGGCTCGTCGAGCAGCAGCAAATCCGGCTCCATCGCCAGCAGCCGCGCAAGATGCGCCCGCATCACCCAGCCGCCGCTCAAGGTCCGCACCTGCCGGTCAAAATCCCCCTGCCGGAACGCCAGGCCCGCAAGGATGCGCTTGGCCTTCGGCTCCAGTTGCCAGCCCCCTTCCTCGTCGTAAATCCGCAGCGCATCGTGATGCTCGTCGGAGTCCTCGGGCGTCGATTTCATCACCCTCAGCGCCTGCGCCAGCGCAGGCGAAGCCGAGCATGCCAACTCGATCACCGTCTCATCTCCCGCGGGCGCACTCTCCTGCGGCAGGAATCCGAGCGTCGCCGCCCGCTCGACCGACACCTTCCCCGCGTCCGGCGACGCCTCGCCCAGGATCAGGGAGAAAAGCGTCGACTTCCCCGCCCCATTCGGGCCGACGAGCCCGACCCGGTCCCCGCGGTTGACCTGGAGCGATGCGTCTTCAAAAAGCGTGCGGCCGCCAAAAGCTTTGGTGACCTGGGAAATGGTGAGCATGGAGCCGGGAATCTTCTTCGCCGCGAGCCTGAGCGCAAGCTCCGGTCATCGCTCTTTTAAAAAAGCCTGCGGACATCTAATCCCGCTCGCGCGAAAGCACCATCCTCCCGCTGATGGCGTCGATGGTCACCCGGTATTGCGAAAGAATCCCGCTCCCGAGCAACCCTGCCTCCCCCGGAAAGATCGCCGTCCCATGCAGCGTCGCCGCCACATGCGGCAACACGAAATGCCCCAACCGCACCGGCACCACCGTCTCGTCCTCGGTATTCGTGATGAATCCAATCGATGCATCCTCATGCCCCGGCGCCATGGAGCCGCGCGGCACCACCCAATGCAGTTCATCGTTGCACCCCGTATCCACTCGCGTCCAGCGCGGATGCGATCCATTCACGGCAACCGGCACGCAGTAAACCCCATTGCGCGCCAGCAACGGCAACGACTCCCCGCCGGAGGGCGCCGCATCCAGCAGCCGGATGCGCTGGTGGTCATAATCGATCTGCGTAATCCGCCCGTCAAAAAATCCGGCGCCGATCAGCCCATCCACATGCCGGCTGCAAAGTTGCGCCGCCCGGCTCAAGTCGATCGCCATCCCGATCTCCCCCATGCTCACGCCGGCCGCCGTCGCAGTCACCGGTGCAATCGTATCCGCACATGCGCTGGCATCGACTCCATCGACCGGCACCGCATGCCCCCTCGCGAGGTGAAGCCGCTTTGCCGCCTCAAGACTCAGCACCGAGACGCTTGCCCCGGAATCGAGAATCAACGTAACCGGCTGCGCGTGAACACTTGCGCGCACCAGGATGTAGCCATCCACGAAATCAAACGGAATATCCCGCCCCGCCGCGGACAGCACCAGACCGAAAAAAGCGAGAAGAGGGAGAAACGCGCGCACGGATTTCACCAATACCACGATTCGCCTCCGCCGCAACCCATCCAGCGCATCCGGCCCGTCACCGTGGCGCAAGGCTAATCCCCAGCGGCTGCTGCTCAGCCCGCCAGATTTGCTCAAACTTTCTCCGTGTCTCCGCGTCGCCATGCTCGCTCAGATACCGCGCGCGGACGATTTCCTCCGCAATATCGGTATACCGCACCAGCAGCGCCTCCTCCTCGTCCAGCGCGGCATCGGCGTTGTCGAAAGCATCCTGCCGCTCGATCAATTCCTGGCACTTCGCCTGGTCCCGCGCCAGGTCCGCGGTCGCTCCGCGGGTCGCCCGGTCATAATCGTGCGAATCCTTCCAGCGCAACGCCGGCCATTTCGCAAACAGCGCCTGCAAGCTGGACATCCGCAACGCGTTGAGCTGGTCCTGGTCGTCCCGGTATTCCCGGATCTCCTGCGGCTGCCCGAGCGGATCGGCGAACATCAGCCGGTCATAAGCCGCGAGCAGCCGCCCCTCGCCGGTGAGCCCCAGCTTCACGGAGAGCCCATCCAGCGCAGCGCGCTGTCCCGGCGTCGCAGTCTCCAGCAGCGTATGATAGGGCGTGGCAAAAATCGCGGAGTCTTCAAGGTCGACGAAACGCCGCAGGTAAATCATCGATGTGCAGACCGGCGTATCAATCGAATCATCGTGCAGCAGTGCGTAACAGAACGCCTCATGGCAGCTCACCCGCCCATCGCCATCATAATCCGCCCCGTCGATCCGGTGCCCCAGCCGGTCCCGCCCCGAAAGCGCCCCAAAGAAGTAGGACGAGAAATCCTGGTACAGCGGCGAGTTCGTCTCCGTGCCGCACCCCGCCGCCTCCCGGTCGCTCTCCGCGGCAAAGAAGCCGATAATCTGCCGGTCATTGGCCGCCATATCGGCATTCCCCTTGCGGAAGAGCACATTCGCAAAACCGCCGCTGAAACATTGCGCCATGACCAGCGTCACCGGCACGCCCTGCGGCAGGAGATCGATCTCATGCAGGAGCGTCGGCGGATCGAGATCATCCTGGCCCCAGAGATTATATAGCGACGTCTTGTCCCGGTCATCGTCCAGCGAGCCGTGCCCGGCAAAGTAGAGGAGCACCGGCGGTTCCTTTCGCCCGCTCAGCGCAGCAAGGCGATGCATCGAGCGATCGATGGCAATCAACCGCGACGGCCCATCGATCGCCGCGCCGATCTCCGGCGTGCGCGTCTCGATCTTCGCGCCGAGATCGTCATTCGGCAGCAACACATCCAGCGCCTGCTGCGCCGGCGTGAGCTTCGTGGAGTCGGTATAGGAAAGGTCCCTGCTGCCCGCCCTCCCATCGGCAAAGAGCACGATCCGTCCCGCCGATGCCGGCACAAGGCTGGTGACGAAGCGCAGGTGCTCCTCGATTTGGGCCGTGTTGTTGTCCTTGTCCGGCCCGCCGCCAACCAGCAGCGCGTGCAGGACCGGCCCCGGAGCCGCGGAGCCCTGTAGCGCCGGCGCGATCAGGCATGCAAGCAGCAGCCCCGCCGCGGTGATCCGCCGGCTGCGACGCTCAGGTATTTCGATTGTTCGTGCCATGCGAATCAGATTTCCCTAACATGTCGGAAACGGCAGTGCAGCGCAAATGCCCCGCGAATTCCGATTTTTGAGCGATGAACAGTATGGAGCCTACCAACGAACCACCACTCCCCGCCAAGCACCCCCTGCTGAAGTACGTGGAAGAGAATCCCGTCGCCGCAGTGATGCAGGCCCTGGCCGCCGGCTTTGCCATTGGGATGATCATCCGGCTGATTGAGGGAGCGGGCGGCGAGCAAAAGAAGATCGATCTCAAGCGGAAACCGAGCGTCGATGATGCGAAGTATCATCTCGGCTCGCTGCTGCTCCCCTTGCTTTGGCCCGCATGGAAGACCGCACAGGAAGGTTACGGAAAATCCGCTGAAACCGTCCGCGACGTCATCGAACAGGTCGGCAAGGGCAAGCTGACGAAAGAGGGTAAAAAGAAACTCGCGCAAGTGGAAAAATGGGCCGGGCACGAAGCCGAAACCCTCAAGGCGCTCGGAAAAAAAGGCGCAAAGGAAGTCGAAGCATGGCTGGAAAAGGAAGCCGGAGAGCTATCGGAACTCGGCGAACTCGGCAAAAAGAAGGCCAAAGACGCGGAAGCCTGGGTCGAAAAAGAAATCCTCCCCGCCGCCGAATGCGGCTGGAAGAAACTGATGAAGTTTCTGGGGTAAAACCCATTTTTGTAGCGATGGGGCGTCGACCCATGCGGGGGGAGAGCCTGAATTTCTTGCCGGGGTATTTCCCCGATATCAGACCTCATTGCATCGTTGTTCCACCCGCACCACCTTGGAATGATGACAAGGAAATCCTTCATCGAGCGCCAGCAAGCCGCGACCCGTGAATCCTCCAGGGTCAATCTGTTTTGGATGATTATCTTTTTCGGTGTGATTATCGGCAATGCGCTGTGGGCGACATCGCCGGGCAATCACAAGTCGCAGGCATGGATGAATACCGTGTACACGCCGCTGTTCATCGGATTCGTCCTCCTCCAATTGCCGCTTATGATTTGGTACAGTAAGCGGTGTACCAGGAAATTCGGGTTGCTTTGCCCCTCCTGCGGCAAGCCCCTCACTGGTTCCACGGCTCAAATCGCAATCGCTACAGGGAATTGTGGCCATTGCGGGTCTTCGATCCTGAATGCCGATGAGTAGGCCACAGCGCCTGTTTCCCTGCATTTACCCTGTTTTCTCCGTGGTTCCTTTGACACGCAGGGTATAACACTGGTCATCTCATGACCGGCCCTTTGGTTCTCGCGATCCCGACTTACAATTGCGCCCATTATCTCCCGCACACCATGGAGTCGCTGGCCGCCCAGGGCGATGCCCTCCGCTGGTGGTTGCAGGATGGCGCCTCGAAGGACGAGACCGCCGAGATCGCCCGCAAATTCGCCCGCCCCGGCGACACCGTCGTCAGCGAGCCGGATCGCGGCCAATCCGACGCCCTGAATAAAGCCTTCCCAAAAATGGGCGGCGAAATCATCGGCTTCATCAACGGCGACGATCTCCTTTCACCCGGCGCAGCTCAGCGGGTCCTCGACACCTTCGCAGCCAATCCCGGCATCGATCTGGTCTACGGCGAGGTGGAATGGATCGACGCCGGCGGCGTGCAAACCGGCCATCACAAGGGTGACATCTCCAGCCTCGAGGAGCTGCTGGACCTCTACGGCGTCTGGTTCTCGAAGCGCCAATGGGTTCAGCCCGAGGTTTTCTTCCGGCGGTCGCTCTGGGACAAGGCCGGCCCGTTCACCACCGATTACGATCTCGCGTTTGATTTCCGTTTTTGGGTGCAGTGCATGCAGTCGGGCGCGCGCGTGCTGCGCATCCCCACTCCTCTCGCGCGCTTCCGGGTCCATGACCAGCAGAAGTCCGCCAATGCAACGAAGGCCGCCTCGGAGATGCGCGACATCGTCCGCAAGGCCCTCGCTCTCGACCCGCCCATCTCCCCCGCCGCACGGCAGCGCATCCAGGCGCAACTCGACTACGACGATTACCAACTCGCCCCCGAACCAAAACCCTCCTTCGCCAATGCCCTGCTGCGCAATCCCGCTTGGCTGCACGCCCCCGCCGTGCGGGAACGCCTGCGCGACTCCTTCCGCCGCGGGATATGACTCCGGGACGCCTCTGGTACTTGATCCAGCGGGATTGCCAGCGTGGCATCGCCGCGACGTGGCATGACCGCGTCGTCAGCCGGCGCATCCTCGATTGGAAAAACCCCTTCGCCGCCCAGCCGCCGGGCGAAATCCCCGTCCATGTCCTCAGCGGGAAGGACGACTGGCTGCTCGCCTGCTGGATGCTCGCCAGTTGGTTCCACACCACGGAGCGCAACTGGACCGTCATCATTCACGACGACGGCCATATCCCGCCTGAAGCCGCCGCCGCATTCGAGCGCATCGCACCCGGCTCGAGACGCATCTCCGCGGATACTGCGGATCGCGCCGTGCTGGAGACGCTGGCCGCGCATCCGGCCTGCAGCGATTACCGCAAGGCCCATCCACTCGCGCGAAAAATATTCGACGTACCCGCGCTCACGCCCGGCGAGCGATTCATCATCCTGGACAGCGACGTCCTTTTCTTCCGCAAGCCGGACTTCATCCTGCGCTGGTGCGCGGACGGCGGCGACGAGTGCTGGTTCAACGAAGACGTGAAGGAAGCATTCCCAATCCCACTCGGCGAAATCCGAGAGATCCTCGGCATCGACGTCTGGCCGCGCGTCAACAGCGGCCTCTGCCTGCTCAATCGCTCCGCCATCGATCTCGACCTCTGCGAGCGCGCCCTCCGCGAGAGCTCCCTTCTCAAAGGCCACATCTGGCTCGTCGAGCAATCCCTCTTCGCCATCTGCGCCTCCGCCCGCAACCGCGGCGGCCTGCTCCCGCCCGATTATGAAGTCTCCCTCGAAAAAAAGGCGCGACCGGACGCCGTGGCCCGGCATTATGTGGGTGCCGTGCGGCAGCTTTTCTATGGCGACGGCATCGCACGCGTGAAGCGGCAATTGATCCAATGAAAGTTTTTTTCGCACCCGATTACCGCGAGGGCGTCGCCTATCAGGCGCTGCTCGCCGCCGCGCTCTCCGCGCAGGGGGTGGAAGTCACCTTTCCCGTGGGACATCGCCGCGTGCTGCCGCTCTGGCGCGGCATCGAGAAATGGAAGGGTGACCTCCTCCATATCCACTGGCCCGAGAAATTCTTCGAGCGCCGCAATGATGGCCTCGATTTTTGCCGAAAACTGCGCTACCCCGTCGACCTGAAGCTGACGTCCAATCTCCTCCCGATCGTCCTCACCGCACACGACCGGTTCCCTCACAATCGTTCCGGCCGCATGCTCTTGCGGAATTTCCAGCGCACCTATGACGCCGCCCGCGCCATCATCGTCCACTCGCCGCGCGCCGGCGAGGTGGTCCGCGAGACTTACCGGACCCCGGCGGAAAAAATTCACGTGATCCCGCATGGCGATCTCTCGGTCTCGCTGCGCCCCCTCCCCGCGCGCGCCGCAGCCCGCAATGCCCTCGGCATCCCGATGGAGGAGCGCGTCTGCCTTATGTTCGGCACGGTCGAGCCTTACAAAGGGATCGAGCCGGTGGTGGATTGGTGGCGCAGCACCTCGCCGGCGGCTACGCTCGTGGTATCGGGCAAGCCATTTACAACGGATTACGCCTCCGCGATCCGGATGCGCGCGGGCGGCGCGACGTCGAAAATCCGGTTCGAGCTCGCATGGCAGACCGACGAGGCGCTGGAGCGCTGGCTGGCGGCGGCGGATTGCGTGCTCTTCAATTACCGGGCGATTTTCACCTCTGGCGCCGCCTGCCTTGCCCGCTCGCTGGGCATCCCGATCCTGATCCCTCACCGCCTGGATACCATTGATCTCGCCGAGCCCCACCGGCTCGTCTTCCGGTTCGACGATATTGAGACCGATTTCCACTCGGCGCTGGAAGCTGCCCTCGCAGCCGGCCCTGACCACGCTGCCGCCGAGGGCTGGCGCCGGGCCACAGCCTGGAGCTCCATCGCCGAGGAGACAGCCCGCGTCTATCGAACCGTAGCATAGCGTATGCTCTGATTGGCGCGGAAATGGCGATTTATACCAATTCGAGCGATTATCTGGACTCGCCTGTCCCCGATACGGTTCCCTTTTTTGCGCTCTCTGCGATCTCTGCGGTTAAATCATGATTTTTAACCACAAAGAACGCATAGGCAGCAGTCCAGGCAAGTCCTTCACTTGGTATTTCTCCACCCGCTAAACATGCAACCCCTCGTCTCGATAGGCATCCCCTGCTACAATGCGGAGCAGTGGATCGCCGCCTCCGTCCAGAGCGCGCTCGACCAGACATGGCCCCACAAGGAGGTCATCGTCGTCGATGACGGCTCGACCGACGGCACCCTCGCCATTCTGGAGAAATTCCGCGACGCCATCCGCATGGAGCGCGCCTCGCACGGCGGAGCCAACCGCGCGCGCAATCTCATCCTCAAGGCCGCCCGCGGCGAATGGCTTCAATATGTGGACGCCGACGATTACCTCCGAGCTGATAAAGTCGCCCGGCAATTCACCGAGGCCGGGAATCCAGATGACGCCGACGCCATTTACAGCCCCATCCTCAAGGAGCATTGGCTCGACAGCCATCCCGAGCCGCTGGTGGCCGAGCCGATTGACTCCGATTCCGATATTTACACCCAATTTCTCCGCTGGCAGCTCCCGCAAACCAGCGGCACGCTCTGGCGCCGCGATGTCCTGGAGGGCATCGGCGGCTGGGACGAGAACCCGGCCCAGCTTTGCGACGAGCACGATTGCTACTTCCGCGCCCTCAAGTCCAGCCGCCGTTTCGTCTTCGCCCCCACCCCGAATGCAGTCTACCGCATTTGGTCCGAGGCAACGCGCTCCCACAGCAACCAGCAGCCGGTGATCTTCAGCCGTACGGCTCTCTGCGAGGCATTGCGCGATTGGCTCCGCGCCCGCGGCGAGTGGACCCCAGCGCACGAGGAAGCCCTCGGCCGCTCGCTGCTGGAGATGGCCCGCAAACTGGCCAGCGAAGACCTCTCCCTCGCCTGCCGCTACCAGGCCCCACGCAAGGCGGATATCCGGCTCGATGGCCCAGCCGCGCCGGAATCCTACCGCCGGGTCTACCGCACGCTCGGCTTTCGCGCCGCGGAAGTGCTCGCCCGCCTCTTGCGATGAAGCCCCTCCTCCTCCTCTCCACGCTTCACCGCAACCACGCCGCGCACTCCGGCTATCAGGCGCTCGCGCAAAGCCTGCCGGAGGCGCGCTTCATCCACACCATCCGCGCCGAGCCCCCCGGCGGCCTGCCGCTTCTTGGCGCGCGACTCATTCGCCGGCTCGCCTTTTCCCGCTGGTACCTCGGCGGCTGCGCCGCGCTGGAGATGCAGGCATGGCGGCAATTGCGCGGCGGATTCGACGGCATCGTCCACGCAATGTGGGCCGATCACGACCTCGGCTTCCTCGATCTCTTCCTGGACAAGCGCCGCCACCGCATGGTCGGCACATTCCACAATTGCGACGACACATTCGTTCACACAATCCGCTTCCCCAGCCGCCTGCGCGCCTTCGACGCGATCATCCTCATGAGCCGCACCCAGGAGCCATTCTTCCTAAAGGCCGGGGTAAAACCGGAGCGCATCCACGTGGTGCCGCACGGAGTCGATACCGATTACTTCCAGCCCTCCGCATCAAATCCGGATGGTCCGTTCACCGTCCTCGCAGCCGGCGGTTATCGCCGCAATTTCCCGTTGCTGCGCGAGGTCTGCCTGCGACTAAAAAATCAGCCGGATATCCAAATCGAAATCGTCGCCCCCGTGGCCTTCCGCAAGCTGTTCGCTGACGTCCCCAATGCCCGATTCCGCACCGGCCTGAGCGATGCGGAGTTCCTCGAAGCCTACCAAACCTGCTCCTGCCTGCTACAGACCGTGGAGAACGCGACGGCCAATAACGTGATCCTCGAAGCCATGGCATGCGGGCAGCCAGTCGTGGCCGAGCGAATCGGCGGCATCCCGGAATACGTGGACGAAACCTGCGCAATCCTCACCGCCGGCGGAGACGCGGACGCACTGGCCGCCGCGATCGTCGAAATGCGGGACAATCCCACGCACCGCGCCGCTCTCGCCGCCGGTGCCCGCCGCAAAGCCGAAACCTTCGCGTGGAAGCAAGTGGCTGCACAGATGCGCGCCATTTACGAAACACTCTGACTTCCCCTCCCATGCTCTGCGCCATCAGCATCGCCACGCACAACCGCCTGCCGGAATTGCGCCGCACGCTGGCCATCGTCGCCGGACTCAACCCGCCGCCCGACGAGGTTCTCATCTGCGCCGACGGCTGCAACGACGGCACCGTCGAATTTGTGCGCGAGCAGTATCCCGCCGCAAAAATCATCGAGCACCCAACCCCCAGCGGCTCCATCCGTTCCCGCATCGAGTTAATGCACGCCGCCACCAGCGACATCGTCATCAGCCTCGATGACGATAGCTATCCCCTCGACGGCGATTTCATCACTCGGGTCCGCGATCTCTTCGCAAAACGCCCCTGGGTCGCCGTCGCCTCATTCCCGCAGCGCTCGGACGAATTCCCGGAAACCCTCGCCGCCACCAGCTTCGGCCCCCCATGTTACACCGGCAATTACGTGAACGCCGCCGCCGCATTCCGTCGCGGCGTCTACCTCGAGCTCGAAGGATGGACCCCGGAATTCGAGCACGCCTACGACGAGTCCGATTACACCCTGCAATGCCTCGCCGCCGGCTACGCCGTTTTCTTTGATCCCGGAATCGTCATCCGCCATCACTTCACGAGCCTGAAGCGAAACGAAATCCGCACCCACCATCGCCACTCCCGCAATGAGCAATGGTCGATGTGGCGCCGCTGCCCCCTCCCAGCCCTCCTCGCCATCTCGCCCTACCGCGCCATCAGCCAGTTCAATTACGCCCGCAAACGCGGCCTCGCATGGATGATCCGCGAGCCGGCATGGTGGTGGATGGCCCTCCGCGGCCTCCCCGCCGCACTCGCAAAACGACATCCCGTCAATGCCCGCATCTACCGCCAATGGCTCCGCCTCATCCGTCACCCCATCGAGTCCGATGAGGAATGGAAAACAACCTTCCGGAGCGCCCGATGAAAATCTCCATCGCCGCCACCAATCCCTGCCACCTCTACCCCCTGGCCCTGGAGCTTCATAAGCTCGGCGCGCTCGGCTGCTACTACTCCGGCTATCCCGATTGGAAACTGGCCGCCCCAGACGGCCTGCCCGTCCGCACCCATTCCTTCCGCACCACGGTCGTATACGGCGCGCTCAAGTACATCCCCTCCGTACTCAGCCCCAGCCCGCGCTCGCTTTTCCTATGGCAGGATCACGGCTTCGACGCATGGGTCGGCCGCGCGCTCGATCCGTGTGACGCGTTCCACGCAATGCCCGGCCAGGCGCTCCGCGGCTTCGAGCGCGCACGCAAACTCGGCGTGCGCACCGTCCTCAATCACGCCACCGGCCCGGTCCGCGATTGGGTGCGCATCATGGAGCCCGAGTACCAGCGCATCGGCATGCGCCTCGCCGATGTCTGCCCATACGACGACGCTTACTTCGCCCGCGAGTCGCGGGAGTACGCCCTCGCCGATTTCCACTGCGCCGCCTCAACGGTTGTCCGCGACCAATTGATCGCCCTCGGCATTCCGCCCGAGCGCATCTGGCTCGCCGGCTACGGCGCCGACCCCGCGATTTTCCACACGCGCGGCCGCATCACCCCGGACAAATTCCGAATCCTCTTCGCCGGCCAGATCGGCCTCCGCAAAGGCTTGCGCACCCTGCTCGAAACCCTGGCCCAATGCGACCGCCCGGACTGGGAGATGCACTTCTACGGCGGCATCGCCCCGGAAGCCGAACACGACCTCGCAGCCTACAAAGGCCGCACCCCCCTCATTCAGCACGGCAGCGTCAGCCAGCCCGCCCTGGCCGATGCACTCCGCCACGCATCCGTACTGGTCCTGCCATCCCTGGAAGAAGGCTTCGGCCTGGTCATACCGCAAGCCCTCAATTGCGGCACCCCCTGCATCGTCAGCGACAGAGTCGGAGGCAAAGACCTCATCCGCCCCCGCGAAAACGGCTCCATCTTCCCATCCGGCAGCACGGACGCCCTCGCCGACGAGCTCCGCTGGTGGCAAACCAACTGGCACCCCGTAACAGAAACCCACGATTGGCAATCCCCCGCCAAAGCCATCCTGCAAGCCGCCCTCGCAGAATAGTCCCATTCCGCAATCCGAAATCCGCAATCCGCAATCCAGTTGAGCCTCCCCCCCGCATGCGATACTGTACCTCCATTCCATGAACCCGCTGGAGACGTACCAATCCGACGCCGTGGAGCGCCCGCTCATCCGGCGGCGTCTCTTCTGGGCTCTGTTCGTCTCGCTCCTTCTGCATGGCGGCATCGTCTGGTGGTTCCACCAGACCCACCTCCCGGATTTCTCCAACGCCCCGGTTGAGCGCCTCGTCCCCCGGACCATTTTCACCCTCAAGAACATCACCATCGACGAGAAGATCCTCGACGGCTCCGAGGACCAGCAGGAAGCGCCAAAGCTGGTTCAGCAGCCCCGCCCCGAGATCAAGCCGCTGGACCTCCCTGACGAGAAACCCATGGCCGACGTCTCAGAGGGCCGCATGGCGCCCGGCGTCCCCGCCACCGCGGACATCGTCAAGCCCATCGCCAACGAAAAACCGGTCGCGGAATCCAACGACGTCCAGGCCATCGCCCGCGTCCAGGACAGCGCGAAGATGGTAATGGAGCAGGACCTCAATTCCCTCCGGGACTCGCTCCTCAAGGACCAGCCCGCAGATGTCTCCCACTCCCTCATCAAGCTCCCGGACACCAATGCCGGCGATTCCGCGCAAACCGACGCGCAGGAGCTCTCCACCGCCTCCGGAGCGCTCGACAATCTGCTCGGCCACGGCCTCCATGCCGGCGACAAGCCCGTAACGTTTCCCGGCGGGGCGATGTTTGAGTTCGACAGCGCCGCGCTCCGCACCCAGTCCCTCGAGCAATTGCACAAGCTCGGCATGCTCATCCAGAAGAACCCCAACGTCACCTTCAGCATCGAGGGCTACACCGATTCCTTTGGCGATTCCGCCTACAATATCCAGTTGAGCCAGGCAAGGGCCGATGCCGTCCGCACGTGGCTCATCCAGAACATGGATGTCGACCCGTCCCACATCCAGTCGGTCGGCTACGGGGCCACCCGCTTCCTCGTCACCCCCCAGGACGTCGACATGCATTCCCAGGCCTCCATCGATGCCGAGAAAGCCTTCGAGCAGCCAAATCGCCGCGTCGAAATCCGATTCAAATTTCCCACCCCTCAGTGATCACCTCCGGCCGGGCCCTGAACAGCGACGCGGTGGCCGATCATTATGATGAGCTGGATGAATTCTACCGCGACGTCTGGGGCGATCACGTCCACCACGGCCTCTGGCTGAACGGCAGGGAATCCCACCGCCAGGCCACCCTCCAGCTCGTCCAGCGCGTCGCCGAGCGCGCGCACATCGGCGCAGGAGCTCAGGTATGCGACATCGGCTGCGGCTACGGCGCCACCGCCCGCATGCTCAAGGCCGACTACGGCGCCCAGGTCACCGGCGTCACCGTCTCCCCCGCCCAATTTCAGTACGCCGAAACCCATCCCGCAGACGGCGTGACCATCATCCTCGGCGATTGGCTGCGCAACCCGCTGGAGCCCGCCCAATTCGACGCCGCCATCGCCATCGAGAGCACCGAGCACATGGCCGATCTCGCCGGTTTCTTCCAGCAGGCCCACCGCGTCCTGCGCCCCGGCGGCCGCCTGGTAGTCTGCGCATGGCTCGCCCATCCGCGCGCCTCCGCCACACAACGCAAATTACTCCTGGAGCCCGCCTGCACCGAGGGCCGCATGGCCCACATCGGCCTCGCGTCCGAGTACCGCCGCCTCTTCGAGCAAACCGGCTTCACCGTCGAGCGCGAGGAGGACGTCAGCCAGCAGGTGAAGCGCACATGGCCCATCTGCGCATGGGGCTTCACCGTCCGCCTTCTCCGCCAGCCCCGCTACGTCCGCTTCCTTTTCAACCGCCACCGCCGTAATCGCGTCTTCGCCCTCACTATCTTCCGCATCTGGATCGCCTTCGAAACCGGCGCCCTCCGCTACGGCATCCTCACCGGCGTCAAGAACGGGCTCTGAGATAAGCCCTCCTCGTGTGTTCGCGTGGTGTCTTCACACGGATGAATGAAAGATTGTCGCCAAACGCCGTTATCTTAACCGTCGTTTCGTATCAACCTGAGCGCGTTCATACCAGCATCCCCGCGAATGTACCGATGCCATATAAATGTTAGGTCGAATAACGATGCCGCAAGCTTCCACATTAGGAAGAAAGCCGCAGTGGCAGCGAGGATCGCCCACAACGCTGGACTCTCTCTCGAAACCTCTATTGCGTGATACATTACCATGGATGCCGCGATTGTTCCGCATCCAACCAGCGGCAACATCCCGAGTTCCGGCCAGATTTCACTGACAAGGAACGACAACAACCCGATCACGATCGCCACCACCAGCCATGAAGACGTTCCGCCCAGCGGAGCGAAGGTACCCGAGATGAGTGTGTTGGCGGCCAACGGGGGAGTCGACACCTTTCCCATGAAATAAGAATAGCCAAATGCCCCGATGGCAAAGATGCAAACAGCTTCACGAGCCGCCCACGTGAATCACCATCGGACCATAACGAACTCACCTGCACCCTGTAAAAGCCCAGCGCGACGGTCGCGCTCGCATCGGTAACCGTGAGCGTGGAACCCCGTTATTAACAGACAAGCCCGCCGCAACCGTCGCGTTCCCTACGCCAAATCGATGCCGGAGCTGCAAAACAAAAAGCACTTCTTCCAATCACCCAATCCAGACAAAATCCCACGGATATGTCCATCCACCGTCTCCCCACGGTCGCACGTCGCCTTCGGCTGGCCAGCGTGCTTGCCACAATCCCGCTATTGGCGTTGAGCACCGTTTTCGCCGAGCCAATACCCGCTGCGGGCATTCCGGCATCCCTGTCTGGGACGGCCGTTCAACTCGTGGACCTCAAGGGCGATGCCGGGGGCAAACGCTTCGATGGCATCGGTGTGGTCAACGGCGGCGGCGCGACTTCGGTGCTGCTCAAGGACTACCCCGAGCCGCAGCGGAGCCAGATTCTCGACCTCGTTTACAAGCCCATGTTTGGCGCTTCCGTCAGCGCGCTGCTTGTCGAGATTCCCGGCGATGGCAATGCGACGCAGGGCTCGATGCCCAGCCACATGCATACGCGCGACGATCTCAATTACTCCCGCGGCTACACATGGTGGATCTTGCGCGAGGCAAAAAAACGCAATCCCGCTCTTAGTCTCGATGGCGCCGCGTGGGCCGCCCCCGGCTGGATTGGAAACGGCAACTTCTGGTCGCAGGACGCCGCGGACTATTACGTCAAATGGCTTCAAGGTCTCAGGAATGTTTACGGCCTCGAGTTCGACGCCATCGGATGCCGCAATGAAAAAGGGGTCAACTACGACTTTGTAAAAATGCTTCGCTCAACCCTCGACGCCAGCGGCTTTGGCAAAGTCCAAATCCATGCCTTCGATGACTGGCCCGCCAACAAATTCGATTTCGTCAAGGACATGGCCACTGACCAAACACTGCGCGACGCCATCGGCATCCTCAGCGCCCACACTTTGGTGCGGATTCCCGCTTCGCCGGAGGTGCGCGCAATGGCCGCCCTGATGAACAAGCCGATTTGGAACACCGAGGAACATGTGTACCTGAAGGGATTCGATTGCGCGATCAGCATCGTGAAAGCCTTCAACGAAAACTTCATCCAGAGCGGTGCGACGCGAATCACAAACTGGTATGACATCGCCGGGGTCTATCCCATGGAACCTTATTCGGAAGACCCCGCCATGCTGCTGGCCCGCTCGCCATGGAGCGGCCATTACGAAGTCCGCGAGGCCTTGTGGGGATACGCCCATTACGGCCAATTCACGAACGTCGGCTGGCAATATCTCAACGGCGGGTGCGGAGAACTAAGCGGCAGCGGCAGCTATGTCACCATGAAATCACCGGGCAATGATTACAGCATCATCATCGAGACAAAAGGCGCCACAGCCCCGCAGCGATTGCGTTTCAAAGTGGGCGGCGGCTTGTCCGGCAGCCAGCTTTGCGTATGGCGCAGCAACGCAAACGATCAATTCATCCAGCAGCCCGGCATCAATCCGGCAAACGGCATGTTTTCGATCACGTTGGACCCCGATTCCATTTACTCACTCTCCACCACCACCGGTCAGCAGAAAGGTTCCTTCGCCAGCATTCCCGCCGACAAGCCCTTCCCATTCCCTTACTACGAAACATTCGACGAGTATTCCAACCCCAGGGACTACGGCTATCTGCCTCGCTACACCGCCGACATTGCCGACGTGTTCGAGATCGTTGACCGCCCCGACAAAAAAGGAAAATGCCTCCGCCAGGTCATCCCTGAGCGACCGATCCAGTGGGCTCCGGAATACATGCCCTACACCGTCATCGGCGACGACCAGTGGCGGGACTACGATATCAGTGTCGACGTGTATTTAAAACCCGGCGACTCCGCAGGCGTCATGGGCCGCATCAACAACGTCGGCTCCGGCTACGGCAGCATTCCAAAGGGATACTATCTGATCCTCGGGGATAGCGGCCAATGCAAGTTGGTTCTCATTCGTGGGCAGAAGAGAAACCCAAAAAAACTGGAGGGCGACGTCGAACATCAAGCGCTCATCAAGGCCGGAAAAGCCGGCGATGACAGCCAGGGAGGCGAAAAGTTCCTCGGCACAGTCCAGCTCCCCAACATCGGCCCCAACCAGTGGCATAACCTGAAAATCCGCTTCGAAGGCACCGCCGTCACCGGATTCGTGGACGGCAAACCAGTCCTGAGCGCCACGGACAACATTTACGCGCAAGGCATGGCAGGCCTCAGCGCAGGCGCAGACAAGAAAAAGCTGAGCACACCCTATTTCGACAACCTGTTGATCAAAGCCATCAACGCCCCAACGCCAACCCCTTCATCCGCCATGCCAGGCCAGTCGCCCATCTACGGCACTGCCAGCCGCGGCAAGCCAGAAAAGAAACAAGCACGGTAAGTGCGCCCAAATATCCAAATATTCCCGCCTCATTTCATCACCGATTTCTGCCTCCGGAGACTGGTGTAATTGCCATATATTCTATCTTCTATGCGTTCGCCTCTCCTGCAGATTACGCACCTTCTACGATTCGGAAGTCGCGTTCCGCCGCACAGCCGAATGCCTGAAGCGCCTTTTGGTAAGCCTCGCTTTCGCGAGCCGCGAGCGCGATATCATAGCTGTCGAATTCGACAACGATCGTTCGCTTCTGCATTCCGGCTTCGTGGGCCTGGACCTGGCTCGTGGACCTCGTCAAAAAACGCCCGCCGAATGACTGAACCGCCGGTGCCGCCAATGCCGCATAATCTTTTAGCGCCGATTCATCCGAGATCGATCGGTACGCAACCACCCAATAGCCTTTTGTCATGACGCCATCACCTCGTGCATTTTTGCGCTGCCGGCGTCCATTAAGTTAGTCTCGTGTATGATCGTTGTATTCATTGTGAATTTCCTCTGAGTTCATTGTTTCGGTTTTCGGTACCAGAGCATTTTAAAAAATTCCGTAGCCACTGATCTGGCAGCGCCGAGGGTTGGTGCGACCGGGCTTCGAGCGCAGCGCCTGTATGGAAACATACTGGCCAAGCTCGAAACCGGGCGCAACGGCCCTCGCCGCAACATAGCGGTGGCTACAGAATTTTTTAAACTGCTCTAAGGTGCATCATGGTGTGCTCGCACTTGATCGCTTCAGGAATAACCGTGCAGCTGTCACGAGCATAGAACTGCCTTGTATCGATCCGCCGCATGGTCTCTGGAAAGCTTCGGCCTGAGTGCCAGCCGGGTGGCGTTGAGCGCTTCCCAGTCCCTCATATCAGGGAGAGAGGGGATCGTGACAATTTCGCCCAGATCCAATCCGGTCAGGGCCGCATCGACCATTTCTTCGACCTCCATCACCAAGACGCCCGGGGGTAATTTCGAGACATCCTTCCCCGACTTCTCCCAAATAGCTGTGCGAGTCGCGCCCGGAAGAACGACCTGGATTCTGACGCCTTTTGGACCAATTTCCTGATGGAGCGACTGGCTGAGGTTTACGAGGTACGCCTTTGTTCCACTGTATACACCGCCGAAAAGCTCGGGAGCCAATGCAAGAACAGACGATATATTGACGATCGTTCCTGAACCTCTGGATACAAATGCAGGGGCCACTGCTCCGGCCAGCCGCGTCGGAGCAGTCACATTGAGTTGAATCATCGTTTCAATTCGATCCAGGTCGCCCCCAACCAGGGATCCTTCGACACTCATCCCGGCATTGTTCACTAACAGAGTGATTTGCTCGTCATCCCGAAGCCGCTTCTCGACACGCGCGAGATCGGTCTTTGAAGTCAGGTCCGCTTGAAGCGCTTCGGCTTGAACCCCCGTTTCTTCAGTCAATCGTTTCGCAAGACTCTCCAGTTTTCTCTGGTCTCGAGCGACGAGGATGAGATCGTAGCCGCGTTTGGCCAGGCGATCTGCATAGATCTCACCGATACCGCTGGATGCACCGGTGACTATAGCTGTGCCCTTCTTCGTTTGGTAATTTGTTTTCATGGTTTGATTTGGATGTTTGTTTCTGTAGCCCTCGATTTCAGTTTTCTTCGCTTTCCCCCTTATGAAGGCTTTGCCGGCACGGCGAACAGGAGGAAGACTAACCCTTCCGACATGGTGGGATGAGCGATGATCGCATCGCGCAATACCGTGTAAGGCGTACCTGTCAGCATTGCGATTTGGATAGTGGTCATGATCTCGCCTGCCTCGGAACCGAACATGGTAAAGCCGAGAATGCGATCGCTTGTCGTATCGACGAGAATTTTCATGAAGCCGCGCGTTTCAGAAATCGTCATCGCGCGCAAGACGGCAGCCATGGGCAACTTGGCAACGCGATAAGGGATGCCGCGCTGTTTCGCCTCCGTTTCGTTAAATCCGATACGGGCCAACTCCGGGTCGGTAAACATGCAGAACGGAACCTGGCGTCCGGTCGTCACGCGATGGCCGCCCGCAATATTGTCCCTCACAACGATGTAATCATCTGCTGAGATATGGGTGAAATGGGGGCTCCCGGCGCAATCTCCAATGGCCCAAACCCCGTCGGCGGTCGTTTGTAACCGCTCGTTCACCTTCACATGGCCGCGGGCGGTTGTCTCCACCCCCGCCTTTTCGAGGCCGATGCCGCTTGTATTTGGTGTACGTCCTCCGGCTACCAGCAGGTCCGTGCCTTCCAGGCAAAGTTCGGTTCCATCGCACGAGCCGACGAGCCTGATCCAATCGCCGGAGTCGCCCTTGACGCCGGTTATCTTTGCATTCGTCACGACGGTGATGCCTTCATCCCGGCACATTTCTTCCAATCCCAGCGAGATATCTTCGTCTTCGTGGTGGGCGAGTCGGCTGTTTCGGTCGATGAGCGTTACCTCGGCACCGAAACGGCGGAAGGCCTGGGCGAGTTCGAGTCCGACATAACCAGCGCCCAGAACCAGGAGATGTTTCGGGATGTGATCAAGTTCCAAGGCCTCGATGTGGGTCAGCGGCTTCGCCTCAGCCAATCCCGGAATTGGCTCAAGCGTGGCGCGTGACCCGGTGTTGACGACTACATTTTTGCCACGGATTGTGCGTTTCCCGCCTTCGTTCAAGGCAACTTCGATGGTTTTCGGGCCTACGAAGCATCCTGTGCCCATCACCAGCTCCGCGCCGCTCTTCGTGAAATAGGTGTCGCGAAAAATCTCGACAATGTTCCTCACCATCTTGCGCTTGCGCTCACGCACGGCTGCCATGTCGATGTGTACATTCTCTTTGCTGATGCCGAATTCGTTGCTGCGATAAAAGAACGAAGCAACCTTCGCGCTGTGGATGATGTTTTTGCTGGGCAGGCACGCGATGTTCGGGCACGAACCGCCCACATATTTGCGCTCGACTACAACCGCGCGTTGTCCCTTCTGCGCGAAGTTCCAGGCAAGAACTTTGCCACCGGCACCGCTGCCCAGCACGAGCAAATCGTATTCTTCCGTTGAGTCTGATGTTTCCGTAGTTCTATGAGTTTTTAGTTTTTAGGTGGCTTCGGTCCTTTCTGCGAAGGGTTAGGCCTGGCGGATTTCCTCCGCTCTTGTGACGAACCACTAGCGTAACGATCTGAACCCCGCCCGCACCTCTTCTGAAAAGATTTTGGGCTGCTCCCACGCCGCGAAGTGACCGCCCTTGTCGAGCTTGTTATAGTGGATGAGTTTGGGATACGCCCGCTCTGTCCAACTCCGCGGAGCTGGATAGAGCTCGTCGGGAAAGACGCTCACGGCAGCCGGGATGGCGACTCCTTTGGCGTTGAAATACCCTTTGCCCCAATATTCCCAGTAGAGACGGGCGCCGGAAAGCGCCGTGTTGGTAAACCAGGTGATCGTGATGTTGTCGAGGATGTCGTCCCGCGTGAGACCCTCGGCTTGTCCTTGAAATACGCGTGCAATCAACTCGTAGCTGCGTGCGTCGTGATCCAGGAAATAAGCCGCCAGGCCGACGGGTGAGTCCGCGATTCCGTATAATGTCTGCGGCCGCAGCCCCATCTGGAACCCGTAGGCAATTCCCTTTTGATAGACGAACTGCAACCGCTCGTAAGCGAGTTTCTCATCCGCTGAGAGACCCGATGGCGCCGGCGCGCCGGAAAAAGCCGCCCCATCAATGTCGGCTGGAAAGATACCGGGCATGTTGGTGTGAATGCCGAGCAATTCCGGAGCCGCCTGCACGCCCATTTGGTCGACGACGATGGCGCCCCAATCGCCGCCTTGCGCCACAAACTTGGTGTACCCGAGGCGCTTCATCAGCACGACCCACGCGCGCGCAATATGGACGGGATCCCAGCCGGGGCTCGTCGGCTTGCCTGAATACCCGTAGCCCGGCATCGATGGAATCACCAGGTGGAAAGCATCCGAAGCGCTCGCGCCATATGCCGTGGGATTGGTCAGTGGATCGATGATTTTCATCTGCTCGATGATCGAGCCCGGCCATCCGTGCGTGACGATCAACGGCAATGCATTCTCGTGTTTTGAACGCACGTGAATGAAATGAATGTCCAGCCCATCGATCTCGGTCATGAACTGCGGGAGGGCGTTCAGTTTCGCCTCGATCTTGCGCCAGTCATACTCAGTCGCCCAATACCGCGCGAGCGCCTGCATGGTCGCGAGCTGCACGCCTTGCGTTGCATCCGCGACCGTCTCCCGCTCCGGCCACTTCGTCGCATTGATGCGTCTGCGCAATTCGGCGAGTTCGCTTTCCGGAACCTCTCTGACATGGAGTGGGTGAATGGCGGTCTTGTCAGAAGCCTGCTTGTCGCTCTGTTGTGGAGCGGGCGCAGCAACGGCTTTTCGCGTGTTGAGGGGTCGCTGTGTGGCGACACCTGGAGTGATTTCAATTTCGGCGGCAGTTTTCATATCCTGTGTTTGATTGGTTGAGTTTTCGTTTCTGAAGAGCTTGGTTCACAGCAACTAAGGTGCGTAATGGGTGAAGACAAAGTCGCTGGCCTTGGCAGGCGCGTGGCAGACAAAGCAGGTTTGCAGCACTTCCTTGCTCGCGGGTTTCCCGTCGTTGAATTGAACAAACCCCCAGCCGCCCGTCGCGGCGTATTGAATCGAGTCCTTGATCATGAACTGAACCCCGTTCTTCGGCGGACCCGCCACGAAAGATTGTGGACGCCCAAAGACTTTGTTGTCTTGCGCCGACGGGACATAACTCCAGGCCAGCCGGGCAATGATTGTCCCATCCGGGAACGGGAGCTTCCCTCCCCGGTAGGCGTTCATCGCTGCGTCATTGCCCAGAATGGCGCGTAAATCGTTGAGGCCGCCTTCCTCATGGGCCACGGAGATCAGTCTCCAGTCGCGGTATCCAGCGGGGATTTTGGCTCCGGCGCCCGGCATGGCCGAAGCAGCGGGCTGTGCAGACGCATAGTCCATGCAGGCGACCATTCCGGCCACCGCCGCAACTGCAACCAGCGAGTATGCGATCCGTTTCATAGCGACGCAGGCGCCTGAATTCGCATCAGCAATACTTTCCGGTCGTAATTTTTCCCGACAGCCGTCGGCAGGAGCCATTCAACGCGACTGCGCCGCGCTCCGCCATGAGCCTTTCGACTCCGCCCTCGTGAGCACTTTGGGCAGAATTCTCATCACCTCCCGATCCGCATTCATCTCCGCAAACGGCCCGATGTCTTCGCCCTTCCACTGCCGCAATAAAATCGACTTGTTCGCCATCTCCAGCTCACCAAATTCGCCCATAGTAACCGGCGATTTACAAGCAGGATTGGAATGTGAGCGGCCTCAATTAACCACCGGGAATCCGGCCAACTCGAAATGCCGGTCGAAAGTGAAGACCGATGGGATTCGGTGACGGCGGATGAGCGCAAAGCTAAGGCAATCCACAATGCCGACGGATTGATCCGCGAATTTATGGAGTAAATCGAGCGCCGCCACTTCGTCTTCCGTCGTTGCGCGGACGATGGTCAGTTTGTTCCAGCCGTGCAGGAAGCGCCCGGCCTCAACCGCGGCTGCAGGGCCGACGTTACGCCCGAGAAAGGAGATCGTCTCCACAAATACCGAATCGCTTGTAATGACCCGCTCATTGGAGGCTCTCAGCTTCTCCCAGGTTCCAGCCGCCTGCGTGTGGTATTGGTCCCGCCGGGAAAAGCAGGCCACCCATGCCCCGGTATCAACGAAAATCATTTTCGAGCACTTCCGCGGCTGATGCCGGCGGGCTCGTCGTAAATATATTTGTCGTGATTGATCGCGCCGTCGACAGGACCGCCATCGAAGACAGGAAACTCGGGCCAGTCCTCGCGCGAGACGGACACATCCATCTTCGCCAGATGTTCGCGATGCTTGCCTTCCGGCGAGCAATCCTGCTCGATTTCCAGCTCCGCCACGCACTTGTCCTGAGCCTGGATAAACGCCGCCAATTCCGCCAATTCCCGCGGAGTAAGCCCCGTCACAGCCTCTTTGATTTCGGCAAGACTCATCGGACGAAATTCTACGCCGCCGCCTGCTCAAACGCAACGACGTTTGCGCCAATAATGGCATACTCACACGGACCAAATGCGCAACATCCTCCGTTCCCACAAGGCGCCCTGATCGGACCTATTCTCCCCTCCACACAAAAAAATCTCTAGGTGAAGCAAGGTTTCTTCTGCAAGGCTAACAGAATGCAGCTGCCATTGGCCTCAAATCCATCCATTCGCGCCTCATGCGGCGCCAGTTCCGAGACCGTATATGCGCCCAACGGCATCAATCCCGAACTGAAAATTAGGCCAAATTAAGGTAAATTAAGGTAAAAAATTTTTTGGAGACCCACCGTACGAATTTCCGACATTTTTTCTCAATCCTGCGCACCGCAATCCGCTACCCCTCCTCTCATTTCGTTCTTCATCCTTTCCCCATTCCCTCCCATATTCCCCGGCTCCCTGTGATCGAATCCACACCTGTCAGTCAACCAAAGCCCAGGCAGCCCCTCGTTGCCCGCCTGGGATTCTTCGTGCTCGGCGGCGTCGGCAGCACCGCCGTCAACTCCACCATCCTCAACCTGGCCATGCATCATCTGGCCTGGAAATACCCCGCCGCCTACGCCCTCAGCGCCGGCAGCACCGCGGTCATCTTTTTTCTCTGGAGCTATTTCGTCAATTTCCGCACCTCGCTCGTCTGGAAGAACTGCATCGGCCGCTACCTCGCCTGTTTCCTCCTCGCCCTCCTCTTCAATTACATCATCGGCGTCACCGGCCTGAAGCATTACGGCTCCTCCAATCTGATGCGAATCCTCGTGATCGGAGTCGTGCAGAGCTTCACCGGCGGCGTGAAATTTCTCCTCTATCACTTCTGGGTTTTCCCCTATGCTGAACGACCCGCCCCGAAAGACTCCCCCGCGCTCGCGTCGTAAAACTGAATGGACAGCCCCTCTACCAATCCGGTGCGCAAGCTGATCCGCCGGCTCTCGGATCTGCCGCAGTCGGCGGAGATCGCGATCTGGGCGTTCATGGTCGCCGTCACGGTGGGGATTCGCCTTTACCTCGTCCATCTGCTCCCGGTCGGCCTCTGGTCGAAAGATGGCGGATCGTACGCTTACTCCGCGTTCCGCTGGATTCACTATGGCAAATGGGAGACCGATCCGCGACGCGGCCCGGTCTACTCGATGTTCATCGCCTTCTGCGGAAAGGTCTGGGGCTCGGTCTATTCCATCATGGTGCTCCAGCATGTGATGGGCATCACCGCGATCCTCCTCACGCTCCTCACCCTCCGCCTCATGCACGGCCGCCGGGCGCTCATCCCTCTCGCCGCGTGCGGTTATGCCTACGGACTCTACGGCCTGCCCCTTTACATGGAGCAACTGGTCCGCAACGAGACCCTCCTCTTTTTCTGCGGCTCGATCTCGCTGGTGACATGGTACCTCGCCATCCGCCAGCGCAACGCCCAGTGGATCTGGATCACCGCCGCCGCCGCCGCGATTCTCAACGCGACAAAGAATGTCTGGCTCCCCTTCCCCATCCTCTTCATCTGGGCGACCCTCTGGTATTTCCGCAAGGAGCGGCGCTTTGCGCTTACCCAGGTGGTGATCTTCCTCATCGCCTTCACCGTCCCGTACATGGGCGCGAAGATTTTCAAGGCCCACACGCTCGGCGAGGATCGCTCCGACGAGCCGCAGGATGGCGTGCTGCTATACGGCCGGACCGCCCAATTCACCTACCTCGACGGCGGCATCGATCCCGACATCAAGCAGCAGATCCGCCCCGAGGTGGAGGCCTACGTGAAGGAAGTCTACCGGACCAATCCCCCGCACCTGGATAACAACGAGATCCTCAAGAAGACCGTCGTCCCGCACCTCATCAAGATCTACCGCCAGGAGGGCAAGACCGGTGACGACTTGAACAAACTCTGCCAGTCCCTCGCCATCGAGGGCATCAAGCATCACCCCGTGAAATATGCCCTCCAGGTCTGGGGCGACATCGTCCACATGCACCTGACATGCGGCGTCCGTTACGTCGCGCCCGACGACTCGGAGATCGATTCCCAGCGCCAGTTGCTGACGGAACTGATCAACCCCGACCCCATCATCCACGTCCAGGATTCACTCGCGAAACTGAACGCCATCGCCGGCGACCAGCCCGTCCCTGCAGCCGCCAAGCCATCAAAGCGCCACGAGGTCACCGGCCGCTTCGCCACCTACCGCTTGTGGCTCCTGAGTTCCTGGATGTTCGATTTCGTCCCCGTCCTGCTGACCACGCTTCTGATGCCCGTGGTCTTTTTCCTGACCCCAAAGCCCATGCGCGCATGGTGGCTCGGCGCCGCGGGCCTCTGGTACTTTACCGTCATTCTGCTCGCGACCGTCGGCCGTCCGCTGGATCGCTACCTGATCCCCGCATTACCCGTCATGTTCTACACCATGAGCAGCGCCCTGATGCTGGCATGGAACGCCCTCGCCGGCCCGCCCGCGAAAATTGGCCCGGCAGGCCAGCCCGATAGTAGCCGGGGCGCGTAAGCCCCCGGTCCAGCCGCCCCCCCAGCACGCCCCGGAGAAGCGGAAGAGATTGCCGTGAGATGCAGCCGAACTACATAAGCACATTTTCAGCTTTCCCTGCGCCCCGATTCGGGTGAACTTGCCCCACCATTATGGCCGAAGCACACGCCGCATACGACTCGAAGGTCGAAGGGAACGTCATTGTCACCAAATTGGACGCCGCCATCAATTGGATGCGTCAGAATTCCCTTTGGCCCATGCCGATGGGTCTCGCCTGCTGCGCCATCGAGCTGATGGCCGCCGGCGCCGCCCGGTTTGACATCGCCCGCTTCGGCGCGGAGGTGATGCGCTTCTCGCCCCGCCAGAGCGACGTCATGATCGTCGCCGGCACAGTCACCTACAAGATGGCCCTCGCCGTCCAGCGCATCTGGGACCAGATGCCGGAGCCGAAATGGTGCATCGCCATGGGCGCCTGCGCCTCCAGCGGCGGCATGTACCGCTCCTACGCCGTCCTCCAGGGCATCGATCAGCTTCTCCCGGTCGATGTCTATATCTCCGGCTGCCCGCCCCGCCCCGAGGCCCTCATCGAGGGCCTGATGAAGCTCCAGCGCAAGATCACCGGCGAAGATTCCCTCATGGACCAAAAACGCGTCCTCATCGAATCGTTTTCCTAGGAGACTCTCAATGGCACTCTCCGATTCCATCACCGCGCTGGAAGGCAAATTCACCATCCTCGGAAAAATCCAGTTCCGCGGCGAAACCACCCTCCTCATCCGCCGCGAGGACATCGTGGAAGTCTGCAAATATTGCAAGGAGTCCCTCGGGTTCGATTTCTTGATCGACGTCTCCAGCGTCGATAACTTCGGCCAGGAGCCCCGTTTCGAGATGGTCTACGAGCTCTCCTCCATCGCCACCAACGAGCATCTGCGGCTAAAATTCCCCGTCTCCGAGGACGAGCCCGAAGTCCCCACCGTCTCCGGCATCTGGCCGACCGCCAACTGGCACGAGCGCGAGATCTACGACATGATGGGAATCAGCTTCGCCGGCCATCCCGACCTGCGCCGAATCTTGATGTGGGACGGCTACCCCTATTTCCCCTTGCGAAAAGACTTTCCACTCGGCGGCAAGCCGACAGAAGTCCCCGACGTAGCCTTCACCAAAGCCGCCCCCCTGGAAGGCGGCCCCTTCGTAACGCTACCCTCGACCGCAACTACGAAGGACCGCGAGCCCCGCGCCCGTCGGGTGGACGAGTAGGAAACCGGCGCGACGCTATCCGCCGCAGCAGCGCATACAACAACCCCAGCGCCGGCGTGTCCGCCCCCGCCGCGCGAGCCTGTCTTAACGCCTCGCCCCAGATGGACTCAACCTCCACCTCCCGCCCCGCTTCATGGTCCACCTGGCTCGATGACCGATAAGGCCCCATCGGCCAGCTCCGCTCAATCTGCTGCTCAATAAAATCCGGCCGTATGGCGTACCCTAGTTTCGCTGCCGCCTTGATCACCTCCGCCATCAACCGGCGAGCCGCGGCCTGCAAGTTTTCGTCAGCAAGCACCTCAGCCACATTTGCGCCCGCCGCGACGCCGAGCCCATTGAACGGAATGTTCCAGACCAGCTTGCGCCATCGCTCCGTAATAAGGCTTTGCACCGCCTTCGCATCCACCCCGGCCCGCTGGAGATCAGTGACCAGCCGCATCGTCCGATCCTGCGGCGGTCCCTTGAACTCCCCTATCGATATCGACCCATGCCCGAAATGCTCCACAACTCCCGGCGCCGTCCGGTTGAGGCAGACAAAACAAAGCCCGCCCATCACGCGCCGCGCCCCGAAGTGCGACGCCAGCAACTCCTCATTCCCCAGTCCATTCTGAAGCGTCACAACCGCCGTCTCCGGCCCGAGCAACGGCGGGACAAGCGACTGCAGTGCGGCATTGGCCGTAGTCTTCAGACAAATGAGGACCATATCACACGGCCCCATTTCCTCGGCCGACCCGTACGCATTGACCCGATCCAGGTGAAAATCACCATCCTTCGAGCGAATCGTGAGTCCATTCTGCCGAACCGTCTCCAAATCACTCCGCATCAGGAAATGCACGTCGCAGCCCGAGTGCGCCAGCTTCGCCCCATAATAACCCCCAAGCGCGCCGGAGCCGACGATGCCGTAACGGAGCTGATCTTTCATGGGACCTCCATTTTGCAGGGTGCCCGGACGCAAATCCAGCCTTGCCGCGCGAACCAGAATCCGGTTGGTCTTTCCGCCAGCTAATGGAAACCGCACGGAAGCAAACCGGATCGAAGGACAGGCTCCTCTCCCTGATCGTGGCGTTCAAGTTTTTCAAGGGCGTCATGCTCATCGCCGTCGCCATCGGTGCTCATCATTTGCTGAACCACGACATCAGCGATTTCGTGGACCGCATGGTCGATACGTTCCGCGTGGACCCGAATAACCGCTACATCGAACTGTTGCTGACCAAGCTGGAATTCGTAAGCCCAAAGACGCTCAAGGAGTTGAGCATCGGCAGCTTCTTTTACGCCGCGATTGTCCTGACCGAGGGCACCGGCCTCGCTCTCCGCAAGCCATGGGCCGAATATTTCACCATCATCGTGACCGCGTCGTTCCTGCCCCTGGAGATCTACGAACTGATCCACCGCGTGACCTCAACGAAGATCATCGTGATGATCATCAACCTCGCGATCCTCGCCTTCCTCATCGCACGGGTGCGCACCCGCCGGAACGACAAATCAACCACCCCGGCCTAGAGCATTTTAAAAAAATCTGTAGCCACTGATCTGGCAGCGCCGAGGGCTGGTGCGGCCGGGCTTCGAGCGCAGCGCCTGTATGGAAACATACTGGCCAAGCTCGAAACCGGGCGCAACGGCCCTCGCCGCAACATAGCGGTGGCTACAGAATTTTTTAAACTGCTCTAGCCAGTGGCGCAGGCATGGACACAATCGAACGGTGGAAGTGCGTGCCACTCATGGTCGATATCCCGCATCACAAGCCCGTGATCGAATTCAATGGAACCCTTGGGGAAGCGGGATGCATCGGCAAAGAATCCCGAATGAACGTCGCTCACCTCAAAGGGCTGCACACGCCACTCCGGCGTAATCAGTTTGATGCCGTCCAAACGTTCCGGATCGCGAGTCGTCGAGTACCCCGTGCAATCGTGTGCAAAGAACTCGGACGCCTCATCCAGCGAACTGAAGCACGACCTTGTAGGAAGGGACTCCACCGCAACACCGGTGACCCCAATCCTGGCATGCCCATCATCGGGTATCATGGTCAGCGAAACACCACGACCATCGTCCTGCACCTCGAACCGGGCGTGATGTTGCTCACCGGGGAAGAGGCAGCCACCGGCCATCACGTTGATCACCGAGCCGGTGTCGCGCCGCGGAACGAAGACGCCCTCCTCGCAGCGACCATCGTGACCAGTCCACTCAACGGCGATCCGGTGCGCGGCATTCTCACTGGCAATGCCAAGCGCAGCCGGAAGGCCTTTCGGCCGAATCTGCTCGAGGCGGATGAGGCAGATCCCGACGATCGCGTGGGAGCCGTGCAGCTTTGGCCGCATACCGGCCGGAAGAATGCGCGAAGTGACCTCCGGGTCCGCGCGGAAGTTGATCAGCAACCGCCGCCGAATAATCCCCTTGATGACTGGAACTGTCATGGGGCAACCATACTGTTTCCGTACGGCTATTCAATCACCGGCGGCGATCCCGGCTCATCGAAGAGCCCATCACTCCCAATTCCATCCCAGAGGCAAATATCCAGAAAGCTGTCCCGCGAGGATTTGTAAAGCGCCCGGCTCTGCGGAAGAATGAGGAGGGACTTCGCGCGGGTAAGCGTGACGTAAAAGAGGCGCTGATTCTCCTCCCGGCGCGCGAGCTCGCGCGGCTTCTTTTGCTCCTCGTCCACGGTGACATTCGATATGTGAACGGCGATCTCACCCGCCGACTCCTCGATACGCGGGTACTCCACCCGCGGCGGCAACAGGGAACGGCCAAGTCCGAGCGGGATAACTACTGGCCACTCGAGACCCTTGGCCTTCTGGCAGGTCAGGAGCTGGATCGCCTCATTCGCCCCGGCAATCTGTGCGACGGGCCGGCGCAAATTCCTCACGAGCTCCGCTACGAATACCCGCAACGGCGTCCCGGCGATCTCCGCCCTCAGCGCCTCAAGTCGCAGCCGCGGCAGCGCATCGGCGCGCTGCCCGATCGCCTCCAGCCTCGCCGCGAGACGCGTCGCGGCCAATACATGGTCAACATATTGCGCGAGCGTGTACATCCCCGCGGGCGGCGCGGCGGAATGCAAATCCCGCAATAATTCCAGCGCCGCGGCGAGGCGCGGGGAAAGGCCGTCCGCCGACCAAAAAGTGAACGGCTTGTTATCCGCCTGCGCATCCGCCAGCTCCACGTCGGAGACGGCAAAAATCTCGCGCAGGATGCCGATGAGCTCGAAGCGGTCCCACGGATTCAGCAGCACATGGAGAAGCGCTGCCGGCCATGACAACTCCGGCAACTCCGCCTGCACCTGCTTTTGCGAAATCAGCCGGCACGGCAGACCCGCATCGGTAAAGATTTCCGTCGCATCCGCCAGCCATGCGGTGCGCGGGCAGAGGATCGCGACCTCGCTCCATGTCTTAACCCCGAGATTCTCCGGGCCGCAGCCTTTCAGGAACGCACCCACCTGCCGGCACTCCTCCTGGAAGGCTGCCTCCACGGAGGGCTTCTCCGCTGGCGGCGCATGCAGCGGAAGAATCCATGTCGCCCCGCGCTCGCAGCCGGGCTTCGGATGCAGCTCGCGAAATGCAAAGTGCGTCTGCGCCAGCCTGGCGTCCTGGAAGAAGATGGCATTGACCACGCAAATGACCCGTTCCGGGCAGCGCATGGTGACGCTGAACTCCAGCCGCTCCCCGCCAAGACCCGCCTCGAACGCCTCGATATATTTCCGGTACACCGCAAGGCTCGCTCGTCCCGCGTAGATCGATTGTTGCTCGTCCCCCACAAAACTGAACCGCCCCGCCCGCGGCGGCGCCGCATCGCGCCGGCTCGGCCATTCACCCACCACCGCCCCGGGCGGCCGCGTTACCTCGTTGAGAATCGCGAACATCGCCGCATCGGTATCCTGCGCCTCGTCCAGCAGCACGATCCAGTCGCGCGCCCGCAATTCCGCAAGAATCACCGGCGAATCAATCAGCCGCCGGCACCATGCAATCTGGTCCGCATAAGTCATCTCCGCCCGGGCGCGCCGGAAATCGCGGTACCCCAGCGCAATCAGCGCCGCCAGCCGCGCCGCCTGGGCATCGAGCCACGCTGCGAATGGAAGCATGTCCGCTTTGTACTTCTTCAAAAAACCCCCGCCGCCCCCGGTGAAGGCCGGTATGCGGAGATACGCCGCCCCCTCGGCAAAATCCGCCAGGAAACGCCGCAGCATCTCCTGGTGGCCCCGCGTAACATCCGGCGAGCGCCCGCCATCATCAGCCAGCGATTCCGTGAAATCAAACACCGGACGTGGCGTGGATAGCCGAAGTGCAAGCAGGCGTTCTGCTTGGGCGGGATCGATCTTATGGGCAAGCTTTAGCAACTCGTCAAAGGAGAGAAACCGCGTCACCTCCTCCAGCGCCTCTGCCTCCAGCGGCACCGCCTCCAGCTCCGGACTCTCGCAATATTTTGCCCAGAATTCCTCCTCGTCTTCATCCTCCAGCAGATCGCTCTCCGGCGGGATGCCGAGTTCTGCCCCATACTCGCGCACCAGCTTGAGGCAGAAGGAATGGATGGTGCCGAAAAACGCCTGGCGGAAGCGCGGCAGCAGATCCCGAGTCCCCCCGCCCGCCAGCTCCTGCAGCACCAGCGACCGGGCGCGCACGCGCAGCTCCTCCGCGGCGGTCTTTGCATAAGTTACCACCACCAGCCGCCCCAGCGCCTCCGGATCGCGCCGGGCCAGCTCCGCGATCCGCCGCACAATGGCCGTCGTCTTGCCTGCGCCAGCCCCAGCGGAAACGCAAAAATTCGCATCTAGGTCCTTCTGGAACCGGTCCCGCGCAGCCTGGTCGTGAAGCGGCTCGCTCATTTCGCGTAGAGGACGAGTTCGGCCTTCTGCGTCAGGATCGCCGGGTCGATCGGCACGGTCGCCAGTGGCAGCGTCTCGGATTTGCCGTAATCGCGGTTCTTTGCCGGTGCCTGGCCAAAACGGAGATCCCGCTGCAAACCTGCCAGCACGCCCATGCGGGCGCGAAGCTCCTCCTCATCCGCCGCGCCGAATACCGCACGCGCAGCGTCCTCCGGCTTGATGATGCCGATGACGGCCGAAGCCGCCCCCGCGTCGCGCGCCATGAGATAATAGGCCGCGAATTGCCCTCCCGCTCCCTGCCCCAGCGTGGCAAGCGTGGGTGCCTTGCTGCTGCGGCCGGTCTTGAAATCGAACAGATGCACATTCGCCTCGCGGATGGCCTGCTGGTCGCTGATGAGAATATCGATGCGCCCTTTGAGCAGCAGCGGACCGGATGGGGTGGCAATATTCACGGCCAGTTTTTGCTCCACCGCGCAATACCGCCCCTCGATCCATTCCCGCACCTCCCGGATGCAACGGCGCGCAGCCCACGCCGTCTTGCGGAGTGTGCTATCCCACCAGAGCGGCACCGGAAGATCCTCCGCGCCAAACCACTCCTCCAGCTCCGCCCGGGTGGCCGCCAGCTCCCGCAAGAGTCGCGCTTCCGCATCCGCGATGGCAGCCGGCGGCGCAAGCTGATCGCTCAATCCCAGCGCCCGTCCCAACCAGCGATGGGCATGGGTTCCCACCACGGTCCCCTCGTTCCGTGACGGACTCCATCCCGCGGTCGATTCGGCGTCGAGGAGGGTTTTGAGGGCAAACGTGGCGGGGCAAATGATCGCATCGTCCAGATCGGTCGCGGACCATGCCCCTGGCATCAACTTCGTCTCGTGAAAATCGAACTGGTAACGGTCAAATGGCATCAAGCCGTTGTGGCGATTCGCATGAACTCGAGCGAGGTGTGTCCGTTCTTCCCCATCGAGCGCCGGTTGCGGATCGGGCGGAACGGTTTGTGCCCGGCCGCTCCAGAAGTCCGGCTTCCACGCATCCTCGCCAGATTCCAGCATCGCACGCAACACCCACTCGTTCGGTTGCGCCGCCTCCCCCGTCCCGGCGTCGTGGATCAGGACCCCGGCAAATGCCACCGGCAGCCGGCAATGCTCCAGCAGATCCAGGAAACGCCCCTGCTCCAGCGTCCGCACATCCCGCGTGGTGAGGAGCGGCGCGCTCTCCCGCCGATTCGCGTTCAGCCGCAGCCGCGCGGCATCGGGCAGGAAGGGATTCTCCGGGACCACCGCCGGCCAGGCGTGCTCATTACTATCGAGGAAGACCAGGCGATGCCACGTCTGCTGGCCCGCTGCCGCAAGCGTCGTCACCACGACCGCTGCACCGGTTCCCATTTCAGCAGCTGGCGCCTCCTGCCGCTGCTCAGCCATGCGCGCGAAAATCCATTCCATGAATGCCCCTCCCGGCACGCCCTCCCGGTTGAACAGGCCGGCCCAATCGGTGCCCAGCGCGTCCGCCGGGATGCGCAATGCGGCAAGCAACTGCTCCCATTTCTCGCGCAGCTCAGGCCACGGCAATTCGTCATCCCACCGCCCTAGGCTTTCCACCAGGTCGCGGATGGTCGTTCTTGTCGCATCCTTCCGGTGCGGGAGCGCCCGCGCAAGGATCCGGGCGTTGCGGCTTTGCGCGGCGCGGAAGGCATGGTCGAGCGCGTCGCGTACGCTCTCGGGCTCGAGATGCTTCCACAAATGCGGCGACTCGATCCAGAGCAGCCGTGCGAGTTCGAGAAGCTCGCCGATGTCCCGCCCCCCGGTGTGGTAACGGGCCACCTGCTCGAGGATACGCTCTGGCCCGCCCCGCTCTCGCATCCGCGCACGACACTCGACTCGCACGCCGGACTTAAGCAGCACCTCTGTCACGGCAATCGCCGATGGCGAATCTTCAGGCGCGATCACGCCGATCGGATCCGAGGGATTTTCCGCAAGCCACTCGCGAACCTGCGCGCATACAAGGCTCACCTGGTCCGTCCATTCGCGCCCGACCAGCAGCGCAGGCGCTGCGACTTCCCCACGCGACGCCAGTTGGCTGTTCTCCAGCCGCGCCACCAGCGGCTCGTTTGCGGACGCAAACCCAGACTCCGGGCAGGTCACCCGCTCAAGGCCGAAACGCTGCTCCAGCGCCTCAATCCATTCCCGCTGCAAGCCATCCGCCGGCAGCCGCGGCGCCGGCACAAACATCTCGAATGCCATCGTCTTCTCCGCCGCCACATGGAGCAACCCGATATCCGGCCAATGCATCGCATCCCACCCAATGCAGCAGAGCCGCGCGCGTTGCACCGGAAGGCTCTCCCGCAGTCTCCGGTCAAAAATTCCCGCGACCACCGGTGCGCGGTCCAGCGCCCGGTTGATCCTGCGCGCGACCTCCGTATTGATGCTCAACTGGCTGAGATGCCATCCCGCCCGCGCCAGCGCATCGCATGCTTCCGCTACCGCAGCCGCGCTCCGTGTCGCGTGTTCATCCTCCCGCCCCACTGCCGCTTTTACCACGAGTGCCGCGGTTGCCCTGTCGCGTGGCATCGATCCCATTCCCGCCAGCCGCGCCAGTTCATCCCGCAATCCCTCTGCGTCGAACATCCGAATCCCGCCCAGCCCTTCCTCCTCCAGCAGCCGGTTGAGCCATCGCGCCTGCCCCGCATTCTCCAGCAGCACCCAGGATTCCATCGCCGAGTCCTCAGTCCCCGCGTGGCACCACTCCTGCAATCCGCCGGCCCACGCGTCCGCCACGAAGCGGTAGAGATTGATGCGACCGGAAGGCACGGATCGATTCAACCACGCAGAGGCCAAATGCGAAGTGCGAAAATCGCCAAATCCAGCCCGCCTATGCGGGGGCAAGCTCCGCCCCCCTCACCCTGCCGTCGCACCCTCCGTCTTCGGCGGCACACTATACTCCAGCTTTCCCTCCACCTCAGCCTTCGCCGCGCAAAAACACCCCCCCAGGATGATCACGCTCCCCGAGAGATACACCCACATCAGCACTGCGATAACGCTGCCAAACGCCCCATAGACCTTGTTGAAATTGGCCACATTCCGCGCGTAAAGCAGGAAGACCGTTTGGAGCACCTGGAGGAGGATCGCTGCCATGAAGGCCCCAAGCCAGACCTCCCTCACCGTGGTGCGCCGCCGCGGCGCAAGCTTGTAGAAAAGCGTAATCCCGTAAAAAAGCACCGCCGAGGGCAGCAACAGGCGGACGGCAGTGAAACCAATAATCACGATGCTATGCGGAATGGCAAAATGGACTGCCACCCAACTGAGCGTGGGGGGCACCGCCAGCCCGACGAGCAGTGCGCTGGCCAGAACCCCGACCATGATCAGGTTCTGGATCGGCAGCCGCCACCACGAGTACTCGTGGGTGCCCCACGCGCGGTTCACCCCGCTGACAAGGGACTGGAAGAATCGCGTCGAGCTCCAGATCAGTCCCAGCACCGCGAAGGAGCCGACCCCGCGCCGGGCCTTGATCACTCCGCGAATAGTCTGGCGGACCATGTCGTGCTTGTCCTGCGCGACGAGCACGTATTTGCCGAGGGCATCGATCACCCAGTCGCCCACCTTTGCGGGGTCGAAGAACGCCGAACCGATGGCGACGAGCAGCAGTAACAGCGGAAAGAGCGCGAAAAACGCGTAATAGGCAAACGATGCGGCCCGCTGGGCGCCATCGATTTCCGAATATTTGACGAGTGTAAGCCACAGCACTCGCATGACGCGGTTTCTCGGATTACGGCTGGGTGCGGCTGCGCCGGGCGTCATCGCGGCGCACTTTAGGGAACCGCCGATAAAATGGGAATGGCATTTGTTGCACCCAAATAAAGGCGACGCGGGTCGCACCTGCCTTTTTCCTACCGGTCAATCAGTGCGTCCCCCGACGCCGGGGCCATACGTCTGCTGGCGGAGTCTTGTTGCAGTCTGCCCGTGCGTTGCTAGCCTTGCCCGCCGTGAGTGAGGGGCCAACGGAAAATCCATCGCCAGGCGCCCCCGGCGCGAGCCGGACGCGGCGCAAGAGCCACCGCGTCCGCCGGACGCTGCTGATTCTGTTTCTCCTGTTGCTGGCATTCCACCGGCCCATCCTCCTCGCGGTGATCCACATGGTGGCCATCAAGGTGGCCGCCACGCAAAACATCCAGCTCTCCCTCAACGTCGAGGGGACCATTTTCACCAACCTCAGCCTGATGCACATTCAGGCCGTGCCCAATGGCAAGGGCCCAACCCCTGTCGTGAACGTCTCCATCGACGAGGTGACGGTCCATTATTCCATCCCCTCTCTGGTGCGGAAGGGAGTCAGCGAGTTCCTCAGCAGCTACGTCCTGCGCAATGGCACCATCGTGGTGAAACCGGTGGCCGGCACCACGGAACAGAAGTCCGACCTGGCCTCGACGCTCCACGGTCTGATCCAGCAGCCGGCTCTTTTCAGCAACCATGTGGAACTCGACAATCTCAACCTCGTTGCGGACGTACCCGACGGGGAATTCGCGGTCAAGGGCCTCAATCTATTCCTGGATCAGGTCCAGCCCGGCTATCTCAACATCGCCCTGCTCCAGATCCCGCGCGTGCGAACATGGCATGACCTGCACGCCACCGGCAGCTACGCGGATCGCGACCTGATCCTCAACGGCCTCGAAATCGATCCGCAGCTCATCGTGCAAAGGCTCGAGCTCGACGCCTCGCAGCGGGCAAAAGGGATCAACCGAATGGATGTGCATGGCTCGGTCTTTGGCGGAGACGCGCAGTTTTCCCTGCTGGTGCGCGAGCTCCCCGGGAAGCACCAGAACAATGTCAGCAACGCCATCGCCCAGGTCGACGCCACGATCACCGATCTCTCCATCGAGAAGGTCACGCAATATTTCCACGCCAGCGCGCCGGGCATCGGCACCGTCCAGGGGGCGGGCATCCATCTCATCGGCGATCCCAATACCCCGTCGAGCTGGAACGGATCGCTCACCACGGAGGTGGGGACGGTGCACGCGGGCGGCGTGACATTGGACAAGACGGATATGCGGCTGGATGTGAGCAAGGGATGGGCGACGTTCGACTCCACGCTCTTCAGCGGCAGCAACAGCGTCACAGCGCAGGCCTCGGGGCAATTGCCGGATTCGATCGACGGCTTTGGCGGCGCGGCCATTAGCGGGTGGTTCGATATTTCCGGGACCGATCTGCACCACCTCGCGGCCGCCGTGACGAGCGGCAGCATGGCCGGGGATGGGACATTCGATGTGCGGAACAACACAGTGCGGGCGGACCTGGATGTGAAGGCCTCGAACATTGCCGCGAGCGCGCTGCACCTCGCCACCGCGGAAGTAAAGGCGCATGTCACCAAATATTTCCCGGCGACTTCCGGGACGGACACGCCCCCCTTTGAGGATCTGCATACGCAGCTCGATATCCATGCGTCGAACGCCGCTGCCGGCGCATACGCGGTCGATTCCGCCGACCTGGCCATCGATACGAACGATGCCGTCGTGAAGCTGGAGAGCGCCTCAGTGCGTCGTGTGGACAATGCGCTGAGCGCCAGCGGCACGTATACGATGCCTGCCGATATGCAGTCTTGGACCACTGCACCGGCAACACTGGATTTCTCACTGAATGCGCCATCCATCGCCGCATTCAATGCAAAACCCGCCTCAAACACCCTCAATGGAAAAGCCGAAGTCATGGGTTCGCTCACCAATGGCCCGGACGGCTACGGCGGCAGCATCACGGCGGATGTCTCCGCCCTCAAGCTCCAGGACTTCACCGCCGACGGCCTGAAGGCGAACATCACCATCGCGCACAACGTGGCGACCATTGATACCCTCACCTTCGCACTCAATCCCACGGACGGCTTCTCCGCGACCGGACATGCGGCACTCCAATCGCCCTACGCCTACGACGGCTCGCTGCAGGCGTACATTCGCGACTTGTCGAAATTCAAGGCACTCGCACCCGGCCTCAAGGGGGCGCTCGGTGGAGCGCTGCAGCTCGCATGGAATGGCCAGGGTGATCTCGCGACATTGCGCAGCTCCGGCACCCTGAATCTTTCCCTGGCCAACGGCCTCGTCCAGGATGTGAAGGCGATCAATGTCGCCATCAGCGGCACCTACAGCCCGGATCAACTCACATTCCCCACTTTCACCGTCGCCAGCAGCAAGTGCGGCCTTTCCGCCGTGATCGCGGCCCGCATCAATCAACTGCGGGTCGATCAACTTGCCGTCTCGCTTGCGGGACATCCGCTGCTCACAGGCAGCCTTTCCATCCCTCTCGATCTCCGGAACCCCGCGGACACGAGCACGCTCATCCCCATGGATGGCCCAATCGCCGCAAACCTCGTCACAACCGATATCACCATCGAGTCGCTCTTCCCCAAGGGCCAGGCGCCGGCCTCCGGCACCGGAAAGCTGAGCGTCGTCGCGCAGGGCAGCATCAATCAGCCGGATGTCCGCGTAGTCATCACGGGGCGCAACCTCAAGGCAAAGGCCGCGGCGACGCTCGCGCCGGCCACTCTCGATGCCGGTTTCACGCTATTGGGGACGCAGCTCTCCCTCAAGGCTCGCGTCGCGCAGCCTGATTTCTCGCCGGTGGAAATCGCCGGGACCGTTCCCCTGCCGCTCCAGCAGATCGTGCGCGAGCACCAGATCGACCCGCAATCCCCCATCCAGCTTTCCGTGCGCGTGCCGAAGACATCGGTCTCGGTGATCACGCGGTTTGTCCCCGCGATCCGCTATATCCAGGGCACCGCGGAGGCTTCCATCGACATCGCGGGTACCGTCGGCAAGCCGCAGGTCACGGGCAATTCGCTGATCGATCTGCCCGCAATCCGTTTCTCCGATCCCGACCTGCCGGCGGTCAATGGCTTCCGCGGCGATCTCCGTTTTGCCGGCGATCAATTCACGATCCGGCAACTGGGCGGCGACCTCTCCGGCGGCACATTCGCGGTCGGCGGCAGCATCGTCTTTAAGGACCCAAAAAATCCAACCATCGATATTCGGGCTCAATCCCGCGGCGCGCTGGTGCTGCGCAATGAATCGGTGACCGTCCGCGCGGACTCGAATGTGCGCATCTTCGGCCCGCTGGCCTCCGCCTCGGTCACCGGAGATATCGGCATCACGCAGAGCCGGTTTTTCAAGCAGATCGATATCCTCCCGCTGGAGCTCCCGGGCAAGCCCGCGCCTCCTCCGCCCCCCGCTCCGCCGGCAAATCCCTCCATCGATTCGCCGCCGCTGCGCGACTGGAAATTCGCCCTGAAAATCCACACGAAGGACCCCTTCCTCATCCACGGGAATCTCGCCAACGGCTCTGCGCTCGTGGACCTGACCATCGGCGGGACCGGCAAGGCGCCGACGCTCGAGGGCTCGGTACGGATCGAGAACTTTGTGGCCTCCCTGCCATTCTCGAATCTCAATGTCACCAATGGATTCGTCTATTTCACGAAGGATGACCCATTTGTCCCCAATCTCAATATCCAGGCCACGTCGACGATGCAGGATTACAACATCAACGTTTACATCTACGGCACCGCCTCGGACCCAAAGACGGTGATGAGCAGCGAGCCGCCTCTGCGGCAGGAGGACATCGTCTCGCTGCTGGCCACCGGCGCGACGACATCCAATCTCAACAGCGGCACCGGCATCGCGGGCCGCGCGGCCGTTCTGCTGTTGCAGAGCGTCTATCACAAGGTCTTCAAGTCAAAACCGCCGGCGGGGGCCGATAACGAATCGTTCTCCAGCCGCTTCAAGGTGGACGTGGGCGGCGTCGATTCGCGCACCGGCCAGCAGGAGGTCAGCTCCAGCTTCAAGCTTTCCAAGCAGCTCTACCTCGTGGGCGATGTCGATGTCGGCGGCGATCTGCGCGGCACGATCCGCTATCTTATCCGCTTCAAATGACGATGCGCGCGCCAACTCCACTCCCACGCACGAGCCGGCGCCGTATCCTCGCTGGCGCCTTGCTGCTCGGCGCGCTCGCATCGGCGGCGCTCCTCGCGCAGGAAGCCGCGCCTCCTGCCACTCCTCCGCTCCTGGCCGGGCCCTCGCCGACACCGCTTCCCTTCGCCGAGCCCGCGGCAACGCCCGTGCCGCATCCGGGCATTACCACCGTGCATTTTGCCGGCGCAACGGCATTTCCGGAAAAGCAGCTCACCGCTGCCATCGCGGACCAGATCACGGAGATGAACCAATCGGGCGTGACGCCGGCCACTGCGGACGACGCCGCATTTTTCCTGAGCATCTATTACCGCAATCAAGGATACTCCGCCGTCACGGTGGACTCGGCGGTACTGGGCGAGCACTCCGTGCAATTGTCCGTTCATCAGGGCCCGCTGACGCTTCTCTCCGGGCTTGATTTCAAGGGCGTCTCCGGCCTCCCGGTCGACTCGCTCAAGGCCGACATCCTCAGCGACACCCAGGCGCGGCTCCCGAGCAAGAAAACCCCGATCCCCTTCGTGCAATCCGATGTCGACACCGGGCTCGACCGCATCCGTGGACTCTACGCCGCGAGCGGTTTTCTCGACGCGGTGGTGGACCCGCCACAAGTTACATTCAATAGCGCGAAAACCGCCGCCTCCGTGGTCATCACGGTGCACGAGGGCATCCAGTATCACTTCGGGCAGGTCAACTTCGAGGGCGACCTGGTCTTTTATCCAAACACGGAGTTACTCAAGCAGCTGGAGCCGTTCACCTCCAAGCCCTATACCCCCGCGCAGGTCATCAACATGCAGCGGGCCGTGGTCTATTTCTACAAGACGCATGGCTACTATGATCCGAAGGTCGATGTGCAGAGCGACCCCAGGACTGCGGTCGGCGGCAGGGTGCCCGTGCTTTTCACCATCGAGACCGGGCCTGTCTATCGCTTCGGCGGCGTCAGCCAGGAGGGGCTGGACCGGCTTTCGCCGACGTTCCTGCCGGACCGGTTCGCCTCGCTGAAGGGGAAGTTCACCAATCCGGAACTGGTCGACAAAAAATTCCGGGAGATGATGCAGACGGGCCTCTTCAAGCAATTGCGCGTCGAGCCGCGTCCGCTCCCGGACAATACCCTCGAGCTGCATATGGTGGTGGAAGAGGAGGAGGCCCGCGAGCTGGGCGTCTCGCTCGGGTATGGGACATTTGAGGGGCCGATCATTGGCGCCGTGGCGGGCGACCGCGACCTGTTCGGCTCCGGCCGGCCGCTCACGGCAAATGTGGAGTTATCCGCCAATATCCTGCACGGTGAGATTCTTTACTCGGACCCATGGTTCCTCAACACTGATTATGCCTTTGAAACGCGCATCTACGGGCAATCGGAGGATTGGTACCGCTTCAATGTCTTCGAGACCGGCATCCGCCCGCAGATATCAAAGTATCTCAACCAATATTTGCAGGCCGCGGTATTCATGGAAGGGAAGGAAGTAACCACCACGGACGAGGGCATCACTCCGGACCTGGTGGGACCGACCAGGTACTTTGTCGGCAGCGGCGGCGCGTCTCTCACGCTCGACACGCGATCACCGGACCAGCTAAACCCCCGTTCGGGAGTCATCGGCAGCATCATTGGCGAGGTCGCATCCTCCAGCCTTGCGAGCAGCGTTCAATTTGCCCGCGCAACCGGGCGATTGACTTACTACATCCCGGTAACCAAAACCACGCTGCTGGCGCTCGGAGCGCGCGGCGGATGGATGACGCCGCTCAGCGGCGATTACCTGTCCATCCCACTGGACGAGCGTTTCTTCAACGGCGGCAGCACCAGCGTCCGCAGTTTCCCCGAGCGCCGTCTCGGACCGTCGGATTACCATGGTTACAACATCGGTGGCGATACCTTCACGACGTTCAACGCCGAATACCAATTCCCGCTTTATGAACAGGTCGTCGGCGCGGCATTCATCGACGCGGGCAGCGTAGGCCGCACACCGGGCGACATGGGTCCAATCCGCTACGGCGTCGGCCCCGGCCTGCGATATGCCTCCCCAGTCGGCCCGCTGCGCCTCGATGTCGGCTTCAATCCCGATCGCCGCGCCGGCGAGCGCCGCATGATGATCCACATCTCATTCGGGATGGCCTTCTAATGGGTATCAATTCCCCTGGATGCTGACTTTGAAGAAGGCCTGCGGGCCTTGCGCGACCCCGGTCATGATATTCAGCCCCCCCGGTTGCGGTACCCCCCCATTGCCAGGCGCGTCCCAGAGCGTCCAATTGACAAGGTCCGTGGAGGTGCTGACGAAGACCGAACGGTTGGCCGGGACATTGAAACTCACCGTGGCGTTGCCGTTGCTGTAACTGACGCTCGGTGAAAACACGCTGCCATTGAGCGGGTTGATGCCGGTCAGGTATTTCAAATAATTGGTCTGCCCGCTGCCGTCGAAATCCGAATTCTGGTCGGACGGACTCGGCGCCGGCGCACCGAACATCGTCTGATGCCACTGGCTGTAAGTCTGCTCGGTGGGCAGGGTGTTATTGATCCAGTTTTCCATAAGCGCGATGTCGGTCTGGTCCAGTTCGGTGCTTGCGAGCGGCGGCATGCGGGAATAACCATTGGACAGCGTCATCCGGCTGAGGACAATGGAGCTATTGGTGCTTCCTGGCACAATCAATTCATCACCGGGATTGAGCACCGTCTGGGCTGCGCCATTGACAAGGCCGGTCTGGGCAAGCGTCAATTGCGGACGCGCATCGAACGATGGGCCGGTGCCCCCCGCCTGGTGGCAGTAGGCGCAATTTACCGCAAGGTAGGACCGGATCCGGGCTTCCACAGGATACGATGTCTGGCTCGGTTGTAGGAAACTCGGCAGCAAGTTCGGCGACGGAATGGTATTGGAGAAATAGCCTCCCTCCTGGAGCAAGGTCAGTTGGTTGCCCACGAATCCATTGATGTTATTCACCATGTTCAACTGCCGGGTCGTAAACGAGAGCGGTCCGCCTGCCAGTTGATTGTGGCAGGTTACACAATCGGCGCGAGCCGGGATGTTCCATGTTTGCGTGTAAGACTGGCCGTTTTGAGTAACATTCACCGGAAAGCTATCCCCGCCGATTGGCTCCAGCGTGGCGTCGGTCCCGGCGGAGTTCCACTTATAACTTACCCCATACACACCTGAGCCCGTCTCAACAAGCAGCCGGGTCTCAATGGGAATCAGTGTGCTGGTTCCACCGGCCACCGGTGGATTGCTGCGGACCGATTGCAACTGGAACGTCTTCACCCAGAACATGCCCGCGGGGAAAGTCCACGGCCCATCCTGCGACCAGGTCATTGTGCCCGTCCCATTCGGAATGCAAAAGAAACGCGTTTTAAGCGCAAAATCGCTCCAGAAGGTGAGATTGGGCGTGTATGGCAGCACGCCCGGATTCGGAGCGAGCGTCGCGACATTCGCAAAAATCCCCGTGGCGCTCAAGGTCTGCGGGAAACTGCTCGTCACCGTGGATGTCACGATCCGCGTGATGACGCCCGTGTTGCTGCTTCCGGGCGACAGGGCCGCGCTCGCCACAAGGACATCGCCGTTGGACGGATCGATGCCGAATGCAGAGATATTGGACTGGGCGCCAATCCATGTAGGCGTGTAAGTGGTCCCACTCTTGACCAGCGACCAGATATTCCCGGGCAGGTTATCACCAAAGATATAATCACCAAAGAGGCCCGGACTATTTGCCCCGCGATAGACCACTCCCCCGATTACCGCGGTGCCTTCGTAATCGGCCACCGGCGTCAGTGTGGTGATCGGCGGATTCACCACCGCATGGGCGTATTCGTAAATGGGCGGCGTAAATGTGAAATTGGCCGGCGGCGGCCACTGCGGCTCGTTCGAGGGCCAGTAAGCCGTCGGCTCGAGCTTTTGCTCAAAGCTTCCTTCATAGTAAGGCCAGCCCAGGTTATTCCCCTTGTTGATGAGATAGACCGCCTCGTAGGCATTCATTCCGACATTGCCGCAATAAAGATAGCCGGTGGTGCCCGTCGCGCCGGCCTGGGAATCGAAGGAAAATCTCCAGGGATTGCGCAATCCCGTCGCCCAGAATTCCGTCCGGACATATGCCGAAGCAATGGCGCTCCCATTGAAGGTCGTCGCGCCGATGAATGGGTTGTCCGCCGGGATCGAATAATAAGCCTTCCCATTTCCATCCAGCGGGATGGATCCCGTGGATGCCGGATTCATCGGATTGGGCTCCAGGTTCCCCGTCTTCTTGTCCACATCGATGCGCAGCATCCCTGCGAAGAAATTGTTATCGATGTGCTGCGCGAAACCGAGCGAGTCATACTCCGCGCCGCCATCGCCCAGCGAGACATAGAGATAGCCATCCGGCCCAAAGTGAAGGTCTCCACCGTGGTGATTGGTCTGCGTGCGCGCCTGCTGAAAGAGAATCGTCTCGCTGGTGGAATCCGCCGTCGACGACGTCGAGGGCGTGCCAAGCACCTTGAAACGCGAGAGCCGGTCATAAATGGTCCCGGAGTGAGTCACGCCGTAAAAGACATAGAAATAGCCGTTGGTCGCGTAATTGGGATGAAAAGCGAGCCCGATCAATCCCGCCTCGCTCGATTCCACCAGCGAGTCTCCCCGCGATGCAAGCAGCGCTTTGACGTCGAGGAACGGCGTGTAAGTCTGCGCAACGGTGCCGGATTCCGCAAGGGTCAAATTCGGGATAATCTCGACCTGCCCCACCCACCGGTCGCAGACGAAGAGCCGGTTGGTGTCCCCCGGCGGACTTGCCATGCACACAGGATCATTGAACGCCGGCAGATTCGGGAACGCGTTCGCCAGCCCGATGCTGGTGACGGGAGGCGATGTGGGGACATTAAAGGTGTTATTGGCGATGCGGAGGTTGCTGGTGAAATTAATCTCCACGGTGGTCGCTGCCGAGGTGCCTCCCGCGCCGCCCACGGTGTAAGTGAGCATGTCCGTCGCGGGCGTGCCGGTGGTATGCTGGTAGAGGATCGTGCCGTCGCTTTCGGCCGTGGCCGTGCCATACCTCGGCTGCGTCACCACCTTGACCGTGGAGGGCGTCAGCGTGCCGGAGTCCACCGAGAGCACAGGGATGCGATCCTGCTGATTGTATTGCATCGTCACGGAATACGTCTGGGTCACGGGCGGAGGAAACGCCGCGCCGGGACCGGCATTGTAATCCGCCAGCACGGTCGCGGCGGAGAGGGCGTTGTCATAGATGCGGACCTCCTCGTACGCGATATTTGCAAGGTTGTCGGCGCTGAACTGCGACCGGCCGATCCAGTCGTTAACATCCAGGATATTATAGGCATGGTACGGGACATCGACCGTGCCGACCAGCGCCCCATTCCGGTACCATGCGATCTGGCCGCCGCTGGTGCCATAGACGCCGGCGCCGTCAGTAAACGTGAGCGCATAGTGGTACAGCGTGCCGGCCGTGGTGGTGAGCGTGGAGGTGACCTGGTACTTGGTCCCCGCATTGATCCGTGACTCGGAGAGCGGCGAGTTCGTCAGTGCCGCGCCGCTTTGCATCGCCAGCATAATGTCGTCGCTCGAGGCGCTATTGTTTGGCGCAGTGGCGCCAGTCCATTGCCCGGGAGCGCCGAGGCCATCGCCCGTCACCATGTCGCCAAAATCAAATATCCGCTGCCAGGTCTTGGAAGTGAGCGGCGCGGCCCATATCTCCACCGTCAGGTTCGTTTTTGACGATACAATGCCGGTGGGCAATTGCAGGAACGCGGAGATATTCGCATTGGAGAAGCCGCCGGTGGTGGTGCCCGGCAGGACAATTGAGGTCCCGGTAAGTGTCGCCCCGTTGCCTTCGACGGTCGCCACAAGGCCGGATATGCCATCGACGAAGGTCCGTCCCGCCGGCGCCGTCCCGGCGGTTTGATTAAATACCCAGCGATTCAGGAGCGATCCCCGGGCTTGCACACCCGCACACGCCACGGCAGCCAATAAAAGCAGCGCCATATGCCGTATCCTTGGGGAGTTCATCGGGATGCTCGATTTGTTCTGAGGACAGCGCGATCGGGTTTTCCGCTCGATCCCCCCTTCTGGCTGGTTTCGGACGGCACTGGTATATCAGTACACCACTTGCCCTTTTTTGTCGAGTCCAAAGCCAAAAAGTCTCCGCTCCCGACAAATCATGATTCCCCATGCAATCTCATCGACGTGCCGCGCCGCTCTGATATAGGTGGTTCATGGCTAGTCCCCTTATGATCTTCCTCGGTATCGTCGGCTTCGTCCTTTTGATCTTTGCGGCGATCCTCCTTCGCTTCGTCACCCTCTACGTCCGCGCCCTGGTTTCAGGGGCGCCGGTCGGGATCGGGAAACTCGTCGGCATGCGCCTGCGCGGCGTGCCCGCCTCCCTCATCGTTGATACCCGCATCACCGCCGTTAAAGCCGGGATCGACATCCCATCCGACCTGCTGGAGGGCCATTACCTCGCCGGCGGCAATGTCGAGAATACCGTCAAGGCATTGGTCGCCGCAGACAAGGCCGGCATCGAGCTCGACTTCAACCGCGCCTGCGCCATCGATCTCGCCACGCGCGGCACCGGCAAGACCGTCCTCGAAGCCGTCACCACGAGCATCAATCCCAAAGTCATCGATTGCCCCAATCCCGCCCTGGGCCGCACCAGCATCGATGGCGTCGCGAAGGATGGCATCGGCGTAAAAGTCAAAGCCCGCGTCACCGTCCGCTCCCACCTCGACCGCTTCGTCGGCGGCGCCACGGAGGAAACCATCATCGCCCGCGTCGGCGAAGGCATCGTCAGCTCCATCGGCTCCGCCGATTCCTACAAGGATGTGCTGGAAAATCCCGACCGCATCTCCAAGACCGTGCTCGCCAAGGCGCTCGACGCCGGCACCGCGTTCGAGATCGTCTCCATCGACATCGCCGATGTCGACGTCGGCGATAACATCGGCGCCAAGCTCCAGGCCGAGCAGGCCGATGCCGACAAGCGCGTCGCCCAGGCCAAGGCCGAGGTCCGCCGCGCCGCAGCCGTCGCCGTGGAGCAGGAGATGCGCGCCAGGACCCAGGAGATGCGCGCAAAGGTGGTCGAGGCCGAGTCGCTCGTGCCGCAGGCCATGGCCGAGGCGTTCCGCGCCGGCAATCTCGGCATCATGGATTACATGAAAATCCGCAACGTCGAGGCCGACACCAAAATGCGCGACACCATCGCCGGCCCGGAACGCGCACAGGAAGACGTGAAATAATCGGGCCCAAACCTCGATCCCAATAGCCGTGCACGGCAGTTTTCTATTCCCGCTGATCGTCTTCGTGATCGTCCTGATCTCGAAGCTCAAGGCTGCCGCTCAGCAACCGCCGCCCCGCACGCCCATGACCCCTCCGCGTCCCCGCGCGCCCCGGCCGCCCGGCGAGAGCGAGGAGGAACGCTACCGCCGTTTCATGGAAGCCGTCGGCCTGCCGCCGGCCGGGACGCTTCCCCCGTCAGTGCGCCCCCGCACACCCGCGGCCCCTGCCCCTCTGCTGCCCGTCAATCCACCAAACGCCGGCATGTCCACGCCGGGCCGCCTCAAGCGCGTGGCGCCGTCCGCTCCCCCGGCCCCGCTGCAACCGCGTCCGCAGACGGTCTTGCGCCGCGTGCCCGCAGCCCCGGCCCCGGCTTCCACCGCCGCTGCGTCGGCTCCCGAGCCGGTCAAAACTTACTTCGAGTCCGTTACGACGGCAGACCAGCCTCCCCTTCTCGTCCAGCGCACCACTGGCGCCCCGCCACCGCTCTCCACCTCTCCCGTCACAGCGTCCTCTTCGCAGGCCAGCGCCCTGCTCCGCCGGCTGCGCGATCCGGCATCCATTCGGGATGCGATCGTCATGCGCGAAGTCCTCGGCCCGCCCAAGGCGTTTCAGTTGTTTTAGGGTTCCCCGGCGGCTCCAGCGGGTGGCGCGGATTTCCTGCATGCCGGCGGCGATTCTAAAAGCATCGACATTATGGTAAATATGTTGGACACTGGATCCAGCGATGGGCTCCGACTCTCACGCGGTTTGTGGCCAATGTCGGTGTTTTTCTTACATTCGTGAGGTGTTTGAGAGATGCTGAACATGGGGACAACCGTCGAGAAACCGATTTTGTTTCGCCTCGCAAAACGGATCACCCCTTTGCGGGTGGCGCGGCGTTGGTTCCTCAACGAGATATGGGGCGATCTCCGTCTCTACGTTCTCTGCATGGTCGGCTACGTGCCGTCCCATCGCATCCGCAACTTTTTCTACCGCTGTTACGGCGTAAGACTCGCCCGCAACAGCGCGCTTCACTGGCGCGCACGCTTTTTCTCGCCTGAGAATCTCTGCATCGGCGAGCACTGCACGCTGGGCAACGACGGCTTCTATGATGCGCGCGACGGCATCACCATCGGCAATTGCGTGAACATCTCCGCCGAGGTGCGCCTTTATACTCGCGAGCACAATATAGACGACCCCTACTTCGGCGAGCGCGGCGGCCCCATTACCATTCGTGACTACGCCTGCATCGGCTCGCGCGTGACCATCCTGCCTGGCGTCGAGATCGGCGAGGGCGCCGTGGTGGCCAGCGGCGCGGTGGTCACAAAGAACGTCGCTCCCTACACGCTGGTCGGCGGCGTCCCGGCAAAGTTCATCCGCGATCGCCCGCGCGATCTGCGCTACAAGCTCGGATACGCAAAGCGCTTCCAGTAGCATCCGGCCCGCGCCGGTAATTCAGGCAAAGCAAGCGTGGAGAATGCCAATGCACGCAAAGCCGCGGCCGCAGCATCGCGTTAAGCTCCTTTCATGAAATCCCCTCGCCATTCGCATTGGTTTCTCGTCTCGCTGGCCCTTGTACTCAGTATTCACGCACATGGAGCAGACGTGAAAAAAGTGGATATTATTGCCTATAATACATTGAGCTTCAACCAATCGAAGATCGAAGTGACGCCAAACCAGAAGGTCGTCGTCACCTTCAAGGACGAGAGCACCACGCTCTCCCATCAATGGGTGCTTCTGAACGCCGGCGTCGACCCCGGCAAATTCTCGCGCGAGCTGATGCGGGCTCGCGAGGGTAACGGCATGGGAATTCCGAAGGCGCTCGAAAAGCAGATCTACGCCCAGTCCCCGATGCTCCCGCCTGGCGGAAGTGCGACCGTGAAATTCCAGGCGCCCGCTGCGTCCGGCGCCTACACTTACGTTTGCGCATGCGGGCTGCATTACGAAGGCGGCATGTCCGGGAAGCTGATCGTGAAGTAACGGGGGCAAAGTCCCTCGCTTCTTTCAACACTGACTCCGATCCGGGGTCTTGATAACCGGAGTGTGCGGAATTCAATTCCGCCGCGGTCATCCCGAATCCGGGACCCCGCGGCAGGCTGTCGTCTGGGAACAGAGGGAACCACGATTCCGCCGCGGTGGTATGGGGACACTGCGGCGCCGGGCAAACGGCCCGGTAAGACCTTGCCAGACCGCTGCCTGGCAGGAGACAATCTCAGTTCAAATCGAACATGACACCCACTGACCCACCCCCGGTTACCTTGTCCTCTTTTTCCAAAACGTCGCGACGCGAATTTCTCACCGGAGTGGCGTTGCTTGGTGGTGCATCACTGGTTGGAGGAAGCACCGGCATGGTTCCGGCAGCAGCCGGTCAGTCCTTTTCCGGTTCCTCGTGGTCTATGGACGACCGCAAACAGGCCACTGACCAGCTTCTGAATTATTTTGGCAAGACCGCGCCACAACTCTTGCGGCCCCCTCAGGGCATCCTCGTGCATCCGAGCATCTCCTGCAGCCTTCCGGGCAGGCAATATTCCACCAACCTATGGGACTGGGATACCTATTGGACCACGCGCGGCCTCTTCCGCTTCGCGGACATTTCCAAAGATCCTGATCTTCGGAGCAAAGTGGGCGACCACGCAATCGGCAGCTTCATGAATTTCTTCGATCATCAGTCTGACGAGGGCCGCATCTCCATCATGCTGGACGTAAAAAGTGCCGATGCCTTCGGGACTTTGAAGCCGGACCGCCCAAAATCGCAGAATCAAGCCAAACCGGTTTTCGGGCAACTGGCCCTCCTGATAGCAGATGAAATTCAGTCCGTGGACTGGCTGGCTCCGCAGTTCGACAAGCTCATGCGGTTTTACACATCGTGGGTTTCCGGTAACCAAAGCGCGATTGGCCTGCTGGTATGGGGAAACGACGTCGCCATCGGCAACGACAATGATCCAACCACCTTTGGGCGCCCATTCTTCTCCTCCGCCAATCTGCTGCTGAACTGCCTCTTCTACGAAGACTTGAAAGCCGCGGCGGAACTGGCAGGCAGGCTTGCTCGTCCCGATGATCAAAAGCGCCTCAGCGCCCAGGCCAGCACACTGGGCCAGCAAATTCAGAAATATTGCTGGGATCCGCGCGATCAATATTATTACACCGTCGATGTGCAATGCGTCGATCGACGCAGGGAACTGATTCCCCATGTAAAGCCGGGCATGGATATGTCCTGGCATTGTTTGCCACTGCGCGTGCAGACCTTCACCGGCTTCCTGCCACTCTGGTGCGGCCTCGCCACACCCGATCAGGCAAAGGCCCTTGTTCAGACGAATTACCTCGCCGATGATCGCCTTCGTGGGAATTGGGGAGTAAGATCGCTTTCGTCCAGGGAATCCATGTATTCCATGGCTTTCAGCTCAGATCCCAGTAATTGGCTCGGACCCGTCTGGATCATCGTGAATTATTTTGTCTGGAAGGGGCTTAAAGATTCCGGGTTCCAGGCCGAGGCAGGCGACCTGGCGGACAAGACACTGCGACTGCTCTCCGCCGATCTGGCGCGCAACGGCTCGTTAAACGAATACTACCACCCGGATACCGGAATGGCATTGAGCCACAAAGGTTTCATGGATTGGAATCTCCTCGTGCTGGAGATGGTGTAAGCGGTAACTCATTCGGACGAATAGATCATGGATGAAAAGTAGCTGGCGTATTGCGTGGATTGCCACCCTGTTATCCGCCGGAACCTCGCCGGTGTTTGGCCAATGGAATGGAGGATGGATCGAAGCGGTGCCATCGGATGGGAATGTCGCGCCGGAGGGTCAGGCGTCTCGGACTTTTAGAGCATTTTAAAAAATTCTGTAGCCACTGATCTGGCAGCGCCGAGGGCTGGTGCGGCCGGGCTTCGAGTGCAGCGCCTGTATGGAAACATACTGGCCAAGCTCGAAACCGGGCGCAACGGCCCTCGCCGCAACATAGCGGTGGCTACAGAATTTTTTAAACTGCTCTAGCCGCCGTTAAAGCATATGTGGCCAAAGTTACTCCATTGGTCTCAGCGAATAGTGCGATCGGTATTTGGGCTGCTTATCCTCATTGTGTTTGCATTTTGCTTTGGACAGCCATTGGTCCGCGGCCTGGCCCTTCGTCACACCATTCTGAGTGAGATTGCCAATTCCAAACAGATTCGAGTCATCGAGCACTCAAACAAGTGGGACGACATTCATGCCGGGAAGATACCGATAAAGCCAAACTGGACCGAAACCGTTTACGCAACCGTAATCCTCACTCCAATTCAGACATCTCAATTGGAAGCGGCCTTATCTCCAGCACGCGACTATGGCAGCCTTGAGGCGCTATTGTGCATATTTGAACCACATCACCGGATCGAAATCCAACGCAAAGATCACAGCATCTATTCCATCGAGATTTGTTTCATATGCGGCCAACTTTCGGTGAACGGTCAGAATGAGCGCATCTTCCCGGTAGGATGGGGTTCCAGCCTCTCCACGTTCATCTCTTCACTCTCATTGCATCCCAATGGACCGTGGGACAAGAGCAACACCCAAAGACAAATCAACCTGCTCGCCCCAGATCGATGATCCGCACCCGCGCCTTCGGGCTGTTGCCATTTCTTCGCCACTTTTTGAGTGCTCGTAGCGCCGGAATTGACGCCTATGCAAGCTTGGTGCATCCTGTTTCAGGCCAAACGATGAAAAAGCCGAAGATAACGATCATGCCGAAAAATTGGGACCCCTTCGCGGAGAAGCGTAAAGCTCGCCAGCGTGATCGCGTTCGGTTGGCGACCGGAAAAGTCTCCCCGGAAGAACTCCAGCGCGAGAACGCTTTCATCAAAAATCCGCGGGAGTGCAAAATCGTGGATCGGATTCCGGCCAACAGGTTTCTCTAGTTATCTCGGAGTGCAATGGCTGATTCCGAAGCCGTCTCATTGCGTACTTACGAGGGAATCCTCTCAGTACTGGCCGGTCCAGATGGGCCGGTCATTGCCTGCGGCCAGGCAGTAAACTTTTGGGCGGATAGGTTTTGCGCGGAGGAGCCCCGTCTGGAACTTTTCAGGCCCTTTATGAGCAAGGATCTGGACATCCTCGGCGATATGGCCGCAGCCGAAAACGTCGCGAAAGCGACCGGCTCCAAGATCCAACGCGCTCCGCCAAGGGGTGCTACGCCGGTCTTGGCAAACATTCACCTGAAGGCAGGTCGCAATATTCATCTCGTACAAGTGCTTCGCCAAATTGCCGGCTTGAAAGCAGACGATGTTCAAAAGCATGCGATCTCCGTGGAGATTTCCGGTTGCTCCGTTCGAATAGCCGATCCGATCACGCTGCTGGCCGGAAAAATATATAACGTTGTCCATATCGACCAAAAACACCGGCACGATATTCAGCACGTCAAAATCCTCTGCCTCTGTGTTCCCGTTTTCCTGTCCAGGCGGGTTTCTGCGGCAGAGCAGCTTCCCAAGGCGACCAGGACTTGTTTGGATAGTCTTCAGCAAGTTCTCGCGCTATGCGCTTCGCCTGATGCCGCCAAAGTCGGTATTACGCTTGGCATCAATTGGCTCGACCTGATCCCGCTCGCGGCTTTGCGCTCCTCCCCTAACGCCAAACTGCAATCATTCGCGGAAAAGCGATTGAAACACTGGCGCGCATCCTGATCCTCTCACCTCGGAACATTGATGGAGGCCCCTCAAAATCCGGAGTCTACGGGGCTCGAACCCGCAACCTCCGCCGTGACAGGGCGGCGCTCTAACCAATTGAGCTAAGACTCCTTCGTTTTGAAACGAGCCGCGCAAATTAGCGCCCGCGCGACACGGAGGCAACGATTTTCTCCGCCAATCATTCCGGCGGTCCCGCCGCGCCCAGGCGCCGATTCGCCCCCGCCACAGCCAAAATTGCCGCGACGCCGCCTTTGGTCTATGGTCAGCCCAAGCACCCGATTTTTTTGCCCCCTTCCGCCCATGACCCCGGCTTCCCTGTGACATCACCCACCCCTTCCTCATCTCCTGCCACTCAGGGCGACACCGGCGCGCACGGTGGCATCCCCCCCCGCAAGATCATTCTCGCCGTGATCCTCGCAGGCGCGATTATCTTCTTTTTCCTCATCCTTTTCGCTGGGACTGTGGCAATCCTCCGGGAGGCCGCTCCCTCGGGTCATGGCGGTGCCAGGTCACTTCTCTCAGCCGTGGTCAGGTCCATTGCGCATCATCTCCACCGCGTTCATCACCGCTAAGGCCCCATTCAAGGCAAAGGTGCGCCGGAGCCGAAAAAGTTCCGTTGACAACCGGGGGTGCCTGTGCTTTGTTCCACCCTCCCAATTAAAGCGCGCAAACATCAAAAATAGATTTCGCCGTTGGTCCCTGGGGTGAGCGATTCCCGTCGCCACCACGCGCTTCAGGGGTAACCCGGCGAATAGATTAAAAAGGAAGCATCAGTCCATGCCCAGCACGGTCCGCCGTCGCCGCACCCCCTGATGCCTATATATACCATGCCAGTCCGTCTCAGCCGTTTCGAAATGCCCAAGACTCCCGTCCGCGACGAGAGCACCGCCACCGACGTCTTCGCCAAGTTTGTTGCCGAGCCCTTTGAGGCCGGTTACGGGCACACCGTTGGCAATTCCCTGCGCCGCGTCCTCCTTTCCTCGCTGGAAGGCGCCGCCATCACCTCTGTGCGCATCAATGGCGCCCAGCATGAATTTGCAACCCTGCCGAACATCGTCGAGGACGTCACCGACATCGTTCTCAATCTCAAGAAGATCAAGTTCATGGCCCACGACCATGAGACCCGCACCCTGACCATCTCCGTGAACAAGGAGGGCGCCGTCACCGCCGCCGATATCCAGGAAGTCGCCGGCTGCGACGTGATCAACAAGGATCAGCACATCTGCACCCTCGACAAGAAGGGCAAGTTCGACGCCGATCTCGAGGTCAAGGTCGGCCGCGGCTTCGCCAGCGGCGATGAGAACAAGCACCCCGATCAGCCCATCGGCGTGATCCCCATCGATTCCATCTTCTCTCCCGTCACCCGCGTGAAGTACGCCGTGGAGAATACCCGCGTCGGCCAGCGCACCGATTACGACAAGCTCATCCTCGAGATCTGGACCGATGGCCGCATCACCCCGCAGGATGCCCTCCTCCAGTCCTCCGCGATCCTCAAGAAGCACCTCGATCCCTTCGTCAATTACGACGAGAACGCCGTGGAATTCGACGAGACCCCGCAGCAGGTCAGCCAGGAAAACCAGAAGCTCAAGAAGCTCCTGAACATGAGCGTCAACGAGATCGAGCTCAGCGTCCGCGCCGCAAACTGCCTCAACAACGCGAACATCACCACCGTCGGCCAGCTCGCCCAGAAGACCGAGGCCGAGATGCTCAAGTACCGCAACTTCGGCAAGAAGTCCCTCAACGAGATCAAGGACAAGCTTTCCCAGCTCGGCCTTAGCCTCGGCATGAAATTCGAGGGCGGTCTCATCGATACCTCCGATTCCGCCGCCGCTGCCGCCGCGGCCCTCGAGAGCCTCTCGTAATCCCACCTCCATTCTCGCAATCCGAACGTCATGCGACACAAGAATAAAACCGTCAAACTCGGGCGCTCCCAGTCCCATCGCGATGCCCTGCTCGCGAACCAGGTGGTAAGCCTCATCGAGCACAACCGCATCAAGACAACCCTTGCCAAGGCAAAGGCCGTCCGCCCCATGGCGGAGAAGCTGGTCACCATCGCCAAGAAGAACACCTTGCACGCCCGCCGCACCGCCCTCTCCGTGCTCCGGCACAATGAAGGCGCCGTGCATCGCCTCTTCGCCGAGGTCGCCCCGCGCGCCGCGGAGCGCAAGGGCGGCTACACCCGCATCATCAAGCTCGGCCAGCGTACCAGCGACGCCTCCCCGATGGCCTTCATCGAGTGGGTCGATGCCACCATCATTGAGGAAGCGCCTCCCACCGTTAAGGGCAAAAAGGCCCCCAAGACCGCCAAGCCCGAAGCCGCTCCCGCCGCCAAAAAGCCGCGTGCGAAAAAGGCCGCCACCCCGGCCGAGCCCGCTCCCGAGCAGCCCGCCGCGGAATAGCTCCGGCATTTCAGCGCGATATCCCTAAAAAACGGCGGCCAGCGATGGCCGCCGTTTTTTTTGCCGGGATACCGTGCCATACTCCCCCCATGGCATTCGAAGACAACGCAGTCATCTTCGGGCACGATCCGGAGCCCGCCATCGTCGCGGCCCATTTTGACGATATATCCACGGTCACGCTCTACCTACGCCAGCCGGATGGATCAACCAGGTCGCGCACCGATTCCTTCCGGCCATTCTTATGGTCAATGGGCGCTCCTCCCGTGAATGCCGTGCCCGGCGCCGAAATCATCCCGCTTGCCGGCGGCCTCCCTTTCGATCATCTCGTCACCTTTGACTCGTGGGCCGAACTAACCAAAGCAAAGGCCGCCCTCAAGATATCCGCTCACCCCTTCTTCGCCCTCGGCGATTCCATTCAGCAATACCTTCTCGCAACCGGCAAGACCCTCTTCAAGACGCTGGAGTGGACAAGCATCCGCCGTCTCCAGATCGCCGTGGATTCACACTCCATCGAGCTTGCCGATTCCACCGGCTGGTCGCAAAAGCTTGATCGCTCCGAGTTGGAAAAACTCACCGCCCTGATCCAGGAGCGCGATCCAGACGTCATCGAGGGGCACGACCTTTTCAAGAAAATCCTGCCCGCCCTCGCCGCCCACGCGCGCAATGCAAAGGTAAAGCTGCTCTGGGGCCGCGATGGCTCGCCGCTCGTGAGCCGCCCCTCGCGTATCCAGATCGCGGAGAAGACAATCTCCTATCCCAAATACGAGGCCCCCGGCCGCCATTTCGTGGACACCTGGCTCCTGGCGCAATTCTACGATGTTTCCGCGCGCGTGCTGGAGACATTCGATCTCGCTGATATCGCCGCCCACCTGCACATCCCCGCCGGCACAGTACTGGAGCAGGTAAAGGCCATCTCCGAGGCGCTCGGCGCCAGCTACTTCGTCCAGGCAAAAATCTTCCCCTACAATTACCAGGATGTGATCGTGCGCGGCAGCGCGACCAAGGCCGATGCCCTCTTCCTGCGCGAGTACCTCCGCCGGCGGCATTCCCTACCGGACCTGCCGGTCCCACGCGCCTTCGAGGGCGGATACACAGACATCTTCCACACCGGCGTCGCCCGCGACGTGTGCCATTGCGACGTCGCTTCCCTTTACCCGAGCCTCATGCTGCAATTCGGCTGCCTCCCCGCCTCGGACAAGCTCGGCATCTTCCGCGGCATCCTGACCGATCTGCGCACCTACCGCCTCGCGGCCAAGCAACAAATGCGCGCCGCCCTCACCCCGGCCTCCCGCGCCAGCCTCCAGGCCCTCCAGTCGACGTTCAAGATTCTCATCAACGCCATGTACGGCTACCTCGGCTTCTCGCAGGCCCGCTTTGCCGATTATGATGCCGCCGCCGATGTCACCGCCCGCGGCCGCGCACTCCTGCGGGACATGGTCGCCCGCCTGCAGGCGCTCGGCGCGCAAGTCATCGAGATCGATACCGACGGCATCTATTTCGTCCCACCCCCCGGCGCGAACCTCACCGCCCTCCACGCGCAACTCGCCGAGATCTTGCCGCCCGGCATCGACGTGGAATTCGACGCGCAATACGACGCCATGTTCTCCTACAAAGCCAAGAACTACGCGCTGCTGGAGAAGGACGACGTCCTCATCCTCCGCGGCGGCGCCCTCAAATCGCGCGGCCTGGAAAAATTCCAGCGCCTCTTCATGGAGCAAACCATCCTCCTCCTCATGAAAGGCCGATCGCGTGAAGTCGAAACGTTGCGCGCCGATTTCGAATCCAAAATCCGGACCCGTGCATGGCCCATCGAGTGGCTCGCAAAAACCGACACCCTCCAGGACTCCCTCGCGCAATACAGCAAGAAGATCGAAGGCTCATCCCGCAATCGCGCCGCCGCCTACGAACTCGCCCTCAAAAGCGGCCGAAAATTCGAACCCGGCGACCAGGTATCCTACTACATCACCGGCGCCAAAAAAACCGTCTCCGCCTACGAAAACGCCCGTCTCGTCTCCGACTGGGACCCCGCCCAGCGCGACGAAAACATCGAGTACTACGCCGCCAAACTCCAGGACCTCGTAAAAAAGTTCACCCCCTTCATCGAGGAAACCGCCCCCGCCCAAGGGAGTTTCTCATTTTAACCTCACCGTTCCGCCGCCCAAGCCCGCACCACCCCATTCGACAAAGCCCCCCCCACCGCCCGCCTCATAATCCGCGCCACCTCCTTGCGCGTTACCTTCACCCGTTCCGTCTGCTCCAGCGGCGACCGCTCCCCGATGAGCCTCAGCGTCCGCACCCCGATCGCCCAAGGCACCAGGCACGCAAACCGGATGCGCCACGGCCGGATCGACTCAATGTAAAGCCGCGCCTCATCGTGATAAGCCAGCGCCTTCTCGCGCCACCGCTCAAACACAGCCCCAGCCCGCCGCACGTCCCCATCGCGAAAATCCTCCACGCTCACAATACCCGCCTCCCGCAACTCCCCCATCGGCAAATAACATCGCCCATTCCTCAAATCCTCCGGGATATCGCGCAGGATATTCACCAGTTGCAACCCCTGCCCGAATCCCCGTCCCAGCCGGCACAACTCCTCTACGTCCAGCCGCCCATACCGCGGCAAATGCGTAGCACAAATCCGCGTCCAGAATTCCCCCACGCACCCAGCCACGAGATAAGTATATTCATCCAATTCCGCCCCCGTCTCCAGCGCGCGCGGCATTTGCGGATCCTGGAATCGCATCAAGTCCAGCTCCTGCCCATGCGTGATCTTCCGCAGCAGCGTGACAATCTCCTCCCGGTCCCCTTCCCGCAGCCGCCACAGCGCATCGATCACCCGCTCCAGGTTCGCCAGCAGATACCGTTCGCACTCATTCTCCGGCTCGATCCCACCCACCTTTGCAAAAACATCGCTCCGCGTCCGCAACATCGTCTCCACAAATCCCTCCAAACATTCCTGCCGCACCGCGATGCCCGCCGTCGCTGTATCCGCGATCGTATCGCTAGCCCGCGCCAGCAGATACGCCAGCCCCACCGGCCGCCGCAGCCCGCCCGGCAGCGCCCGGATCGTCAGTACGAAGGATCGCGACACCCCCGCGAGCAACTCCATGAGCTCCCCGTCGCTGAACTCCTTCATCGGCTCTCCCTCACCAGCTCGATGCGCTTCACGTCATAATTCCCCAGCCCCAGCGACTCCGCCGTCTGGAGATACTTCGCGCTCGGCGTAATCGCCGGCAGCCGCGCCTCCGCACGCCACGCCTCCAGCAGCCGCAGCGCCGTCGCATCGATCGCCACAGGATCCTTGCTCGCGTAGAGCGTCGCATGCCGCCATGAGTATCCCGGCTGCCATCCCGGTCCGCCGCCGTACTGCGCGATCAATCCATCCATGATATTGATCACCACCTTCGGCTTGATGTGATCGTCCGCATACAATTGCCCCAGGTAGGGATCGCCACAGTCCGGCGGATTCACGAAACGCCGCCAGTTATCTACGTTCGGCACCGTCACATTGTAAATGCACCCTGCCATCCCGCAATCCTCGGACGCCGCCATCACCGGGATATTAATGATCTTGTTAAGCCCGCAGATCAGCCGGCTCCAGTGACTGTCGATGGAATACTGCTCGCGCTTGATGAGGTCCAGCGGATTCCCGTCACGCGGCGCGAAGCCCACATCGCCCCAGATCAGCCGGCCCACCAGCGGCATCATCACAGTCGCCTTCGGCTCATACCCAATAAACGGATCAACCCGCCGCACCGACGCTCCGTACAGCTCATCCTCATATCCCGCCGCAGCCGGGTCCGCGCGATCCCAGATCACCACCTGCGACATCGGCACGCCCGCCTCCGAGAGCCCCCGCAGCACCGCCTCGACAATCGCCCGGTGCGTCGAAAAATCCGGCCCGCCCGCCGCTGAAATCTTGATCCCAATATGATCCCCCGGCCCCACCATGCTGCGCCACGCCCCCGCCAGACTCCTCTGCCCGGTCACATCCATCACCAGCCTGTCCGTCATCGCCTCCACCGCTGGCGCATCCGCCTGATAGCCATTCATCATCGCCCCATCCGTCCCATAATAGACCCTCGAAGCCCCCACACCCGCACTCTGCTCACCCCCCGCGCAGCAGCGCCCCGCCGCAACGCAGCAAACTAAAAAAAGACTGAAAATAGAACGCACCACAGCCAGCCAGTATCTTTTCCCCCCACCCCTTCGTCAAATGCGCTCCAAAGGAGCACTATTCCTGTAGCGATGGCTCGCCGAGCCATGCGGGGGTTGCCTTCGCCTGTGTTTACGCGACGGATCAAAGTCCAGGAAATGCCGTCTCAAAATCATAGCCACCGCTAAAATCCTTCCTCACATCCCCCGGCCCCGCCTTGAGGAGCCTTTCCTCAATGAGCCTTAAAACGATTTCCCCAAAATCCTCGCACCGTGTAATCCCCCACTCGCGCAGTCGCGCCCGGGCATTGGCATCAAACTTCCCAATCACCGCCCGTCGCAACACCTCCAGGATCGCAGCCGATACATTTGCCGTTTCAAGCCGGACCTGATTCCGGATTACCTCACGGACAAATGGATACGCGTCCGGCGCGTAACGCACCCGGCGTCCTCTTAAGTAGTCCTCGATACCCGCCAGCTTTTCCGCTCTGCCCTCAGGCGGCATGGAAAGGCGCTTTGCGGTCAAAGCCTTTATCGCCTTGGTCCTATCCTCCTTCGTCTTCATCTGATTCTCATCAAAATCCAGTCCGTACGCTTTCCACATATACTCGCGAGAAGCCTTGCTGCAGCTACGGCATTTGGCTCGGACACCACTCTCTGGATCACGGCCACCAGTCGCCGCAGGCGCCCCGCAATACGTACAGCCATTTTCCATTGCTTCATGGATCGCAAGTTCGTCAGCAGTGGCACGTTCCAGGTAACAGTCGCGGCATAGCCTGGTCGTGGTGGATTCTTTTTTTTCGGCAGGGGTAGGTTGGACGCCGTCCGTTCCCCTCTCCCCTCCCTTGATCCTCCACTTCCCACCGGGAGACCGAACGGTTATCGTCGAGGTGATGTGGTAGGAAATATGGTACGCACGCTTCCCACACACATCGCATCGATTTTCGTTGGCATCAGGCATGGCCTAATCTCGCATTCATAGCCGATAAATTACTCTCAGAACGTATGGATAAACAACCCCGACCGCAGCTTCGGCTCAAACCACGTGCTCTTCGGCGGCATGATCGCGCCCGCATCCGCTATGTCCATCAGCTGATCGACCGTCGTCGGGTACATGGAGAAGGCAACAGCCGCCCGCCCGTCGTTCACCCGATTTTCCAATTCCACCGTCCCACGAATCCCCCCAATAAACTCAACCCTCTTGCTCGTCCGCGGATCGTCAATCCCCAATAGCGGCGCCAGCACCCGCTCCTGCAGCACCGTCACATCCAGCCGCGCAATCGGGTCCGCCTTCGGGTCAGGCGTCCACGCCACGCGTCGCCATTTTTTGCCAAGGTACATCCGCACCTCACCTGGCCCAGGCGGCGTCGCATCGCTCGCGTCCTCCACCTGAAAACCACCCGCCTCTAACGCTCCCAGCAAGCTCTCCTCAGTGTGCCCATTCAGGTCCAGCACGCATCGGTTATAAGGCAGAATGGCCAATTGACTCGCCGGAAATAACACAGCAAGAAACCAGTTATACTCCTCGCTGCCATTATGGTTCGGATTCGCCGCCCGCCGCTCCTTTCCCACGCGCACAGCGCTCGCCGTGCGATGATGCCCATCGGCCACATACGAGCACGCCACATGGCCGAATGCCTCCACCAATTCCCCCGCGTGATCCACCCGCCATACGGTATGCCGTATCCCATCCGGCGCGGTAAAGTCATAGAGCGGCGTCGCTCGCTTCGCCTCATTAACCAAACGGTCGATCCCCGCCTCATCCCGGTAAGTCAAAAACACCGGCCCCGTATCCGCGGAGATCGTCCCGATGAGCCGCGTCCGGTCATCCTCCTTATCCTTGCGGGTCTTCTCGTGCTTCTTGATCAGGTTATTCTCGTAATCGTCGATATGGCACACGGCGGCGATTCCCGTCTGCGCGTGCCCGCCCATGATCTGCTGGTAGAGATACACCACCCGCGACGTCTCGCGAATAAGCGCGCCGCCGGTTTGCAGTTTCGTAAAGTTCTCAAGCGCCTTCGCATACACCGCGTCCGAGTAGGGGTCAGTCTCCGGTGGCAGATCGATCTCCGCCCGGTCCACATGCAGGAGGCTCAGCGGATTGCCCGCAGCCAGCGCCGCCGCCTCCGCGCGATCGACAACATCATACGGCACACAGGCAACTTGCGGCGCCAGGGCGGGGGCCGGTCGCAAACCGGCAAAGGGGCGAATTCTCAACATAGTCTCCTCACCCTCTCACACCCGGCAGTGACCATTCAATGCCCAATCCGCCTGCCCGCGCACCCCGACGCGACAGAGTGTACTTGCCGAAGGCCCTGAGCCTGTCGAAGCGGAACCTACACTTACACTTGAACTTGAACCCTCTGCGCTTCTCCAGCCACGACGGCACTATTGCCCTTCCTCCTTTACCCCACCCTCCCCCATCGCCCCCACCAGCTTTCCATACATCTCCGGCAGCGCCTCCGCCATCACCCGCGTATCCGCCAGCACCGCCATAAAATTGCTGTCCCCGCTCCACCGCGGCACCACATGCAAGTGCAGGTGATCCGCAAACCCCGCCCCCCCGCACGCCCCGATATTGAGCCCGATATTAAACCCTTGCGCCTTCACCGTCGCCCGCAGCAGCCGTTCCGCCAGCGCCGCCAGCTCCCACAGTTCCAGTCGTTCCGCCTCGGTCAATTCGCCAATATCCCCCACCTTTCGGTACGGCACCGCCATCATATGCCCCACCGCGTACGGGAACTTGTTCATGATGAGAAACGCGTTCTTCCGCCGCGCCACCACAAGGTGCGCCGCATCATCCGTAGCCTGCGCCGCCTCCGTCAGGAAATCGCGCGACCGGTCGATGGAAAAATACTCCACCCGCCACGGCGCCCAGAGCCCTTTCAAGTCATCGGGAAAACTCATCGCGCCCATTATGCCCCCGCCAGCCCTTCCGCCGCCAGCGTGCTTTACCGAAAATCTCACGGGAACACGCTGTACCAGAGCCAAATTGTGAACCAAAAGACGACTGGGATGCAAACGAGGACCGCGAATATCCCCAGTGGCACGTAAATGAATCCTGCCAGCCAGTCAGGATAATGGGTCACGCTCCGGAACAGCAGGATGCTCTTCCTCCATGGTATGATTACAAGAGCGAGCCCGCAAAATACATCGGCCGCAAAAAAACACCACCAGGCACGCCAGAGGCGCGCAACGCTCCAGCCTTCCTGAATTTGATCGGGATAATATCCGCTGCCCTCCAGGTGATGCCACGCCTTCGGGGGAACCACCTCTTTAACCGCTACCACGGTATCATCCACCCATGCGCCGGGAATCAGGAACCCTGTCAGGAAGATGTAGTCGTCGACATGGAAGTATTTCGAGCCCATCACATCCTCCCACGCCACCGTGCAAATCTCGGTCATCAATGAGAAAGAGATCAGTAACTTGAGTGCAATCACCATGCACCTGCCCGCAATCGGCCTTTTTGACTGAGGTTCCTCTTGCATAGGTTCCTTTCCCGGGACGGAGACTCACGCGAGTACGCCCATCACTTGGGTACCGTAGCACGAAAGCCGGCTACCCTTCAAGGATCCGCAGATCGCAAGCCTTTTTGATTACCAGCGCGGGAACGGCTCCCGATTTCCAGTGTTCTTGATGTACACACCACCGTTTTGTTTGCTCTCCCTCCCACCCCGTCTACCCTCCTTCAAGTGAAGCCCGTACTCCCCATAAAACCCCTCCTCTCCGCCCTACTTATCATGCTCTGCGCACTGCCCCGTGCCGGCGCGCAAGACATGGTCATCTACAAGGACGCCCTCCAGCCCGGTTGGCTCAACTATGGCTGGGCCACCATCAATTACTCCAACCACACCCCCGTCCACACCGGCACAAACTCCATCTCCGTCTCCGACACCGGCACCACGAACAAGGCGCTCTACCTCGCCCATCCCCTCTTCGATTCCACCCCCTACCAGTCGCTCTCCTTCTGGATTTACCCCACCACCTCCGGATCCAACGAACTCGCGGTACGCGCCATCCTCTCGGGCAAGCCGCAGGTCCCCTACCCGCTCTCCTTCACTCCGGACCAGGCCGGCAAGTGGCAGCACTTCACGATTCCCCTCTCAGCCCTCGGTGTCGCCTCCAATTGGCACTTCAACGGCTTCTGGATCCAGAACTTCACGCAGCATCCCGTCGCCTTTTACGTCGATGACATCACTCTCGTCGCCGTCCCGCCGCCGGATCCCGTCCCCCTCACAGTCGATGCCCATAAGGTCATCCGCACGGTGGACCCACGCATCTACGGCATCAATATCGCCATGTGGGACCGCCTTCTCGCCGACCCGCAATCCGGTGTCCTCCTCAGCGATATCGGCGTGGGGGCCATCCGTTTTCCCGGTGGCAGCGGCTCGGATGCATTCGACTGGCATGTCTATCGCGACAAGGGCCGCAAGTGGCCCCGCAATCCCAGTAACGCCGCGACCTTTGCAAAAGTGACCGAGGCCCAAAAGGCCCAGGCTTTCATCACGGTCAACTACGGCAGTGGCACGCCCGAGGAGGCTGCTGCCTGGGTAGCCTATTACAATGGCGACCCCGCCAGCAATGCCGTGCTCGGCGTGGACTCGCGGAAGACCGACTGGCAGACCGCCGGCTTCTGGGCCTCACTTCGCGCAGCCGATCCACTGCAAAAGGATGACGGCTACAATTTCCTGCGCATCTCCCATCCCGCCCCGTTCGGCTTCAAGTACTGGGAGGTGGGGAATGAATGCTATGGTGGTTGGGAGGAAGATCAGCGCGGCATCCCGAAAGATGGCCTGCCAGGGGTGCCGCACGATCCCTTCACATACGCCCAGGCCTTCGCCACATATTACAAGCAGATGCTTGCAGTCGATCCCGCCATCCATATCGGCGCCGTTGTGGTGACGCCGGAATCCGGGTACGGCAATCACACCCATGCGGTCCCGAGCCCGGAGATGGACGGCGCCCCGGTCACAGGCTGGACTCCGGTCGTTCTCTCCACCCTCAAGTCCCTGGGCGTAACACCGCACTTCCTCATCTACCACAGCTACCCGCAGAACCCCGGCCACGAGAGCGACGCCACGCTTCTCCAGGCCGCCGCCCGGCTTCAGGGCGACGCGGTGGAAATCCGCCGCATGGTCACCGATTACCTCGGCGCATCGGCCACTTCCGTCGAGTTGGACTTGACGGAATTGAACTCCGTCAGCTCCAATCCTGGCAAGCAATCCACGAGCCTCGTCGACGGCCTCTTCATGGCCGATGCCATCGGCAATATCGTGCAAACGGAATTCAATACCTGCACATGGTGGGACTTTCGCAATGGAAACGGGATCCGCTACGAGGACAACCCAACGCTTTACGGCTGGCGGCCGTATGGCGATTACGGGATGGTCTCCCCCGGTGGCCCGGAGACGGCGCCGAATACTCCGTTCCCGACCTATTACGCCGCCAAATTGCTCACACACTGGGCGCGCGGCGGCGATGCGATCGTCAGCGCAACCACCAGCTACCCGCTTCTCTCCATCTATGCCGCAAGGCTGGCGAAGGGTCCGCTGGCCCTGCTCCTGATCAACAAGCATCCCACCATCGATCTCAACGCAAAGATCAGTCTCATTGGCTTTACCTCCGCGACCGAAAATGCCACGCTCTACTCTTACGGGAAGCCGCAAGACCTCAAGCAGACCGATCTCACCACCGGCACGGTTGCCGTCAGCGGCACCACCATCCGCTGCTCCCTCCCCTCCTACTCCATGAGCGTCCTCATCCTTAATCCCATCAAGAAGGAGTAAAATTGCATCCGGGCGCGCGACTGAAGCGGATAATTCCCGTGATCCAATCGGACGAAACGCTGCCTCCCTATACGCGCCCAGCGAGGCCGCTCCCTCCCATCGTCCGCTGGATGGACGCCGATTACTTTCCCGAAGGGCCGGAAGCCGTTCGGGAAAAACCGGACAAGTTGGACTGGCATCGCTGCATCCCGTTTATCTTCCTCCATGCCGGGTGCCTCGGCATTTTCTTCGTTGGCTGGAGCTGGGCCGCCGGCGCGACCGCCGTCCTGCTCTATTTCGTCCGGATGTTTGCGGTCACCGGCTTTTATCACCGCTACTTTGCGCATCGCACGTTCCATACTTCGCGGGCTGGTCAATTCCTCCTGGCGGTAATGGGCAATACTTCCGTGCAACGCGGCCCCCTCTGGTGGGCTGCCGTTCACCGCCATCATCACCAGCATGCGGACGAGGATGTGGATGTGCATTCGCCCGGCGTCCACGGCTTCCTCTGGTCCCACATCGGCTGGATGACAAGTAGCCGCAATTTCCCGACCGATTACAATCGCGTGAAGGATCTCGCCCGTTATCCCGAGTTGGTGTTCCTGAACCGCTTCGACATGCTCGTTCCAGCCTGCATGGCCTTCGGTACCATCGCATGGGGCTGCATCCTGGAGCATTTCTGGCCCGGTCTTCACACCTCCGGTGCGCAAATGCTGGTGTGGGGATTCTTCATCAGCACCGTCGTCCTTCTGCATGGGACTCTTTGCATCAATTCCCTCGCCCACACCTTCGGCCGCCGCCGGTATGAGACGGAGGACGAGAGCCGCAACAGCCTCCTCCTCGCGCTCATCACGCTCGGCGAGGGCTGGCATAATAACCATCACTTTTGCATGACCGCCGCCCGCCAGGGCTTCTTCTGGTGGGAGATCGATATCACTTACTACCTCCTCAAAATGGTCTCCTGGACCGGCTTCATCTGGGACCTGCATCCGGTCCCGGCAAAGGCTTACGAAGCCGCACGCGCCCCCCGGGAGAGCCGCCCCGCCCCCAACGCCGCGCGCGCCGCATGACTACGCTCGCCATTATCGGCACCGGCGTTGCCGGCCTCGGTTGCGCGCACTTTCTCCATTCCCGCTACGATGTAACCCTCTTCGAGCAAAATGACTATCCCGGCGGCCACACCAATACCATCACGGTCAATGAACAAGGCCGCCAGGTGCCCATCGATACCGGCTTCATGGTTTACAACGAGGTCACTTACCCAAACCTGACGCGCCTCTTCCGCGAGCTCGATGTGCAGACGAAGCCGACCACCATGTCTTTCAGCGTCTCGCATCAGCCGAGCGGCATCGAGTACAATGGCGCCGGCCTTAACCGCCTCTTCGGCCAGCGGCGCAACCTCGCAAGCCCCCGTTTCTGGCGGCTGCTGATGCAGATGGGCCGCTTTAACTCGGAGGCGATCCAGGCGCTCAAGGACACTTCCTATTCCACTTACACCATTGGGCAATATGTCGCCGAACGCGGTTACGGGGACGATTTCCTGAACCTCTTCCTCGTCCCGATGAGTTCCGCCGTCTGGTCCACCCCGCCGGATAAGATGCTCGAATTCCCCGCGTACACCTTGTTGCGCTTTTTTCACAATCACGGTTTCCTCGGGCTGCATACCCATCACCCATGGCGCACGCTCGTGGGCGGGGCGCGATCGTATGTCGTCAAGATGAACGCCCCATGGCGCGATCGCATCCGGCTCAATAGCAAGGTGGCAGCCGTTTCGCGCGGCAAAGACGGTGTGCGGGTCGTCACAACCGACGGCGCGGAGGGGCGATTCGACAAAGTCATCATGGCCTCGCACGCGGATGAGACCTTGCGGCTGCTCTCCGATCCGACACCCACGGAGCGGACGCTGCTGGGTGAATTTCAATATCAGCGAAACACCGCAACCCTCCATACCGATCCCTCGTTCATGCCCCGGACTCGGAACTGCTGGGCCTCATGGAACTACCGGATCGACCGCCAACCGGACGGAACGACCACGCCCTCGACCCACTACTGGATGAACAGCCTCCAGGGCGTCTCGCAGCGGCAATGTTACTTCGTCTCCCTTAATTCCGAACATCGCATCCCGGATCAATCGATCCTGCGCCGGATCGAGTATCATCATCCGCTCTTCAGCCTGGGCGCCATCGCAGCGCAAAAGGACTTGCCAGGCCTCAACCGCATCGGGCCGGATCAATCCACTTACTTCTGCGGCAGTTACTTCAAGTACGGCTTCCATGAGGACGCCTTCACCTCCGCGCTCGATTGCGCCCGCGCGGTCACCGGGGAGCCGATCTGGTCATGAACTCCTGCCTCTACGAGTGCAACGTGATGCACCACCGCCTTTCGCCGAAGGAGCACCGCTTCAGTTACCGGATATTTATGTTCCATCTCGATCTCGACGAGATCGATTCCATCCGCATCCCCTTCTTCTCGCACAACCGGCGCGGCCTGTTTTCCTTCCATGATTCGGATCACCTCCAGGAGGATTCGGGAACCGTCCGCCAAAAGCTAACCGGCTACCTTGCCGCCAATGGCATTACCCTCCCGGAGAATTCCCGCGCCATGCTCCTCACGCTTCCGCGTGTGCTCGGTTACATCTTCAATCCGGTATCGTTCTACTTCTGTTTTGACGCAGCCGGCGCACCGCTCTGCGCCGTGGCCGAAGTCGGCAATACCTTCGGCGAAAAGAAACTCTATCTACTCCCCGAGCCGGTCGGCGAGGACCGCTTTCGCCTCGTGGTGCCAAAGCATTTCTATGTATCCCCCTTTTCGGAACTCGACCTGCAGTTCGACTTCAAGCTCCGTGTCCCTGGCGAATCCATGGAAATCCATGTGGATGACCGCAACGGCGACGAGCGCATCCTCCTCAGCGCACTGACCGGCAGGCGCGCGCCATTGACCACGGCCCGGCTCGGATGGTTCGCCATCAAATATCCCATGGTCACCCTCTGGATAATGACTCTGATCCACTGGAACGCACTCGTGCTCTGGCTCAAGCGCGTTCCCTTTCATCGCAAGGAAGCCCGTCCGGACCTGCAACGCAACGTCCTCCATCCGCACCCCAGCATCACCGGAAACACGCCATGAACCGCGAACTGACCATCGAATCCAACGCCCCGGAATCCGCCGGCACATCCAGGAGCATCTATGAAACCCTGATCCTGCGCGGCCTGGAACGCATGAACCGCGGCTGCATGGAGTTCGAATTGCCCGATGGCCGCCGGCGCACCCTGGGCAATCCCGCGGAGTCGCTCCACGCCTCGGTCCGGATTCACAATCCGCATTTCTTCAAGCGCTGCATGCTCTTCGGCGATGTCGGCTTCGGAGAGGGCTATGTCGAAGGCGAATGGGATACCCCGGATATCGAGCGCGTAATCGCATGGTTCCTCCTCAATACCGACAACTCCCCTGCCCAGCCCGGCTCGCAGGCCAGGGCCGCATTGATCAATCTCCTCCGCGGCTGGAACAGGATCCAGCACCTCGTCCGTCCCAATAGCGTCAATATCAGCCGACGCAATATCGCGGATCACTACGACCTCGGGAACGACTTTTACCAGCTCTGGCTCGACCCCACGATGACTTACTCCAGCGCCATCTTCGCAAATCCTGCGCAGACGCTGGAAGAGGCGCAGACAGCCAAGTATGAAGCGCTCTGCCAAAGCCTCTCGCTCAAGCCGGAGGATCACGTGCTGGAGATAGGCTGCGGTTGGGGCGGCTTCTCCGAGCACGCCGCCCGCCAATACGGCTGCCGCGTCACCGCGGTGACCATCTCCGAGGCGCAATACGGCTTCGCAACGCGACGCATCCAGCGGGCAGGCCTCGCGGATCGCATAGAGATACGACTGCAGGATTACCGCGAGATCACAGGCCGCTACGACAAGATCGTCTCCATTGAGATGATGGAAGCCCTTGGCGACAGGTACCTCGAGACCTTTACCCGCCAGGTCCACGCGCTGCTCGCGCCGGACGGCGTTGCCGGACTCCAATACATCACCGTGCCGGACTGCCGGCATGACGAACTCAAGCGCGGTGTCGACTGGATCCAGCGCCATATTTTCCCCGGCTCTCTGCTCCTGAGCGTAGGCCGGGTCAATCAGGCGATGAACCGCACTGGCGATCTCTTTCTTCACGCCCTCACGGATCACGGCATCTCCTACGCCCGCACCCTCCGACTCTGGCGCGATGCATTCAACCGCCGCCTGGAGGACGTCCGCAGGCTCGGCTTTGACGAGCGCTTCATCCGGAAGTGGAATTACTATCTCTCTTACTGCGAAGCTGCATTCGCCATGCGCAATATCAGCGTGGTCCAGGCCATTTATACCAGGCCCAATAACCTGCGCCTTGGCTGAAGCCCATCCCTGCAATGTTGCACCTGTTTCTCATAGGGCTGTCCATTGCGATGGTCTATTTCGCCATCGTGTGGGCCATCAGTGTGAAGCTGAATAACTACGGCTTTCTGGATGTGGCATGGTCCTATGGCGTCGCGGTGCTCGCTCCGTTGTACGCGTTCGCTTCGCCCGGCGAACCGGTGCGCAAATGGACCGTCACCGCCATCGGCGTCGCATGGAGCCTTCGCCTTGGCACTTACATCCTGCTCCGCGTGCTGCGCCATCATCCGAAGGAGGATGTCCGTTACCAGACGCTTCGCGACGCGTGGAAGGGTCCCGCGATGTTCCTCGCATTCTTTGAACTCCAGGCTGTCGTCGTTGCAATCTTTGCTCTGCCGTTCCTGTTCATCTCATTCGACACACTCCCCCCTTTTCATCCGCTTGCGATCGCAGGCGCACTCCTTGCCTTCCTGGCGCTTTGCGGTGAGGCCGTTTCCGATTTGCAGATGCAGCATTTCAAGTCCGATCCCGCCAATTCCGGCCTGGTTTGCCAGGCCGGCCTCTGGCGTTACAGCCGCCATCCCAATTACTTTTTCGAGTCCCTTATCTGGTGCGCCTTTTTCATGGCAGCCCTCCCGTCGCCCCTTGGCTGGACCACCGTCATATGTCCCATCCTCATGCTTTATTTCCTCTTCAAAGTGACCGGCATCCCGTTGACCGAGGAGTATGCAGTCAAGAGCAAGGGCGATCTCTACCGCGCCTACCAGCGCACAACCAGTCCATTCATCCCATGGTTCCGCAAAGAATGATATCTCTCGACCACTTACTGGAGAAAAACATCCTCCCGGACACCCTCATCCGGACCGGCATCCGCCACATGCTCGCCGGCAAGATCCGCGAGGAGACCAGGCCCAATGCCGAACAACAACAAGCCGCGCTGATGGTTCATATCGCAGAGCTGAAGCAATCCCCCATCGCCATCCAGACGACCGCCGCCAACGAGCAGCACTACGAAGTCCCGACCCGTTTCTTCCAGCTCGCGCTCGGCCCGCGGCTCAAATACAGCTCCGCGCTATGGCCGGATGGCGTTTCCACGCTGGCTGCCGCGGAGGAGCAAATGCTCTCACTCACCTGCGCACGCGCAGAGCTGGCCGATGGCCAGCGCATCCTGGAGCTCGGTTGCGGCTGGGGCTCGCTCTCCCTCTGGATGGCGCAGCATTATCCCAACGCCCACATCACCGCCGTCTCAAATTCCGCGACGCAGAAACAGCACATCGATGCCGAGGCTGCCCGGCGTGGCCTCAGCAATCTGACCATCATCACGCGCGACATGAATGTCTTTGAGGCCGAAGGAACCTTTGACCGGGTGGTTTCCGTAGAGATGTTTGAGCACATGAAAAACTACCAGCTTCTCATGGCAAAAATCGCCCGCTGGCTGAATCCGGGTGGCAAGCTTTTTGTGCACATCTTCACACACCGCGAATTTGCCTACCACTATCTCGACCGCGGCCCCAGCGACTGGATGACCCGCTATTTCTTCGCTGGCGGCCAGATGCCCTCCGATGATCTCCTCCTGTACTTCCAGGACGACCTTCGCATCGAGCGCCACTGGGTCGTCAATGGAGTCCATTACCAAAAAACTGCGGAAGCCTGGCTGGCCAATATGGATGCCGGCAAAGAAGAGATTCTCCCGCTCTTCGCCGAGACCTACGGCACGGAAAACACCCAGCGCTGGTGGGCTTACTGGCGCGTCTTCTTCATGGCCTGCGCGGAACTTTGGGGTTACCGCGACGGAAATGAGTGGTTTGTCTCCCATTACTTATTCCAGAAACCCGCATGAATCTGTTCCGGCGCATCGCTACTCTGCTGATTATCGCATCCCTTGCCGGTTGCGCCGCCATTACTCCGCCGCCGCGGGGCGAGAAGATACTCGGCAATATCGTCTTTGCCCATCGAAGTACCGGTGACCTTCATCTCGATCTATATCTCCCAGCCGCGCCCGCGCCGCATCCGCTGGTGATCTGGATTCACGGCGGCGGCTGGAAGTTCGGGGACAAAGCGTGGATGCTCTATCTGCGAAATCTCACCCGCCAGGGATTCGCCATCGCGTCGGTGCAATACCGTCTCAGCGGCACCGCGAAGTACCCGGCGGCGATTGACGATTGCCGCGACGCCCTCTACTGGCTTGAACAAAACGGCGGCCAGTACGGACTGGACTCCCATCACATCTTCCTCAGCGGCGCATCCGCCGGCGGACAACTTTCCGCCTTGATCGCACTGGAGGCGGGCAGGTCCGATGTCGAAGCCGTTTGCGTCCTTTATCCCGCCACCGACTTGACCGGATTTTCCAACCAGGACGCGCCGCATGGTTATCTGCCGGATTTCCTCGGCGGCTCGGTCAATGCAAAGCGCCCCGAGGCCGTCGAGGGCAGCCCGGTCAATCACGTATCGCACAACGCCCCGCCGTTCCTGATCTTCCACGGCGACAAGGATACGCTGGTCCCCATCGCGCAAAGCGAAGAACTAAATGACAAACTCCACGCTGCCGGTGTGGAGTCGCATCTCATCGTGCTGCATGGCAGAGGCCATGGCTTCAGCCTGACGGACACCCAGCAGTTGCAGGCCGGGGATTTCTTCCTCGCCCACATGCATTGACCATGAAGGCTCGCCCATTGCTCCTGGCCGCGATTTTACCTTGTGTGCCCGTCCACGCCGACACTCGCGACGATCTCGTCAGGCAAGGAGACGCCTTCGAGGCCAAATTCGAAAATCAAAAAGCCCTTGATGCCTATCTGGCGGCTGAAAAACTCTCCCCGCCCAACGCCGAGTTACTCCGCCGCATCGCCCAGGAATATGGCGAGCTGATGGCCGATACCAATTCCGACGATCAGAAACGCGCCCTTGGCGAGAAAGCCATCGATTACGCCACGCGCGCCGCTGCTGCCGGCCCCAATGACGCGATGGCAGAGCTGGCCGTCGCAGTATGTTACGGCCGCCTTGCGCCATTGATGGATAACAAGACCAAAATCGCTTACTCCCGCCTCGTCAAGGAGTACGCCGACAAGGCTCTCGCGCTCGATCCCAAAAACGATTTGACTTACAATGTCCTTGGCTCGTGGAATTATGAACTGGCCAGCCTCAATCCCATCCTGCGCAGCATCGCCGGATGGATTTACGGCACACTCCCGGATGCATCCTATGAGGAGGCGGCGAAGGATTTCCAGACCGCCGTCCAATTAAATCCCAACCGCCTCGCCAATCACATCGGCCTCGGCCGGGCCTACGCCGCGCTCGGCAAAACCGCTGAGGCCAAAGCGGAAATCGAGCGCGGCCTCTCCATGCCGGATCAGGCAAAGGATGATCCCTATGTAAAAGCGCAGGGCCGTGAAACCCTCCGGGGCATCTAAGTCGTACCAATTTTATGCAAAAGTCACTTACAAGATATCGCACGTCACTCCTGATCGCCGTGCCGTTGGTTGGGCTGGCCGCGTTTCTGGTCGGCTGCTCCATGATGGGCAGCCGCAAACCTCCGCTCCGCACGGTCTCCCACGTCGATCTCCCGCGTTATATGGGCCACTGGCGCGTCATTGCGGAGATCCCCTACTTTGCCGAACGCGACGGCGTCGATTCCGTCGAGAGCTACGCGCTGCTGCCCGACGGATCCATTCACAACTGGTTCACGATGCGCAAGGGCTCCTTCACCGCGCCGGAGAGCAAGGTAACCGCGCACGCCTGCGTGACCAACAAACAAACCAACGCGGAGTGGAAGGTCAAGTTCCTGGGCGGCCTCATCACCGCCCCTTACCTGATCATCGATCTCGATCCCCACTACCAATGGACCGTCGTCGGCCATCCCTCGCGCAATTACGGCTGGATCATGGCCCGCGAGAAGACGATGCCCGACGCCACATACAATGCCATCCTCAAGCGCCTGGCCGCCCAGGGCTACGACCCCGCCCGCTTCCAGAAGGTCGCGCAATTGCCCTCGGAGCTGGTCAATTAATTCTGGCGGCCTCTGCGGGATTTGGGTTTAGTAACCGAATGCACCCTGAGACCGAAGAATCCGGCGCGCTCCCCATCAGCGATGCGATGGCCAGCGTCAACGCCTACCATCGTGAGCTGACGCCGGAGGAAATCGATCTGGGCGCCCATCGCGCCCTCGTAGGCGGACTTTGGGACATCATGGGGCCGCTGCAATTCGAGTTCCTCAAGAGCCGCGGCCTCAAACCCGCCCACAAACTCTGCGACGTCGGCTGCGGCGCATTGCGTGGCGGCATCCACTTTGTCCGTTACCTGGATGCGGGCAACTACTACGGCCTGGACATCAATGCCTCCCTCCTCGACGCCGGCCGGCAGGAGCTCACCGAAGCCGGCCTCGCCGCGAAGAACGCGAACCTCATGCTCGACGCGCGCTTCAAAATGAACCGCTTTGAGACGAAGTTCGACTACATCCTCGCGGTCTCCGTTTTCACGCACCTTTACGCGAACCACATCGTCCGCTGCCTCGTGGAGGCTCGGAAGGCCCTGCAGCCGCGCGGCATCTTCTACGCCACGTTCTTTGAGGCGCCGTCCTCGGCGTATCTCTCCAGGATCAAGCATGACCCGGGTGGAGTGGAGAGCCACTATGACCGGGATCCGTTTCATTACTCGTTCCAGGAGATGCGCTCGCTCGCTGAGCTCGCGGGCGTGAAGGCCGAGTTGATCGGGGAATGGAAACACCCGCTCAATCAGCGGATGCTGGCGTTTTCGCGGTAGCGGGTGGCGCCTCAGGGGTGGCGGGTGCCGGACTCAATAACGTCGTCACCTCCTTCGCGGCGTCGCCTTCGCCGTCGGGAGTGTAGCCGGTTTTGACCCACGCTATTTTGCCGTCGGGGCCAATGATGACGGTATGGGGAATGCTGTCGGCGCCGTATTTTTGCCCGACCGCGCCGCCATCGTCCAGCGCCACCGTCAGCTTCAGGCTGCGCGTTTCCAGGAATTGCTGCACCGTCGCGGAGGGCTCGTCTTCATTCACGCCGATAAAGGTCACGCGATCCGGCGGGAAACCGGCCATCGAGTCGATCAAGCCCGGCAGCGACCGCACGCACGGCCCGCACCACGTTGCCCAGAAGTCCAGCACCACGATCTTTCCCTTGTTCTTTGCCAGGTCGAATTTCCCGCCGCCCAGCAGGTTCAGCTTGAATGGCGCGGCGGGCTTGCCGATGGAGGCATCGCTGTCGCCGCCCGCTGTCGGCAGGACCGGCTCCGGGGCGAAGTAGGGCTGCCAGCCTTGCAGCGATTGCATCGCCGCGCTGGGCGCGAGCGGATAGGTGCGGACCAGCGCCACATCCTGCGTCCGGATGGTGCAGCGCCCGTAGAGCGGATGCCAGCCCGTGATCGCATCCTTGCCAAACTTATCGACCGCCAGTCCGATCCGCGCCCCGCTCGTCAGCACCAGCCAGTGCGTCGGCGTGCCGTTGACGCCGCCAAAATCCGTCGCGATCAATTGCGAAATCCGCGTCTGGTTCGCCGGCGTGTTCCGTATCGTGAGCTGCCCTTCATCCGCCTGCCAGTCGGCAGTCGCCCCTGCCGGGAAATCGACCCCCTTTGCGGCAAGCGTCTTGGCCGCGGGCGCATCCGCCGGGAGGCTCCCCGGTTTCAGCCAGTACACCTTCTCCACCAACTGCAAGTTACCCCCGTTGCCGCCGGTGTCGGGTTGGATGATAACGACGCCCCCCCCGTTCACCTTGTATTTCATCCCAAATAGCGCGCACACCCTGTCCAGGGTATCCCTGACCGTCCCTCCTCCCAGTCGCACCATCGGGACTCTGCGGGCCATTTTCTTCTTGCTCTCCCGTACCGTGATCTGGAGTCCCGGATAGGTTGCCTCCAGCCAGCTCGTGACTGCTTGCAGGTTCACCTCGCCGAAGGTGATCATCATATTCATCTTCTGGTCCAGGACGGCATCGGCAGGATTTGCCGGCGTGACGGCCGGCTGCGTGTCCACCGGCTTCGCCAGCCAGATGACCGCCTTCACCCGGTCACGCGGCACCACCAGTTCTTCCATCCCGCTGCGGAAGCCGAAACTCGTCGTCGTCGCCGCCTCCACCTCCCCGCGCAGGATGTCGCCATTGGCCGCGATTAGCGCATGCAACGGCGGGTCGTCCCTGCGGAACCGCGGGATGCTCAGCGCCTCGGACTTCGCATCCGGCGCCACATCGGGCAGCCACGTCGCCCCCGGCGTGGCATCCAGCGAGAAATCGCCGACTTCCATCGTCTGCCCGGCATTGCCCCATACCCCTGCCGGCTCGATGATCAACCCGTTGCCGGCGCGGCTGGCCGCCGGGATGGACTCCTTCATTGCACAGACGCCGTTCAGGTACACATTCACCATCTCGTCCGCTATCTCCAGGCGCACCTGCACCCCGCCGCCGGGCGCCTGCGCATCCACACGTGGCTCGTCGAATTGCCCCTCGTTCGCCTCGCTCCCGCACATCAGCGTCATCCCGTTGCTCGCAAAGAGCAGGTTGTGCGACTTGGACGGATCCGTTCCCTCGCAGAACAGCCGCAGCCGCACCGCGGAGAGGCCGGACCCCGTCTTCATGTAAAACTGGATCTCGCGGCTCTGCATCGCCGCCGGATTGCCGAGCGCGGAGCCGGGGTCCATCTCCACCGAGTTCCCGCTGCGGCGCACACTCTTCTCCCCGCCCTTGAGCACCAGCCATCCGGGGTCTGAGAAGCCCTGCATGCGCCCGGACGCCCCCGAGCCGAATTGGATCGCCTCCAGCGCCGCCGCCGGCAGCCTGGTCGCCTGCGTGATTCCGGAGTCGAATTCCACCCCGGTACGGTCGAGCGAATGCATATTGCCCGGCAACACATCCCCCATGTGCGTGTAGAAAAGGGCCGGTGCGCCCGCCGGCGCACTGCTGTCCGGCAGGGAACGCTCGATCTCATACGGGATCGCGGATGAAGGAGTCACCGGCGCCACACCACCCGCCGGCAGCCAGTGCGGGTTGGCATCATCTCCGCCGGCAAGCGTCCCGTGAAACGTCGCATCCCCCATATGGAGCTTATCTGCGGCATTCAGCGTTGCCGGGTCCGGCGCCATCTGCGTCCCGGGGATCATCAGCTCCCGCAGCCCATCCATTCGCATGGCCAGCGGAGTGACGGTAAAGGCAGTCTCCACCGTTGCAATCCCCTGGGCGACCCCGATGATCCTGCCCTTTAAGTAAGTCCCATCCGCCCAGGTGAGCGTCTCCACCCCTGAGCCTGTACCCGATGCGTCGCTGGAGAAAACAATCGCATCCACATCCTTGAGCGCAGCCGCGCTTCCGCTCAGCTCCAGCGTGCCATCGGTTCCTGTCGCCGTCACCGCGCCCGGCAGGCTGCGGCCATCGGCCAGTTCCAGCCGCGGCTGCGTTGCATCTACCGGAGCCGGCGGCGCGTCGTTCCATTTGCGGATGCGCAGGAAATTCAGCGCAAGGTCGGAGCCCTTGTTTTGGAGGAGAATCCCGCCATTCCCGGTGGTGTCCGCGCCGGAGAGCGTCCAGTCTGCCAGTAGCTGCCCGCCAGGCGTGAATATCTGGCAATGCCGCGTCGATCGGTCCCAGCATAGCCGCAGCGCCACATCGCGCTCCCCGTCCGCCATCTTCCGCACGAACTTGAAGTCCGCCCCGCTCGTCACCACGATTTCATCGCCCCACGTCTGGATCGCCATGTCCGTCCCCGGTGTATCGCCGAGGGTCAGCCGGAAGTTCGGCACCTCCGAGGAATGAAGCTGAAACTCGACGTCCATCGCATCCGGCAGGTTCATATCCAACTGTGCCCCCCGATTCCAATACGGCAGGTAAAGCGCCCCGCCATCCAGCTCGGCCAGCGGCGTCCCTCCCGGCGGGTTGTTCCCATTGACCCCGTTATCCCCGCTATTGTCCTGCGACATCGGTTTCCACCCGGCATCGCCCGTGGGGCCGTTGAAAACCAGGTCATTCCCATTGAGCCGCCGCGCGCTGAGCAATTGCGACCGCAATATCTCCGCCTCTCCACACCGGCTCCCATGGATGGTCACCGTGCTCCCGCTGATCGAGACCACATCCCCCAGGATGGCGCTCCCGTCGCGCATGGAGAAGATGAACGGGTCGCTTCCCGAATCAGCCGCCGTTGCCTCAGGCCAGTCCGCCCGGTGCAGCGCATCCCATGAGACCACCACCGGCTCCACGAAGAGCGGGCTCTGCCAGCTCGCGGTCGTGCCCGTCGCTCCCACCAGGCTCCCGGGCATGACATCGCCATTCAACCAGCGCAGCGTGCCGCTGGTGGACGCCGGCGCCGGTGGCGGCAGGACATTCAATCCCAACGGGATCACCGGCGCCATGGAGAATTGCACCGGCCCCGGGGTGACCTGGGCGGCATGCAGCGCGCCCGCCAGCGCGCAGCCAAGAATGACAAGGCTTCGCTTCATCGCTCGTAGATCGGCAGGAAGCGGTAATTGAGCGCCAGCGCCAGCAGCGACATCCCCGTCTGGTAGGCCCCGCCCGGAAACGAACCGTCGTCGGACTGCGTGTCCCGCAGGATGCGCACCTGCTCGGCATTCCACTTCTGCCACGCGTCGTAATTCCCCTGGAAGAGCGCCTGCGCCGCGTAATAGCGAAAGTACTCGGCGTACATGCCGGTCTCGGCGCTATCCAGGTTGTCCACCAGCTTCTTGATCGCGGATTTGTATGCCGGCGTGTCCTTGGTCTTCGCCACCGCGTTGGTCAGCGCAGAGATTGCCGTCAGGTTCATCGAGCCTCCCATGCCTCCAAAGCCGCCCGTGTACGCGACGTCCCCATCCGGGCCGGTGCTGCGCCGCATAAAATCCATCCCGCCATTCAGCACGTCGTCGGGCACATCCATCCCGGCATTGCGTGCCGCGAGCAGGCCCATGAGCACCGCGCCGCTCACCGACGTATCCGCATCCGGCGCATCGGGATTGTAACGCCATGCCCCCAGGCTGTTTTTCTTTTGCGAGGTGGCGGCGCAGCCGATGGCCAGTTGCAGCGCCTCCGCGATGGTTCGCGGCGGTTTCTGTCCATTCGGGTAAAGCGTTTCGTCCACCATCCCGTACGCCTCGGAGAGCGCCAGCATGCCAAAGCCGTGATGGTACATGCTGTTCGGCAGATAGCCGGTCTTCGCATCCTGCTGGCTGATGATCGAATAGACCGCGCGGTGAATGTTCGATGCGTACCTGCCGTAGTTCGGGTCTTCTCCGCTGGCCAGGAATGCCATCAGGCAAATTCCTGTGACGCCACAGCCGGAGTAATTCCCCTTCCAGCTCCCATCGGCATCCTGCGATGCCGCCAGCCATGCAAGGCCCCGCTCATAAATGCGATCCACATCCGGCGGGATCTGCCCGCCAAAGCGCAGGCTCGGATCCTGCGCATGGCTTCCCATCGTCCCGGCCAGCCACGCCAGCGCAATGCAAATCCATCGTCCGACGCGGCCGTTAAAAATGGACATTTTCATCGGGCGATATTCTCCCAGTACATTGCCGCCTGAGCGTGCACGTTGCTGCTCTTCCAGCGATCGATCTGATCCTTTGTCATAACGGTGCCAAGGTCATTGTCCTTGATGCCCGCCATCGGCATGAACATGTAATATCCCTCCAGGTACCATGGTGTATCCCCCTCAAAGTAATTCCCGAACCGGTCTCCATATTTCTTCAGGATCTTCGCGACCATCGGCCTCAGTCTGTCCTGTTGATCGGGTGAGAGCGCGAACCGCTGCGCGAACGAAACGGTGATCCAGCCGCAGATGGCATCGTTCTCATACTGATCCCGCGCATCGGTTTCCGACTTCCACGCCTTCATCTGGTCCTGGTTGAGCATATCTTTTACCGTGTCTTCCCATACGTTATCCTCCGCGGTGCCGGAGCTCGCATTCGACTCCGCCTGCTGGAGTTGGTAGCCTTGGATGCTCTGCAGGCGCTGGTCGATGGTATCCGGCGTCACCGTTCCGATGCTCGCGCGGATGGTCTGCTCCGCCGAGTTGCTCCATCCGGTCATGAATGCGTCCGCTTGACCGCAAGCCGCCGTCGTCAGGCGCTGTGCGGCGTCCGCCGGCAGATGCAGGATTCGTGCGGCGTCCTCCGCCTTCAGCAGCTTTTGCGCGAATATCCGTTGCCGTTCCGTTTCGCTTTTGTCCGCCATATATTTCGAGATCGCCTTGTCCACCTGGTCGGGCTCTACCACCGGCTGCGGCGCCGGCGTGCCCGAGCCGCCCGCCGCCGGGAGCTGAAGCGTCTGCTCCTCATAGACATTCTCGTTCAGGTTTTTCCCCGCGGCCGCATCCTGCCAGTGCTGCCACTGGTTCGCGTCGAGGATCGCCTTGATCTGGTCCTGGTCTGCGCTATTGCCGGTCGCGAGAATTTGCGAGAGCGCGATGCCAAAATATTCATTCGGGCCCGGTTCCGCGATCATGTCAGTCGCGGCCTTCATCAGATCCTCGGCAATCGGCTCCAGTTGCCCGCGCTGCGCACTGGTCAGCGCCACCCGCTCATCCATCAACGCCAGCATCAGCCGCCCCATCGCCTGGGCCCGGACGGCCATGCGGTCTTCCTTCGCGGTCTTCAATCCACTGATCTCCTCCGGGGTCAAAATTTTCGCCACGCCCGCTTTCCATCCCTCCATCGCCATCGTCGGTGTAAAGTCAATATTGCGCGATTTCATCGCGGCCTTCCGGTCGTCGTCCGGCATCTCCAGCGTCGCCTTCTCCAGTTTCGCACGGGTGGACTTTGCAAAGTCGGCGCACACGGAGATTGCAAGCGCGTTGAGCTTGGCGAGCCGGTCCGGCGGAAGGTTCACCGCCGATCGAATCGCATCCGCCTCCGGCTGGATTTGCTGTTGCGCGATGTTGGTGGAGCTGTTGGTCATGGTGACCAGGTAATCCGAGGCCTCCTTTTCGACGGCCTCCTTGTGCGCCGCCTGCGCCGCATCCCACGCCACTGCCTGCGCGGGCGTCAACGCCTGCTTGAGCGCCGCCTGCCATGCCGGCGCGTCATCCGGCCACACGTCCGCCTGCGCCTCATACGCCTGGGCAACCATCGGCGTCATTGCGGCTGCCTGCTCCAGGATTTGGTGAATTTGTCCCGGCGGAACGGATTCGAATGCGCCACGAAACAGCTCCGAGAGTGACGACATCGTCTTTGCCGCAATCTGGTCCACCGCGTGCGGCGCGGCGTCCGCCAGCACCTTCTTCCCTTTTGCATCCAGGCCCGTCGCAGCCACCACGTCATTCACTTTCCCATTTATCTGCGCAGTCTGTTTTACCTGGATTTGCTTGACCGCCGCCTTGAGGAAATCCGCCAGCAACGCCGCGTCGCCCGGGCTCAGCAATTTCAATGGATCTTTGGCGGGCGTGAGATCGACATCCGCCGCCTGCCGTGTGATGACCCGCACCTGTCCCCCGCCCTGGACGATTTGCACCTGTCCCCCAAACTGCCCCTGCGCCATCCCTCCCACCTTGATCTCCGCTCGCACAACGCTCACGATTTTCGGCACGCCGCCGGACATCACCTTCAGCCGGACCGTGGTTCCCTTCTTCCCGCGCACCATCGCCACAATCTTGTCCAGCGGCAGGGCCGCGCAATCGACAAACGGCCCGTCCGCCTGTGCAACGCCGGTGATCACGTCGCCCGCCTTCAACTGCCCCCCTTTCTCCGCCGCCCCGCCGGGCGCCAGCTCCGCGACTGTCGCAGCCGCATTCTGGATCACCAGTACCGCCCCAATACCATACAGCGCATTCGGATCGCTCTCCTGCACCAGCACCGCATGGCTGGGCGCAACCATCCCGCAGGGCCACGGCACGCACGCAGCCAGCGCCAGCGCGATACCCCAACGCATCGCACCCAGTTTACAACGCCGCAATCTCACCGCGTGACCGTTCCTCCCTCAAGCAGCGAAAAATATTGGTCAAGCCCCGTCTTGTATTCCTCCGGAAATTCGCGCCCAGCCTTGCCCGTCGCCTGCCCCACCGGCCGCGCCGCAACAACCGCATCCCCATCCGATCCCGGCCCGAGATCCGCCAGCGCCGCCTCCGACGCCGAGGCCGCGGTGCCGCCGCCGCCGGGATTCGACCCGCCCCCGCCACCGCCCTTGCCGCTCCGCTTGGCCTGGAGCAGCAACTCAATGGCCTCCGTCTCCGCGGCAATCGCCTGCGGGCCGGTGTTCGGCTGGTACAGAATCCCCTCCGCGTCATCCATCACGGATGAGACTTCCTGCATGAGATGGATTTCCTTCGGGAATTTCGAAGCCCCGTCGGGCAGCGCTTCGATGTCCGATTGCGCCGATTGCGTCCGCGTATTAAGCTGGGTCTGCGTGTAGCCCAGCATGTTCGCTGCGTCGGTATATTTCTTCACGTCGAGCGCCGGCCGCGCCGTCTCCTCCTCGCGGGTCTCGTCGCGCAGTTTCATCTCATCCTGCAGCACCTGCATGACCTTCAGCACGATCTCCGGCGGCAGGCTGTCGCCGCTGCACGAGGTGCAATTGCCGCAATTGCTCGCCGCCACCAATTCCTCGCCCCACCGGTCGAGCGTATCGGCCCAATACTCCGACCCGATCATCCCCTCGCCGCTCAAATTCGCGGAAACCTTGTCCCCATCGGCGGCCAGCGCGCGGACGATGTCGGTCTTCTTCATCTCGTCCAGGATGGTCTTGTACCGCGCATCCTGCTTTCGCTGATAATAGGCATCCAGGTCGCTCTGGATGATCTCCACGACGGCGCTCTCATCCTTCGCCTTTTTCGCCAGCGGCACCGACACATCGCCGCCGGGGCGCTGGATTCCGAAGGAGTCGAGCGTCTTCTGGCTGATGTTCGTGGCAAGGCTCATCTGCTGTTTCGACGCGGCCTTGAAGCGTTTCACAAAGGTGCTTGCCTCGAGGCTTCCAAGGATTTCGGCCAGTTGATCGGACACCTTCGCGAACTGCGCCAGCAGGTCCTTCTGCTGCGTCACCGCGGTATCCATCTTCTGCTGCGCCGGCGATTGCGGCGGGGCTGGCGGGTTGTCCTTCGTGGGCGCGCTCGCCAGCACCACATTCGGCAGCCGCAGCTTGCCGCCGCCGGGCGCCTTCGGCGGGCCGGGTGGCTGGGGCGGAGATTGGGTTTGCTTAAAGTAACCCGCCTCGCGATCGGTGATGCTGGGCGCCGCCGGTTTCGGCGATGCATTGGGATCGATGATGGAAGAATGCGCCTGCGCCGGGCTGTTGCTCTGCCCCTGGGCAAGGCTCGGCGCGCTGTTGGATTTCCCATGTTCGTCAGGCGGCGCTGCCGTCGGCATCTGCTGGTTCTGCCCATGGGCGCCATTCGCGCCCGGAGCGTTCGCGGTCTGCTTGAGCAAATTCGCCACACTCGGCATCCGGTTCGCGGCGATGTCCTGCAGAATCTTCAGCATCGTCGCCCATGTCTCGAGGCGCTTCGCGTCAAATTCGTCGTTCTTCGTCGCCTGCTCCACCAGATGCTTGCCCGATTGCGTGAGGCCGGCAAGCCGGTCTGCATTCGCGGTTTCCTCAGCGGCCTGCTGCTCGACCTTCAGCCGGTTCTCCGGCTTGTCGAGGTCCTCGGGGCTCAGCGCCCGCAATTCCTTGTTGGTCTCATGCAAGCCCTGCTCCTTCTCGTAGCTCTCCTTCGCCGCCTCCAGCCATTTGCCAAATTCCTGCGTCAGCCAGATCGCATGGTCCGTCTTGTTGAGCACATGCAGCGTGAATGCCGCCGACTCCGAATGCGGCCTCCCCGGCAAATAATCGACCGCCCACAGCCGTACCTCCACGGTCTGCGGCGATACGCCGTCGCGCGTCGCGCAAAAAGTCGCCTTCCCCTTCACATCCCGCTGCTCCGCTCCGCCGGCGATGGAGATTCTCTCACCGTGAATTGGCTGCGCCGCATCGTCCATCGGCGCGACGCCATCCCACTCCACTCCCACGGTCTTGACGCCAAAATCATCCGTCGCCTCCGCGTCGAAGGTGACCACCTCGGAATCGAGCACCACCTCATCCTGGGACTCCGCGCTCGCCATGACCGCCGGCGGCTCGTCCTCGACCGCATGCACATCCACCGTCAGCGGCTCGCGCGGAGTAAGGCCGTCGCGATCCTTCCAGGTAAATTTCCGCTCGAAATCCGCTTTCACCGGCGAATAACCGGTCGTGATCTTCGCCCCGTTCGCATGCTGCTCCTGCCCATCCATCTCCGCTGCCGCAACATCCCGCGTCGCCGTCGCCTCGAACGCCGCCTCCGCCCCGCGCAGCACGCTCACCGCCCCGCCCCGCACATCGATCTGCTGCTCCTTCGAGTATTGCAAATAATCCGGCAGCCGCTCCTTCACCACCAGGTCCGCGAGGTCCGGCCGCGCGCGCGGTTCCACCAGCACCTTCCCGCGCACATCGCCCACGGAGACGCTGAGTGTCGCATCTTCCTTCTGCGGCGGGAACGAAAGCGGATAAACCCCGCCCGAGAGCGGTGCAATCACCGGCGGCTGATCCGCCACGCGTGCCTTCGCCTGCCCGGGCGACCAGCGCGTATCGGCGCTCAGCCGCACCGGCAGATCAAATGGCTCCGCGTACGGCACCACCAGCTTCGCCGGCAACGGCTGCACCCGGGCAAAGGTAAAGCGCTCGATATTGGCCAGCGGCGAAACCCAGCGTTCAAAGGCATTCCGCGCCGCATCCCCGGTCACCACAAAACCCAGGATCCCCAACCCCAGCACCCCCGCCGCCGCCCATCCCCAATGCCGGTGCCGCGCATCCGGCACCGCGTTGGTGAAATCGCGATCCTTGATCGATTCCGCCGCCTGCTCGATGGCCGCCTGCACCAGCCGCTCGCTGCGGCCCGCCGCGGCGTGATCCATCCGCGCCAGTTCCACAATACCGAGCAATTGATCGCCTAGCTGCGGGAAAGTCCGCTTGAGCAATCGCGCCGCATCCTCAAGCCGCCGCTGCCGCCAGACCCATGTATGCCATTTCCACGGCAGCCCGATGCACAACGTCGCCGCGCCGAGGATCAAGATCGCCAGCCGCACCCACCCCGGCGTGTCCCACACCCGGTCCAGCGCAAACACCACCAAATACGAAACCGCAAGCCCGAACACCGCCGCGAACGCCCCCTCCGCCAGCTTCACCGCCCATACTCGTCTGCGAAAATCGCCAAGCTTGGCTTCCAGCACCGGATGCAGGTTGGTTTTCATAGTGAGGTTCCTGTCGCTACCGAATCATCTTATTCTCTTCTTATGGAAATTGCGCTCTTTGAAATTGGGAATCCAAACCCGCAACGGCGCGAAGCGCAAATCCTGTAGCGATGGGCCGCTGGCCCATGCGGGGGTTGCCCCCGCCACTCTTCGACCGCCGAATGTCGTAAAATATTCATAACCCTAAAACGCTCCCGCCGCCTTCCGCCCCGCCCAAAACAGCCCCATCAGCAGCACCAGCGCCGCCGCCCATGCGGGGTGCGCCCATAGCTGCACCCGGCGCTCTTCAAGCCCCGGCTGCGGCAGCGCCGCGATCGCCGCGGTAACCGTCGCCGGACTGGGATCCTTGAGCAATGCCCCGCGCGTCAATTCCGCGATCTCCCGCAGGACATCCAGCCGCGCCGGCTGCCCCACTTTCTCCCGGCTTACCCCCTGAACGGAAATCGTGCTATCCAGCGCCGACCCCGCCTCCGCGCAAGTAAGATGCAGTTTGTACTCCCCCGGCTCATCCGGCGTGAACACCCCGGTAAACAACCCCCACGCATCCTCCCCCGCCGGCTCCAGCCGCACGCTCGCCATCTTGCCCGAGGGCGATGTCACCTCCGCGATCACCACTCCATCCCTCAACGGCTCGCCGCCGGGACTGGTCACATCGGCATTCAAAGTCAGTACCGCATCCGTCCGCGGCCGGTCGGGCGCGTAGAATAGCCTTATATTTTCTCCCTTTGACATATTCCGCTGGTACGCCATCCACCGTACCACCTGCCCCCAAAAGCGATAGTGGTACTTATCCTCTACGCCACGTCTCCAGCGCCATGCGCCATCGGTGCCCATGAAGAGAATCTTACCCGCCCCGTACGTCTTTGTCACGATCAAGGGAATGCGCCCAAAATTGTTCTCCTCGGTCGCATGGATCGCCAGCACCTCGCTCCCGGCCTTGGCCCGCATGACCGGCGCATACCATTGGAATCCCGGCAGGTTCGCCCACACCTGCGCGCTCGCCTCATCGGTATCCTCCAGCTTCGTCAGCAGGCTGTGCATGCCATCTTCCGTCAGCGCAAAATTCCCCGGCACCGATGTCCCATACCCGCGCGGCTGGGCATCGTCCCAGACGATCGGCATCAGGTCCGCCAGCGCCGTCGATTGCAATGACGCCTCGTACCCGTGCATCCCCGGCAGAAACACCAGCCCCGCCGCCTGGTCGCGCACCAGCTTCCGCAGCTCCGTGCACTGCTCGACGGTCAATTGATTGCGATCCGTCCCCACGTCGCCCAGGAATACCACGTCGTACTTGGTCAGCTCCTCCTCGGTCGGCATTTTGGAAAGGTAGTCGCGCCCCGCACCCGGCACGCCGATATCGGGCTGGAAGAGCAGCGTATTGACCGTAACGCCGGGGTCGCGCTGCAACGCGTTGCGCAGGTAACGGTATTCCCAGCGTGGATAGGATTCGATGACCAGCACATGCAAATTCTCCTTCCGCACCGGCAGCGTCGCCTCCAGGGAATTGTTATCCAGGTAACGCTCGCCGCCCGTCGGCGGAACCGTCAGCGTGAGCTTGATGTCCCCCGGTTTTTCCGGCTTCCAGACGATGACATCCTCCAGCTTGCCCATCGCCGGCAACACGACCGGCTTCTCGATGATCTCGCCCGTGGAACTCTGCATCCGCAGCGTGGCCGGTGCATCGCGCGGCAGCCAGCTCTCGACGGAAAACGGAATCCGCAGCGGCTTGCCCGCGACGGCAAAGGCCGGCACGTCAAAACTCGTCAACGCCACGTCCGGCAGCCGCGACTCACTCCCCATCGGCGCCGCGTAAACGGGCACATGCCGCATCCGCAACCGCACCGCCGCCTGCGAAGGAGGATCGCCCACATTCCAATCGCCATCGCTCACCAGCACCACCGCGGAGAGCCGCGGATGCTCCTCCGCGGCCCGGTTGAGCGCAGAGTTGATGTCCGTCCCCTCCTCCGGCTTCGGCTCCGCGGAGCTGAAGGGCTCAACGGTGACATCCATGGTCTTCGCGATCTCCTTCCACGTGGCCATATCCGCGAGCGGCTTCGCCACATTAGCCCGCGATTGCGGGTTCATCGGGTCGCTCGGCGGCGCCGGCATATCCTCAGTCTGCATGGAGCGCGAGGTATCCACCAGCACCGCCAGTTCCGGTTTAGTCTCCGGTTTGAAGACCTCGCGCCACTCAGGCTGGTTGAGCGTGATCGCGATTCCCAGCGCCAGCAGCACCCGCAGCGCCTCCAGCATCCCGGTGATCCGCCGGAACCCACTCCGCGCCCATGCCACCCAGGCCAGCCACGCGACCAACCCCACAAACACAACCGACACCGTCAGCGACAACGCCGAGTAGGTGAACACAAGCGACTGGCTGGCCGGCGTCATTTGACCGCCTCCCATGGCGCAGGCGCCGCATGCGATGGCTCGCCCCGGACCGGTGTGATAAACCGGCGCGGTGGCAGGCAAAGCAGTGCCTCGCCAAGGATCGCCGCCGCCATGCAAATCAGGAAGGTGCGCCACACCTCGTTCGTCAAGCTCCGCGTATCCTCAAGGCTCCCCGTGACCACCCGGAAATCCAGCCCGCCGAATAATTCATTCAGATCCCCCGTGGAAACCGTCCGCGGCACATCCTCTCCCGGCGGCCTGTTCAACGCGATCATCTGATCCCCGCTCGTGACCACGCCAGCGTGCAGCGGCAATTCCGTCGGGATGATCGCCTCCGCGCCGGGATCGGCCCGGTGCCATAACGACGGGTCGGTTCCCAGCGCGTTGGCCGACGCAAATCCTTGCCGCGCCTTCCCCAATGTCTGCGCCCCCTCCTCCAGCGCCCGCTGCAACAGCGCGAACATCACCACTCCATCCCGCGCCAGACTCGACGAACCAGGGTCCGGCAGCAGCCCCATGAAATACGCCCCGCCCGCCGTCTCGTCGCCGTTCGCCTTCATCAACACATTCGCGTTGCCCTCCATCCGCGCCAGCGGCGTCCCATCCCCACTAATCGTGCAATACCGCGAAATCTCGAGGGTCCCAACCGGCAGCGCCGCGCCGTCGCGCGTATTCGCCAGCAGCCCCGTATCGTTCCGCCACCATTGCACCTGCGCCGGTTTGGTCTCCGGCGCCGTGACCCAATCCCCCCATTCCAGGCCAAACATCGAAACATTGTCCGGCGACTCCGGCGGCAGAAAGATAATGTCCCGCCCCGCCGCCACATGATCGGCGAGGTTTCGCGCCAGCGGGTCGTCCGGTTTCGGCAACGGCGCCTGCCAGACAACCAGCGCGGTTTCGGGCCACGGGATCTCCGCCGCATGCGCGACACCCAGTGTGGTCGAGAGGTATTTCCGCTCCGGGTCAGCCGCCGCCGAGAGCGCGGCATTCAACGGCCCCGCCTCCGCCTGGTCATCGGAGACAATCACCGACCGCAGCACCGGCGGATCGTCAAAGACAAAATAGAACACGTTGTTCTCCGGGCAGGCATCGGCCGGCAATTCCACCCGCCCCCAGCCCCGCCGGGTGCTCTTGTCGATGGGAATGGTGTACCCCTGCAAAACCGCCTCGCCTCCATTCACCGTGACCTTCTCGGAAGTGGTCGTCCCGTTGACGACAAACTGTACTGGGACATCGACAGCCGCAGGCGTTTCCCCTTCCTTCACCCGGCGCGTGATGTGCACATCCATCGTCAATTCCGCGCTGTCCGCCGACTCCCGCCGCTGCACGTTCTCCACCCGCACCCCCAGGTCGCCAATCGCCGGCTCCGGGTAGCAAAGCAGATGAAACCGCACCCCGTGCAGCAGCGCAAACCCGCTCCGCAACGCCGGCCATCGCCCGCTCGTCGCGGCCCAATCGCTGGCCTGGAGATCGCTCAATATCCAGACATCCGTGCGCCCGGTCTTGTTAGTGGTGATGTAATCGAGCGCAGCCTGCAACAGCGCGGGAATGTCCGCCGCCGTGTCCGTCCCTTCGCTCTGCGGCACATCAAGCAGGGAATCCGCCTTGTCCAGCGCCAGCGGCTTGTCCAGCGCGCTGTCAATCAGCACCACGTGCGAATGCCCTGCCGTGGTGTCATCGATGGCCTTCGCCAGATTCCGCAGCCCCGCCATCCGTTTGCTCACGCCGGTCGCGATATCCTTTTGCTCCATGCTCGCGGAGCGATCCAGCAGCACCAGCACCGTATCCGGCGCCCCGCCGGTCAAACCCAGCCACCCCCCCGCCAGCGGCCTGCCCACCACCATGATGATCGCCGCCACCGCCAGCACGCGCAGCGTGAGAATAAGAATCTGCCGCAGGCGCGAAAGCCCCTTGCTCATCTGCTGCGCCGCACGCAGGAAGATCATCGCCGCCCACTTGACCTGCCGCCTCCGGTAAAGGTGGATCAAATGGATGATCACCGGCAGCGCCGCCAACGGCAGGGCAAACAACACCCATGGCTGGAGAAAAGTCATCGCCCGGGGTGGTTCTGAATCCGCGCCAGAAGGAAGCGCACCAGCGCCGCCTCGTAGCTCTCGTGCAGCTTCACGCGCTGGTAATCGACCCCCGTCGTCCGCACCGCGTCATCCAGCTCAACCATGTATTTCCGCACCGCCTCGCGGTAATTCCGCGCGATCAGCGACGGGTCGGCCTGGATCGCATCGCCCCCCTCCATGTCGAGGAATCGCGCCGGCCGGTCGAAATCGAAATCCAGTTCCCGCTGGTCCAGCAGATGAAACGCCGCCACATCATGCTTGCGGAAACGCAAATGCTGAAACGCCGACTTCAGCTCCTCCGGCGGCACGAAGAAATCCGAGAAGATCACCACGAGCGCCCGCTGCCGGATCCGCTCCGCCGCCTCGTGCAGCGCCTTCACCAGCGTGGTCCCGCCGAGCGGCTTCAAATCCGCGAGCTTGTCCAGCACCGCCCCCAGATGGCCCGGCCCTCGCTTCGCCGGAATCTCCACCGGCTTGTCCGCCATGCTCCAGAGCCCCACCGCATCCCCCTGCTCCGCGGCGAAGTACCCGAGCGCTCCCGCCAGCTTCCGCGCATAATCGAACCGTGTCGTCCCGTCCGGCCCGAAATCCATCGACCCGCTCGTATCCATGAGCAGGCAGAGCCGCAGGTTCGTGTCGGCCTCGAATTGCTTGATGTAAAACCGGTCGCTCCGCCCCCAGGTCCGCCAGTCCAGCCGGCGCGTATCGTCGCCCGGCACGTACTTCCGGTATTGCGCAAATTCCAGCGAAGAGCCGCGCACCGGACTGCGGTGTTTTCCCGAGACGCTGCCGAGCATCGCCTGCCGCGCATGCAGCGGGAGCGCCAGCAGACGCCCCAGCACCGCCGGCTCCAGGAAGTAACGCTTGTTCTCGGCCACGTTTCCCGTCTCCGGTTACGCCTTGTTCAATTCGTCCAAAAGCCGTTTGGTCAAATCCCGTGTCGTCACGCCCTCGCTCTGTGCGGTGAACGTCGTCACCAGCCGGTGCCGCATCACTGGATCCGCCACGCTCACGATGTCCTCCAGTCGCACCACATAACTTCCGTGCAACGCCGCCCGCGCCTTCGCGCCGAGAATAAGGTATTGCGCCGCCCGCGGCCCTGCGCCCCAGCTCACCAGTGGCTTCAGCCACCCCGGCGATTCCTTGTGCCCCGGCCGCGTCTTGCGCGTCAGATCGACCGCGAATTCATAAAGATGATCCGGCACCGGCACCCGTCGCACGAGGTCCTGGAAAGCAATCAGCCTGTCCCCATCGATGATATGCGAGAGCCGCGGCAGCGTCATCCCGGTGGTGCTGCGCACAATCGCGATCTCCTCATCCCTCGACGGATAATCGACCCCTATCATGAACATGAACCGGTCAAGCTGCGCCTCCGGCAGCGGGTAGGTCCCTTCCTGCTCAATCGGGTTTTGCGTCGCCAGCACAAAGAACGGCGCATCCAGCGTATACGTCCGCCCCGCGATGGTCACCCGGTGCTCCTGCATCGCCTCCAGCATCGCCGCCTGCGTCTTGGACGGTGCCCTGTTGATCTCGTCCGCCAGCACGACATTTGCAAACACAGGCCCTTTCGCGAACTCGAACGCCCGCTTCCCCCCCGGCAATTCCTGCAAAATATCCGTCCCGGTAATATCCATCGGCATCAGGTCCGGCGTAAACTGGATCCGCGAAAAACTCAGCGACAGCGTCTCCGCCAGCCGGCTGATCAACAAGGTCTTCGCAAGCCCCGGCACCCCAATCAGCAGCGCATGCCCGCGCGCAAAGATGCAGATGGCCAGTTGCTCGATTACCTCGTGCTGCCCGACGATGATCTTCCCCAATTCATCATTGAGTTTCTTGTAAACAAGCCGCAGCTCGTCAATTGCCTCGACGTCATCCTTCGGAAGGAGACCTGCCTGGGTGGATTCGACCATGGATTACCTCGGGTTGGGGGTTATAAAAACCGCCGCGCATCTCACCATCTTCCAATCCGGCATGGAAGCGCGAAATTGAGAATTTCCACAAGCTTTCACAAAGATTCAACCGTGGACTTGGAGCGATTGGATGTGAATGGACTTCCCGAACCCCAAGGCAGGCCCGGCTTCTTTTACCGCGGATTACACGGATATTTTGGATAAGACGGATGGGAATTAACCGGGGGGGAACGCGTAGCCACGATCATAGGCGCAGAAGGCCTGATCGCCATCCGTGTAATCCAAAATATCCGTGTAATCCGCGGTAAAAAATGCCGGCATCTGCGTAGCCGCCCCCAATGTCCGTTCCCCCCTCACCCTCCCCATCCGTGTAATCCGCGTAATCCGTCCCCATCCGTGGTAAAAAATCCCCGCGAGCATGGGTAGAGTCCCCCAATGTCCGCTCCCCCCCAACATTTCTGCCAATTATCCGTGGTTTCGGATACGCAGGTAACAAGCAGGTAACAAACGGCTGGAAAACTTCCCCCCATGAAAACCGCCATACTCCGCAGAATCGCAATCCTCCTTGCGGCCACCGCGCTGGGAGCTGCATTGGTCCTAATCCCATGTACAGTCCGGGCGCAAAGCCCCACCCCCACCTCGATCTCCGAGCTGCTCGAACAAGGCATCTATGACGAAGACACCAAGGGCGACATCGACGCCGCCATTGCCACCTACCGGCAATTGATCACCCAGGCCGAGTCAAATGAACCCCTCGCCGCGCAAGCCGAGCTCCGCCTCGCGCAATGCTATCTCAAGAAAAGCCGCACCGATGACGCTACAGCCACGTTGAAAAAGCTGATCCACGATTTCCCAAACGAAAAAGACCTCGTTGCGAAAGCCACCGCGCTGCTCCCTGGGCCACCCCCGCTCGCACCCGCCCCATGGGCCGATGGCGAGCGGCTGCTCATGAAGTTCTTCCTGCCAACGGGCATCGAGCTTGGGATGGTTGAGTACCGGTCAGACCTTGTCATATCCGGCACGCAATCCATCTGGCGTGTCGGCGCGCGTCAATTCGCCGGCGAGATGAACTCCGTCAGCAGCGTCGATGCGGATTGGGCGACCATGCGCCCCATTTCCAGTCACTGGAAGACTTCCATCATGGGGACGGTCGACGCGGTCTATCAGCCTGGAGTCGTCCAACTCACCCGCCTTGGGGAAAACAAAGGCATTACCACGGCGGCCACGGTCGAGCCGATCGTGTACGACAACGAGGAGGCGTTTGACGGTTTCCGGCGGCTGCCCTTGGCGGTGGGTTACAAAACGACAGTGCCGATCTTCAGTTCCCTCGGCGGAAGTGAATTCCCGCTCGGGTTGGAGGTCACCGGTGAGGAATCGGTAACCGTACCGGCGGGAACCTTTGATTGCTTCAAAATCCAGCTCAGCATCGGCCAGACCTTCTGGTATTCCAATGACGCGCACCGCTACCTCGTCCAGTTCCAGGTGGGGGCGATCACGGCCAAACTCGACTCAATCTCCCAGCGGAAACCAACCGACCCTGTCACCTTCCACGACGACGAACTTGGCATCTCGCTGACTGCGCCGCCGCAATGGGTCGTCTGCCGCTTCAAGGCCGGGCAGCCCAGGGGTCAATCGCTCATCCGCACCTTCGACCCCGACGCTGACACGGATGACGGCGGCCTTCGCATCTTCCCCACAAAGTCCCTCTCCGCCGCGGAGCAGAAGTCCTCCCGGGCGTGGGCCGAGGGCGATTTCAAGGACGAGATGGATGTCCCGGGCAAGAATGTCGTGATCCGCCCCGGTAGCTGGAAGACTTTCTCCATCTCAGGGCGGCCCGGCGCCGGCTACGTGGCGGACTTCACGGACAATGGAAAGTCAAAAACCGCCTGCTCCATCTGCGTCCTTGGCACGAAGGAATCCGAGCACTTCGTCCTTGAAGCTCCCGGTGACAAATTCGGCGACTTAATGAAGCAATTCGAGACCATTCTCACCACTTACCAAAGGCAGTGACCGGGATCAGCATGTTCAGCCGCCGCAAGGGCCGTGAGATTCGCACCTGGCCCTTGCTGGCGCTTTTGCTCCTCATCGTGCTGGCCGCCATCGGATGCGTCCTCTGGTTCCTCAATGAGGCCGCACGCAATGAGCGCGTGGCCATCCGGGAGACCCTCGCGGAGGCCTTTCGTTCGCAACTGGAGCTCGTTCAGGCAAGGGTTGTACAGGAGTGGAATGCCAGTCTTGCGGCGCCGGATGATCGCATGCCTCCCCCGGCTCGATTCGCCTCGATCGTACACGAATCCTTCGGACAGAGCGCCATCCTCCTCGATGGCTCCGGCAATGTGGTTTACCCGGTCGAAAACGCATGGCAATCCTCCAGCCTCATCGCCGATCGATTCCATCGGCAGGATGAGGTCCGCGCCCTCGCTCAATCTGGTAACCGCGAGGCGCTCGTCAATTTCGTCCTCAAGACTTTCGACGCCGGCGATCACACCGCCGACGCGGATGGGCGCCTCGTTGCCCCGGATGCCGAGCTGCTCGCACTCCAGGAAGCCGGCGATCCGCACAACGCCACATTCCAGGCCATTGCCAGCCGGCTGAGCAAAGACCTCAACGATTACCAGGCGGAGCCGATGGAGCCGGCCCAGCGCCGCTTCATCATGCACGCCCTGCACCGCCTCGACCCAGCGAGGCAGTTCCCCACGCTTGCCGCTGAGGATCTCGCCGCGCAATTCCTGGATTCCCACGCCGCCATTGTCCGCGCTCCAGGCCTCCGTCAGACGGGACTGCCCGGCATCTGGTCCATTCCATCCCCCAGCGGGACCACGCTCTTTCTCTTCACAACCGATGGCTTTTTCCAGGCATTCTCCACGATCATCTTCAAAGCCCACCTGCCGCCCGGTGTCTTCGTTTCCGTTATAGCCCCCGGCGATGATGCAATGGGCGAGTCCTCCCTCGACTCAGTTCTGGCCATGATGCCCGCCGGCCCGGAATTGCCCGGCGGGCAGCTCGCGATCGGCATCACTGATCCCACCCTCTTCGATACCCAGGCGGCAAGCCGGGTGAAGTTCCTCATCCTGGTGGCGACTGCCGTGATCGCGGCCATCACCGCTCTCGCCATCCTCATCGTGCGCGCCTTCGGCACCCAGGTCCGGCTCGCACGCTTGAAGAACGATCTCGTCGCCACGGTCTCCCACGAGCTGAAGACTCCCCTCACCGCCATGCGCGCCCTGGTCGATACGCTCATCGATTCCGACCGTCTCGACGAGACCACCACCCGCGAATACCTCCATCTCATCGCCACGGAAAACACCCGGCTCAGCCGGTTGATCGAGAACTTCCTCACCTTCTCCCGCCTGGAGCGCAACAAACTGGCATTCGATTTCAAACCCCTCCGGCCCGGGGCGCTGGTGGAGTCGGCCGTCTCCGCCTTCGGCGAGCGGGCCCGCGCTCCCGGCTGCACGCTGGAGATTGCCGTGGAAGAAAAATTGCCGTCCATCCACGGCGATTCCGATGCCCTCACCACCGCCCTTCTCAACCTTCTGGACAACGCATGGAAATACACCGGCCCGGAAAAGCGCATCCGCATCAGCGCGCGCCCCGCCAATGGCAGCGTCCTCTTCGAGGTCGCCGACAACGGCCCCGGCCTCTCCCCGCGGGAAACGCAGCGGGTCTTCCGCCAATTCTATCAAGGCGACCAGCGGCTTGCCCGCGCCGTGGGCGGATGCGGCCTCGGCTTGAGCATTGTCCTTTCCATCGCGGAGAATCATCATGGCAATGCCCGGGTCAGCAGCCAGCCCGGCGCGGGCAGCACTTTCACCATCGAGATTCCAGCCATCCAGCCATGACGAGCGGCGATATCCTGATTATCGAGGACGACCCAGCGATTCTCCGCGCGCTCAAGGATAATTTCGCCGCGCTCGGCCACCGCGTCCGCACCGCGCGCGACGGGGAAGCGGGCCTCGACGCCGCCCTCAATCACAGGTCCGATCTCATCATCCTCGATATCATGCTGCCGCGCCTTAATGGCTTCGAGCTCTGCCGCTCCATCCGCGCGGAGAACCTCACGATGCCCATCCTCATGCTCACCGCCAAGGGCCAGGAGGAGGACATCATCCGCGGCCTCGAACTCGGCGCGGACGATTATGTGACCAAGCCGTTCAGCATCCGCGAGCTGATGGCCCGCGCCCAGGCTTTTCTCCGCCGCCATGCTCAGGCCGCGAGCGTCTATTCATTCGGCGAGTTCACCCTCGACACCATCGCCCACCGTCTCACACGCGCCGGCGCGGATATCCCGCTCACGAACAAGGAATTCCGCCTGCTCCAGTTCTTCCTCCAGCGCCCCGGCCGCGCCCTGACCCGTGAAACCATCATGAACGCCGTTTGGGGCAATTCCGTCATGGTCACCGCACGCAGTGTCGACCGCTGCGTCACCACCCTGCGTGCAAGGATCGAGCCCAACCCGCACGACCCGACCTACGTCCAGACCATCCGCGACATCGGTTACAGGTTCGAGGCGACACCTTAATCCAGCACCAGCAGATTATCCTTCGGGCTGAAGCTGATCCGCTCGATCAGCGCCCCATTGAGCGGCAGGTCTTCATTCCGTGATCTCCCATCCTCAATCACCGGGTAGATGATCCGGAATGCATCCCGCCACGAGTCGTAATGAATCGCCCCCTGAAAGGTAAGGCCGCCAAGGGAAAATCGAATGGACCGGCCGTTGAATTGGCCGAGCTGTTCTTTGGTCATCGGAAATTGGGTCACAGATATTCTCTCTATACGATACGTAAAATAACGTAAACCCATTTTCAACTGCGCTCCATCGATTGCCGTCACATTCACAAATCTTGCCCATCCCCGCTTCGGCCGCACTGGCGCCTTGCCTTGCAAGCCCCGGAAGCATAGGTACGAAGTTGGCCCGGATGCGGTATTCCCGGCCAATTCTCAAAAACCCCTAACCTTTAAGGATTACCCGTGGCTATCACCAATCGTCAGGTCATTACCTCCCTCAATCGCGATGGATCCAGTCTGCTCGGCACCCAGCGGCTCGCCGTCCGTATTGCCGATGAATCCATCATCTCCGGTTCCCTCCTCACTGTCGAAGGCAACGAATTCTGTGTCCTCAAGGCGCGCGGCGCCGTCCTGGAAGTTTACGAGACAGGCCAATACGCGCTCTCCACTCCGGACAAGCCGCTGCTCGGTTCCATCGCGCAGGGATTCTTCGGCGGCAACTCACCATGGGTTTACGAGACAATCTACATCAATCGTTCCAAGCTTCTGATCCGCAGCCAGGGCGTCGCCACCAGCGCGGAAATGGCCGAGATGGCCTATCAGGTCGATTACTACATCCACGTCGACACGCGCGAGGCTGCCCTGGCGCTCATCACCCACATGCCCTTCAACGGGAATGTCATTAACAACTCCGAAGTCTCCGACTACGCGGGCCCAGCCATCGAGCAATCGATCAACCAGGTGGTCCAGGTCACCAAGATGGAGCACATCAACGAGCGCATATTTGAGATCCGCGAGGGCGTCAAGGGCCACCTCACGGAGTTTCTCGCCGTCTTCGGCATCACGCTCAACGACCTGAAGGTCCTCATCGTCCCGAAGGATGAACGGATGCGGGAATTAATCTCCCTCCAGGCCATCGGCCTCTCGCCGATTGAGGCCGTACGTTATTACCTCGCCCTCAAGATGGCCGACCGCGGCCTCGTCTCCGCGCCGAATGCTGCCGCCGGATTGCCATTCTACATCGGCGGACAGCCCACCGGTTTCTTCCCGCTTGCGTCGGAGACCGGATTACCAATCCAGTCCACCGTCACCCAGGCGCCGCCTCCCCTGGCCGGGGAGCAGTTGGCTTAAAAAGCACTGGTACCGAAAGGCCATCGATTATGCCGGGATTTTACGACGCCGGGCCCCTCCAGCAGGTGGCGATCAACCTGTTCTACGGTTGGGGCTATAACTTCTACCGCAAGGAAAACCAGCTCCGCGCTGACGACCTGCTCATCCGCAGCAAGGTCGGCGCCCTGCTCGGCTCCGCCCGCAAGAGCGTCGAGACGGCGGAGAGCGACTACCGCCGGGAATTCCTCCCGCCGCCCTCCCGGGAAAAGCCGCGCCCCGACGCCGTGGCCGTCGCTGGCGCTCAAGCCCTCGAGCGCCTCTCGCACGCCATCGGCACCTTGTCCTCCCAGATGACCTCCCTCCCCGTGCCGGAGAACAACCGCATGATCCAGCGCCACCGCGAGGAGGCGCCGACCCTCCAGCGCCTGATCGAGAGCGACCAGACCCTCACCGGCCAGGCCGAGTTGCTCCGCAGCATGCTCGATCAAAAGGATGGCAAGTGGATCATCGACAACGCCGCCTCCATCGCGGAAGGCATCACCGCAATCAGCGAGACATTGAGAGTCAGGCAGATGCTGCTGTTTCCGGTGGCGTAGGACGAGGGGAGCGCGTGGGATCTATCTCCGCACCATCCCGAATACCCATCCGAGCCAGCGCCCAACCCGCGTCATGAACCCGGCGGACAATCCCAATTTGTTCCGCCGCTCCAGCGCCGCCCCGCGCGCCTTCAATCGCGCCACCACATTCTCCCGTCCGAACATCGCCGCGAACATGATCGGCGTCATTCCCACCCCATTGTCCGCATCGATGTTGGCGCCATGGTCCAGCAGCGCCTCGACAATTTCCCCATACCCCTTGAACGCCGCCCCGCCCAGCGGCGTCTGTCCGCGGTGGTTCACGCGATCCACCTCCGCCCCCCATTCCAGCAGCATTCGCGTCGTTTCCAGGTTCCCGTTGTAACTGGCCAGCATCAGCAGCGTGTTGCCCTTGCCGTCGGCAAGATTCACCGGCAGCCCGTGGCGCAGCATCTCCGCCAGCGTCTCCGTCCCGCCATGGCGCGCGAATTCGAGCGCCATCTCCTGCAGCTCCGCATAGCGCTTCTCCTCGGCCTCGGTGATCGCAAGTTCCATGCGTTTGCCGACGGGCGCGCGGCGAAAAAACCGCCGCCCGCCGTTCAAAATCTACGCGGCGGCCGCGTCGATATTCTTCACCCCCAGCGCCGCGGCCACTCCCGCCGCATACGCCGGATCCGCCTTGTGGAAATGCCCGAGCTGCCGTTGCACGATGTGCTCCGGCACGCCCGCCATCGCCGCGGCGATGTTCTTGAAGAGCCGCTGCTTTTCATCCTGCGGCATGAGCCGGAAGAGGTTCCCCGGCTGCGTGTAGTCGTCATTGCCCACCCGGTGATCGTAACGTTCCGCGTCGCCGGAAACCGCAAGCGGCGGCTCGGCGAAACGCGCGTCCTGCACCGGCCCGCCAAAGCTGTTCGGCTCATAATAGGCGTCGGTCCCCTTCGGCGCATCGAAGCGCATCGGCCCGTCTGCATGGTAGGTCCTCACGGCGCTCTTCGGCCGGTTGACCGGCAGCATCTCGTAATGCGTCCCGATCCGATACCGGTGCGCGTCTGCGTAGGAAAAAATGCGCGCCTGCAGCATCTTGTCCGGCGAGAACCCGATCCCCGGAACGATATTCGACGGGCTGAACGCCGATTGCTCGACCTCCGCAAAATAATTCTCCGGGTTCCGGTTCAGCTCCAGCACCCCCACATCGATGAGCGGATAATCGCTGTGCGGCCACACCTTGGTGAGATCGAACGGATTCCAGCGATACGTCTCCGCATCCTTCTCCGGCATGATCTGCACCGCAAATCGCCACTTCGGGAATTCCCCGCGCTCGATCGCCTCAAACAGATCCCGCTGCGAGCTCTCACGATCCTGCGCGACCACCGCCGCCCCTTCTTCATTGGTCATGTACTCGATTCCCTGCAGCGTCTTGAAGTGGAACTTGACCCAGAACCTCTCATTGCCCGCATTGATGAAACTGTACGTGTGGCTGCCGTATCCATTCACATGCCGCAGGCTGCGCGGGAGTCCGCGGTCCGACATCAATATCGTCACCTGGTGCAGCGACTCCGGCGAGAGCGACCAGAAATCCCACATGGCCGTCGTGCTCCGGAGGTTGCTCTTCGGATGCCGCTTCTGCGTGTGGATGAAGTCGGGGAATTTGTAAGGATCGCGCACAAAGAACACCGGCGTGTTATTGCCGACCAGGTCCCAGTTCCCTTCCTCCGTGTAGAACTTCAGCGCGAACCCGCGCACGTCGCGTTCCGCATCCGCCGCGCCGCGCTCGCCCGCCACGGTGGAGAAGCGCAGCAGCGCCTCGGTCTTCGAGCCGGGCTTGAAGACCGCCGCCTTCGAGTATTGCGTGATGTCATGCGTAATGGTCAGCGTCCCATAGGCTGCCGTGCCTTTCGCGTGCACGGTCCGCTCGGGGATGCGCTCGCGGTTCTGGTGCGCGAGTTTTTCGAGCAATTGATAATCCTGCATCAGCAGCGGGCCTCGCGGACCCGCCGTGATCGAGTTTTGGTTGTCCGCGATGGGATTGCCGGCAGTGGTGGTAAGGAGATTTTCGGACATGGAAGTGTGGAATTCCTCCAATTTAATCACTTTCCCGCCCATTGTTAAAATATCTTCTTCCAACCATTGGCCATCAGTTCCCGAGGACGAGAAAAACACCCTTGTCAAAACCTTCTCAGGGTTGACGTGTGTACGGTAATGGCGTACACAACAAGCAACCTTTGAAGGAGGGAACACACAATGAGCGAAACACAGATCAAAATCGGCATGACCCCGCCGCATCCCGGCGAGTTTTTCCGGGACGAAATTCTTGTCGAACTCGGCTTGAGCGTCGCAAAAGCGGCGGCGATCCTTGATGTGCGCCGCGCCACATTATCCGACCTGACAAACGGCAATGCATCTCTCTCGCCGGAAATGGCATTGCGCATCGAGAAGGCTTTTGGCCTGAGCATGGACACGATGCTCCGCATGCAAGCATGGTATGATGCCCAGGCGATGCGCCGTCGTGCCGGTGAAATCGACGTGAAGCGCTACCTTCATGAGCCAGTGTCCGCGCCGCGCTGACCGGAACATCAAGCATCTTCCTCTCTGGAAGCCGCTCCCTAAAAATTGGCAGGCTCAATGGGCCACTAAAATACTGACTTCGTCTTTTGAAGGAGAGCGCAATGGAAGCCAAATTGCCGGCGGCTTCATCAATTTCAGAGCAATCGATTGATCATGACGATCCGAAGCGTTCAGCACCGAGGACTTTTGCGGCTTCTCGAGGATGACGATACCCGCGGGCTTCGCACCGACCTCGTGAAGCGGCTGCGCAATATTTTGGCGATGCTCATTTCTGCGTCTGACATGAATGCGGTTTCCGGTCCCCCTGGATGGCGCACTCACCAACTCAAGGGAGACCGGGCCGGAACCTGGAGTATTTCCGTCAGTGGCAATTGGCGGCTCACCTTCGACATTGAACAGGGCGAAATCTGCAACCTGAATCTGGAAGATTATCATTAGGAGAGCGTAGAATTCAGCGTCGCCCGCCGCATCCGATTCCCGAGCGCAGCGTCCCCACCTTCCCAAATTGAACGCGGGAGAGTGGCAAGTTGTCCGATTCCTGCTAGATTACCCGCCTTTCCGATGAAGATTCCGTACCCGCGTCTCATTCTCCCCGCCACCATCCTCCTGCTCTCCGCGTGCCTGCCTGCCCTCGGCGAATCATGGCAATACACCGGGCCGCAATGGGCGCCGTTGGATTCCGCGAAGATCATGGCCTCAGGGTCGGACATCACGCTGGCAAAGTACCCGGATTGCGACGACGCCATCGTGGATGAGAACACGGTGGAGCAATACAAGCCCGACGGCACCGCCGGCAATCAGGACGAGGCCTTCGTCAAGGTGCTCACGGAAAAAGGCAAACGCAACCGCCGCACGCTCACCCTCGGGTTCCTCCTGCCCTACTTCAAGGTGCAGGTGGTCAAGCTCGAGGTCATCCGCCCCTCCGGCGAAATCATCCCGGTCGATGTCGCCGCGAATTCCACGGTTACCATCGATGACAGCCAGATGGAGGAGAATATTTACGACCCGAACAGCAAGGTCATGCAGGTAAACATCCCCGACCTCGAGATCGGCGATGTCGTCCATTGGATCACCCGCACCACCACGGAGCGCTCGATCATCCCGGGGGAGTTTGCCGACGGAAACGAATTCGAAGCGCCCGGCTACATTCGCCACACCACATGGGAGGTCTATGCCCCGCTGGAAAAGCCGCTGAAGAAGATCGTGCTCAAGGATGAAATCCCCGGCACGGTCAAGTACACCACCCAGCCCGGCCCGGGTCATACGTTGATTCACCGCTGGGAGGTCACGAATGTCCCGCGCATGTTCGACGAGCCGGCCATGCCTCCTTACGAGAACGTCCTCCAGCGCGCCCTTGCGAGCACGACGCCCGATTGGGCCACGGTTTCGAAATGGTACTGGGCGCTCAGCGAGCCCCACCTGAAGGCCACCTCGCCGGAGATGTTGAAGACCGTCACCCAGCTCACCGCCGGCGCGAAGAGCGACCTCGATAAAGCCCACGCCCTTTTCTATTATGTCTCGCAAAAGGTCCGCTACATGGGCCTCACACCAGAGCAGGATCGCCCCGGCTTCGAGCCGCACGATGTCTGCATGACCTTTGCCAAGCAATACGGCGTCTGCCGCGACAAGGCTGCCCTCCTCGTGGCGATGCTCCGCGCCGCGGGCCTGAAGGCCTACCCGGTCCTCGTCAATGTCGGCTCGAAGAAGGATGAGGAAGTGCCGGATGCCGGTTTCAATCACGCCATCGTCGGCATCGAGACCACCCCCGGCCAGTACATGCTCCTCGATCCGACCGATGAGCACGCCCGCGACTTCCAGCCATGGTACGATGGCGACCAGAGTTTCCTCGTAGCGCGTCCTGAGGGGGAAAACATCCACACCAGTTCCTTCAAGCCGCCGGGAGAAAACATGATGACCATCAAGACCACCGGCACGCTGACCGCCTCCGGCCAGTTGGTGGCAACGTCCGACCTGATGTTTGGCGGCGCGAACGACGACATCTACCGCAACGAATTCTCGGACATGAAACCCGACGACGAACGCCGCTTCTTCGAGCATTACCTCAAGGAGGCCATCCCCGGCGCGCGGCTGACGTCGCTCAAGATGACGCCGGAAAACATGCTCGACGTCTCCATTCCCATCAAGGCGGAGATCGGCTTCACCGCCGATGACATGACCGCGACCGGCCACGGCACCTCCGTGATCACCGTCCCCTGGATCGGCAACGACATGGGCATCGTCAATCGCATCCTCGACGGCGCCGTCCTCCAGAAGCGCAAGTATGCGATGCAAACCCGCGTCGCCTGCGGCCTTCACGAGGAAGTCTCGCTGAAGCTCGGGAATGGTTTCGGCAAGGCGGAGTCGCTCCCGGTCTGCCCCCCGGTGGAGGATGCGTCGGTCAGTTATCACCAGACCTATTGCGAGACGGACGGCTCCCTCGATTGCACGCGCGAGTTTTCGCTCAAGGACGTCGAGACCCAGCCCTCGCAATACGCCCAGCTCAAGCGCACCCTCAAGGCGCTGCAATATGACGCGCGCAAATCGCCCATGCTCGCCGTCGCGGAAGAATCCACCGCAAAACCCGACCCCGCCGGCAGCAATGCGGCCACGCCGCCCGTCGACTCAAACTCCGTCATCCTCGACAGCCAGAAGGAGCTCGATGTCACCGGCGCCCACAGCGCCGTTTATCATGTCAAGTTCTCACGCCGCATCCTCACCTACGCAGGAAAGATCGGCGAGGCTGAGATCAAGATCGGCTTCGATCCCGCCTGCCAGGAGGCTCATCTCATCAGCGGCGTGGTCATCTCGAAGACCGGCCAGCGCCAGGAAATCTCCAAGGGCGAAATCAACCTCATGGATGCCGACTGGAGCGCCTCGGCCAAACGTTACACCGGCGGCAAAATCCTCGTCGCCAACCTCCCGGGCGTCGATATCGGGTCCACCATCGAGGTGGAGTTTGAGATGGTGATGAAAAATGTCCCGTTCATCGGCGGCTTCGAGCCGTTCCAGTTGCCCGACGATCTCCAGCAAAAGTCGTTTGTATTGAAGGCGCCCGCCGGCTTGAAAGTCCAGCAGATGATCGACGGCGCCATCCCGCTCACCGCCAGTCACGCTGAGGCCGATGCCAACGGCCTCAATGATCGCTGGACCGCGAAGAATATCGCCGCGCTTCCTGCGGAGACCAGCCTGCCGCCCGATTGGGTCTTCAAGTCCGGCGTCTCCTATTACATTGGCGATTACAAGGCCTACCTCAAGGAGCTGAAGGAGACCATGGAGGACCGCTCCGGCTCGCGTACCCAGGTCGCCCTCCTCGTCAGGCAACTGACCGCCGGCCAGGACAAGCTGACGGCGCTCAAGTCGATCCGCGACTTTGTCGCAAAGTCCATCCGCACCGCCGGCCCCTCCTTCACGGACCTGCCGCTGAGCGAGCTTTCCAAGGCGGACACCACGCTCACCGACGGATACGGCCACCAGGCAGATCACGCCATTCTTCTTCACGCCATGCTTTCCGCGGCCGGCTTCCAGCCGGAGTTTGTGCTGGCTTCCGATCTCCCCGCCATGGACGGCGTCCAGAAGATCGCCACTTCCTTCCCGCTGCCGGATAGTTTCAATACGCCCCTCGTGAAGGTGACGGTCGATGGTGTGACTTACTATCTCAATGATACCGACCAATACGCCCAGCTCGGCTCGACTCCGCACGACGACAGGCTTGGCATCAATCTTACCCACCTCTCCAACGAGGTCATCAAGGCGACCCCGGATTGCAAGGACAAGGTGGAGACGGATTACACCCTTTCCTTCGCCGATGACGGTGGACTCCAGATGGGGGTTACCAAGCATTACTTCGGCAACGAGTACAATGATAGGAATCGCTATTTCTCCGAGCTTCGCCCGGAGGAGAGACGGCGTTACTTCCAGGAAGTCGTGTCGGATATCGATCAAGGGGCGCGGCCCGTGGGTGATTTGACCGCCCAATTCAATACCTATCCCGGCACCGAGCAATTTACCGTGGCGCTCGATAATTATGCGGTCGTCGATGGCAAGTATCTCTATTTTAGCCTGCCATTCACCCCCTCATTGGTGCAGCTCCCGGGCAGCGACCGGCGCGCCCTGCCGCTGATGCTCTCCGGCCAGGAAGCCACCACGGTGCGCACTCAAATCAATCTCCCGGTCGCCTTCCGCGATGTGCTGATCTCCCCGCGCAGCCAGAGCCTCGAGGCGCCTGCGGGCGGCGGCAGTGTCCGGATGACTTCCTCCGCTTCGCCCGACGGCACGATCACCCTGACCGACGAATCCCAGACCTCTCCCGCATTGATCAGCCCCAGCGATTACCCGGCAATGGTTAAACTGGAATCCCAACTCGAGAATAAATCCTCCAAGGTATTTCTGCTCGAGAAGCAGTAACCTGTACGGCTGAAGAAGCACCACCCTGAACCCGAAGGGTTCAACGATCCATAGCCGGGTATAATTCCTCCAAGGTATTTCTGCCGGCAAATCACCTCCCTGAACCCGAAGGGTTCGCAGATCCATAGCCGGGGGTTGAATCCGCTTCAGGCGGATGACACCCCCGGTAATACGCGAACGATGCGAGCACCCCGAAGCGGGTGCCAGAGGCGTGCCACCTCATTGAACCTTCCACGGCTCTGGCATCCCAGCCTTCCGGGTTCGGAGGGCGAACAATGGTGTTTTGGCAAACATGCGCAAATCAAATGAGGTAGGGCGTTCACTTAGTTTAACAATGACTAGGCTCAAAATATATCGTGTTACACCCTTTCACTATTTGAAACTAATTATCCCAAATTTTACGTAGCTTTACGCAGCCTTCCATTTCGCTTTTGAAAGTATGGAAGTTTCACGTTGACTCTCATTCCATCTCGGGCAGTAGTTTTCTGCATCGATACTGAAATCAAATCCGCCGGCCCCTCCAGCCGGTACGATCCCTCCCAAAAACCCAAACGTAGAAAAATGGTCCACATCGTGGTGTGGGCCGCGCTTCTGGCCATCGTCGCGTTCGGGGTCTATCTCATCATGGGCCAGGGGGGCGCAGCGAAGGCGCGCCCCGTCTTCCCCGTGGCGATCACCACCGGCACCGCGCAGAAGGGGAACATCGGCGTTTACATCGACGCGCTTGGGACAGTCACCCCGGTCTACACGGCCTCCATCTTTAGCCAGGTCGCCGGCAATGTCGTCAACGTCCGCTACCAGGAGGGGCAGCTCGTTCAAAAAGGCGACCCTCTAATCGATATCGACGACCGCCAATACCAGGCCACGCTCCTCCAGGCGCAAGGTACCTTGGAGAAGGATGAAAATGTCCTTGCCCAGGCGCAGATGGATCTCGGCCGGTACCAGGCTGCATGGGCCCGCAACGCCCTCGCCAAGCAGACGCTGGATGACCAGGAGAAGATCGTTTTGCAGGATGCCGGTACGGTGAAGAACGACCAGGGCGCCGTCGCCTACGATCAGCTCCAGGTGGACTATTGCCACATCACCGCGCCATTCAATGGCCAGGCGGGACTTCGGCTGGTGGATCCTGGCAACCTCATCAACGCCGGTTCCAGTTCAGGCATGCCGCTGGTCGTCCTCACACAAGTGCAGCCGATCACCGTCGTCTTCACCATTGCCGAGGACAATCTCGAGTCCGTGCTCGCGCAGATTCACAAAGGCGCCACGCTTTCCGCGGATGCCTATGACCGGTCCGCCGAGACAAAGCTGGCCACCGGCCAGTTGGAGGCGCTCGACAACCAGATCGACACCACCACCGGCACTGTGAAGCTGCGGGCGCTCTTCAAGAACGAGGATCTTTCGCTCTTCCCGAATCAGTTCGTCAATATCCGCCTGCTGGTCCAGACGCTGGAAGGGGTAACCGAGATCCCCTCGGCCTGCATCCAGCAGAACGGCGATGAGTCCTACGTCTATGTGGTGCAGGATGGCGTCGTCCATGAGCAACCGATCACACCGGGCGTATCCGATAACGGCGTCACGCAGGTCGATGGCATCAATCCCGGCGATGTGGTCGCCGATAGCAGTTTCGACAAGTTGCAGGATGGCATCAAGGTCACCCTCGCCGGACCCGTCGGCGGCCCGGACGCCGGCGGCGCGGGCTCGCCCCATGCAGGGCATTCACCGCACGCTGGTCATTCGCCGCACGGAGATCATTCGCCGCACGCTCACCACTCGCCACAGGCGGACGAATAACCGGGCGGCCAAGGATCATGAGTCCGTCACGTCCATTCATCCTTCGCCCCGTCGCAACCTCGTTGCTCATGGCCGCGATCTTCCTGACGGGCCTCGTCTCATATCTCCAGCTTCCCGTTTCCGCACTCCCACAGGTGGATTATCCCACCATCCAGGTGATTACTTACTATCCGGGCGCCAGCCCGGATGTCGTATCGACGACTGTCACCGCCCCACTGGAACGTCAATTCGGCCAGATGCCCGGGTTGAACCAGATGACTTCCATCAGCTCTGCGGGCACGTCGGTGATCGTGCTCCAGTTCACCCTCAGCCTCAATATCGACGTGGCGGAGGAGGAGGTGCAATCCTCCGTCAATGCCGCGCAAAGCCTGCTGCCGGCCAACCTCCCCGCGCCGCCCGTCTATAACAAGACCAATCCCGCGGATGCACCGGTTCTGACCCTGGCGATCACTTCCAATTCCATGCCGCTGCCGCAGGTGGAGGACCTCGTCGATACCCGCCTGGCGCCGAAGATCTCGCAGCTCAGCGGCGTCGGGATTGTGACCATCAGCGGCGGACACAAGCCCGCAGTTCGCATCCAGGCCAACCCCACCGCCCTCGCCTCCTACGGCATCGGCCTGGAGGCGCTCCGCTCCGCGCTCACGAGCTCCAGTGTCAACGCGGCGAAGGGCAACTTCGATGGGCCGCGCCAGGACTTCCAGATCGATGCGAATGACCAGTTGGTCACGAGCGACGATTACCGTTCCGTCGTCGTCGCCTACCGCAATGGCGCGCCGGTCATGCTGACCGATGTCGCGAAGGTGGTGGATGGCGTTGAGAACCAGAGCCAGGCGGCATGGATGAATCTCACCCCGGCCGTCATCGTCAACGTGCAGCGCCAACCGGGCGCGAACACCATCAGCGTGGTCAATCACATCAAGGCATTGCTGCCGACGCTGGAGAGCAGTCTCCCGGCGGGTATCAAGATCACAACGCTGACCGACCTCACCACCTCCATCAATGCCTCCGTCCAGGATGTGGAGTTGGAGTTACTCCTGACCATTGCCCTGGTCGTGATGGTGATTTTTCTATTCCTGCGCAACCTGGCGGCCACCATCATTCCCAGCGTGGCCGTGCCGCTCTCATTGGTCGGCACCTTTGCGGTGATGTATGCGCTCGGTTACAGCCTGGACAACCTCTCGTTGATGGCGCTGACGATCTCCACCGGCTTCGTCGTCGACGATGCCATCGTGATGATCGAGAACATCTCGCGCTTCATCGAGCAGGGCGATCCGCCAATGGAGGCCGCCCTCAAGGGCGCTGAGCAGATCGGTTTTACCATTATGTCACTGACGGTGTCGCTGATTGCGGTGCTTATCCCACTGCTCTTCATGGGCGATGTGGTGGGCAGGCTTTTCCGCGAGTTCGCGGTTACGCTCGCCGTGACGATTGTGGTCTCCGCGGTGGTCTCGCTGACCCTCACTCCGATGATGACTGCGCGCATGGTAAAGCATAACCCAAAGGAGAAACAGGGGCGCTTCTACCGGGCCTCGGAGCAGGCCTTTGAGTCGATGATCGCTTTTTACGGCAGGACCCTGCGGTTTGTCCTCGATTTTCAGGGCGTTACGCTGCTCGTCGCAGTCGCCATGCTGGTGCTGACGGTCTATCTTTATATCATTATCCCGAAGGGTTTCTTCCCAGTCCAGGATACCGGTGTCATCCAGGGCATATCCCAGGCGCCGCCGGATATCGGTTCGACGGCGATGGCGGACCGGCAGCTCGCTCTGGCCAAGGTCATCCTCCAGGATCCCGCCGTCGAGAGTCTTTCCTCCTTCACCGGCGCGGATGCGACCAATACCACCCCGAACACCGGCCGGATGTCGATCAACCTCAAGCCGCTCAATCAGCGCGACCTCAGCGCCCCGGACGTCATTCGCAGGCTGGATACGAGCCTGCGCAAGGTGCCCGGCATCCGTCTTTATATGGCGCCGGTGCAAAACATCACGGTCGATGACCGCGTAAGTCGCGCCCAATACCAATATACGCTGGAAGATCCCGATTCGACGGAACTCAATCTCTGGGCCAACCGTTTTGTGGATCGCCTCAAGGATCTGCCGGAGTTGGAACAAGTGGCCACTGACCAGCAGCCGGGTGGCCGCGCGGTGAGCCTCGTGATTGACCGCGTGACCGCCTCGCGCCTCGGCATCGCTCCCACAACCATTGACAACACATTGTATGACGCCTTCGGCCAAAGGCAGATCAATACGATGTACACGCAGGTCAACCAATACCATGTGATCATGGAAGTGGGCCCGTGGTTCCAGAGCGACCCGGACCGCCTCAACGACATTTACATCCTCTCCAGTGCCTCCTCCGGCGCAAGCGGCGCGGGCGCCTCCACCTCCTTTTCCGCATCCGCCTCCTCTTCCGCCGGTTCCAATGCCTTGACCGCATCGGCGCCTTATACTCCCTCCGCGAATACTCTCGCCCCGCCCGCCAATGCGCTCTCCGGCAAGACCGCCAGCACCGGCGTCACTTCCGCGGGCAGCACCAGCTCTTCCATCGCAAACCAGGTGCCGCTCAGCGCCTTCTGCCACTTTGTCCAGACCACGGAACCGCTCTCGATCAATAAACAAGGTCAATTCCCCGCGGTGACCGTCTCCTTCAATCTTGCTCCGCGAGCCTCACTCGGCGCCGCTATCGACGATGTCGAGAAGTTACAGAAGGACATGAAGATGCCGGCCAGCATTCAGGCGGGATTCCAGGGTACCGCCGCATCGTTCCAGGCGTCGCTTCTCAACGAGCCGCTGCTGATCCTCGCGGCGTTGGTCACCGTCTATATCGTCCTCGGCGTTCTCTACGAGAATTTCATCCATCCCATCACCATCCTCTCAACGCTCCCTTCAGCCGGTGTCGGCGCATTTATCGCGCTGATCCTCTTTCGCCAGGACCTCAGCGTGGTCGCGATCATCGGCCTCGTGCTGCTGCTCGGCATCGTCAAGAAGAACGGCATCATGATCGTGGACTTTGCCCTCCAGGCAGAGCGCGAGCGCGGCAAGAACGCGACGGAGGCCGTGTACGAAGCCTGCCTGCTGCGCTTCCGCCCCATCATGATGACCACCATGGCCGCGCTGCTCGGCGGCGTCCCGCTTGCCTTCGGCGGCGGCATCGGCTCGGAGCTGCGCCGCCCCCTTGGTATCTGCATGATTGGCGGCCTGATCTTCAGCCAGGTGCTCACTCTTTATACCACGCCGGTTATCTATATCTTCTTCGATAACATCTCGCGCCGCTTCTCGCCCAGAAGCTCTGAAGGCGAAGCCGCCGCCGCGCACCCATGAACATCTCCGCCCCGTTCACAAGGCGCCCCGTCGGCACGACGTTGATCACGTTCGCGATCGCGCTCGCCGGCGCGCTCGCGTTTCGGGTGCTCCCGGTCAGTCCACTCCCGCAGGTCGATTTCCCCACCATCTCCGTCGGCGCCAGCCTCCCCGGCGGTAGCGCGGAAACGATGGCCTCCTCGGTTGCCACTCCGCTGGAGCGGCAATTCGGCCACATTGCCGGCGTCACGGAGATGACCTCCCAGAGCTCGCTCGGCACCACTTCCGTTACCATCCAGTTTGATCTCAGCCGCGATATCGACGGCGCCGCCCGCGATGTCGAGGCGGCCATCAATGCCGCGCGCACTTATCTCCCCGCGAACATGCCCGGGAATCCGACTTATCGAAAGGTCAACCCCGCTGACTCGCCCATCATGATTCTTGGCCTGACCTCGACCAAGTACGGCACCTCCAAGTTATACGACGAAGCCTCGACCGTCATCCAGCAGAAGCTCTCGCAGATCCAGGGCGTCGGACAGGTTTCCACCGGTGGCGGCGCCCTCCCATCCGTCCGCGTCGATGTCAACCCGGCGCAACTGGCCAGTTACGGCCTCTCAATGGCCAGCGTTCAGTCCGCGCTCAGCCTCCAGAATTCCGATCTCGCGAAGGGCCAGATCACCGACGGCAATACCACCGAGGACATCCTTTCCAACGATCAGATTTCCCATGCCGCCGATTACAAGCCGCTCGTAATTGGTTTCAACCATGGCGCCGCCGTCCGCCTTCAGGATATCGCGAACGTCACCGATTCGGTCTCAAACGTCCGCGCCGGCGGCTTTCTCAACGGCCAGCCCGCCATCACCATCATCATCTTCCGCGAGCCGGGCGCGAATATCATTAACACCATCGACCGGATTCGCGGCCAGCTCGATTCCATCAAGGCGTCGATCCCATCCGGCATCAATATGACGGTGGTCCTGGATCGCACCACGACCATTCGGGCCTCGGTCAATGATGTGGAGGGGACGCTCCTCCTCTCCATCGCCCTGATCATCGGTGTGGTCTTTGTCTTCCTGCGGAATGTCCGCGCCACCCTGATCCCAGGCGTCGCCGTCCCGGTCTCCCTCCTCGGGACCTGCGCGGTCATGTATCTCTGCGGTTACAGTATCGATAACTTGTCGCTCATGGCGCTCACCATCTCCACCGGCTTCGTCGTGGACGATGCCATCGTGGTCATGGAAAACGTCACACGCCACCTTGAGGCTGGCATGAAACCGATGGCCGCCTCGCTCAAGGGCGCGGAGGAAATCGGCTTCACGGTCTTCTCGATCAGCGTCTCGTTGATCGCCGTATTCATCCCCATCCTGATGATGGGCGGCATCATCGGACGCCTCCTTCGCGAGTTTGCCGTCACCCTCTCGACCGCCATCATCGTCTCGATGATTGTGTCGCTGACCACCACCCCCATGATGTGCGCTTACATCCTCAAGGGCGAGCATGGCAAGAAACATGGCCGGCTCTATCTCGCCAGCGAGCGCGCCTTCGACTGGCTTCACTCCGCCTACCGGCACACGCTCGAATGGGTATTGGAAAATCCTGCCATCACGCTCTTCACACTCGCGCTGACCATCGCCCTCAATTTCCTGCTTATCTTCACGATGCCTAAGGACTTTTTCCCGATGCAGGATACCGGCGCCATCATGGGCGGAGTCCAGGGCCCGCAGGACTCTTCTTACTACTCGACGCTCAAATCCATCCAGGCCATCGGCAGCGTCATCAAGAGCGATCCCGGCGTTGCCAATGTCATTGAATTCACCGGCGGCGGAGGTGCCACCAATAGCGGCTTTGTCTACGTCTCGCTCAAGCCCCTCGCCCAGCGCAATAATGTTTCCGCGATGGATATCATCAATCGCCTCCGTCCGAAATTGAACCGGCTGCCGGTCGCCTCCACTTTCCTTCAGGCCGCGCAGGATATCCGCATCGGCGGCCGCGGCTCCAACGCGGGTTACCAATACACGCTTCAATCCGACAGCGCGCAGGACCTCGCAAAATGGGGGCCACTAATGATCAAGGGAATGAAGCGCCTCCCCGGCCTCACGGACGTAAACTCCGACCAGCAGAATGGCGGGCGCGACGTACTGCTCGCACTCGACCGAAAATCTGCCGCGCGCATGGGATTTACCGTTCAGACGATCGACTCCGCGCTCTACAGTTCCTTCGGGCAATCCGAGGTATCTCTGATCTATACCCCGTTGAACCAATACTATGTCGTCCTGGAGGTTGCCCCGCAATTCTTGCGGACACCGGACGGTTTGAATTACACGTATCTGACCTCCTCCAGCGGCGGCTCCATCCCGCTCGCCACGTTCTCGACGACGAAGTCGACGACCATCCCTCTCTCCATCAATCACACCGGCTTGTTCCCATCGGTTACCACTTCCTTCAATCTCGCCCCCAATGTCTCGCTCAGCCAGGCCACCGCAGCCATCGAGGCGATGACGAAACACCTCGGCGTCCCCACCTCAATCCGCGGATTCTTCGCCGGCACCGCGCTCGCCTATCAGCAATCGCTGGGCACTGAACCATGGCTCATCCTCACTGCGATCCTCGCCGTGTACATCGTCCTTGGCATCCTGTACGAGAGCCTCGTGCATCCCATCACGATCATCATGACCATCCCTCCCGCCAGCATCGGCGCCATGCTGGCCCTGCTGCTTACTGGCGGCACCATCAATGTCATGTCCATCATCGGCATCATCCTTCTCATCGGTATCGTCAAGAAGAACGCCATTATGATGATCGACTTTGCCATCCAGGCGGAGCGCGTCGAGGGCAAGGGCCCGGCCGATGCCATCTTCGAGGCCTGCCTGCTCCGCTTTCGCCCCATCCTCATGACGACCATGGCTGCCCTCTTCGGCGCTCTGCCTCTCGCCCTCGGGACGGGCACCGGCTCGGAGCTCCGCCGCCCGCTCGGCATCAGTATCGTCGGCGGGCTGATCGTAAGTCAGTTACTCACCCTGTATACCACGCCGGTGCTCTATCTTGCCTTCGACCGCGTTCGCCTCTGGATGCAGGGCCGCAAAGCCGACGAATTCCACCATGGACAGCAACCATTGCAGGCCAATGTATAAGTCAAACCATCCTCCTGCCCGCCGCCATTTTTGCATGACCCGCCGTGCCGGATGCATCCTGCTCTCTCTCGGCTTCACTCTCTTGGGAGGCTGCCTCATCGGTCCACGGTATCGCGTCCCTAATGGCACCGTGGACATGGAGCCCCTTCCCGGCGGCTACAAGGAAAACCCAGACCGTTTCAAGGGCAGCGGCTGGAAGGTCGCGCAACCGAGCGACGCCATGCTTCGCGGCCAATGGTGGAAGATCTTCCGCGATCCGGAACTAAACGAGCTTGAGGACTCGCTCGCCATCAATAACCAGAACATCAAGGAGTACTTCGAAAACTTCATGGAAGCCCGCGCACTCGTTGGCGAGGCCAATGCGCAGCTTTATCCCACCATCACCGCGGACGCCTCTTACCTCCGTTCCAGCGGCGGCCATTCCTCCGGCGGTTCCAGTACCTCCGCCGCCAGCTCCGCCATAACCAGCGCCGGCTCCGCCGTCACCGCCGCATCCAGCCCCGTCACCTCAATCATGACCGCGCTGAACCTCTCATGGGAGCCCGATCTCTGGGGCAGGATCCGCAATCAGGTCCGCGCCGCCCAATACACCGCGCAGGTAAGCGCCGCCGACCTTGAGAACGAGCGATTGACCGAGCAATCCACGCTCGCCGTTTATTACTTTGAGTTATGCGGCCAGGATGCCCTGGAGAAGCTTTACAACGACACCATCGATGCCGACCGCAAGGCGCTCGCCTATACCAAAGCCCAATATGACACCGGCATCACAGACCAGATCGCCGTGGTCGAGGCCACCAATACCTTGCAGAACGCCCAGGCCACCGCCACCAACCTTGGCGTCTTGCGTGCACAATACGAGCACGCCATCGCCGTCCTGGTCGGGAGAGTCGCTTCCAACTTTTCGCTGCCGGTGCACAACCTCACCGCGACCCCGCCCCCCATCCCCGTCGGTCTGCCTTCGCAGTTACTCGAGCGCCGGCCGGACATTGCCGCCACGGAGCGCGCCATGGCCGCGGCAAACGCCCAGATCGGCATGGCCGAGGCCGCCTACTTCCCCACCGTCACCCTCAGCACCAACAGCGGCTTCCAGAGCAACGCCTTCAACAATCTCTTCGACGAGCACAACCATAACTGGTCCATCGGCCCATCCGTCTCGGAGACAATCTTTGATGCCGGCCTGCGCACCGCCACGGTGCATCAATACACCGCCACTTATAACTCAGACCTCGCCGCATACCGCCAGAGCGTCCTCACCGCCTTCCAGCAGGTGGAGGACTATCTCGCCCAGGTCCGCATCCTTTCCAATCAACTCCAGATCCAGCGCGCCGCCGTGCAATCCGGCGCTCAATATCTCACATTGGAAATGGGCCGCTACCAGACCGGCATCGATCCCTATGTCGACGTCGTCACCGCCCAGACCACCCTCCTCACCGACCAGCAAACCGCCATCAACGTCCAGGTCCAGGACATGACCGGCGCCGTCCAGCTCATCGAGGCGCTAGGCGGAGGATGGGACAAATCCGATCTCCCCAACCCCCACATGGTCGCCAAATGGCCCAGCCGCTCCGAGACCGCAATCCAGCAGTAATGCTGCTCAATCCCGCAAGTTATCGCTAGGCGGAATCGGCGGCATGGAAATCCCCGCCTGCAGCCAATCCGGCAGTAAATCGCCGCTGGCGCCCTCTTTTTTCGACTCGATCGGCGCCTCGCCCTCCGCGCGGATCAATCCCCGCTTCTTCGCCGCCTCCACGATCTCCCGCGCCTCGTCAAAATTAAATGCCATGGATCTTCCCGGTATTTAGGAATCGCACGATTTCCCGCTTACGCCGCCAGTTTCCTCGCAGAAAACGCGACCGGCACCACGGGCTCAGGCACCACCACCGCGACCATCTCATAAGTGAGCTTCAGCTTGATCACTTCCGTCAATGCGATATCCGCAAAACCAGCGCGCGGGGAATCCATTTCCACCAGCGGACGATGCCCCGCAGTCAATTGCTTGACCCGGCGGGAAATGACATTGACCAGGATCTGGGGACTTGTGATGACTTTGAGCGCTTCGTCGAGGAGATGGGATTGCATAATAGGAAGTAGATGGTTCGGCTGGCTTGAATTTGAGCGCAGGAGTTTGGAAATGCGCCCCGGGGCGTCCGGGTCCAGAAACCAGCCAGTCGTGCAGTTTCATCCCGAATCGGCCCCTTGGCGAATTAAATCTTCATTTATCGCACCCAGCCCGATTGAGCGCACCTTGCCAGGCCATCACTCATGGTACCCTTCCGAAAGTCATTGACGGGCCGTTTGGATGGGAACATCCTCCCACCTTAACGAGTCAATATGTCAAATAAGCTATACGTCGGCAACCTCTCCTTCGATACCACTGAAAATGAGCTGCAGGATCTCTTCTCAGGCGCTGGCGCCGTTCAGGAAGTCATCCTCATCCAGGACCGGATTACCGGCCGCTCAAAGGGTTTCGGATTTGTCACCATGTCCAACGCGGAAGACGCCAAGAAAGCCATCAGCCAGATCAATGGCAAGAGCGTCGGCGGCCGGGCATTGACCGTCAATGAGGCGCGTCCGAAGGAAGATCGTCCCCCCGGCGGCGGCGGTGGCGGCGGACGCCGCGATTTCGGCGGACCTCCCCGCGGCGGTGGCGGTGGCGGACGCGATCGCCGTTAATTCGGCTCGCCTTTCCGCGGCCTGAAAGGCCCTCCGCACAAAGCACAGGGCTTCAGCCCTGTGTTACGGTTTCCAACCGTTGAAGCGGCCTGAAAGGTCGCCCGCAAGCTTTGAATTCGGGTTCGCTCGCGACCTTTCAGACCGTCTGGCTCTGCGATCACGATTCACAGGAGTAAGCCCTGTTCGTTCTGCGACTGGCCCTCCCGGCCAACGGGGCCGCCTTAAGCGGCCGCAGCCTGTCCCAGGCGGCCTACGCCTCCGCCTTGGCCGCATCCCCTTCTGCGGCATCACTCGTCTCCGGATTCTGGCCAGCCTCCAGCTTTCGCTTCTTCTTCTCTTCCTTCTTGTTCTTCTTCTCCATTTCCCTGCGCCGTTTCTCGAATGAATAATTGGGTTTTGCCATGTTGCTGATCCGCTTTCTATACGGGTTCCGGCTTCTTGATCCTTACCGGTCTTAGTTCAGTCTCTTCAGTGTGCGCACATACGTTACACCAATGCCTTTTGGTACTGTCAAGACGGCTTCGATGGCCGCACCGGTCGCAGACGAATAACTCTTTCCTCATACTGGCGCCACCTTGCCAGCATGGATTTCAGCCGCGGCCGCCATCAACGTGTTGGCCCGCAGCTCCTCTTCCCCGGTCGCCGCTCGAATCTTTTCCGGCCGGAAACGCCGCATGCTGCCATCCAGAAAAATCGCCGTCAGCCACAGCCCCGGCGCCAGCGTTTCCACCGAGTGAATCCGGCAAAACTCATCGCACTCCGGCGCCGCCTCGTTCCTCCATTTGGTCAGCACCATCAGCTTGCGAAGATAAGCCGCACGATACTCAGCAGCCGCGTCGAGAGTGATTTCCATGCACCACAGTACCCCTCTTGCCCGCAAAAGCGAGAGCATTCCCGAGGCATCGCTCGAAAGACCCCACCCAACCTCCTCTAATTCATTGGAGATTGACGGCAGTTGTTAAATAACCTCCACAGCCTTCAATACCCGCCGCCCAGCTCCATGCACGAATCCCAACCCGCCACCCCGGTCTTCGATCTCACCTACTGGGGCGCCACCGGCACCATGCCCACCCCGCTCCTCCCGGGTCAGGCCACAGAGAAGCTCGTCGAAGCCATCTCCCGCCTCGTGGAGCTCCGCGCCCTGGACGCCCTCACCCCTGGCCCCGCACTTCGCCATACCGTCGCCGGCATCGTCGATCGCCTCCCGTTCCATCTCCGCTCCACCTATGGCGGCAATACCACCTGCATCGAGATCAATACCCCGGACGGCCTCATCATCTTCGACTGCGGCAGCGGCTTCCGCGAGCTCGGCCACGCCCTGCTCGAGCGCTGGCGGTCGGTAGCCCCTGGTGCGCAACGCTCCGCCCACATCCTCATCAGCCATGCCCACATGGATCACACCCTCGGCGTCCCATTCTTCGTCCCTTTTTACGAAGGCGGCTGCTGGTTCCAGATTCACGCCCTCCAATCCGTCATCGATAGCCTCACCGTCGTCCTCAGCCCGGATTCCGCACTCAGCCGCGTCTATTTCCCCCCCACCTTCTCGGAGATGAAGGCCTCGATCTCCTCCCATTCCGTCACACCCGGCGAGGATTGGTGGATCGGCGCCACCCACATCCTCACCCTCCCGCTCAATCATCCCGGCGGCGCACTCGCCTACCGCATCGAGAACTCCGGCCGCTCCATCGTCATCGCCACAGACCACGAGCATCTGGTCGCCCCGGACCCCGCCCTCGCGGATTTCGCACGCGGCGCCGATCTCCTCTACATCGATGGCCAGTACCTCCAGGCCGAATATGATGGAATAAAGGGTGTCGGTTCAGATCCCGCCTTCTCCCGCGTGGACTGGGGTCACAGCCCCGTGGAGGCATGCGTGAAGACCGCCGTCGCCGCCGGCGCCGGCATCCTGCATCTCGGCCACCGCGAGCCCCGCCGCGACGATGCCGGCACAGCCGCTTTCGAGAAATATTTGCAGCGCCTCGTTGCCGCGGAATTGGCATCCGCACTCCCCCCTTCGCAGACCTGCGCCGCAGCAGTCCCATACGAGGGCATGCGCGTAATTCTTTGATCAATCAGCAGCAAACGCGCTCCGCACCCAATCCTGTAGCGACGGCTCGCCGAGCCGTGCGGGTTTACCCCACCGCGGTCCGCGCAGACTCGCTCCGCTTGAAATCATGCGCCACATCTCCAGTGGTCACCGAGCACTTATCCACACCCAGTGAATAACTTATTCACCCCGTTGCTCAGAAGTTATCCCCGGGTTATTCACCACAAGATCCCCGCTTCTTGCGCTCCCAAAGCAGCGCATCCGTAACCCATTCGTTACACAAGACCTTGCAATAATTTATATTTTTTACGCGTATCAATATGATTCATCTCGTTTGCAACTAGATACTTGCAAATCTGTAAACATCTCATTTTTCAGGCGCCCCCCTCGCCGCCCTCTCTTGTGCCCTCCCATTCTCCTGTCAATCTCTTTTCCACCTTATTCACCCCATCTTTTGCCGCCCTAAATTTACTCTGGGACCCACGCTCCTCCGGTGAGAGATTCCCGCCCATGCCCCGCCGTTCTGCATCCTTCCTGGCCGCCGCCCTCTGGCTCGCAGCAGCCCTCGCCGCCCCCGGCGCAACCGTCGATTCCATCCTGACCGTCGCCGGCGCCGCCGGCGTCTCGCAACTCGCCCGAAGCGATCTCCCCTTCAATTTCCAGGACGCCCAGCCAGGCGTCGATGGCCTCCCCTTCCGCTTCACCGCCTTCGGTCCGCAAGGCCAGATCAACGCCCCCGCCACCACCCGTCAGGACGATGCCGGCATCACCTCCGATTTCAGCGGCAAATTCTCCGTCACCGTCCGCTGGACTCGCGGGACCGCCGCCGAATCCAGCCGCGTCTACGCCGATGTCACCATCGCCAATCACCTCCCCGCCCCCATCCTCGATTACACCCTCAGCCTGCTGAAGCTCCGCTTCCCCTCCCCCGTCGCCGCTAATGACGGCAACCCCAATCTCCGCGCCTACAACACCGGCAGCCCCGGCATCTTCATCGCCAATTACGCCGGCCCCCGCCCCGGCGCCCTCATCTGCGATATCGAGGACGTCGACGCCTCCCACCCCCTCCTGATGAAACTCGAGCGCGGCAACGCCACCGACCCCGCCGGCATCCTCACGATAATGAACCACCACGATTACGAGGACGGCGGCTCCCCCTATCTCTCATGGCCCGTGCCCCCGCTCGCCACCATCCACTTCCGTATCGGCCTCCGCTTCACAGATCCGCTCCCGGATCCCGCCGCCGCGTGCGCCGATCTCTTCGCCGCTTTCGCCCGTCGCTACCCCGTCCTGCCCGGCATCCGCGCATGGACCGACCGCCGCCCCATCGCCCAGGTCTTCTTCGAGTCCGATAACACCAACGCCGGCCGCAACCCGCGCAAATGGTTCGACGCCGATTCCCGCATCGACGTCACCACACCCGCCGGCGTGAAGCATTTCCAGAAGATGGTCCTCGATCGCGCCCGCACCGTCGTCGCCAGCATGCGCCGGATGAATGCCCAGGGCGTCATCACATGGGACATCGAGGGCGCGCAATTCCCCAACGCCACCTACATGGGCGATCCCGCACAGCTCGCCACCACCACCCCCGCCCAGAGCGTCGCCCCGGAGATGGCCGCCATCGCCGATCAATATTTCAAGATCTATCGCGATGCCGGCTTGCGCATCGGCGTCACCATCCGCCCCCAGCGCGTCATCCTCCAGCGCAACCCCGCCGGCGCCGTCACCAACGCATGGGAAAACGACGACAACTGGGATTGGAAAAGCGATCCGCCCCTCGATATCCAGGCCTTCTGGCAGCAACAGCTCGAGGCCAAGATCCGCTTCGCCCGCCGCCGCTGGGGCGCCACCCTCTTTTACATCGATTCCAACGGCGACCCCGGCAGCCCCGTCTCCTTCCTCGTCATGCGCAATCTCGCCGCGGAATTCCCGGACGTCCTCCTCATCCCGGAGCAGAGCACCCTCGGCTACTACAGCGCCACCGCCCCCTACCGCCAGTTGGACATGCTCACCCGCGCCCCCATCGTCTCCCCCCTCGTCCGCCGCACCTACGGCCCCTCAGCCTGCTTCGCCGTCATCAATCCCACCATCGAGAGCATGACCGCCACATGGCCCCAATTGCTCACCGAAATCCGCGCCGGCGACATCCTCTTCTACCGCGCATGGTACGACACCCCCGAAGCCCCCGCCATCCGCAAAGCCACCGCCGACGCTCGGCGCCATCCTTAGAAGTGTTCAGGATGCACAGGATTTACAGAATGAACAGGAGGGCCGAAAGACCCCTTGGAAAGTGAAACAACCGCACCTCAAGCGTTTGAACAAATAGCGCAGCCGCTTTCGAAGTCAGCCTCAGGCTGACGTCAGAGGCAACGGAATAACTGAACTTACTTGGTGCCGATCATCGGCCTACGCCAAAACCTCCAGCGGCTCCAGCGAGATATCCACCAGCAAATTCGCCGCAATCTCCTCCAGTTCCCGCCGCACCGCCCCCACATCGCACCCCTCCGGCAGACTGATCGTAATCGTCGCCTTGAACAGCGCCTCCCCCGACATCGGCGCACTCTCGCACGCGCTCGTCAATTCCTCCACATTCGCCCCCGTCCGCGCCAGCGCCTCGGAGATATCCCGCACGATTCCCGGCCGGTCCAGCCCCACCAGCTCCAGCGCCGCCAGCCGCGAAACCGTCGGCTCCGGCCCGCCCTGCCGCGTCACCACCGTCAACCCTTGCTCCGCCAGCCCCGCCAGTTCCCGCGCCAGGATCTCCTCCGCCTCCGCCGCAATCTCCACCCGTATGATCCCCGCAAACTGCCCCCCCAGCCTGCTCATCCGGCTCTCCAGCCAATTCCCCCCATGTCCCGCAATAATCCGCGAAATCATTTCCACAAGACCAGGCCGATCCGATCCAATGACAGTAAGTACAAGCATGAGAGGAAGAAGTTTGAGGGTGTCCGAAAAACAGAGCTTTTCCAGACGCTACTCGCACTTTACCTCGCATCCAACCCCCGATTTTCCAAGCAATCCAAGTTTACCCGCCTCAGGCAATCCGCAATCCGAAATCCGCAATCCTATCCCCCCACCCGAAAATCCCTCTCCCGCGGATGCCGCAGCCCCGTCTTCCCCCCAGCCGCCTTCCGCATCGGATCAAACGCCGCATCCGACCCATCCACCTTCATCTGGTACACAATCCGCAGCAGCCGCCCCAGCTCCCCCTTCGGCCACCCATGCTGCTCAAACCACTGCAAATACTCCGCCGGCAAATCATAAATCGGAACTCCCCTTGGCGGAAACTTCTCCGGCCCAAACTTCCCAAACGGCATCCGCAACCGCGCAATATCCGCCAGGTCCGCCGCCATATGATCCGCCAGGAATCGCTCCATACCCCCAATTTTTCGCAGCCCCACCCCACCCGGTCAAGTCCCCCTCCGAATTGGCCCGCAGAGCCAGGCAGAGCAAAAACCCATCTTGTCCCGCACGGCTATCCCGAAATTCAGCGCACCCGAGTGTCCGCGAAGCCCCTCGGTTTTGCGTTCTCTGCGATCTTTGCGGTCAAACCCTTGCCCCAGGTATTCACGCCCCACCCACACATCTCATGTTCGCCTCAGGAGGACTTGTCCGCCTCAGGAGGACTTGTTCGCCTCAGGAGAACGATTTCAAACCCGTCCAATTGAAACATAATCGCAAACCGCGTCGATTCCTGCCATGACCGGCTTTCGACTATCAATTTGACCGGTTGGAAGAAAGGCGGCATTTTGCCCGCATGAGCACGCAAGAAATCATTGCGGAATTGCCAAAGCTGAATCGCCGGGAACTCGAACAGGTGAATTTGAAGCTAAGCGAGTTGCTTTCCGCGCCGGCGGCGCCCCGCGTTGCTGGACGGCGGTTGAAACAATTTTCCGGTGCCGTGCGAGGTTTGCCGTCCGACATGGCTCGCAACCATGACCATTACCTTCACGCGCGCCCGAAGAAATGAAGCGGCTTTTTGCCGACACCTTTTTCTTCTTCGCCTTCCTCAGCGCCGATGACATCGCCCATCAAGAGGCGTCGGCCTTTTACGATACCTTTGACGGTGATCTCGTGACGACTGAATGGATTCTCACCGAGCTTGCCTCCCGGCCTCTTGCGACGATGTCCCTTCACCCAGAGTTCCCCATCTCACCCGCAGCACCACTGGTTCCCCGCTGATTTCGCGTCGCTTGCCGCGAGTTTTGCGGAGTATCAATAAATGAAACCGAAGAAACCGATTGAGTCGCTGATCCTGACTTTGCGCGGCCAGAAAGTCATTCTCGATGCCGATTTGGCGGAGCTTTATGGCGTCCCGACAAAAGCATTCAACCAGGCGGTGAAGCGCAATGCCGACCGATTCCCGCCAGATTTCCTGTTCCAGTTGACCGCCCGGAGTGGAGCAGCTTGAAGTCACAATTCGCAACTTCAAGTTTGGAACATTCACACAGTCAGGATGTTCCGCCGAACTGGTCACAATTTGTGACCAGTTCCAAACGCCATCGAGGCGCAGCCTATCGGCCCAATGCCTTCACCGAGCACGGCTCAATCATGGCGGCAATGATATTGAACAGCCCCGAAGCCGTGGCGATGAGCGTCTTTGTCGTGCGCGCCTTCATGCAGATACCCCCGGTACACCGTCCAACTCGGAACGCATCCCGGAGGGATGCCAGATCATCGCCCTCAAACTGAGGACGGCTGCAAGATTGTTTAAAATGCTCCAAGGATTCCTGTGCTGAAAAACATCGCGGATACGACCCGGAAACGAAACCGGTATCCAGCATGGCTGAAACATCGCATAACGTGTCGCAAGTACCTTTACAATAACATGTTAAGTTATAACTATTCTGGAATTGACATGGAAATGAAACCGATATTCAGTCCTTCCATGATCATTCGCTATGAGACGCCGCGCGATTGGATCCATTATGACCGTCTTGCGATTGCCGATGCCTGGATGGCAGCCAAAGCCGCGATGCTGGCCTTGACCCAGATGCCGTACCAGCGGAGTTGGGCCGATGAGTTGCAGAAGATTCAGCTCAAAAGGGAAGTGGCCGGCACTTCCAGGATCGAGGGAGCGCAGTTCACGGACAAGGAATTGGACGCGGCGATGAGGGAGACCCCCGAGCAATTGGAAACACGGTCGCAAAAGCAGGCGGCCGCGGCGGTGGCGACCTACCGTTGGATCGCCAAACTTGCCGATGACAGGCCAATCGACGAAACGTTGATCCTCGAGGTCCATCGTAGGCTGGTAACAGGATGCGATGACGACCACTGCCCGCCGGGCAGGGTGCGTGAGCGCGATCAGAACGTGACTTTCGGAGCGCCACGGCACAGGGGGTGCGAGGGGGGAGCGGAATGCACGGAGGCGGTGCGCGGCCTGGTGGAGGCGGTGCGCACGGTTTTCCGTGAGCATGATTCGCTGATCCGGGCGCTGGCGCTGCATTACCATTTTGCGGCAATGCATCCCTTCCTCGACGGGAACGGGCGCACGGCGCGGGCACTGGAGGCGCTGATGCTTCAACAAACAGGGCTGCGGGATACGCTGTTCATCGCCATGTCCAACTACTATTATGAGGAGAAGGTGGGCTATCTCAACGCACTCAATGAGACGCGGGCGGCCGGGCATGACCTGACCCCATTCCTGAAATTTGCGTTGAAGGGCGTCGAGAGCCAGTGCCGCCGGCTGCTCTCAGAGATTCGCCTCCAGGTGGCCAAGGCGCTCTATCGCAATACGGTCACCGACCTCTTTGGCCGGCTGAAATCGCCGCGCCGGCGGGTGATGTCAGACCGGCATGTGCAATTGCTCAACCTGCTGCTGGACGAGGAGGAAATGACGCTGCGGGAGCTTACGAAACGGACCGCGCATTTCTATGCCGTGAAGAATCCCTACAAGGCCTTGATCCGGGACTTGAATGCACTAATCGAACTCGACGCCATCTCAGGGAAACGGATCGCGGCTGAGGGAGATTTCCTGATATCCATCCGTCTGGAGTGGCCCACAAAGATCACGGAAACGGAGTTTTTTCAACGGGTAAAAGCGATGCCGAAGGCAAAGGTTCACGGTTTCCTTTCGATCTGACCGGACCCGCACTTCCATGCCCCCCTCCGCCTCCCAATTCGCCTTCCTGGCCAGAGAATGGCTGGACGTTCACGATGCGGCGAGCAAGGCGGAGGCGCTGGTGTATCCCGACGCGCGAACGGCATGCTTTCACCGACATCACCCCCCAGGGCCCCGACGGCCTCTTCTCCGCAGAACAGGTCGACGAGTTGGTAACATTGCTCTCCAACGTCCGCGCCCGCGCCGTCGCGTGATTCTCCTGCCGTTGTCCCTCCGCGCCGTCCCCCCACGACACTGCGCGCTCACCCCCGCTCGAGCATCAGCGCCCACCTCGCGTCGCCTGCAATCATAGGTTGCGCCTGAGGCGCATCTGCCTAAAGCACGACCCATCCCCCACCCACGCATACCCTCCCCCTTTGTGCTCTTTGCGTTCTTTGCGGTCATTGCACGCCCCCCTCTTCTCTCCCCCCCAAAAAAAATCATTAGGAGAAGCAAGTAGTCTTCTGCAAGGCTGGAAACATGCAGCGGCATCAGCTCCAAAACCTGTCCACTTCCGCGCGCCAGCGCGCATCCTCCGAAGGACGGATCTGCCTCAGGCACGCCTTAACCCTAAATGATCCCAATCATCGCCTTGAACGTGAAAATGAACCCTCTGCCCCATCCCTCCTCCCAGAGTAATTAAGGTAAATTAAGCTAAATTAAGGTAAAAAATATTTCTCGAATCCCGCGTAAAGAATTCCGACACGCAGCCCGCAAAGCGAGCTACCCAAATGTCTCGTCTGCACTACCGAAAAAAAGAGCCGCGCGAAAGCGCGCCCCCTCTACCCCTGCGGCGTCGCCGCCGGCGCGGACTGCCTCGGTACAATCACATCCGGCGGTGGCGGCAGCGAATCCCCCGGCGCCCGATTCGATTCGCCAGTCATCTCCGGCCCGAAGTACCGCGTCGCGCACTCCGGACAGACGCTGTGGGAGAAAGTCGCCTTCGAGTGTTGCTCCACGAATTGCTCCACCCGCATCCAGTATCCCCCATCGTCGCGCACACTCTTGCACCATGCGCAGATCGGCAGCAGCCCGCTCAGCGTCTTGATCGTCGCCATCGCATCCTGCAGCTCTTTCAACAGCCGTTCCCGCTCCCGCTCGGTCCGGCTCTTGTACAGCGCCATCTCGATGTTCGTGCGGAGCTGCCGCTCCTCAAACGGCTTCAGCAAATACGCAAACGGCTCGGAAATCTTCGCCTTCTCCAGCACCGCCTCGTCGGAGTTCGCAGTCAGGAAGATCACCGGGATGCTCAACTCCACGCGCACAAGGTGCGCAGCCTGGATGCCATTCATCGGCCCCTTCAGCATGATGTCCATCAGGATGAGATCCGGCTGCGTGGTGCGCGCCAGATCCAGCGCCTCCGCGCCCGTCGTGCCCCAGCCCGCCACAGTATACCCCAGCACCTCCAGCCGGTCCTGGATGTCGGCAGCCACGATCGCCTCGTCCTCGATGACGAGGATCCGCGGCGGGATCAGCTCTTTAATGTTTTCCGTCATGCGTTCGATTGAGATTTGAAATAAACCCTAAATTGCGTCCCCATGCCATTGGAGATTTCGAGCCGCGCCCGCATTTGTTTGGTGAGGATGCGCACCAGCCGCAGGCCCAGCGACGTGGCCTTGTCGAAATTGAACTTCTCCGGCAGGCCGACCCCGTTGTCCGAGACCATGAGCACAAAGTCCCCCGTCTCGGATCGCGTCAGCCGCACGCCGATCTCGCCCACGGCACGGCCCGCAAACGCATACTTGAGGCTGTTCGTCACCAACTCGTTGGTAATCAAGCCCACGGGAATCGCCGTGTCCAGGTCCAGCGAAACCGGGTCCACATGCAGCCGCGTCTCGACCCGCGTCCGGTTGGTCCGGTGCGCGGAGAGCACCATGTTCAGCAGGCTCCGCAGGTATTCCGGGAAGTCGATCTGCGCCAGGTCGTTCGACTGGTACAGTTGCTCGTGGATCAGCGCCATCGATTTGATCCGGTCGCGGCTTTCTTCAAAGATTTGCAACGCATCGGTATCCTTGATGTATGAGGCCTGCAATTGCAGCAGGCTGGAGACAATCTGCAAATTGTTCTTCACGCGATGGTGGATCTCCTTCAGCAGCACTTCCTTCTCCTCCAGTGACGCCTTGATGCGCACCTCCGCCTCCTTCTGCTCGGACATGTCGCGAATGATGGTCGAGAGGAATTCCACGGAGCCCGAGGGCGACTTGTGCGCAAGGATCAACTCGGACGCCGGCACTTCCGGCCCATTGCGGGAAAGCACCGCCGTCTCGCCCTGCCACGCGCCCTCGATCATCGCCACCGGCAGGCCTTCCAGCGCCACAAGGTCGGCAGCCCACGGCGCATGCACATCCGGCAGCCGCAGGCCGTTCAAGGGCTCGTCCGCCGCAAGGCCCAGGAGGTCGCGCCCCGCGCCATTCACATAAAACAGACGCCCAAATTTGTCCGCCATTCCCACCATGTCCGTCGTCGCTTCCAGGATCGCGCGGAACCGCTCCGTCGTCTCCTGCGCCCGCGCGCTCTCGGTGATATCTTCCGCCACATAGCAATACCGCGGCAGCCCCGCCGCCGAGCGGCCAAGGAAGGAAACCGTCGCGGCAAAGTCCCGCTCCTGCCCGCCGATCATCCGGCGCACCCGCAGCCGCATCGGCTGGCGCAACCGCTCGCTCTCGCGGAATTTTTCCACCCACGGATCGATCTCCTCCGGCGTCCAGCCCAGCTCTTTGACTGTCCGCCCCGCCCCCGGCAGCGTGCCCGCCGCCATCAGCGTCGTCGACGCCGCCGCATTCACCGACACAAAGAAAATGTCGTCCTTCATGAGCTCCACGATTCCCATCATCATCGGGGCGCTCTGGAAGAAGGCGCGCAGCGTGGATTCGCTCTCCAGCAGCTCCCGCGCAATCCGGTCGCGTTCGCCCATCTGGCGGCTCAGTTCCTCGTTCCGCTGGCTCAGCTCCGCCGTCCGCTCGCGAATGCCGGTCTCCAGTTGCTGCTGGGTCTGCTGGAGCAAAAGCTCAGCCTGCTTCCGCGCCGTGATGTCGGTGATGCAACCAATGTATCCCACCAGCTTGTCGTCGTGGATTTGCGCCGCGCTCTGCGCCAGCACCCACGTCACCACCCCGCCCGGCAGCGAAAAGCGGAACTCCATGTCCGGCACATCCCCATGGCAGGCCCAATTCTCCGTCACCCGCCCGCGGTCCATCGGATGCACCGCTGCCAGCCACCCATGCCCCTCCGCCTTCTCCTCCGCCATGCCGGTCATCGCCGCCCATTTTTCGTTCACGTAAATGATCTTCTTGTCCGCATCCATCCGGAATATCCCCACCGGCGCAATGCTCGCCAGCTCCCGGTACCGCGACCGGCTCTCCTCGAGCTCAGTCGTTCGCACCGCCACGGAGCGCTCCAGGGTTTCATTGAGGTTCTTCACGCCCGCCTCCGCCCGGCGCCGCCGCGTGACCATCCCCGCGGAGAAAAGCAGGCACACCTGGCACACACAAAAGAAAGCCTGCAGATGCATCAGCGTCCGCACCGGGCCGAAGACTTGGAGCCAGAATGCGCCCCCGCCCATCGATATTCCCGCCGCGGCAATGGCAGTCATCAGCACCATCCCCGCCGTGTACGCCCGCGCGGAGAGTCGCATCGATCCCCACAGGATCACCGGCAGGATCACCGCCGGGAACGGCATCCGGGTCCCCACCAGCGGCGCCGCGCCAAAAGCCAGCGCAGTGCACAGGCCCAGCGTGAGAAAGTAGAATGCCGACTCCGGCGAGAGCACCCTGCCCCTCCCCGGCTGCCACGGCAGCGGCGGCCCCGCCCACGCCAGCATCAGCGGGGCAAAAATGATGATCCCGATCGCATCTGCGCTCCACCACAGCAGCCAGAGCCGCACCACCGGCACGGTATTCGAAAGATAATCACGCAGCGCAAGACTGCACCCCGCCCCAATCATTCCCAGCCCCGCGCTCACCAGCAGCAGCCGGAAAATATCCGCCCCGCGCTCCAGGTAGGGCGACTCCTTGCGGAATTGCTTCAAAATCCACCGCCCGATGCTCGCCTCGATAAAATTGCCGCACGCCAGCGCCGCACCCACCAACGGGCTCTGGTGCGCCACCACACTCTCAAAAATGATGCTCGCAGCCACCGCCACCGCCACAAACACCATCCACTCCCCCTCCGCCGCCGCAAGCAGCGCCCCCAGCATCAGCCCGCTCTGCGGCGAGACCGCCACAAAGTTGAACGGCGGGAAAAGCATCCGGGTGCTGAGAAAACTCCCGCCAATCCATGCAACAAAGAAAACCAGCGCCCGTACGGGGAGCGACCAGCGCCTGCTTTCTTCGTCTGTAATGCCCGGTGAAGACATGGGAACCGGGTAATCAATGCACTTTCCGTTCCATCAGACCAAAAGTCGCAGAAATGCCGCTTCGATGCGGGACTCCCTCGCCCGCTTTCGGAGCGGAGGATCGCTAACGCACAGCCCTGCCATCCCGGGCTTCAGCGTTCGCGCGGATTGCTCCCTGGTTGCCGTTATATGAACAAAGATTGCCCAAGACGAGACTACTGTCCGCTGCATGGTTGGCACATTCGCTGGTAAGTAAGAGCTCAGTCACCACTGCCCCATGGTAACATTAGCCGGAGTTTATTCCCTCTCCATACTGGATAAAAGAAATATCCCCTGGAGGACCAGTTGATGGAAGACCGCGTAGCGATTTCTCCCGACCTTCCCTGCCCACTCTCGCTGCCCCCCGCAAAAAATCACCCCAGTACCCATGAACGTATCCTCCTCAAAATACATACCGCTCACACAAACCCGGTTCGCTCTGGTTAAAAAAGTGTCCCGCCGTGCCGCGCGCATGGTCCCCGGCGCCGCCCTTCGCTGCTCCGCGGCGGCGCTTGCCCTCTTCGCTCTCTTTGGTTTCAACCCCCAGGCATTGGCCGCGACCGATACTTGGGTCGGTTCCGCCGGCAGCACTGATTTGGCCAATGCAGCTAACTGGACATTTTCCACCGGCTCCGGCCCGGTTGCGACTGGCGATGAGTTGATTTTCACGAGCACGAACAATTCGGCCAGCACCACTTTGACCGATACGCTGGCGGCCAATACTGGAGTCAGCCTTTTTTTCCAGGCCGGTGCTCTGGCTTACACCCTGACGGGCAATTCGCTTGAGGATTACGCTGGTTTTACCGATGACAGCACGAACGTGGAGACGGTCGACAACCCCTTCAACTGGCTCAACTCTCACTCGGTCATCGTTGGCGCCGGCGGCGACTTCGTTTTTGGCGGCATCGTCAGCGGCGCCAAAGCCGTTCAGACAAATACCAGTAGCGCGGGTATCATTACATTTTTGGGTGCCAACACCTTCACCACGGCGACGGCCATCGTAGCAAACGCCACCATCAATTACCAGAATGGTACCGCCTTTGGGACCAACAGCGCGATCACGGTCAGCAGCGGCGGGACGGCGCAGGTGCAGGGAGGCATTACGGGAGGCAACCTTGGGCTTTCGCTTGCCGGCACCGGGGCTGTCGGCCCCGCCTGCACAGGGGCGCTGGAGAGCGTGAGCGGCGTGAACACTTATCCCGGGTTGGTAACCCTGACGGCAGCCACCACCATCTCCGCCGATTCAGGCACACTCAACCTGACCAATGCGGGAACCATCGCCGGGAGCGGGGACACGCTGACCCTTACCGGCACCGGCGGCAACGGCAACATCACCAGCATTATCGGCACTGGCGCTGGGGGCGTTACGATGAGTGGAGGGGGCATTTGGACTCTCAACGGTGCCAGCACCTTCACTGGGCCCATTACCGTCAACTCAGGCACGCTGGCCATCGGCGGCGCCGGCAAGTTGGATGCCGGATCCTACGCGGGCAACATCGCCGATGCCGGAACGTTTGCTTATGGCAGTTCGGCCACTCAATCCCTCTCGGGCATCATTTCCGGCGCGGGCGCGTTGTCGGACACAGGCGCGGGCCCGCTGACGTTGAGCGGCGCGAACACCTACACTGGCAACACCACAGTTGGTACGGGCGCATCCCTCGCCATCTCAGGAGCGGGTCAATTGAATAGCGGCTCCTACGCGGGCAATATCTCCGATGCTGGGAGCTTTTCCTACGGCAGTTCGCTTGCTCAAACCCTTTCGGGCGTCATTTCCGGCGCGGGCACGTTGACGGAAGCCGGCGCGGGCACGCTGACGCTAACCGGCACGAACACCTACACTGGCGCGACGACAATCAGCGGCGGCACGCTGGCCATTTCCGGAGCGGGTCAATTGGGCAGCGGATCCTATGCGAATACCATCTCTGATGGCGGCGCTTTTTCTTATGCCAGTTCGGTCAATCAATCCCTTTCCGGCAATATTTCCGGCGCGGGCTCATTGACAGTGGCTGGGACAGGTACTCTGACCCTCACCGGCTCAAATACTTACAGTGGCGGCACGACGATCAACTCCGGAAAACTCATGGCGAACAACACGAGTGGCTCGGCAACGGGAACCGGTGGGGTGGCGGTGAGCGGGGGAACGCTGGCGCTGGGCGCCGCCACTACCCAGTTGGCCACGAGCAGCTTGGTCTTTAGTTCCGGCACGTTGACCTTCACGCTCAATGGGACGGGCGATGCCGCGAGCCTGATTTCGGCGACGAATGCCACCTTCAACGCTACGCCGACGGTCAACTTTAGTGTGGCAAACGTGACCAGCGGCGAGACCTTCACCCTGCTTACCTCCACGAACGCGATCACCGACAACGGCTTCCTGATGAACATTGTGCCTACAAACATTGGCCGTTTGACGATTACCACCTCGGAAAGCGGGGATTCCCTTATCGCGACCGTCAGCGGCAGCCCGGCAAGCCTGGTGTGGGCCGGCGGGGTAGCCGGGCTGGGCACGGGCACCGCGAGCCAGGGAGATGGATCTACCTGGAACGATACCCAGAATAATGGCGGCAGTAACTGGAACAATGGGGGGCACTACGATTACTTCTACGATCTCGATAACGTCACATTCAATGACACGGGGTCCCCGTCGCATACAGTAAACCTGACCACCGCCAATTCCCCGACTACAATCACCGTCAATACCGCCAGCAGCTATACCTTCACTGGACCAGGTTCCATCGCCGGCTCTGGTTCTGTTACGCTGACAAGCGGAACCCTCAACCTCGATATCGCCAACAGCTATTCCGGCGGCACCAACATCAGCGCGGGCGCCGTCCTCGTCACCGGAACTACCGGCGCATTGCCGGGCAGCGGCACAGTGAGTGTCGCAGGCACGCTGGACCTCAGCGGCGACAACCAGTCGATTGGCGGCCTGACCGATGACGCAGTTACCACCGGTCTGGTCAAGAGCACCTCCGCGACTCCGGCGAACCTGACCTTGAGCAACGGCGGATCCATTAGCGCAAACCTTACCCTTTCCAATGTCGTCCTGTCGGTGGGCGGCGGCACATTGAGCCTCTCCGGCACACTCGCCGGCGGCGCCAACACCATCGCCACCAGCGGAAACGGAGCCGTCAATGAAACCTCGTCCGGGACCATCATCGACAGCACCGGGTCATTTACCCAAGGGAGCACTGGTACATCCACCCTTGGCGGTTCGAATAATTATGGCGCCCCGACCATTGTGAGCGGCGGCGCCCTGATCCTGACCGGGACACTAAATGGATCGGATGTCACCAACGGCGCCACGTTTACGGAGAACAGCGGGGGCGTGATCAGCGGAGCGGGCGTAACCTTCACCAACACCGCGGGCACCGCGTCCCTTGCCGGACTTAACACCTACACCGGGGTTACAACCATCAGCGGCGGCACGGTGGCGATCACCGGCGCCGGCCAGTTGGACGGCGGCAACGACTCGAATAACATTTCCGATAACGGGACATTCTCGTACGGCAGCTCGCTGCCTCAAACCCTCTCAGGCGTCATTTCCGGTGCGGGCGGCCTCACGGAAGCCGGGCCCGGAACGCTCACGGTCACCAATGCGCAGACCTACACCGGGCCAACCACGGTCAGCGGCGGCACGCTCAACTTCCAGGGAACGCTGGGTGCCGCCCCGGCAGCCGGCGGCGGCCAGTTCAATGTAGGCGTCTCAGGCGGGGGCAATGCGCAGTTGAATATTCCGGGCACCTCCACCATCACCCTCAATAACGCCAATATCCTCGTCGGCAGTGGCATCACGAACACAACAGGAGAAGGCTTCGTTTATCAAAGCATCGGCAGCGCCGTTTCCGGCGTCAACAACGTCAGGCTCGGCGCGGGCACATCGGGCACCTCCTACGGTTACTACAACCTCGCCGGCGGCACCCTCAGCACCACTGAGATGGATATCGGTGGCCCCAACGACGCCGGCGCAGCCGTCTTCGATATGAGCGGCGGCACCCTGAATGTCAGCAATTTCTACCTCGCGGAAGGCACAAACGGCATCGGCATCCTCAACCTGACCGGCGGCACAATTAATGTGACCGGCGCCGGTTTTGGCAGCAACGGCGCCGCAACGGGAAACACCCTTGTGCTCAACATCGCCAACGGCAGTGTGCTCGTGACAAACGGCAGCTTGAGCCTCGCGAGCAGCACAACCACCACGCTGGGTGAAGTCAACCTTCTCTCCGGCGGTCTGCTGCAAGTCGCCTCTCTCAGCCCGGCCGCCAATTCCGGTCAAAGCACCCTCAACTTCAATGGTGGCACCCTGAAGGCAACCGGCCCGAGCACGACATTCATCGCAGGCGCTGCCAACACTCAGAACGTCATTAACGTCTATTCCGGCGGCGGCACAATTGATAACGGCGGATATGCGATCTCGCTGACCAAGATCCTCTCCTCGCCCGCGGGCACCGCAGGCACCAGCAGCGGGCTCAATAGCGCGATCACCATCGCCAGCGGCGGCAGCGGCTATCAAGGTGCGCCCGCCGTTACCTTCTCCGGCGGCGGCGGTGTCGGGGCGGCCGGTTACGCCGTGGTATCCGGCGGCGTCGTAACGGGCATCGTCATCACGAGCCCCGGCACGGGTTACACCAGTGCGCCAACGATTACGCTAACCGGTGGCGGTTACAGCAGCGTTGCAAGCGCCACAGCTCCCACACCCACCGTGAACACCAGCGGCGGGATAACCTTCCAGGGCAGCGGCACCACAACGGACACGCGGGTGGATACTTACACCGGCCCAACCGCGGTCAACGGGGGCACGTTGATCGTGTCCGGCTCGCTGGCGGCCACCAGTGCGCTCTCAGTGACCAACGGCACCGTGGATATCAATACGAACAACGGCATCTATGAGAACGCGTCTGTGACGCTGACCTCCGGCGCCTTGGTGGCCCTCGCCGGACAAACCCAACTGCTCGGTACGCTGACTCTCGGCGAAGGCAACTCATCGCTGACCTTGGGCGCGACCGGCAGCATGTTCAACTTCCTGGATAGCAGCGCCCTCACCTGGAACGGCACACTGACCATTAACGACTGGAACGGAAACGGCGCCGACCTCAACGGCGCCGGCTCCGATCAGATTTACATTGGGACGACTGCTGATCTCACGCCCACGCAACTGGCCGACATCACCTTCGTCAACGGCACCGAGGACGGGACCACTCCCTTCTCCACAGCCGGCGCGGTGCAACTGAGTGACGGTGAAATTGTAGCCCAGATCCCGGAGCCCGGCGCATGGACCTCACTCGTCAGCGGCCTGGGCCTCCTGGTAGTCTGGCAGCGCTCACGCCGCCGGAACGCCTAAAGTCACGGCCCCAGCCGCGATATCCCACGTTCGGTTTGAAAAGCGGCCGAGCCGCAAAAGAAACGGCTCGCAAACTGTTGTCTGCGAGCCGTTTAAATTGGTTGCGGGGGTAGGATTTGAACCTATGACCTTCAGGTTATGAGCCGTACGTATTACTCAGTAATTGACATGGGCGGACAAGTGGCGGATACTTGCTGCCATGAAGAAGAAAATC